>Ga0189291_100018_pt1 | contig 391074 bp, 375 predicted proteins | sample UW1redminimetaG_FD_130331 | JGI IMG/M metagenome (GOLD analysis project Ga0189291, IMG submission 130331) | Marine microbial communities from the Costa Rica Dome - UW179B-red mini metaG | ecosystem: Environmental > Aquatic > Marine > Oceanic > Photic zone | place: Costa Rica: the Eastern... | reverse complement strand
TGCACCCTCTTGGTGCCGCTCGGTTTTCTGTCTCATCATCATCTCCATAACAAGTAATGATGAGCCAAAACCCCTCCCTTACGCAATTACCCCAATCTGTCCCATAGGCGCTGATGCCGCACACTTCCTGTATTTGACCTGGATGTACACTCGCGTTCCGTCGAGCGCCACTTCGACGTCTTCATCACCTTCTACCGCCACAGTGTGGGCTGAAAGCGCTCCGGCTGAGAGCAGACATTGGGCGGCGTAAAGGTGTTGATATAGATAGCCTCGATGTACCGCCTCGATTCGCACCAGCTGGGCGGCATCAAGCACAGTGAAACTAGACATTTGGGACTGATTCACACCGTTTCTCCCTTCCAACTTTAGAAATGACGACGGTGAGGCAGGCCGCCGCTTCTCGCTGTTCGACTAGGTCCTCTTCAACGTATCGAGATATCCAGCCCACCACGTCATCATCTCAACGCGCTCCTTCCAGTGTTCGCCGCGTGCATATGCCCGACGAACCTCGTCACTCTCAACGTGCGAAAGCTGTCGTTCAATCGCATCGGGATGCCACTTACCGCTCTCGTTCAACAGGCTTGACGCCGACGCTCGGAAGCCGTGCGCGGTTACCTCTTCCTTGGCGTAACCCAGCCGCCTCAGCGCAGCATTGAGTGTCCCATTTGAAATCGGACGATCAATGGTTCTCACACTAGGAAACACGAGCGTTCCCTGCCCTGTAATTTCTCTCAAACTTTCCAGGATTGTGATCGCCTGTGTTGGAAGTGGTACGCGGTGTTCCCGGCGCATTTTCATGCGACCGGCAGGAACCTTCCAAACTTCTGTTTCGAAATCAAACTCAGACCATTCAGCTGCCCGCAATTCGCCGGGCCTCGGAAACAATATCGGCATGAGCTTGAGTGCGGCGTGCGTACTTGGTTGTCCTTCAAAACCATCGATGGCTCTCAGCAAGCCGCCAAGTTTCATGGGATCAATGATAGCAGCACGAGATTGGACGACAGGGCGCACCAATGCACCTTTGAGCGCTAAAGTTGGATCAGTATCCGCACGCGCCGTCGCAATCGCATACCGAAACACACTCCCAATGGTTGACCTCAAACGACGCGCCGTTTCGTGGCGCCCCCGCGCTTCGACCCCTCGAAGCACATCAAGGATTGCAGGAGCATCAACCTCTTTGATAGAGCGCTCACCAAAAGCGGCGTATGCGAAAGAGAGCATCCATCGGACTTTGGTCAGCGTTCTCTCGGCGCGGCCTTCCTTTGCGATCTTTGCAATGTATTCGTCAGCCACAAGACGGAAGGTATCGCCCTGCTGTTGCGTTTCTTCTTTTCTTTGCTGAGAAGGATCTATGCCCGCAAAGAGTAGGCGCTTGGCCTCTTCCCGCTCCAGACGCGCATCTTTAAGCGTGACAATGGGATAGGTGCCTAGCGCCAGGAGCTTCTGCTTACCTCCGAAACGATAGGCCAAGCGCCACAAGCGGCTGCCTGTTGGCTGTACCCATAACTGAAGTCCGCCACCGTCGGAGAGCTTGCGGAGCTTCTCCCCCGGCCTTGCATTGCGACATTTGAGATCGGAAAGAGGCATGCCACTCCAAATCCATCAGTTCGCCATAGGATACCAACAGGCCTCTCGGATACCAACAAAAATACCAACAAAAGTTCGTCGTTGACCAACTTCGACCAAGTTGGATGGCGATGTCTCAAGTGGGATAAAACCGGAAAAACCCGAGTATTTTCAACGATTTATGCCACACCTGAGGTGACGAGAGCGATGGAGAGACATGTTGAGGAAAGTGGAAATGGTGCCCGGGGGCGGATTCGAACCACCGACACTGCGATTTTCAGTCGCATGCTCTACCAACTGAGCTACCCGGGCCAAAACACGAGAGTGTTTTGATGTTCTGGGAGGCGATGCCTGCCGCAGAAGTCCGCGGTTTATAGGCGAAGCGACCCCCTCTGTCCAGCGCTATGGGGGACTTATTCCCTCGTTTCTGACGGAATGGCGTCCCCCTCACTCCTCAGACCAGTCTTCAGGCTCCTCCACCGCCGGGATGGCATAAGAGCCGGTCAGCCAGCGGTTCAGATCCACATCTGCGCAATGTTTGGAGCAGAACGGGTGATATTTGTGGGTCGACTTCTTGTCACAGATCGGGCACGGCTTTGCACCTCGAAACGGTGTCACGTTTTCGGCCTCTAACGCCGTTTTAGGCGCGCCTTCTGGAGGTTCCCCCCCCATTACCGGGCTGGCCCCACGTCGATCTGTTCCCTGTCAAAGCCCTGCTTGGGTTCGAGGTACACGGCACCGGCCACGCGGGTCTCCAGCTCCTTCACCAGACGGCCATGGCTTTCTTCCAGCCAGGCGATCACGCCAGGGGCAGCTCGGGCCGAAATCTCAGCACCCGGATAGCGGGCCGCCACCCGGTCAATGGCGCGCAGCAATTCGTTGGCCACGGTCGCGCGGGTTTTCACCCGGGCGCGACCATCTCCGTGGATCGGCTCGGTCAGCAATTTTTCCAACGGCTCGCGCACGCGCTTGCGGGTCATTTCGACCAGGCCAAATTCTGACATGGCAGACACTTGCGTCGGCACCCTGTCTTTCTCAAACCCCACATTGAGGGTCTCCACGACCTTCTCAATGTTTTCTGGCGTGTTCATATGAATGAAGTCGATAACGATGAGCCCGCCGGTGCCGCGCAGACGCACCTGATCAACGATGGCTTCGGCGGCTTCCAGGTTTGTGCGCACGCTGGTTTCTTCCAGCCCGGTGGACGCCGTATAGCGACCGGAGTTCACATCAATGGCGGTGAGTGCTTCCGTCGTCTCAATGGTGATCCAGCCGCCTGAGGGCAGTTCAAAGCGCGGATCAAGCGCCTGCTCAATCACGCCGTCAATATCATGTGCGTCAAAGACAGAGCCCGGGCCGTTCACCAGGCTCACCCGCTCCGCCATGTGCGGCATCGCCCGCTTGCAATAGCGCACAGCTTCCTCATAGGCCTTGGCATCGTCCAGCTCTACCCGGTCTGTGTCCATGCTCACAAAATCGCGCATGGTTTTGGCAACGGGATCGAGATCATGAAAGACCACATCGGGCGGGCTTGCCTTGCGTTCTGCCTCCCGGACATCTGCCCAGTCTGCCGCCAGACGCCTGGCATCTTCTTCGAGTGCTGCTTCGCCCATGCCGATGGCGGCGGTGCGGACGATGAAGCCAGCAGGCTCTCCCGTCACGCCCAGCGCATTCAGTTTTTCAACGATGTTGGACACCACCACATGGAGGCGTTCGCGTTCTGCCTCCTCCTCTATCCGCCTGGACATCACCACACCGGACTGGTTGGGCACCAGAACCAACAAGCGCCCTGGCAGGGTGACATTGGCGGACAGGCGCACGCCCTTTTCGCCAATCGGGTCTTTGGTGGCCTGCACCAGAATGGCCTGACCTTCTTGAACACAAGAGGAGATGGGCGGCAGGGTGCCTTCATCAAGGCCTGTCAGTTCGCACAGACATTTGGCTTCCCGCGCGCCCAGAAAGCCTGCACGCTGCAACCCCACATCGACAAAGGCTGCCTGCATGCCGGGCAACACACGCTGCACACGGCCATAAAAAATATTACCCAGAAGAGAGTGACCGGCACGGCCGGTTTTTTCTTTCAGATCATCTTCGCTGGTGCGTTCCAGCACGAACTCGACAGGCTTGCCATCTTCGAGAACAGCCACCCGGATTTCGCCCAGACCCACATTGATTAAGACTTCTTCGGACATGTACTCCGACCCGCCCCCTGGCATGATGCGCCTGTGGCCAAACTGGGACCAGCGCTTATAGTTCCCCCGAACAGTTTGATCCTAGCTTAAGATGTAGACGCTTGGTAGAGCGGGAAACCGCTTCCTTTCAAGAGGTTTGCAGTCTCATGCAGGGGTAAACCCACCACATTTGAATAAGATCCGTTCAGACCTTTGATAAACGTCGCTGCAAGCCCCTGGATTGCATAGCCGCCCGCTTTGCCCTGCCATTCGCCAGACGCCAGATAGGTGGCAAGGTCTGCGTCACTCAGACGCGCCACCTGGACGCGGGTCATCACTGACTTCGTGATCTGCTTGCCACCTGCAATAAGAGAAATGCCGGTGTAGACCCGGTGTGCGCGGCCAGAGAGAAGCTGCAAACATGTGCGTGCTTCCTCCACTCTCTCCGCCTTGGGGAGGATGCGCCGACCGCAGGCAACAACAGTATCTGCGGCCAGGACAAACGCATCTTCATATGCCGCCGCCACAGCCTTTGCTTTCTCCGCCGCCAACCGCTCCGCATAGACGCGGGGGGCTTCCTCCGCGCGCGGTGTTTCGTCCAGGTCCGCAGGTGCCACCGCGTCCGGCACAATCCCAATCTGCGCCAGCAGTTCAAGACGGCGCGGGCTCGCACTTGCCAACACGAGGCCATATCGCTTCTGGAGGCGATCAGAGGGTGCGTCTGGTTTTGTCATGAGAGGCGCTCAGACCCACTACATTATTTGTAGCGGTAGGTGATGCGGCCTTTGGTGAGATCATAGGGTGTCATTTCCACCAGCACCTTGTCGCCCGCCAGCACGCGAATACGGTTCTTCCGCATCTTGCCTGCTGTATGCGCGATGATCTCGTGATCGTTTTCGAGCTGCACCCGAAACGTCGCGTTGGGCAGTAGTTCAACTACTGTCCCTGGGAATTCGAGAAGTTCTTCCTTGGCCATAATCGCCCTTTGTTAATTTCGCGGGAGAATGCGCAAGAGCGCCTCGGAAATCAAGGCCTGAGCGCCATTTGCGGTAGATATAAAGCGTTTTTCGGGGTTTTTCGGGACTTGGCGGCCCGTCTTAGCTCGCTTCTGCGACATTCGAGCCAAATCGCTCTTTTATCCGGACAATCAGGTCATCGCGCAGCCGTCTATAGGCATCCAAGCGCTGCCCCCTAGCACCGCCCGCCAGGGTCGGGTCTTCTACCGGCCAATATTCAACAGCCACCGCTTCGCCTGCCACAACCTCTTCCGCCTTGGCCCGGGCTTCCGGCGTCAGCGCAATGATCAGATCGAAGGAGTGGTCCTGCAAATCATCCAGCGTTTTTGAGCGATGTTCCTTGCGCTCATAGCCCACCTCGCTCACCACTTCGAGGACGAACGGGTCAAGACCTGTCGATTCCACCCCTGCACTATCGACAAACATGGACGTGCCCAGAAGATGTTTCGTCAGCGCCTCCGCCATTGGGGAGCGCACGGAATTCAATGAACACGCGAAAAGGACCGCGCCCGGGCGCGTGAGATGTGCGCCCGCCCCCATGGATCAGCCTTTAATGTGGAGAACGCAAATGAGCGTGAAAAGCCTGCGCGCCGTGTCAAAATCGACCGTGATTTTTCCCTCAAGACGCGCCTTCAATAGCTCCGAGCCCTCATTGTGCAGGCCGCGACGTCCCATATCAATCGCCTCAATCTGCGCTGGCGCTGCCGTTTTGATGGCGTCGTAATAGCTTTCGCAGATAAGGAAATAATCTTTCACAATTTTGCGAAAAGGGGCGAGCGAGAGCATTACTTTGCCGTGCTCTTCTTCCTCGACAATCCGGATATCAAAAACCAGCCGGTTTTCCTGAACCGATAGATGGAGCCGGTAAGGCCCCCCGTCCGACCCTTCCAGGCGAAAGGAGTTTTCTTCCAGCAGATCGTAAATGGCAACCTTGCGCTCGTGCTCAATATCAGGCGAGCGCCGCACGACCGTCGTCTCATCAAGTGTGATGTCGATCAGGCGGAAAGGATCGCCTCCGGCAGAGCCGAGGGTATCGTCCGAATGAGCCACCTGCGCCGCTCCTTGCCTGTCAGATCCGTGTGCCATGCGCCTACTTTAAGCCGAAACCCGGACGGGAAGCGAGCCCGGTCTCATCAGGGTTAAGATCACCGATTGAGACGGATGGAAACAGACCGCCCATGGGCATCAAGCCCTTCTGCTGTCGAGAGTTTTACCGCTGCCGGGCCAATCGCCGCCAGCGCTTCGGGGGTGCATTTTACAATAGACGTGCGCTTCACAAAATCATGAACAGAGAGACCTGAAGAGAATCGGGCCGAGCGGGCTGTCGGAAGCACATGGTTGGTGCCCGCCACATAGTCGCCAATGGCCTCCGGCGTGTAACGGCCGAGGAACATGGCACCGGCATTGCTGATTTTCTTCGCGAGCGGCTCAGGGTCGGCGACGGCAATTTCCAGATGCTCTGCAGCAATCCGGTCCACCAGAGGAACAGAGGCGTCCAGGCTCTGCGTCAAGATCACCGCGCCAAACTCTTCCCAACTGGCACGCGCCATCTCTCCGCGGTCCAGCATCGCGAGCTGGGCTTCGAGCGCTTCAACCACCCGCTCCGCAAAATCTGCATCGTCGGTGACAAGAATGCTTTGAGCCACGGCATCATGCTCCGCCTGGCTCAGAAGATCGGCAGCAATCCAATCCGGATCATTCTCACCATCGGCGAGCACCAGAATTTCCGAGGGACCTGCGATCATATCAATGCCAACTGTGCCAAAGACCTGCCTTTTGGCCGCCGCCACATAGGCGTTACCTGGCCCAACGATCTTGTCGACCGCAGCGATGGTTTCTGTCCCATAGGCAAGTGCTGCCACAGCCTGTGCCCCGCCAATGCGATAAATCTCGGTCACGCCAGCAATCTTGGCAGCCGCCAGGACGAGCGGGTTCATCACCCCATCTGGCGTTGGCACCGTGATGACGATGCGCTCAACACCTGCAACTTTGGCGGGCACCGCATTCATCAGCACGGAACTTGGGTAGGCCGCCGTGCCGCCGGGCACATAAAGACCGACGGCGCCGATAGAGGTCCATTTTTCGCCAAGCTCGACGCCTGCCTCGTCTGTGTAGCGGCGGTCCTCTGGCAATTGGCCTTTGTGAAAGGCTTCGATACGTGCTGCTGCCAGTTTCAATGCATCCAGGGTGTCTGCGTCACACTCTGCCATCGCCGCGTCAACTTCGTCTTGTGTGACCCGCAGCGTTGCCGGGGTCAGCTCCTGGCGGTCAAACTTGGACGTGAGTTCAATCACGGCTGCATCGCCGCGTATGCGCACATCGTCGATAATCTTGGCGACGGTCGCGTTCACATCCTCAGAGACCTCCCGCTTCGAGGTGAGAAAGGCTCGGAAGGAAGTTTCGAAATCGGCATCTGTCGTGTTCAACCGATAAGTCATGGCATTAGCTTTCGGGGTCTTGAGCGGAATCTGGGACCGAGTCATGAGATGGCAGGTTGGGTGTGACCCATGTCCCGCCCATATCCGTCAGATGGGTTTCCAGCGCCTCAACATCAATACGGATTTCGCCGTCTCCAGAGAATGTGAGCACCAGCGTGCCAGATGGGGCTTGCCCCTCTTCAAAGGTGACAGTCAGGAGGTTCAACACACCGTCATGACGGTCTTGATCGATATTGCGGGAGCGCACTTTCTCGACATTGTCGAAATGCAGGCCTGTGCGGGCGCGCCTGTGGGTTTTGCCGGCCGGCACAGCTCCCAGCTCATCTTCCCAACAGAAGCGGTTTGCCACCATGGCCAGACGGCGGGTGCCGGGCAGATAGGCAATGTCCTTCACGAGCACGACCGCGTCCTGCAAATAGGCGGCAATCACCTGCAGGTCTTCAGCGTCTTCTGCTTTCAGTCTCAGGTCGCTCATTGGGGATTGCTCATGCGTGTGGGTCAGTTTCGGTGGGGCTCAGGCCGGTTCTTACACTGAAATCGCCCGGAATGGCACCCCAAAGCACCGGAGTTCAGGGCTCAGGCTTTTTCGCGCCAGATCTCCGCGCCACAAGCCCGGAGTTTTTCCTCGATCCGTTCAAAGCCGCGATCGAGATGATAAACCCGGTTCACGAGCGTCTCCCCCTCTGCTGCCAGGGCGGCAATGATAAGGGCTGCCGAGGCTCTCAGATCACTCGCCATGACAGGCGCTGCCGTCAGCCGCTCAACCCCGTGGACCAGAGCCATATCCCCATGCAAGGAGATATCGGCACCAAAGCGCGCCAGTTCCTGCACATGCATGAAGCGGTTTTCGAAAATGCGTTCACAAATCTCTGAGGGTCCGTCCGCCAAGGTCATGAGACTCATGAACTGGGCCTGGAGGTCGGTTGGGAAGCCGGGATAAACCTCTGTCACCACATTAACGGGACGCAGCCGCTCCCCTTCCCGCTTGACGGTCACCCAATCTTCGCCCACCTCAATCTCGGCACCTGCCGCACGCAGCGCTGACAGAGCGGCGTCGATGGTTTCGGGCACCAGGCCCGTGAGTTTGATCGGCCCGCCCATCATGGCCGCGACAATGGCAAATGTGCCCGCTTCTATACGGTCTGCCAGCACTGGATGGGTCGTGCCTCTCAGCTTAGCGACGCCTTGAATGCGGATGGTCTCCGTACCGGCGCCTTCAATCTTTGCGCCCATAGCGTTAAGGCAAGCCGCGAGGTCGCCCACCTCGGGCTCTCGCGCGGCATTCTCCAGAACTGTTTCGCCGTCGGCCAGGGTCGCTGCCATCATAAGCGTATGGGTCGCGCCCACAGAAACGAGCGAAGATCGGAAGTTCGCGCCCTTCAAGCCGCCTTTGGTGATGGCGTGGACGTAGCCGTCGACGATCTCGATCTCGGCGCCCATCGCCTCAAGACCCTTTATATATATGTCAACCGGACGCGCGCCGATGGCACACCCGCCAGGCAGCGACACCCGCGCCTCCCCAAATCGACCCAGCAGGGGCCCCAAGACCCAGAAGCTCGCCCTCATCTGGCTCACCAGTTCATAAGGCGCGGTGGTGGATGTAATGTTGGCAGCATTCAGGCGCAGACTTTTGCCGAATGTCTCATCGCTTCCATTAGCAAGCTCTGCTTCGCAGCCGAGCTCGGTGAGCAGGCGGATGAGGGTGCGCACGTCGGTGAGCTGGGGCACATTCTCAAAGCACACATCGCCATCCGTCAGCAGAGCGGCGGTCATCAGAGGCAAGGCAGCGTTCTTCGCGCCTGAAATGGGAATGGTGCCTGCGAGCGGTTTCCCGCCCTTAATGTGAAGTCTATCCATAAAAGTCTCGTAATGCGCTGAAGGAAAGCACTTTGGAAGGTGCCTGCGGTGGAGGCGGAGCGTCTCTCATGATTGCGGCAAAGGGAAGGCTGAAATTGTCGGTTGGTTAAGCTGAGTTGAGAGGGCTGTTAGGAGCTCTTGGAGCCATCGCCTGTGGCATCCGACTTCCGGCTCTGGCCCCGACTGCGGCTTTGCGCTTTGCGCCGTTTGAGATTCGCCCTGAGCGCCGAAGCGAGCCGCTCTTCGCGCGATTCGGATGCCTGTGCCTCTTTCAGGGGCCCCCCTTTGCGGTCAGGGGGGCCACTGGTGTTACCGCCCTCGCTTTTCACCGCAGGCCCGCCCCCCTTTGTTTCCTCGGTCATATGGACACTTTCCGTCTCGCCGCATCTGTCCCTTCCCCGCCATTTAAGGGGTTTTAAGGCCAGGGCTGCTATTTGGTTGCTTCATGTGACACGGGGTCCCGCACCCCGTCAACTATGGGTATGCTCCTGCTTTCAGCCGCTTCCCGGCGCTTTTGCTCTTCGCTTTTGAGCGCTTGCGCGACAGGAGGCGCTGTGGCACTTTCCCCGCGATTTCGGGGCATATCCGTTAGAGCGCCCCCAACATGATGCTGCCGTAGCTCAGGGGTAGAGCACTCCCTTGGTAAGGGAGAGGCCGAGTGTTCAATTCACTCCGGCAGCACCATTTATTTCAAAGACCTGTGGTTGGGCCCGAACCTTCTTCGCCCCCTACCGCCACGCCTCTCGATGATCACCACCAGCCGCAGCGATCTCCAAATGGTGCCCTCCTGATTGATGCGTCGCCGTTGGCCCTGATTTTTTGTGCCCGATCCCGACTACATCAAAACTGGACGGCATGACACCTGCCTTATTGTCAGTGAAGAAAGCAGCCCCATCTACCGACAGAGCCACGTCACCGGAAACCCGGTTCAGATAGACAATCGCTCTGTGCATGCCGCCATCGTCAAAAGACGCGCCAGCGTTAATGCCGCCCTGCCAGACCGTGTTGGCAACACCGAGAATGAGTGACCCATCGGTATGGTAGAAGAGGTAAGCACGATTATTCCCACTCACGCCATAATCATCTTGCGCCTGAACGTTCAACAGAGCGCGCTCCGTCCCCGTTCCAATTGGCACCCCTTCCCACGCCAGCGCGAAGGTCAGGTCATGCGCATTACTAACGCCGGGGAAGACTGTGGAGCCTGGCCCCTGCACCAAAGTGGGTGCCGCGGTTGCGCGGGTGACGGGAAAGGCCGACGTCTCTATCCAGGAGGTAGCAACTGCCCCCTGTTCGACCTGTCCTTTCGCCACATAAACATCGACATCTGATGCGAGCGGCGAGAACAAATACATGACGGGACAAATCAGACCGGATTCCATATGGGTCATCGTGACCGACAATCGCACCAACTTTCCAGCAAACTGGCGTGAGTTAGCAGCCGAGATATCAACCAATGGTGTTGCATCAGATCCCGTCCAATAATGTCTCAATGCCTCACTTCCAATCAGTTCCCGGCTGAGGCCAATATAAAGGGAGTAGGTGTGCGTCGTGGCTGTAAAATTTGCATCATGAGACGCGCCGTCCTGGGCAATGCGAGACCCAGCGAACAAAATTTGACTGTCGGGCGTGAAGGTCGCCTTGGAACAGGACACCCCATCAAACGTAACCTGAGACTCGACGATCGGTGGTGTTGTCCCACGACCGCCGACATGTTGGTCGCACGCTGAGAAACTGAGCTGGTTCGTGGCTTCCCCTTCAACCAATAAGCCTGTGGAGGTTGGTTGGCCGCTTGGGATATTTTCGGTGACATCTGTCGCCGACCCGAACGCCTCTTGTGAATAGAAGGTTCCCCCAAATTCATACTTATCATCATAGCGCGCAAAAACTTCGCTGCGTGGCACATGTGCCAGAGAAAACGCTCGCGATGCCGTGTTTTGTCTGGAAAGGGAGAGCGATGCCCCAATCATCAATACATCCCCACAATGTCGGTGGCGGTGGTGCCTGCAGCCAGCACACGTACAACACGGATAGCAATGACCGTGCCGCCTACCATGTTTTTGAACGTGGCATTCCCGCCCTCCTTCATCGTGACCGTAAGATCACCGCCACTGCCTACATAAATCGCCCGGGTGACATGGCTTAGATCCATACTGTCCGAGGGAATCAAGGTTTTAGCTCCGGATGCCGGGCTCTCTAGGCTGGTTGCATGTGCGCTGAACTGATCCATCTTCTTTCTCCTATCTGCTTGTTGGAACGTGAGTGTGGTATCCGATCAGATTTTCAATCAGCTGGTTCTTTGCTGATGACCCTGCCGACGACCCGAAATAGTAATTGCCGATGGCGACCACGAGAGAACCCAGAGCCCCCAGCATGACATTGAGGGGTGCTTCTGACCCTGGCGGAAGGTCGACAAATATCATCGCAGCCAAGATGCCGAAGAAACCCGCCAGAGCAGCAAATGCGATGAAGGCTGGCATTTGATCCCCGGTCTTTATCTGACGCACCCTGGCGCTATCGCGATCAGCGGCGTGGAGCGTTGCCAGGTCAATCTCCAGCGCTTTCATGTCGATTTGGAATTTTTGCTCGGCCTGTTTGAGCTTTCGGAAATCTTCTGGTGAGGCCGCTCGGATGGCAGCTTCCACCTGAGCTTCTGTCGCATCGTGATTCCCAAGCAGAGCTGCGGCGATGCTACGCACGGCCACCCCTGCCATCGGCCCACCAAGTGCCGTCGCAAGCCCTGGCGCCACCGTTTGCACAATCTGTTTCCAATTCATCTGCCATTACCTCATAATCTCAAGACCCTCCGTCTGTGTACGAAGGTCTAACTCAGCCAAAAGAGTACGACCGCCCTAAGGGGGCGGGGATAAGTCAGAAAATTTTCTTGGGGAATGCGGTGATTTAGTCAGAATCTCTGCAAAATAAATCGTACAGCACGTGGATAACTTGCACGACCTCGTCGCTGGCAAGCGCATAAAATATCTTCTGGTGCTCCCGACGTGTCGTCACCAGATGCGCCTCTCTCAGTTTCGCCAATTGTTGCGAGAGGTTTGATTGGCCAATGCCAATGCGCTCCTGCAGCTCACCCACCCTCAGCTCTCCGTCATGGAGCTCGCACAGAACGCGCAGCCGGTGTGGGTTGCTCATGGACGCCAACAAGGCTGCGGCTTTTTCAGCCTGATGGGGCTTTACATTTATATTCATATTTCCTAATTTATTGAATACGAATATAAAAACAAGCCCAGTTTTGACCCATTAAGCAGGGAGATAACACATGCTGAGCGACCTAAATCCTGAAGAGGTTCATGCCCTCCTCGCCGAGCATAAGGCGCTGCTGATTGATGTGCGTGAACCACGGGAGTTTGCCGTTGAGCGCATTCACGGGGCCCTCAACATGCCTTTGTCCACCTTCGACCCGGCATTTTTGCCTCTTGATGATCCTGCGAAGGTGATCTTTCAGTGTGGCTCGGGAAAACGGTCTGCCATGGCGGCCGACAAAGCAGCAGCCCTGCTTGGGGGTGAAACCAAACATCTAGCAGGTGGCATCAATGCCTGGAAGCAGGCGGGCATCGCCACGATCACCCTTGATCCAGCAACAGGCGCGGTGATTGATCCTGGAACCTGAGACCAGACCTAAACCGGCTTGTCACCGTTGATGGTGATGCGGTGCATACGTCGGTATTGCGGCCAATAGTCGGCGACGGCGTAGTGCTGTGTCGCACGATTGTCCCATACGGCGACGGCCCCTTTGGTCCAGTTAAAGCGAACCTGAACCTCTGGTAGTTTCACAATGTCATAGAGCGATTGTAACAGTGCGTCGCTTTCAGCCCGGTCAAGACCCTCAATATGTTGTGTGAATGTTGCATTCACGAAAAGCGCTTTACGGCCAGTCACGGGATGCGTGCGGACAATTGGGTGGGATTGTGGCGGGTACTTTTTCAGGATTTCCGCAAATGTGTCTTTGTCTTTTGCATTGTCATAATTAGCGGAGACGTCAAATACTTCGATTGAATGGATCGCGCGCATTCCTTCAAGCTTTGCCTTTAGCTCGTCGGGGAGCATGTCATAGGCTGCATACATGTTGGCCCAAAGCGTATCTCCACCGCTTTCTGGGATTTCCGCTCCATATAGCACCGACCCCATGGGAGGTGTTTCACGCCAGGTGACATCTGTGTGCCAGTAATTCGTTTCCGGTTTCCGCGCCTCGTCATTTTCCAATACAGAAATCTGCGGGTGACTTTCGATTTTTGGAAAGAGTGGGTGTGGCGGTTCAAGGTCCCCAAATTGCGCTGCGAAGGCCATATGCGCATCGGGGGCCAGATCTTGATCACGGAAGAAGATCACCAGATGCTGATGCAGAGCAGCTTCAATTTCCTTGAATGTTGCTGCGCCCAAAGGCTTGGACAGATCCACACCGTGAATTTCTGCCCCGACGACCGGGTTGAGCGGCGTCACGTGAATAAGGTCGTATTTCATCAGCGTCCTCCTCCTGAACATCAGAATCCTAGACCCCGGCCATCATATTTTCCAATTTAAATTGGTGATAAGGTATTATTCATACTATGAATATCATTGCCGTGGAGAATGACGCCCATGAACCTTCGGTCCATTGATCTGAACCTGCTGACTATTTTTGACGCGATCATGCTGGAGCGACACATGACCCGCGCAGCAGAACGGGTGGGCATGACACAGCCAGCTATGTCCAACGCGCTGTCGCGCCTTCGAGACATGACCGGTGATCCGCTTTTCGTGCGGACGGGTCGTGGCATGATGCCAACACCTAGAGCGACAGCGCTTGCCGTTCCCATTCGTCGCGCTTTAGATCTGGTGCAAACCAGCCTTTCAGAGAAAGCTGTTTTCGATCCCGCAACGAGCGACCGATCCTTCACGCTGGCGATTGGCGACTATTGTGAGGTTCTCTTTCTGCCTCATGTTCTGGCCACTCTTCAGATTGAGGCACCCGGCATCACTTTCTCCCTTCAGTCTCCTGCCGGAGCAACCCTGACGAAGGAACTGAAAGACAATAGTGTTGATTTAGTCTGGGATGCTGCCCCCCTCGACGGGCCTGGTTTTGAAAGCCAGACCCTGTTTGACGACACGATTGTCTGGATCATGAGTGCCGCGCATCCGCTCGCGAAGAAAAGACGTCTGACACTGGACGACTATCGCACGGCAAGCCATGTCCGGCTCGATCCGGGTCATACCTACGTTCACAATTATGATCGATATGTACGAAACCTCGGCATTCATCGCCACTTTGCGGTGGAACTGACCCGCATTGTGCCCATGGCGTTCACGGTTGCTGAAACAAATCACGTCGCCACAGTGCCAAAACGCATGGCTGAGAGGTTCGCCAAGTTCCTACCGCTCGCCATCAAGACCGTTCCCCTGGATCTGCCAAGTTCCCCCTTCTATCAAAGCTGGCACAGCTCCAGGAACGACGACCCAGGCCTGAGCTGGTTGCGTGGCAGGCTTTTGGCGCTTGCCACGGAGTTTTGAGCCGGGTGGCGCTACAGAGGTGACGACCGCATGAGCGGTGGTGTTTCATCTCCATCGCCATAGAAAGTATTGATGTGTTTCCAGGCCTCGTCTGCACTTTCCACGTAGGTGAATATGGTTAGATCCTCTTCTGCGATCATTCCCTCCTCCACCATTGCCTCAAAATTGACAATGCGTCGCCAATAGGCTTCCCCAAAAAGCAACACTGGCATGGGATCAATCTTACCTGTCTGGATTAAGGTAAGGGTCTCAAACAGTTCGTCTAAGGTGCCAAAACCGCCGGGGAAAATCACAAGTGCTTTGGCGCGCATGAGAAAATGCATTTTGCGGAGCGCAAAATAGTGAAACTGAAAACAAAGGTCAGGTGAGATGTAGGGGTTTGGGTTTTGTTCGTGGGGAAGAGAAATATTGAACCCAACCGAGACGGCACCTGCATCCGCAGCCCCTCTGTTTGCAGCTTCCATTATCCCCGGGCCGCCGCCGGTTGCGATAACGTAATCAAGATGGGTGTTTGATCGCGCTTCTTGCGACGCGATCTGCGCAAACTCCCGGGCCTCCGCGTAATAACGGCAATGCTCCCGTATACGTTCCGCACGTTTCAATGCTTTCGCACGGGCCTCGTCGTTAGGGGCCTCAGCAGCTTGTTTTCTAGCGGCCATATGAGCGGCTTCCGCCACAACCGGGTCAGGCACACGGGCGGATCCGAACACGACAATCGTGGAGCGCACCTGATGCTCTTCAAGGATAAGATCGGGCTTCAACACTTCCAATTGCAGCCGAACAGGGCGCAACTCATCGCGCCGCAACAGAGCGTCGTCTTCGAAGCCTAATTTAAACGAAGGCGAATTGCTTTGTGGAGACCCGGGCGGCGATGCAGGAGTGTCGTTTTTGTTCATCAGATCTCTTTCCCCTTAGTCATCGCAGGAAGGGGTTGGGACCTCGGCATCATAAATCTGACGGAGGTGGGCAACAGGCTCGGGCAGACCTGGGTCGGGCGTGAAACCAGCAGGGATCTGCCATGTCATCTCCAAGCCTGTAAAATGTCGTGGCGCCTCCAGCATGAGGGAGGGTTTCTCCGGATCATCATCAGGTTTTGCAACGAACAGGAAGGCGGCCAAGGAGGAGGCCCCCTCGGGACACCGATTATCTCCACCAGCGTCCCGCCCAGCCTCCAAGGCTCGAAGGAGCCGTTCGGCCAGGGGTTTGTGACACGATCCTACCGTGTCTAACCGCCAAGCGGTCGCTATCGCATCCACCACACCTGTGCGAAGCGTATTGCCTTGCACAGAGTACTCATCGCCATGTACCGCACCCCAATCATTGGGGACGGAATAGCCCGTCAATGTACCCGCCTTCGGGGAGGGATTGAGGGTCACAAGACCATATTGCAGCCATTGAAGGCCCATGCGGATCGGGCTTGCATAAAGGTCTTCATCGGCCAGCTTGCGCACGATGATGTCTGCACGATCCCCCTTATCGATCATTTCCATCGCGACATCCCGGCCCAGAAAACTGGTGGCCGCTTGGGAAGCCACCGCGCCCTTGCCTGGCACCAGGCCTGCGATCAGGCGGACGCCTGTGGAGCAGCTCGCCGCAGCGATGCCCACTTCGCGTGTTTCCGGGTCCACCGCAACAATGGACCAGGTAGCAAACGCCGGAGAGGTTCCGCACAAAAAACCCATAGCGATGAGTGCGACGCGGATTATCATCATGCGGAAAACTCGAGTGGTTGATGGTCTAGTTTCGGCAATACGTAGCGCGCGAATAGATCGCATTCTGCCGCATGGGGATAGCCTGACAAAATAAAAGCCTCAAGCCCCATCCCATGGTAGCGCTTGAGTTTCGTGAGCACCTGGTCGGGATCGCCGACAATGGCAGCACCACAGCCAGACCGGGCACGACCAATTCCTGTCCAGAGATTATCTTCGGCGAAACCGTCATTATCAGCTCGGTCGCGCATCTCCGCCTGGCGACGCACACCTTCAGACGCCGCATCAAGAGATTTTTGTCGAATGGCCTCGCCTTCTGCGTCATCCAGCTTGCTCATGAGCGTGCGCGTATAGTCAAGCGCTTCAGCTTCCGTTTCCCGAACGATCACATGGACCCGGTAGCCATAGCGCAACGTGCGCCCGACATTCGCAGACCGCATTTTCATGTCACTCAAGATGGTGGTCACATTGGATTCTTCATCTGGCCACATAAGGAAGACGTCAGCCGCTTTCGCCGCCACATCTCTGGCTGCGGGTGAGAGACCACCGAAATAGAAGGGCGGACATTTACCGGAAACCGTTCCCATGCGGGGTGGATCGAGCTCCAACTGATAATGCTCGCCTTGATGGTTCACAGCCTGCCCGTCCAGTAGCTGCTTCAGAAGCTGCATGACTTCCAGCGTTCGGCCATAGCGCTCCGGCGAGACCATTGTTTGCCCCGGCATATCACTTGAGATGACGTTGATGGTCAGGCGTCCACCCAACATCTGATCGAGTGTCGCAATCTGTCTGACGAGCTGAGGCGGCCACATTTCGCCACACCGAATGGCGAGCAGGAGCTTAATCCTGCTTGTGATCGCCGCCATCGCCCCGGCGAAGGCAACTGAATCCATGCCAAGCGCATAGCCACTTGGCAAGAGGATGTTATCGAAGCCCCCCTTCTCAGCAGCCTGTGTAATTTCCCCACAATGAGCCAGAGAACTTCTCAGGCGATCTTCTGGTACGCCCAAATATTCATAATCGTCATCGCAAAGCGCTGAGAACCAGGAGACTTCCATTGGACCTGTCATGGCAGGGGCTCTCCCATGGATGCCTGCAAAATCGCATACCAAGTCTGGCGGGTGAGCGTGACTTGAAAAGCGTCTGTAGCCGCAGCAATCCGGTCCGGATTTTGTGTTCCAATGATGGGAATGATGCCTGCAGGATGAGCAAGCAACCAGGCAAGCGCCACCGCTTCACGCGAGACTTTCGCTTCACCAGCCAGCTTATCCAACAGGGCTTGGGTCGCGACAAGACAATCCCCATCTTCTTCCTTCAGCGCTTCTTTCTTTGACAGCGCCAATCGTCCTCCTGCCAAAGGAGACCAGGCAAGGGGGGTCACGCCATGCTGCATACATTGATCCAACGTGCCGTCAAAGACCGGGTCCAGTGCCCAGCAGGAAATCTCTGGCTGGTTTGTCGCAATCGGAAAATCCAAATGCGCTTGCAACGCCTCAAACTGCGCCGGTGTATGATTGGACACGCCTACATGGGCAATTTTTCCCTGATCACGCAGTGTCGTTAGCGCCGCTGCAACTTCCGCCGGGTGTCCCAAAATGTCAGGGCGATGGATCTGGTAGAGATCAATCTGCTCAATACCCATCCGCTTGAGAGAGGTTTCACAAGCCTGCATGAGGTATTCCGCACTCGAGTCATAGGGCACACCCAAAACAATGCCGCCTTTGCTGGCGATCACCATCTTGTCCCGCAGGGAAGGCTCCCCGCCCAACACGTCGCCAAAGAGCTTCTCAGCGTCGCCAAAGGCCCCATCGCCATCCACACCATAAATGTCGGCCGTATCGAAGAGGGTCATCCCCGCCTCTAACGCAGCCTCAATTTTGGTCCGGGCTTCTTTGGGACTGGTTCCTGCCAAGCGCCACATGCCATAAGCGATGGGAAAGACGGAGAGGCCACTCTTGCCGAGCGGACGAAATTCTGGGGTAATGGATAAATTGGTCATGGGCTAGAGTTTATCCACTCTGTCTCCCCTGTCACGATACGTTTTGAGAAGAAGAAGAGGTTTTCGCATGGCGGCTCCACTGCGCTACGGCATTATTGGAACGGGTATGATGGGCATTGAGCACATCATGAACATCGCCATCATTGACGATGCTGTGGTCACAGCGATCTCTGACCCTCATGAAGGATCGCGAGACTGGGCCACCTCCACCCTCACTCACGATGTCGATGTTTTTACCGACCATAAGGATCTGCTGGCCTCAGACAAGGTGGATGCGCTGGTGATCGCCAGTCCCAATTTTACCCATGCGAGCGTCTTGGAAGAAATTTGGCAGACCGATCTCCACATTCTTTGTGAAAAACCGCTCTGCACGACGCTGGAACATGCCCAGGAAGTCGCACGACGGGCCGCATCTCACAAAGGCGTCTTCTGGGTCGGCATGGAATATCGCTACATGCCGCCAGTTACACGTTTCGTGAAAGAGGTTCATGGCGGCACGGTGGGCACGCTCAAAATGTTTGCCATTCGCGAGCACCGCTTTCCCTTCCTGCAAAAGATCGGCGACTGGAATAGATTTAGTCGGAATACCGGTGGCACGCTTGTTGAGAAGAGCTGCCATTATTTTGATATGATGCGCCATGTGATTCAAGCAGAGCCCGTCCGGGTATATGCCAGCGGCGGGCAAGACGTGAACCATCTGAATGAAGCCTATGATGGCGAGACGCCCGACATTCTCGACAATGCGTTTGTGATTGTGGATTTCGACAATGGGGTGCGCGCCATGCATGATCTCTGCATGTTTGCCGAAGGCTCCCATCATCAGGAAGAATTGAGTGCCGTTGGTCATGTGGGCAAAGCCGAATGCCACATCCCGGACGGTAATATTGTCCTGGCACCACGTCACCCCAAAGATGTTCAAACGATACACATCCCTGTTGACGAAGCCGTGCTAAAGGCGGGCTACCATCACGGCGCCAGCTACTACCAGCATCTCGATTTTCAGGACGCCATCAGACATGGGACCCCTGCAAAAGTCGACGCTCAAGATGGCCTGAAAGCCGTCGCGATGGGGCTTGCGGCCCATCGCTCTATTGATGAAGGCCGGCCCGTCCTGATGAGCGAGTTCGGCCTTTGATCCGCGCAGCAAAACGCTTCTAGGCTTTCTTCCAAGTCGGTGGCAGACTTCCCTGAGTCTGACGGGAGGCCGAGATGCGCATTGCGATCCTGACGCTTGGAACACGGGGTGACATGCAGCCCTATATTGCCCTGGCACTTGGTCTGAGGGCTGCAGGCCACGATGTGGTGCTGAGCGGTCCGGAGAATTTCACCGACTGGGTCCAAGGCTTCGGGTTCGACTATGTGTCGGGGGGCCTCGACCTTCAGGCCCTTCTGCAATCTCCGGAAGGACGCGACCTGATTTCCGGGAGCCTGCTCGCCATCATCCGGAACTTTCGAGATCTCAGCACCAAAATCACAGCCGAGATCATAGAAGGTGGCACGCGGGCGAGCGATGGGGCTGACCTTATCCTCTATCACCCCAAAGTGCCTGTTGCTGTTGACCTGGGGGAAGCAAAAAACATCCCGGTCATTCAAACTGCATTGCAGCCTATTATTGTACCGACAGGTGATTTCGCTATCGCGGGCCTTGGAAATGGGCGGCTTGGACGACGGCTCAACCGGTGGACCTACGGTGCCCTCCGCGCGCAGCGGGCGATGTTTTCCAAACAGCTCAACACCTGGCGCACGGATGTGCTGGGCCTTGATCCTCTGCCGCGCTTTGCCAGGGGGGGAGAAATTAAGGGTAAGACCCTTCCCGTGCTGCATGCGTTTTCGGAGTATGTGGTGCCCCGCCCAACGGATTGGCCGATGACGGCTCATCTCACCGGCTATTGGTTTCTCGATGACATGTCGGGCTGGGTGCCACCTGCCGACCTGCAAGCATTTCTCGATGCAGGCCCGCCACCTGTCTATGTCGGCTTTGGCAGCATGACTGACAAAGATCCGGAGGCCAAAGCGCGGCTGGTGGTCGAGGCTGTTGCAAAAGCTGACTGTCGGGCTGTCATTGCCACAGGATGGGGCGGGCTTGATGCGAACGATCTGCCGGACACCGTTTTTGCCATTGATGGAGCCCCCCATGACCGGTTGTTTCCGTTGATGAGCGCCATTGTCCATCATGGAGGAGCGGGCACGACTGCAGCTGCGTTCCGCGCAGGCCGCCCTCAACTGGTTGTGCCCTATTTTGGGGATCAACCTTTCTGGGGACACCGCGTCGCTGATCTCAATGTCGGCCTCCCTCCGATCCCGCAGAAAAAACTTACCGCCGACAAGCTGGCCCACGCTCTTCGGGGGATCGTCCGGGATAAAGCCTTTGCCTCTCACGCAAAAACAATTGCCCATGACCTGGCCAAGGAAGATGGCGTTGCCACCGCCGTCACCCTGATAGAGATATTGGCAGCGGAGCACCGCTCCGTCTAAGCTTTCGCAAAAGCCTGGGGGGACAGTATGGCGGTCGATCAATCAACACTCGAGACATGGCAACACCGCATTGACGTCTCGCCCTTTCAACGATGGCTCGGCCTTAGGGTGACAGATGTTGATGAGGGTCGGATGCGTGTCACCCTGCCCTGGAAAGAAGATCTGGTATCCAACCCCAATCCACCGACAGTGCATGGGGGCATCCTCGCGTCGATCATTGATCTGTTGGGACTTTACTCTGTGCTGACCACGGGCAGCATCTCTATCGCGACCGTTGATCTCCGGGTTGACTATCACCGGCCAGCGGGACCAGGCGATATGTCGGCAGAGGCCTTGATCATCAAACTTGGCTCAAAGGTCTCAACAGCAGAAACAAAAATCTTTGGCGCTGATGGAAAACTTCTTGCCTCCGGGCGCGGGGTCTACCTTATGGCCAGTTGACTTATGGCCAGTTGACTTGGGGAATCTCCCTCGTCATAGTCGCACGCACTTGATTTTTTGTTGGCGCGTTTCCTGACGGAAAACCGGAAGCCCACTTTTCCTGGAAACGCTTTTTTTCGTGAGACCTCCCATGTGTGGTTTTCAAAAAATGTATCTCGAACACACTTTCGGCGCATGCATGCCGATCGTGCGTCCGTGCGCGCCTCCGAAGTAGCAAACCACACCCTCTTCCTTTTGTGTCTGAGCCCGGTTTTGCCGGGCTTTTTTCGTTTTCAGGTTCCTTTCAATGTCTCGCTCATCTGGTTCATCCCCAATTTCCCCGTCCAAACGGATCGCGATCATCGTCGTCATCGTTGCCGCCAACATGCTGGCCCTGGCAGCGACCGACCTTTACCTGCCCTCCGTCCCCTACCTGCCGGAAATATTTGGCACTTCTATTGAGGCCGTGCAGTTTACGCTCGTCACGTTCAGCGCTGGCTTTGCGATCTCACAGATCCTGGTGGGGGCGGCGGGTGATTTGTGGAACCGACGCTGGGTCTTGGTCGGCTCGCTCTTTGTGTTCGTGCCAGCGTCTCTTTGGTGCGCCATATCCGGCACGGCGGAAAGCCTCGCGCTGGCCCGCTTTGCCCAGGGCTTTTCAGCAAGCGCTTCTGCAGCCCTCACCGTACCGATGATCAAACCGCTTTTCGATGAAGCGCGCGCCGTGCATATGATCTCTGTCATTGGCGGCGTTGATGCCATCATCCCGGCACTCGCCCCCATATTGGGGGCGTGGATCTTCTCGCAGTTTGGCTGGGAAGCTAACTTCTGGGTGATTGTGATTGCCGGTGTTCCCCTGCTGATTGCTGCTGTTCTGGTGGTTCCAGATGACACGCCGGAAAGCCATCACACATCCATTTGGCCGGTGTTCATGGGCTTTTTCACGCTCCTGAAACATAAGCGGTTCATGGGGTATGCGGTGAGCCACGGTTTTTCATTGGGCGGTCTGCTGGCGGTTGTCTTTTCTGCGCCGACATTGATCGTTACCCATATGGGCGGCGGACCGACCGAATATGTCTACAGCCAGATTATGTGGGTGAGTGTTTTTCTGCTCGCGGCCAATACAACAGGTCGCTTGATGCGCCGTATCTCTGCAGATCAGCTTATCTGGATCGGCAATTATATTCAGATTGGCAGTGCCGCCCTGATGCTTGCCTATGCCCTTCTTTTTCCGGTGCATTGGCTGGGCTTTGCGCTCACCGGCGTGCCCTATTGTATTGGGCTCGGGCTGCGCGGCGGCGCCGGGTTTTCGCGCGCCATTGACGCGGTGCCTGCCTATGGCGCGCGGGCGTCCTCCCTCATTATCTTTTTTTCCATGGGCCTCACGGCCCTGGGCACCGGTGCCGTGGCCCCCTTTCTTGAAGGGGGGCTCTGGAGTGCAGGTGTCGCCATGCTTGCGATGAGCCTGGCCGCATTCGCTTTACTGCCGCTCATCCGCGAGAAAGCGGAGGCTTCATGACCCACACAGGGAGGATCGTCACGATCGCCAAGCGGTTGTAGCGGCGTCAGCTCCCCCCTAAAGTCTTCACAAACACATTTGGAAAAAATGGCGGGAGAGAAATATGAGCGACGTAGAAACAGAATTCCTGTTTGAAATTGATGCTGTGCTGCGCGAACCCAACCTGATGATTGGCGGCGTCCCCGACGGCATGCGTATGATTGCCCATGTTGAGGGCGGCACGTTTGAAGGGCCGCGCCTGAAAGGCACCATGCCAGCCTCTGGCGGCGACTGGGTACTGGCCCGCGCCGACGGCTCCATCAAGATTGATGTACGCGCCGCACTCACCACGGACGATGGTCACAATATCTACACCTACTATGGCGGCCGCATTGTCATGACGCCGGAACAGATGGGCGCGCTCGGCGACCGGGCGGCGGCAGAGGCACTTGATCCCTCCACCTATTATTTCCGCACCAACCCGCTTTTTGAAGCGGCCATGGATGGGCCCTATGCCTGGCTCAATCATGTAGTGGCTGTTGGCATCGGACGCCTGACCGCCAAGGGCGTTGCGTACAAAGTTTATGCGCTGAAATAGGGCGCAGCCTCTCTTAATTCCACTCTGAAGAATAGGCAGTATGTGGCATGGCGCATGTCAATTTATTCCCTATAATTCGGCAAAAGAACGACGACGACAGGGGACGAGGATATGCGCCAGACCATTTTGATTGCAGCTCTGCTTGCGAGCACAAGCTTCACGGCCGTGGGTCACGCAGCGGACACCCAATTGCTCTGGGGCGACACGCATCTGCACTCCTCCTATTCCACCGATGCCTTTATTGCAGGTAACCGCACCGCGGACCCGGACACGGCCTACCGCCTCGCCAAGGGTGAGCCAGTGGTGCATCCGTTCAACCGGGTGCGGGTTCAATTGCAGCGGCCGCTTGATTTTCTGGTTGTGGCTGACCATGCGGAATCGCTCGGGGTCATTGGCGAGATTTTCCGCACCAATCCGGATATGTCAGAGGCCTGGTTCTGGAAGCGCTGGTTTACGAGCTTTGCGCTCGGTCGCCTGCGCGACACGATCGACCAACCGGCCCACCTGACCGGTGTCGTCAGCAGTTTCGCCCCGCATGTGATTGAGCCCGGCGACACGGCAGACCCGGTGGTCGCAGGTGGCATGCAGAACATCTCGGTGGCAAGTATTGTCGGCATTCCCCCGGAAGCGGAAGGCAGCATCAGCGCCAGCATGTGGGCCAAGTCTGTCGCTGCGGCAGACGCACATTACGAGCCCGGCGTCTTCTCGCCCATCATCGGGTGGGAATGGACCCAGACAAACAATGGGGTGAACCTGCACCGTGTCGTCATGTCGACCATGAATGGCGAGCAGGCGGCGGGCATTGACCCGGTGGGTTCCGGTGAAGCGCCTTACCCACATCAGCTATGGGAAGGGCTTGGGCGCTTGCAAGAAGAGACGGGCGCGCGCTTCCTGGCGATCCCGCATAATTCCAACCTGTCCAAGGGCTATATGTTCAGCGCGACGCGGCTGAATGGTGAGCCCATCACGGCGGAATTTGCTCGCACCCGCGCGGAGTGGGAGCCGATTGTTGAAGTGACACAGGTGAAGGGAGACTCCGAAGCCCATCCATCTCTCTCACCTGATGATGAGTTTGCCGGCTTTGAGCCGTTCAACTTCTATCTTCAGAACAAGCCTCAGGGGCCGAGCTACCGGGCCGCCGTGGGCGACTTTATGCGCTCTGGTTTGCGTCGAGGCCTGGAGATCGAACAGGAGATTGGGGTGAACCCTTATCAGTTCGGTGTCATCGGCTCGACGGATGCACATACAAGTATCGCGTCTGCCGAAGAACCTAATTTCTGGGGCAAGATGGGCAAGGACTCCATTCCCGAGAACAAACGCGATGAAGACGAGGCAAATAGCGACGATGGCTATGAGCCAGGCGTCGATACGTTTGACGGCTGGAACTATTCCGCGCAAGGGCTTGCTGCCGTCTGGGCGGAGGAGAACACCCGCGAAAGCATTTTCGAAGCCTTCACCCGCCGGGAAACCTATGCGACCACCGGCCCGCGCATGACGCTACGCGTGTTTGGCGGCTGGAACTATGACGCCGCTGCTGCAGAGGCGGCTGACCTTGCACAAGCCGGCTATGCGGGCGGTGTGCCCATGGGCGGCGACCTGCGCGCTGCGCCTGGAGACACAGGCGTTCAGCTTCTCATCCGCGCGACCAAAGACCCGATGGATGCCAACCTTGACCGGGTGCAGGTGATCAAAGGCTGGGTCGATGCAGGCGGCACGTCCCACGAGAAAGTGTTTGACGTCGCCTGGTCTGATGATCGCGTGCCAGGCGCTGACGGCAAACTGCCGCCGGTGGGGAACACGGTGGACTTGTCGACCGGCACTGTCGAAAATTCCATCGGGGCGGCGGAATTCTCCACCGTGTGGACGGACCCGAGCTTCGATGCCAGCCAGCGGGCGTTTTATTATGTGCGAGTCATCCAGATCCCGACGATCCGGCATTCGCAACTGGATGCTGTCGCGCTTGGCATCCCCACGCCTTATGAAGGCCCGGCGACGATCCAGGAACGCGCTTACTCCTCACCGATCTGGTACACGCCTTGAGGGTGAATGGTCTTGTCTAGTTGGTGAGCACGCCTGCAACGCCAAGGGCGGTTGTGCCAAGGGCGAGATAGATGCCTGGAAATTTGAAGACCATTGGGTCGCCTTTTAGCCCCACGCCGATGAACATGAGCGCAATCACGGCATTCATGGCTGTGACCAAAATCGCCACATCCAAACCGCCGGGGATTAGCGCGGCATAGGCGAAGGCCACCATATAGGCAAAAAAGGATATGGAGACCCCATGCCAGGCGACAAAGTGAAACCATCTCTGTTGCAGCTCGAGATGTTCATTTCCCATCAATGGCGTCATCACAAGCCTTTGACCCGCGATCGTGTGGATGCAGAAGCCGACGAGTGAGACCAGGCTCGCCGCCCAGAAAAATGTTGCAGGCAATGTGACGGTGGCCATGTTCGTGTCCCCAATGCGAATGAGCTTCTTCTCGGCTGCTCCACTCTTTAGCGCGAGCAACAATCCCCAGACTGACGATAGGGTTCCCAAGCAGGTGAGGCAACTGATGGGGTGTTTTCACCGTGCAAGACAAGCCAGGAACCCTTCCAGTTCTCCGCGAACTGCTACACGGCTCAATTGAAACGGCTTGAGAGTTTTTCGCTGATGAACCCTCAAACTCTGATATCAACAACCACAAAAATGAACACGAGTAAGCTCTCAGTTTTCGTTTCTCTAATCATCAGTGGTCAGACTAGGTGGAATTTCACCTACACCCATCTTAGATTTGTTTCTTGACTCTTTTGTAAAATGCATCAATCGTTTTATCTTTGTAGCCGTCATAAGAGGAAACAAAGTCGTGTCGAGTTCGAAAAATGCAACTTCGCGTGCCCTTGTTATAATCGGTGCGATAGCGGTGAGTGGATGCTCCAATTTGGGGATAGATGAGAACCCGTACAATGTGAAAAGCATTTTCAACTACAAACCCACCGAGAACGCACCCCATGATGGGAGCATTTTCTCTGCTATTTCGGGTGAGGGTCGCGAACTACAATTCAACGTTAGGCATGACGCATTCCGAGAGAAACTCCAGCTAGCACAGAGTTGTGCGACAACTCCGTCTCATGTTGCAGAACTTGAGGTGCGAATTCAGAATTTGACAGATGACGTAGCAAATCTGACGGAAGGTCGCTCCCAACTAATTAGCAACAGCACAAGTCTTACCTCCGGTTTGAACAACATTTTTGTTGTTGTTTCTAAGCACGAAGAGGTTCGAGAAGAAATCGGCAACTTGGAGGACAAACAGGAGAGAGAGACAGACCTGACTGCAAAACAAAACCGAAAAACAGAAATTCACAAACTGAGACGCTTTTTAACGCAACTAGCCGCGCTGCGTGACACGATCAGACGTGTTGAAAGCAAAGAGACGGAGCTGGCGGATGCCGAAACGACACTCATAACTCTAAAGTCGCGGCTGACAAACGGTCAAACAGATTGTGCCCGCGCCCGCAACACGATCGTCGCGGCGGTATTGAATGCCTCCGATGCAGTGTGTCACAGCCATCTGGCTTCCATACAAGGATTCTCGGCCGCGACAAACTGGGCATTGGGAACGGCAACAAACATCACAACAGCACTGGCGACCTTTGTTGGCGGGGTGGGCACGAAAGCTGGCCTCGCCGCTGCAGGCAATATCGCAAGCTCCACCAAAACACTAACCGGTGAAGAGCTTTTTTTGCAGCAGGTCGCACCCGCAATTACAGCCAAGCTTCGATCTAGCCGCAATAGGATCAGAAAGCGCATACGCGATGGTCTGAAGCACCCGACGAGTGAGTATAGCATCGAAACCGCTATGCTGGATCTCGGCGAACTACACGAGGCGTGCTCTTTCCAACGCGGAATTGAGCTAATTTCTGAAGATGACGAGCCTGAAGTTGCCACTCAACAGATGAACTACGACATCGCCAGCAGGCGTATTGCTGAGCTTGATATTCGTATACAAAATATCAGGAGCTTAACAGACGCAATCGATAGAGCCGCAAATGCAAATTTGCTGGCGAGCTATCAACTACAACGAGAGGCTCTCGCAAAAATGCAAATAGATCTTCTTCAACGGGAATAGTGGGCCGACCTACACTGTGTTTCCCATGCAACAAGAAGGGGGGCGCTCTTATTGTAAAAGGATCTATCTAGCCTCCGCAAGTCGTCCTCAATCGAACGCTTCTTCCCAGGTGCCTTCGGTGGAGGCTTTGGAATATTCCGTCGCGCGGTTTTCGAAGAAGTTTGCGTGCTCGATGCCGTTCAGCATTTCGTCCATCCAGGGCAGCGGGTTTTTGTCGACCCGGTAGATGGGCAGAAGCCCCAGCTGTGTCAGACGCCGATTGGCGATCCAGCGGATGTAGCTTTTCACTTCTTCCGCAGACAGGCCTTCAACCGAGCCCATTTCAAAGGCCAGATCGATGAAGGCATCTTCATGGGTGATGATGGTCTCGCAGGCTTTGTAGATGTCCTTCTGCAGCTCATCGTTCCAGAGCTCCGGATTTTCATCAATGAAGGTGCGGAAGAGCTTGATCGCGTTTTCCGTGTGCAGGGACTCATCGCGCGCGGACCAGGTGATGATCTGGCCCATGCCCTTCATCTTGTTGAAGCGCGGGAAGTTAAGCAGGATCGCGAAGCTTGCAAACAGCTGCACGCCTTCGGTGAAGGCGCCAAAGACGGCAAGCGTCTTGGCAATGTCGGCCTTCGTTTCCACACCCCATTCCTGCATATAGTCGTACTTGTCCTTCATCTCCCCATATTTGAGGAAGGCTTCGTACTCGGCCTCTGGCATGCCAATCGTGTCGAGCAGATGGGAATAGGCGGAAATGTGCACCGTCTCAATGTTTGAGAAGGCGGCCAGCATCATCTGCACTTCCGTCGGTTTGAACACTTGGGAATAGTGCTTCATGTAGCAATTGTTCACTTCCACGTCGGCCTGCACGAAGAAGCGGAAAATTTGCGTGAGCAGGTTGCGGTCGCCCTCGGTCAGGACCTTCGCCCAGTCCTTCACATCATCCGCGAGCGGCACTTCTTCCGGCAGCCAGTGAATGCGCTGCTGGGTGAGCCAGGCGTCATAGGCCCAGGGGTAGCGGAAGGGCTTGTAGGTTGCGCGTTCTTCTAGCAAAGACATGTCATCCGCCTCCTGGCTTCTCGTCGTTCTTCGTCCACCATCCTTCGAGACGGGCCTTTGGCCCTCCTCAGGATGAGGCTTGAGATAAAAACCCAAGGACGAAGCCTTGAGATAAAAAACCTCACCCTGAGGATCGCGAAGCGATGTCTCGAAGGGTGAGGTGGTTGTTAGGTGCCAGCCTTACTGGCAGGCGAGACACTCGTCATAATCGTTCATCTCAGCCGGATTGATTTTCTGGGCAGGCTGCTCGTTCTGCGAGAGACGTGTTTCCACAGCAACCTCGGTCAAGGTCTTCAGTGGAATTTCCGCTGCCCCACTTGCTTTCGCCAAAGCACTCGCCGCGTCATTTTCTGCCTGCTTCACCAGATGCGAGCTGTCGCTTTCCGCACGCTGGATCGACAAAGACCGGCAATAATAAAGCGACTTCACGCCCTGCTTCCAGGCCTGGAAATGAAGCTGGTGCAGCTCGCGCTTGTTCACATTGGCGGGCACGAAGAGGTTCACAGATTGTGCCTGATCGATCATCGTGGCACGGTCGCCTGCATGCTCAATGACCCAGCGCTGGTCAATTTCGAAAGCGGTCTTGAAGACGTCTTTCTCCAGATCGTCCAGAAAGTCGAGATGGGCGATAGAGCCGCCATTCGTAACGATGGACGACCATGTCTCATCATCATTGCGGCCTTTTTCTTCAAGCAGCTTGGTCAGATGACGGTTGCGCACATTGTGCGAGCCCGACAAGGTTTTGTGGGTGAAGCTGTTTGCCGCGATAGGCTCAATGCCCGCACTCGTGCCGCCGCAAATGATGGAGATCGACGCGGTTGGCGCCACAGCAGACTTGTTGGAGAAGCGCTCATTGATGCCATAGTCAGCAGCATCAGGACACGCGCCCCGCTCGTCGGCCAGCTTCTTGGAGGCCGCATCGGCCTGATCATCAATATGCTTGAACATCTTCTTGTTCCAGACCTTCGCCATCACACCCTCAAACGGGATCATGTTGGCTTGCATGAAGGAATGGAAGCCCATGACACCCAGGCCCACAGAGCGTTCGCGCATGGCGGAATATTTGGCTTGGGCCATTTCGTCGGGCGCGCGGTCGATAAAGTCCTGCAGGACATTGTCGAGGAAGCGCATCACGTCTTCGATAAACTGCGGGTGGCTTTCCCATTCCTGGAACTTCTCAACATTCAATGATGAGAGGCAGCAGACCGCTGTGCGCGCCTTGCCATGATGGTCAATGCCGGTTGGCAGGGTGATTTCTGCGCAGAGGTTTGATGTCTTCACCTCAAGGCCCGCAAGCTTCTGCTGCTCAGGGCGCGCATTGTTCACGGTGTCCTTGAAGATCATGTAGGGCTCGCCGGTTTCAATCCGGGCAGTGAGCATACGGATCCAAAGCGCGCGGGCTGAGATGGTCTTCTGAACTGATTTGTCTTTTGGCGAGAGAAGCGCCCAGTCTTCATCTGCTTCTACAGCACGCATGAAGGCGTCTGAGATCAGAATGCCGTGGTGCAGGTTCAGCGCTTTACGGTTCGGGTCCCCACCGGTTGGACGGCGGATCTCGATGAATTCTTCCACTTCCGGGTGGTCAACCGGCAGATAGCAGGCTGCCGAGCCGCGACGGAGCGAGCCCTGGCTGATCGCCAGAGTGAGTGAGTCCATCACCCGGATGAACGGCACGATGCCGCTGGTTTTGCCATTGCCACCGACTTTTTCACCGATGGAGCGCAGATTGCCCCAATAAGAGCCGATGCCGCCGCCTTTGGCTGCGAGCCAGACATTTTCGTTCCAGAGGCCAACAATGCCTTCCAGCGTGTCATTGGCCTCATTCAGGAAGCAGGAAATGGGCAGGCCGCGCTCGGTGCCACCGTTCGAGAGAACAGGGGTCGCAGGCATGAACCATAGCTTGGAAATATAATCATACAGACGCTGAGCGTGGTCAGCATCGTCCTTGTCAGCGTAATAGCTCGCGACACGGGCAAACAGGTCCTGGAAGCTTTCGCCCGGCATCAGATAGCGGTCGGTCAATGTCGCTTTGCCGAAGTCGGTCAACAGCGCATCACGGGACCGGTCCACTTTCACGGACGGACGTCCTTCATATTGAACCGTCTGGTCAGCCGCTTCGAATGGCATTTCTGGCTCCGCGGTGTCCGCGCCCTTTACCCGACGAACGGCTTGGCGTTCGCCTGTAATAATCGCCGAAACGGTGGCCTCGACCCCAGAAAGGTCGACCGATTTGGACGTGTCGTTGAACATATAGTCTGCCCCCAAAAATAACCTGCTTTCGCCGCCGAAAACAGGTGCAATAGCCCGCATTCGAGACATAAAGTCTCTGGCTTGCGCACACATGTGCACAATCCTCGCTGCTCTTTTTACATGAGCAGAACGCATTTAATTCAGTGATTACGCTACGCCTTGAAGGTCACCCCAGCGGTGGGCAGCGCGTCCAGATATAGTATCTTCTCCGTCCACTGCGTCAACAGGTAGTGTTCTCAGTTTCGAAATTTTTTGGTTAATGAAAGGTTAACGTGCTGTTTTCATTGTGTGTTTTTTGGTGCACAAAGTTTCTTCGGCGCGCATCTTAGATGCCCCTATCCGCTTCAAGGACACTCTCTCAGAATGCCCCACATTGACCCCGTCACCGGTGCTGAACGCCGGACCCTTTACCCGGAAATTGATCCCTACACTTCTGGCATGCTGGCCGTATCGCCCGTCCATACGCTGTTCTATGAAGAGTGCGGAAACCCCAAAGGCAAACCCGTCGTCATTCTGCACGGCGGCCCCGGGGGCGGATGCAACCCCACCATGCGGCGAACCCACAACTCTGACGCGTACCGAATCATTTTGTTCGACCAACGCGGTTGTGGACGCTCCAGCCCCCACGCAGAGCTGGAAGGAAATACAACTTGGGATCTAGTGGCTGACATTGAGCGGCTTCGGGAGCATCTGGGTATTGAGGCCTGGCAGGTATGCGGTGGTTCCTGGGGGTCATGCCTCGCTCTCGCCTATGCAGAGACGCACCCAACGCGTGTGACCGAGCTTGTCATGCGGGGCATCTTCACGCTTCGCCCCAGAGAGCTAGATTGGTTTTACCAGGAAGGCACGGACGCACTTTACCCCGATGCCTGGGAGAAATTCCTCGCCCCTATCCCGGTTGCGGAGCGCGGCGACCTGATGGCCGCGTACTACAAGCGCCTGACAGGAGACGATGAAGACGCAAAACTTGCCTGTGCCAGAGCCTGGTCCGTCTGGGAAGGGACAACCCTGTCGCTCCTGGAAGACCCCGCGCGTGCGGCACGCTTTGACGATGCCCACTTCGCCTTGGCTTTCGCCCGGATCGAGTGCCACTACTTCGTCAACAAGGGATTCTTTGAGCCCCAAGACCAACTCATTCAAAACGCCCATCTGCTGAACGGCATTCCTGGCGTCATTGCCCAGGGACGTTATGACGTGGTGACGCCCATGTTTACCGCATGGGACCTCTCAAAAAACTGGGAGACAGGTGAGCTGACCATTGTGCCCGACGCTGGTCACACCGCAACGGAGCCGGGCATTGTTGATGTGATGGTCCGTGGTACGGATCGGTTCGCCGGGCTCTGATTGTTGAGAAAACCCGAAAATTAGGGTCTTTCCGACATGCCCCTAATGACTGTATAGACTTCGTGAAATAGGTCGAAACCAGAGGGATGCGATTTCAGATGGGTGACAGCACTGATATTGGTTGGCTGTTTGAGCAAAACAAAGCCTGGGCTGACAACGTTAAAAAGATCGATCCGGATTTCTTCGCCAATCTCGCTGACCAGCAAAGCCCCGAACTGCTCTGGATCGGATGTTCGGATAGTCGTGTGCCTGCCAATCAGATCACTGGTCTGCCGCCCGGGGAGGTCTTCGTCCACCGCAACATTGCCAATGTTGTGGTTCCTTCCGACCTGAACTGTCTTTCGGTCATTCAATTTGCCGTCGAAGTTCTGGGCGTCAAACACATTATCGTTTGTGGACACTATGGCTGTGGCGGGGTTGCCGCATCGATGGAAGACAAAAGCCACGGTCTGATCGACAATTGGCTGCACCATATTCGTGACGTCCACAGGCTTCATGCGGAAGAACTGGACGCCATCGCCGACAAACAGGCGCGCCAGGACCGGCTTTGCGAACTGAACGTGATTGAGCAGACTGCTAACGTGTGCAACACCACAATCATCAAGAATGCCTGGGCGCAAGGCAAAGAGCTTGCCGTTCATGGTATCGTCTACAGCGTTAAGAACGGCATTTTGAAGGACCTCATGGTTCGTAGCAGCCCCACCGGCTAGTACTGGTCACGTCATGCGCATTCTGTTTCTGATGAATGACGAAGGCTCCCCGCCGGGGGTTCTCCTGGAGGAGACCAATGTGTTGGGATACGACGCCAGTGTGCTCGTTCCCTACAAAAACATCAGTCACGATCCCAAAATGTCTGGTGGCGTACCTGTGTCATCAGAGGGGTTTGATGGGCTTGTGGTGCTGGGGGGGGCCATGAGTATTCTCGATGAAGCCGATCACCCCTTTGTCGATCAGACTCGCCGCCTGCTGCGCGCGTTTGATGTTGCCCGCAAACCTGTGATGGGGGTCTGCTTTGGCGCACAATTGCTGGCTGATGCTCAAGGCGGCCAAGTTAAACCTCTGGGACATACCGAGTGGGGGTTTCTCCCCCAAACCTGGCTGCCCGCTGCGCAGGACGATGTCCTTCTAAAGGGCAGCCCGCCAGACCTGCCTCTCATGCAGTGGCATGGGGATACGTTTGATCTGCCGGAGGCCGCCCTTCCGCTGTCGACGCGACACGACTGTCCCGGGCAGGCCTTTCGGATCGGGGAGCTTAACTGGGGTTTTCAGTTTCATCTGGAACTGGATCAAGCCACTTTGCTGAACTGGGCAAAACTCCATGCCGCAGAACTCAAAGAAGAGCCTGCGCCTCACAGCGCGCAGATGGAAAAGGACATTGCCACCTACCACGCGGCCCAAGCGGATTTTGCACGCGCGGTGATGCGCCGGTGGCTGGCCGTTTGCGTAGATGCAAAAACGGGGCGGTAAAACGCACCACCCCGCTTCTTACGCAACAAACCAACTGGCAGAACAGCCAACAAGCGTCAATTCAAGGTAATTTCGAAGATCGAGGTCGTGCCGCTGACTTCATTGGCGACAGCCAAAAGATCTTTGCCATTGGGGGACTGACTGGCGGGAATGAAGGCCAGGCCCTCCGGACCCAGATCACCAGCGTTGCCAGCCTCCGCATTGCCCGCAAAGTTCCGATTGTTGTGATAGCCAAGGAACGTGGCGTTCGCCGGATCGGTGACATCATACGCCATCACACCCCCTACGCGTTCGAGGCCAATGAAAGCAATGGTCTTGCCATCAATCTCGCCAACGGTCAGAGCTTCAGGTTCAGGACCCTTGTCATCAGAGCGACTGTCGCCTTTGTCATTCTCATCATTGGTCGAATTGAAATCACGCCCCAGGCGCGAGGCTGTAACCCGCTCGAAGCGATCCCCTGAATCAAAGACAAGATCGCCTGCGGTGGACCAAATCGAGAAGGACCGGCCACCATAGGAATAGATCACGTCGTGATCACCGTCACCGTCTGTATCACCGAGACTCGTTGTGGTTTTAAGGCGGCCGAGACGTCCTGTTTCCTGCAATTCTGAGGCGTTGGGGAAAGCCGTTGGATCGAGGGTCAGTTTGGCGACCCGCGTTTCTTCTGACCAGCCATCATAGTCTTTTGCGTCGCCTTCATTGGCGGTAATGAGATAGGTCGCCCCGCCTGCTTCATACGACACAATCGAGTCGGGCTGGTACATGCCCATAACCGGCCAGGTTGTAATATTGGTACCACCATCCTTGTTGGACGCATCGAACGGCACGATCGAATGATCTTTGTATCCAAGCCCCAAGAGTTTCGTGACTTCTGCCTTAGCAACATCAATGACGGCGATGCCATTATTCTCCTGGAGTGTCACGTAAGCGGTCGATCCATCGGCTGAGAGCGCGATATATTCCGGCTCCACATCTGCAGCGACGGAGCTGCCTGGTTTTACGATACGCATCCCCTCTGGCACCGCGTCGAAGTTTTCAAAGGCTGCTGTGCGCACGCTCATATCTGCGACAGTGATAATGCTTACCGAACCTTCGGGATCGTTCGTGTAATCATTCGACGGCTCGCCTTCGTTGGCGACAAGCGCATAGGTGCCATCGGGCGTGAAGGTGACCATGTCCGGGTTCGCACCGACCGTGACAACTCCCTTTTCAGTCCCTTCCAAATCGAAGAAGACAACTTTGCCTGGGTCTTGTTTCACTGTTCCAACGACAGCGACGGCGACGAGTTTCCCATGCACCGCGACGGAGTTTGCCCCTGAACCGTGCCCACCTGATTCAAGGGTTGCGACTTTCATGGGAACGGTCGGGTCTGAAATGTCCAAAACATCCACTTCACCAGCGTCCGCGTTTACGACGTAAAGTCTTTGTGCGTCAGCGGCGTAGACCACAATTTCCGCCGCGCCTTCATCAAAGACGCCCGTCTCATATGTCGCCAGATGGGCAAACATCAGCGCGTCAGCGCCGAGCACCGGGTGTGTCATCATCAAAGACCCTGCTGTCAGGGCCGCAAGGGAAATGGCGCGCATATCCGTGTTTCCTTATCGTCATATCTCACATCATCTTCAGCGGAACCTAGTGAAATTCATTAACCGTGCGTGCGAAACTTATGTGACGGTCGCTGTCAGGCTGCGGGCGGATTTTCGGCGCGTTTTGTGCTGGTTTTGGGCGGATTTCAACGATTTGGTGAAATGTTAAGCAGGCCTTAAGGACGCACAGCCTATACCCACTCTCTATAGGGAGAGGCTCATGGCTGACAAAGATGCCTTTGACATAAATCCAATTGAGATTGTGCGTTCGCTGGCGAGCCGCAGCGAAGCTGATCGCATTGCCGCCGCAGGTACGTTGGGCACTCTTGTTGCCGGCCCCGACCTCTCAATTGCGCAGAGAGAAGGCGCGCATACCTTTCTCACCACTCTCAGTACGGATGCTAACGAGCGGGTTCGCGCCTCCGTCGCGCGCGCCATTGCGACTTACCCCCTGCTCCCACGGAGCCTCGCCGAACAACTTGCGAACGATATGCTAGAGGTTGCAGCCCCCATCCTCGCAAAGTCGCCAGTGCTGACGGACACGTTCCTGATAGACCTCATCTCGTCTGGGCGCGCCGACGAAAGCACGCAAGTAAGCATTGCCATGCGGGATGCCCTCTCTGAACTTGTCTCCGGATCACTGCTCGAAAAGGGTAAAGTACGCGCTGTCGAAACAGTCCTTTCCAACAAGAGCGCTCGCATTGACGAACAAGGTTACGGTGCGCTGCTTGCAAGGACTGATTTGGATGGGCGCATGCTGACTCTGGCCGCATCACGACCAGACCTATCTGCTCCCATCGTGGCTCAATGCCACACGATTGTTTTGGCTGAGCATTTCGAGCGCGAAGCAGGGCGAGCGATCCGCGAAACACTAATTACACACCACGCCCTGCCGCCGGATATGGCGGATACTATTGTGCAGACAGCCCTTGAAGATGCTCTTGCGAAAGAAACTGCTGAAGCCACCACCACTGATGAAGATCTCATCAATCTCGCAACATCTCTTAACGGTCATGGTGACCTTACACCATCGCTCTTGCTTCGCATGACCTGCAATGGGTCCCTAAGTTTTGCTGCCGCCACCTTCCACGTTCTCACAGGCCAACCCCTTAAGGACGTTTACGCGGCGTTTGGCGAAGCTGGCATTAAGAACCTCACGACGCTCTACCATCAAAGTGAACTGGCCCCCTATTTTCGCTTCGCCCTCATCACCGCCATCAAACGCATTACGGAAGAAGAGGCAAAACCCTACCGTGGTGATGCGGACAAACCCGTCAAAGATATTGTTAGGGAGATTGTTGGTTTTTATCGCGGCGTAGCCCCGGCTTCCGTTGATGAAGTCATCAATCAATTGAGCCACGAAGCCAGCCGGTGGTCCGAAGACAGTGACGCTGCATCGTCTTCGGTTTGATTGTCCGTCAGAAATTCACGCGGTTTGTATAAGCACCATCAACAACCAGATTGACGCCGGTCGTGAAGCTTGAGCGTGGGCTCGCCAAAAAGACGGTCGCATTTGCAATGTCTTCCGGCGTCGCCATTCGGCCTGTCGGATTGTTTGACATAGCGTCCTTATAGACGTCCGGCATGTTCTCTTCGATCATGTGCCAAACTCCACCTTTGAAGTAGACAGTCCCGGGCGACACGACGTTGCAGCGAACATGTTTTTTTGCATTCTGCTTGGCAAAGCCTTTTGCCAGGTGAATGAGCGCCGCCTTCATCGCGCCATAGGCATTGGGATGACTTGTCTCTGCTGCTGACACAGAAGATATGATAACAATAGATGCATCCCCTCCCGCTGCAGCTGACTTTTCCAAGTGGGGAAGGGCTGCGGTGACCGAGCGTTGCGCGCCCATCACATCAACGTCGAACCCTGCCTGCCAATTGACTTCCTCATTGCCCGCACTTAATGCACTGGCGTTCGACACAAGAATATCAATACCCCCGAGCGATGCCGCAGCCTCGCCGATCCACGCTTGCAACGCTGGACCATCAGCAATGTCGACTGACGTACCATAGGCGTCGATGCCTTTTGCCTTGAGTGCGGTGACGGCTTCGTCGATCTGTTCCTGATTGCGGGCACAGATCGCGACATTGGCCCCTTCATCGGCCAAAAGGTCTGTAATGGCACGACCAATCCCGCGGGTTCCACCCAAGATCACTGCGCGCTTGCCCTTAAGTCCCAAGTCCATTTGTCGTCTCCTCCTGTGTTTCAATGTCTGCACCCTATCGGTTTGACGCAGAGGCAGAAAGGCGAAAGCCAGCATCCGCTGAACAATTTTGGTGTCTTTAAAGAGGTGCGCTAGACTTATAATAAGTGAGGGCCAATGTGCCCCGACGCAACCCGAGGAGATGAGACCCATGGATCTGGCAATGAAACCGGAAGAGGCTGCTTTTCGCGATGAAGTGCGCGCCTTTCTTGACGAGAAGCTCACAGACCAGTTGAAGGCGCATGCGCGCCTGACCAGTGGCATCCTCACAGACCATCCTCTGCGCGTAGAATGGCTACAAACGCTCAACGCTCAGGGCTGGGCGGCCCCCAGCTGGCCAAAAGAATTTGGTGGTACGGGTTGGACTGTGATGCAGAAGTTTATCTTTGCGTCTGAATGCGCTGCCGCTGGTGCGCCGGGGTTGAGCTCCATGGGCCTCTCCATGGTTGGCCCCACACTCATGGGCCACGGCACCGACGAACAACGGGCAAAATATCTCCCGAAGATTCTAGACGGTACTCACTGGTGGTGTCAGGGCTATTCAGAGCCAGGCTCTGGTTCAGACCTTGCCTCACTTCAGACCAAGGCTGTGTCTGATGGGGATGACTATATTATCAACGGAACGAAAATCTGGACGACCGGCGCACATTTTGCGAACCATATGTTCTGCCTGGTGCGCACGAGCTCCGAGGGCAAGAAACAAGAGGGCATTTCCTTCATCGTCTTCCCGATGGACCTGCCTGGCATCTCCGTTGAGCCGATCATTACGATTTCTGGCGACCATGAAGTGAATCAGGTTTTCTTTGATGATGTCCGCGTTCCAAAAGCCAACCGTATTGGCAAAGAGAATAATGGCTGGACGGTTGCGAAATATCTGCTGGAATTTGAGCGTGGTGGGTCTGCCCATGGCGCGAACCTTCGCAATGCGCTCAACCGATTGAAAAACATCGCGTCGCAGGAAGTGTCTGATGAAGGCAGTCCACTGATTGATGACCCTGCTTTCCGCCGCAAGATTGACGAAGCAGAAGTTGAAGTGACCGCCGTAGAATTCACCGAGCACCGCATCATGTCCTCTCTGTCGTCAGGTCAAAATCCAGGGGCGGCGGCGTCCATGATCAAACTGCGCGGGTCCACCATGACGCAGACCATCACCGAACTTGGCGTGGAAGCGATTTCCCACTACATCGCGCCGCACGTGATGGAAGCACGGACTTGGGGCTCCAACGTGGCGCCCGTTGGTTCCGATCACACCTTGATGGTGGTGCCGAAATACATGAATGGGCGCGCCAATACGATCTTTGGTGGCTCTAACGAGGTTCAACGAAACATTATGGCGAAAGCCGTTCTCGGGCTTTAGTCCTCACCTGAAGGGAAACACATATGGACCTCGCGCTTGCGCCAGAGGATGCGGCCTTTCGTGACGAGGTCCGTGCCTTTCTCGATGACACACTGACAGAGACGATGCGCGAAGCGGGTCGTCTCACAACCAGCGTTTTCACCGACTATCACGACAACATGCCCTGGCACAAAGCCCTCCACGCCAAAGGCTGGGTCGCCCCCAGTTGGCCGTCGGAATATGGCGGCACGGGCTGGACGGACATGCAGAAGTATATTTTTGCGTCGGAATGCGCCCGGGCGGAAACGCCCCACCTTTCACCGATGGGTCTGCGCATGTGTGGGCCGGTTCTGATGAAATATGGCACGCAAGAGCAAAAAGATTTCTATCTCCCTCGGATGTTGTCCGGCGAAGATTATTGGTGCCAGGGCTATTCGGAACCAGGTTCGGGGTCTGACCTCGCATCCCTTCAATGCAAGGCCGTCCGTGAGGGGGATGACTATGTCATCAATGGGACAAAAATCTGGACGACCCATGCGCAGTTTGCCAATCGCATGTTCTGTCTTGTGCGCACAGATGGGTCGGGCAAACCTCAGCAGGGCATCACTTTCATACTGATCGACATGGATACGCCGGGCATCAAGGTGGAGCCCATCATCACCATGGCGGGTGACCATGAAGTGAACCAGGTGTTCTTCGATGAGGTGCGCGTTCCCGTCGCCAATCGCGTCGGCGAGGAAAACGATGGCTGGACAGTCGCCAAATACCTGCTTGAGTTTGAGCGGGGCGGCTCGTCAGCGCCTGGGCTTGAGATCGGCGCAAAGAAAGTGCGGGCGCTTGCGTCCAAGGAAACAAGCGGCACCGGTGCGACATTGATAGAGGATGGAAGTTTCGCGGCAAAACTCGCCGCGGCGGAAATTTCCATCAAAGCGCTTGAGATCACCGAGCACCGCATTCTGTCGGCCATGTCGGCAGGCCAAAATCCGGGCCCTGCCTCTTCTATGTTAAAGACCTGCGGAACAGAGATGCGCCAACGCATAGACGAGCTGGCTGTCGAGGCGATCCAATATTATGCGACGCCTGATCAAATGGATGCGCGCATGACCGGTTCCAATGTGGAACCGATCGGACCTGCCGACGCGATGACTGCCGTGCCTGCCTATCTCAACAATCGGGCGGGCTCCATCTATGGCGGATCTAATGAGGTTCAGCGCAACATTATGGCAAAGCTGGTGCTGGGGCTTTAGGACTTCCGCGAAATCAGCAAAGTCGTGGTTTGGGTGAAGACGGTTTCGCCGTCCTGGTTTTCCAGGATATGCCGGTTCTTCACGATGCCGCGGTCCGGCTTCGAGGAACTTGGCTTTGTGTCGATGCACTCAATTGTGAGCGACAGAGCGTCGCCCAGCTTCGCTGCCTTGTGAAAGCGGACCTCATCATAGCCGAGGGCGCCGAGCACAGCTGTTTCGTGCGGCAAGCCTTGCGCCAGCCGCAGGACAACGCTTTGCACGTGCGAGCCGCAAGCGGTTAGAGTGCCATAGATACTCTTCGCGGCAGCATCCTTATCCACGTGGAAAGGCTGCGGGTCCCATTTTTCAGCGAAGGAGACGATTTCTTTTTCCGTCATCGCGTAGGTCGCCTCAATCGGCCACCGGTCCCCCACCTCGAAATCATCGAAATACCGCATGACCCATTTCTTTCCTGTTGGGTGCCACCACATCAAAAGGCCGGGCACATGGCCCGGCCTTTCAAACTTCAAAGCGTCTTAGGATCAGAAAATCTCAACGAGACCTGCTGCGCCCATGCCGCCACCGATGCACATGGTGACAACGCCCCATTTGACGTTCTGGCCTTCAGCCTTACGACGACGGCCTTCCAGCAGAATGTGACCAACGCACCGTGCGCCGGTCATGCCGAATGGGTGCCCAATAGCGATTGAGCCGCCGTTTACGTTGTATTTCTCTGGATCAATGCCGAGCTTGTCACGAGAGTAAAGGCACTGTGACGCAAAGGCTTCGTTCAGTTCCCAAAGGTCGATATCGTCAACCTTGAGGCCTGCACGTTCCAGAAGACGTGGCACAGCGAAAACAGGACCGATGCCCATTTCGTCTGGCTCACAGCCTGCAACAGCAAAGCCGCGGAATGCGCCAAGAGCCGTCGCGCCGCGTTTTGCAGCTTCTGCACCTTCCATCACAACCACAGCGGCCGCGCCGTCTGACAGCTGAGAGGCGTTACCAGCAGTTACGAAGTTGCCTTCGCCACGGACTGGCTGCAGGCCTGCAAGACCTTCAATATTTGTCTGGGGACGGTTGCATTCGTCCTTGTCCACAACGTAGTCGACGATGCTTTCTTCCTTCGTTTCCCGATCAACCACTTTCATTTTGGTCTTCATAGGAACGATTTCGTCGTCGAACTTGCCCGCGGCCTGTGCTGCTGCAATGCGCTGCTGTGAGCGAAGAGCGAACTCATCCTGGTAGTCGCGCGCAACATTGTAGCGCTGTGCGACGATGTCAGCCGTTTCGATCATTGGCATCCAGAGAGCTGGATACTGTGACATCAGGCTTTCTTCAGTGATGTTGTTGGTGTTCATACCACCCATAGAAACAAGCGAGATGCTTTCAACACCGGCACCAACAGCGATTGGCACATCATTGTTCACAACAGTGTTTGCTGCCATTGCGATGGTCTGAAGACCAGAAGAGCAGAACCGGTTGACGGTCGTGCCGGATGTGGTGACGGGGCAACCTGCAGCGAGAGCGGACAAACGGCCCACATTCATGCCTGTTGCGCCTTCTGGATTACCACAACCCATGATGACGTCTTCAACATCACCTGGCTCGATGCCTGCGCGCTCAATCGCGTGCTTGATGACGTGACCACCCATGGCAGAACCATGAGTGATGTTGAAACCACCACGGCCAGCTTTCGCCAAGCCTGTGCGGGCGGTTGATACGATTACTGCTTCTCTAGACATATAGGTCTCCCTGCTTTGCAAACCTGTTTCGCAACTTTGTTTCGCCCCGTTTAGCACGTGTCAATTTGGCACGTCTCATGCCAAAAAGTCAGCAACCGCATTCTTTCGCTACGGAATGCCCCGCCAAAGGACCAATTGGGCGGCACCTTACCTGCCCTTGGGCGCAATTGGGAATCAATTTCGAGGGGCTGTGTTTCACACCTGAACAGCGGAAATAGAAATCTGAGGACACGAAGGATTTGGCTGAAAAGTGCGGTATTTTTCTCAAAACTCCCGTCCTTCGTCGCAAAGAAACCTCATTTCGGCCCCGGCATTGCCGCGCCCTCTCCCTGGGGCAGCCCTATTCGCGACCTAGTTTGTTCATGCGGCTGAAAACGAATCTGGAGAGCGACATGACAAAACGGCACATCTTGACCATGGCAACAGTTGGGGCAGCAGCCTTGATGATCCCGGTCACACTGGGAATCACCAGCGCACATGCTGCAGAGTCCGCCGGGCCCGACGCTGTCACCGTTCTCGTTCAATATTCTGATCTTTCCGGGGCCTACGCAGAGGATGCATCCCGGTTCACGATGCCGGTGTATTTCGGGCATGATGAAACCATTTTGACCGATGAAGCTCAGGTCGCACTCGGCGCCCTTGCAGACGAAACAGCGTCTTACTCAACCGTTTCGGTTACCGTCCGCAGCAATGGCGATGACAATCAAGCGGTCGCGGTCTACGGCACGCTCTATGAATATGGTGTGCCAGTCCGCGTCATGGCTTTGGATCTTGAAGATGGTCTCCAAGGCGATGGCGGCCCCGACGTCGTTGCGTCTGCGATCTAAGACACGCCTCCGCTGGAGCTGCCGAGGGCGATCTTATGGCCCTCGGGGTCACGCGCTGAAAACGCGTCGATGCTGGAGGGTTGTCTTTTTACTTCCGTCGCGCCTGCGCGAGATCAGCCTCGACCAGCGCTCCCTCCGCCTTGATCTTCTGCTTCACCTCAAAGCCGATTAAGGGTAGATAGAGCGCCACCTGCTGCCGGTCAGCGCACATCTCGTCTGGAGTGACAGTCTTCCATGAGTTCCCCTTCCGCCTTTGAGACCCATGTTGGCCCGATCACCTACACACGCTCTGATGATGGCGCGGCGCTTTCCTTCACCATTGATGAGCATCATCTCAATGGTGACGGTTACATTCATGGCGGCATGATGATGACGCTTGCCACCGGCGTGCTGGGAGAACTTGCGCGCACCGCCGCAAAGGGGGCGTCGACAGCCCCTCTTTCTGTCAATTGTGATTTTGTGGGACCCGGCCCGAAGGGCGCCAGTGTTGTGGGCACAGCAGAGATCACCCGACAGACCCGCACCGTGCTTTTCACGTCCGCAGAACTTCGTGCGGACGGCAAACTCATGATGACCGCCACTGGCGTCTACCGGATCGGAGATGCTTCGTGAGCGGTGCCACACCAGATGGGTTCTTTTCGCAAGAGCTTGTCGATCCGTTTGAGAAATTTGTCGGACCTCTTTTTGAGAAAGAGGAAGACGGCCAGCGTGTTGTCGCCTTCCGTGTCGATGAACGACATTTAGGTAGTGACGGTGTGCATGCTCATGAGGGTCAGCTCATGACATTTGCAGACGCGTCTATGGGCTGCACCGCCTATTGGGACAATGACCACACGCCCTGCGCGACCCTCTCGCTTCAGATGAGTTTTCTGCGGTTCCCAAAACTAGGCGAGCTGGTGGAATGCCGTGCCCATTTTACGCGCAAGACACGGTCCATCCTGTTTGTCGAAGGTGCGATCTCTGTCGACGACGAGCTGGTGATGTCTGCCACCAGCCTTTGGAAAGTCCTGGGCGCCCGGTAGACTTACAAGTCCTTGAAGCTATCGGGGATCGGCATAAGTTCCTGGAACTCGGGATCGCGTTTTTCCTGCTGCGCGGTGAAGCTTTCGGCCATATCGCCTGGTTGGAACATGCCCGTCTGCCAAACTGCAATATGCTTCAAAGCGTCCGCCACGGAATGATCGCGGCCATAGTTCAGCATTTCCTTTGACCCGCAAACCGCCAGAGGTGATTTGGACGCAATATCTGCGGCATGCCCCATCACGGCGGTCATCATGTCGTCATGGGTTTCGAAGACTTCATTCACAAATCCGCAGGTCTTTGCTTCCTCTGCAAACATGCGCCGACCAGTAAACGCCATTTCGCGCACCAGGCCCTGCGGCATGACATACCCCATGCGCGGGAAAGTGCCGACGTCGGCCGTCATGCCGATATTGATTTCTGCAATGCAGAAGAACGCGTCCTTCGTGCAATAGCGCATGTCGGCGGCACTGATGAAATCCATGCCCCCGCCAACACATGCTCCATTGATCGCAACAAGCACCGGCATCCGGGCTTCTTCCATACAGGAGAATGTCTTTTGCAGCATCAGGACCGTCTGCATCATACGCTCGCGGCGGCGACCGGCCTCGATGTGGCTTTGGTCAGGACCGCCCGCAAAGACAGACAGATCCATACCAGCGGAGAAATGCTTGCCCTGTGCGGAGATAACGATCACCCGCGCGCGGGCATTCTCATCAATATCGCGAATGATGGCAGGCAGTTCATTCCAGAACTGCTTGTTCATGGCATTTGCCACTTGCGGACGCGCCAGCACCACATGGGCGATGTGATTTTCGATGGTGACGTCGAAACACTCGTGTGCGCGTCCGTTCTCGTTTACCGCTGACTGGCTCATTTTTGCGTCCTTGGATATCGATGATGTTCTTCTCACCATTATAGCCTGCCTGAGCCGCTCTGCATGTGCATTTCTGCACATCGGCCTAAGCGCCTACGCGCGTTCCATCCCCTGAATAGCTTGAGTTTGTGTGCATTGCCTGCTTTGCTACCCTCAACAAAACAAGCAGGCGGGAGGCCCAGATGGCGATTAACTACGACGAACTCATGACTTTGAAGACAGAGGCCCAAGAATTTTCCTATGGCGACCGGGAGACCATGCTCTATGCGCTGGGCGTCGGCTTTGGCCGGGATCAGCTGGACCCAAAAGAGCTGCCTTTCGTCTATGAAAAAGACCTAGTGACCATTCCCACCATGTCCACTGTCATTGCCTGGGGTGCTGGTGCCATGGGCAAGAGCGGGATCAACTATGCCATGGTTGTCCATGGGGAACAGAAGCTCACCATGCACAAGCCACTTCCCATTGCTGCCAATATTCTGGTCGACACAAAAGTTGTCGGTGCCTGGGATAAGGGCGCGGACAAGGGAGCGGTGATCGCCAGCGAAACCAGCATTCGCGAAAAGGAAAGCGGCGACGCACTGTGCACCATGCTCTCCACAACATTTGCCCGGGGAGATGGCGGCTTTGGCGGACCAACGGAGGGGGCGCCTGTTCCACATGCTATTCCTGACCGGGCGCCCGACCAGTCCTTCGACGCGGTCACTGCGCCGGACCAGGCGCTGCTCTATCGTCTGTCAGGGGACCGAAACCCGCTTCATGCCGATCCTGAATTTGCAAAAGCTGTTGGCTTTCCTGCACCGATCATTCACGGGCTCTGCACCTATGGTACCTGTTGTCGGGCGATCATCAGCAATGTTTGCGATTACGATCCCAAACAGATTGTCGGCTTCGACGTGCGGTTCTCATCGCCTGTCTATCCAGGAGAAACAATCACCGTGGACACCTGGCGGGACGGCAATGTGCTCTCGTTCCAGGCTCGGGTAAAATCCCGGGATGTGATGGTTATCAATAATGGCAAATGCACACTTGCCGGCTAACGCCGCTTAGCCTTCTGCCGCCGGTGTATGAGGTCGTCCAGCGCCTCATGCACCGCTGTGCGGTAGCTGGGCTTTAGGTAGGGATCGACAATGGCGAGGCAGGCAAGCGCGCCGTCCGTCAGTCGCTTTTCCCGCTTTGTGCGCGGGTCAGATACGCGGTCCATGAAGGACACCCAACTGAACCATACCAAGAATGAGTTGAGCGCCAGTAGGTCATTCGTCTTCTTGTCGACCAGGTCCATGTCGCCTTGGGCTGCGAGGTCGTCATACATATCCGCCATTTTCGCGACCGTATCATCCTGCAGGGTTTGGATCATTTGCGCCAGATCCGCGTCCCGTTGACCAAGGCCAATCAGGTCGGCAAAGAAAAAGCGGTAGCGCCAGAGAACTTCAATCGCGCTCACATAGTCTTCTGCCATCTGCTCTGCTGAGATGGGCACGTCTTTGGGATAAGCGAGTGGTTTGGCAATGCCATCCCTGATCGCCGGGAAGAGCGCGCGGATGATCTCTTCTTTGTTGCGGAAGTAATAGTAGAGATTGCCGGGACTGATGCCGGCATCGGCTGCAATCTGATTGGTGCTGACGTCGCTGGCATTCTCTTCGTTGAAGAGGCGCAGTGCGGTGTCCAAAATGAGGGTGCGCGTCGTTGCCCCCTTCGACGGAGCCTTCTGAGCGGAAGCCTGGTGCGAAAGAACTTGGCGCCCCTTTTCAACTTCCAATTTTGCTGACGTTTTGCCCATTCTCAGTGCTTATCCCGCTCACCGTCGCCTGTCACCCCTTGACGCAATATTTTTTGAGTATAAGCTCTACTTTCTTAGAGTTTAAGCTCTAATTTGGGGAGGGGTTGAAAATGCTCGATACATTGGCCATCAAGGGCCGAGACGCCTATTTGCCTGCCTGGGCGGGCGTCACCCAATCGAAGAGCGCGTGCGCTTACGACAGTGTCGTTATCAGCGGCAACGGTATTGGCGCGGCGGTGCTTGCGGCGAGGCTCAACCGTTCCCCGGAATTTGCGGGACGTGTCGTGATTGCTGCCCCGCCCGTTGCTGAGAGTCGTCGCCTGATCAATGGTGTGACGCTGCGCGCTCGCAGCATTGACTATTATGCCGCTGCGCTTGGTGTCGACCGCGCTGATGTGCTGCGCGAGATGTATGGAGACGATTGGACCCAGGCGATCACCTATCGCCAGCAGGCGACATTGTGTGACGTTGACGGCGATAATTACTCTTTTCGCCGGCCCACAACCTGGATGACCAGCGAAGGTGTGCGCAAGGATCGCTCCACACGAGAGCCTCTTGCCTACGGTGTACGCAACTCCCGCCTTGCTGGGGCGCTTATCTCTCTTGCCAAGCGCGCAGGCGTTGCCCACATCGAAGAAGAAGTGAATGACTGGAGCGCACTGCGGGCGCTTGCTCCAGGTCAACGCCCTCTCATCGTCAATGCAAAGCCAAAACCTCTTGAAAACGCAGAGACCATTTGGAAAGCCCCGGCACCCAAAGAATTTGTTCTCGCCTCGCAAATCACATTCACCGACAATACCCGCCCCGCCAAGGGCATTCTCGACAAGCATGATGCGTTTTGCGCATTCATCCACCGGGATGGCGGGCTCGACATGTCGGTGCTTTATCCTTTCCAGGATCCGCTCTCACCCGAGGCGCGGTACTACGGCATATTTTACCGCGTCGCCAAGGCAGGCAGCTTCGACAAGGCACATGAATATGAAGTGCTGACGGACGAGATTGTCGGCGTTGGGGAGGAGCTTGGTCTGGAACCCCACGACATAGAAGAGACGAAAGGCCAGGCTGCGGTTCCTTGCTTGCCCTGGCGCGGGCTTAAAAACCGCCAGAAAGACACGCTTGATCTTTCCTACATCTATTCAGGTGGTGCACCGATTATTACCGGTGACGGCATGGTCCGGTCCGCTGTCGCCGCAACAGCAGCGGCAGAAGCCCTGCTTGCTGGCCGCGACCCCGTTCCTGAGATGAACAAGGCGCTCAACCGCTACCGGTTTTTGAACTGGAGCCAGTGCCGCATGATGACAAACTTCCCCGCAACAGCTGCGAAAGTGATCGGCGCGCGGCCAAATTGGGCTTTGGCGGGGCCTGGCCTGTCAAGAGACTGGGATATGTGGGCTGGTGCCTATTGATCCCTCGACCGTCACAAAAAAGCAGGCGCCGGATGAGCGCCTGCTGGAATTTCTTGCAATGACGGAAACTGTCTTAGGTGAATTTGAAGCAGCAGATCTTGTTGCCGTCGAGATCGCGGAAATAGGCACCGTAGAACGTGTCCATGCGAGCTCCTGGTTCGCCTTCGTCGGTTGCTCCCAGCTCCATCGCCTTGGCATACATTGCATCGACTTCGTCAGTGGACGCTGCCGCAAGCGCCAACATGTTGCCGTTGCCAGGGGTGGCCTTCTTCTCATCGTAGGGAACGCACAGCGCAAGCATTGCGCCGCCCTTGGCATCGTTCCAGAAAATGATGCGATCCATGCTGATGGCCCGCTTACCACCAAAAGCGCCAAGGAAGTCATCATAAAACTTGGCGCCTTTTTCAAGGTCGTTCGATCCAAGTGTTGCGTATCCGATCATCTGAACATCTCCCATTGGGCCGAGATCCCGAGCGCCCCGACCTTCATTCTTAGACCGACAAGTTAGACAATCACCGGAGGAATACAATGCCAACTCGACATCACAGTTTGCTGATTGGACATGGTGCCCTTATTTTTATTTTGGGGCTCGTCGCAGGTGTCCCGTTTTTATGGGCGTTAGAAGCGGTTGCTGCTGGCGGTGGGGCAGTGGAAGCAGAATCCCTTCGCGCCTGGCGTATGGCGCATCTGGAGGGAACTCTTAACGGCATGATGATGATTGCCGTTGCTGCCGCCGCCAAACAGCTCACCTTAAGTGACGGGCGGTCATCCATGATCACCTGGGGGCTTATCGCGACCGGCTGGGGCAATATATTGGCGTCTTTCGTTTCAGGCATCACCGCCGGACGCGGCCTCTCCTTTACAGGGTTTGACTGGAACACACTTACTTTCGCGCTGTTCTCCGTCGCGATAGTCGGGGTCATCCTGGCATTTGTCGTATTGGCCCTTGCCGCTTTCTCTCAAACCGAGCATTAGATGCCTGCTCACCCGGCTTGGCGGAAACTGTCCGTTGAATGTCATTTCCGCCAGGCCGCTCGACCTCTAGTCTCTCCATGTCAGCAACCAATGGAGTGCGTCACATGCATATTGTCATCTTTCTCTATGACGGGTTCACCACGCTTGATGCGATTGGCCCCTTCGAGTCTCTCAGCCGCCTGCCAAATGCAGAAGTAACCTTTGTGGCGAAAGAAGCTGGCATGGTCGCCAATGACAATGGGTTCATCGATATTTATGCGCCAAAAGGCATCGACGAAGTGGACAGTGCGGACATCCTGCTTGTCCCCGGTGGCTTTGCCGATGAAGCGGTGCGCAACGACCCCCATCAGCTGGATTGGATCCGCAAGATTGCGAAGACAACCCAAGTGAATGCGTCAGTCTGCACCGGCTCATTGATCTTCGCCGCTGCAGGGTTACTGGATGGCAAGGAAGCCACGACCCACTGGGCGCGCTACGACATTCTGGAAGGTTATGGCGCGACGGCAGTTGCTAAGCGCTGGGTGGATCATGGGGACATCATCACGGCTGCCGGTGTCTCCGCCGGTATTGATATGGGGTTACATCTCTCCGCGAAAATAGCTGGCGATGATTATGCCAAGGCGCTGCAACTCGCGATTGAATATGCGCCGGAACCTCCCTTCAATTCTGGCAGTATCGCAACTGCTGCCCCTGAGACGATGGAACTTGTCGCGGCGACGATGGGCGATGGTGAGAACCATCCTCGTGCCCTACCCGATCACATCAGCCGGGTTCCCCGCGGTGCCTGACCCTCAGCTTAAAAAGCCCTCTGGCGGATTTCCAATCTGCCAGACGGTCTCCAGCAGATCGTGACATAGATCGCGATGCTGGCAATCAGACGCCATTGCGCAGTTTTTCAGCAAAAACAGGCGCTGAGCACCTTCCCCATTCAGGCCATATTCTCTCATCAAACAAGCCGACGCGATCCTGTCACGGCAAATAGGTTCCATGGAGCTCCCCTCATTTTGTGAGAGGGGTATGGTGCGCGCCTTGTCCCGTTCCTGCGTTGACCAAGATCAAGTGACGCGATTAGACGCGCGGGTGCCTGTCCGGTATCTTTCCCATAAAAGAAACTGATGCTTTGGGGGACACCATGACCAGCAAAAATCCATTCGATCCAGCGCTGTTTGACAAGCAAGCTGTCTCCGCTGAGACAAAAGCCATCAATGACGCCCTGATCGACCTGCTGGAGAAGTCTGACGACAATTGGGATATTGGCGTTGCTGAGGCTCGCGCGCGCCGCGACCGGGGCGAGGGGCCGTTCCCTGCTGTTCCCAAGTCTGATCGCGCGGTCACCCGAACAATTCCAGGTAAAGGCGGCGACATTGAGCTGCGGATCATTGCGCCGGAAAACCCAAAGGGTGTCTATCTTCATTTTCACGGCGGCGGCTGGGTCTTTGGGTCCGCTGACGGCCAGGACCCGATGCTGGAACGCATTGCGGATAAATGCGGCCTTGCCTGCGTAAGCGTTGAGTATCGCCTTGCCCCGGAGCATCCCTACCCAGCCGGGCCAGACGATTGCGAAACAGCCGCAGAGTGGCTCATCAAAAACGCCAAGTCTGAGTTTGGGACGGACGTGCTGACCGTTGGGGGCGAAAGTGCCGGTGCCCATTTGGCGGCTGTCACACTTCTGCGCATGCGAGACCGGCATGGGTTCACCAACTTCGCGGGGGCTAACCTGGTCTTTGGTGCCTTTGATCTGCGATGGACGCCAAGCGCACGAGCTTTTGGCGATGACCCCTATCTGATTTTGCGCACCCACGACCTGCACAAGTTTGACGAATGTTTTGTTCCTAAAACTGCCGACGCCTCAGACCCGGATATCTCTCCGCTATTTGCTGACCTTAAGGGCATGCCGCCTGCGCTCTTCAGCGTAGGGACGGCGGACGCGCTACTCGACGACAGCTTGTTTATGCATGCGCGATGGGCTGCGGCTGGAAATGAGGCAGAACTTGCCATCTATCCTGGCGGTGCCCACGGGTTCGTGGCATTCCCCGGAGAACTTGCTGCGTCAGCCGTTGCCCGCATGGATGCATTTCTCAATCAGGTCACGAAATAACCCGGAGCACCAAATAACGTCGGGGCTCCCTCGCTCGTCTCTGACAATATGACTTTTTCTCCCGCACTTTCTAAAGTGCGCCACGTCCTGCATTCCTTGCACTGCCCTTCTGAGAGTTTTCATGCCCAAATTCTTTGAAACTGTTCAAAGCATCGTCAATACCTGGAACTGCGATGAAGTAGGCCATATGAACGTTCAGTTCTATGTGGCGGCGGCTTCAGACGCCAATCGGGCCTTTGGGGTTGCGTACAATGTCAACCGGCCAGTCCTATCCCGATGTGATCATATCCGCTTTCATCGCGAGCTAAGGGCTGGAGACATGTTCAGGGTAACTAGCTATGCGTCTGGTAGACACAAGAATGGTCTCACACTTTCCCATACACTCATCAACGCAGCAACCGCAGAACTATCGGCAACTCTTATATGCCAAACTGATCTTCCGTCCGATCTAGATCCAGGCCCGTACTTGCCATTGGATGACGAGGCACTGCCCCGGGGTATACCCGAAGCATCTTCCCTGCCACGCATACAACTAGATGATCAGGCGGCATATTACCTCATCCCCATCTATCAGGGTGTTGTGCATCCCGAGCATTGCGACGAAACAGGCCTCATGCGCCAGCAACATATTATGGCCCGCTTTTCCGACGGGGCTGCACACCTTTGGCACCATGTGGGGTTTGACCGCGACACAATGCTCAAGGCGCGGCGGGGCACGGTGGTTCTTGAAATGCGTCTTGACCGACTGGCAGATGTCCGCGCCGGAACGGTCCTTGTGGGCAAGAGCGCCATCGTTGAGGTGATGGGTCGCGTTCTCCGCTTTGCACACTTCCTGTTCGACGCCGGAACAGGTGCCCTTGTCGCGACCGGCGAAGCGGCGGCGGTTATGCTTGACCTTGATGCACGCAAGACTGTGCCCTTCAGCAAGGAAGAAAGCGCTAACCTTACATCCTACGTCATGAAGGTGGGATGACACATGGGTGAGATGATTGACACTTATCGCGGCTATGTGAACCCGTGGGAATGCGACGAGATGGGCCATATGAACATTCAGTTCTATATGGGGAAAACATCCGACGCTGCCTTCCATCAGCAGGCATTTCTGGGGCTTGGGTTTAAGCATCAGCAGACCGAACGGACAACTTATGTCGCGCTGGAACATCATATCCGATTCCACAAAGAACTGTTCGCCAGTGATCTTGTCGCAGTACGCTCAGGCGTTCTGTCGCTCGATACCAAGACCATGCGGATCTACCAGGAAGTCCGCAATGCCTTGACCGACACGCTTTCTGCCACCCTTGTTGTTGATGTCGGTCACTTTGATCTCAACGCCCGCAAACTTGTCCCGTGGACACCTGCCATGCGCACGCAAGCTGAAAAAATCATCGTTGATCGACCAGCTGCCGCACAACCCCGCTCCCAACCTGACGGATCGCTCGACCGGGATGTCTCGTTTGCCCGAGCCGAAGAAAAGGGCATGCACGAGACGAACCGGTCCGCCGTCAATCGCTGGGAGTGTGATGCGAACGACCACATGAATTCGCGTTTCTATCTCGCGCGCTTCTCTGAGTGCCAAGGGCATATGTGGGCGGCGGCCGGGCTCGACCGACACTCGCAAAAGGCAAAGGGCCTTGCGACTGCAACAGTTGAGATGCGCCTTGCCTATTTCAAAGAACTGAATGCAGGGCAGACGCTCTTTGTCCGCACCGGGCTCGAAGCGCAAGACGCTAAAACGCTGCGCTACCGGCACTGGATGTTCGACGCAGAGACAGGAGAGCCAGCCGCCGCCGCAGAAGGCACCGCCCTTCTTATCTCGCGCGAAACACGCAGGGCTATAGACCTGCCATCAGAAATTCGCGACAGACTCGGTTGAATTTTGTCGCCCGCCATTCCCCTATCCACCTTCAATGGAGAGTTTCATGAGCTTTGTTGAGCTTTATCGCAGTTCGGTTCAAACTTGGGAAGCCGACGGAATGGGACACATGAATGTGCAGTTCTATTCGGAGAAAGCGACAAGCGCACTGGCCGCGCTTAGCATTCAGCTCGGTCATGGCCGCGATGAAATTGCCCGTACTGGAGCCCGTCTTGTTGCGGAAGATCATCATATTCGGTTCCTAAGGGAACAACGCCCCGGCGCGCCTATCTTCATTCGCGGCGGCGTTGTCGAAGCGGATGCAAACCGGCTCACCTGCTATTTTGAGATGGTGAACACGGTTTCTGGTGATGTGGCAGCGACCTTTGTCGCTCACGCCTCTCTCCGGTCAGACACAGACCGTGCGCAGGTCCCTATTTCTGAGGCAATGATTGCCAATACAGAGAAATTCAAAACCCACGTCCCAGGCCATGGCAGCCCGCGGGGACTGGAGCTCACGCCGCCGCGCGCCGCACCGAACCTTTCTGATGCTGAAGATATGGGGCTCATCACCACTTTCCAGGGTGAGATTTTGCGCGACTGGTGCGTCACCGGCGATTTTCTGGCGACCCGGCGTTACATGGGCATTGTCTCAGATTCCATTCCCAATCTACTCGCGCAAACCCGAGGGGATGACCGGTCAAAGGACAGCACCACCGGCGGAGCTGCGCTGGAATATCGCTTTGTCTATCGCGATGCACCGAAAGTGGGCGATGTCTTGACGCTCCGGAGTGGCCTTAAAGAGGTGACCGATAAAACCTACACATGGGCGCACTGGTTGTTCGATGTGGAGACTGGAAAATGTGTTGCGACCGCCGAAGCGGTTGCAATTGCGTTGGACCTTGTCGCGCGCAAAGCCATTCCTATTCCGCCTGATATGAAGGCGGGTCTTGAGAAGTTTATTGTGCCAGGATTGGGTGTCTAAGGAAAAGGGTCTGCTATGAACGCATCGGAATTTTTGGAAGTTGCTGCCCGATTTCGGCGCGACGTCATTGAACCCAATGCTGCAAAATGGGAGGCAGCGAAGAGACAACCAATAGATGCGCTCCGCCAGGCGGCGGACGCAGGACTGCTCAAGCTTGAGACGCCTGTGGAGGCGGGTGGTTTTGGTCTTTCGTTTCTGACCAAATTGGCCGTTTGCGAAGAAATGTCGCGAGGTGACATGGCCTTCACTTTCGCACTGATCAATACGCAGAATGTGGCCTCAAAACTTTCATCTGGCGGCAATGCCCGCCACCTCGCGACCCACGTCCCGCGCATTCTCTCCGGCGATCTGTTCGCCGCAACCGCCCTCTCAGAACCAGGAGCGGGGAGCGATTTTGCAGGCATCGCAACCCGGGCGATCAAAGTAGAGGGCGGATGGGAACTGACCGGCGAAAAAGGCTGGATTACCAATGGCGAGATTGCGGAACTCTTCGTGACCTATGCACAGTGTGACCCTGACGCCGGTTGGCGCGGTGTCGGCTCTTTCCTGGTTGATGCAACCCGTCCCGGTTTTTCTCGCGTGACCCCGTACGCACTTGCTGGCGGACATGCGATCGGTGCCGGCGGGTTCAAACTGGATCGGTTCTTTGTTGCCGATGAGGATGTGTTGGGTGGTCCGGGCGATGGCTTTAAGTCAGCTATGTCTGGCGTCAATGGTGCGCGCGTCTATGTGGCCGCCATGTGCGCGGGGCTCGTCGCTGACGCGTTGGAAAAAGCAGTTGCGTATGGCGCAGCCCGCATGACTTTTGGCAAAACACTTCTCGAACATCAGGGTCTGAAGTGGTCACTGGCAAATGTCGCCACTGAGTTGGAAGCCATGCGAACATTAACCCACGCGGCAGGAATGTTGATTGATGAGGGTGGGGATGCGGTTACACGTGCGGCCCAGGCGAAGAAATTTGCAACAGAACGTGCCGTCCCTCTTATCGAGGCGTGTATTCAGGCTATGGGGGCAAATGGCCTGCGTGAAGAATACGGGCTTGGCCGCCATCTCATCTCGGCAAAGATTTTGGGCTACACGGACGGGTCCATCGAAATGATGAACGAGCGCATAGGCGCTGCCCTCACGAAAGAATATTCATCCAGCGCTGCTTAAGTCTCAGGGCCTGACAATCTGAGGCAGACGCATAGAGCGAATAATGATGCCGCGCTCACCGGCAATGCGCTGAATGGTTTTCGTGCCGCGCACAAGGCGGTACAGCTCTTCCATGTTCAGTGACTTGCGGGCAGCTTTCGCCGCGGCGCGCGTTTCATTATACAGCTTGCGGAGACTCCGCTCGTCGAGCTTTTTGATCTCGGCTTCTTTTTCCGCACGCTGCGGGTCTGGTTCGTCGAATTTCAAAATCATGGTGTCATGCTCCTGATGCTCACGTTCCGTTTCAAGTACCGTTCTCTGTCTTCTCATCATCACGCAGTGGGTTTTGCTGAAGCTCTTCATCCATCTTCTGCATCTCATCGCCGAAGACACGGGCAGCTCTTGCAAATCGCTTTGTCATAGTCTCAAAGAAGCTAAAGGCCTCGTCAAGTTCTTCATCCGTAGGTACGCCTGCGCGTTCTGCAGGTGTTTTCGCTTCCAACCGCTCAAGGCGATCAGATAGACCGGCAATTTCCGCTTCATATGCAGCGCGTTCGTCCGCGGCCAGCTCACAGCTAAAGCCGCCGGCTTTTTCGCGACAATGGGACACTTCGCCTGATTGCGTATCAAGACGCAGGAAACCATCAGCCGTTTCGGTCATGGAGTAGCGTGCATCCTCTGCAAATGCGGTTCCACTCACAAAAAGACACGTGCCTAACGCCAGTGCCAGCCCAGTCCGGTTCATAAGAAACCCTCACGTTGAAAAACGTACCCAAGGTGAGAATGGCGGCGGATTGAGGCAGGAATACGACCAAAAACCTTAACGTTTTGGACTTTTTTGCGCTTCCGTTCGCTCTAACAATGCCAAAATTTCGCGCCGCGCGATCTCGGGATATTCCATGGGAAGGAAATGCGTCGCGGTACCCACTCGCAAGATCGTCGCTTTTTTGTCCTGTCGACCGATGATCTGCGGCGCGTCTCCCCTGCACGTAGACCCAATGCCGGCATAGACCAGTGTGATCGGGCATTTGACCTTGCGTAATGCGGCGAAAACATCGTGCTCATGACCGCGAAAGTTGGCAGCTTCCCATGCAGGCGCACAGGTGAGCTCCACTTCGCCACTTGGAAGCTCCCTTGTGCCTCCGGCGACATAATCAGCGATCACTTCGACAGGCCACGTCGTGAAGGCGCCGCGTCCGGTATATTTTTCCACCATGGTTTCACGGTCGGGAAAAACGGAACGGCGGCGCTCTGCCCCCGTCGCCAGATCATGCGGTCCCAGCCCAATGCCCAACTTGCGCATCCATTGCAACAGGCGGCCCTGATTGCGGCGGATCATCACGGGATCAAAGAGCACGAGACCGCGCACGAGATCAGGGCGCCGAGCGGCAGCCAGAATGCTGGTAGTGCCCCCCATGGAATGCCCCGCCAAAAGAACAGGCGCGCCTGCCTCGTCGGCAAAGCGTTCGAGCAGCGCTACAAGATCATCGCTATAGCGGTACCAACTGGCTTGCGTGCCTGGGTTAGCGGTCAGGCTCGTCTGTCCATGGCCGCGCGCATCCCATGCTCTGATGTGGAAACGCTCTGCCAAAGGCGCCAGGAGCTGCCGATAGGTTGCCCCGTTGAACCCATTTGCATGAGCAAAATGAAGCGGTGGCAACCCTTCCGCGTTTTTCCACTCAAGAAAAGACTGTGTGCCCTCTGCCCGTTCAAAACTTAACCGAACGGGATCAGCAGAGGGGGATGTCGCAATATTCACGTGACTATACTTTCAAGCTTCAAGAAGGGACTTTCTCTTCAGCCAGTCGGTGAGAACACCCACAGCCTGAGCCATCTTGTCTGGCTGGCCGATATAATAGTGGGTTGCGCCTTCGATCACATGAAACTCTTTGTCACTGTGCTGTACACCCGCTAACAGGCGCTTTGCGTGGCTCGGTGTACAGCCATCGTCAGCGCTGTTTTCGATCACGAGTATGGGCACCGTCACGTCACCTGCGCATTCCGGGCCCTTCGCGCGCGAATGCTCAATAGACCATTGCGAAAGCCAGGCTCTCAGCGAACAGAAGCGCGCCAGCCCCGCAGGCATCATATTCACCGTTTTGGGGTCCCCCATGAAACACCAGTTCGGGCCTTTACGGTCATTCGGGTCCACATTCAGGTCAAGCCAGCGGGGATCAGCCATGGTGCCATGGACCACAAAGCCGAATTCCTCGTTGGGCAACCCCGCCTTTTTTAACTCATCCAGCTTGTTCCAGACAAAATCGTCAATGCGTTTTGAGCGCGCCACCTGAGCGGCCCGATAGCGATCCACATAGGCGTCGGAATAGGTGGGTTGGTTCGGGTTTTCCGGATCGTAGAGATTGAGTTCAATGTCCCGCCTCGAGAGATCAGTCTCATCCACGATGGACGCATCCAGCCACTCGGTCAGGATGATGGCCCGGCTCACATGTGCTGCGAGCTGAAGTACGGCGTCTGCTGGAATGAGGTTTGCGCCCACAACATCGACAGCGTCGCCTGCGGGCGTGGCCGTGATGGTCGGCTTCTCAGCCTGGCTTTGATAGAACATGGAGAGTGAGCCGCCACCGGACCATCCGGCCAGGATGACTTTCTTGAAGCCCAGCTTCTCTTTGACATATTTGATGTATTGGCCAAGGTCGAGAATGACCTTTTCCATAATCAGTGCCGTATCATTGTGGGGATACCGGCTGCCACAGCACAGGCAATGAACGCCAGACGCCGCCAGCGCGTTTGGCATGGGCAGCAGGTTCATCGTGCCCGTTGGGTGCATGAAAATGAGGATCGTGTCGGACGGCGCATCTTTGGGCTTCAGGTACTGCCCTTCGACCACAATGGTATCGAGCGCGCCTGCATAGGTTTCCTTAAAGGCCGATTTTTCCTGCCAGTGCAGAAAGACCGGAAGCCTCTCTACTTCATATTGTTTTGCGCCTGCCACTTATTCCCCCACCAGATTTCCATGAGCGTCGCGTGTTTCGGGTCCATGTACCCGGACGCGCCCATCACCAAACTTCCCGTCACGTTCTTTGAACGCTTCCTTCAGGCCTTTTTCCGCCGCGTTCTGACGGAATGTCTCGGCCGCCTTCGCGCGATGCCCACGAGCATCGTTTTCACAGGCGAGCCGCTGAAGGGTTCTTGCCCCCATCAGCTCCAGCCCCAGATTGACCACCCGCTTTTGGGTGGTCAGAAGGTCCGGGTCAATCATCGCCAACCGGTCCGCCAGGCCTTCGACTTCTGCTTCGAGCCTATTGGCAGGGACCGCCTTCATCACGAGGCCAATGTCTTGCGCTTCTTTGCCTGTGATGCTGTCGCCGGTCAGGAGCAACCGTTTCGCCCATTGCGGACCACAATGATAGAGCCACATCTGATTGGGGAGCGATCCCAGATCATGTGCCGGCGGAAAGGCGATCACTGCATCGTCGGCTGCAATCACCATATCGCTCAAAAATGCAATGTCGGTACCGCCAGCAAGGCAACGCCCGTGAAGCTGCGCAATCACCGGCTTGTGCATGTCAAAAATTGCCATGCGGAAGCGCTGCTGTCGCTCCAATTGCCAAATATCATCGTCAATGCTGGAGGCGCCGCGCTGATTGCGGTCCGGGTCGCGAGGTGCTGCCCCTGCCAGATCATAGCCCGCACAGAAATCCTGACCCGCCCCCCGCAGGATGACCGAGTGCACGTCCCGGTCATTGTCCGCGTCCCACAGAGCTTCGCTCAGCAGTCGCTGGACTTCGAACGACAGCGCATTGCGTTTTTCCGGTCGATTGAGGGTGAGCCGCATGCGGCCATTCTCAATTTCTACTTCCACGTCTGCCATGAAGCGCCTTTCTCAAACGATTGGGTTAGCGGAAGTGCGCGGGGCGTTTTTCGAGGAAGGCATTGACCGCCTCCTCGTGTTCCGGCGTCTCCCAACATTCATGCAGGAATTTGGTTTCCAACTTCTGCGCGGCGTCCAGGTCGGTCGTGGTGGCGTTTTCCGTCAACAGCTTTTTTGTCATCCGAAGCTGTGTATCCGGGTTGGTCGCGATCTGCTCCCCGATCGCAAACGCTTTATCCAACAGCTCGTTGGATGACACACAATGTTCTACCAGCCCCAAGTCGCAGCTTCCTGGCCGGAATAGAGACGTGCGGAGAGCATCATCTCGCTTGCTTTGCCCCAGCCCATGCGTGAAATCAGGAAATGGCTGGAGGCAAGCTCGGGTACGATCCCCATTTTCACAAAGACCATGCCGAACTTTGCCGCCTCGGACGTGACAATCACATCGAAGGGCAGGATCATCGTGACGCCAATGCCTACCGCCGGGCCGTTCACCGCAGCGATGAGCGGCTTTGCTTCACGAACGGTTTTGATCCAATCGACAGTGGCAGGCACGCCGCCGGAGCCGCCTGCCGTATCATTGCCCGGGTCGTTTCCGTCAATGCGGGTCTTGAACGTGCTTTCAATGTCAGCGCCTGCGCAGAAACCGCGGCCCGCGCCAGTCATCACAATCGCACCAACACTCTTGTCATTGTTCGCAGTTTCAATTGCGTGAGCGAGCTCTTCCATCATTTGTGGTGTCCAGGCGTTCAGCCTGTCCGGACGGTTTAATGTGATGAGCGCAATAGTGCCCTTCGTCTCATAGATGATCTGTTCGTAGGTCATCTGCTCCTCCCCCGAAATAAAAAGGCATAAATTTTGTTGGGAGAAGTGTAGCTTGCGTTATGCGTGATGGCGAGACATGTCAGCTCTGCTCTTTGAGCGCATCTTCCAGCATGTCGAGCCTGTCTTGACCCCAAAAGAATTCATCACCAAGACAGTAGGATGGCGCGGATGACAGCAAACGATTTTCTGGAAATCGTACCACAGCGCCTCAAAATCGACGCCTTTCTTCCCTATATTAGAGGGGACATGAGATGAAACAGAAACGTCCGGCACCGATGACCGGATAGGATGAGAGGAGGTCACGATGGCCTACATTGACAAAACCCTGGCCCCAGGGGAGCGCATTCTGGCTCGGGGGCATTTTCATTGGACATATAGTGTGGCGTCTTGGTTGTGGCTGCTGCTTGCAGGGTGGGCGCTTGTGGGAATTTATGTTTTCTTTTCCCGACAGATCCACAAATGGACGACAGAGCTCGTCGTCACGAACAAGCGCTTTGTCTTCAAGCGCGGCGTGCTGAGTATCAAGACAGACGAATTCACTGCCAACCGCATTCAAGCGATCACGCTGACCCAACCGTGGATGGGTCGGCTGCTGGGGTATGGGCAGTTGAACATTCGGGGTGAAGAGATCGGACAGTTTGGCCTGCCGGTGATTGCCAATCCGCTGGACTTTCGTCGTGCCCTCATCTCATCAGCAGAAGAAGCTGCAAAAGACAGAGTCCCAGTCGCGGCCTAGCCCCATAACATAAGAAAAACCCCCGCCGGTCTCCCAGCGGGGGCTCTTGGCGCTGCTGTAAAGCGCGCCTCACACGATAAGCCCCATTCCCCCGAGTGGGTCTCCTCGTACGTCTTCTGAAAAACTCAGTGCTTATGAATAGTCATCGCTACGGTATTCGTCGAGTGCGTAATTGCAACACTCCCGAGACAAAAAACCTCCGTAGGCTGAGCCTACGGAGGTCATTGCAACTTGATCTTAGACGTTCAGATCAATAGTCGTCATATGCGTCATCGATATCATCAAGATCATCTTGAAGATCGTCCTCGATATCATCAAGGTCGTCTTGAAGATCGTCCTCGATATCATCCAGATCATCTTGCAGATCTTCTTCAGCTTCGATCTCGTCGAGCTCTGCTTCAAGATCATCATATTCATCAGCCATCGCCACGCCCGACAGACCAACAAACGGCAACGTCATCAATGCGAGCGCCGCCACGAATAGTTTTACCCAGTCATTCATCCCCTAATACCTTCCATCATCAATAGGTACCCCACTGACAAAATTGTCACATTTGAGGAAGCCTGTGTCCAGACAAAGTAGAAGCCCCACTGATTTCGCAGTGGGGCTTGGTATTGTCGCCATCGTTTCTGCTAATTTTCGATAATCAGCGTACGATCCGTTACAGGGTGCGTGAAATAAGCACTTTCATGATTTCGTTCGTCCCGCCGTAGATTTTCTGAACCCGGGCATCGCGATACATGCGCGCAATCGGGTATTCGTTCATATACCCGTAGCCACCATGCAGCTGCAGACACTCATCCACAACTTCACACTGCATATCGGACACCCAGTACTTCGCCATTGACGCTGTTGCGGCATCCAGCTTGTCTTCCAAGAGAAGGCCCGTGCAATGGTCGGTGAAGACACGCGCAACGGTTGTCTTGGTTTTCGCCTCGGCAAGCTTAAACTGGGTGTTCTGGAAATCCATCACTGCTTGACCAAAGGCTTTCCGCTCTTTCACATAGTCAATGGTCTGCTCCAATGCGGCTTCCATCATGGCCACGCCTTGAAGACCGATCTGCAGCCGCTCTGAAGCCAATTGCTGCATCAACTGGATGAAACCCTGACCCTCTTCTGTCCCTAGAAGGTTCGAGGTGGGCACACGCACATTATCGAAAAAGAGTTCAGACGTGTCCTGGCTCTTCTGTCCGATCTTGTCGAGATTGCGACCGCGGCGGAAGCCTTCTACCTCGTCAGTCTCTACGATGATGAGCGACGTCCCCTTGGCCCCTGCCTTTGGGTCTGTCTTTGCAACAACAATGATCAAGCCGGCTTGTTGCCCATTGGTGATGAAGGTCTTGGATCCATTGATCACATATTCATTACCGTCAAGTTTCGCCGTGGTTTTGACGTTTTGCAGATCCGATCCCGTACCTGGTTCGGTCATCGCAATCGCGCCAACCAGCTCTCCCGTCGCCATTTTTGGCAACCAGCGTTGCTTCTGCTCTTCTGAGCCATAATTGACGATGTAGGGCGCGATGATGGCATTGTGGAGCGAGGCCCCAAAACCAGTAATGCCCTTTTTGCCAAACTGGTCGATGAGCATGGCTTCGTGTGCGAACGTGCCGCCCGCCCCGCCATACTCTTCGGGCACAGAGGCGCAAAGAATGCCAGCCTCACCCGCTTTGTACCAAACATCGCGGTCAACGATTTCATTCTTTTCCCAGCTGTCGACATGGGGAGCGAGCTCTTTCTCGCAAAATTTTCCCACTGCATCAGCGAAGATTTGAACGTCTTCCGTCATCCAGGCGGGTTTTTCTACTTGCAGTATCGACATGTGGTTTGAACTCCTCGTATCTCGTTTACGTTTCTTGTTTAGAAAGCTGCGGCGTCGAGCGCCATCATTTTGTCTGCGCCTGCTTTGATCCGTATGAGATGCAAAGCAGTCTCCGGCAAGGCGCGCTCCATGTAATAGGCTGCAGTGCTCAGTTTGGTTTCATAGAAACCGGGTTCTTGCGCGCCTGCCTCAAGCGTATCGACACACTTCCTGGCGGTAATGGCCCACATGTAACCGATGGCGACCAGTCCAAAGAGATGCATATAGTCCGTCGACCCAGCGCCTGCATGATCGAGATTGGAAAGCGCATTTTCCATAAACCAGGTGGTGGCGGCTTCGAGATCTGCCTTCGCGCTCCCAAGCGCAGCCGTCATATCACCGAGCTTCGCATCATCTTTGTTCGCGGCAACAAAAGCATCAATCTCGCCAAAGAAAGAAAACACACCGCGCCCGCCATTCTGTGCGAGCTTGCGACCAACAAGGTCAAGCGCCTGAATGCCGTTCGCCCCTTCGTAAATCATCGCAATGCGGGCATCGCGCACGAACTGGCCCATGCCCCATTCATCAATATAGCCATGACCACCAAAGACCTGCTGTGCGTCTACCGCATTGGAAAATCCCTTGTCGGTAAGAACGCCTTTCAGCACAGGGGTGAGCAGGGACATCATGTCTTCGCTGAACTCACGTGCTTTTTCGTCTTTCGCCTTGTGCGCCAGATCGCCATGAAGCGCTGTCCAGAGAAGCAAAGCGCGGGCACCCTCATTAAAGGACTTCAGGTTCATCAGGATGCGTCGGATATCGGGGTGCACGATAATGGGGTCTGCGGGTTTTTCGGGCGCTTTTGGTCCGGTGAGAGACCGCCCTTGCAACCGCTCCGTCGCATAGTCGACAGCGTTCTGGTAGGCGACTTCGGACTGGGAGAGCCCCTGCAAGCCAACCCCAAGGCGCGCCTCGTTCATCATCGTGAACATGGCGCGCATACCCTTGTGCTCTTCGCCCACCAGGTAGCCGATGGCCTCGTCATAGTTCAGAACACACGTCGCGTTGCCGTGGATGCCCATCTTCTTTTCGAGCGACCCGCAGCTGACACCATTGCGTGCGCCCAAGGATCCATCGCTCCCCACCATGAACTTTGGCACAAGGAAAAGAGAGACCCCTTTAATGCCCTCGGGAGCGCCCTCGATTTTTGCGAGCACCAGGTGAAGGATGTTTTCCGCCAGGTCGTGTTCGCCTGCAGAGATGAAAATCTTCTGGCCGGAAATTTTGAACGACTCATCGTCCTGCGGAACGGCTTTTGTGCGCATGAGACCAAGGTCCGTCCCACAATGGGGTTCGGTCAGGTTCATGGTCCCGGTCCATTTGCCGGAGATGATGTTGGGTAAATAGGTACGCTTCAGCTCATCAGAACCGTGATGGAGAAGTGCAGAATAGGCGCCGTGGCTCAATCCGGGATACATGCCAAATGCCATGTTTGCCGACGACACAATTTCGTTGAACACCTGAGAGAGCGTGTTGGGCAGACCCTGCCCGCCATATTCCGGATCAGCGGTCAAGGCGGGCCAGCCATTGTCGACCAGTGTCTGGTAGGCATCCTTGAAACCCGTTGGCGTGGTGACAACGCCGTTCTCCAGTGTGCAGCCCTCTTCGTCCCCTATCTGATTTAAGGGTTGGAGGACTTCCTCGGAAAACTTCGCAGCTTCCTCAAGGATCGCGTTCACGAGATCAGGGGTCGCCTCTTCGAACCCTTCCAGATCCTTATACTTGTCCAGCTCCAATAGCTCGTGGAGCAGGAATTGAAAATCGCGAACAGGGGCTTTGTAGGTGGGCATGGCGCTCTCTCCGATGGACAAGGGTGATGAGGGACCATCAGCATGACAGTCCGCCCTCTCTAACTCCACAACGGATCTAGGGCCGCCACTCGCGTGGGCAAGTGGCGGCGTCCTTGTGTCTTAGGCGTTGCCGTCAGCGTGCTTTGCGAGCTGAAGCATGCGGTCACAACCTTCTTGAAGCAGGTCAATCTGGACATCGATGTCCTGCTTCTGCTGTTCAAGATTGGAAATCTGTTCCCGGAACTTTTCCTGGGCGATCAGATATTGCCGCTCATCTCCATAGGTGTCGTACAGGTCGATCAGTTCTTTGATCTCGCCCAACGAAAATCCAACGGATTTGCCGCGCACGATCAGCGCAAGGCGCGCGCGATCCCGGGGCTTGTAGACCCGTGTCTGACCCTGGCGGGACGGATGCAGGAGATCTTTGTCTTCATAGAAGCGGATCGCCCGTGTGGTCACGTTGAACTCATCAGCAAGCTGGGTGATCGAGAACGTGTCATCGCCATGGGCATCTTTCGCCGCGGCGTTTTTATAGGTGCCCGCTGCGGCGGATTCTGGGGTGCGCATCTGTTGCATGGTTGAAAACTCCCTATGAAATATGAGTCATGGTCGCAGTTTTCTGCGGTTTTTTTGTGATACGGCGACTCTAGTTGACGCTTACGTCAACGTCAATGCTTTCCGTTGACGTTAAGGGAAGGCGCCCCTTGTCCCGTGTTGCTCCGGCACGAAGGGGGTGATTTAGTAGTGCACAGCCACACAGGGGACTTCCATGCGCAGATTACATTCCATTTCGAGCCTAATTCTTGTCTGCGCCTTTTTGGCAGCGTGCTCATCTGGGCGGCCGGGGGAACCAGCGCCTCTGCGGGGCGTCGGGCTTCCCCAACAGGCAGCCAGTGCGGCGGTAAATGACACGCCGCTTGCGCGCGCCGTTTTGCGCGCCGTGAACAATTATCGCACCGCTGCGGCGCTGTCCGTCAACGCCACTCTCCAGCGCGCCGCTTCCGTTCATGCAAACGACATGGCCATCAGAAAATATCGCGGCCACCACAATCCAGAAGGCCAGGGACCACTCGACCGGGTCTTGGCTATAGATGAAGATTACACTGGACGGATTGGCGAGAATATTTGGAGGGGCACTGAACGAGCCGGCAATACAGACGACCAGATGGCTGCCTTCATATTGCAAGGTTGGCTCAACAGCCCTCAGCACCGCTCTCTTCTCGAGAGCGGTTCTTTTTCCAGCACGGGCGTCGGTACTGCGAAAAGCGGTAACGTGATTTACGTGGTTCAGGTGTTCGGTGATCGGTCGTAAACCTGTGCCGCCCAAAATGGGCTCTGGCCTGAGCCACCGCATTAACACTTCCTACCAAACCCCTTTCACCAAAGCGGTCGCCTACGGCGATGCTTCTGAGCGCGAAATATTGAGGCTCTGAGTCAAAAATCGCCCCTGAGAACTCAAAAGTTAACTTCGCGTTTACCAAAAACCTGCTTGATAAGGATTAAGAAAGATCGGTTACGTGTTCTTGAGCCGTCGAGCCGCCTAACCCGCGGAAATTGCGCAGAAAATCCAGATATTGTGGGTGAGCGCCGGGTTTACACAGAATCACGTGGTCGATACAGTCCTGAATCGTTAACGGGCATAGTGATTCGATGAGACCGGGGGTTCCTTGGAGCGTTAAGGGCATAGAGCCCGAAGCCAGAGAAGCGGCTAAACAAGCCGCTCGCCGGGCAGGCGTAACCTTGGGCGTTTGGCTCAATCAAGTCATCATGCATAGCGGCACAGACGATATTGGTGCCTCCATCGAAGAATATGCAAATTTGGACGCGGCTTCGAGCTCGCCACAGCCTCCTTTGGGCGCACCCTATATGCAGCCGGGCATGCAGCCCGCCGCCTATGCCGCGCCACCTACACAACCTCAAGTAGACCTTTCGCCGGTCACGGAAGCTGTTCGGGACCTGGTCAAACGCATTGATGCCAACGAACGCCTTCTTGAAACCTCGCTGGATGCGCTGGGAAAACGTGTTGATTCCTCAGAACATATGATCGCTTCTGGCGCCTCTCCGTCAGACGAAACCGGGATGGAACGCAAAGTTCAGCAACTCACCGACCGGCTGGAAGCAGCCGAGAAGGCCCGGTTGCCGTTCGCCAAAAATGCAAGCGACCGCCAAGCGTTCCAAACACTTGAAAAAACCATGAATGCAGTGGTCGATCATCTGGAAACGGTCGACAATCAGAGCGAAACAAAATTCGCTGAAGTGCGCATGCTGCTGTCGGAACTCAGCGAGAAGGTCGACAATTCCGAGGAAGCAAAGAAACTTGAGCAGGAACGCGCGAAGACCGACGCTCTGGGCAATACGCTGCAAAATCTGTCCGAGCGCATGGCGGAGACAGAGCAGGCACTCCACGCTTCAAACGCGAACGCTGAACAAAGCCGCCGCTTAGCCGTTGAAGAAGCAGTCCAGGTCGTTTCCAACAAACTCGATTCAGACAATCAACGCGCCCAGATGGCGGAGCTTCAATCCACGATTGACCGTATGAATAATCGGATTGATCAGTCGGAAGCGCAAAGCGCTCACGCGATCAAAACGATTGAAGGCAGTCTCACCGCCTTTGTTGACCGGCTTGAACAAACTCAAGTGCGGGCCGACGACATTGTCCCCCAAGTTATGGAACAGCTGGACGGTCGATTGGAAGAAGTTGTCTCTCGCGTGACCGACAGCGAAACCCGCGCCTTGGAAACGGCAAGCTCCGTCGAACAAGCGCTCTCTTCTCTTGCGCAGACGATGAACGCGACTGAGCAACGCAACGCGGCCACCCGCGAGACGGTCCAGTCAATGGTGGCGCAGGTCAATGAGCGGATCGAAAACATTGAGACAAGCTCGACCCTCCCTCTTTCCCCGACCGTCGCGGTCGGCGCGGGGCTTGCGGGTATGCCCGCCCCGCCGCTTTCCAGCGCGCCCTTGCCGCCGCCCGGATTTGCTGCCGAACACGCGCCTGATCATCGTTTGAAGACGCCAGTGACTTCCACGCCGCCTGAGGTTCAGGCACCCCTCGTGGCCAAATCACCGCCGCCGCTTCCTGATTTGGCGCCACCGGAGATGGCAGCCCCCCCCGCCATGACGGACGCTCCCCCGCCTCCAGGCGACATGCCGCCGCCGCCACCTCTGGAGCCGCCGGTTGCCCAGGCTGCGGCACCGCCTGTCCTGAACGAGAAAAAGGCCGCGCGGGACTTCATCGCCGCTGCACGCCGTGCTGCCCAGTCCGCTCACCAGACCGGTGAGACAGCACACCTGGGGTTTGGCGAACAATCTGACCGGTATGCGGCCTTTGAGGATCAAGAAGAAGGCCGTGGCAAGCGCCTTGCCATTATTGTGGGCGGAGCAGCCGTTGCACTGATCGTCGTACTTGCCCTGGTGAATTGGCTTGTTGCCCCCTCCAAGCCAGAGGCTCCAGCAGAAGACATTGATGCTCTCCTGGAAGAGCAGATCATCCTTGACCCTGATGTGGCTGCAAGTGACGGACAGGTGGACATATCAGATGCCACTGTGCCGCCTTCCATCGCGCCAATTGAAGATTTTACGAGTATTCCGGAGGCCATTCCGGAGGACGCTGGAGCTGCCGATGCGGCTGAGGTTCCAGCGTCCACCCTTTCACCAGCAGGTGAAGAGCGTGTTCCGGCAGCTGATGCGCGGCAAGCGCCTGCGCCTCTGCCAGAACCACGTGCACCTGCCTCTGCAGCACCACGCGCGATTGTGCCCAACGCCAGCGATCTCCCGCCAGTAGAAGCTGCACCCACAACTCCCGTAACCCAGGCGCCTTCGGGCACCCGCAATGCGCTGCGCTCAGCAGCTGCTTCTGGGAACCCGGCGGCGCAATATGAAGTGGGCCTGCGATATGCACGCGGCGGCGGGGTTCCTCAGGACTATGGTCAGGCAGCCTATTGGTTTGAACTCGCGGGCAAGCAGAACCTTGCGATCGCGCAGTACCGTCTTGCCACACTCTTTGAAAAGGGTCGTGGTACAGCTCAAGACATGGAGCAAGCGCGCAGCTGGTATGAACGTGCAGCACAGGCCGGCAATGTCAAAGCAATGCACAATCTTGCGGTGATCTATGCGGAAGGCAAAGGCGTCCCTCAGGATTTCGCAAAGGCAGGACAATGGTTCCTCGCCGCGGCAGACCATGGCCTTGCTGACAGCCAGTACAATGTTGCCGTTCTGTTTGAACGCGGACTTGGTGTCACTGCCGACCTGCCTGAGGCCCACAAATGGTTCTCCATCGCCGCTAACAATGGTGATGAAGGGGCTGCAGCGCGCCGGGACGCCATCGCCGAACAGATGGACGCCAACACTCTGGTTGATGCGAAGCTAGCCTCGCAAACCTGGACGCCCAAACGGGGTGACGCGATTGCCAATGGCAATCTCACGTCTCTCGGCAATTGGAGTAACAGCTCGCTCTCCAGTTCCAGTGGGGCATCAGGCCCTGCACGAGCTAATCCCGATATTGCAAAGGCACAGCGGCTGCTCAGAGAGCTTGGCTACCAGCCCGGCCCCGCTGACGGGCTGATGGGTCCACGCACCCGCGATGCTATCAGCGATTTTCAGGGCACTGCCGGGCTCAGTGTTACCGGTGGCGTCAACCCACAGCTCCTCAGCACACTTGAGGCTTATGTCCGGTGATCACCTGGCAATGTGACACGCGTTTCACCGTCGGTCGCACAGGGCAGAATGCGGCGTCGGGACAGGCCGGCTGAATGTTTCAAATCTACCTTCCCATCGCAGAAATGCCTGTAAACGTCTTTCTCATCCTGGGCATGGGAGGCATTGTCGGGTTTCTGTCAGGCATGTTTGGGGTCGGCGGCGGCTTCCTCATGACGCCTCTCCTCATCTTCACGGGCATCCCGCCCGCTGTCGCGGTGGCGACACAGGCCAATCAAACCGTTGCCTCCTCCATCTCGGGTGTCGTCGCACATTGGCGGCGGGGTGCTGTGGATTTCAAAATGGGCGGCATGCTCATGATTGGCGGCGTAATCGGTGCTTTCGGTGGCGTCTACCTCTTCGCCTATGTCCGCGCCTTGGGCCAAGTCGATCTCATGATCTCGCTTTCCTACGTGGCGTTTCTCGGGGTCATTGGCAGCTTGATGCTGAACGAGAGCGTGCGGGCGCTCATCGCTGTTCGCCAAGGTCGAAGCCCCACGTCAGCCAACAGGTCGCACCATAGTTGGATACACGGCTTGCCGCTGAAGATGCGGTTTCGACGCTCGAAACTTTATATCAGTGCCATCCCCCCGATTGCGATTGGTGCTTTTGTCGGTGTGCTCGTCGCAATCATGGGGGTCAGTGGCGGCTTTGTGATGGTGCCCGCCATGATCTATCTGTTGCGGATGCCAACAAATGTTGTGATTGGCACATCGCTCTTTCAAATCATTTTCGTCACGGCCTTAGTGACCGTGCTTCACGCGGTTGAAAATCAGGCGGTCGACATATTGCTGGCCTTTCTGTTGCTGCTTGGTGGTGTTGTCGGTGCACAATTTGGCGCCCGTGCCGGCCAAAAGCTGGCCGGGGAACAATTGCGCGCGCTGCTGGGGCTCATTGTGCTTCTCGTCGGCCTGCGGCTCGGCTTTGACCTGGTGGTTCAGCCCGACGAACTCTTCTCCCTTACGTCCGTGGTGACCCCATGAGACTAGCCGCCGGTATCCTCTTTCTCATTCTGGCGACCCTGACAGCACGCGGTGCGCTGGCAGATCAGTTGGTAACCGACCTGTCGGAACATCAGATCTCTATCCGGTCCAACTTCACGGGCACGGAAATTCTGATCTTCGGGGCCATCGAAGCAGAAGATCCAACTGATTTTTCCACCGAGCGAGATATTGTCGTCGTTGTGACCGGGCCAGAAGGACCTGTCACCGTGCGCAGGAAGGATCGGGTCGCCGGTATCTGGATCAACTATGATGCCGTCCGATTTGAACGGGTTCCGTCATTCTATTCCGTCTCAAGCACACGACCGCTCGCGCGGGTTGTGTCGATGGATACACGTACTATTGAGGGACTTGGCCTGCGGCATATCGGCCTTGGGGGGGCAATAGGCCTTTCTCCGACGGGTGCAGAAACACCACTCTCAGAAGACGAGTTGAAAACCTTCTCGCTGGCCCTCTTGCGGAACAAACAAAACCAGAACCTCTATCGGGCAGAACCCAGCGGGGTTGCTTTTCTCGGGCGCTCCCTCTTCCGGGCAACGGTCGACATTCCCTCCAATGTGCCCAACGGGCTCTACACGGCGAAGGTCTACCTCGTATCGGATGGGAAAATTTCCGATGCCGCGTCCACCCCTTTGTTCGTGGTCAAAAGTGGCATGGAACGCGCTATTTATGCTTTTGCCCATGAGCAACCGCTGCTTTACGGTATCTTCGCCGTGGTATTTGCGGTATTTGCGGGTTGGGCAGCCACTCTCATTTTCCGGAATTAACCCTCACCAGCTAGTGAACTTGCGTTCCTTGAGCAATGCCGCAAATTGTGTCACCCAAGGTCGGCAGATAAGACCCAAAAAAGACACGGGAGTAAGCAGGCAAATGGATGGTGTGGATGCAGGCTTTGCGGCTGCGCTGATTGGCGGGATCATTAGCTTCCTGTCGCCCTGCGTATTGCCGCTTGTTCCGGCCTACCTCTCTTTTGTTGCAGGCGCATCCCTAGATGAACTGACGACAGAGATTGAAAAACCCGCCAATGATATTGCCCGGCGCGTGTTGTTTGGCTCATTGGCCTTCGTTGCCGGATTCTCCACCATCTTCATTATGTTGGGTGCGTCGGCCGGGGCTATCAGTCCTTTCCTGCTGCAACACAAAATCATCCTCGGACAAATCGCAGGCGTGATTATCATCCTTCTTGGGCTGCATTATGTGGGGCTTTTCCGGTTCGCCCTTCTGAACAGAGATGTCCGTTTCCTCCCCGCATTCCAACCCAATGCCAATAGCGGTTTTGTTCCACGGATCGGCATGCCGTATGTCGTCGGGCTCGCCTTCGCGTTTGGATGGACGCCCTGCATCGGCCCTATCCTTGCCACGATCCTCACCATAGCCGCGTCCCAGGAGAGCCTCGGCTACGGCGTCGCCCTGCTCGCGGTCTATTCAGCAGGGCTGGGCATTCCCTTTATTGCCGCTGCGATCGCAGTACAGGCCTTTCTCCGTTTCTCTGCCCGCTTCCGACGTCACCTTCCAAAGGTGGAGATTGCAGCCGGTATTCTCCTGATCGGGACAGGCCTGTTGATGGCCTTCGGATCTCTCGAAACCATCGCCATCTATCTGATTGAGGTCGCGCCATGGCTCGCGGAGCTGGGATGAGTAAGAAGCCTGCCCCCCTTATGCCCCTAAGCGCGCTGTTGCTCGGCTATGGCGGCGTTGTTCCGTTTGTCGGCACCGGCGTCGTGATCTGGACGATGTGGCCCTCGGAAATGGGACAGACGGCGCTTCAAGCACAGCTCGTCTACGCCGCCGTCATCCTCTCATTTCTCGGCGGTATTCGCTGGGGCATGGTGATGACGCGGCTCGGAAACTTCAAACGCCGGGTGCCCGCAGGTCTTGCGAAGGAACTCTCCCTCTCAATCATTCCCCCTGCTGTCGCCTGGATTGCGCTGTTTGGACCTGGGGAAGCCGCCCTTATCGTCTTCGTGTTGTTTTTTGTCGCACAGGTACTATCCGACCTTCGCGCTGTGCGCTCGGGCGATGCCCCCGATTGGTATCAACCGCTTCGGCTGCAACTCACCTTCCTGGTGTGCGCCGCCCTCATTGCCAGTCTTGTTCGCCTCGTGATCATTTAAAACGTCGCTCAATCTGGGAGCAGGCGTTTAGCCGAGACTGGTACGACCTGATCACGTCCCATCATCCACGCATGGAAGTCCCGCCCTGCAAAAAGGGGCCGATAGGCGACGTCACAGACATTCAGGCCGCCTGTATAGGCGCCGAACGCGGGCAGGATAAGCCGTGTGCTGTCGCTCGCAAAACATCTGCGGCGCAAACGACGTCCCCGCACACGCACCACAGCACATGGATGAAGATGGCCCGCGACTTCCCCGATTGCGGGCGCAGGTGCTGGTTCATGGCGGAAAGTAAGCGCTGACACTCTTACTTCCTCTTCAATCCTGCCTCCAAACCCGTCGGGCAAAGGATCGTGATTTCCTGCAATCCACGTCCAGGCACAGGCATTTGTCAGGTTTTTGATCCGCGCGGCATCTGTTGGTGCAATCCGGGCTTTTGCCTGGCCATCGTGGAAACTATCTCCCAGCGCAATGACGGCAGTGGGTTTCAGACGCACAACAAGCTCTTCGAGACGGGTCAGGGTTGCAGACGTGTCATAGGGTGGCAGATAAACGCCCCGCTTTGCGTAGGATGATCCTTTTTCGAAATGAAGGTCTGCGACAATCAGGGTGTCCTCAGACGGCCAGTAAAGCGCGCCCTCTGACATTGCATGCAGCTCCTCCCCACATAGCTTCACTACTGGGTCGGCGTGCGTCCTATTCACACTGTCGGGCGCTTCATACAAGGCGGGTTGCTTCCTCAATCAGATCGTCGGCGGCTTCTGCCAACAAGCCTTCATTGGCCTCGCCATAAACCGCCTCTTTGCCAATGTCGAGCAGAACAGGTACCGCGAGCGGCGACACCCGGTCCAGGCGCTTCAACTCTATCTTGTCCTTGATCCGCGCCAGCATATCCGCAACTCGGGCAACATCCAGCAGGCCCGCGGCTGCGTCATCATGGGTTGCCTGAAGCAAAATATGGTCCGGCTCATGTTCCCGAAGCACGTCATAGATCAGGTCCGACGAAAATGTGACCTGGCGTCCGGTTTTCTCTTTGCCGGGGAAACGCCTTTCGATGAGCCCCGCTATAATGGCGCAGGTTCTAAAGGTGCGTTTCATCAAATTGGATTCCGCCAGCCAGGTTTCCAGATCATCCCCCAACATGTCTTCTGCAAACAGATCCTGGAGGGATAGCTGACCACGTTCGACCAGCATCCCCATGTCACGCAGCCCCCAGATGGCCAGCGCATATTCACTGGCGATGAAGCCCAGGGGTCTGGCACCCATACGATCCAGACGTTTGGTCAGTAACATTCCCAGTGTCTGATGGGCCAAGCGGCCTTCAAACGGGTAACAGACCATGTAGAACCGGTCCCCCCGGGGGAAGGTCTCCACGAGCAGCCCGTCTTCCTTTGGCAGGACTGAGCGCCATTGCTGGATACGGAGCCACTCAGATACCTGCTCAGGTAGGCGGGGCCAATCTTCCGGCGTTGCCAGCATGTGCCGCACCTGGCTCGCCAAGTAAGTTGAGAGCGGGAACTTGCCGCCATAATAAGACGGGATTGCAGGGTTTTCATCTTTAGCGCTGGTGACAACGGCTTCTGTTTCTATCAGGCCCTCAAACCGCAGTACTTTCCCGGCAAAGAGAAATGTATCGCCGGTGACCAATTGCTCAACAAAGTATTCTTCAATCTGCCCGAGCCTTCGGCCACCACGCCCCAGTGAGGCACCGCTTGCTGGTCGCTTGCGTACAAGACGCACATCCAGCATGGGGGCTTCGACGATGGTGCCCACATTCATCCGATATTGCTGGGCAAGCTTTGGATGCGCCAACCGCATGCGATGGTCGTTGCCGTTTGGGTCCACTGGCCGCAAGCGTCGATAGCGATCGTAGGTTCTGAGCGCATAGCCCCCTGTGCTAACAAAGTCGACAACACGGTCGAAGGTTTCCCGATCAAGAGCTGAATAAGGCGCCGCACTCGTCACTTCTTCGAACAAGAGGTCGGTGTCGAAAGGGGAACTGCAGGCCGTGCCAAAAATGTGCTGCGCCAACACATCCAGACTGCCGATCTTCTCCTTCATGCCATCGTGTACGCCTGCAATCGCGGCTGTGCGCGCCGCTTCGCACTCCAGCACTTCAAAACGATTGGCAGGGACCAACAAGGCGCGGCTTGGATCATTCAACCGATGGTTCGCGCGACCAATCCGCTGCAGCAGGCGGCTCGCCCCTTTTGGCGCGCCCATATTAATGACGAGATCCACGTCGCCCCAGTCAATGCCTAGATCCAGCGTGGAGGTACAGACGATGGCGCGCAGGCTGCCAGCGGTCATCGCAGCTTCCACCTTGCGGCGCTGTTCTGCCGACAAGGACCCATGATGGAGCGCGATAGGGAGAGCCTCTTCATTTGCCCGCCAGAGCTCCTGAAAGACAAACTCGGCCTGGCTGCGCGTATTGACAAAGACAAGCACCGTCTTGTTCTCGCAAATAATGCCGTAGACTGCGTCAATCGCATGTTTGGCGGAATGGCCGGACCAGGGCACCCGCTCTTCGGGCACCAGAATGGATACATCGGGCACAGCGCCTGCCTCACCCCGAACGACCTCGGCCATACGGGGCTTTGTCGTCGTTTGAGGAATGAGAAACCGGCGCAGCTGATCGGGATCAGCCACTGTTGCGGACAGTCCGACACGACGATGGCGGGGTGCCAGAATTGACAATCGCGCCAGATCAAGTGCCAGCAAATCTCCGCGCTTCGTGTTCACCATCGCGTGGAGTTCATCCAGGATGACGCATTTCAGATTGCCAAACATGTGCGGCGCATCTGCGTATGACAGGAGCAACGCCAGCTGCTCTGGCGTGGTCATCAAAATGTCCGGGGGCTCGTGCCGCTGGCGCAGGCGCCTGTTCTGAGGGGTATCCCCGGTGCGGGTTTCCAGTGAAATGGAAAGATCCATCTCTGTAATGGGGATTTCAAGATTGCGTTTCACATCGACCGCAAGCGCCTTTAGCGGTGAAATATAGAGCGTGTGGAGACCTTTTCCGGCGGCACCGGGTTTTCTTGGGCCCCGTTTCTCAAGCTCCACCAGGGATGCGAGGAACCCCCCGAGGGTTTTCCCACCGCCCGTCGGCGCCACCAGCAAAGAGGACCGTCCCTCCAGCCCCTGTTGCATCAGCTCCAGCTGGTGTGGCCGGGCAGTCCAACCACGGGTTTCAAACCAGGCCTCAAAGGTCGCGGGCAAGCCCTTCGCGCCCGCCACAAAATCCAAGTCTATAATATTGTCGGCATCCATGGATCGAACTATACCTTTGGACGTGCCTTTTGGCTGGCGGAATCTCTCATTCTTAGCCAAGATGCGCGCTTAGAGCCGGGGGTAAACGAGTTCTAACTTGACGCAACTGGGGATATGAATGCCTGACTCATTGACTGCATCGCTGCCGGAAGGCATGCGTGAAAATGCCGACACTCTTTTGCCGCTCTTTATTGAGCATGGGCTTAGTATTGTTGGCGCCCTCCTTATCCTTATTTTTGGGTTCTGGATCGCTGGGCGTGCCCGCGCCTTCACCATCAGGGCCCTCGACAAGCCCCTTAATTCTGACGAGATGCTGAAGGGCTTTTTTGGCTCCATCGTCCGCTACGTGGTGATTATTGCAACCGTCCTGGCTGTCCTTGGTCAGTTTGGTGTTGAAACCACGAGCCTGATCGCTGTTCTGGGTGCTGCCAGTTTGGCAATCGGCCTCGCTCTACAGGGCACCCTCTCCAATGTTGCTGCCGGTGTGATGCTGCTGGTATTCCGGCCTTTCCGGGTTGGTCAATTTGTCGAGCTCAATGGCATGTCCGGCACAGTAAAGGACCTGACACTCTTCACCACAGAGCTTGCGACAGGCGACAATGTTCAGATCATCCTGCCGAACTCGAGCGTTTGGGGCTCACCGCTAAAAAACTACTCCGCACATGCCACACGCCGTGTCGACATGGTCTATGGCATTGCCTATGACGCCGATATCGACAAAGCGATGAGCATTATTCATGCAGCTATTGCAGCAGATGACCGCTGCAACAAAGCGCCTGAACCTTTGGTCGTGGTGGGCAATCTGGGCGATTCTTCTGTCGACCTCACAACGCGCGTCTGGTGTGCCGCTGGGGATTATTGGGGGGTCAAGTTCGACCTTACCAAGAAAATCAAGGAAGCGTTTGATGCTGAAGGTGTCGACATTCCCTTCCCAACACGCACTGTCTATCAGAGCGGCGCGTAAGCAACATTTGGGGCGGCGCCTGCCGCCCCCTATTTTCATGCCACTCTGTCGCCATATTTGATGGGCGTCATAGGGCAGCGATAACAATGAATAAGGGTAGCGACATGGAGAAGTATTTCGGCGGGCCGGTCATTCCAACGATCCTGAAGCTCGCTATCGTGTCGTTCCTTGTCGGCATCGTTCTCGTGATCTTCGGCGTAGAGCCGTTCGGCTTTTGGACCAAATTCCTGGATACCGTGATTGATGCCTGGGAGCTCGTGTTTGAGTTCTTGGGGTCCGCCTGGGGCTATTTCGTGATCGGCGCGATCATCGTCGTCCCCATCTGGCTCATCATAAGGCTGGGTGCAGTCTTCTTCGAGAACAAGAACAAAGACGCGTCCCAATAAGTGTTAGAGAACACCCGCTGACCAGGTGATTTCCTGGACCGTGAAACTGTTCAGCACGTCAGCGGGCGGCAGTTCGCCATCAGGCCCGGCATAGTCCCCACCAAAAATAATCCCGACATGAAGAACCTTGCCATCCTGGCAAAGAGCCAGGCCCGAGCGCTCCTCCAGTCCGGCCACGCATTCTTGTGGCGCCACGCTCAGGTCTGAATATTTCATGCCTAAGGAAACCCGGCCGTCAAAGGAGATGTCGTCAGACTTCACAATGATGCCGCCAACCAGCTCTTCCATCTCAAAGCGTGGCAGGACTTCTGCGATAAGTTTCTCACCATCACGCACGACGATCATCGGATAGGGATCGCCTTCGGCGTAGTAGTTTTCGGCGGTGACGGTATAGCCCGGCAGCGCTTCTGAGACGGCTTCAACTGAGTAGGAGGTACCGCTCCCAAGGTCGCCTAACCCGTTCTCCGTGAGTTTCAGGGATGCGGCTTCCTCCGCGCCACAAGCGCTGGTGACAAACAACAGGGAAACGGCAACCAATCCAAGTTTCGCGCGCATCTCTCTTACTCCTCATTCATGGTGAGCACCACTTTGCCCACCGCCTGCCTGTCTTGCAACATGCGCATGGCATCCACTGCCTTTTCCAAAGGAAAGGTGGCGCAAACATAAGGATCGATCTTGCCTTCTCTTGCCCATCTATCGATGGTCTCGATGTTCTCTTTGCCGGCTTCCGGGTCACGGCGGCCATATTCGCCTGCGCGGACGCCGACAACTGAGAAGCCTTTGATCAATGGCATGTTGACGGACACGGTTGGAATGCGCCCACTGGTAAAGCCAATGACGAGAAGGCGACCATTCCACCCGATGCAGCGAATAGACTCGTCAAATACATCCCCACCCACCGGGTCGTAGATGACGTCAGCCCCTTTCCCGCCAGTCAGGTCTTTGACCTTCTCTCGAAAACCTTCCGTCACGTTCAACACATGATCAGCGCCACGCTCTTTGACCGTTTTCAGTTTTTCATCAGACGCTGATGTCGCGATGACCGTTGCACCCAACAGCTTCCCGACGTCGACCGCCGCTAGCCCAACACCACCCGTGCTGCCATGCACGAGGAGCGTTTCGCCTGCTTTCAGGTTGCCACGGATAACGAGCGCCACATAAGCGGTCAGGTAGGCAGCGGGATAGGCTGCTGCCTTCACAAAATCCATGCCTGTAGGGATCGGACGACAGGCAGCAGCAGAGGCGTTTACTTCTTCAGCAAATCCACCAATGCGGAGGCCCGCTACGACTTCGTCCCCCACGGAGACCGTTTCGACGCCCGGTCCCAACTCTGTGACAATTCCTGCCCCTTCCATCCCCGGAGAAAAAGGCAGTTCCGGCTTGAACTGGTATTTTCCCTGGATCATCAGAAGATCGGGGAAATTGATTGAGCAGGCCTTCAGTTTGAGCCGAACTTCGCCTTCTCCTGGTGGTGGCAAATCCACATCAACCAGTCGAATCGAGCCAATATCGTCCGACAATTCATGCACACGCATTGCCCGCATGATTTTCTCCCCTATTTATCACTATCAATGTGCCAGAGATTACCGGTATTTAGTCAGAGCGCGAAGGGCGCTGGCCCGACTTTTAGGGCAGGACTGTGGAGGAGGTTGTTCGTGGATACAGTGACACAGGCTGTTTTTGGGGCGGTGATCGGCCAGGTCGGATTTCAGTCCAAACTGGGATGGCGCGCCCTTGCCGCAGGGGCGGCCTTGGCCACCGTTCCTGACCTTGACGTCTTTGGCAGTCTGTCTGATCCCTTCAGTGAGTGGGTACACCATCGCGGGATCACTCATTCCGTGTTTTTTGGTCCTATTGTCGGCCCGCTCGTCGGCATTGGCATCTGGAAGATGTATCAGTGGCGCGCTGAACGAACACCTGGGAAATTGCCGGAGGGACTTTCGAGCGCTCAAGCGCTCAGCGCCTGGATATGGCTTTCTGTTCTCGCCTTCCTCACCCATCCGTTCCTCGATGTGCTGACGCCTTACGGCACCCAGTTGCTCGCCCCGTTCTCAGATGAACGCTTTGCCATCAATGCCATGTCGATCATTGATCCGGTCTATACCGGCATTCTCGCGCTGGCCCTTCTCGGCGGGTGGCTGGTGCGACGAGGGACGTTCGGAAAACCCGGTTGGTCTTCACATATCGCAGGTGCTGCAATCGTCATGAGTGTGGGTTGGCAGATCTACGCGTGGGGGATCAACGAAGGAACAAAAATCGCGGCGCAGGAAAGCCTTGCCGAAAAGGGCATCGATACCGCGGAGGTTTCTTCCTATCCAACCCTTTTTCAACCCTGGTTCCGACGTATGACGGCCGAAACGGATGACGCCATTCGCGTTGGCTTCTACTCACCACTCACAGACAAACCAATCGAGTGGCAAACCTATCCCAAGGCTGAGAGTGCGCTCATCAACGAACTGTCACGGACGATGGAGTATCGAATCCTTGAGCGTTTTGCTATGGGCGAGGTTGCCTGGCGGGTGCAAGAACTGCCCAACGGGCATACACGCGTTGAAGCGCATGACCTGCGGTATCTGGGTTTCGCAGAGACCGAGCTGTCAGCGCTCTGGGGTATTGCCGGGACGTTTAACGGCGACAATAAGCTAATCTCACCGCCCACTCGTTTTTCCAACAGACCAGAACCAAGTGCGGATATTTTCTCTGTGATGTGGGTCGGGGCCTTCGGCGAATAACGAAGCCCCGATCATCCGACCAGCGCCTCCCCAATAGGGATCACGCTGCCTTTCAAGCGACCGCGTATCGTAGTCTCATAAGAACTTCGCCGCTTTCCTCATGATGTTTTTCTTCCATGAGGGTGAACCCGTATCGTGCATAAAATGCGCGTCCAACCTTGTTCTTCTTGAATACTTCGAGTTCGAGACCACCTCTGAGCTCGCGCGCCTTATCCATCAAAGTACGGCCGACTCCTGTTCCATGATGTTCGGAATGCACGAAGATTGCCCCGACCTCGCTCCCCATCAGAGAGAGGAAGCCAACAAGCTCGCCCTCCACTTCAACCACCCATGTTTCCGTGTTGGGAAGATAAACGTTGGGAATGTTGTAGCGCTCCTGGCTGAGAAACTCCTCCGTCAGAAACGGATGACCAACTTTGACTGCACTTTCCCAAGCGGCAAGGATAGCGCCCACGTCTTCGTTGTCATAGGGACGAAGGGTGCAGGTCAAACCGTTGCGCACTTGTTCTCCCAAATTCTCATCCCAGGGCCCTGGCCATGTCGCGGGCGATTTCTTCGCATGCGGTTTTGGCAGCCGGCACTGTGCCGGAGAACGCTGTATAGGCATGACAGAGGCCATCATAGCAACGATAGGTCACAGGGACGCCAGCAGCACTCAGTTGCTTGGCATAGGCTTCACCTTGATCGCGCAGAACATCAAAGCCAGCCGTTGTGATGATCGCAGGTGCGAGACCCGATACGTCGTCTGATTTCGCAGGCGAGGCACGAAGGTCATTCTTTTCCTCTGGCGTGTTCATGACCTGATCCATAAACCAGTCCATGATTTCAACAGTCAGCGGATAGACATCCTTGCAGCTTTCGCGCGACCCACCCTCAGCAGTCACATCTGTCGCTGGATAGATGAGGAGTTGTACTTTTGGTTGCGGCAAGCCTTCCTTTTTGCGGTGCTGACACACCACAGCGGAGAGCCACCCACCTGCGCTATCACCGCCAATGCCCAAACGCGCACTGTCAATGCCGAGCGCCACTGCATTGTCCGCGACCCATTGATAGGACGCGATTGCATCATCCATGGGTGCTGGAAATTTGTGCTCTGGTGCCAATCTGTAGTCGACGGAGACAACAATGGCGCGGCAGTCGTCGGCAAGAATCGAGCAGAACGTATCGCAGGTCTGGAGCCCACCGATCACGCAGCCACCCATGTGATAATAGACAATCCCCGGCAGCAGCCCTGTGGCGCCTGCAGGCGTATAGATGCGGACATGTAGATCCCCATCAGGCCCTGGAATGGTTCGGTTGAGAACCGCCACGGTGCGGCGTGGTTTAGCGTCCAACATTGCCAAACCATCGTCAGCGCCTTTGCGCGCTTCCTCAATCGGTAGTGTTGTCATAGAGGGTGCTTTCGCCCCTTGCGCGGCCAACAGCTGTATCCGCGGATCCATGGTGCGCCCGTCGATCACGACCGGCGTGCCGCCTGCGAGTTTCAAGATCCAGCTTTCCGGAAGTTTCATCAACGTCCGGACAATTAGCTTTTGAAGGCCCATTACATTCGTCCTTTTTGGATTATTCTTTAAGAGCCAGTCCAGGCACGCCGCTCAAAATCAGATTGGCGGCGAACTTTGCTGCAGATTTGGGGTCGGGGTTTTCGCGGAGCATCATTTTCTCACCGATTTCCTGCGCAATACCAATCGCTGCAGCCGTGAGGTATTCACCATCCACATTGCGCAATTTACCTGCTGCAATGTCTTCTTCGATATAGGTCCGGATCTCCTCAAAACCGGCAATGACTTCCGGTGTGTCCATGCGCACTCGCAGCGCGCCGGTGTTTCGCCGCATCACTCGGTGAGCTCCTGTGTCCGCGACAAGGAATTCAAAATAGGCCCGCAACGCATTGTGGATATATTCTTCGAATGTCCTCGAGCGAATGCGCTCCGCCCTAAGCCGGGGCCGGATGCGCATCATGCTCTCATCCATCAACGCTTCGAAGACTTCTTCTTTGCTTTTGAAATAGTTATAGAACGTGCCTGATGCGAGGCCCGTCTCGCGGATAATGTCGCGGACCGTTGTCGCGCCATATCCGAGCTCAGAAAAAATCTCGGTCGCTGCAGCCAGAATGGCCTCACGGTTGTTTGCTTTTGTCCGCTCGCGTTTGCCCAATGGCTTGCTTTGATGCGTGCTCGCCGTCACTGGAGCCCGCTTTGCGTCTTTTTCAATCGTTTCCGACATAAATACCCTGGAATATTCTGCAATTTGCCCTGCCCTGAGCGGCGGACCAAGTTCAGTCTATCAGGATCAGCATAAGGGTGAAACGACGGAAAGCGGCCTGTCATGCGGCTTCTTTTTCCTTCGCGCGGGCCGGGATCGGGGGCGTATTGCCCATGGCTGCGGCGCGCTTTGCCCCCTTTTTTCGTTCTTTCTTGAGATCGTTCACGTACCGATTGAAGTCGACCTGCATTTTGTGGCGAGGGGAGTCATAGAAATGGCCGATATAGACTTTTTCGTCGGCAATGATTGCTTTTTCCATCTCAGCCTCTGATGGCAGCGCATATTCACCCACCAGATAGGCCGCCAGCCATTTTGCCTGCTGCTCGGCAAAATTTATCAGCGTGGGCAGCGGCTGAGCCAGTCCCATGAAAAAGAGATTTGGCAGATCGGGACGGATCGCGCGTTTGAACAGGGGTAGGTGATTGTCTTTTGCCGATAAGAAATTCGGATCAAAGAACGGAAATTCCACATTGTAGCCCGTCGCATAGATGACGATGTCCACATCTTCAGCGGTGCCATCGGCGAAGCGCACCTGGCCGCCGTCAAACCGATCGATGTTAGGCTTCATCTTCACGTCGCCACAGCCGACACGCGTGAGAAATTCTCCGGAAACAGAAGGATGCCCCTCTAAGGGCGCATGATCTGGTTTGGGAAGGCCATAGTCTTCCATATTCCCCACGGCCCTCTTGATTGCCATCGCCGCAAGCTTGCGTTGCGCCCAAAGCGGTATCCAGGTTGGCAAAGACGCCTTGTCTGCCACCTGACCGCCAATATATTTGGGCAACACATAAACGCCGCGGCGGGCTGCAACCCACAGGTTCTTTGCGATGGGTTTCTGGCTTAACTCAGAAGCAATGTCCATGGCGCTGTTGCCCATGCCCACAACGACAATGTTTTTGTCACGGAAATCATAGGGCTCGAAGGGAGACAGGTAGGCATGAGCATGCATCTGAATGCCGTCAAACGCACCCTCAAAGGCAGGCGTCGGCCACCGTGGTGACCAATGGTGCCCGTTACATACGAAGAGCGCATCATAATAGTCGACATCTTGTGACGCTCCCCCCGCGCCAGAACGATCCAGCGTCACCTTCCAGGTACCGTCTTCCATCCGCTCAACATGGGTGACCGCTGTGTTGAAAGTGACCCTCTCGCGCAATCTGAAGTGATCCAGATAGGCATTGAAATAGTCCAGCACCTGAGAATGATGCGGAAAATCCGGATAATCATCTGGAATGGGGAAGTCTTCAAACTGCATGCGGTATTTGGAGGTATCGATATGCAGCGACGAATAGCAAGCAGACATGCCGTTTTTATTGCCATAAGCCCAGTTGCCACCGACCGTATCTGACAGTTCAAAAATGTCGAAAGGAATGCCTTTGTCCTGCAGCGCTTTAGCCGTCGAGAACCCACTACACCCTGCTCCAATAATGCAAGCTCTTGGCAGATCAGCCATATCTTTTCCCACCTCGTAAAATGTCCATGCGCACAATTATAGAGATGAGTAGACTGCGGTCTAGTTTTGCCGATGCGCGGCTTGCTTGACGCAGGGGCGAAGAACCGCCTAGCTATCTGTGCGCGAAGCAACAGACACGGAAAACCGATGGACGAGAAAATTATCAAAGAAAATATCGACGTCTTACGAGATGTTCTGATCTCCCACGTGCCTTTTGCCAAAGCGATCAATATGCAGATCCTGGACGCCAAAGAGAGTGAAGCCTGGATGAGCGTGCCCTATGACGAGAAGCTGATCGGCAATCCGGATACCGGGGTCATTCACGGCGGCGTCATCACGTCGGCTCTCGATAATGTTTCAGGGATCGCGGTGCAACTTGCGCTGCCAGAACGTATGGCCATCGCGACGCTCGATCTGCGGATTGACTATATGAAGCCCGCGACGCCAAAGCTCGACCTCACCACCCATGCGCATTGCTACAAGGTCACCCGGAATATCGCTTTTGTGCGCGGCACCGCCTATCACGATGACATTGAAGACCCTATCGCCACATCGGTTGGTGCCTTCATGCTGGCCGCAAACAGGTCCATGTCCCTTGGCGATGCTGCGGAAAAAGGCATTTCCAGCAAGGTGGAGAGTTAAGCGATGGATCTCCTCAAACAGGCACGCGATGCAGGCACCAAAGTCGACTTGAACAAGCTGATTGATGCCATTCCCTACGCCAAATTCATTGGCATTGAGGTTGACCAGAAAGGCACGGAAATCACGACCGTGCTGCGGTTTGACCCCAAGATCATCGGAAACCCAATCCTGCCCGCCCTTCATGGCGGCGTTATCGGATCGTTTCTGGAGACAACGGCGATCATCCAGCTTGCCTATGAGACAGGTGGTGAAGTACTGCCAAAGCCGATTGATCTCACGATCGATTATCTGCGCTCCGGCAAACCCCAGGACACCTATGCCCGCGCACGCATCACAAAACACGGGCGGCGCGTCGCAAATGTTCATGTGGAAGCCTGGCAGGACGAGCATACAAAAGCGATTGCCGCCGCACACGGGCACTTCCTGCTGAAACCGCCAGAAGAAACCCAAGACGCTTCGTGATGAGCGATAAAAGCATCGACCCGACGCCTATCACCCACCGACGCGTTCTCACCCTCGTCACACCGATCATCCTGATGGGCCTGTCGACGCCGCTTCTGGGAATTGTCGACACAGCCGTCATCGGCCAATTGGGCGATACTTCGCTCATCGGCGCGGTGGCCGTCGGCGCGCTCATCTTCACGTTTCTCTTTTGGGCATTCGGTTTCCTGCGCATGGGAACCACAGGGCTCACTGCGCAGGCCTATGGCGCCAACAATGCGTCTGAGATCCGCGCCGCTCTTAGCCGCGCCCTGCTGATCGCAGGTGTTGCGGGCGTTGGCCTTCTCGTTTTGCAACTTCCCCTCAAATGGATTGCTTTTGAACTGGTTCAAGGCAGCAGCCTCGTTGAACAAGAGGCGCAAACCTATTTCGGCATTCGCATGTGGAGTGCGCCCTTCACGCTTGCGAACTATGCGGTGCTGGGCTGGCTTGTCGGCATGCAGCAGACACGCCTCGCCCTGGTGCTTCAGATCTTTCTCAATGGCGTGAATGCGAGCCTGGATGCGCTTTTCGTCTTGAGCTTCAACTGGGGCGTTGCGGGCATTGCGGCTGGCACCTTGATCGCAGAGATCGCCACAGTCTTTGTAGGTATCGGGATTGCGCTCACACTGCTGCGCACCTATGACGGTCGCTGGAACTGGAAGGTCATCAGCGCCTGGGAGAAGATTTCCGCGACCCTCTCTGTTAATCGCGACATCATGATCCGTACGCTGGTGCTTTTGTTGGCCTTCAGCTTCTTCACCATGGAGGGCGCACGGCAGGGTGACACCGTGCTCGCGGTGAATGCCGTGCTGATGCAATTCGTCTCCTTCAGCGCCTTCTTTCTAGATGGCTTTGCCTTTGGCGCAGAAGCCCTGGTCGGGGCTGCACTGGGTGCCCGCCACCAAGAGCAGTTCAGCCGCGCGGTTCGCCTCACCAGTCTCTGGGCAGTCATACTCTCCATCCTGCTGAGCACGGTGTTTCTGGCCCTGGGCGGGTTCTGGATCGATTTTCTGACGACCAGCCCGGAGGTGCGCGAAAGTGCCCGGCTTTACCTGCCCTGGGCCGCACTCATGCCCGTCATCTCCGTTGCCTGCTTTCAGCTGGACGGGATTTTTATCGGCGCCACCCGTGCGCGGGAAATGCGGAACGCGTCTTTTGTCTCGACCGGTGCGTTCTTTTTCTTTTGGTATGTGCTGCTGCCGTTTGGCAATCACGGGCTTTGGGCAGCACTCGCCCTCTTTAACGTGACACGTGCTTTTGCGCTGGGGCGCTACTACCCCAGGCTTATCGCGGGACTGACGGTTCGAGGTTAGAGAATATCCAGCACCTGTTCTGGTGGGCGACCCAGTGCTGCCTTACCGCCCGACAAGACGATAGGACGTTCAATCAGGATCGGATGGGCGACCATTGCTGCGATCAGGTCTTCATCTGACTTTGACCCATCGCCCAGGTTTAGTTCTTTGTAAGCGTCCTCGCCTTTACGCAGAATGTCTCGCGGGCTCCTTCCCAACAGACCAAGCACACGGGTGAGCGTCGCTGCGTCCGGCCCGTCTTTCAGATATTCGATGATCGTTGGCGAGATGCCCTTCTCTTCGATCAGCGCCAATGTCTGGCGTGATTTTGAGCAACGGGGATTATGGTAGATCGTGACAGTCATTTTCTTATTCCCTTACCCATAGACCTAAACGCCAACATCCACGCCGACAGCGTCTTCAACGCATGTATATCCGTCGCGCTGCAAGTTGGATGCAAGGTCGCGTTTGATTTTGCTGACAAGATCCGCGCCTTGAAATGTCAGTGCTGTGTAAAGCTGCACAAGGGAGGCGCCTGCGCGAATTTTCTTATAAGCGTCGGTTCCAGAGGACACGCCTCCCACGCCGATCAGCGGCACCGTTCCTTTGGTCAAGCGGCGCATATCGGCGAGCACATCGGTCGCCATATCCATAAGCGGCGCACCGGAAAGCCCCCCTGCTTCGCCTGCGTGACGGCCTGTCGCCAGCCCCTCGCGGGCAATGGTGGTGTTGGAGACAATGAGCCCGTCAACGCCACTGTCCAGCACCACAGCGGCAATGTCTTCGCGTTCCTCATAAACCAGATCAGGGGCGATTTTGAGCAGCACCGGCGTTTGCCCGACACGCGCTTCCAGCACGCGCCCGAGCAGATCTTCCAATTCGGTTCGACTCTGCAGGCCACGCAGGCCCGGCGTGTTGGGGGAGGAAACATTGACAGTAAAATAGCTCGCAAGACCTTCAAAGCGCTTGATGCCGGTCACATAGTCCGCTGCTTTGTCTTGCGTGTCTTTGTTGGCCCCCAAATTGACGCCGACGATGCCGCCACGCGCGCCCCGCTTTTTCAAGCGCGCTTCCATGGCAGCGTGACCTTCATTGTTGAAACCCAGCCGATTGATGACAGCCCGATCTTGTTGAAGACGGAAGATGCGCGGCTTGGGGTTGCCTACCTGCGGGCGCGGTGTCGTCGTACCCACTTCTGCAAACCCGAAGCCCAGCTTCAGCATGGCGTCGGGGACTTCGCCGTTCTTATCAAAGCCTGCGGCGATCCCCATCGGGTTTGGGAACTGCATCCCAAGCACATTAATACCTAGAGCCTCAGGATCTTTCCGACCACGGGGACCAAGCCCGGTCTTCAACGCGAGCAAGGTTGCGTGGTGCGCCTGTTCAGGGTCCATCAACCGAAGGAAAGGGAGGGCGAGCGCGGAAAGGGTCATGTGCCTTTTCCTTGCTCAAGGACATGGGTCGGGAACTGGTGTGTGCCATCTGGCCCAACGGGCAATTCATCGACACGGGAGACATGTTTCATCGCAAGCGGCTCATACAGATGCGGAAAAAGATCGCCGCCCCGTGAGGCCTCCCATTTCAGCGCATCCCCCAGCCCTTCCGTGGCGACGCTCACGAGAACAAGACCGGTTTGCGCCGTGAAATGCAGCGCGGCGGTTTCCGGTGCTTGCGCGGCTGTCGAAAAATGGATGTAGCCGTCTGTCAGATCAATGGACGCGCCCTTGAAGACACCAGCTGCCTCAGCGACTGCCCATGCGTCTTTGCCGATAATTTTGTAGATCTCGCCCGCGCTCACTCGTGGCCTGCTTTCTTTTGCATAGATGGCCGAATCCCTCATATTTCGAGGGTCGGCGCGGCACTTTAGGCCCGCTCCCAGATGCTCACAAGCAATGCAAACTCCGTTCTGGAAATAGGCTTGTTTTCCTATTATGGTGGCGGGCATGTCTAGTTCATTGTCACATTCAGCTGTCTGGTCAGCCATTGATACGCTCGCTGAGCGGTATGGGCATTCAGCGTCCGGCCTTGCCCGTCTGGCGGGACTTGACCCGACCACGTTCAACAAGTCCAAGCGGCGCACGGCATCCGGGCGTCTTCGCTGGCCCAGTACCGAGAGCCTGTCGAAAATCCTTGAGGCGACCGGGGCGACGCTTGATGAGTTCTCCTCTCTTGCAGGTGCAAGCCCTGGCGGCGCTTCCGCCCTCTCCCTCATTCCCGTGATCGGTCTTGCCCAAGCCGGCGATGGTGGCTTTTTTGATGATGCAGGCTTTCCCGTTGGCGGCGGCTGGGAACAGATCAGTTTTTCTGATGTGGATGATCCCAATGCCTATGCGCTGGAAATTAGCGGCGACAGCATGGTGCCGCTTTATCGTCATGGGGACCGCGTGATTGTATCACCTGCCGCCAATGTTCGTCGGGGTGACCGGGTTGTCGTCAAAACACAGGAGGGAGAGGTGCTGGCCAAACTGCTGACAAAGCAAACGCCAACTGCCATCGAGCTCACGTCGCTTAACCCGGACTATGACAATCGCACGCTTGATATCAGCGATGTTGTATTTATGGCGAAGATCATCTGGGCAAGCCAATAGGCGGTCTTATCTGATGGCGCCGCTCCGACACACCGGGGGAAACGCTCGCACCATTCTCGCCTTTTTGCGTGCGGACAACAGCGTCGATGATCCCCGCATTATTGCTGGCCAGTGCTTCTTTCAATTCAGCGATGCGATCAAAAATTAGTCGCTCCAGTGCGTCAGGCTGGTCGGGCAGCACGGCCTGTTGCAGCAGCGCCATCGCGCGCGTGGTGAGGGGCTCTTCGCCCAGAGCGGCCAGTTGCAGTGCGCATTGATAGACAATCAGGAGATCATCCGGCTTCAAGGCGAGAGCCTGATCATAGGCTTCAACGCCTGCGCCGACTTCGGCCCCGTAAATCGCGCGCCCCAGAAACCCACCAGCTTCAGAGATTTCCAGATGCCAGCCGCCAAGCAGCGCGAGCAACCAGGGATTGTCTGGCTCGCGGGCTGCAACATAGTCGAGATGGGCGCGGGCTTCATCGGCGTAGCCTTCCGCATGCGCTGTCAGCCGACCCTCAAGACGGGCCTTAAAACCAAGAGCCACGGCCAATTGCAGATGCCCCTCTGCATAATCCGGCGCCAGAGCGATTGCTGCCCGCGCGTCCTCCTCCGCCTGTTCAATGAGAGGAAGGCGCTCATCTGACACCGCAACAAGATCTGCGTGCACGAGAAGCGCCCGTGCCGCGAAGGCCAGGCCATCAGAGGTTTCCATCGCCCGGGCTTCCTCGGCAGCGGCCACGAAGTTGCCTTGCTCAAAGGTCGCACGCGCGGAGTCCAGGCTTCCTGACGCCTGCGCGCTGCCAATGGACACGAAGAATACCATGACAAGCGCAATGGGAAGCGCATTCTTGCTCATCGCTGAAACGCCTCATCAAACAAGAACGGATCATCTGCGTGGCGCTCGCCGACAAAGGCTGTGGCGTGTGTGCCCCATTGGCGCATGGCACCCGGGCTTGCAATACCCATGGGCCAAAGGATGAACCGCTCCGTACGCTCGGTGCCCTGCACAATGCCGTCCGGCCCAAACAGTGAGCGGCGCTTCCCCTCTTCTCCCCCAAGCGAGCGCAAGCCAAAATCAGGCGCGGCGTGTTCATCAATAGCGCGCAAGGGTGTTGCGTCCTTCCAATCAGAGGTTGTGGACAGACCCCGCAGATAGTGGCTTCCGGGCGCGATGTGCAGCACGATCCGCCCCCCTTCCTCAAGATGTGGTGCAGGCTGAGGTGTCAACGGCTCCTCCCGCAAATCATCGTCCTGCGCGACGGGGACACGGGTCACCTCGTCAGCGGGGAAAAACAGGTGATAACATCCACAGGCATGAAAACTGTCATAGATCAGCGGCTTGCCATCACGGTCCAATGTCACGCGCCAGATAATGCCATCCAACGCCCCACCCAGAATATCAAAAGGGCCCTGCGTCGGCCTGGCGGGAAACCACACCGTGTAGACAAGTTGTGGTAGAACTTCCCCGTCCATCCTGGTGTGCGCAAGCCGCACATAGAGCGTCGGGTCGTCCAGATCCGTTCGCGGTGCGGCCTCATCTCCCAACCGGAACGGGCGACCAATTTGGTCCGCGGCCGATGCTTCTGCCACCGCAAAAATGGGCGCGTATCGCGCAGCCATACTTGCAAGCACACTGCCTTTGATATCTGGAATGCCGAGCGCGTTTTGGGCTGAGAGCGCAATCAGAGTAGCAACATCCTCTCGCGACGGCGGCGTTTCGCTCCCTAAAGTATATCTGGTATCAGCACCCGCCCAATTTTCCGGGTTTAGCTCAAACGCTGGCAAATTGTCCGCCTTCCACCGGTCGAACCCCAGCGCCACACCGATATGGGTCAATGGGTAGATGCCTGTCGCACGCACGCCATCATTATAATGGCGGGGGGCGCGGGCTGCAGCGATTAGGCGCGATTTGAAGTCAGGGCTCTGAAGGCCAGCTTCCAAAAGAAGCTCTGCGCAGTCATCGATGGACGCGGTGATGTTTGCAGCGCCGAGGTTTTGCAGTTCGACCTGACGGCCTTCCCGATCCAATGCACGCAGCCTGCGAACCCACTCTGTAAATGCCGGCTTCTCACCTAGATAGCCTTTGAAGCTTGCGAGAAAACGATTGATCCTGAGATAGGAAAAGCCTTGAACGGGTGTCGCCTCAGCGTCGCCAACGTCACGATCTGCAATGCGTTGATCAACTCTGTCGATGAGATAGGTGCACCCAGCGACTTTGTTTGCGCCGTCGGGCAACCCCGCACAAGCCGACGCACTGAACGCTAGCCCCCACACACACATGAATTTTCTCAACCAAACAATCATGTGCGGGATCATGAGGCTTTCGCCCCTTCACCACAATGGCAGGCAGATCAAGAATGCATCAGGGCTTTACCCTTTCGACAGGTCTTCGCCAGCAAGGGCGCGACGGATCAGCGCCACGGTTTCGCTCACGCCGTAAAGCGCAATGAACGATCCAAAGCGTGGCCCCTGACTTTCGCCCAACAAGACCTCATAGAGCGCCTTGAACCAGTCCCGCAGGTTTTCAAAGCCATGGGCTTTACCCACCTCATAGACTTCAGATTGAAGCTCTTCTGCCGTCGCCTGAGGCGCTGCGGCCTCAAGTTTGGCCACAAGCGCTTCAAAGGCAGGTCGCTCATCGGCGGTCATCGGGCGGTATGATTTGTTGGGTTTTACAAAATCATTGAAATAGTTGATCGCGTAGCCGACCAGGTCGTTCAACTTAGGATGGTTTTCCGGCGTCGCATCTGGCGCATAATTCTGGATGAACCCCCACAATACGGCAGGGTCGTCTGAATGGCTCGCGCTCACCAGGTTCAACAAAAGTGAGTAGCTGATCGGTACATCGGCGACCGGCGGTGTGCCACCGTGAATATGCCAGACCGGATTGCCGATCTGCGCTTTCGCCTCCTGACCTGGGAAGCCAGACAGGTGAGAGAGATATTCATCCACATTCTTCGGGATCACATCGAAATGCAGGCGCTTTGCTTTGCGGGGTGACTGATACATGAAGAGTGAGAGGCTCTCCGGGCTCGCATAGCGCAACCATTCGTCGATGGTGAGGCCATTGCCCCGGGACTTGGAGATCTTCTCGCCGTTCTCATCCAGGAAGAGTTCATAATTGAAGCCTTCGGGCGGCTGTTCGCCAAGCACGCGGGTAATTTTGTTCGACAGTTTCACACTGTCGATCAGATCTTTCCCCGCCATCTCGTAGTCAACATTAAGCGCTGCCCACCGCATCGCCCAGTCCGCCTTCCATTGCAACTTGCAATGGCCGCCAGTGATGGGCACTTCCGTCTTCTGGCCGTTTGCCGGGTCTTCAAAAACCACAGTGCCTTTAGATGCATTTCTTTCCAGCAGCGGCACATAAAGCACTTCGCCCGTCACCGGAGAGATCGGCAAGATTGGCGAATAGGTACCGCGGCGTTCCTGGCGCAGGGTGGGCAGCATGATGTCCAGAATGTCATCAAACTTCTCCAACACCTTCAAAAGCGCCTCATCAAAGCGCCCTGATGTGTAGTAGTCCGTCGAAGACGCAAATTCATAGTCGAAGCCATAGCTGTCGAGAAAGGCCTGCAGCCGCGCGTTATTGTGCGCCCCAAAACTATCATGCGTGCCAAACGGGTCCGGCACCTTGGTCAATGGCCGGTTCAGATGCTCGGTCAGCATCTCCTTGTTGGGCACATTGTCTGGCACTTTGCGCAGACCATCCATGTCGTCTGAAAAGCACAGGAGCTTGGTGGGCACGTCCGGCATCAGGATCTGAAAGGCATGACGCACCATGGTCGTCCGGGCCACTTCGCCAAATGTCCCAATATGGGGCAATCCGCTGGGGCCATAGCCCGTTTCAAACAGGACCTCGCCGCCAGCTGCCTGGAACTTGTCAGCGCCTCGTTTTTCCAGGCGTTTGACCAGCTTACGGGCTTCTTCAAACGGCCAGGCCTTTGCGGACTGACCGAGATCTTGGAGTGCTGCCAAATCGGCAGGTGCCGGAACCGCTGACGGATCGCTGGACATAAGGACCTCGATTTTAACTTAAAGGTTTATAAAGCCCCGGAAACTAGGCTTTCGGCTGGTATCAGTCAACGCAGCCTCGCGCGACCCCAGACGATCTGCAAATCGGATTTGTTGCTGGACGCGATGGCAGGAAAGGAGTGGCGGTTTGAGTTCACCCGCCCAACCAGCCAAGCCCTCCGAACCAGCCAATGCGGGCGCGCCTGCAGGGACCGCTGATGCACAACCCGACGCGGCCAATCCACGTGTCCTTGATGCGCAGGTGCAGCGCCTTTTCGAGCTCGGCAAAGCCGGAAGCATCACTATTTTCGTCGCCCTTGTTCTAGCGTGGCTCCCCTTCACCTATGTCACGAGCCCCTGGGAGCTCGCACTTCCATTTTGCATGCTTTTGACTTCCCAGCTTAGCTTCAACCGGCTGCGGTCAATGTATTTTGCAGATGACACCCGATCATCCGACCCAAAAAAATGGGGCAACCGATACACGCTTATCTGCGGTGTTTCCGGCGGCGCGTGGGGTGTTGCTGGTCTTCTTTGGCTTCCCGACGCTGCCTTTGCCGCCCAAGCCATCTTTGGTGTTGTTATCGCAGGACTTTGTCTCAACACAGTTTTGTCGCGGCACGTCTACCCTAACGCAATGCTCGTTTACACCGTGTCAGCGGCCCTGCCTAGCATGATCGCTCTCTTGCTTGGTTCTGGCGTAGAAGGCCAGCTCATGGTCGTTCTAAGCGCCCTCATGTGGACAGTTCTCTACGCGACAACCAAGAACCTGCACCAAACAAGTGTGTCTGCCATCGCGCTGCAATTGCAGAACGAGGAGTTGGTGGGCCGACTGGCAGAGGCCACATCTGAAGCCGAGAAAAAGGCTAGTGACGCCGAGCACGCCTACTCAATCGCGCGCAAGGCAGCCCGGTCACGACAAGACTTCCTGTCCATGGTTACCCATGAAATCCGCTCGCCACTTGCAAGCCTGTCCGGACTGGCTCACCTGCTTGACGCAACAGACCTCGACCCCAAACAACGTAGTTATGCACGCGGCGTCGAGGAATCCAGTCGCCTTTTGAATCGGTTGGTCGACGACCTGTCCGACCTTACGGAGATGGAAGCGCTTTCCATTAAGCTGCGGCCCTCTGACATGTCTCCTCTGGAGATTGCTCAGGCTGCCATTCATGTTACGCGGCATGATGCATCGAGCGTCAATCTGTCGATCGAAGTCGACGAACTGCCCGGAACACCAAAAATCATCAATAATGACCCTGACCGCGTCAAACAGGCGCTGGTCAATCTGATCGGCCGCGCGCTTCGGACCACGGAAGTCGGCGGTGTGGTTGTACGGCTTTCCCCCGTTAATGTTCAAAACGAAGTCGGTGTGAGGTTTTCCGTCACAGATACCGGTGCGGGGATGCCCTCTGAGGAAGCCGCCCGGCTCTTTTCCACTTCCGAGAATGAAAGCGATCACGGGCCTCTCAAGCGCCGTGACGTCAACCTCACCATCTGTGACAGGCTTGTCAGACTGATGGGAGGGCGCGCAGGTGCCGACAGCATCGTTGGCGGCGGCTTTACAGCGTGGTTTGTGCTGACGCCCCATGTCCACAAACGCTCCGGAAAGTCACTGGAGGCCAAGCCGTCGGCAATAAGCAGCGGACAGGTCCTCGATTTCGACCGGATTTATGAACTTGAGCAAAACCTAGGGACGGCCCGCATCGCGGACCATTTAAGCGGCGCAATGCACACGATTGCCGATATGCAGAAGGCGCTCAGCGAAGCTGTGAGGCGTGGCGATCATCGGGCCCTTCGTCCAATGGCTGAAAGCCTCGCACAGGAAGCAAACGCTATTGGCCTCACCGGCCTGTCGGGGAGCGCAACCCATCTTCTTGATGACCTTCATGACAGCACCAAAGAGCAGGTCATTGCCGACCGGGTCACGCAGCTGGAGGCGAAATTCCGCTCTGGCGTGGGAGCGATTAGGCGGGCCTATCCCGCGCTTGCCGGATAAAACGCTGCCCGTCGAATTGGTCCGCTATACTGCTGCGGATGTCTGATCTTTCCACCTCCGATTCTTCCCCTGAAGAAGCTGCGCCCCTCTCGCTTATCGCGGTCGTCCCGCGTCCTGGCGGGGGAGCCATTGGTGTGTCTGATGAGGGAGAAGTTGTTGAGTGGGATGCTGAGGAGGCAATACAGGCCCTGACAAGCCAGCCTCTCTTGGTCTGCCATCGCCGCTTCACCGCAAGGCGCGCGGCAGGTGCCGCCGGTCGCAGAGGGGCCGCAAGCGGCAAAAGCCTCTATGCGGGTCTGTTTGATGTCTTGGACCTTTTTGCCTTCGTTCGACCGGCCCAATTTTGTGTGCCCACGCCGGCGGGCCTTGCAAAACAGGTGGGGCTTGCTGAACCCACAACTGCGGAAGAAGCCGCGCTGACGCTTCACCTCATTACCAGGGCGCTCCTGAACGACCTTGAGCAGGCCAGCTATCCTGACAGGGATGAGACCATCCGAATGGCGAAAGCCCTGGCTGACACAGGGTGGCCCTGGGCATCCTTTGTGCTCGCCGCTCTTGGTGATCTTCCAGCAAACTCCGTAAGGGCCGCGCGCGCTCGGCTTGATGTGTGGTCCCATCTTGACGAGTGGGAAGATCAGCCCCCACCGCCACCGCCCGGCGCGCTTCCTGTTGCGCCTGATGCCGCCCGCGACCGTCTTCAGCTGTTGACTGGGGTTGGTGCGGAAGAGCGCACGCAACAAGCCGACTATGCTGCAGCCGTCACCAAAGCCTTTCAGCCCCGGGAAACCGCTGGCGCGCCTCAACTTCTCCTGGCGGAAGCCGGAACAGGAACCGGCAAGACATTGGGCTATATTGCCCCTGCGAGCCTTTGGGCAGAACAGAATGACGGCACCGTTTGGCTGTCCACCTACACCAAAAACCTGCAACGCCAACTTGATCAAGAACTCACCCGACTTTTTCCGGACCCGCGCGAAAAAGCAGAAAAGAGCGTCATCCGGAAAGGTCGAGAAAACTATCTCTGCCTGCTCAATTTGGAAGAAACAGCCGGGGGTCTTCTGACGGGCATCCAAGGTGCTGCAGCGATCCTGATGGCGCGCTGGGCAAGATACAGCCGGGATGGGGATATGGTTGGCGGAGACTTCCCGGCCTGGCTCCCGGGGGCCATGGGGGCGGAAAATGTGGCAGCCGGGCTCACTGACCGCCGGGGAGAGTGCTCCTATTCGGCCTGTGCGCACTACAAAAAATGCTTCATTGAAAAAGCGGTCCGCAAGGCGCGTCGCGCGCAGATCGTGGTCGCAAACCATGCCCTCATTATGATCCAGGCGGCCCTTGATCATACGCTTGCCAGGCCCGATCTGGCCCCCGCTAGTGAGGATACGGCGGGGGGTGCTGAAGATGACGAACCTGCAAACCTCTATGCGCGGCGACATATTGTTTTTGATGAGGGGCATCATCTTTTTGATGCTGCCGACAGCGCATTTTCGTCATTTCTAAGCGGTCGCGAAATGTCTGAACTCAGGCGCTGGACCCGGGGGCCGGAAGACGGCAGACGTCGCCGCAGCCGAGGCCTGCAAGACCGGCTTAGCGATCTCATCTCTGGAGATGAAGAAGGCGAAAGCCTTCTTGATGCAGCCACGCGCGCTGCCGCCTCTCTTCCCTCGCCCGGTTGGCTCTCCCGGTTAGGATCAGATGCCAGCAAAGGGCCCGCAGAAGGCTTTCTGACCGCTGCGCGTCATGAGGTTCTGGCGCGCTCGGACTATCCTGACAGCCCCTATTCGCTGGAGTGCACGCTTCGCCCTGTTGACGAGGCGTTGAGTGATGCAGCCGCCGCCCTTGATGTCGCGCTGGCCGCCCTTGGTCGCTCATTCAGTGCCCTCTCAGACTGTTTGCGACGCTTGATGGATGACCATAACGAAACCCTCGATAGCTCGACGAAAACCCGAATGGACGCCGCAATTCGGGGCCTTGATCGTCGCGGACGGGCAACACTTCCTGCCTGGCGCATGATGCTTTCCGATCTTATGAGCGAGCCCAAAGACAGTTTTGTCGACTGGCTCTCTATTGAGCGCATTGATGGTAGTGATTTTGATATCGGCCTCCACCGGCATTGGGTAGACCCAAGCCAGCCCTTTGCGGAGGCTGTGCTTCAGCCGCTTCATGGCGGCCTCATCACGTCTGCAACACTCCGAGATCGGGCAACCTCAGAAGAGGAACAGGGCGAGAGCTGGCAGACGGCAGAAGTGCGCACTGGTGTTGTGCATCTGGCAACTCCTGTGGAGCGGGCGCACTTCACCTCGCCATTTGACTATGCGGCCCAATCGCGGATTTTTGTGGTGCAAGATGTGGCACGCGACCGCTCGGATCAGGTGGCAGCCGCCTATCGCGACCTCTTTTTGAATGCCGGTGGTGGTGGTCTTGGCCTCTTTACGGCTGTCAACCGATTGCGGGCTGTCTATGGCAAGCTCGTGGAGCCTTTGGAGACAGCAGGGCTGCCGCTCTACGCCCAACATATCGACGCTATCGACACAGGCACGCTGGTCGATATTTTTCGGGCTGAAAAAGCGTCGTGCCTGCTGGGGACCGATGCCGTGCGCGATGGGGTGGATGTGCCCGGTGCCTCTCTTCGGCTCATCGTGCTCGACCGCACCCCCTGGCCGCGCCCAGACATTCTCTATAAAGCCCGCCGCGCTGCCTTTGGCGGTGGCCGATATACAGACATGATCACCCGTCTGCGCCTGCAACAGGCCTTTGGTCGCCTCATCCGGACAGCAACAGACAAAGGTGTCTTTGTGCTCCTGGATAACCGTCTCCCGACCCGGCTCACCACCGCGTTTCCACCAGAAACGCCGATTGAGCGGCTTAGTCTCGCCGAAACCATTGTCGAAATGCGCAAATTCCTCACAAACCCTTGAATTTTTTGCTTCTCCTGGCCTCTTGCTCTTCCGTGCCTGGCTTCTTAAGTTGCGTGTCCCTGCCCCTCTGCGAGACGCAGATCTGGCGCTTTAGAAGAGATAGGCTTGTTTCATGTCGCAGACGATTAATCCCCACACCGCTCTCATCTACGTCATGGTGACCATGTCAGCCGTTGACGCCGCGATCAGCGACAATGAAACCCGCAAAATCGGCAACATCGTCACCAATCTGCCGGTTTTCAAAGATTTCAATCCAGAGCGGCTCGTCTCCACCGCCGAAGAGTGTGCTTCCATCCTGGCGGAAGAAGGTGGCCTAGACGCTGTCTTTGGTCTGGCCCGGGATGCCCTCCCCCCTCATATGTATGAAACAGCTTATGCGCTGGCCGTGGACGTTGCTGCGGCTGATCTTGCTGTCGGGCAGGAAGAACTCCGCCTGCTACAAATTCTCCGCGACACGCTGGGCATTGAGAAACTGTCCGCCGCTGCGATTGAGCGCGGTGCTCGGGCACGACACGCCACCCTCTAACAAAGCGCGGCCATCCTCCTCCTTCAAACTTAGGCTCAGGCGATGGAAGATGCTTTTCTCAGTGTTGAACCCACGCTGCGTCTAGGCGTCTTTCTGGGCGTTCTTCTGGTCATGGGCCTTTGGGAAGGCTTGGCGCCGCGACGTCAGGCCACCTTTTCCAAACTCCAACGATGGACCACCAATCTTGGGCTGAGCATTGTCAATGGGTTGGTCTTGCGTGTGCTCGTTCCGGTGTTGGCCGTGGGCGCTGCAACCTGGGCAGAGAGCCAGTCAGTGGGGCTGCTCAACCTTATCGAGCTCCCCTTTGTGGTGGCATGTGTGCTTGCCTTCCTGGCACTCGATCTTCTGATCTACACCCAGCATGTCATCTTTCACCACGTGCCACTTTTCTGGCGGCTGCACCAAGTTCATCATGCCGATCCCAATATCGACACCTCAACTGGTATCCGGTTTCATCCTCTCGAAATTCTGCTGAGCATGGGGATAAAAATTGCTGCTGTCCTTGCGCTGGGCGCACCTGCGGTCGCGGTCATCATTTTCGAGATTGTCCTCAATGCAACGTCGCTCTTTAATCACGGGAATGTCCGCATTGCCGGTCTGGTCGATCGCTGGGTGCGCCAAGTGTTCGTCACCCCGGACATGCACAGGGTACATCACTCTGTGATCCGCTCGGAAACCGACAGCAATTTCGGCTTCAATTTCTCCCTCTGGGACCGTGTTTTTGGCACTTACCAGGAGGCACCGGAAAAGGGCCATCTTGATATGGAAATCGGGCTTCCCGAGCATCAAAATGCTGCGCCAACGAAGATCGTATGGTGCCTGGGCTTGCCTTTCCGCGCCCTGCATGGGAAAGACGGGTCATGAAACGTTTGTGCCTTATGCGACATGCAAAATCGGATTGGAACCATCCGGAACTTGAGGATTCCCAACGCACGCTCAATGGGCGCGGCGTAAAATCCGCTGAATTTCTGGCAGGGTTCATTGTCGAGCAGGGCTGGACACCTGACCATGCTCTTTGTTCCACCGCTGTTCGTGCCCGCTCAACGATAAAGCCCCTAGCGGAAAAGCTTGCCGGTCATTGTGCGATTGATTATCGCGACGACCTGTATATGGCCATGCCTGCAACCTTGCTGGACGCCGTGCAGAACCTTGATGACAAAAACGACACCGTCCTCATCGTTGCGCATAATCCCGGACTTGAGATGCTCGCTGTTGAACTATCAGATGCCGAAAGCGACGAAGCGTCTGGACGCATGGCCGATCATTTCCCAACCGGTGCGCTCGCCGTTTTTCACTTTGATGTGGAAAAATGGGGCGATGTAAAAAAGGCGACAGGACATGTCGCGTTTTATGGCAAACCCCGTGAGCTCATGCAGAACGGCTAACGCTTTCTAGTAGATCGAGCCCCCGAAGTACCGCTCGGAGAGGGTCGCACTCGTTCCGTCCGAGATCATCTCTTGCAGATGTTTATTGATGATCGCTGTTAGCTCCAGATTGTCGTCCCGCAGCACAAGACCCACCCCATCGCCAAAGAATTCTGTGTCGCTCACCGCAGGCTCTAGAACAGCACAACAGTTTGTCTTTTTGATCCACTGCAAGATGGCGGTATTGTCGCCGAATGCCGCTTCCACTTTGCCGTCCGCAACAAGCCGCAACGCCGCCTCAATCGACACCGCTGGTACCAGCTCCGACGCCTCATAGCTTTGACGAAGGTATGCCTCATGCAGGCTCCCTTGTTGCACAGCTATCTGTGCACCCGACGTCTGCAACACACCCGGGCCTGCAATCGCTGACCCCTGCGCGACGACAAACCGCCCCCGTGACCCATAATAGGGATCGGAAAAAACAAGACCTGCCGGACGGGCTGAGGGTATTTGCATAGACGCGGCGATAAGATCCACGTCGCCGCGCCGCAGGGAGGGAACAAGATCTGCCCATTCCTTTGTCTCAAAGGTGCACTCCTGCTCAAGCCGCCGACAGAGTTCCTTAGCAACATCCACATCAAACCCAGAGGCTTCCCCCTTTTCGTTCAAAAAATTGAAGGGAGCGAAATCACCTTCTGTAGCTATCTTGAGAGGCTTTGGGGCTTCAATGAGTTCTGGCTCCGTGTCTGGCATTGCATCCACTGTCGCGACACCCATTTCCTGCGGGGCATTTGGAGCGGCCTGTGTAGCCACGGTTTCGCGGGGGGCTGGCAACGGACGGGGCACACCGGGCGCGGCGATTGGGCCGCCTTCAACTTCGTCAGGTGACAGCTCGAGTTCACCTCTGTATTCGCCTGGTTGAAACTCTCCCGGAGCTGGCTCAGCTGGACTTGGCTCTTGCACCCCCGCCTGATGACCCAGATCTGCCGGCGCGATGTCCTCAACACTGGCGTGCAGGCTCTCTTCACCAATGCCCGACGCACCGATACCAACCGGCGTTCCCTCGAGCACAATCGCAACCGCCCCACTTAAGAGGACAACCGCCAATAGATTTATTAAGAGGAGCCATCGCATGGGCGGAGAATGCCGAACTGGGTCTCCCGGGTCCAGCCTTAGACCTACCAATTCAGGTCTACCGTTAATATGCACCACCAACCTAAGGGTGTGCCCGCCCCTCGACCTATCCAAAACCTTGTATTGAAAAGAGGAAATTGAGTTTTACCATAAAATTCGATGTTTACTATTGGGTGGGGGCATGGATGGCGAGCGCTGATGATGCGTTTGGCAAGACCGGGACAACAAGGACAGCTTGGGCAGAGAGTCGGTTTGATGATCCCTCCTCGCCCTTCATCGTCCCCTCAGCCCAAATAGGACAGTTGCTCCTGCAGCGCGGTGATGTGAGCGACCAACAATTTTCCGACGCGATTGACAGACAGTCTGTTTCGGGGTGTCGGGTCGGCGAAGAACTCATCGGCAATGGTGATATTCGCCCTTTCGACTTCTACCGTGCCCTTGCGGCACAACGCGGGGTCCCTTTTGTCAATCTCTTGCTCAGCCCACCAGACCCAAGCCTTCTCGATGCAGACGAGCTAGGCTTTTACCTCCGACATCAATGCCTTCCTTGGAAAACAGGTGCGCCCACACCTGCCTACGTTGCCGTCGATCTTGAGGCAGCGTCGGCCGCGCTGAAAGAAAAGACCGGTCAACCTTTTTTGCTCTACCAAACCGCGCCGCTCGATATCTTGCGGACCGTTCAGTCCACTTTCCATGCTCACCTGACAGAGAGAGCGCAGTCGTCGCTTTTGCATCACATCCCCTCTGCTTCCGCGCACCGATTGCTCTCACCAAGCGAGCGAGCGATCTTTGCCCTGGGGTGCTGCGTGACCATCGCAGCAATTCTCTTCTTCCCCGGCAAGAGCCTTTTGGCGCTCAATATCGCAACGGTGACCGCCTTTATGTCGCTCGCCCTCTTGCGACTTCTATCGGTCAGGTTCGCGCGCCCTGCAATTGAGGCAACGCTACCCACAAATGGGCAACTGCCTGATCGCGATCTCCCTCTCTACACCATTATGGTCCCTCTCTTGCGGGAGGCGGAAGTTCTTCCGATCCTTATGGATGCGCTTGGGAAGCTTGAATATCCCGGTATTAGGTATCAACCACACCAAGGATACTCTGTGCGCTGACCATAGCCAAGCCTATGTTTCGGCATGGCAGAAATCCGCACCGTTACGACGCTCACGACAAAGCGCCACCATATCGAAGCAGCAATAGTGAACTATGAGCGCGCACTCGATCAGGCGCGGGCTGACCTGTCTCACGTTAACGCCTGCATTGCGATGTTTGAGGCTTCCGGCGAACCGGGCGACATGGCCCCCTATGTGGACCTCCACAGGCTGTTTAAGAGGGGCGAAGTCATTGCCATATGCAAACTGGCCCTTGAGACAGAAGGCCCTCTAGATACCCGCGAACTCGCTCACAGAGTCATGTCACAAAAGGGGCTTGATACAGGGGACAAGGTTCTCGCCAAAACCCTCACGCTGCGGATTGTTCACGCGCTGCGGCAGCAGGAAAAACGCGGCAAGGTTTTGGGGATAGGAAAGCGGAAGGGTGTCAGGATTTGGCGGGCTTCTTAGACTTCGTTTTTGGTTTTGTCTTCATCTTTGTCTTCTTGGGGTCATTTGGCCCCACGACAACTGAGGTGGCTCCCAGTTGAATTGCATCCGCCTCGTCTTCGAGCCAAACAGTTGGGTTTGCTTTGTCGATTTTAGTTCGTCCTCTCGGTCCATAGTACCAAACATGGGCTTTAGTTTCGCCCACCTCGATTTTTTCATACCCAAAAAGGATAATGTTTTCGAGTTGGTCTGGAGGAATGGAGAAGAAAGCCATGATTTACGCCACTTCTAACTGGTATCCCTGAACACCTCGCAAAACCGCATGGGGAAGAGAGGTTTGTGCCCTCTCCACTTTTGGAACGGCTCTAATCTTTCTTTCCAAAAATAGCTCTTGATACTCTTCAAACGTTTGAGAACCGAGCTGAATTGCCTCTTCCTGAGAGCTGCAAAACAAACAAAAAATTGGCTCAGCGGACTCTCGAATAGCGACCCAAGAGCCATCTTCACCCTCTCCAACGTAAAAAGCCGGGGCTTCTCTTTTCTTGTCCATAACGCTCACCTCTATCGTAGACATGTGCATTCTAACACCTGAATGTTAGGGGTTTGTAACCATTTCTTGATAATCGTTATCATTATTAACGATTGAATGCACCGACAGAGTATATGTTACGAAACCTTCCGCTGCCAATACCCCTTCCACTGACGGCTCACCGGATGCGCCAGAGACGCGCCTACAGCCATGAGGAATTGCTCGCCGTTTGACTTGCGACGGTTGTCTTCGCGCCATGCCATTTCGTTTGCATAGGCTGCGAGGTAGCGGCCAGAGATATGGTGGTGTGTGCCGATCTCAGCGCGGCGAAGGCGAGAGAAATAGCTTTCGGCTTGGTTTGTGCAAGCCTCTTCGGTCGAATAAGCCTCACTATGATTGATCCGCTTTGTGTCAAAGTTGGCATGTAGCGCGTCCCAATGCGAAGCTTCATCGGCGTGGATTGTACTACCGGGCCGAACCGTATTTGCAACTATTGTAACGCCATCGGCCTCTGAATTGTGAACGCTTGGGCGGGTTGTGCCTTCACGTTCGCGCATAACAACCACAACGCGACGTTTGCCAGTCTGGTTCTCGGATAGGCGACGGTCGCGACGGTTTTCCTTGTAGTTAGAAGGCTTCACGTAGCCGCCAAAATAAGCCCCATCAACCTCAACTTCGCCGTCCATCACTTCGCTATGGACTTCCGCGCCGAGGGCTTCTCTGAGCTTGTGTGCGAGAACAAAGGCCGTCTTGTACTGACAATCCAAATCGCGGGAGAGTTGCAGAGCTGAATAGCCCTTGGCCCCGTTCACAAAGATTGCGACAGCGGCGAGCAGATCACGAATAGCCATCTTGCGACTGGCAAAGATGGTGCCGGACGTAACCGAGAACTGAGCCTCACACGCCTTGCACTTGAAGATGCGGCGGGCCTTGTACTCATAGACAGCGGTGCAACCACACTTGGGGCAATAGGCCTCGCCGTCATTGTCCGCCCAGCGGATCGCCTTGAGGGCCTGAAAAGCTGCCTCATCGGTCATTCTCATGACCTTGGCCAGTGAGAGGGTCCGCGCTGCTTTTGAAAGTAAGAAATGTTGTGCCATTGTACTGTCTCCGTTACGTATGTAACTTAGATAGTGCGTTGACGTACTGACTACAAGGGCATATGTAACGATTATGGTACTTTTTGCATCATGAGGGTTACAATGGCAGAGAAAACCGACTGGGAAGCCCGCGCGGCTAACCTCCTAAAAGCCGAACTAAAACGAAAAGGAGTCACCTATTCCCAGCTTGTCGAGAAACTGGGCGAAATAGGTGTTGCAGAAAAGGAAGTGAACGTCCGTAATAAGCTCTCCAGGGGCAAATTCACGGCGGCGTTTTTACTGCAATGTTTAGAGGCAATCGACACATTGCAATTGCGGTTGGATTAGTTTCTCTAGGATTCTTAATCCTATCTTGGCCTCTATTGCAGGGTTACCAGAACAACTGCGGACCAACCTACGAGAGCGCCGGTTACGCAGACCAGATAAGTCAACGGTCTAGGCAAGACGCTGGCATGGCGGAAGCCCCATATAGTGATGCCAATACCTATCAGCAGATAGAGCGGGAAAAAGAAGACCTTATTGCGCAACAGAAAATGGCCTGCTCCACTTTCTTGGGCGCGGGGGCTGCTATTATCGCCATCTTGCTCCTGTTGGGGACTCTCATAGAGGTGATTTTCACGGCGCATTCCGCTCAAGCGGCTGTATCTGTCACTAAAGATTCCGCTGAGAAACAATTGAGAGCCTATGTCTCGCTCAACGAGATTATTACTCAAAGAGAAACCGAGGCTTGGTTCATCAGTTTTGATATTACCAATAGCGGCCAAACACCAGCGCAACGAGTAATCGCTTCCACAAATTGGCAAGAATTTGACTGCGATATTCCTAACAATTTTGATTTTCCCGACAGAGGTGAGCCATTTCAAAATATTGGTGTTATCGGACCTGCCGCTCAGGCAAGCGTCCCGCGCTGTGAAATTCCAATATCCACCATTAGAAGTATTGGACGAAACAGCAGAAAAGTTCTGATGTGGGGCTGGGTCGAATATAGCGAGGAATTTTCCAAAGCTCGGCGCCGAACGGAGTTCTGCTTTCTCCTCCACGTTCGAAATGAAGGGCACCGTGATGAGATTGGCCACGTTCACCATAGTCAATTCAACGCCATGGACAGTGGTTGTGTTCATGAGCCAAAAACCTAAAAATAACGCGCTGAATATGCCAACTCTACTGCCCATCCACTCAATCTCCTATTGAGCAGCTTCGGTAGGTGTGCTTGCTACCGAATACCGGAATATCCGCCCGCAAAGCTCGACATCAAGCTGGTCCTAGAAGAAACCGACAATGCCACCATCGCCGCCGCGCGCGCCATGACACTTCCCGGCAATGTTGAGCTTATTCTCGTGCCGACCTCCCAGCCGATGACAAAGCCGAAAGCCTGCAACTATGCTTTGTCTTTTGCGCGCGGTGACCTTTTGGTCGTCTATGACGCGGAAGATATTCCGGGGCCTGGCCAGCTGCGGGAAGCGGCACACGCGTTCAAAACGGGAGGGCCACAGCTTGCCTGTGTTCAAGCGCCACTGGCTTATTACAACTGGAACGAAAACTGGCTGACACGCCACTTTGCCATTGAATATGCAGCGCTATTCGACCTTCTGGTGCCAGCGCTTGCCCGGTTTGGCCTGCCCTTTCCCCTTGGCGGTACGTCGACACATTTTCGAACTTTTGTGCTCAGAAAAGTCGGCGCCTGGGACCCTTACAATGTGACTGAAGATGCCGATCTCGGATTTCGGCTCTATGAGCAGGGCTATACGAGCGGCGTCATCTCTACGACGACACACGAAGAGGCCAATTGTCTGCTGCCAAATTGGATCCGACAAAGATCGCGATGGCTCAAAGGCTGGATGCAAACCTACGTTGTCCGGATGCGCCATCCGCTCCGCACGCTCTTTGCGCTTGGCCCTGCGGGTTTTCTGGTCCTTCAGATCGTCACCGGCGGGTTTCTGCTCTCAGCCCTTGCCCACCCGATTTTCTACATTTTGCTGTTGTGGATTTTTGTCACCGGTGTCGCGCCGACGGACACACTGGGCCCCCTGGTGATGGGCCTCCTCAATGTCAGTGTCCTGCTGCTTGGGTTCAGCTCCGCCATGATTGCGGGTCTTGTGGGCGCGAATGCAAGGGGCCTCACGGGACTGGCGGGACACGCGCTCACCATGCCGCTCTATTGGCTGCTCATCTCCGCTGGCGCTTTCAAAGCTCTGCTTCAGCTATTCTTCAAGCCGCACTACTGGGAGAAGACCGATCATGGCGTCAGCACCATGGTCCCGCTCTACATTGCCCGAGCCCGACGTCGCAGATCCATCTCTCACAAGGCACCGTAAACACTTGGTTACGGTTTTCACCAATACGCCCTCATCGCACAATGAAGCTAAATGAGCCGCCACTGAACGCGATCCTATGGAGAAATGCTAACGCCTGGGTAATCCTTTCAGCCTAAATTGAGACCCAGATACTGAGTGCCAGCGCTTGCTAAAGAGGTGGGTTCTTAAATGCCAGACGTGGATCTATCTGGGCTGCGTTTTTTGATCGCTGATGAAACCCCATACATGCGGAAGGTTCTTCGCCAGCTGCTGAAGGCGTTTGACATCACCGAGATTGTCGAAGCGCAAGACGGCGATGAAGCCGCCCAGACCCTTCTCACGACCCAGATCGATTTTGCCATCGTCGACAGCGGCATGGCGCCTGTTGATGGGCTCTCCTTCACGCGACACGTCCGTACTGGCAAAGGCATTCCCAATGCGGAATTGCCCATTATCATTCTGATTGCCCATCCAAGTGTAGAGACGATTGCAGCGGCGCGCGACGCAGGTGCCACTGAACTCCTCTCCAAGCCAGTCTCTGCCCAACAGCTTTTTAGTCGAATTCAATACTCGATAGAGAATAGTCGAGACTTCGTCAAAGCAGCAGACTTTATCGGGCCCGACCGACGCAGGCGCGCAGGCGCACCGCCCTCTAAAGAAGGTGATCGCCGCGAAAATTCCCCGGATGCCTAGCCAAGCGCCAGCAGGTTGCGCACGGCAATGATCATCAACATTAGAGTTGCGAGCGAAAAGAGAGCAAAACGCACCACAACGATGTTTGCCGTATTCTGCAAAATGGAATGCGCGATGCGCAATCCAACATAGGCCCAAGCCAAACCGATATTAAGCGGGTCTGCAACGCCTGCCAGATGACTGTAGACGATCAAGGCATAGAAAATAGTCGGCTGCTCATGCAGATGATTATAATTATCCGCAACGCGCTGAACTTCAGATGGCAATAGTTTGGACAGCGCGCCAGGGTGCTGGGCGTCCTGGGGGTCGACGTTCGCTGCGGTCATCGCCGGGAGACGGCGCGCATACATCCATAGCCAGACAATCAGTGTCCAACTGACCAGAACCAAAATCGGTGTCAAAATTGTCGCGCCCATTAGTTTTCCCCTTCGCGGTTTCCTGGAGCGGGCGAGGAGAATCGAACTCCCGTCTTAAGCTTGGGAAGCTTCTGCTCTACCATTGAGCTACGCCCGCTTGACCCTTTTTACTAGCGCCCCCATGCCCTCGGGCGCAAGATAGTAATTCGGTTTAGCAGATACTTCCGAGCAGCTTGGGCCAGCAGCCTTAGCTGCCGGGCTTTTGGGGGCGAAGGTGATGCGTTGGTGGGCAAAAGGACTGATTGGATTGGGTGTCGTCGCGGTTGCGGGCTATGGCGTTGTACAAATCGGGGGACCCGACCTCCTCTATCCGCGGGTCGACGGCGTCAATTATGGCCCCACAACCCTCTCCTTCACCGATACCGACCCCAGCGACAGGATTGGCGGAACCGTCACTCTGGGCCGGGCTGTCGATGAGACAGGTGTTGATATGTATATGGTCCATTGGGGACTGGAGGTCGGCGAGCCTGGCGTCCAAGACGATGTGGGCAATGGCGACCATGACGGAGACTGCAAGGGTTTTCGCGACACCGGCCATGTGGTCATGTCGATGGTCACAGACGGGGGCACGCCCATCACCATGGAAATTCCACAAGGCACGGAAGTTCCTGAAGATGCTGTCTATTTCGTGGCGCACACGATCTATAGCGGACGTCACAATCTCGCCAAATGCATCCAGATTCCCATTGTTAATAAGATTGAGACGGCCTTTTAACGTCGATCAATTTTCTGTCAGGGAGAGGATGAACTTGCCGCCGACCACCGAGGGGATGGTAGGATTATCCCATGAACGATCAAACTCACCCCTTGAAGACGGATAGCCTGGCCCTGGCGGGAGAAGCGCTGGCGCCTTTTACCGATCCCTCTACTACTGCGAAGGGTGAGCCCCGCGCGCGCGTGAGCCTCACAGCGCTCGAGACGCTCTGGTTTAATACCGGCACGCTCTGCAACATTGAGTGCGCCAGCTGCTACATCGAATCCAGCCCGAAAAATGATCGCCTCGTTTATCTGACGGCGGTGGATGTTGCTTCCTACCTTGATGAGATTGAACGCGACAACCTTGGGACACGCGAGATTGGTTTCACCGGCGGCGAGCCGTTCATGAACCCTGCGATGAATGCCATCCTTGAAGATACGCTCGACCGTGGCTTCGACGCTCTGGTTTTGACAAATGCCATGCAACCTCTTCTTCGCCCATCGGTCAAAGACGGGATCACCCGGTTGGTCTCAACCTATGGTGCGAAACTGACATTCCGTGTGAGCCTTGATCATTATTCGATCAAGCTTCATGACAAAGAACGTGGACCGGGTGCCTTTGCCAAAGCAATGGAAGGGCTCGCGTTTCTGAGCTCCCTTGATGCTCAGATCACGATTGCCGGACGCACATGCTGGGATGAAGAAGAAACAAGTTCGCGCGCGGGCTATGCGGCCCTCTTTGCCGATCAAGGTCTCTCCATTGACGCGGATGACCCGCTTGCCCTCACTCTCTTTCCGGAAATGGATGAAGCTATTGATGTGCCGGAGATCACCACCGCTTGCTGGTCAATTCTGAACGTCAATCCCAACGATATGATGTGCGCCACAAGCCGCATGGTTGTGAAACACAAAGGCGCGGATGGTCCCAGCGTGGCGGCCTGCACACTCCTGCCCTACGACCCGCAGTTTGACTTAGGCGGCACGCTCGCGGACGCGTCCCGCGACGTTGCGCTGAACCACCGACACTGCGCCAAGTTCTGCGTTCTGGGTGGCGGGTCCTGCGCGGCCTGATTTCAACGCACCTGACGTCAACTCAATTGGACAACACCTGGGCCCACAGGCAACTCGATGATGCCGCGGACTGCGGGTCTTCACGGTTCCCGAACGACCTTCCCGCCCATAACCACATGACTAATGGCATCGGGCTCAGCGAGCGCGGCAATATCTTCCAGCGGGTTTGTGTTCGTGAGCAGAAGGTCGGCATACGCTCCCGTCTCTAAGGTCCCTATCTTACCCTCAAGCTTACAAAGTCGTGCATTCACCTGATACATAGACCTCAAGATTTCAGCACCGGTTTCGGCTTCGGAGCGAATGGCAAACTCACGTGCCTGTCTGCTCTGTGTTTCACCAATCAAATCCGTTCCAAAACCCATCGTCACACCTGCCCCCCGTGCGATTTCCAAAGACGAGATGCCGGCCTCCAACACACGCTTGTTCTTTTCTCGGTTGGATTTGGGCAACCCAAGTGTTTCGCCAAAAACCTCCATCGCTTCGTATGTTGCCAGCGTTGGAACGAGCACGGCGTCATGCTCGACCATTGCGCGTGCTGAAGAGACGTCAATCAGATTGCCGTGCTCAATCGTATGTACGCCATGGGCGACGGCCATTTGAATGGACTCGGGAGAATAAGCATGTGCCGCCACATAGGTCTGGCGGTGCCGCGCTTCTTCTACAACAGCGGCAATCTCGTCAGGCGTGTATTGGATTGACTCCAGGGGATCACTTGGAGAGGCCACTCCGCCTGACACATGAATTTTCAGAAAATCAGACCCGTCGCGCAGATTGTGCCGCGCAGCTTTGCGCACCGCATCGACCCCATCGGCAACGATCCCAAAAGCCGTGTGACGCATCTCGCATGCACATGTCGGGACGGCGCGCGGTCCTGACTCAACATCACCATGCCCTCCGGTCTGGGTCAGCATCCGCCCCGCGCGCAGAATACGTGGACCCTGCACCATCCCACTGCGAATGGCGCGCATCAGGCCTTCCACATCACCGCCTAAATCACGGACGGTCGTAAACCCTCGCGCGACGGTTTGACGCGCCAACCGGCCCATCGCCAACCCAAATTCCACTTCTGACCAACGGGCCAGCTTATTAAAATCGAGCGTTGCCAAGCGAAAATGAACATGACCATCGATGAAACCGGGCAACATAAATGCCCCTCGGGCGTCGATTTCCTTATCAGCTGTGCCGTTTTCACCGTGCGAAACAATGACACCGTCTTCGGCAATCAATGTCGTTTCCCCAACAAAGGAGAGAGACGCGCTCTCAAATAAATTCGCATTCCGGACCAAGAGACGCATTCATTCCTCCAACTTTTCCACAAACCTACTCAGGGACGCTCGTGCCTCATACCAGGAAGCTTCCATTCGTTCTATTGTACACCGTGAACCGGATCAAACTCGAGTGGCCTAAATGGCAATAATGCTGAGTATTTCTGCTCAGCACATCAGGGCCTGCGCGTCATATCAACAACGCTCACTTTCTTTTTCATTCTTGATACGGATCAAGGAGGTGTGCGCGCTTGTGCTTGATAATGCCTTCATGAGAGCTGGGTGGTCACCTATCGAAAGGAAAGACGCATGAAAAACTCCTTTATCGCTGCTATTGCAGCTATCGCTTTTCTGGCTTCAACGCCTGTTATGGCGGATGTTTATATGCCCGGCCATGAAGTGGCTGCGGTGGTCGTCGGCAATACGATTGAAGGCCAGTACCGTGAATGTGGTGCTGCGCGGAATGATTTTCGTGAGCACTACACGGCTGACGGGAAGGTATTGGGCGAAGAACGTCCTTGCAACGTCGCTGGCGACTGGACACGCTATGGCGGTGCCTGGACCGTCGAAAACGGCAAGTTTTGCCTAAATCTGGGCTCTGGGCGATCAAGTGGCTGCTTCGACTATGAAGCCGGCGCGGACGGCAACATCACCCGGGTTGGTGAACCTGGCGTCGGGAATACCAATTTCAAAATCTATGATGGAAATCCGAACAATCTTTGACGGATAGGCAAACCTCACGGAAGCGGCTTGTCGGCCGCTTCCGGATTTCAATCAGCGGTAGCGCAAATTGTTCCGGCTCAACTGATCGACAGATGAGCATCCCATCAACTTCATATCGCGTTCGATCTCTTCCCGCAGCAGGTCCAACGCCCGCTCAACACCGGGCTGTCCTGCAGCAGACAAGGCATAGAGATACAGCCGCCCGCCAGAGCAAGCCTTAGCCCCCACCGATAATGCTTTTAAGACGTGGGAGCCACGCTGAATACCGCCCTCACAGATCACATCAATCTTATCGCCAACAGCATCCACAATCTCGGCAAGCTGATCAAAGGGGCTTCGTCCGCCATCAAGCTGACGTCCGCCATGGTTCGACACCATGATGCCGGTGCACCCAATATCAACGGCACGGCGCGCATCCTCAACGCTCATAATTCCCTTCAACGCAAAATGACCGCCCCACTTGGCGCAGAGGGTTTCAGCGTCTTTCCAGCTCATGGATTGATCGAGCATGTTGGAAAAATAGTCGCCGATAGACGTCGCAATGTCCGTGCCTTCGCTCACATGATCCTGCAAATGGGGCAGCTCGAACTTAGCGTGGGTGAAATAGTTGACCGCCCACCTGGGGTGGGTGGCAAAACTCATCAGGCTGCGAGGGGTTAAGCGCGGTGGCGAAGTGAAGCCCGTGCGAAAATCGCGCTCGCGATTGCCGCCGGTAATCGTGTCCACTGTCAGCGCCATCACATCGAATTTCGCGGCCTTCGCGCGCTCCAGAATGCTGTCATTCAACCCCCGGTCTTTGTGGAAGTAGAACTGAAACATTGTCGGCGTGTCCGTCATGGCAGAAATTTCTTCCACACTTACGGTCCCAAGTGAGGAAACGCCAAACATGGTCTCATGCTTTTCCGCAGCCCGGGCGACGGCTCGCTCGCCGTCATGGTGGAAAAGACGTTGCAGCGCGGTTGGCGCGCAATAGATCGGCATGCCGAGTTTCTTGCCGAAGATTTCGACGGAGAGGTCCACATTCTCGACACCCGCCAGCACATTCGGCACCAGGTCACAGGCTTCATAAGCCGCGGTGTTCCGGCGATAGGTCACTTCGTCATCGGCAGCGCCGTCAATATAGTGAAAAATCGGCCCTGGCAGGCGCTTTTTTGCAAGCTTTCTGAAGTCTTGAAAGTTGTGACAGTGCGATAGGTTCATAGGAAATTTCCTTCAGCGCAGGGTCTGCACGCCACACTCATGACGGCCCAATCCACGCGAGACTTTAGGGTGTTTTGAAATGTTTGGAGAGCTTCAGGCCCTGCTTTTGATAAGAAGAGCCGATGCCCTGACCGTAAACTTCCGTTGGCACGTCCGTCAGACGTTCGTAGAGAAGTCGGCCGATGGTCTGCCCGTGCTCAAGGATGAAAGGCACGTCATGGCTGCGGACCTCCAGAACACCGCGGCTGCCCGCACCGCCTGCGCTGCGCGCCCCAAAGCCTGGATCAAAGAACCCGGCATAGTGAACCCGGAACTCGCCGACCAGCGGGTTGTAGGGCACCATCTCCGCAGCGTGAGAGGCTGGAACATGGACCGCCTCACGGGAAGCCAGGATATAAAATTCATTGGGGTCAAGCACCAGCGCCCCATCCGAGCGCGCGTAGATCGGTTCCCAAAAATCCAGCACCTCATACCCATCGCGCAGATCGACATCGATCAAGCCAGAGTGTCGTTTGGCCCGGTATCCGATCAGGCCGGTCTCCCCATCGCCCTTCAAGTCAACACTCAGTCCCAAGCCGCCATCAATGTCTGCGACGACATCGTCGACCAATCGTTCCTGCTCATGCAGGGTGCGAAGTTCTATGTCGGTATGGGCTGGCTGTCCGCGCCGAAATCTGATTTGGGAAAGCCTGGAGCCCGCACGGACCAATACAGAGAAAGACCGTGGGCTGATCTCAAGGTAGAGATGTCCTTTGTACCCGGCTTCGACCTGGTCAAATTCAGACCCATGATCTGTGATCAGCCGCGTAAAGACGTCGAGCCGACCGGTGGAGCTTTTGGGATTGGCACTCGCACTTGTGCGTTCTGACAGGGCGAGCGCCTCCATCAAGGGCACCAGATAGACGCAGCCTGTTTCCAGCACGGCACCGTCGGTCAGGTCGATCTTGTGGAAGGAGAACGCCTCGACCTTCTCCATGACGCTCGAATTGCGCCCAGGAAGGAAGCTCGCCCGCAGCCGGTAGGCCGTGGCCCCAAGCCGCAGATCAAGGCTGGCCGGTTGGACCTGATCCTCGTCAATTTCGCGTGTCGCCCAGATCTGCTGGTCCTTGACCAGTGCCCGGATTGCGTGTGCTGGCAGAATGCCTGTCGCATGCGCCGCGCCACCACGGGCTGCGTTCGGCTTAGCGCCGTCATGGTCAGGAAAAAGATCGCTCGCCGATTTGGTCATCTGTGCCCGTGAATCCGTCATAAAGCCACGCTGAGGACCCGTTATAAGCGGGGCTTGACCGCGAACCAAGTGCTAACCCCTCTTGACGGCGGCTCCGTGACGTCCTTATATGCTTTTCGATCCCGTGGTGATTTGAGCCGATCGGCTTGCGGCCACGTTAAATAATTCGCTAAAAGGTCGGGTGGCAGAGCCCCGATCCGTCCGATCGGGGTTTTTTTGTTTGGGAAATAGGAAAATGAGCCAATCTGACGCCAAATCGACCCTCCGCCCCAGAACCCAAGCGGTTCACGGTGGCACCATGCGCAGCCCGTTCGGCGAGACCAGCGAGGCGATGTTTCTGACCTCGGGCTATGTCTATGAAAGCGCGGAAGCCGCTGAAGCGCGCTTTAAGGGGGAGGATGAGGGCTTTATCTACAGCCGGTTCGCCAACCCGACGGTACGGATGTTCGAGGAACGGATGATCGCCCTGGAAGGTGCTGAGGACGCAAGAGCGACAGCAACCGGCATGGCGGCCGTCACAGCGGCGATGCTCTGCCAGCTCTCAGCAGGAGACCATGTGGTCGCCGCAAAAGCCCTTTTCGGTTCTTGCCGCTACGTTGTCGAAGAGCTTCTTCCCCGCTTTGGCATAGAAAGCACATTGATTGACGGCACAGATCTCGCTCAATGGGACGCTGCGACGCGCCCCAATACCAAAGTGTTTTTTCTGGAGACCCCCTCCAATCCGACTCTGGAGATCATTGATCTAAAAGGCGTTGCAGATATTGCTCACAAAGCAGGGGCGCGGCTTGTCGTGGACAATGTCTTCGCAACCCCTGTCCTCCAACGACCGATGGAATATGGGGCAGACATTGTCGTCTACTCTGCGACTAAACATATTGATGGGCAGGGAAGATGCCTGGGGGGGATTGTTCTCGCCGACCAAGAATTCATCACTGACTATCTCGCAAATTTCCTGCGCCAAACAGGTCCGTCACTCAGCCCGTTCAATGCCTGGGTCATGCTGAAGAGCCTGGAAACACTCGATCTCAGGGTGCGCGAACATTGCCGAAACGCGCGCTCTGTTGCGCAGGCGCTAGAAAGTAGTTCGAAGGTTCTAAAAACCATTTACCCCGGCCTCAAAAGCCATCCGCAATACAAGCTGGCAATGGAACAGATGGATCTGGGTGGCAATATTGTCGCCTTCGAGCTTGAGGGAGGTAAAGAAGCCGCCTTTAAACTCGCCAACGCGTTAGAGATTATCTCGATCTCCAACAATCTGGGTGATGCCAAGAGTTTGATTACACATCCTGCGACAACCACCCATCAAAGACTGGACGACGTGGTGCGCGCAGAACTTGGCATAACAGATGGACTGTTGCGTCTTTCTGTCGGCTTAGAAGACCCGGCAGACCTTATGGATGATCTCATCCGCGCGCTTAGTGTGTCATAGTTAATCAACTGGCTCGTGTTTGTTTCTAATTCGTTAGGCATATGAACGAAACGCTACATCTTGGTAACTCCTGGTTAGGTTACCTCCGCCTAATCTGGGGGCCCCCTCAGGAGAGCGTCAATGAGACCCGATTTTGTAGATAGCGCAGAGAACCAGTCACCTGAAACGGTTGGCCTCTACAAGCAGACGACGCGGTCAATCCGCATCGAAGTGGAGCCCATTTATCTAGCGGAGCAGTCTGATCCAGAACAGGGATACTATGTCTGGGCCTATACTGTTCTCATCTACAATGAGGGCCGAGAAGCCGTTCAGTTGCGCACGCGCCACTGGCAAATTTCCGACAGCCATGGGCAAGTCCACGAAGTGAAGGGGACCGGCGTTGTTGGCGAACAACCGGTGATCCTGCCGGGCGAAGTTTATGAATATACGAGCGGTACACCGCTTGCAGCACCTTCTGGTATCATGGTGGGCACCTACCGAATGGAGACCCGCCACGGCGAGACCTTCGATGCTGCGGTCCCTCCCTTCCCTCTCGACTGCCCTCATGCGGACCGGATGGTCCACTAGCCGGTGTTCACAGTATCCAGCTTCTACCTTTCGCTCTCTCTTTCTATTGTCGCATTCAAAGCTTCGCTGTAACCCAGAATTGCTCTAATTTGGCGGCTCATGAGTGTTTCTGGTGAAAATGCCGCTTGAGCGAGAGCTGGCGCGTTCCCTAGAGATACGCCAACCCAGCCAGCGGTTTCACCTTGCTCGACACACGACCAATATTTCTCGTCAATGGCATTTTTCTGGCGATGATTGGTGCGGCAATGTTTTTGCCTGCGCTGGTCGACATTGCTGTAGGCAATGACGACTGGGTCGTCTTCGCAAGTTCCGCTGTGCTGACGCTCTTTACGGGTGTCTCCTTCGCCTTAATGACCTGGGGCCATGCAGGCAACCTAACCGTGCGCGAAGCATTTGTCCTTGTGGTCGCCGCATGGACAATCTTGCCAGCCTTTGCCGCGCTGCCATTCGCCTTCTCCGCTCTTGAGATGTCCTACGCCGACGCTTTTTTTGAAGCCATGTCCGGCCTCACCACAACCGGCTCTACGGTCATGACGGGGCTCGATACTGCACCACCCGGCATTCTTCTCTGGCGCAGTCTGCTGCAATGGCTCGGTGGGCTGGGTATTATTGTGATGGCCATCGCCATTCTGCCCATCCTCCAAATCGGGGGCATGCAGCTCTTTAAAGTAGAAGCGTTCGACACGGCAGAAAAAGTGCTCCCAAGCGCTGCGCAACTCGCGATATCACTCGTGTCTTTCTATGCGTTTGCAACCGCGCTCACAGCGCTGCTTCTGTGGATCGCCGACATGCCGTTTTTTGATGCGGTCAACCATGCGATGACGTCTATCGCGACCGGCGGGTTTTCAACGAAAGATGCCTCTGTCGGCCACTTTAACAGCGTTCAAATTGACTGGATCCTCATCGGCGCCATGATTGTTGGCAGTCTGCCCTTTGCTCTCTACTTGCAAGCGATCAGAGGACGCCCGCAAACCCTTTGGAAAGACACGCAGGTTCAGGTTTTCTTCGGCGTTCTGCTGGTCTTTGTCGCGCTGATGACATTCTACGACAAAGGCACGTTGGTGGAACCCGATGCGCTTTCCGATTTGCGCTATGCCGCGTTCAACGTTATTTCGATTATGACAGGGACGGGATACACGACGCACGACTATTCCCTTTGGGGACCGTTTGCGATGACCCTGTTCTTCTTCATCATGTTCATTGGTGGCTGTGCCGGTTCAACCTCGTGCGGCATCAAGATTTTCCGTTTTCAGGTGGTCTATGAAGCGGCTGTTGTGCAGGTGCGGCGGCTCATTCATCCTAACGGGGTTTTTGTTCCTCACTATAACAACAAGCCCATTCATGACAGCGTCACCGCCTCTGTCATGAGTTTCCTATTCCTGTTTGTGTTGACCTTCGGGGTTGTCTCAATGGCGCTCACGCTGATGGGGCTCGATCTTGTGACCGCCATATCATCAGCTGGAACAGCCATCGCCAATGTGGGCCCCGGACTTGGACCCATTGTCGGCCCATCTGGTAATTTCTCGTCACTGCCGGATCTCGCCAAATGGACATTGTCGATCACCATGCTCATAGGACGGCTTGAAATCTTCACGGTACTGGTCATCTTAACGCCTACATTCTGGCGCGGATAAACGAGAGGTCATGGCATCATGGGCACGCGATATACACCCAAGGAAATGATCGCGAAGCTCATAAGCTTCGACACGGTCAGTCGGCATTCCAATCTTAAGCTCATCGCGTTTCTGGAAGACTATCTGGACGGATGGCGTGTCCCGCATTCCCGCATCGAGAATGAAGAGCGTACGAAAGCCAATCTCCTCGCCACTCTGGGGCCAGCTGATATGCCCGACGGCATTGTGCTCTCTGGACATACAGACGTGGTCCCTGTTGACGGACAGGACTGGAGCGCAGACCCATTCACGCTGCGGGAGGCAGATGACCGGCTTTATGGGCGCGGGACCTGCGACATGAAGAGCTTTTTTGCCATCGCCCTGGCTCTGATCCCGGATTTTCTTGAACGGGGCATGTCGGTGCCTGTTCACTTTGCCCTTTCCTATGACGAGGAAATCGGCTGCCTTGGTGTGCGTCCCTTGATTGATCAGGCCGTGCGTCACCTGCCCCGCCCGCAGATTGTGATTGTGGGGGAGCCGACGGACATGATGGTCGTGAATGCTCACAAAAGCATCGACGCCTTCACAACACGGGTCCACGGACTGGAGGCCCATTCAAGTGCCACGAATGAAGGTGTCAACGCCGTGATGATTGCGGCAGAGATGATCCATTTCATCTCGCAGATTGCCGATGAAATGAAAGCCAAAGGTGATCCGACGGGCCGGTTCACACCACCTTATACAAGTGTGCATGTTGGCCTCATCCACGGCGGAACCGCGCTTAACATCATTCCTAAAGAATGCTCGTTTGAGTGGGAGTTTCGTGCCCTGCCTGGCCAAGCCTCAGAGGAGATCGTCAGGCGCGTCAATGAATTTGCGGAAACGACGCTGCTGCCGAAAATGCGCGCAGTCTATCCAGACGCACACATTGAAACCCTGCCTGGCGCCCATGTGCCGCCGCTCATGCCAGAAGATGGATCACCTGGCGAGACTCTGGTGCTAAAGCTGGCGGAGCAGAATTCAACCCACGCTGTCTCCTATGGAACGGAAGCGGGTCTTTTTCAGCTGGCGGACATCCCCACCGTGATTTGCGGTCCCGGGAACATTCTTCAGGCGCACAAGCCCGATGAATTTGTGCTGCTCTCTCAGGTAGATGCCTGCGAACGCTTTATGCGCCGCCTCATCGACCATGTCGCAGCCTAGCTGTTAGCGCACAATAAGGGGTGTGAGTGATTTTTCGATTTCTGCGGTAAGCACACGGTCGAACTCCCCCGCCAATCTTTCTACCAGGTGAAAATAAGCAAGGTCCCGCTCGTTGAGCGTAGCACTCTCCAGCACTTCAGCACTTGCCTCGGCCACGACATCCACGGAAAGAGTGCCCCCTGATGGGCCCACATCGACGTAATCGAAACGCGCGCGGATCACCCCCACAAGGCGCGTGTCGACCTCATCCTGGAACAGGCCTCCAAAGCCATCTGAAACGCTGACCGCTTCTTCAAGCACACCGGCCTCCTCCACGATGAGTGTCACCAACCCACGGGAGCCAACGGCCCGCAACCGCTCCTTGATCCACACCCTGATCACTGTTGAGGGTGTCACTTTATGCAAATGCTCAACATGGGGTGGGCGGAGCGAGGGTTGATAGAGATCTACGTGTTCAATTTTCGCAACGTTCAGCGCGATGGGCGCTCGATGCTGAAAGGTGATCGAGATGTCTGAAGGCGGTGCTGGTGGTGCGCTGGTGCAGCCGCTAAGCATCACACCCATGATCCAAATTACGACCCAACCGAAACGCGTCACGCTGCCTACCTTTTAAAATCCGCCGGATCAAACGCATACTGCTCCGCGCAGAATTCACATTTGGCCTCAATCCGACCGTTCTCAACCATATGGTCCAGATCATCGGTGCCGAACGTTTTCAGCACATCTTCAATCCGCTCCCGTGAGCACCGGCACCCAAACTGCACACTCACAGGGTTGTACACCCTAACGCCATCTTCGTGATAAAGGCGATAGAGAAGTCGATCTGTGGTCACATCTGGATCGAGAAGTTCTGCGTCTGTGACGGAGTCGAGCAGGATTGCTGCATGCTCCCAGTTTCGCTCTTCATCTGTCAGCAGGCGGTCGTCTTCGGGCTCGCGGTAGCCTGTCAGGCCACCGTCTTCAGCAAGGTGCTGAACCATGACAGCACCTGCGCGCCAGGTCACACGCGCCTCTCCGTCGTCACTACGTTCATAAAGAGGTCCGACAGCCATGCGGATACGGGTCGCGATCTGTTCTGATTGCGCAAAATATTCATGGGCTGCTTCCGTGAGGCCACGCGCATCCAATTGCACAATGCCCTGATAGCGATCCATGTCGGCACCCTGGTCAATTGTGAGTGCGAGATAGCCCGTACCCATTAGTTCCGTCGGTGCGCTGATCCCCTTCTCCAGGGCAGCCTCGAGCGCTTCGGTGTCAATATGGGCATAGCCCCTGATGTTGCCGGGCGTTTCAAAGTCAGCAACCAACACGGAAACCGGTCCGTCGCTTTTCGTCTGCAGGGTAAGCTTGCCCTCAAACTTCAAGGCGGTGCCCAGAAGCGATACAAGCGTTAGAGCTTCGCCTAGCAGAACCGAGACAGGTTCGGGATATTCATGACGCGACATAACGTCGGTCACGAGCTCAGAGAGACGTGCCGCGCGCCCGCGCACACCGATGCCCTCAATCTGGAACGGCACAACAATGTCATCCAGATGCAGGTTCTCCGTCGTAAGAGGCTGATCTCCCGTCGTCACGAGAGGCACCACGCAAGAATGCTCTTTTGGGCATGGAGGCGGTTTTCTGCCCCGTCAAAGACGACAGATTGTGGCCCATCAATAACACCGGTGGTCATTTCCTCCCCTCGATGTGCGGGAAGGCAATGCATGAAAATCGCGTCTTTATCCGCGGCGGCCATCAGGCGCTCATCCACCTGGTAGGGGGCCAACGAGTTGTGACGACTTGCGACGAGGTCTTCCGGGTCGCCCATGGAAACCCAAGTGTCCGCGACAACGCAATCCACGCCCGCAACGGCCTCGTAAGGATCAGTGGTGACCTTCACGCGCGCGTGCTGTTCCTTCGCCCAGGCAACCGTTTCAGCTGGAAGAGTGAGTTCCGGCGGGCATGCGACGCGCAGATCAAAATCAAACTGGGCAGCTGCATGCACCCAGGACACAGCAACATTATTGCCATCGCCCGACCAGGCGACTGACCGGTCTTTGATGGCCCCCTTATGCTCTTCAAACGTCAGCACGTCGGCCATGAGCTGGCAGGGATGTGATTTGTCCGTCAGACCGTTGATCACGGGTACGGTTGCGTATTCCGCCAACTCCAACAGCTTGTCGTGGCTGGTGGTACGGATCATGATCGCATCAACATAACGCGAGAGAACCCGGGCAGTGTCTGCCACACTTTCCCCGCGACCAAGTTGCATTTCGGCGCCGTTCAGTAAAAGCGTCTCACCGCCAAGCTGACGCATCGCAACGTCAAAGGATACACGCGTCCGTGTCGATGGCTTTTCAAAAATCATCGCCAAGATGCGCCCCTCAAGTGGCTTGTCCTGATCGGCCCTGCCTTGTGGCAATCCAGAGCGTGCTTCTTTACGCGCACGGGCATCATCAATGATGCCGCGCAGATTCTTTTTGCTGACCGTATCAAGATCGAGGAAATGTTTCGGCGCGCTTGTCATTTTGCGGCCTCCTTCGCAGTCTTTGCCGCCCGAAGAGCGACACAGGCATCAGCGATGGTTTCAATCGCCTGATCAATATGTGTGTCATCAATGATGAGCGGCGGTAAAAGCCGCACCACATTGTCCCCTGCCCCGACCGTCAGCATTTTGCGCTCAAGCAAGGCATGTGTGAGTTCGGTGTTGGGGATTTTACATTTCAGGCCCAACATCAAGCCCTCACCACGTACCATTTCAATTATGTCGCTGTTTTCATCGGCCAGCATGGCGAGCTTCTGTTTGAGCTTGAGCCCCTTCTCACGCACGCTTTCCAAGAAACCCTCTTCCAGCACAATATCCAACACACCATTGGCCACAGCCATGGCGAGAGGGTTTCCGCCAAAAGTCGAGCCATGGGTGCCTGCCGTCATCCCTTTGGCGGCCTCTTCTGTCGCAAGGCAGGCCCCAACCGGAAAACCGCCGCCGAGCCCCTTGGCCGAGGCCATAATGTCTGGCGTGATGCCTGCGAGTTCATGCGCATAAAACTGCCCTGTCCGGCCAACGCCGGTTTGTACTTCATCGAGCACAAGGAGAATGCCCGCTTCATCGCAGATCTCGCGGATGGAGCGGAGCGCTGTCAACTCCCATGGCCGAATGCCGCCCTCCCCTTCAATCGGTTCCAGCAGAACGCCCGCAGTCACGGGACCAATCGCTTCTTTCAGCGCTGTCATATTTCCCATTGGCACCTGGACAAAGCCCGGCATCCGACGGCCAAAGCCCTCAAGATATTTCTCCTGGCCACCTGCAGAAATGGTCGCCAGGGTCCGCCCATGAAAAGCGCCTTCAAATGTGATCAGCACATCGCGCTCCGGCGCTTCGTTCGTTGCGTGATATTTGCGCGCCATCTTGATGGAACATTCCAGCGCCTCTGCGCCAGAATTTGTGAAAAAGACAGTGTCTGCAAATGTCGCGGCCACCAGACGCTCCGCCAACCGCTCTTGCCCCGGAATGCGGTAGAGGTTCGAGGTGTGCCAGAGTTTCTTGGCCTGGGTCTCCAGGGCATCCACAAGGTGAGGATGCGCATGGCCAAGCGATGCCACTGCGATGCCTGCCCCGAAGTCGAGGTAGCGTTCGCCGGTGGGCGTAATTAAAAACGGTCCTTCGCCGCTCTCAAATTCGAGGTCGGCCCGACCGTAGGTCGGCAATATGGGCGTGATCATCGGTATGCTCCCGAACGCCAATGAAAAAAGCCGCCAGACGCCGGCGGCTTTTCGAGAAGCGCCGGAGTATCCTCAAAGAGAGGGCTCTTGTCAATTGGCTGAAATGGCAAGTCACATGAAATAGATGTGACTTCTCAGTAGGTTAGGCCTTGAGACGATACCCTCGTCGGAGCACCCAGTCTGAGATGATCCACAGAACAGCGTTGCAGCCGATCGTGACCAAGACGCCCGTCATGATGGAACCATCCGAAACGCCGGTGAAAGCATACCTAAATCCATCGATCAGGTAGAAAAACGGATTGTACTGGGTGAAGAGATAGGCGAATTCAGGCAGTTGCTTTACCGAGTAAAAGGTCCCCGACAGGAAGGCCAGAGGCGTGATGATGAAGTTCGTGACCGCCTGCAGGTGATCAAATTTCTCCGCCCAGATGCCGCCCAGCATACCCAATAAGGACAGCATGAGTGACGCCCCGACAGCGTAAAAGACCACGGCCCAGAGATGCTCAATGGAGAGCCCCACGAAAGGCAGCATGCCGATCGCGGTAACGAGGCCGACAAAAACGCCACGGGTCACACCTGCCATGGCAAAGCCAATATTGAGCTCACCGGCAGATAGCGGCGGCATCAACACATCAACAATATTGCCTTGAACCTTGGAGATCAGGATGGAAGACGATGTATTGGCAAAAGCGTTCTGCAGCATGGTCATCATAATGAGACCGGGTGCCAGAAACTCCGCAAACGGCACGCCGTTGACATCTGGCCGCAACCGCCCAAGCGCCAGCGAGAAAATCGCCAGGAAAAGCAGGGTTGTGATCACGGGGGCCAGCACCGTCTGGGTGATGACCTTGACGAAACGCTTCACCTCTTTCAGATAGAGCGTCCATAGGCCCAGCCAATTGAACGACCCAAAGTGCCGTGCGCCTTCTGGCAGAAAATTATCCTGGCTCATGAAACTGGCCTCATCTGGCGAACGCACCCGTCGCCGCTTCTTTCAGCGCTTCACTTGTCACATATGCTCAAGATAAAGCCACCCCGGCTTCCGAGATAGGCGATTGAGGGTGTATCTGCAATGACCTGCGAGTGTTTTTCCATAATAGGGGCGCGTTTTTCGTGATCGGAGTGCGTTTTTCCACAGGTCGGAGCGGCTTTTCCACAGATGGTGCGCTTTTGGCGTCTGATCTGCGCCCTCAACGCGGTTTTCTGTGGATAAGAAGATTCATTCCTTAACCAAATCTTGCGTCCAACACCCCGCATTTTGTATATTCCCACCTTAGGTACACGACATCTAGTGCGACCTGGTGGGACTTGTTAACCTTTTGCGAGAAGGTCCGACTCCCAATACCAGATCGAACCAAGGTGTTTTTGCGGGGCCGGCAGCCAAATTTGGCGCCATTTCAAGGGGATAGCGAGCCATGTGGACGGAAGAACGGGTTGAGCTTCTGAAGAAACTCTGGGCGGAAGGGTTAAGCGCGAGCCAAGTGGCTAAGCAGCTTGGTGGGGTAACCCGCAATGCCGTGATCGGCAAAATTCATCGGCTGGGCCTTTCAGGCCGGGCGACGACGAACCGGGCACCACGAGCACGGCCTTCTGCGCCACGGGCAGCAGCGCCACGGCCGCAACAACCGGCAGCGCCGCGTCCTGTGGAGCTTAAAGAAGAGAAGTCTATGCCGGATCCAGAGCCACAAGCCATGGTCCCCGTCGAAATCACACCAGGCCAGCTGGCGACGGTTCTGACGCTTACAGAACACACCTGCAAGTGGCCAATCGGCGATCCTGGCACGGACGGATTCCACTTCTGTGGCCACAAAGCCGACGCTGCGATGCCGTATTGCGCGGCACATGCACGCCTGGCCTATCAGCCGGTACAACCCCGCCGTCGCACTGATCGCGCTCGGGCCAAGGGCGGGTTCACCAGCTGATCAACGCCAACACCTGCTAATGAAAAAGCCAGCGCATGACGCTGGCTTTTTTATTGGCGGCAACCTGCCTTAAAGGCTCTCTCTACGGCGTATGCCTATACGACCAAGGAACGCTTATTGGGTTTTCTCGGCTGGTCGGCGACGGTGTCTTGTACTTCTACATCGCCGACGTCGTCATCTCTCCAACCTACAAGGGTAAGGGGCATGGATCGTTGTTGGTCGAGGCCATAATGAAATATATCAACACGCATGCACAGACAGGGGCGACCGTCGCATTGCTTCCAGCGCCAGGTCTAGAGGGTTTCTACGGCCAGTTCGGCTTCACACCCTGCCCAAACCAGTTCTTTGGTCAGGGACTTTCATTGGTCGTCGGTCACGCAATCTGACTGGGCAGCGGGCTAGTTCATGAACTGCTCATCAAGTGCGTAGCCTGCAGCGCGCACCGTGCGAATGGGGTCGCGCTGGTCCTTCAAGTTCAGGGCTTTGCGAAGCCGTCCGATATGAACATCAACGGTTCGCGCTTCGACATAGACGTCCGAGCCCCAGACAGCGTCCAACAGCTGAGCACGGCTGAAGACGCGCCCCGGGTGCTGCATAAGGTGTTCCAGCAAACGGTATTCGGTGGGACCGAGGTGAAGCTCCCGCTCGCCCCGACGCACCCGGTGAGTGGAGCGATCCATCACAACATCTCCGAAGGTCACAACATCCTCTGCGAGCGCTGGACGAATGCGCCGCAGCACCGCACGGATACGCGCCATCAGTTCTGTCGTTGAGAAGGGCTTGGTGATGTAATCGTCCGCGCCGGTATCCAGGCCCCGAATCCGGTCTGCTTCTTCGCCCCGGGCGGTGATCATGACAATCGGCAGGTTGCGGGTTTCTGACCGGGAGCGCAGACGTCGACACAGCTCGATGCCTGACAGGTTGGGCAGCATCCAATCCAACAGGACCAGATCAGGTTCGACCTCGCGCACGAGCAGCGCGGCTTCTTCCCCGTCTGCTGTCGTCACAACTTTGTAGCCTTCCTTCTCCAGATTGTACTGAAGCAGCGTGGAGAGGGCTTCTTCATCTTCGACAACCAGGACTGTGGGCTTCATTGTCGTATGCCGTGTTGTTGAGCCGATGAGGGCTGATGGGTGTGCATCAAATTCCAATTCAAGAGCCATTTTATACCTCTGGCAACGGGTTGGCGATCATGCGCCTTTTTTAAGTTCCGGTCGGGACCGATGTCGTGCTGGTTTTGTCGCCCTTCGGGCGCTCTCCAACGATACGGTCGCCGGTGACGAGATAGCTGACAGTTTCGGCGATGTTGGTTGCATGATCCCCAATGCGCTCGATGTTTTTGGCAACAAACAGAAGGTGAGTACACATGCCGATCATGCGCGGGTCTTCCATCATGTATGTGAGCAATTCCCGAAAGACCGAGTTATACATCTCATCAATCTCTTCGTCCGACACCCACACCCTGTTGGCCATATCGACATCACGGTTTGTGTAGGCGTCCAGCACGAGCTTCAACTGGCCCAGCGCCAACTTGCCCATACGGCTCAGGCCCTGAACCAGACGGTTAGGTGTCTCATAGTCCTGGAAAATAACGAGTGAGCGTTTGGAGATGTTCTTGGCCAGATCGCCAATGCGCTCAAGATCAGAGGCGATTTTTATCGCGGTCATGGCCTCGCGCAAGTCCAGCGCCATCGGTTGCCGAAGCGCGATCAGCTCGATGGCATTTTCCTCAATCAATAATTCCAAATCATCCAACAGCTGATCTTGCGCAACCGTGCGATCTGCAAGCGTCATGTCACGCCGTGTGATCGCGTCAATGGCGCTCTGCAATTGTGCTTCTGCGAGCCCGCCCATTTTCGATACGTTGATCGAGAGCTGCTCAAGCTCCTCAGCGAAGGAGGTCACGATATGATCAGTCAAAACACTGTCTCCTCAAAATCTGGTGCCGCCAAAAGCTCGGCAAATACTCAGCCAAAACGGCCCGTGATATAGTCGAGCGTGCGCCCGTCTTGTGGCTTTGTAAAAATATCGCTCGTCGCCCCCTCTTCCACGACAACGCCCATATGGAAGAACGCTGTGCGTTGGGAGACACGCGCGGCCTGCTGCATGGAGTGGGTCACGATGACAATCGTGAACTTTTCCCGCAGCTCATCAATCAGTTCTTCGATCCGCGCTGTCGCAATCGGATCAAGGGCCGAGCATGGCTCGTCCATCAAAATGACCTCCGGGTTCACAGCAATGGCGCGCGCGATACATAGGCGCTGCTGCTGACCACCTGAGAGGCCCGTGCCTGGATTGTCGAGACGGTCTTTTACTTCTTCCCAAAGCCCTGCCCTGCGAAGGCTTTTTTCAACGATCGCATCAAGTTCAGCAGAGTCACTTGCCTGACCGTGAATGCGGGGGCCATAGGCAATATTGTCGTAAATGGATTTTGGAAACGGGTTGGGTTTTTGGAAAACCATGCCGACCCGCGCGCGCAGTTCCACCACATCCAGGCCGGAACGGTAGATGTCGGTGCCATCTACCTTGATTTCCCCTTCAACCCGGCACCCATCAATCACATCATTCATACGATTAATGCAGCGCAGAAAGGTCGACTTGCCGCACCCCGATGGACCGATGAGCGATGTGACCTGCTTTTCGCGAATGTCCAGGTTCACGTCAAACAGTGCCTGTTTGTCACCGTAAAAGACGCAGACATCTTTGCCCGTAATTTTGTAGGAAACCTGTTCCGGCTTTTCAGCAGGCGTTTCAGCTTTAATGGCTTCAGCGACCGACATGATTTGATCCTTTACCAGCGACGTTCAAAACGCTTCCGCAGCATAACGGCGATGGCGTTCATGGTGATGAGGAAGCCAAGGAGCACCATGATGGCAGCGCTGGTCTTGGCAACAAAGGCGCGTTCTGGACTGTCTGCCCAGATATAGATTTGCACGGGCAAGACCGTTGAGGGGTCTGTGACACCTGAGGGCACGTCCACAATGAAGGCGACCATCCCGATCATCAAAAGGGGAGCTGTTTCGCCCAGGGCCTGCGCCATGCCGATAATGGTCCCGGTCAAAATTCCCGGCATAGCCAGTGGCAATACGTGGTGGGTCACTACTTGTAGATCTGATGCGCCAACGCCGAGTGCGGCCTCACGGATCGAAGGGGGTACCGCCTTCAACGCGGCGCGGGTGGCGATAATAATTGTCGGCAGGGTCATAAGTGCCAGGACCAAACCGCCCACAAGCGGGGCTGACCGAGGCATACCAAAGAAGCTCAGGAACACAGCAAGCCCCAACAGGCCAAACACGATGGACGGCACGGCTGCGAGATTGTTGATGTTCACCTCAATCAGGTCGGTCCAGCGATTCTTGGGGGCAAACTCTTCCAGATAGACCGCTGCAGAGACACCCAGCGGGAAACTCACAGACAGGGTCACGATCAAGGTGAGGAAGGACCCAACGACGGCACCCCAGATGCCTGCAAGTTCAGGCTCCCGGCTATCGCCCGTTGAGAAAAATGCCGTGTTAAACCGCACATCAACACGCCCCGCCGCATCCAGCGTATCAACCCAGGAGATCTCATTGTCTTTCACGCGCCTATCTGCCTCAACAGTGTCGCGGTCAATCTGCCCTTTGTAGAACGTGTCGATATCGTCTGACGTCACCAACCAGATAGCTTGGGTTGTTCCAATGATCTCCGGATTGTCCAGAACCATCTGGCCCAGCGGACGATATGCACCGCTTGAGAGCAGCCTGCCCAGGGTTCTCTTCTCGCGGCGCTCGGTCACCTCCGGGAAAAGTTCGTAAAGGCCCCGCTTAGCCAGTGCCTGATAATTGGCCGTCCGCAATGTCTGCTCATTGCGGGTACCGGCAGGGTCAATCACCGTTTCGTCGAAATGGACATCTATTTGGACATAGGTCTGGAAGAAGGCCGGTGTGCCCTGGAATGAAATTGTTCCCAGCAAAATGCCCAGGATCGAGAGGGCGATCGCGATTGCCGTCAAACCATAGGCGCGAAACCGCCGCTCCGCCGCATACCGCTTTTTGAGATGTGCGGAGAAGTCAGTCTTTTTTTCTGAAGCGTTGGGTTCTGAAGAGTGAGACATGGCCATATCAGTCATATTTCTCGCTATATTTGCGAACAACGCGCAGGGCGATCATGTTCAGTCCAAGCGTGATAGTGAAGAGCACGAGGCCCAGTGCAAAAGCCGCCAGCGTCTTAGCACTGTCAAATTCCTGGTCCCCCACCAAAAGCGTCACGATTTGAACGGTGACGGTCGTCACAGCTTCCAATGGATTGGCTGTGAGGTTGGCGGCGAGACCTGCCGCCATCACTACGATCATCGTTTCCCCAATCGCGCGCGACGTCGCAAGCAAGACGGCACCCACAATACCCGGCAAAGCCGCTGGCAGGATGACTTGTTTGATTGTTTCAGATTGCGTTGCGCCCAGCGCATAAGCACCGTCACGCAGCGACTGAGGCACGGCATTCATGACATCGTCAGAGAGCGACGACACGAAAGGAATAATCATGACCCCCATCACCATGCCAGCCGCAAGAGCAGACTCTGATGAGACCATGAGACCTGCAGCCTCCCCGGTCTGGCGGAAGAACGGCGCCACTGTGAGGGCTGCGAAGAAGCCGTAGACAACAGTCGGGATACCGGCAAGCACTTCCAGCATCGGTTTTGCGACCGCGCGCAGTTTGGGGCCAGCATATTCAGACATGTAGATCGCGGAGAGAAGTCCGATAGGCACGGCGACCAGCATGGCAAGGCCTGTGATCATAAACGTACCGGCGAATATGGGAATCGCGCCGAAGGCTCCCGACGAGCCGACCTGCTCAGCGCGGAGCGCTGTCTGCGGACTCCAATTAAGCCCAAAGAGGAACTCCGTCACGCTTACTTTCTCAAAGAAGCGGAGTGTCTCAAATATCAGGGACAGTATAATGCCCACTGTCGTCAGAATTGCGATGGTCGAGGCCACAAGCATGACGACGCGGATGACTTTTTCTACACGATTGCGCGCCCGGAAATCACGGGTCTGATTTTTGCGCGCGAGATACAAGCCGTAAATCGCAAGCGCCAGCGTCAGCACGATCATCGCTGCGTGGCTGATGGTTGTCAGTGAATTGTAATGCTCGCCAGCAGCCGCCAATGCAGGATCAATTTCCCGGCTTACAATATTTCCAGATGTGAGGTTACGGATGTCAGCAATAAGCAGGTTGAGTTGTGCAGGCTCCAGCGCACGCGCGCCGGGAACCGCCTCAACAACGATGTATTCAATAATGGTGGGTTCAAAAATCAGCCAGGCAGCCACAAGCAGCAGTGCGGGCAACCCACACCAGAGCGCCACATAAGACCCGTGATAGCTGGGTAAAGAGTGTAGAGCTGATAGATGCTCCGTGCCCGCCAGCATGCGAGCTCTGGACCGACCCATCCAATACCCGACCAGTGTCAGGATGAGTATTGTCACTATTAGAACTGAACTATCCATCGTGGCCGCCAGAATGACTTTTGTTGTTGGTATGAACAAATTATCAGGCGGGCCCGAAGACCCGCCTGATGTACATTACATGGCGAGAGGTGCCAAGCTTGAAGCCGATCCGCGAACAGCTTCACGGTCTGCATCTGGAAGAGGGATCAGGCCCTTGTCGATGAGGTACCCGTCTGGCCCCCAAGAACCTTCGTTCGTGAACTCAGCAACGAACTCCTGGATGCCTGGAACTGTTCCGACATGCTCCTGCTTCACGTAGAAGAAGAGTGAGCGAGAGATCGGATAGTCACCACCGGCAATATTGTCGAATGATGGCGCATTGCCGTCGACGATTGCTCCTTTAAGGCGGTCAGAGTTCTGATCCAGAAACGAGAAGCCGAAAATGCCAAGCGCATTTGGGTTCGCCGTAAGCTTCTGCACGATCAGATTGTCATTTTCACCCGCTTCAACAAAGGCACCATCTTCGCGAACTGAGTGAGCAATTGCCTTGAAGGCCTTCTTGTCTTCTTTGCGCAGTGCTTTCAACTCAGGAAATGTCTTCGCACCGGATTCCATCGCCAGTTCAACGAAAGCGTCGCGCGTCCCCGATGTAGGTGGTGGGCCTAGCACTTCGATGCGAATGTCTGGAAGCTGCGGGTTCACGTCAGACCAATTGGCGTGTGGATTTTCGATCATGCCGCCATTACCATCTGGGATTTCCTTGGCCAGTGCCAGGAAGATGTCGCGCGTCGTCAAATAGAACTCAGCGCCTTCTTTGGCGTTGGCGAGAACGATGCCATCAAAACCGATTTTTACTTCGGTGATCGTGATGCCATTGTCTGTGCACTTGCCGAATTCAGAGGCTTTGATGCGGCGAGACGCGTTGGTGATGTCTGGATGCTCCAGGCCAACACCTGAGCAAAACAGCTTCATGCCACCGCCTGAGCCGGTGGATTCAACAACCGGCGTTTTGAACGGTGTTGTTTGGCCAAAACGTTCAGCCACTGCCGTTGAGAAAGGAAAGACAGTCGATGAGCCGACGATCTGAATTTGGTCGCGGGCTTCTGCGGCGCCCGCCATGGTGAGAGATGCAACAGCAACGCTAGCGGCGACTGCTACATTCTGGGCCAGGTTCTTAAATTTCACGGTATTTCTCCAATCCGTTGGATATCCCTGCCAATCAAGCCGGGTAAGCTAGGCCGCGTGAGTGAAAAGCCACCTCGCCTGCCCCTTAAACCAGGGGACCAACGGCGTTTTTCCGAAGGTCCGTCCTGATGCGAGGCGCAAGCTATGGCCAGTCCACGAAGGGAATACGACAGAACTGCAACAGTTATGTGACAGCCTAAGCCATTGATTTGTAAGGAATTTTTATTCAGCTGCGGGGAAACGCACGGAAAACGTCGCGCCCTCGCCAACCACACTGTCGCAGTGCAGGTCCGCGTTGTGGCGATTGAGGATGTGTTTGACGATGGCAAGACCCAGGCCTGTGCCGCCTCGCTCGCGGCTGGTCGCGACATCGATGCGATAAAACCGCTCCGTGAGCCGGGGAATCTGTTCGCGCGGGATGCCCGGACCGAAATCGCGGACCTTCAGTTCAACGCGACTGCTGCCCGCTGTACCGGGGGCCGCCTGATCAACACGATCTGCCGTGATCTCCACACGGCCACCGCTCTGCCCATACTTCACGGCATTGTCGACAAGGTTTTGCACCACCTGATGCAATTCATCCCAGTCGCCCTTGACCATAGGAAGGTCTTCTTGGATCACGACGTCAATTTCGACCTTGTCCCGTTCTGCGATAGGTCCAATGGCATCAACAACATCCTTGATCAATCCTGGCACACTGACTGTGCCACGCGGCGGAAGGTGCTCTCGCAACTCAATGCGGCTCAGTGACAGGAGATCTTCAATCAGGCGCTGCATCCGGAGCGTTTGCTCCCCCATGATGCCTAAGAACCTCTCGTGGGCGTCCACATCGTCTTTCGCAGGCCCCTGCAAGGTTTCGATAAATCCGGATAGGGACGCAAGCGGCGTTTTGAGCTCGTGACTTGCGTTCGCGACAAAATCCACGCGCATCTGCTCCACCCGCTTCATATCCGTCACATCGTGCAGCGCCAGCAGGGTTGGTGTGCCGGCGCCATCTGTGCCCGCAGCTTCTGCGGGTGTTATGACGGCCTGGAAATGCTGTTCCACCGGGACAGGGCGGACATACTCGATGTCCTCCGCCTCGCCCCCCTTGCGCACCCGTTCCAATGCATCGAGCAGTATAGGTTCGCGAAGGACAGAGGGGATGAGCTTGCCAATGGCTGCGAGCCCAACAAAGCTCTGGGCGGAGCGGTTGTGAAACACGATCCGCCCGTCCCCATCCAGCAAAATCACCGCATCGGGCATCTGTTCCAGCACGATGCTGCCAATTCCCTCTGAACCCTGCACCTCTGCGCTTGCCGTGGACGCGCGGGCAACAGCGCGTCTGTGACGATCTTCAGAAACGTAAGCCTGTCCTATTGCGCCCGCGGCAATTGCCCCAAAGGCAATAAGGGAAGGCGCCAGGGACACGGTTCCCGTGAGATAGAGAAAGCCAAACACGCCGCCCGCAATCACCATCGCCAGGCGTGCCTGAACAAGTGCCACGGCGACCATATCCGGTGCCGACGCTCGGTCCTGTGTCTCGCCCTCTTGTCGCTCTGAGGATGCCATATCCGCTTCCAGTAACCTGGCCTGCGCGGAGATTCGCGCAGATAGAAAAACGCTCTAGGTGCAGCCTTAATATGTAACTGGCGTGACAATCTCAATGTTCTTGAAGACCGGTGGGTTTCATGCACGCCGGATTGAGGCATATGGGAGACAAAGGCGCCTCAACTGTATATAACATCGCCCACATGACAAATTGTCACCCCACATCACCCAGTCATTGAAGACGATCAAAGGAAGAACTCATATGACCGACATTGCCGGAAAAGTAGCCGTTGTCACCGGAGCTGCCAGCGGCATTGGCCGGGCAACCGCAGAACTCCTGTCACGGGAAGGCGCGAAGCACGTCGCCATTACGGACGTAGATCGCGCCGGGCTTGAAAAGACTGCCGAGAACATTCGCGCAAGCGGCGGCAACGTCTCCACCCACATTATTGACGTCTCCGACAAGGACGCGGTTTACGCCTTCGCAGATGAGGTCGCCGCGACTTATGGTGGTGCAGACATTGTCATCAACAATGCAGGCGTGGCTCAGATGGCCCGCGTCGAAGACCTGACATATGAAGACTTCGAATGGGTCATGAATATCGACTTCTGGGGCATGGTCTATGGGTCCAAAGCCTTCCTGCCGCAAATACAAGCCAAAGATGCCGGACATATCGTCAATGTCTCCAGCATTTTTGGCCTGATCTCCGTACCCACGCAAGCGGCCTATAATTCTGCAAAGTTTGCGATCCGAGGTTTCACCGAAGCGCTGCTGCAAGAGTTTGCCGGGACCGACATCAAAGTGTCGAGCGTCCATCCAGGAGGGATTAAGACAAATATTGTACGCAATGCCCGCTTCCAGCAAAGCACCACGAGTGGTGAGCGCGAAGAGGCCGTTAGCGGCTTTGACAAACTGGCCCGCACGACACCCGCCAAGGCGGCCGAGACCATCGTCACCGGTATCAAGAAGAACAAGAAACGCATCCTAATTGGCTTTGATGCCCGGCTGGTGGATTGGGCGCAGCGCCTGCTCCCCACACGATATGCTTTCATGTTCCGTCGTCAGGCTGAAGGGTCCGGCTTCAACACCGACTAAACATCAATCCTATCTGCAAGGAGAGAGCCATGCTGGTCGTTACAGGAATTATTGAGATTGATGAGGGCAGTGTTGCCGCTGCAAAAGAACTGGCTGCGCCTATGGGCACTGCGAGCCGTGCAGAGCCCGGCTGTCATGCTTACGCTTTCTATCAGGACCTGGAAGACCCGACCCGCATTCGCATCTATGAAGAGTGGGAAGACCAGGCGGCCCTCGACGCCCATTTCGCGATGCCGCACATGGCCGCCTTCGTTGAAGGTATGGGCAAGCTCACCGTGAGGTCTATGAATGTGGTGAAGTTCGAGCAGGGTGAGACATCACCCGTGGGGTGAGGTGGCACTCAGCTCACGCGCAAGCACACGGCGGGCGGCGCGTTCAAAGTCCGGATCAAGGTACGGCGTGAGCACATCAAAGATCTGTCCGACGCCTTCCGCCAGATCTTCCCGTGTCACCAACTGGGTGGGGGACATGGTCTGCTTGTAGCGGATCCAATTGGTCCAGACGAGCCAGGTGTTGAGCGCCACTGAGCGATACCCGTTGCGGCCCCGTGGCTTTTCCATGTTCCCGTCTTTCACGAACTGACGCGCAAGACCTTCCAGCCCCTCAATCGTCTCAGCCTGCACTTTACGATAGCGCTCTGCCAGTTCTTCATCTTTGCGCAAGAGCTGCAGCAACCCACCATAGAAAAACCGATACTCCCAAACCACTTCTAGGGAGCGCAGGTAGAAGCCCGCAAACCGCGTCGGGCTGATGGGAATTTCAATGTCAGCGGTGATAAGATCCCGCAGCCCCTGTTCCACCCCGTCAAACAGGAGGCGGATGATCTCTTCCTTGTTTTTGAAGTGGTAATAGAGGTTTCCCGGGCTGATATTGAGCGCTTCCGCAATCTGCGTTGTGCCAATGGACTGAGCCCCGTGCTCGTTCATTAGCGCCCGCGTCTCCTCGATTATTCGTTCTCTATTGCCCATGCCCTCTCATAGCAGACCCGCCCGTTTTGAAACAGACTTGACAGGAGAAGAGTTAGAGGAAATAGTCTAATTAGAGTTTTTCCTCTAATTCAGATCTTTGAGGACACCATGGCAGATGTATCGGTAGACAGTGGCAGAGCACCACGGGAGCGTATGGAAGTAAGGCGCGTTCCCTTTTCCTACGAACAACGCACGCCCAAAGAGCGGGCCGGACACTGGAACCCGGGCAGCCCTGAGTTCTCGCAAATTGTAAATTCTGGCTCGCTCGCCATGCCTTATCTTGAGCCTTATCTGATCAAGACCATGCGCACGGCGCGGGACAAAATCACCGACCCACAGCTGCAGAAAGAGCTCGACTTTTATGTCGCACAGGAAGCGACTCACTTCCGGCAGCATAAGAAGTTCAACGACACGCTCAGCGAAGCAGGCTATGCCGCAACGGCGAAGATCGAAGCGCGTCTCGCCAAGGACTACAAGGACCTTGGCGACAAGAGGTCACTCAAGTTCAATCTCGCCTACGCCGAAGGGTTTGAATCCATGGCGCTCGCGATTGGTGAAATGCTGATTGAAGACCGGGAATATCTCTTCGGCAATAGCGACGCGGCTGTTGCCTCTCTCATCCTCTGGCACTTTGTTGAAGAGATTGAACATAAGAATGTGACGTTCGATGTCTTCAAGCATCTCCATGCCAGCTATTTCTGGCGGATGCTGGGTCTTGTCTATGCTACCGGGCATATTTTCTGGCGCATGGGCCAGGGCTATCGCGACCTGCTTCGGGAAGATGGCCTCTGGTCAAACTCTAAAAGCCGGTGGCGCATGTTGAAGCTGCTCGGTCGGATCATGAAGAACGTCCTGCCAAAATGGTTCCGCATTTGGCGGCCGAGCTATCACCCTTCGCAAGTCCCGGACCCCATATGGGGCCTTGATTGGGCAGAACTCTATGATGCGGCCCCTGAAGGTGCCGCGAACCTCGATACGACACGGCTTCACGAACCACAGCCCGTCGCGCTTCCACAAAGCTGAGGACGACACATGCCGCAAACGACGCAGTCAACAATATCGCCGCGCATGCAAACGCTGCTTTTCCTGAACGGCGTTGCTCTTTTCATTGTCGGCATTTTGTTTGGGTGGGCCTGGTTTTTTCACCTGCTTGGTGAAATCGTTCTCTGGCCTCTGCCCATCCAAATTGAAGTCGACATTCCCGGTGACTCCCGCGGCTTCCGCATGGGGCATATGGAAGCGATCACACATGGGTTGCTCTTGATGGCATTTGCCTTTGGCGGGCAGTTTATGCGCCTCAGCAAAAAGGAATATTCGATCTTTTTCTGGTCGGCACAAATTAATGCTTGGTTCTTCACCCTCACCGCGATGGTCAATGCCTTTGCCGGAACACGTGGACTGGCGTTTGGCGGGGGCCCCTTCAAAGACTCGCTCGCAAATAACGTGGTTTACTTTTTTGGCCTGCCACCCGCGGTCGCTGTTCACATCGTTTTGGTGCTCGCGGCCATCGGCCTGATACGCCATTTACGGACGACCTGAACAAAAATCTAAGGTTTGGTCGACTGTCTCTTCGGCGGCGGCCTGCACAATAGAATCTCCACACTGAGGACAACAGATGTCGCAGAAGACCCTTTCAATAATATCACCACGCATGCAGACGCTGTTTTTCCTGAACGGCATCGGTCTCTTTATTGTCGGTATCTTGTTTGGATGGACCTGGTTTTTTCACCTGCTTGGTGAAATCGTCCTCTGGCCTCTGCCCATCCAAATTGAAGTCGATATTCCAGGCGACTCGCGCGGCTTTCGCATGGGACACATGGAAGCCATTACGCATGGGTTGCTTTTGATGGCGTTTGCCTTTGGCGGCCAGTTTATGCGGCTCAGCAAAACGGAGTTTTCCGTCTTTTTCTGGGCGGCTCTCGTGAACGGGTGGCTCTTCACCCTGCCCGCCATGGCAAATGCGTTCTATGGGACACGAGGCCTTGCCTTTGGTGGCGGCCCCTTCAAGCCCGGCCTTGCCAATGACGTAATCTATCTCTTTGGCTGGCCGCCGGTCATGGCCGTCCATATTGTTTTCGCGATCGCTGTACTTGGCCTTGTTCGTCACCTGCGCGCAAGCTGAACACTCTCAAAATGACAAAAGGCCGGAGAGACATGGCGTTTCTCCGGCCTTCACTGTTTGAGTTTAGGTGTTTAGTGCCACCAACCGCGACGACGGTGATTGGCAGCACCGTCGAGCATTTCTTTCTGCTCTGCATCGAGCGTGTTGTAAAACGCGTCAAAGGCGGGCCGGATGATCTGAATTGTTTTCAGTCCAACGGCCACAGCTTCTTCTGCCATTGCCAGTCGTTCAGTTGCAGGCGCTGCATCAGCGTTGCGTGCTTCATCAACCTTGCCACAGAAGGCCGTGACTTCACCGCCACTTTGACGCACAGCTGCAATCAAATCGTCCCAGGCCGCTTGCTGAGGTGACGTGAACACCACTTCGTCTTCTGCATGTTCCATCATTTCTTCGACAAAATGGTCCACGCCTCGTTCGCAGCGAGCGACGGCAGTGCGCTCACCCCATCCAAACCATGAGGCATTCTGGACCGTTGCATCCTCCGCGTTTGCCGGGGCGACAACCGCCACAACAGATACGACGACAGCGAACACTGTTGCCGCAAAAGTATTGACGGTCATGCTTTGACTAAGGGGGGCGGGTCTGTGTGACATTTTCTTCTCCAAGATCGGGGGCTTGTTGTCTGCCGCTTCAATCTGGCGAATTCCGCTCTGTTTTTCCTCTCCGGGCCGTATCGAATTGTAACGGATTGTAACGAGGTAGCTCTCTGTTACCCCTCGTTACAAAAAACTGCCGCGATCCGGACAGAAATGGACTAAATTTGTCTCATGAGCAATTTGCCCCACCTCCTGGTTGTTGATGATGACCGGGAAATTCGAGACCTCGTTAAACGCTTCCTGACCAAGCACGGCTTTCGAGTGACCCTGGCCGAAGATGCCCTTTCGTGCATGGCCGCCATTGACGCTGGCCGTTTCGACCTTGTGGTCCTTGACGTCATGATGCCCGGCGAGGACGGATTAAGTGTCTGTCGCCGCTTGCGCGCCACCTCGGAATTACCCGTCATCCTCTTGACGGCAATGGGAGAGGAGACCGACCGGATTATCGGCCTTGAGATCGGTGCAGACGATTACCTGCCCAAGCCCTTCAACCCGCGTGAACTGCTTGCTAGGATTCGCGCTATTCTACGCCGATCCCAACCCTCCCGAGATGAACCTGTCACTGACAACCAATTCCACTTTGAAGGCTGGAGTCTTGATCCCCGGTCCCGCGCGCTCGCAAGCCCAGCAGGGACAGATGTTGAGCTCACCTCAGGTGAATTTGACCTCCTCATTGCATTTGTCGAGCGCCCCAACCGGGTTTTGTCGCGCGACCAGCTGCTCGATATCACCAAAGGCCGGGAAGCCATGCCGTTTGATCGCAGTATCGACGTGCAACTGTCCAGGCTACGCCGGAAAATCGAAGAAGATCACAAAGCACCTCGCACCATCAAAACCATCCGGGGCGGGGGCTACATGTTCACAGCCGAGGTCACCCGCACATGACGCGCCGCAGGCGATCACATCATCGCGGCCCGAGGCGGAGCCGAGAGGCAAGGCACCTGCGCCGACAGTTTCGGCGGCGCGCAAATAGGTTCATGCCTGGCGGCCTCGCCGGTCGGATCATTCTCATGGTTGTGGGCATTCTCATCGTCGTTCAGATGGTCGGCTGGATCTTTCGCGACGATGATAGTTGGGAGTTTGACGACCCCGAAGAAGTCGCCGCAGAGCAGGTTATCGCTGCGACTCAATTGTTGGATAGGGCGACTCCTCAGGAACGAGAAGCACTGACAAAAGCGCTGACGGGCATCTTTTTGCGCGTGCATGTCCAAAGCAGTGTTCCCGACAGTGGTCGGACGTTGCGCCCCAGTGCAGGAGGTAATTTTGAAGAGGAAGCGCGGGATCTCCTGGGCCCCCTGAAAAACAGAGACATTCAGGTCGGGTATCGCGGTGAGTGGGATTGGGACGGCATTATCATGCTGTCTATTCAACTGCTAGACGGCAACTGGGTTATCTACGAGTTTCCCATCCGTGCGTTTGGCATGTTTCAGCAGGATTCATCCGGCGTTGGCCCCTGGATCTTCTGGCTTCTTGTTGCCGGGGCCATTTTCTGGTTCAGCAATCGACTGGCTCGGCCTTTGCGGACATTCGCTGCCGCTGCAGAGAATCTCGGGCGCGACATCAATGTCGCCCCGCTCCCGATCACTGGATCGCGGGAGCTGAGACGCGCGTCAAAAGCGTTCAACAACATGCAGAAGCGCGTTCAACGGATGATCGATGACCGCTCGCTGATGCTTGCCGCCATTGCCCATGACCTGAGGACTGTTTTAACCCGCCTGCGCCTGCGGGCTGAGTTTATTGAAGATTTGGAACAACAGGCAAAGGCCGAGGCCGACATTGAAGAGATGCAGGCCATGCTGGACGCCGGACTTGCCTTTGCCCGCGGCGAAACAGAGGTTGAGGAACGGCGCCTTGTTGACCTTGCCCATCTCACAAGAGGTTTGACGGAGGACCTTGCCCAGACCGATGGGCCAGCGCGTTATTCCGGTCCAGCGTCGCTTTCCTACCGCTGCGGCCCCCATGAAATGCGGCGCGCTGTTTCCAATCTCATTCGCAATGCGATTGCGTACGGCTCTGAAGCCGATGTCCACCTTGCACAAGGACCAAATGGGGTGGTTCTTTCGATCTCCGATAAGGGGCCCGGCATCCCTGCGGACCTGCATGAACAGGTTTTCCAACCCTTCTTTCGGGTTGAAGGCTCACGAAACAGGGAAACCGGCGGCACAGGTCTTGGTCTTGCTATTGCGCGCACCATTGCCCGGCGCCATGGGGGCGACATCCAGCTGCACAACAGGCCTAATGGTGGTTTGGTCGTGGAACTCACGCTTCCTGCAACCTGACGACATGTCACTTTGCCGCGGTGGACTGGATCACGTAAACTAGCGGCCACTTTCCGATTTGAGGACATAGACGAATGGCAGCGACCCATGCGCTCACCGGCCCTGGCCCGACTTCTCATACCTATTTTTCACAGCGCCTTCGGCTGCACTATGTCGATTGGGGCAATGAGGAGGCAGAACCTCTTTTGCTGATTCATGGGGGGCGCGACCATTGCCGTAACTGGGATTGGGTCGCTCAGTCCTTTCGCGATACCCACCACATTATTGCACCCGACCTGCGCGGCCATGGCGACAGCCAATGGATGATTGGCGGCACCTATGACCTGACGGATTTCGTCTATGATATCGCACAGCTGATCCATCAGAAGAAACTGAACCCCGTCACGATCATCGCCCATTCCATGGGCGGGTCTGTCGCGGTGCGTTATGCAGGCCTCTACCCCGAAACAGTGAAGAAGCTCGTTGTGATTGAAGGTCTCGGGCCCTCGCCAAAGATGATCGCAGATCGCGAACAAACACCCATCCATGACCGGACGACACAATGGGTTGATCAGATGCGGAAGCTCTCCAGCAGGCAGCCGCGGCGTTATGAGAGCATTTTGGACGCCTTCACCCGAATGCAGGGCGAAAATCCTCATCTGTCACCTGAGCAAGCCCGACACCTCACCGTTCATGGCGTTAGCCAAAACGAGGACGGAACCTATAGCTGGAAGTTCGACAATTATGTGCGGGCGTTTTCACCCGCAGGATTTAGCACAGCTGAGTCTCAACATTTTTGGTCGCGCATCACCTGCCCGACCCTGCTCATCCGTGGCACTGAAAGCTGGGCGAGCGACCCCATGAAAGATGGACGCGCCAGCCATTTTCAGAATGCGGAAGTGGTGAATATCGAAAATGCGGGGCACTGGGTTCATCATGACCAGTTAGAGATTTTTCTCGATCTCGTGAAGGGCTTCTTCGAGGACTGAAACACGCCTCATGGCATGCTCTAGGCACGCCCGGCATCGTGAAGGGACGGCATCAGCTCCGACGACAACCTCTCGGCTGGCAGGCGCACTGTGATTGTCGTTCCTTCGCCCTCGGTGCTTTCAATGACCAAACGGCCTTGATGGGCCTCGATCAGTGATTTTGTGATGGCCAGACCCAGCCCTGTTCCTTCAAACCGGCGCGCAAGCGAGTTGTCCGACTGTGTAAACGGCTGCGTCATTTTTTCGATCTGATTGGCGGGAATGCCGATCCCGGTATCTTTGACGACAATCGAAATCCCGGAAGCCTCGTTGACATGCGCTGACAGGTCGATCCGCCCGTCTGGCGGCGTGAACTTGATGGCGTTTGAGAGAAGATTGATCACAACCTGCCGCAATGCCCTGCGATCTACATGGATCTCTGGCAACCCCTCAAGAGAGCCCATATGAACCGGTGCATGTTCTGACTTCGTGCCCGATGGCGCCGCCCGATCCCGCGCCCAGTTCAAAACTTCGTCCAACTCCAGCCATTCGTCTTGAAGCTCCATCTCACCTGATTCAATCCTGGAGATGTCGAGAATATCGTTGATGACCGAGAGCAGGTGTCTACTGGAATCGTGAATGCTGCCCGCATAGTCGAGATAGCGTTCATTGTTCAGCGGTCCAAACATTTCTTGCTGCATGACCTCCGAGAACCCAATCACCGCATTGAGGGGCGTGCGCAACTCGTGACTCATGTTTGCCAGGAAGAGTGACTTTGTCCGATTGGCCGCTTCGGCGTTGCTCAACGCCCTTCTAAGCTCGGCTTCTGAGGCTTTTTGCTCTGTAATGTCGCGCACAACGCTGACGAAATAGTGTTCCTCACCAATGCGCATTTCTGTGACAGAAAGTTCTATGGGAAATGTTTCACCATTTTTCTGTTGTCCACGCATCTCCTGCGCCCCCTGGCCAACAAGACGGCCGAGCCCCTCCACTGTTTCGCCTGACGGGGAAGAGTGTTGCAGCGCCAGGGTCAGATAAGAGGGCAAAAGAATGCCAACACTTGATCCAATGAGTTCATCACCCTCATACCCAAACAGGCGCGATACTGCTGGATTGACGGACTGGATCACCCCTTTTTCGTCACTGGAGAGAATACCATCTGCCACGCTCTGCATCATCGTGCGCAATCTGATCTCGCCTGCACGCAGGCGCTCCTGCGCCGTCAATTGCTGTGAAACATCCCGCAGGCTGAGGAACAATGAAGGTTCCCCGGAAATCAAATGAATTTGGCGCCAAGAGCAAAGCGTTCGATGGTAGGTACCGTCAGGATGGCGCAGACGGAATTGCCCCTCGGGCCTGTGGTCCGGCACATCGACGGCTTCAGCCGCAAGCTCCAGAAAGCGCTCAACGTCGTCGTCATGAACGAGATCTGATAGTTTATGTCCAAGGAAGTCAGACGGCTTGCCATCAAACCATTCTGTAAAGCCAGGGCCTAAGAAAACCGCCTTCATATCAAAGTCGACGATCGCAATCGCCTCTTCAATAGCATTGATAAGGGTCTGAAAATGCTCTGTCGTGCGGTGAAGCTCGCGCCAATAGGCGGTCATCCGCCGCGTCAGCGATGCCCAATCGCGCGTGACATCCCCAAATTCATCCAGAGAAACCGGCACCGGCTCAATGATCGTATCCAGATCATCAAAGGCACTGAGCGTCTGCGACCTGAGATCCCAGAGAGGCTCAATGCCTTTTTTGAAGTGTATAAGCGCGAAATAGGCAACGGGCAGCGACGCGGCGATGAGGCCAAGCCAGACCACGAACAAGCCCGGTCCGGCCCCGCCAAGTTGCTGTTCGACATAGAGGATCAAAACAGTGCCCGTGGTCAGCGGGAGAACAATCACAAGCGCCGGGACTTTTACCCGCAATGACAAAAAATGTGTCTTGAACCCACGCGGCCCAAAAAACTGGCCCACGAGATCCGAGAAAACATAGAGGGCAACAAGGACGGCGATTGATGCAGGCGCTGTGACGCCGATGATTGCAAAGAGATGATCGTTGAGCGAAACCTGCTGACCCAGCTGCTGGCCAAGGCTAAAATTCACAACCAGCGGCGCGGCTGCGGCATAGGGCAGATAAAGCCCGGAAAACAATTGCGGAAACCGCGCGATCCGTTTTTCAACCTCTTCACGAGAGGCCTCATCAGGCAAATCTGCCAGCTCAACGGTCTGGCGCATATACCGATCATGCGCAGCGTAACAGAGCGCAATGCCGATCACGGCATACACGCTGACGAGGTGCTGCAATGTCTGCATTAACTGACCCAGCGAATAGCCTCCGAGGAACCCAACCACCAGGAATGTGATGGCGAGCGGCATGACCCAGACAGCCACCAGCCCCGACCGGAATCGGTAGAGGAATTCAGATGCTGTCATTTGGGTTTCAGGAGACATAAACCAGTAAAGCTCGCTCAGCAGAATAGGAGACCATTGCTGGTCCAAACTTCTGCCCAATCTGCGCCCTGATTGGTTAAATCATGGATAAGAAAGTATGAACAAGACCGGAAATCTGGCAGTTTTTGGGATTTTCTCGATAATTTGAGCGTTCTGGTTAGAGCGCGGTGTTTCGCAGTCGCAACGCGTTCGCGACGACACTAACCGAGCTCAGCGACATGGCCGCAGCGGCGGCAATGGGGCTCAATTGCACACCCAAAAACGGGTAAAGCAGTCCTGCCGCAAGTGGCACCCCCATCGCATTGTACAAAAAGGCGAAGAGAATATTCTGGCGGATGTTGCGGCTTGTTGCCTTTGCAAGTTTCCGCGCTTTCACCAGTCCGGACAGGTCCCCGCCGACCAGCGTGATGCCTGCGGTTTCCATCGCGAGATCCGTGCCAGTTCCCATGGCAATTCCGACATGTGCAAGCGCAAGCGCTGGCCCATCATTGATGCCATCGCCAACCATCGCCACACGGCCAGTTCGTTTCAGGGTCTCGATTTGCTCTGCTTTGCCGTCCGGGAGGACGCCGGAGATCAGGTTTTCTATGCCAAGGTCATCCGCGACCCTTCGGGCCGACCCTTCCGCATCTCCCGTTAGCATCACCAGTTTTAACCCAGCCTGCCGAAGAGCTTCGAGGGAGACGGCAGCGGTTTCTTTGACGGGGTCGTCAATGTCGATCACTCCGGCAAAGGCACCCTCCAGAGAGACATAGATCCGGGTCACTTCTGCATTTTTCAACTCATCGGGGACTGCGACACCGGTCTGGTGCATCATTTTTTCATTCCCGACCGCGACAAGCTGACCATCGACTGTGCCGGACATGCCCCGCCCGGGTGCCACGGTCACGTTCTGCGGTTCGGTAAGCTCGCTGCCCAGCTCCTTAGCCCTCTGGATGATTGCCCGTCCGACAGGGTGCTCGCTTCCCTTTTCCAGACCTGCCACGAAGGTGAGGAACGCCTGCTCACCTAGATCACCGGCTGGCACAACCTGGACCACGCGAGGCTTGCCTTCGGTGAGAGTGCCCGTCTTGTCGAGCACAACCACATCCACTTTTGACAATTCTTCAAGGGCGGCTGCCTCTCTCACCAGAATGCCTGCCGACGCCGCACGACCCGTCGCGACCATGATCGACATGGGCGTTGCCAGTCCAAGCGCACAGGGACAGGCAATGATGAGCACGGAGACGGCAGCAATGAGGCCATGGGCAAGGGCTGGCTCTGGCCCCAACAGCGCCCAGAGGACAAATGTCAGGACGGCAACCCCCGCCACCAGCGGGACAAACCATGCTGCGACCCGGTCCACGAGAGACTGGACTGGCGCCCTGCTCCGCTGTGCTTGCGCAACAGTTTGCACGATGCCCGCCAGGAGTGTTTCCGATCCAATTTTTTCAGCCAACATGATGAGAGTGCCCGCCCCATTGACGGTGCCCGCAATCAAAATGTCCCCCGCGCCCTTGGCAACCAAGTCCGGCTCACCGGACACCATCGCTTCGTCGATGTAGCTTTCACCGCTTTCAACCGATCCGTCGACGGGGATGCTTGCGCCTGGAAGCACGCGAAGTCGATCGCCAACGCCAACTTCCTCCAGGGCGCGTTCCTTATCTTCCCCCTCTTCCAGACGGATCGCTGTCGGCGGCGTCAGGTCGAGCAGAGCTCTGAGCGCCTTGCCCGTCGCGTCGCGCGCGCGCAGCTCCAGTATCTGACCTAAGAGAACGAGGACAATGATCGTGGCGGCGGCTTCGAAATAGACAGCGACATGCCCCCCTTGCCGGAACCCTTCGGGAAAGACATCTGGTGCAACGGTTGCGATCAATGAGTAGACATAGGCCGCCCCGGTTCCCATTGCGATCAGGGTGAACATGTTGAGATTGCCGGTCTTGAAAGATTGCAGCCCGCGCTCAAAAAACGGGAAACCACACCAGGCAACAACCGGCGTCGCGAGACCCAGCTGCACCCACGGCCAGATATTGGCCGGAACGGGTGTCTTAAGCCCAAACAGGTGACCACCCATCTCAAAGACCAGAAGGGGCAGTGCCAGGATGAGCCCAACCCAAAACCTGCGGGTAAAGTCGATCAGCTCTGGATTGGGGGCGTCATCCAACGAAACCGTTTGTGGCTCCAGGGCCATGCCACAGATCGGACAACTTCCGGGACCTTCCTGAATGATTTCAGGATGCATTGGACAGGTGAACTTTACGCCTGCGGATGCAGCTGCCAAAGCCTTCTTCTGGGCTGCCCTTTGCACATCACCGCTAAGATAGCCCTCTGGGTCCCTGGCAAATTTGTCCCGACAAGAAACACCGCAGAAGAAGTGCGTGGCCCCGTCGTGCTGATGGGTGTGTCGCGCGCCCTCACGCACCACCTCCATGCCGCAAACCGAATCTTGAGCAGTGGTGTTTTGGCGGTCGGTCGTGGGGGCGTGAGACATAGGGGTACATACCAGTAGGTGAAAATTGCCGCCATTCTCCACCTTCCCCTAAGGGCAAGCTCAAGCTTTTTCTCACCACTAACGGCTTGACCTTCCCCTAAGGGGAAGCACCAGGATGAGCCTACCTTGCCCTCCCGTCCTGGAGCTCCCATGATCGCCCGTGTCTTGCTGATGACTATTTTGACCCTTATTGGCTTTCGCCCTGCCCTCGCAGGGGAATACGCGCTTTCGATTGGGGAAATAGACGTCAATTTCACTGGAACACCTGCACAGGCGCTCGCCGTCAACGGACAGGTGCCCGGCCCCCCGCTCCGGTTTACCGATGGCGAGGATGTGGTGATCCACGTCACCAATACGCTTGAGGTGATGTCATCAATCCACTGGCACGGTCTTTTGGTCCCGCCGGATATGGATGGCGTGCCCGGCATCAGCTTTGGGGGCATTCCGCCCGGTGAAACCTTTACCTATCGGTTTCCCATTCGTCAGACGGGAACCTATTGGTATCACTCCCACTCAGCCTATCAAGAACAGCAAGGTGTCTACGGACCCTTGGTCATTGAACCAGCCGGAGCCGACCCAGCGCCGTTTGATCGCGCGCATATCATCGTGCTGTCCGACTGGCTTGATGAAGAGCCGAGCGAGGTACATGCCAACCTGAAGTCGATGAGTGACTATTACAATTACGCGCAACGCACGGCGGGTGATTTTTTCAATCTCGCATCGGATGAAGGTCTGGAGGCCGCAGTAGATGAACGACTTGCATGGGGCAACATGCGCATGACCCCGACCGATCTGTCGGATGTCAGTGGCTACACATTTCTCATGAACGGCCAAAACAACGCTGACCCTTGGGCGGGGCAATTCAAAGCTGGTGAGCGGGTTCGGCTTCGCTTCATCAATGCGGCTGCCATGAGCTATTTTGATGTTCGCATCCCCGGCCTCAAAATGACCGTCATCGAGGCTGATGGACAGGCCGTTGTCCCTGTGCCCGTGGATGAGTTTCGCATCGCGGTCGCAGAAACCTATGATGTGATCGTAGAGCCGGAGGCGGAGACGTCCTACGCCATCATCGCTGAAGCCCTGGATCGGTCTGGCTTTGCCCTGGGTAGTTTAAGTGCCAACACCGGGACGGCAATCGCCCCGCCTTCCCCCCGGTCGCGCGGCCTCCTGTCGATGAGCGACATGGGCGGGGAACATGTCGGCATGGATCATTCCCAAAGCAACGCAGGCGCTGATGAGACCCCATCAGCTATGGATCACACGGCCATGGACCACGCCGCCATGGGCCACACCATGCCTCCTATGGCGGCGCCATCTGTGACCCGGGACAATGAACATGTTCCCCCAGTGGATGCGCCCGCTGGCGCGCGCGTCCTCAGCTATCAAGATCTGGAAGCACTAGAACCAAACGACGACCTTCGAGACCCTGACCAGGAACTTACCATCACCCTTGGCGGGAACATGGAACGCTATATCTGGACGCTGAATGGTGACAAGTTCTCTGAAGCGACGCCGATTTATCTGGAATATGGCGCGCGGGTTCGTATCACCTATGTGAACGACACGATGATGAACCACCCTATGCATCTGCATGGGATGTTTGTTGAACTTGAAAACGGGAAGCCGCCAGAAACACGCCCCCGCAAGCATATTGTCAATGTGGGGCCTGGACGGCGATATTCCGTTACCTTTACCGCCGATGAAGCGGGCGAGTGGGCGTTTCATTGTCACCTGCTCTACCACATGGCATCGGGCATGATGAGTAAAGTGGTGGTGTCGCGGGTGAGCGCGGAGGCAACGCCATGATGCGCGTGCTCGGTCTGATGCTTTTGTTTTTATTCGCCAGTTTTCCCACACTGGCGGCTGATATGGACCGTCTCTTTAAACATATTGAGGCAGATGTCGATGCAACCGATTGGGGCGAGGCGACACGCCTTGTCACGTGGGATGCGGAAGCCTGGTATGGGGGCGACACACATAAAATCTGGCTGAAAAGCGAGGGCGAGTGGGAAGACGGGACGCTTGAAACCGCCGAGTTCCAGGTGCTTCTTTCCCACATAACGGATGCCTTCTGGGACATTCAAGGCGGGCTGCGCCACGATGTTCGCCCGACGTCCATCACCTATGCTGTCTTGGGCGTACACGGCCTCGCCCCACAATTCGTTGAAACTGATATCGCTCTTTTCGTCAGCGATGATGGGGACGCACATATCCGTGCGAAAGGTGACTTGGACATTCATCTCACGCAGCGCCTACGTCTCACGCCTTTTTTAGAGACCGAGGTATTTCTTCAGGATGAAGATGACATAGACCGGGCACAGGGCCTTGCAACCCTGGAGACCGGCCTTCAGCTCGCCTATGAAATCCGACGGGAGTTCGCCCCCTATATTGAGCTGAACTATGAAACCGGGCTAGGTGCCACACGCAACCGACTTCGCCAGGCAGGAGAAGACGAGGATACACTCACATTGCGCGCGGGCCTCAGCTTCTGGTTCAATTAGGGCCTGGTGACGTCCAACCCATATATCCAATCAAATGGCATATTGAGAAGACCGGGCTTGATGCGCGCCGCCAGCCACATGGGCCCATACGTCGCCAACTGCCCTGCGGGCGCTCCTTTATGGAAGCGCTTGGCATTTGACCGCGCGGCCATCTGGACCCGTGCGGTTCTCTTTTTTCGCTTCGCCTCGTAGGAAAGGAATGCCTGAGCCGGATCGTTGATATCTGCCAACTCTGACGCAAGCACCCAGGCATCTTCCATTGCCATGCAAGCCCCCTGCGCCATGAAGGGCAACATGGGGTGGCAGGCATCGCCGAGCAGAGTTACGCGCCCCTTGGACCATGCGGGCAACGGATCGCGGTCAAAAAGCGCCCACTTGAAGCAGGTCTTTTCATCTGCGGCGTCGATCAATTGATGAATGGTTGAACACCAGGGTGCGAAGTCCCGTTTCAATTCATCAATGTCGCCTGTTTCCAGCCAGCCTTCGACCTGCCAGTCTTTGCGTTCGACCACGCCGACAAAATTTACCAGCTCACCGCCGCGCACATAATAAGTGACCGCGTGGCCCTGCGGACCCGTCCAGACTGTTGCGTGCGGTGGGATCAGACCGGCAGGAAGGTGTTCTGTGGGCACAAGAAGGCGCCAGGCGACGTTGCCTGTAAAGCGGGGGGCGTCTTTGCCAAACATGCCTTCGCGGATAGAGGAATGAATGCCATCCGCGCCAATCAATGCCGCACCGATTGCTTCTGTGCCATCAGAAAGACGGGCCGTGACAGCCGCTCCTTCGTCCCGGAGGCTTTCAACCGCGCGTCCCAGTTGCAGATCAATATTTGGGTGCGCGGACGCGGCGTCTGCCAAAATGCGATGCAAGTCCGCCCTGTGAACATGATAGTACCAGGCGCCATAGCGCTCCCGGGCGGATTTTCCCAATGGATTTGAAAAGACCGTGCGGCCTGACTGACCAAGACGCAGGGTTGCGGCTTCCGGTTTAAACCCAATGTCGTCGAGGGCTGCGCCCAGCCCTAGTTTTTCCAGCACATGCGTGCCGTTCGCCGCCACCTGAAGACCCGCTCCCACTTCCCCCAGTTCGACTGCGCGCTCCAGCAGCGAGACAGACATGCCTTTCTCTGCACAGGCCAGCGCTGCGGTGAGGCCGCCTATTCCGGCACCGGCGATCAAAAGGGGGTTGGGCTCAGACATGTCTATCGTCCTGTTACTCTCTGCAGGATAGCTCCGGGATCATTGGGCAGCTTTGTTTCCTAATTCTTATGCTCTGTGCGGCGGAACAGTCGATAGAAAATGTTCCCCACCAGTGGTGCAAACATGAGCAATCCAAAGATAGCACTGAGACGCAGTGTCCATGTGCCGACGCCAGCTTCGCTGATGATCATCGGCAAGAGCGCATGGGTTGCCACGCCAAACGCAATAGCACCTGCAACCGCAAGAAAGCCAATGTCGGTTTCACGGCGTGCGTTTCGAAAATAGGCAACTGAGATTGGCAGGAAAAGAACCAGCGCCGTGCCCAGGCCTGGATTATATTCTCCGTTCGTCATTGCGATGCCGATATGAAAGAGACCGTTCGTGAGCATTATGCCCGCTGCAGCCAACCCCACCCAGGGCAACCTTCGTCCAGCCCAGATTGCCAGCAGGAACGGTACCCATATGCCAAGCGTGTTTATGCGGTAGATCGCAAGGTCTGTCAGGCGGGGACCCTCTTCTCCATAACGCGCAGCAAGCTGCATATTGCCATATTCAATGAAATAGTAGACCCGTCCATAGAGGTCGATGCCATGCTCTTCGACCTGATGCACGAGATAAGCAATAAGCAGAAGCCATGCTGCGGTTGCCAGAGGATCTCGGACGCCCCCCGCGTTCACACTCACACCGGAGAAGATCATGAGGGTCGCAAAAACAGCGCCGCCCAATCCGACAAGCACCCAGCCAGTCTCAAACATCGTGACACCGGTGGTGGTCAGATGCATGAGCGGCACAAAAAGGATCAGCAGAATTGGAATTGCCAAGCGAAAAGGCTCGCGCACGCTCGCGTCAGACATACTACCCCCGTTGACCCCGCCTATTTCGACCGCACCTTACATATGAGTGTGGCCGCACCTTCTCGAGAGATCAAGACGGAGGGATCAGCTTTACTCAGCGGCGGCGGCCCCGGGCGCTTTGTGGATCTCCATTTTGACTGGTGGCTTAGAGAAATCTGCCTCTGTCGCTGTCAACTGATCCAACGCCCGTTCGCGGTCTTTAGCGGTGAAGGCGCCCGTCGTCAGGCAAAACTCCACGAAATTGTCATTCGGGTCTTTTGTATAGATGGACCGGCACCATTCGTGGTCGAGTTCCAGCACGTCGTAGCCTGCATCCAACCATTGCTGCATCCGCATATTGAACGCGGCAATGTCAGGCACATCAAAAGCGATATGATTGATCTGATCGGGCACGCCTGCCGCCTTGGAGAGGTTGGTTTGGAAACCTTCGGTGCCAGGCACGTCATGCATCTCCCAGAAGGCGATGAACTTACTGTCGTCTTCCATGCGGTAGAAAAAGTGCTTTGCCCAGCCACCTTCGGGCACCGGAGCAACTTCCACTTTCACCAGCTCGAACCCCATCACCCCTTCATAGAAGTCGTGGATGGCTTTCATGTCTTTGGCGGCAAGCGCCAGGTGATGATATCCCATGCGTTCTCTCCTCGGTCTATTTGTCGGTGTCGACCATGCTCATGACATCTGACGATCCATCGCCCTCACCATCACTCCCGGGAGGCATCGGCACTTCGACAACGCGTTCGTCTACATCGTCATATTCCAGCCGCAGTGCGCGGCTCATGATCGCGTGCATTTCGTACATGGCGGTGATGTAAGTCAGCTCCAAAATTTCGACATCGCTTAGATGCTTTTTGAGCGCCGCAAATGTGCCATCAGAAACGCGGCCATTATCCAGCACCATTTCGTCTGTATAGGCGAGCACCGCGCGCTCAACGTCGGAGAAACAATCCGCCACGTGCCAATGCGGCAAGGCTTCAATCTGCTCCTCGGTGAACCCCACATCGCGGCAGGACTTACAATGCTGTGAAAAAACAAACTGGGAGCCCCGCGTATACCCGGCGCGCGTCTGTCCCAGCTCTCGTAGCTTCGGACTCAGTTTGCGCTTAGGATCGCGATAGAATTGGAACCCTTCCACCGCATGCTTGAAGCAATCGGGTACAAGTGCGAAAACAGTCCACCAGTTGCCGGGGGTGCCGGTCGCTGTGCCAGGGTTTGCCACCGGATCTCGATCTTGAAACAAGAGTTGATAGATTTGATCAATAAACGGTTCCGCATCGGCTTTTGCCACCTGCGCTAATCTTGGCATAGCTCTCTCCCTGACAAATGTCCCTGCTATTTGTAAGATAGACTTACAATACACTCAAGGTAATCGCGCGAGACGGATATGACGCAACGACAACCAGACAAACACCCTACACGCCGGGGCCTGATGACCGGTCTCTTGGAGGGATTTATGTGGCTCGACCGCGGCCTGCAGGAAAACCTGCAAGCGCAAGGCTTGCCGACCGTACGCCGTTTGGAGTCGATGGTTCTGATCTACGTAGCGTCCGGCGTTAAGCGACCGAGCGATCTCGCCCGCCTCCTCCGCGTTACTCGACAGTCCATCAATTCCGCCGTGCGGGAGTTGGAAGAGAAAGATCTCATTGAACTTGCACCAGACCCAACAGACCGGCGCTGTAAACTGATTAACTTCTCCCAAAGCGGGCGTCCCGTTCATCTTGCAGCCGCCAACATCATGCGGAACCTGGAAGCCGTGTTGACTGAGCGCCTGGGTGAAGACGCGGTCAAAACGCTCCTCAATGGGCTGACTGCCGACTGGGGCGCTGTGCCGATCATCGCGACCGATGGTGACGGCACGCCAAAGCTATGACACCCTGAGACTATGCCCAACCGAGCCTGAGTGGACCTCTATGACTGATACGACTGATCAATTGTCTGACGCCATTACCGCGCTGGTCCCCTCCCTGCTTCATGCTCTCGAAGGTCTTCTCTTTATCGGACGACATTTACATCCACCGCGTCTTAAAGAAGTTGTCAAACATGTGGGCGCACTGGACGCCGGCGTCATCGAAACGCTTGCACCATTTGAAGCTGCGGACTGGCCGGAAGACTTTCACCCCTTCCGGGATCGTCTCGTAACATCCTCCACATCCGTCATTCGCGCATATGAAGAATTGCGAGCCGCGTTGGATGATCCTGAGAATGCGATCATGTCGGCCTACAAAGCATTGCGTCATTCATCGCGTGCGCTCGAGGCTCTCTATCCCGTTGCCGCCGTCTTACCGCCTGTCAGTCGCTTCTTTCTGGAAGATGCCCAGCGCGATGATGCTGCATTGATTGAGTCATTGGCAGCAGAACGGGATGATGATGTGAGCGTCGGTGTCCATCATTTCGGCAATGAGAAAAAAGAGCGCGGGGGCTTTTCGCTCTACGTGCCCGAGAATTATGATTCCTCAAAGGCCTATCCGCTGATGGTCGCCCTGCATGGCGGCAGTGGGCACGGGCGGGATTTTCTCTGGTCCTGGATCAGCGCAGCGCGCAGCCGAGGCGTTATTCTGCTGAGCCCCAGCTCGTCGGACGCAACCTGGTCCCTGATGGGTGAGGATGAAGACAGTCCGAACCTGGACCGTATGGTTGCTCATGTGACTGAAAACTGGTCCGTGAACACAGACAAGCTCCTCCTCACTGGCATGAGCGACGGCGGCACGTTTACGTATGTTCAGGGTCTGCAGACGGACTCAAAGTTCACACATCTCGCGCCCATCTCAGCAAGTTTCCATCCCTTCCTGCTGGAAGTGGTGGAAGGGGATCGGCTGAAAGGCCTGCCAATCTATCTCACCCACGGGGCGAAAGACTGGATGTTTCCCATCGACATTGCGCGCACGGCGTACCGCGCGCTTGCCGGTGGCGGTGCAGACATTGTCTATCGCGAGATAGGCGACCTAAGCCATACCTATCCGCGCGATGAAAATGCCCGCATCCTTGATTGGTTCTTAGACGGAACACGCCCAGAGAAAGCATTTGCTGATTAAGCAGATGCACTCGTTAAGCAGAAGCACTCGGGCGAGCTGAAACTGCTGCGTGCCAACGCTGCAGGTCTGTGTGTGCGCCGGTCGGTGTGACCTTCACCCATTTTGCAAAATCAACAACAACCTGTGCAGTGATGTCTGCATAGCTATAGGTGTCGATGGCCACAAACTCCCGATCTTTGAGACGCTCATTCAGCGTGTCCATAAAGACGGTCAGCCGCTCTTTGCCCCGTGCTGCAAGCTCTGGGATCTGCGCGTAGTTGACAGGACCCGTTGTCGCGCGATCTTTCATCCCCGGCGAAGAGTTCCTAAGCGTCTCAGCCACGGCTGACAGGCCTTCCATCAGCATTCTGGATTGCCAGTTTGCCACGGTGCCCTTTTCTTCCGGTGTAACACCCAAAAGAGGTGGCTCGGGATAAGCGGCTTCCAGATAGGCGGCAATGCCATCATTTTCGGTAAAAGTCGTTCCGTCTTCCAGCTTCAGAACTGGAATGGTGCAGGTCGGATTGATTGCCTTGAACTCATCCGTCATCTGCTCTGCTTTTGCCATGTCCACCTGAATGGTGTCCGCCGTCACCCCTTTTTCCGCCATGAAGATGCGGGCGCGGCGCGGACTAGGTGCCGGTGTGTAGTCGTAGAATGTTAGGGCCATGTGAAGCCTCCCGATATGCCGCGTTTTGAGTGCGGTCTGAATTTTCGATTCACGAACTCTATCTGGAACAGGTGGTTCTGGGCAGCCTCAAAGGCCACCGGCAACCGTTTCAATGTTGAGCTGACCTGCAAGGCCCGCGTCGCGGTGCACTTCAATGGCCCGGTATGCATCCGACATGGTCATTTCGAGCATGGCTTGACGCGATGGATATTCAACACAGGCGATCATGTCCCAGTCGTCACCAACATCTCCGATGAGCGTCATGGTCACCGCACCGCCATAGATCATCTTGCCGCCAAGACCCTCAACGATCTTGGAAACCTCCACACCGTAGCGTTGGTAGGCTTCCGCGCCGCTTATCTCCGGGTCCCGTCCATCCGCATATTGTGCTTTGTCATAGAATTTCAGCAGATTGACCATCGTAACAGGCCCCACCACCGACCCGTTCGTCCACTCTTTGATCTGCTCTTCATTGGGGCGCATTGCATTTACGACATCCATTTTCCTGCTCCTTCTGGTATCAACGACACCAACTGAATAAGTAATTTTGACACTATAGGTGTCATTAGTTACTCTCGTCCAGTAAGATCAAAATCAGGAGAGTATCAGGTGTCCATCACCAAAGATAAGGCAACACAGCAAGTTGATGGTCGCCTCAACCGCAGCACCCGCACCCGCGCAGCCATTGTTGAGGCAATGGTCGCCCTGATCGGTGACGGCAACAGGTCACCCACAAGCGAAGAGGTGGCCCTGCGCGCAAATGTGGGTCTCCGAACCGTTTTTCGGCATTTCGAAGATATGGAGACGCTCTTTCAGGAGATGGATCAGGTTATTAAGGCTCGTGTCCTTCCGGAATTTGACCTGGAGCCTCTCACAGGTGACCTTGAGAAAAGGGCGCGCGTCCTCATTGCACGACGGTCGCATATCTTTGCAACTGTGAACCCCTTTATGTCCTCGACCATTGCGCGGAAATGGCGGTCTGAGTATCTAAGGCGCTCGCACGAAGCGTTTGCCGAGCTTCAGCGGACTTTTCTCTTCAACAATCTGCCGGAGCTGAAAGAGCTTTCACCCTCGTTGCAACATGCAGCCGATCAGGTGGCGTCTTACGAATCCTGGAGCCGCATGCACGATGTTCAGAAGCTCAGCGTTGAGGACATTATTGAGGCACAGCTCGCCGGGGTCCTGGCGCTCATTCGAGGCGCCTGACATCAATTCCGCAGAGTGGAATTTTGTAAATCAGGCACTGATGGCTTGCGCCCAATCCTCTAAAAACTGAAGCTGAAGATCTGCGCGGGCTGCTGGCTCAGACGCGGCACATATTCGGGGGACGCTATCCATGTTGGCACAACGCTTCACAAGACATCTTATGGGTACAGCTGCTGCGCTGACCCTCGCAGTTACCAGCCAGACGGCAATGGCGGCAGATACAGAATTGCTGTGGGGCGATACGCACCTTCATACGTCCTATTCGTTTGATGCCTACCTCAACACCAACATGACGGCTGATCCTGATACGGCCTATCGCTACGCGAAGGGTCTGCCTGTCGTGAACCCGGGCCACCAAGGCCGGGTGCAAATCGACACGCCGCTGGACTTTCTCGTTGTCGCTGACCACGCGGTCATGCTCGGTGCGATGCGTCATATCGTCGACAAGGGCATTCCAACTGAGGGCATGGGTCTTTATGACCGAGGCCGCGCCTGGCTGGCGCAACGCTGGCTTCGGGGGGTTGTTGAAAATGATGAAGGCATGGCAGCGTTTGCATCTTTCCTGCCGGAATCCACATCCGTGGAACAAGCAGCTGCAACGCCTTTGGCCGGGGGCCTTCCTGGCTGGGAAGTCATGGCCCGCACAAGCTGGCAGGAAACGATCGCGATCACAGACAGCCATAATGAGCCAGGCACATTTACGAGCTTCATTGGCTGGGAGTGGAGCTCAATTCCTGCAGGTGCCAACATGCACCGGGTGGTCTTCACGCCAAACGGGGCGGACGTGGCAGGCCAGTTCCAGCCTTTCTCAACTGCCGACAGCGCTTATCCCGAAGACCTTTGGAACTGGCTTGATGAAACATCAGAGCGCACAGGTGCTGAGTTTGTTGCGATCCCGCACAATTCAAACATCTCCAAAGGATATATGTTCTCTGAAACAAACCTGCGCGGCGAAGTTGCGACAGCCGAGATGGCGCGCACCCGCATGGAATGGGAACCGGTTGCGGAAATCACCCAGTTCAAAGGAGACAGCGAAACGCATCCGTCATTATCGCCAGACGATGAGTTTGCTGACTTCGAAACCTATAGTCACTACATCGAACAGAACGCACCGGAATATGTGCCCGCTGCAGCTGACTATGTGCGCTCCGCGCTGTTGAGTGGCCTGGAGATCGAAAACAAGATCGGGGCGAACCCTTTCTCGTTCGGGGTCATCGGATCGACCGATAGCCACACAGGTCTTGCGTCTGCTGAAGAACCAAACTTCTGGGGCAAGTTTCCCCGCGATACGACACCTGCCGGAAAGAACAGCCTCCGGCGTGTAGACGCAGACGGCAATGGTCCTAATGGCTGGTCCATGTCTGCGTCCGGCTTAGCCGCCGTGTGGGCTGAAGAGAATACAAGAGAGTCGATCTTTGCGGCGTTCAAACGTCGTGAAGTCTATGGCACCACAGGCCCGCGCATCGCCGTGCGTTTCTTTGGTGGCTGGGATTATGACACCGCCGCTGCGGATGCTGCGAACCTCGCTGATGTCGGCTATGCAGGTGGTGTTGCCATGGGCGGTGATCTGACCGGTGCCCCGGCAGGCCAGGCACCAAAATTCCTTGTCCGCGCCACAAAAGATCCAAAGTCAGGCAATCTTGACAGAGTGCAGATCGTCAAAGGCTGGCTTGGCGCAGACGGCGAGGCACAGGAGCGTGTCTATGATGTTGTCTGGTCAGGGAGCCGCGTTGCTGGAACCGATGGGAAAGTTCCTGCGGTTGGCAACACCGTCGACATCACAACCGGTCGCTATGAAAACACCATTGGCGCCGCAGAACTTTCCACCGTCTGGCAAGACCCTGATTTCGATGCAAGTCAGAATGCGTTCTATTACGCCCGTGTTCTTGAAATCCCGACACCCCGACATTCTTTGTTCGACGCGCTCGCCCTTAACATTGATGTCGAAGAAACGGGCCACCCGGCAACCATTCAGGAGCGGGCCTACTCATCGGCCATCTGGTACAAGCCCTGATCTCTTTTACTGCATTTCCGCGCGCATAGCGTTTAAGGGCAGCTTCGGCTGCCCTTTTTTGCCAGACCCCTTGTCACGCCAACACGGCAACAAAACGCTCAATGCTCCAGAAGGCGGCGAGGCTTCCAACCACATAAGCGGCTGGCCGGGTGACTTCGTTCAACCCCCAGGTCTTTACATCCTCTCTGAGGAAAGCTAGCGCACGCAGGAGGACAAAGGTCACAGCGACCAAACAAAGAATGAACGCGATCTGCCCAACTTCAACACCCAGATTGAAGAAGAGCAGCGCCAAAGGCACTTCGGTTTGCGGCAGACCAATCTCTCCCAGCACGGCTGCAAAACCAAAGCCATGCAGAAGGCCGAACCCACTGGAGATCAGAATAGGGAACCGCCACGTCAGCGTCTCGCGTGCCGGGCGCGCAAGTTCCGCCGCCACAAACACAATTGACAGCGCGATTACTGCTTCAAGAGGCGCAATCGGCACCCGCACAATGTCAAGTGCTGCCAGTGCCAGTGTGACGGAGTGTGCGAGGGTAAACCCGGTGACGATGAGCAACACCCGCCGGGTCGTTCCCGCCAGCATGAGCAGGCAGGCCACAAACAGCAGATGGTCGTAGCCGGTGAGAATGTGTTCGATGCCGAGCTTCAAATATTCACTGGCGACACTGCCTGCATCTTCCGCGTTTGGTATTTCAATCAGGATTGTGTCCGGGCCGTTCCGGATGACCTGCACCTCTCCGGAAGGACGGATGACCCGCACGAGAGAGGAGACGACCGGATTTCCTCTCGGGTACATGATGGATACATTCAAAGGCGCATCGAGACCGCGACAATCAAACAGCCCCTGACCAATATCCTGCGACGGTGCTGAAGCCGTGTCTGGGGTTTGCACCCGCTCGCACCCTGCGGGCAGCGTGATCTCCGGCGTGTTGCCCCGCTCGATGGTGGACGGCACACGCCATTTCAGGAAAACGGCGCCGGTTTCCTTTTCCTCAATTTCAATGAAAAGCGGTCTGCCCTCATGTGCAGAAACCGGCATGGTGGACAGCATCAGCAATCCTGCCAAAACAAAAAGAAGACGGCTCATTCTGCGTCACCACTGCTCAGATCAATCTCGATGTCATATTCTGCGGCGATCTTTGCGATGGCAGCTTCCTTGTCCGCTTCCAGGCGTTCGCGCAGGGCATCTTCACCGACCCGCCCGCGCACTTCGTCCAATGTCGCGTCGCGACCAGCCGTCACCGACGTCACCATGACAAGATGGGCGCCATAGGGAGATGTGAAGACTCCCTGCCAGCGACCGTCTTCAGCTTTTAAGGAAAAAACAGCCTCCGCCATCTCAGGCCCAAAGTGACTAACCACAAAATCATAGGTGCGTTCCACATAGTTCACGTGGAAGGGGAAACGGTCGCCCTGCCCCGGTGCGCCTGCAAAAGGCACCTGCTCGGCGTTCAGTCTGGCAAGCGCTGCGGTTGCCAGATCAATAGCGGCGTCGCCATGTTTTGCCTTGTCGAAGAATACATGGGTGAAGGTGATGGAGGGGGTCACGAAATAATCTCGTGTGTTTGCGTCAAAATGCGCCTGAAGGTCTGCCTCGCTCAGTTCCACCGAAGCACTTGCAAAGCCTTCTGCCAGAAACTCGACTTTCTGAATAAGACGGCGGCGGATCACATAGTCATCGGCATCCAGGCCAAGTCCCAGGCCTTCCCGGTAGAGCACTTCTTCGCGCACATATTCATCCACCAACCGCTGCAGTTCCACGTCGTCCAGGGCGTCCAAGCGACGTTCGGCCATTTCCTTATCGAAACTGCGCGTCCGGTACTGGATGAAGGTGAGCAACGTGTCACGATCCACGCGAATCTGGTCGCTGTCCGCCTCACTCTCACCCGACCCCGCGAGCGAGAACAGGGAGAAGAGAACAATGCCGACGAGGGTAAAATGGAAGAGAGGATCGCGGAAAAATCTGGACATAAGAACTACTTTAAAAACACAGACATGAAGCCCGTTTTCTATCATGTCTGCTGCCTTTTTTCCGCACCTGATCAGAGGATTTTGTCACTTTTTTTTGCAGCGCCCCGCTGTTTTGACACGCCCGTTAGCAAAGCCCACAGTGTGATCAGAAACGGGTGGTCCTATTTTCAGAAAGGTCATGTGTGACCCAACGATCCTCTGATACAGACGCGCGCCCTCAGCTCGCGCGACGCCTTACTCTGCCACTTCTCATCCTCTATGGGCTGGGGGTCACGGTTGGGGCTGGCATCTATGTGCTGATCGGGGAGATTGGCCATCAGGCGGGCCTGTTTGCGCCCTATGCATTTCTTTTGGCCGCTTTGTTGATTGCGCCCACCACCTATTCGTTCTCCAAGCTTGTGACCCGTTTTCCCGTGAGTGCAGGCGAAGCACGTTATGTGGAGGAAGGGTTCCGCCTGAAATGGCTCGCCATCATCGTGGGACTTCTGGTCGTTTCCGCAGGCATTGTTTCGTCGGCGACCATCTCCATCGGCAGCGTTGGATATGTGCAGGAGTTTGTCGCCATTCCATCCGCAGTGCTGGTGACTGGGATCATTGTGACGTTTACCGGCCTTGCGATTGTCGGCATTCGGACGTCCGTCGGTGTCGCTGCCCTTTTCACGCTGATTGAAGTGGGTGGACTTATCGTCATCATTGTTGGTGGGTTCCTCGCCAACACGCCTGCGATCTGGGCGGGCATCACGGCCCCCTTCACCACGTTCGATGTCAGCGCCATCGGGCTGGTGAGCGCGTCGGCCGTGCTGGCCTTTTATGCCTTCATCGGGTTTGAGGACATGGTGAATGTGGCCGAAGAAGTGAAAGAGCCGGAAAAGATTTTTCCAACAGCCATCGCCGTCACACTTCTTGTCACCATGGTGCTTTATTTTCTGGTGAGCACCATTGCAGTCTCCCTTGTCGACCCGGAAACACTTGGGTCCACCGGCGCGCCCATCTCTCTTGTTGCGGAGAGAACAGGCCTCATCTCGCCTGCCCTTCTGTCCGGCATTGGCGTGATGGCTGCGCTCAATGGCATTCTGATCCAGATCATTATGGCGTCGCGGGTTCTGTATGGCCTGTCGCGGCAGGCAGAGATGCCGCGCTTTCTCTCCTATGTGCATCCGCGCACCCACACGCCCGTCACGGCAACATTGATCGTGGCGGCTGTCACCTTAGTCCTGGCCCTTGCCTTCCCTCTGGCCCGCCTAGCGGAGACAACATCACAGATTACGTTTATTGTCTTTGCACTGGTGAACGGTGCGCTGATTGCCATCACCCTCCGCGAGGCGGGATGGCAGGTCGCGCGGGTTCCGTCGTTCATGAGCCTCGCCATCCCGACGGTTGGCACCCTGGGATCGGTTGCGCTGATGCTCGTGTCATTGATCTGAGGCGGCAAGCGCTTCACCCATCCTAACCAAAATATTAATTCCGCCATGGAGCGTCAGGTGCCGTCTTAATCGACCTTTAGTAAAACATATGTTCTATAGAAAACCCGCACAACTACCGTGCTTAGTGTCTACAATGCAGCCACAAAGTCATATGTTATATTTATTGCGTGATGCGAAAGAAGTGAAGATTGAGGCTGCGGTCGCCGCTATTGTCAGCGTTCCGTTGGCATTCGCGCTCATCAAGATGAATTTTTTTGAGGCGTTCTATAACCAAAAGCGCGCCCATGAAGACTGGCAACTCTACGAAATCCTGGCCATCTGCATTGCCATATTATCTGCAGGCACAGCGCTCGCCGTCCGGCACATTTTCGTTCTGACAGCACTTTCCCGTGACCTTAAAGAAGTGCATGAAAGCGCTGTCGATAACGCAAAAACGGCCGTTCAAAACGCAAAGATGGCAGCTCTTGGTGGCCTCTCTGGAGGGATGGCACACGAGATCAGCAATGCCCTGCAACCAACGCTCGGGTTAGGAGAATTGATCCAGAGCGGGTTGGAACAGGATGGCAAGGTAGATCATCTTGAATATATGCGCCTCATCCTCGCAAGCACGGTCCATGCGCAATCGATCATCGAAAATGTTCTCGACTTCACACGCGAGAAAAGCATCGACTTCGTCGAGTATGATGCACTTGAGGTCGTTTCAGACACTCTCGGTTTTGGCATTTCCATGCTGCAGTCGATGATCATTGTCGAGGTTTCAAGTCCCAGACTGGACGACGGCGAGCAGCTTACTCTGACGTGCAACAAGACAAGTCTGATGCAGGTTTTCGTGAACATTCTGAAGAATGCCGCGCACGCCATGGACAACCAGGGTGATATCCGCGTGTCCATAGAAAAAGCGGTGATGCCAGAAGCGCCTGATCAACTGGCCTTGCGGATAAGCATTCAAGATTCGGGCGCGGGAATGGCCCCGGAAGTCGCCCAAAAGGTATTTGAGCCCTTCTTTACGACAAAAGATATCAGCGAAGGAACCGGTCTGGGCCTTTCCTCTGTACACGGTATAATTGAATCTCACGGTGGTGAGATTTCTGTCACAAGCACGGTGGGCGAAGGCAGTGATTTTGTAATTTACTTACCAGTAACGTCGAGCAAGGCGACGGATTGCTAACTGGATATGTGAAAAACCAAGGGTGGATGAAATGTCAATATTATTGGTAGAGGACGATTTTAATGTGCGGTCCACGATCAACGCCATGCTGCGCGAGATCGGGTTCACTGAAATTGAGGGTGTTTCAAACGGTGCAGATGCGTTGCGCTATTTTGATGATCACGCCGACGATGTAATCCTTGTGGTCTGTGACTGGAACATGCCTCAGAAAACCGGGATCGAGTTTTTGCGTGAAGTGCGGCAATCACATCCCGATTTGCCTTTCCTGCTGGTGACCGCGCGGGCAGATCAAGAGTCCATATTGTCTGCAAAGCGTGCGGGCGTGACAGGCTACCTTCGCAAACCCTTTACGCTCACCGGCCTCAATGACCGGGTGACGACCCTTCTAGGGCTCTCGACAACAGGCGAGTTTCAGCCGACACGCGCCTGTTGAGCAAGGCGACCCGCATACCGCGGGTTGTTGGCGGCTTTGATGCCTCGCACGTCATCGCTTACGGGGCGCATGACGGCTCGTGGACGAGTCGCCGGATTGCATCAAAGGCCATATTCTTCCGAGTGGTCGTGACTGGAATCAAAAACTGGAAAAATGGTGCACCGGGGAAGATTCGAACTCCCGACCCCTTGATTCGTAGTCAAGTACTCTATCCAACTGAGCTACCGGTGCGCACAGGGACGCAGGCTCTAGGCCGCCATCCAAGCCTCAAGAACATCGCTGCGCCTGAGGAGCGACACTCATATAGCGAACCCCTTTTAAAGGCAAGCGGCGGAGACCGGTCCTTTTTGGGAAATTTTGATTTAAGGGCGCCCAAACGCGCCTGCTTGTTTCCTTGAACCCCGATTGCCGCTCAATTGCCCCGAAAATCAAACTTCTTGCTTTCGCCATAAGGACTTGTGGCCTAGAATCCCTTTGGTTAAATTGCTTTCGCATCCGCGAAGTGCCGCATGACGGCTTGTTGATCGCGCGGCGGCTTTAAGAGGGGCATCGAGGCCAGATTGGCGATGGGGCATTTGGAGGCGGCTGCTGCTCATGTGGGCGCGGCCAAATCTTAGAAATTCCATCAAAAATATGGGTGTTTCTCTATCAATGGATGCGGTGAGCAAGCCGCCGAACTGCCGATTTCCTGAGGATTTCCCTCAGAAACCGGCCATATAATAGGTGTGGATTTAAAAAATCATGTCGAGTCAGATCGGACCTAAAAGCCTTCGCCTTCTGGCCCTCAGTGCGTTTCTCGCACTTGGCGGCTGCGCCTTTGCCGACGAGGTCATCTGGCCAACCGTCGCTGGCGATGAAGCCAAAACAGGCGCAAACGCCGCCCCAGCACTTGGCACAAGCACTGCTGCCGGGCTCACCGTCACGCCGGGAGCGGCAACCGGAACACCCGTTGGCACCCGCGTTGGGCAACTTCGGGGGGATTTGGAACGGCTTCAGACAGCTATGAACACCCGCTCGGCGGAACTTGAGAGCATCCGCTCTCAGACCAGCACCCACGCTGGCGCCTATCACGCGAGCAAAGCGGGGATTGAGGCCAAACTGCAGGTTGGCACCACACCGGGCAATCCAAACCTCGTTTCCGCCTGGAACCAGACCCAGGCTGAACTCGACCAGATGGCCCGCGATATTAACAATATGACCGCACTCTCCACCGCGATTGCCGGGGATGCGTCTACGGCGACCTACCTGCTCGACACCATCCAGGCGACGTTTGGCCTGTCGGGTGCGGTTGACGCAGACCATGTGCAGCTGGAAACGCTTCAAGACAATACGAAGCAGACCATTGTTGTGATCAACAGCCTGCTCAGCGAGCTTCGGGAAGACACGGCGCGTCAGACGACCTATCTCGCCAATGAACGCGCGGCACTGAACACGCTCTCCAATGCGATCAAGCGCGGTCAGGTATATGGCGGCGGGCTCTCCATCTCCCAGACACCTTCTGCTGCGCCAAGCCTTGCGGCTTCCACCCGCGCCTCAGGCGAAATGCCTGGCACGCCGCCCCTTGTCACGATCCGCTTCGACCGGCCTGGCGTTGAATATGAGCGCTCTCTCTACACCGCCCTGTCGCAGGCTCTTGAGCTTCGCCCTGGCGCTGAGTTCACCGTTCTTGCTGTCTCACCTGCAGGCGGCACTGCAGCGAACGTCCAGCTTGCGCAGTCCCAGTCGCGGGATAATGCAGAACGCGTTTTCCGCTCCATGAGCGACATGGGCCTGCCCCCTGACCGGGTACAGCTTTCAGCCACGACGAGCGCTGGCGTGTCTGCCAACGAAGTCCGCATCTACGTTCGCTAAGACCGGCCCTAGATTCTAAAAAGCCCTGCTTTCATGAGCGGGGCTTTTTTGTGCCTGCTATTTGACGGCGTCTTTATAGCTCGTCATGTCGTCAAGCGTTTCTGCTTCATAGACGCCGCGGGCAATGGCGCGGGCAACGCAGTCGCCAGCATAGGTGCCAAGAGCAGAGAGATGACGTACGCGCATCTCTTCGTCCAATTTATACGCGCCCGTCGCCATCACGAAAATCACATCGCCATCTACCGGCGCATGGGCGGGACGCAGCGCGCGGGCCAGACCATCATGGGCCATCACCGCAATGCGTGTGCATTCTGCAGCGCTCAAGTCCGCATTCGTTGCGACGATGCCGATGGTGGTGTTCTGACGCAGGCCTGCGTCGCCGGCCTTCGTTCCCTGCCGCCACTCAGCGTTTGCAGGCAAGGCTGTCGGGGCCACCCCGCCAAATTCGTTGTTCATCTCAAAGGGAGCAGCCCAGAACGCTTTGGAACCTGGAACAATGGCGGAGCCGTAGGAATTCACCGCCATAAGTGCGCCGATTTGCAGGCCCTCCTCACTCACCAGCGAGGCGGAGCCGGTGCCGCCTTTCAGGCTGCCAGCGCGCGCACCGATGCCAGCACCCGTATTGCCGAGCGCAAACGTGTCAGACGCCTTCGAGACGGCGGCGGCGCCCAATGCGCGATAGGGAGGTTCTTCGCCCCAGTCTTTGTCGCCCCCGTTCGAGAGATCAAACAGGATCGCGGCAGGCACGATGGGGGCGCGCACACCACTGCCCACAATTTCATAGCCTCGTCCGCGGGCACCGAGCCATGCGGTGACGCCTGAGGCTGTATCAAGCCCATAGACAGATCCGCCTGACAAGGTGATGGCGTCGATCACACCCCCCAGAAGCCGCGTTGGGTCGAGCGCGTCTGTTTCGCGGGTGCCGGGCGCACCGCCCATGACACTCACTGCTGCCGTCACGGGCGCATCTGGTAAAATCACAGTCGTGCCCGTCCGTGCGCCCGCATCTTCTGCCTGGCCGACCTTGATCCCGGCGACATCCGTGATCAAATTACGGGGACCGGGTCGGGGTGCTGAGTTGTCCATGACTTTCCTTACGAGCTTTGCACCCTTTCCAGATAGGAGGGCTCTTTGGTCGCGGACGCTATCGGCCTCTCACGTCTGGGTCAATCGCCCGTCGGTGGTCTATGATGGGGTCGATGCTGAGGGCTATCCTTAGCGCCAGTGAATGAGGGGCCGCCCCTCAAATGGAGGAATTTATGAGCTTTTCCCGCGCCTTACTCGTGCTTGTCGGACTTGCTGCGGTCTCAGCACCCCTTGGCATCTGGTGGAGCCATTCCCAGACACCCTCCGCTCTTTTGGGCGGCACCGGGGAATATATGGTGTCCTCCGCCCACCCGGAGGCCAGCAAAGCGGGACGCGACATACTCGCGGCGGGCGGCTCTGCCGTTGATGCCGCCATTGCCGTGCAACTGGTGCTCACCCTCGTCGAGCCTCAATCGTCGGGCATTGGAGGTGGGGCCTACATGCTTCACTGGGATGAACGCGCCCGTCTGCTTGAAACCTATGACGGGCGGGAGACCGCGCCTTCGGGCGCCACGCCTCAGCTCTTTCTGGATGAAGCCGGAAAACCGCTCTCCTTTTTCGATGCGGTTGTGACCGGCCAGTCCAATGGTGTGCCTGGTGCCGTGGCCATGCTCCATCTCGCCCACCAGGAACACGGCGTGCTTCCCTGGGCGGACCTATTTCAACCCGCCATCAAACTTGCGGAAGACGGTTTCACGGTTACACCCCGTCTCAATAAACTGATTGCCTGGTCGCCTGCCCTGCCACGCCTGCCCTGGTCACGCGCCTATTTCTTTACGGAAGATGAGAACGGCACCGCGACACCGCTGGCGGTTGGTACGTTGCTGAAGAACCCGGCCTACGCAAAAAGCCTGCGCCTCATTGCAGAACAAGGCCCCGATGTTTTTTACAAGGGCGAGATTGCAGAAGCAATTGTCGCCACTTCGCAGAACGCTCCCATTCGCCCCGGCACCCTGAGCATGGCGGACATGGCGGCTTATGAAGCGGTAAAGCGGGAGCCGGTCTGCCTGACCTACCGCACTTACAATGTTTGCGGCATGCCGCCCTCAACGTCGGGCGGTCTCACCAGCTTGCAGATTCTCGGCATCCTGGAATCGTTTGATATGGGGTCGATAAAACCGGGCTCCCTTGAGGCGGTCCACCTCATCACCGAAGCCAGTCGTCTTGCTTATGCTGATCGCGATCTCTACATCGGCGATACGGATTTCGTCGAGGTGCCGGTTGGTGCCATGCTTGATGAAGATTATCTGGCGAGCCGGGCGCGGCTGATTGATATGTCAGGCAGTGTGGGCAAGGCAATCGCTGGCATCCCGACCGCCTCCGGCGATCTTGGGTCACTCTACGCTCCCAATACATCCCGGTCGCGCCCGTCGACCAGCCATTTCAGCATTGTGGATGCCCGTGGCAATGCGGTTTCTATGACCACCTCGATTGAAGCGCCGTTTGGCAGCCATTTGATGGTGGGAGGCTTCTTCCTCAATAACCAGCTGACTGATTTCTCTTTCCGTCCAGAGATCGACGGCAAGCCCGTCGCCAATGCAGTCGCACCGGGCAAACGTCCGCGCTCATCCATGACGCCCAGTATGGTGTTTGATGAAGACGGTGACTTTTACCTGGCCGTCGGCTCGCCGGGTGGTAGCCGCATCATTGCCTATGTGGCGCAGACATTGGTTGCTCTTTTGGACCATCATCTGCCGATGCAGGATGCCATCAACCAACCGCGCCACGTGAACAGAAACGGGCCGTTGGAAATTGAAGCCGGCACACCTGTTGCCGAGCTAAAAGGCGCGCTTGAAAAGCTCGGGCACCAGGTCGTGGTGACAGAAATCACCAGTGGCTTGCACGGCATTCGTCGTTTGGAAGGGGGCCTTGAAGGGGGCGCAGATCCCCGCCGTGAAGGCGTGGTTCTTGGGGGACACCTCTAAGAGTCATTTTCTTCAGGTTCGCGGACGGATAAGTGTCAAATCTGATTTGGCGCTTAATCCTGGAACCGCTCTAGTTGAGCAGGCCCGAAGCGATTTTTACGAGACCTTTCAGGGCCGGGTCTGGCGCTGTCACCAGAAAGGTCGGGATCGGTTTGATGTATCCACTGATCTTGCCGCGATCCTCAAAACGGGTGCGGAAGCGGGCGGCTTCAAAAAGACCGCCCCAACGCGGAACTATACCACCGGCGATATAGACCCCTCCGGTCGCCCCCATTGTCAGCGCGACGTTGGCAGCTGCCGCGCCGAGCCAGGCTGTAAAGCAGTGCACGGCTTCAGCGCTGATGGGTTCGCCGCCGGTTGCTGCCCGCGCCGCAATTTCTGCGGCGCTCACCGGCTCGCAGTCCAGTCCTTCCATCTCGCAAAGCGCATCGTGCAGCGCCTCAAGCCCCCCGCCGGACAGGATCGTCTCCGCATTTACATTTCCAAACCGCCGCAGCAACCGTTCGTAAATGGCGAGTTCGCGGGTGTTTGCCGGCGCAATATCTGCATGCCCCCCTTCGCCATCAATGAGGGCATATTCGCCCCGACCATCCGGCACGAGCCCGGCAACACCAAGCCCCGTGCCTGCCCCAAGGACGGCCATTGGCCCCAAGGGATCGGGCATACCACATCCGATCTCCAGGAGTTCATCTTCATCGAACAGAGGGAGCGCATGTGCGACGGCGGCAAAATCATTCACCAATTGGACGTGGGATGTGTCCAACCGCGTGCTCAGATCTGCTTCCGTGAGCTGCCAGGGGCAGTTCGTCATGTCGATGGATGCATCTCCATCGCCCAGCACCACTGGTCCAGCCCCACAAATCGCCGCTGCATTCACCTTTGGGCGACCGGTCTCGTCCAGCACTTCCTGCAGCACATCGCCGAAAGTTCCAAAGCCTTCAGTCTCCAGCACAAAAGGCGGCGTAAGGCTGCTCACGCCCACCGACGCGTCCGCGTAAGAAAAACGCGCATAGGTTCCGCCAATGTCGGCCACCAGCACGCGCGATCCGTCTTTAATGTGTTCCATCGTGCACCTCCCAGGTTTGATGCCTCGCGCCACCTAGCGGTCTGCATCCATGCGACATCGGCTCATACTATTGACCGCCTTATAGCAACGCGCGTCCGGAGGGGAAAACCAGTTCCCGGTTTTCCTCACTACGCTCTACTGCGCCGCTAGAACAACTTCCTTGCGGTGAGGTATGCATATTCTAAAAACAGTACCGTTGGGACCTGTTTTCACAAGCTCCAGAGTTCCCCCATGCGCGCGGACAAGGTCTGCTGAAATGGCGAGGCCCAATCCTGTGCCGCCCTGGCGGGTTGTGCCTCCAAACGGCTGAAAAATCCGCTCACGCGCCCTTTCCGGGATGCCAGGACCTGTATCTGCCAGCTCTATCACGACGCTCTCATGCGTTGCGCTCGCGCGTACTGTAATCTCGCCGCCTGTCTCCATTGCCTGGGCCGCGTTTCTGCCAAGATTAAGCAACACGCGAAAAAGATGATCTGGGTCGGCGTCCACCTGCATGCCTGCTTCGATCTCAAGCCGCACTGCAACCGGGCTGTCTTCTTCCAGACCGATGGCTTCCATGGCTTCTGCTGCGAGGCCTGCCAGATCGACGGCGCGGCGCATGGGCGGCTCTTCTTCGCTGCTGCCGAACTTCAACGTATTTGTGCAAAGCTGAATGGCACGGTCGATGGATGCGAAGAGACGCGGGGCGAGGCTTTGCACCGTCGGATCATCCACACCGCCGAGGCGATCTGAAATCAACTGGGTGCTCGCCAGTATGTTTCTGAGATCGTGATTGATCTTACTGATCGCTGTTCCAAGTGATGCAAGCCGCGCTTGTTGGTTCAGTGTTGAACGCACCTGCGTCTGGAGATCTGCGAGTTCCCGTTCGGCGACCCCGATTTCATCAAGCCGTGAGGAGGGTTCAATCACGCGGGATGCGTCATCGGGCTTTTCGCTGAACGCCACCATGTTCTCTGTGATGCGGCGCATGGGGCGCACCAGGAAAAAGTTCAATGCGAAGAAAACAAGCGAGGCGGTGATGATGGAAATCAAGATGGACAGGTTCAAAATATTGGTCGAGAAGTCCAGCATCGCCTGTCGCAGAGGTGTTTCATCAAACACGATCTCAATGAAATCCCCGCCTTCAAAGCGCGGCTCGCCGATCACACGAATGATCCGCCCGTCATCTGCCATCAGGCAGTCGAACATGTCCATCACCATATCCAGGAATGTTGCATCCCTCAGATCGTATGTCACATCAATGGCCGGGGGCATGTCGTCACGCAGGATCAGGCGGCGGGCGGCGTTTCTGTGAAGCACGACGGCATAGGCTTCTGCATTTTTCAGAAGCTCATCGCGCAATGCACTGGCGACCATATTGTCCGGCGTTGCCTCCAGCGCGAGGGTCGCGATCTGTGCGCGCGCAAGTCTCTGTTTGATCCAGCTATCGCGAAAATTGGAAAGCGAGGGCACATAAATCAACACTTCTGCCAACATCACGAAGAGGACCGTCAGCACAAGTAGTTGACCCGAGAGGCTGCGGCGCAGTGGTCCCACAAGACGGTCTATTGAGCGGCTCTCAGGCATAGCGACGACACGCGGCGCCACCGCGACATCTGTCTCTATTGCTTCCTTGATCTTGCGATCCATTTTCCGCCTGTTTTCCACGATGCGCATGCGATGCGCATCCCTGAACTATAGCGGAAAGACCCCCTACCCGAATAGACCAAGGAACTTCACAATTGCCCTGGTTTTCCAGCTAAAGAGCGTCGGCGTGTAATAAGAACCGGCGGCCCGCTTGCTGATTTCGCCAAGGGTTGGATAGGGAGCCACCATGCCCGCCATCGTGCCAATTTTCAGGCCTTGTGACTTCGCCAGGACCCAGGGTTGCAGCAGATCTCCCGCATGAGGCCCGACAATACTGGCGCCCAGAATGCGGCCATGACTATCTGTCACCACTTTGACCAATCCGCGCGTGCGCCGCTCCGCTTGCGCCCGGTCATTTTCAGCTAACGGCCAGCGAAGCACTTCGACCTTGCCGTGCTTCTTGCGCGCCTCTTCTTCGGTCTCGCCAACATGGGCAAGTTCCGGGTCGGTGTAGGTTGCCCACGGGATGGACGAATGATCGGCCTTGGCGGGGATGCGAAACAGTATGTTCCGGATGACAATGCCTGCGTGATAACCAGCTACATGCGTAAACTGCAAACCACCCGAGACGTCGCCGATCGCAAAGATTTTTTTGTTTGTTGTTCTCAGGCGCGCGTCCACCTTGATGCCGGTGCGGTCATATTTGATACCTGCATTTTCAAGATCAAGCCCGTCCACATTTGGGCGCCGCCCGACGGCCAACAGAAGATGTGACCCGGAGACAGTCTCATTGCCCTCTTCGGTTTCAATGGAGACACTTACGCCCTCCCCGTCTTTCGCGACGGAGGTTACTTTTGCACCTTCGCGGATTTCGACACCGTCTTCACGGATCGCGTCGAGCACCAGGGCCGTGAGCTCCGGATCGTCTTTGCCAAGCGCTTTCAACCCCTCAAGGACTGTTACTTTGGCTCCAAGGCGGCGATGGGCTTGCGCCAGTTCCATCCCGATAGGGCCGCCACCGACAATGATCAGATGTTCAGGGCGCTCTTTCAGGTCGAACATGGTTTCGTTGGTGAGAAAGGGCACTGTGTCGAGCCCGGGAATGGGCGGCACTGCAGGTGAGGAACCCGTTGCCACAACGAACCGGCGCGCCTTGATGATCTGTCCGCCTGCCTCAACCGTTTGTGGGCTGGCGAAACGAGCAGCAGCCTGAATAACCTGGACGCCCAGACCTTCAAACCGCTCAACGCTGTCGACAGGTGCAATGCCTGCAATGACTTCATGCACGTGATCATGGACGCGCGCGAAATCAACTTCCAATGGTTGAGGTTTCACGCCGAAAATCTCGCCGTCGCCCATCGCGTGTGCGTGCTTGCCCGCCGCGATCAAGGCCTTGGAGGGGACACAGCCATAATTCAGGCAGTCACCGCCCATTTTGCCCTTTTCGATGAGCACGACTTTCGCGCCCATCTGCACGGCACCGGCTGCCACTGACAGGCCGCCAGAGCCGCCCCCAATTACACAAATATCTGTTTCGATTACTTTGCTCATATTGTTTCCTCACACTCCCAGAAAGAGGAGGCCTTAAGCTTCTTTTGAAAAACGTTTGTAGATAACCGGCACCAGAGATAAAGCGGCGAGGGCCAGGATGGGGCCCAGCACTTCTGGCTGAAAAATAATGCCCAGATCAGGCTCGCCGCCTTTGTCAAAAATCGCGCCCAATCCGTTGCCCACGCTGGCAAAAACAAAAGTTCCCGGAATGATGCCGAAGAATGTCGCGACCATGAAAGTGCGGAGTTTCACGCCCAGAAATGCCGGCGCCAAGTTCACCAGAAAAAAAGGAAAGAGCGGCACCAGACGCAGGACCAGCAAATAGGAGAAGGCATTTTTCTGAAAGCCTGCTTCCATCTTTTGGATGCCGGGCCCTGCCTTCGCACGCAGTGTGTCCCCAAGCGCCGTCTTGGCGATCAGGAAGACAATGGTCGCGCCGACCGTCGCTGCCACAACTGTGGTCAAACCACCAAAGAGCGTTCCAAAGAGAAAGCCACCGGTCAATGTCGCAATAAGGGCGCCCGGCAAAGAGAACGCGACCATGAGCGCATAGACACCCATATAGATGGTGACGGCGATGGCCGCGTTTTCTGCAACAAAGGTCTGCAAGACCTCCCGGTTTTCCTTCAGCGTATCAAGCGTCACATACTGCCCGAGATCGAGCGCAAAAAAAGCGGCGAGCCCCGCAGCAAGGATCGCCAGTGGCGCAAGCTTGCCGAGGCTGAACCCGGATTGCTTTGCGTCAGAACTTTCATCGCTCATGTCATTTCCTTCCAATCGGCCATCAAGAGCCGGAGGTGTCGTTGAGGGACCAATCATAATCGTATCCCTGCACCCGTGTCGTGTTTTCAAGAGCGTCGACGAGATCGCCTTCTGCGTAAGATCTCAAATGCGCCAGCAGGTCTGCTGTACCCTCGCCGAAATCTTCTGAGTACCAATCATAAATCTTTGAAACGCGGAGCGCCTTTCCCTGAAAGGTAGCGCCGCGGGGGCTGTTAATGTAAGCGCGGGCCGCAGTCTCCAGATCCGCTTCCAGCATTTTTCCCGTAAAGGGCTTTGTTGGCAGATTAGGACAGCCGATGGAGGCGCAGTTCACTGCGTAGTGCACCCGAGGGTCTTTCCAGATCGGCCGCAATATCCCGTGTTCAATGTCATCCAGGGTCAGGCGTTCGCCATCGACCGTCACAAGCTTTGCCGCCCACGGTCCGGTTGAGAAGAAGCCTGGCGAAATGCTGATCTTGCGGATTGAGCTCACCGGATAATGGTCGAGCACGACACGCACGGTGGCGGCGTTGTAGAGATTTGCCCAAAACGCAAATTGCTCATTCTTATTGAGCGCCTCAACCTCCACAGCTTCAAGCCCGGTGATGTAGAGCTCCAACTTGTCGCGATCAGCCTCGCTCGCTGCCAGGCCTGCATAATCGACCTTATTTGCCTCGCCATCATCGCCCGGCACAACATAGGTCTCGAGCAATGCCTGCCAGTCGGAATGATCAATGGTCACGGTTGAGGTCTCCTCATAGGCGCTCCATTTGCTCCGCACGTCTGCCGCTGGAGCCTGGGTTACACCGATCAAAAGCCAGACTAAAGCGATCGCCCCTAGAATGAGCAACCCAATAGGCCGCGAGGGCCCTGGTTGCCCCCGTTGGCTTGGGCGCTTTGCACGCCCGAGCTGTCGATACTGTCTGTCTGTCACCGTCAGGACCATTTTGACCTCCTTTGCCCGCCCCGTGCGTCGTGGCGTGCGCAATTGCTTGTGTGTAGTGCAAGGTGGGGAAAAAGGGAGAAAAAACCCTTGAAAATCACTGGCTTGTGAAAGAGTGTCAGCGAGAGTGACGGGGCCGTGATCACAGCTGTCGACCCTAAACTCTGCCTGAATCTGCGATTTTTCAGCCGCCAAATGACCAGATTCCTGAAAACCGGCAGATTTCTGCGGGCTGGGCGCTCAAAACACCACGTCAGGGTCGTTGACTTGGCCCCTACCATTGCTTATACACGCGGCCAGTCTGGCCGTTGGGCATTTCGCCCGCGGCTTCTATTGTTATGGGGGCATCGCCTCTAGATTTCTGGCAGATATCTGCTGAGTTTCTAGGCGCGCCCTAGCCGGAGAAGACCCGTGAAACGCACATACCAACCAAGCGCGCTCGTTCGCAAACGCCGCCATGGCTTCCGCGCCCGCAAGGCGACAAAAGCTGGCCGTGCGATCCTGTCAGCGCGCCGGTCAAAAGGCCGTAAGAAACTTTCCGCTTAATCTCTCCCCTTTTAGGGCGAGACGACCCTGCATACGTGTGGGGTCCCTGGTTGCGGAGAGCCCTTTTCTTGTCGAGGACCCAAAGGTCTTGTCGAGAACCCTGGGGGGACCCAATGATGGAGCGCCTCAAGGCACGCCGCGATTTCCTGAACGCCGCCAGAGGCCGCAAATGGGCGGCGCCGGGGCTCGTGCTTCAGGCCCAGGTACAATCCCGGGCACAATCTGACCCTGAAGCCATCGCTCGGATCGGATTTACCGTTACAAAAAAGGTCGGGAAAGCCCATATCAGAAATCGGGCTAAACGTCGGTTGCGCGCTGTTGCAACCGATGTGTTGTCACTTGGTGCCCGTCCGGGCTACGACTACGTTCTGATTGGGCGGGCTGGCACCATTTCCCGGTCTTATCCTGATCTTACAAATGATCTCGAAACGGCTCTCGCCAAAGTCCATGCGCAAAAACCGCGCCGACGGCCACGTGCTGCTCAGAAACAAGGGTGATCTTAGTTCATGTCTGAGAATAGGAATTTCCTTCTCGCCGCCGTCCTGTCGATGGCTGTCCTTCTGGGCTGGCAATATTTCTTTATTGAGCCACAAGTAGAAGCCGAGCGCGCCGTACAGGCCGAACGCGCCGCGACAGACGCCGCATTGGCCGATTCTGTCGTTCCGCAGGTTCTTGAGAGCCGTCCCAACAGCCCCGCTGACCTTGTGGGCGACGGATCACTCCTCACCGGCTTACCGCGGGACCTGGCGCTGTCTCAGAGCGAACGGGTGCAGATCGACACAGCCCTGCTCGCTGGGTCCATTTCGCTGACCGGTGCGCGGATCGATGACCTGCAGTTGCACACGTATCACGAGACCGTGGACCCGACATCGCCGGAGATTGTTCTGTTTTCTCCTGCAAATTCGATCTCGCCCTATTTTGCAGAGTTTGGATGGACGGCGCCTGCTGCCGCTGGCCTCAAGCTCCCAGGCAGGGACACTGTCTGGAGCGCGCCTGCAGGCGCATCTTTGGCGGCCAATGGGTCTGTCACGCTTACTCATGACAATGGCGAGGGCCTGGTCTTCAATCGCACCTTTACGGTTGATGAGAACTATATGTTCACGATGGAGCAGAGTGTTGTGAACAATACCAGCGCTCCTGTGACCCTCTATCCCTACGGCCTGGTGTCGCGCACAGGCACGCCAGAGGTGGAAGGCTTCTTCATTCTACATGAAGGGCTGATTGGTATGCTGGGCGAAGAAGGTCTGGTCGAGATTGACTATGACGATATTCTCGACGAACGCGAAATCAAGTACACCGCCAATGAAGGCTGGCTTGGCATCACAGACAAATATTGGGCGACAGTTCTGATCCCGGAACAAGGCGCCAACTTTGATGCGCGCTTCTCTGAAGGACCGAACCCGCGCAAGAATGTCTATCAGACAGACTATCTGGGCACTGACGGGCTGACAGCAGCGCCCGGTGCCGCATTGAACCATACCGCGCGGCTTTATGCCGGTGCGAAAGTGGTTGATATGATAGACGGCTATGAAGCCGACGGTGTTTTCCGCTTTGAACTCCTCATTGACTGGGGCTGGTTCTATTTCCTTACCAAGCCTCTCTTTATCGGCCTTGACTATGTTTATGGGATTGTCGGCAATTTCGGCATCGCCATTCTGATCGTCACCGTGATCATCAAGATTTTCTTCTTCCCGCTTGCCAACCGCTCCTACGAGGCGATGAGCAAGATGAAGAAACTGCAGCCGAATATGGAAAAGCTGCGCGAGCAATATGCTGATGACAAGATGAAACAGCAGCAAGAAATTATGGCGCTCTACAAGACCGAGAAGGTCAATCCGCTGGCTGGTTGTCTGCCGGTCGTGATCCAGATCCCGGTCTTCTTCGCGCTCTATAAAGTTCTGTTTGTCACCATAGAAATGCGTCATGCGCCCTTCTATGGCTGGATCCAGGATCTTTCTGCTCCCGATCCAACGACACTCTTCAACCTTTTTGGCCTCATCCCGTGGGATCCGCCCTCACTCCTGATGGTGGGTGTCTGGCCGCTTCTCATGGGCATCACCATGTTTGTGCAGCAGCGTATGAACCCGGCGCCTGCAGACCCCACCCAGCAGATGATCTTCACCTGGATGCCAGTGTTCTTTGTCTTCATTCTGGCAAGCTTCCCTGCGGGCCTCGTGATCTACTGGGCATGGAACAACCTTCTTTCTGTTCTGCAGCAAGGGGTAATCATGCGGCGCCAGGGTGTGGCAATTGAGCTTTTCACCAATATCGGCTTTGAAAAACTCTTCAAGCGCTCCACCCCCAAAGACGAATCTTGACCGCCGTGGGTGCCGACACTCCGGAAGAAAATGCGCAGATAGACACCGCACTTGATCGGGGTCATTGGCTCTTCGCCCAGCCCTGCACCTTCGTTAAAGGTGTCGTGAAGCTGGACGGCTTGCCAAATGACACCCTGCCGGAGATCGCCTTTGCCGGGCGCTCGAATGTGGGCAAGTCGAGCCTTGTCAACGCAATGACGGGCCGCAAGACCCTGGCCCGGACCTCCAACACGCCGGGCCGTACCCAGGAAGTGAACTATTTCACTCTCGGCCAACCTGACCGGGAAGGCCTCTTTCTGGTCGACCTGCCAGGCTATGGCTATGCGCGGGAATCCAAAGATCGGATCGCCACCTGGACAGAGCTGGTGATGACCTATCTGCAGGGTCGCGCAACCTTGCGTCGGGTGCTGCTTCTCATTGATGCCCGCCATGGCATCAAAAAGAATGATGAAGAAGTTATGGCCATGCTGGACAAGGCCGCCGTCTCCTATCTCATCGTTCTGACAAAAACCGATAAGCTCAAAAAGGGCGAAATCGAAAAACGGCTAGAGACCACAAAAGCGCAATTGCGGAAACATGTGGCCGCCTTCCCGGAAATTGCAGTCACCTCTTCTGAAAAAGGCACGGGCATTCCAGAATTGCGGGCCCATATCGCCGAACTGGCCGAGCTTGAGCCCATGGGATATAAAGCACCCCAAGCTTAGCCTGGGCTAACCAGAGCTACATTGAGTTCACGAAGCGGGGAAGCGGCACACGGGTGTTAAGAGACGCGTGTCGACGAGGGCCATGATCGACCAAGAAAATGACACGGAAACCGGTCTCGACCGGGCGAAAATCCTCTCCGAAGCGCTCCCTTTCATGCAGCGCTATGACAAGCGGACGGTTGTCGTCAAATATGGCGGTCACGCGATGGGCGACGCTGAGCTATCTGCTCAGTTTGCTCGCGATATTGTTCTCCTCAAACAATCCGGGATCAATCCCATCGTCGTTCATGGGGGCGGCCCGCAAATCGGCGCCATGCTGAAAAAGCTCAATATTGAGAGCACATTTTCGGGCGGCCTTCGGGTCACGGACAAAGATACTGTCGAAGTGGTGGAGATGGTTCTTGCAGGCTCCATCAACAAACAAATTGTGGGCGCCCTCAATCAGGCGGGCGGACGGGCCGTCGGTCTGTCGGGCAAAGATGGCAATTTGCTGATCGCGCAGAAGGTTGCGCAGAGACATGACCCTGATTCTAATGTGGAAAAAGCCGTCGATCTGGGATTTGTGGGCGAACCCAAAAAAGTGAATCCGGAAATTCTCGAGACCATGATCGCCTCTGACATTATCCCGGTCATCGCGCCGTTGGGCGTATCGGAGACGGGCGATACCTATAATATCAATGCAGATACCGCTGCGGGCGCTATTGCCGCTGCGACAGGGGCAAAACGCCTTCTCCTCCTGACCGATGTAAGTGGTGTGCTGGACAAGGACGGAACGCTGGTTACGGGCCTGACCATTGCCGAAGCGAAAGCTCTGATGGCAGACGGTACAATCTCCGGCGGCATGATCCCCAAACTTGAAACCTGCATTGACGCAGTGAAAGATGGCGTTGAAGCCGTGGTGATCCTGGACGGTCGCGTGCCACATGCGGTGTTGCTCGAACTCTTCACCGAGCATGGTGTCGGCACCCTTATCACAGAAGCCCTTTAGTCCCCCTGCCCACGCGTCTTCGTAGACTCTTGGCAGGTCTGCACAGAATGCTATTGTCTCCGCTGGGGGACGTGTTTTTGGGTCAAATTTTATGAGCAGCATCAGTGACAGCCTGTGGGCGTTTCTTCAACGCCATGGCGTATCGGCGGTTCTTGTCGGACTTGCTCTCTTTCTCTTCGCAACCCCCGCACACGCGGAGTACCGCTTCTGCAATGCGACGACCTATGTTCTCGACGCCGCCATTGGCTATGAAACGGAGGACGGCTGGCAAAGCCAGGGCTGGTTTCGCGTCTTACCGGGTGCGTGCAACGCTGTTTTGCCCGGAAAAATTGAGCGTGAGACGTACTATGTGTTCGCCCGCTCTATAGATGCCCACCAGGGAGGGACCAAATATTTCAGTGGTTCTGACAGGTTTTGCACCACACCCGGCGACTTCCTGGTCAATGATCGAACCAATTGCGCGACGCGCGGCTTTGATGGGTTCGATTTCACACGGGTGGAAACACGTACCGGGACCCGCTGGACGACGACGTTTTCAGAACCCTCAAACTATACGTTGAAACGTGCGGAAATTGCCGGTGCGCAGAGATTGCTTCGAGATACAGGCGCGACGGTCTCCCAGATCGACGGCCTGAGCGGACGTCGGACAACTGCAGCCATCACCAATTTCCAGCAATCGATCAATTTGCGCGCGGATGGAAAAATTACCCCCGCCCTTTTCAACGCGCTCATCGAAAGTGCTGACCAAAAGCAGGCGGCGACGGGCCTTTCGATTTGCAACACAACTGACCTTCTTGTGTGGGCTGCGGTCGGGTACCAGAACGGTGAAGACTTTTCTTCAAGCGGCTGGATCCGAATTGAACCAGATCGCTGTGAGAAAACCATCAAAGGCGAACTTAAGGAACAATATTATTACACCTACGCCGAAGCGGTGGATGGGGGTGGTCTGGTTGCCAGGCGCAATGGTCAGGACCTGGTTTGGGCCGGCAATCATACATTCTGCACCAAAGGCACACGCTTTGAGATTGAAGGGCGTGAGGGATGTGCAGAAAGAGGCTTTGATGACACGGGCTTCAAGCGCATCGATACCGGTGAGGCTCTTGTCTGGACGGAGACGCTGAAGTAGCTCACATTCTCGCTGCCGCCCCAGCCTTATTTTTGGGGGGCTATCCCAAAGAAGTCGAGCTGAAGGTTCATTTTCGCTTTATCTAGTGGGTATTCGAACCCATCCTTTGGCAACAAAAGCTCTGTGTGTTTTATCGGCAGGGCTTTCTGCGCGGCCAATGCTGTCCGCATGCTGAGGCCTGCCTTCCAACACACCGCCGTAATGGCTTCTGGCGACTTGGCTTCCATAATTTCGCTGATCTTTTTGACCGGTTCCCCAACAAGAAGGGAGAGCGCCATGCCGAGGCACTCTTTTTCACCGCAATCTGCAAGCTGGGTCACACTCGCATTGTCGAGCTTCCCTGCCTTATATGCTTTGCGAACAGAGGCCAGCGTCGCATCCAGTTTTTCGTCGCCCTCTTCCCCCTCTACTCTTTCCATAACCCGGTCACGCAATTGCTTCTGCGTCTCCGGGTCAAGTCCTTCGCGGCCCAGCAAATCCTCCAACAGAGACCGCGCAACGAAACTTGCAATGCGGCGTATGGCGCGCATCGAGAGATTTGGACTCGTCGCCAAAGGCTCGTGAAGCTCTTCAATCTGGGTTGCCTTGGAAATCAGGAGGTCGAGCGTATCTTCCCGGATATGCACGTTTGAATTGGAGAGCAAGGCGGTGACTGCCGGGACATCCATGGAGCGCGCGATGGTGTCGACAAGTTGTTCACCAACCTCTGCTCTGCGGGCAATCGCTTCTGCCGCCCCATCAACCGCGCTCTCGGCAATAAGCTCCATCAGATCTGCATCGGAGAGAAGCGGGGAGTATTCCAAGACAGGAGCTGCTACGGCAATTTCTGTATCATAAGCGAGCTTCTTCACGATCCGCGCCGGTACGTTGGACGTTGCCTTAATCTCTTCAGCGACAATGGCCCGAACACGGGGCAGTCTGTCAGCGGCCAGTTTTTCAACCAGCACCATGACCCGCTCCAGAAAATCACTCTGCAGTGTTTCGTCGGCGCCTGGCACCAGACGGGAAATGCGACGGGCAAGCTCCACCCGGACCTGTTCTTCGGGATCGTCCGCCAAGATTTCACTGGCCTGGAGGGGGGTGGACGGATTGGCCGCAACGGCGACGCGCACGTCCAACATTTCATCTTCCGAAAGGTGGTAGAGAACCTCAGGCGGCGCATCCTCGCGCGAGGCGAGTTCACGGCGCGCCTTCCGGTTGTGTTTTTCAAGGACGCCGCGGGAGTCCTCGTAGCTCAATTCGCTGGGCAAGCGGCGCCACGAGAAGATCTTTTTCAGCAGGTTTTTCATGAAGCCACCTCAAGTGTCGCCCCATTTTTTTCATTCGGCGCAAAACCCTTGATGAGCTCTCGCTCCTCAACAAGCTCTGAGATATGGGCGCGCGGCGTATACATCTAACGGGGGCCTCTAAGCGACTGGAAACGTCCGTCAAGCCTAACAATTGGCTGTTAATGGGCCTTTAAGCTGCGCCTTAACTTTGTTGCTAATGGCCCGGCACATCGGCAGAGTGCGGCTCATGACCAAGCTCCCATCCGACCTGCCCAAAAACGTCCTGCAGAGCCTCAAAAATCCCGCTTTTCAGCATATCGAGACGTGGGTTTTTGACCTCGACAACACGCTCTACCCGCCCGAGTGCGACCTCTTTTCGCAAGTTGATGTGCTGATGCGGGACTTCATTTCCGACTATCTGAGCGTGGACCTGGACGAGGCCCGGCGGCTGCAGAAGCTCTACTATGTTGAACATGGGACGACACTGAACGGGCTGATGCAGGTCCATGACCTCGCCCCCAAGGCCTTTCTCGATTATGTGCATCAGATCGACGTGAGCCATGTTGCGCCCTCCGACGCCCTGGATCAGGCCATTGCCCGGCTTCCCGGCCGCAAGATGATTTTCACGAACGGAACCGTGGCGCACGCAGAAAATGTCACCCGGCAATTGGGTATTACCCATCATTTTGATGAGGTCTATGACATTGTCGCGGTCGACTATATGCCCAAGCCCGAACCCCAGGCTTATGACCGGTTTCTCGCAGGCACAGGGATTGATCCCCGACGCTCTGCCATGTTTGAAGATATGGCGCGCAACCTGCTCGCCCCCCATGCGCTTGGGATGACGACCGTCTGGGTGCGGCCAGGCGAGCCTGGCCCAGAGAGGCACCAGCAAATGTCCCACGAGGGTTCAGACGGCGACCATGTCCATCACGTGACCGACGATCTGACTGAATTTCTGCAAGCACTTTGACACGCTCTGCTCAGTTGACATGCGGTCCCTCCCGGCTATGGTGCCGCGGCGCTTCCACACGCTGAAAAACCGCGCCAGATACTCACCAGACTGCCGAGACATAAGGATTTCGTGACATGACCCCTGCAGAGCTTCAAACCATCATCGAGACCGCTTTCGATAATGTGGGATCAATTGATACGAAAACAGTCGGCGATGTTCGCACGGCCGTCGAGGAAGCTCTGACCCTGTTGGACAATGGGGAAGCGCGCGTTGCTGAAAAAGTGGGCGATGAGTGGGTGGTCAACCAATGGCTGAAGAAAGCCGTGCTTCTGTCTTTTCGTCTGAACGACATGGAGACCATCGCTGGCGGTCCTGGCAATGAAACAAACTGGTGGGACAAGGTTCCTTCCAAGTTTGAAGGCTGGGGCGCGCAGGAATTTTCTGCGGCGGGATTCCGGGCGGTTCCGGGCGCCATTGTCCGCCGCTCGGCCTACATTGCGCCGGGGGCTGTGTTGATGCCTTCTTTTGTTAATCTCGGGGCCCGCGTTGACAGCGGCACCATGGTCGACACCTGGGCCACGGTTGGCTCTTGCGCCCAGATTGGCAAGAATGTTCATATTTCCGGCGGTGCGGGCATTGGCGGCGTCCTTGAGCCTCTCCAGGCAGGCCCTGTCATCATTGAAGATAATTGCTTCATCGGCGCCCGCTCTGAGGTGGCTGAAGGCGTGATCGTGGCCACAGGCTCCGTGCTCTCGATGGGTGTCTTCATCACATCCACGACCAAGGTGGTCAATCGGGACACGGGCGAGATCCATGTAGGCTATGTGCCGCCTTATTCGGTCGTCGTTCCCGGCGCGCTGCCTGGAAAACCCCTGCCCGACGGCAGCCAGGGCCCAAGCCTTTCTTGCGCGGTTATCGTAAAAACCGTGGACGAACGCACCCGGTCCAAGACCTCTGTTAATGAGCTCCTCCGGGATTGAACATCTGCCGTTGTGACCGGCCCGTTTGACCCATGCGCTCTCAACCGGGTAAACCGGGTTCATGGAAAATAATGCATCAACATCCGTGGCCCTTTTAGATCCTGTGGCGCTTGCCCAGGACCTGATCCGGTGCCGTAGTGTCACGCCCACCGAAGGCGGTGCGCTTGATCTGCTGGAAGCACGGCTTACCGAGCTTGGGTTCACCTGCACGCGGTTGCCCTTCAGCGACACAGATACCCCGGATGTCGACAATCTCTACGCGCGGCTGGGCACGCAAGCCCCTCATTTCTGTTTTGCAGGCCACACGGACGTGGTGCCGGTTGGCGATGCCAAGGCCTGGAGCGTGGATCCGTTTGACGCGGTGATCAAAGACGGGCTGCTGCTAGGGCGCGGCGCCACCGACATGAAGGGTTCCATTGCGGCGTTTGCGGCAGCTGTCTCGCGGCTTGTCGCAAAAGGCGGCGTGAGCGGCTCCATCAGCTTCCTGATCACGGGCGATGAAGAAGGCCCCGCCATCAATGGCACCCGCAAAGTGCTGGAGTGGCTGGAAGCAAAGGGCGATGTGATTGATGATTGTCTGGTGGGAGAACCCACCAACCCCCACGCGCTTGGCGACATGATCAAAATCGGTCGTCGGGGCAGTACCAATGGCTGGATCACCGCATTGGGCGCACAGGGCCATGTGGCCTACCCCCATCTTGCAGACAATCCGACACCGCGGCTGGTTGCCATGCTTCAGCGGCTGACAAGTGATCACCTGGATGACGGGACAGAACATTTCCAACCCTCAAATCTGGAAATCACACAAGTCACCGTCGACAATGACGCCACCAACGTCATCCCGGCGGAAGCGAAAGCACGGTTCAATATCCGCTTCAACGATCTGCATACGCCAGACGCATTGGAGGCGCGCGTGCGGGCACACCTGGATGCGGTCACATCTGAGATGGGTGGCACTTACGAGCTCAAGATGATTGCCAGTGGGGATGCTTTCCTGACAGCGCCTGGACGGTTGAGCACACTCATCGCGGACGCCACAACACAGGCGACCGGACGCACACCAGAGCTGTCCACCAGCGGCGGCACATCCGATGCGCGCTTCATCAAGAATTATGCGCGGGTCGTTGAGTTTGGCCTGGTGAGCCAGTCCATGCATAAAGTCGACGAACATGCCCGCGTTGAGGACATCATTGCGCTTAGCGATATCTATGAGACCGTTCTTGGAGGCTATTTTAGCTAAGCGCCATGCCCACAAGTACAGAAATCATCAACGCCCTGATCGGCGCCTGGAAAATCGCCCGGCGCGACCCCACTGCGCTCGGGCATTTCGAGTTTAGCGCTGACGCATTCTGGCGCTCCTTTGCAGCCTTCATATTCGCCATTCCCTTCTATCTCGTCTTCATCACTGCCGAATGGCGCATGATCGGCGAGGCAGATGTGACGGTGACAAACACATTGCCTGGATATGCGACGATTGAGTTTCTGTCCTATGCCGCGTTCTGGGTGCTGTTTCCCGTTGCGATGATTTTCGTTTGTCGGGCGCTCAACCTGTCGAACAACTTTTCGTCCTACATCACCGTCTATAATTGGTCGTCCGTTCTGGTGGCTGTCCTGCTCGCGCCCCCCTACGTTCTCTACAGTTTCGGGCTTGCATCGATTGAAACAGCGGCCTTTCTTGTGTTGCTGGTCTTCGTCACTGCGCTTCTCTATCGCTGGCAGATTGCCGTCACTGTCTTTGCAACCACCCCGGCCATTGCGGCGGGTGTTGTCGCTTTTGAACTTGTCCTGGGATTTACGATCAACCTGATCGCCAGTTCGTTTCTCGGCGTGGGGCCATAGTAAATGAGTGATGGGCGTGCGATTGGTGTTTTCGATTCCGGGATGGGCGGCCTCACCGTTTTGCGGGCATTGCGCGCGCAACTCCCCCATGAGGACCTCGTCTATCTGGGCGACACCGCGCGGCTCCCCTATGGAACCAAAAGCGGCGACACGGTAACGGCCTATGCTCTTCAGGCCACCAAACAATTGCTGCGCCATGATGTGAAGATGGTGGTTATTGCCTGCAACACGGCAAGTGCCGTGGCGCTTGGTCCGCTCGCAAAACAACATGCGCCCCTTCCTGTCATCGGTGTGGTGGAGCCCGGCGCCCGCGCAGGTGTTGCAGCAACACGCTCGAACAGAATTGGCGTGCTCGCAACCGAGAGCACAGTCAAAGGCGGTGCCTATGCCCGGGCGATTTCTTCCCTCGCCCCGGATGCCGTGGTTCGCCAACAGGCTTGCGCGCTGTTCGTTGCCTTGGCAGAAGAAGGGTGGGGCAGTGACGATATTGCCGAAGCCGTCGCTGCACGGTATCTCGAGCCACTCTTTGCGGATGCCCGAACAGCGCCAGACACATTGGTACTGGGCTGCACCCACTTTCCCGTTCTGGCCCCTGCCATCGCCAAAGTATTGGGGGAGGGAGTGACGCTGGTAGACAGTGCGGCAACGACAGCACAGGCGGTCGCCGATGCGCTTGACGTTCAGGGCCTCGCGACAGAAGAGCAGACAGCAGGGTCAGAGCGATTTCTTGCGACAGATGCCCCAGAACGCTTTGCCCGCGTCGGCGGTGTTTTTTTTGGCTCTGATATTGATGAGAGCAGCGTCGAACTGATCGACCTTCAGCTCTAGGTCTCGATACTGAGATCAGTCGTAGTCCACAGCTGTCAGATAGAGCCCATCCGGCGGCGCAACTGGCCCGCAGCGCGCCCGATCAGCGGCCTTGAGCGCAGCTTCCACCTCCCGAGGCCGCCATTTTCCCTCCCCCACATATTTGAGCGAGCCCACAATCGAGCGCACCTGATTGTGCAGGAAGGACCGTGCCCGGCAGGTGACTTCAATTTCATCCCCATAGCGGGAGACAGATATCTCATCCATTGTTCGAAGCGGAGACTTTGCTTGGCAGTGGACCGACCTGAAGGTGGTGAAATCATGTTTGCCCACCAAGGCTTGCGCCGCTTTGTGCATCGCCTCTGCATCAAGCGCTACTGGAACCTGCCACGCCTGTCCCAGATCCAGGGTCAGGGGCGCACGGCGATTGATGATCCGGTAGAGATAATGCCGTTTGGTCGCAGAAAACCGCGCGTGGAACTCATCGCTTACCGTCTCCGCCGTAACGATAGAAATCGGCGCGGGCTTTAGATGAAAATTGATCGCATCGCGCACTTTGTCGGCAGGGTCGCCGCGCTCCAGATCCAAATGCACGACCTGCCCCAGCGCATGCACACCGGTGTCGGTTCGCCCGGCGGCAAAAACTTCCGACTCTTCCTGGCAATAGGCCCGCACTGCTTTGGTCACCGCATCCTGGACGGCGCGCCCATTGGTCTGCGTCTGCCAGCCATTATAGGGCCCGCCATCATATTCAATGGTGAGTTTATAGCGTGTCATCAAACAACGCTCTCGCCTTTAGTGAGTGGGAAGCCGCGCAGGAATTCTTCTGCGGTTGCCCGCCCCTTGCCCGCGCGCTGCACTTCCAACAGACGAAGAGCGCCCTCGCCACATGCGATTGTCAGCCCGTCGTCCAACGCCGTGCCCGGAGCGCCCGATCCAGTAGTCGGCTCTGCCCGCAGCACCTTCACCCGTTCGGGTTTCCCCCTTCGGGTTATTTCAAAATAGGCCCCTGGAAACGGCGACAGGCCGCGCACATGGCAATCCAGGTCCGTCGCCAACCGGGACCAGTCAATGCGTGCCTCTGCCTTGTCGATTTTCTTGGCATAGGTCACACCGTCTTCCGATTGCTCCGTCGGGGTCACCTCACCGGCAACGAGCTTTTCCAGGGTTCGAACCATCAAGGGTGCGCCCACCATCGCCAGCGCGTCATGGAGACTTGATGCTGTCATCTCGCCCGTAATGGCAATGCGCTCCGTTCCCAGGACCGGGCCGGTATCCAGTCCCTCGTCCATCTGCATAACCATGACGCCGGTCTCTTTGTCCCCTGCCATGATTGCGCGCTGAATGGGGGCAGCCCCCCGCCATCTGGGCAAAAGGGAGGCATGGAGGTTGAGACAACCCAGACGCGGCGCCTCAAGGATCGGCTTGGGCAGCAAAAGCCCATAAGCCACAACAATCGCGATGTCTAAATTGAGATCCGCGAAGGCTTGTTGTTCCTCTGCGCCTTTCAGGCTTTTGGGTGTCCGCACGTCGATATCACGGTCTTCTGCAAAGTCATGGACCGGCGATTTTTGCAATTCCATGCCACGCCCCGCCTTGCGGGGCGGCTGTGAATAGACGGCGACCACTTCATGGCCCGCTTCAATCAGGGCTGCCAGCACACCGACAGAAAAGTCTGGCGTACCCATAAAGGCGATGCGGAGAGGGGGTGAGTGTGTCATGGGCTGAAAGGTGCGTGTTTGGAACGGGTCAGACCAGTTCTTTTTCTTTCAAGCGCCGTTCTTTCAGGAGTTTTTTCAAAACCCTGTCGCGCTTCAGCTTGGAGAGGTGATCGATGAAAAGCACGCCTTCCAGATGATCCATCTCATGCTGAAGACAGGTGGCGAGCATCTCGTCACACTCCTGTTCACGGATCTCACCCTGGTAGTCGAGATAGCGCACACGGCATTTCGCCGGGCGCTCAACCTCGTCATAAAATTCCGGCACCGAGAGGCAGCCTTCTTCATAGACGCGGGTTTCGCTATCATCGATCCAGACGATCTCGGGATTGACGAAATAGAGCGGTTTGGGCTCTTCGCCCTCCCGCGCCAGATCCATGACGATCACACGCTTTGGCACCCCTACCTGGATGGCCGCGAGACCAATGCCCGGCGCGTCATACATGGTTTCCAGCATGTCATCCATGAGGGCGCGCAGGGCGTCATCCACCTTCTCAACAGGCGTTGAGACCTGTTTCAGGCGTCTGTCAGGGGCTGTCACTATGGGGCGTATGCTCATGGGGACGAAATAAGCCCCTCAGGTTCAGCCGTCAAGCCTTAGGGACCCCCGCCCCATAGGGTCTGAACGGGGGGTTGAGCGCATAAATGCGCTATTCCTCGCAGTTTGCAACGCAAACTTGGCGCTCTCTCACCTCGCCACCGCAAGAGCGATAGCACATGTTGAAATTGGCCTGACACTGCGAGCCCTGATTGTCGCATTGGTAGTAAGAGGGATAGCCCTTAGTGGGCTCGGTCGGCTTGCTGAACTTCTCCGGCGCAGCTGCATAGAGCAGACGGTTCTCATCATACCGCTCCCGTGCCTCGTGATATGCGTCTTCCACACGGCGCTCTGCGTTGTACCGGCATTGCTGAACGGCCTCAGCGGCATCCCGGTTGCACTGGTTCTGGCCCTGCTGGCAGGCGGCCAAGCACTGCATGCCTGCCTGACTTCCCGGGGGAGCGTAGTCATAATGGGTTTCTATCACCGGCCCGCAAGCGACCAATACCAGAGCGACGACCGACCCAGCCACAAAACGGCTGATATTCCCAAAAAACTGCATGATATCTCCCCATCAGCAAGACTTATCCCGCGCCATTTATGGCCGGACAGGGCTGTTTAGGTCAAGGGCGCTGCGCACCGTTCGATTTCGGGTATAGTTGGTGATTAGCGCAATTTGTGAGATTCGATGGACGCCTCCTTCCTACCCTACCTGGTTTCAGCTGTGGTCACCGCCGTCGTCGTGACGGCACTTTTGATGATCAAACTGCAAAGGACTGGCCACGACGATGGCCGCGATGCGGAAAACCCTGTTGAGCTTCAGCTTGGGCAGCTTGCGGATATGCAAAACCAGCTGGCGGGACGGCTCGCGACACTACAAGAAGGCCAGACCACCAGCCAGCAGGCGCTGAACCAAGCACTCAATGAACGGCTTGATGTGGTGAGCCAACGGCTTACCCATAGCCTGACCGAGAGCACCCAGAAGACCAATCAAACGCTGAACGACCGCCTGGAAAAAGTGAGCAAGAACCTCACAGAAACGTCGTTGAAAAACCGGGAACAGTTAGGCGAGCAACTGGGCATGCTCAACACCCGTCTGGCCGTTATCGGCGAAGCGCAGAAGAAGCTCGATAGCCTGACAACAGAGGTGGTCGGGCTTCAAGAGGTTCTTGGCAACAAGCAGGCGCGTGGTGCCTTTGGCGAAATTCAGCTGAACGACCTGGTGGTGAATGCACTGCCACCGTCGGCCTATTCCTTTCAGACGACGCTCTCCAATGGCAAACGCGCTGACTGCCTGATCATGCTCCCCAACCCGCCGGGCTCCATCGCGATTGACAGCAAATTTCCCCTCGACAGCTACCGACGGCTGGTGGAGGCGCCCGATGAAGCTGCAAAACTGCTGGCCACCCGGCAGCTCAGGGCGGATGTGACCAAGCACATCAAAGACATTTCAGAAAAATACATCATTCCCGGCGAAACGGCTGAGTCTGCGCTCATGTTCCTGCCCTCAGAAGCCGTCTATGCCGAACTGCATGCGCGCTTTTCTGACGTGGTGGATCAGGGCTATCGCGCCCGGGTCTGGATCGTGTCGCCGACAACGCTCATGGCCACGCTGAACACAGTGCGTGCGGTGCTGAAAGACGCGCAGATGCGCGAGCAGGCCCATGTCATTCAGGCGGAAGTCGGCAAGTTGCTGGAAGATGTGATGCGTCTCGACGACCGGGTGAACAAGCTCAAGGGGCATTTCGCTCAGGCGGAGAAGGATATCCGCGACATCGAGACGTCGACATCAAAAATTGCGCGGAAAGGCGAGCGGATCAAAGAAGTTGAGCTGGAAGACCCAGCCCAGTTATCCCCGCCTTCCGAAACCACGTTACAATCGGGGACGAAACCAATAGCAGGACCCCAACCGGACCTGCTTGCTGGTGAATAGGTAAATCTGGGGGATGAGACTATGGAAATGATTGAAGCTTTTGTGGGTCAGGTGAACAGCATCGTCTGGGGCGTGCCCATGCTCATCCTGATTGGGGCGACGGGCGTGTTTTTGATGGCCGGGCTCCTTTTTATGCCCCTTCGTAAGCTTGTCCACGGGTTTCAATTGCTTCTGTCCCCTGCAGGGCCTGGCGAGGGGGATATTCCGCCCTTTAAGGCGTTGATGACGGCGCTCTCTGCCACCGTTGGCACCGGGAATATTGCCGGGGTCGCCACCGCTATTTTCCTCGGGGGGCCCGGGGCACTCTTCTACATGTGGCTCATCGCGCTGATTGGTATGGCGACAAAATACGCCGAAGCCGTATGCGCTGTTACCTTCCGCGAGACCGATGCCAAGGGCAATCATGTGGGCGGCCCGATGTACTATCTCAAGAATGGTGTGGGCGCCAAATTCCCGACGCTTGGGAAAATTCTCGCGCCATTGTTCGCGCTCTTTGCGGCGATTGCTGCCTTTGGTATTGGCAACGGTGTGCAGGCAAATTCCGTGGCAGATGCCATGAACTCAAGTTTTGGCGTCCCTCACATTGCAACAGGTCTCATCATGATGGCAATTGTTGCAGCGGTACTTCTTGGCGGCATCCGACGGATCGGAGACGTTGCCGGTGCCCTTGTGCCCTTGATGATCATTCTCTATGTGGGCTCAGCCATCGCAATTCTGACGATCAACGCAGCAGCTATCCCGGACGCGTTTGCGCTCATCTTCCATCATGCGTTTGAACCTGCGTCTGCTGCTGGTGGATTTGCCGGGGCGACGGTTGCCGCCGCCATTCGCTTCGGGATCGCACGTGGCGTGTTCTCCAATGAGGCGGGCCTTGGATCTGCCGCCATCGCGCACGCTGCCGCCAAGACAAATGACCCTGTTCGTCAGGGACACATTGCGATGCTTGGCACCTTCATTGACACGATCATTGTCTGCACCATGACAGGCCTTGTGATCATCACATCGGGGCTTTGGACTTCGGGTGATACTGGGGCGGCGCTCACCAGCGCCAGCTTTGCCGCAGCGCTGCCCGGTGGCGCGGAGATTGTCTCAGTGGCTCTCGCGGTCTTTGCCTTCACCACCATTCTTGGCTGGTCCTATTATGGCGAGCGGTCGGTTCAATATCTCTTTGGCGATCTTGCGATCCTGCCCTACCGGGTTATCTGGATTGTCGCCATTCCCGTGGGCGCTACTCTCAACCTCGGCTTCATCTGGCTGCTTGCAGATACGCTCAACGCCATGATGGCCATCCCGAACCTGATTGGACTCATCATTCTGGGACCGATGGTCTTTAAAGCAACAAAGACCTATTGGGAAAAGCGGGCCGCAAATCCACAAAGCGCGGACTGAGTGCATGCGCCGCTGGTTCTACTTCGCAGCGATGGTGGCAGGAACACTCCTGCCGCTGTCGCAATTCCTGCCCTGGCTCTCTGAGCACGGCCTCGACATTCCGCTCTTTTTTGCGGAGCTCTTCGCCAATCGCATCGGTGGCTTTTTTGGGTGGGACGTCATTGTCTCAGCGGTCGTGCTCATCCCCTTCATTTTGAGTGAAGGAAAGCGGCTCGGCATGGAACGGCTGTGGATGCCCATTGTGGGCACATGCCTTGTCGGCGTGTCCTGCGGGCTCCCGATGTTTCTTTACTTGAGGCAAGCACGCATGGAGCAGATGAAAGGCATCGCGGTCGACAAGGTCGTTTAAGCCGCGCTCAGACCGGACGGCGGGATTTCATCGCCGCGGCGAGTGTACCGTCGTCCAAATAATCCAACTCACCACCAACTGGCACCCCGTGCGCCAGACGCGTGACAGACACTCCCGTGGTCGCCAAACGGTCCGTGATGTAGTGAGCCGTCGTCTGACCATCGACGGTCGCGTTGGTGGCAAGGATCACCTCGACAATCTCTTCGCCTGACGCGCGCTCCAACAAAGAACCGATTGTCAGGTCTTCCGGCCCGATACCATCAAGGGCTGACAGTGTGCCGCCGAGCACATGATAACGCCCCTTGTGGGCGCCTGCCCGCTCCAACGCCCAGAGATCACCCACATCTTCAACGACACACAGGCCCTTGGGTTCCCGGCGCGGGTCCTCGCAAATCATGCACGGATCTTGCGTGTCCACATTCCCGCAGGTCGTGCAGATGACCGCCTTTTCTGCCGCGTCTGCCATGGCAATGGCAAGCGGTTCCAGCAGGGTTTGCTTTTTCTTTACGAGGTGCAACACAGCGCGGCGGGCAGAGCGTGGCCCCAGGCCCGGCAATTTGCCAAGCAGTTGAATCAACCGCTCAATCTCAGGACCACTTAAGGCACTCATTGTTAGAGTCCGAAATTCATGCCGGGTGGCAACGGCAGACCACCGGTCAGTTCTTTCATACGCTCCGCTACCATGGCCTCAACCTTCACTTTGCCATCGTTGAAAGCGGCAACAATCAAGTCTTCCAAAATTTCGGCTTCATCGGGTTTCATCAGACTTGGGTCCACATGGAGGCGCTTCATGTTGCCCTTGCCAGACAAGGTGACCTTCACCAACCCCGCGCCGGAGGATCCTTCAACCTCAGCGTTTTCAAGTTCGGCTTGAGTGTCTGCGAGCTTTGATTGCAGCTGTTGGGCCTGCTTCATCATATCGGTCAGGTTTTTCACTCGGCATCCTCGTCAATTGTACTTTCGCCCTCGGCAGGCGCTGGCCCCAGAAGTTCGGGTTCCACAACTTTTTTAATTCTTGCCCCGGGGAACGCCTCAAGAGCTGCTTTCACCAGTGGGTCGTCCTGAACTTCGAGGTGCAACTCATCCCGACGTGTTTCTTTTTGCTGGCGCAGGGTGGGGGCGCCCTCAGCCTTGGAGATGGACACGAGCCAGCGCTCGCCTGTCCATTGGCGCAGACGTTCGGCCAGCGTGGCGGCAACAGAATTGTCGCCATGGACAATATTGACCTCAATCCGGCCTTTTTCAAAATGCACCAGCCGCAGACCTGATTCCATCAGATGTGCGAGCCGTATGTCGCGCTGAGACTGGGCGTAGGCGATCACATCCGCATAGGTGCGAAATTCTGGTGCCCGTGCCGGTTGCATCTCTGCTTGATTCTGAACCTCGGCCTGCGATTGCCCAATAGCTTGTGCTGCACCGCCGCCACTCATGCTCGCCTTAGACAAGCCAGAGGGAGCTCCGCCAGAGGGAGCAGCTCCGCCCATATTGGGGGCACTCCCGCCTGCGCCCGCACCGGGAGGCTGATCTTTCAGTTTCGCGACCAGCTCTTCAGGCGAAGGTTGATCCGCGACATAGGCCAAGCGCACCAGGATCATCTCAGCAGCAGCGATCGGCTTTGCCGCCCCCTGTACTTCGCCAATGCCTTTGAGCAGCATCTGCCAGGTGCGCGACAGCACGCGCACAGGAAGTGCTTTGGCCATTTCCTGACCGCGCACCCGCTCTGTCTCGGTGACGGTCATATCATCGGCGGCACTCTCAGCAAGTTTGAGACGCGTCAACCAATGGGTGAGCTCTGCAAGGTCAGACAGAACAACCGCCGGATCAGCCCCTGCATCATATTGATCGCGAAGTTCTGCAAGTGCTGGCGCGATTTCGCCTTTCATCACCAGATCAAAGAGGTCGAAGACACGGGCTCGGTCTGCAAGACCCAGCATGTCGCGCACATCTTCTTCTTTGACCGATCCCGCACCATGGGCAATGCCCTGGTCGAGGAGCGAGAGCCCATCACGGGCAGAGCCTTCTGCCGCACGAGCCAGCAATCCAAGCGCAGCGTCTTCAATGGCAACGCCTTCTTTGCCCGCCACTTTCTTTAACAGGCCCATCAGCTCTTCAGAGCTGAGACGACGCAGGTCAAAGCGCTGACAGCGGGACAGAACCGTGACCGGAACTTTGCGGATTTCCGTTGTCGCGAAAATGAACTTCACATGCTCAGGGGGCTCTTCCAGCGTCTTCAGCAGACCGTTAAAGGCCGCCTTTGAGAGCATGTGCACTTCGTCAATAATGTAGACTTTGTAGCGCGCGCTCACCGGATTGTAGCGCACGCTCTCAATGATCTCGCGAATGTCATCAATGCCGGTGCGGGAGGCCGCATCCATCTCCAGCACATCCTGGTGCCGCGATTCCATAATGGCTTCGCAATGCTCACCAAAATCATGCAGTTCGATGGTGGGCTTGTCGCCCTCAGCCTTGGAGTAGTTGAGGGCACGGGCAAGAATACGCGCTGTTGTGGTTTTCCCCACTCCGCGCACGCCGGTCAGCATAAAGGCATGGGCAATACGGCCGCTCTCAAACGCATTTGAGAGGGTGCGCACCATGGCCTCCTGGCCAACAAGATCATCAAAGGTTGTGGGACGGTATTTCCGGGCAAGAACCCGGTAGCCCGCATCGGGCGCGGCGGCCGGGGCACCACCTAAATCGAATCCAGGCTCCGTTGCCGGGTCCGGTGCGATCTCTCGTTCAGGTGCATTGTCAGCGACGTCGTCCATCTGGTGGTTTGCCGCTCCCGGTTGGCAGTCGTCCCCTGATTATCTACTGGGGGGCTTTTCGCCTTTATCTCCAGCGCAAGGACGATTTGTACTCAGTCGCGCGTCCGGACGGAAAACCAGTTTCCAGTTTTCCTGGCCGCGCTAAATTAGTGGGAGGCTGGAACAGAGACCCGAGTTGGGCTCGTTACGGCTGCTTCCTTCCGGATCTGACCGGGTTGGCGAGAAACTCGTCCACCGCCAACCTCCCGGGAACACTATATCAGGGTTCGCGGGGGAAATGGCAAGAATTGGTTGGTAATCGGCTGACAAATGGGAGGAGTTTTGCATTTCCCTAAAGGCCGTGCCACCTTGCCGCCATCAAAACTCAAAATCCCCAAATTCGGAGGCAGGCCCATGGCACTCGAGGCCAATCCCAACATTTTTGCCAACAATCCCCTGGACCGGGCGGGCCATTTCCGCACCGATCCAGCCTGGATGGCAGAGAAGCTTAACGACAGCAGCAGCCTTGCTGTCCCCTTGTGGAACCTGAAGCCCCTCGTGCTGCCCGAAGGGCAACCGGGTGCCGGGAAAGATGTGGGTTGGCTACCCGTTAATATGGTGCAGTCCGCAGCTCCGGGCGGCACAACTATTTTCCTTGGGATCAATCGGCGGGGAAAACCGCTGTTCGCACACGACATATCGAGCCTCAAGGACCCTGAAGCGGACGGTCCGTTCAAAGGCATGGGCGGGTTTGAAGACCTGCGCGCCGTCGGCATGATGGGGGAACTGCCCAACACCGAACTTGCGATCCTTGCGCAAGCCAAAGCCATGCTCGACTGGCATGCCCGCCATGGGTTTTGCGCGGTCTGTGGCGTGGCGACAGACATTGCTGAGGCTGGCTACAAACGCGCCTGCCCCTCGTGCAAGGCGGAGCATTTTCCGCGCACCGACCCGGTCGTGATCATGCTCGCGACCTTTGGCGACAAAGCCTTTCTGGGGCGTCAGAAAATTTTTCCCAAGGGCATGTATTCAGCCGCCGCCGGTTTTGTTGAACCCGGCGAAAGCATTGAAGAAGCGGTTGCCCGCGAACTGGATGAGGAAGCCAAGATCGCGGTTAACTCCGTTCGCTATCATTCCACGCAGCCCTGGCCCTTCCCCTCCAGCCTGATGATCGGCTGTATCGCGGAAGCGGCGAGCGAAGACTTTGAAATTGACGGGATTGAGCTTTCCGAAGGCCGCTGGTTCACAAGAGATGAGCTTGCGGCTGCTTTGGATGGCAAAGGGGATGGCTTTTTCGTGCCGCCAGCCTTTGCTATTGCCCACCATCTGGTGAAAGCGTTTGTCGAAGGGTGGTAATCCCCGCGCGTTATGCAATCAAGCGGCGACCGCACATTCCCTACAAATCTGCTCAATGTGGCGGTGGTCCGTGCCACAGCACCCGCCGACCACATTGATATGAGGCAGGCGCCCACGGATATCCGCGAATTGACGGCCGAGTTCCGCGGGATTGCCATCATCCAGTTTTTCCGCTTCGTCAAGTTCCGCATGACTGCAACTTGACGCATTGGCACGCAACCCCCGAATACGCTCACCCCACGCCTCCCCTTTCAACACGCCTTCAAAATGCGTGGGATGCGCACAATTGATCATGTAATAAGCAGGACCGTTGCCTGTTGCCGCGTCGACCTCCTGGATTGCATCTTTGAGCGATTGCCCCGTGGGAAGATGACCGTCTGTCTCAACAGTGAACGAAACCACCACTGGCATCCCCGCCTGTTGCGCCGCCTTGGTCACGCCGATCGCTTCATTGACGTTGGTCATTGTGATGGCGGTCACCAAATCAGTCTCTGTGCTGGCGAAGGCGCCGATCTGTTCAGCATGATAGTCTCGCGCTTCGTTGGCGGTCATTGCTGTGCCAGGATCATACCCGTCACCGCGCGGGCCGATACATCCACTGATGACCATCGGTGTGCGCTCTGTTTCCAGATCCCGCCGCACCTCCACAAGCAGGTCGATCGCTGCCTTGTTCGCGGCTGTCAGCTCCTGTTTGGTATATCCAAGCTCAGCGCCCCAGTCTGCGTTTGCACGCCAGGTTGCACTTTCGAGGATAAACCCCACGCCGCTCGCGACAGCAATAGACGCGTAGCGCCGGAAATAGTCGTCGAGCGTTTTTCGGCCCGCTTGCTGCTTCAGCAAATCAAACGCTGCAAAATGCGGCAGGTCGAGACCGTCATGGAAAATAAGAGTCGTTTCGAGCCCTCCGTCCGTCAGGAATAGACGACCGGTGTTTTGGGGCAAATTCTCTCGGTACTGGGACATTTGGGGCCTTATTGATTTGATCTGGACAAGCTCACATAAGCGTCCGATGGTTGATCCTTAGATTTGGCCGGACCCTATCGTCCCCCAAACCGATCATCAATAACCGCTCTACCGTACTTAGTGACCGATTTTCCAGGATCACCTTTGCTCAATAACATGGACCCATTAACGGACATATTGCATGAGATGCGCCTGTCCGGCGGTGTCTTTTTGGATGCAGAGCTGACGGCACCCTGGTGCATCAACTCTCAGGTTGCACCGGAAGACTGCAGTCCCTTCATGCCCCTGCCGCGACAGGTGATCGCCTATCACTATGTCATGGAAGGTACACTGCTTATGCAGATCGCAGGGGAGGGGCCTGTGCCGGCCTGCCCAGGGGATATCCTGATCATGCCGAGAAATCATGCGCATCTGCTGGGGAGCGAGCTGCAAATCTCCCCATTGGACGCCGGCGCACTCATTGAGACCGGGCAAGGCGATCATGTGGGACGCATTCGCGCGGGGGGCGGCGGTGTGCCAACGCGCCTTTTCTGCGGATATCTGGGATGTGATGACCCCAGCCATCCACTCCTCCACAGTCTGCCGCCCGCCATCAAGCTGACCCTTTCAGATACCGCATCGGCATCCTGGATTGAAGGGTCGATCGGCTATGCCATGCGGCAGTTGCAGAGTGATGATACAGGTGCAAGCAACTCTCTCGCCCGGATCGCGGAGCTACTTTTTTCCGAAGCCGTGCGAACCTACGCCAACCAACTGCCTGAGACAGAGGGCAACTGGCTCGGCGGCCTGCGCGATAGACATGTCGCGCGTGCACTCGCGCTCATTCATACACGTTTGTCGGACACCTGGACACTTGATCAGCTTGCGGCCGACGTCGGCCTGGCCCGCTCCGCACTAGCGGACCGATTTGTCCGGCACATTGGCATGTCACCGATACGCTATGTCAGCCACCGGCGCTTAGTACGAGCTGCGGACCAGCTCACCTTTGGCCATGACCCAATTTCTGACATTGCCTATGCAGCCGGGTACGCATCAGAGTCCGCATTCCACCGCGCCTTTAAACGCGCCTTTGATATAGGACCCGCCGCTTTTCGCAAGGCAAAGCAGATGGCGACGCGTTGAAAGAGCCGCCTGCCTTGGCTATTGCCCACCATCTGGTGAAAGCGTCTATGGAAGGGTGGTAAAGCGCACCTGCCTGCGCAGCGAGACATAACCTGAATAGAATAAGAAGAGAGTGCCAAAGAGTTCGGCTGACTCCTCCAGCATCATGGCGAGATTAAAATCACTGTCCGATAGACTTGTCTCAATCAGATCACTGACGATATAGAGAACGACAGCGGCGAGAAACCAAGCCCCCGCCAAGCTGAGCATCCATTGCACCCCTTTGCGCCAGGTCACGCCTATCTCTCTGGAAATCCGAAATAACCACCCACACCACAAAACAGCCAGCATGAAGTAGTGAAGACGGTGTCTGGAAACGAAACTTACATAAGGCTCCAGACTAGTCTCGCGCACATCGAATTCGCGGACAAGCATGCTCACGCAGAACACTGTCATCCCCCACATAACCGACTGGTACAATCTGTCCGTTTCACGAATTGCCGTTACGGCAAATATGGCAGCGCTGGACAGGAGAAACAGGTTTTGGCCCGTTTCAAAATGCCAGTTCTCGAGATACACAACCCAGTTGCCGAAGTAGTAATAAGTCGCACAACTGACGCCAACAAAAAGCAAGACCATTAGTCCATCGCTTATCCGAACCAAATACGGGAGGAGTTCGGAACGCGTATGAAGCAACTGCTTGGTCAAATGAGCTTTCCCCAACCAACATGATGGAGCGAAGTCTCCACCTGCATCTCCGCCATGTATGTGACGTAGATCCTACTGATACAGAGGGTGTAAAGACTTTGAAACCCAACCTAAAGCACTAGTTCGTCATGAATGGTTTTACCTGTCAAATCTTCGCGGCGATGAGCCTTGGCATTAACCAAACTGGCGCACGCAGGGCGACACATTCCCGCGAACTCAAGATAGGGCTCACTCGGCTGCAGGCATCTCTGCCCTGAAAGGGCTTGCCTTATAGACGCCAAGGATTTTGAGCTCGGAACAGAAGAACTCAAGCTCTTCCAGTGCCAGCCTGACATTGCGCGACGCCGGATGCCCTTCTACGTCTGCATAAAACTGGGTCGCGTTGAAGGACCCGCCAAGCTGATAGCTTTCCAGCTTGGTCATGTTGACACCATTGGTCGCAAATCCGCCCATCGCCTTGTAGAGCGCAGCAGGCACGTTGCGCACCCGGAAGATGAAACTGGTCACCACCGGTTCGTCCTCTGGTTCCGCGTCATCAGGCTCTGTCGCCATTACCAGAAAGCGCGTCGTGTTGTGAGCTGCGTCTTCAATATCCTCTTTGAGAACATCCAACCCATAGACATCTGCCGCCAGTCGTGCCGCGATCGCTCCTCGCGTCGGGTCCCCGGCTTCTGCAATCTGGCGCGCGGACCCTGCTGTGTCAGCTCCCACAACGGCCTTCAGCTTCATCTCACGAATGAGATTTCTGCATTGACCCAGCGCCATCACGTGGGATTGAACAGTTTTCAGTCCCTCGAGTGTCGCGCCCTTCACCCCCAGCAATTGATGGCGGATCGGCAAGAAGTGCTCGCCGATCACATAGGCATTCGATTGCGGCAGCAGATGATGAACATCGGCCACACGACCGGCGACAGAATTCTCAATCGCGATCATGGCCAGGCGCGCACGGCCTTCGGTCAGGGCTGCAAAGGCATCTTCAAACGTATCGCAGGGCAGCACGACCATGTCCGGATAGGCTTCCTGGCACGCAATATGCGAGTTCGCGCCCAGCTCACCCTGAAAGGCGATGGTGTTTTCAGGTGTCGGTGACTGTCCCATGTGATTAGCGGTCGTAACCGCCCTTTCGTGATGCGCTTAACCGGCTAGTTCAGCGCGGGCTTTTTCCAAGTCGGCGGGAGTATCGACACCGAGTGGAACAGTGTCAACGAGGGCTGCGTCAATGCGCATGCCCGCTTCCAGGGCGCGTAACTGCTCCAGTTTTTCCCGGATTTCCAGCGGTGAAGGCGGCAGGGACACAAAGCGCGCCAGGGCTTCGCGGCGATAACCATAAAGGCCAATGTGATGATAAAGCGGCCCCTCATTTGCCGGAGCCGTTGCGCGGGTAAAATAGAGCGCCCTGCCCGCTCGCTCTCCATCGCTCATGGAGAGCACCGCCTTCACCACATTCGGGTTCGTGCGCTCTTGTTCGTCGGTAATTTCGGCGACCAGGGTAGATATGTCTGCCGGGGTGGTCTCCAGAACCTCCAGCGCCGCTTTGATGATGGTCGGATCAAGGGTCGGCAAGTCGCCCTGCACATTCAAAATGACATCGTGAACGCCCTTGGGGTCAACTGCCTCCAGCGCCTGAAACACACGGTCTGAGCCGGAGGGCAAGTCGGGGTCGGTCAACACCGCTTCACCGCCAGCAGCGACAACTGCCTCGACGATCTCCGCTTCTGCCGCCGCGATGACGACCCGACCGATTCCCGCTTCCTGCGACCGCCTCATGACCTGAACAATCATGGGGGCGCCTGCAATGTCTGCGAGGGGCTTATTGGGCAACCGTGTCGAGGCAAGACGGGCTGGGATAAGAATAATAGGAGAAGAGGCCATGAAATCTGCTCAGAACAGGGTGAAAGGGAGCGATTCGCCCTTTTCAGTCACGTTTCATGCCTCACCGGCCCGAAACCCACTTAAAAGGGCGGCAGAGCGCCGCATGCTTTGGGCTTTTATACGGGTTGCAGCGGGCTGGCGGAAGCGGGTAATCTCCGCGCCAACCAGCGGGTGGGGACTTCGCGGGTCATTTTGTGATCGCTCGAGCCCCCTCCCGGAGACCCTCAAGGCCGGAGCCGCTTTCCATGGACAGTTTTGAATTCAACAAAATCGCAGGTGCATTGCTCTTTTCGCTTCTGCTCATTCTCGGCGTGCAGAACCTGTCCTCCGTGCTTTTCTCAATCGAACCCGCCAATCCTGCGTCCTACCCGGTAGAAGTTGCTGACAGCGGCGACCATTCCGGCGGTGACGCTGCTGCGGTGGTTGAAGAAGGCCCAAGCCTTGCCATGCTGCTTGCCAGCGCTGATGCTGGAAAAGGAGCGAAAGTCGCTAAGAAATGCGCCGCCTGCCACACATTTGACGATGGCGGCGCCAATAAGATCGGGCCTAACCTGCACGGCATTATGGGCAGCGCGACAGCTCAGATTGCCGGATTCAATTATTCAGATGCCCTGACAGGTCTTGGTGGGGAGTGGACCTTTGAAAGAATGAATGACTATCTTGAAAATCCAAAGGCCTACGCACCTGGCACCGCGATGTCCTTCGCTGGCCTGCGCAAGCCCAATGACCGGGCGAACATTCTGGCTTACTTGAATGAGCAAGGGTCAAACTTGGCCCTGCCAGCTGCCGAGTAAGTCGGCGCAGTTTCCACATTAAAGATTCTTAAGAGGCGCTGTCCGTAAAGGATTAGCGCCTTTTTTCATGCTAATCTGCCTTCGCAAATATCGCAGTCTTGCCACATTCCTTGCGTGGAATGGGGGAGCGGTCGTTAAGCAATGAGGGAGATGGGTTTGGCGTGGATTGAACGTTTCGCGGTCGCTGGTTTGGCTTTATTAATTGGTGCGAGCCCAATGCTTGCAGAACCGGCGCTGGCAGAGGATGAGCAAAGACACGGCCTCACTCTTTTTGGGTCTCTCAAATACCCAGCGGGTTTTGAACGCTTCGACTATGTGAACCCGGATGCGCCCAAAGGCGGCGTCCTGCGATATGCCAGCATTGGCAGTTTTGACAGTCTCAATCCCTTCATTGTGAAAGGCCGGCCAGCCACGGGGCTCACAACGCATCTATATGAAACGCTTATGACCAGCGCGCTTGATGAACCCGCCAGTGAATATGGATTGCTGGCGGAAAGCGTCTCCCACCCGGATGATTATTCGTCCGTGACGTTCAAGCTGCGTCCTGCCGCGAAGTGGCATGATGGAACCCGTGTGACGCCGGAAGATGTGATCTGGACTTTTGAAACGCTCAAAGTCACGTCGCCTGCGATCGCCTTCTACTATGCAGATGTCACTTCCGCCGAGAAACTCTCGCCGCTGGAAGTCAGGTTCAATTTCTCGGTCTCCGGTAATCGTGAGCTCCCGCAAATTGTCGGTCAACTTCCCGTTCTGCCGAAACATTATTGGGCAACCCGCGACTTCAATGAAACGACGCTTGAGCCACCGCTTGGGAGCGGCCCCTACCGGATTAAGGAAGTCGATGCACCGACCTCCATCACCTACGAACGGGTTCCCGATTATTGGGGACGCGATCTATCGGTCAATATTGGCGCTCATAACTTTGGAGAGCTCCGCTACGATTATTTCGGGGATAGCACGATTGCCCTTGAAGCCTTTAAAGGCGGGCAAATCGACGTTCGGTTTGAAAACTCAGCCAAAGACTGGGCGACCGGCTACGACTTCCCGGCAGTCAAAGATCAGCGTGTGCGACTGGAAGAGCTTCGCACAGCAAACCCAGAGCCAATGCAGGGATTTGCGATGAACCTGCGCCGTGGAAAGTTCGCTGACCCTCGTGTTCGTGAAGCAATCGGCCTGGCCTTTGATTTTGAATGGGCCAACAAGACGCTTTTCTATGGCCAATACACACGCACAGACAGCTATTTTGAGAATTCCGAACTTGCCGCAAGCGGACTGCCGGAAGGCGCAGAACTTGCTCTGCTGGAACCCTTTCGCGAACAGCTGCCGAGTGCCGTGTTTACAGAGGCCTTTGAAACCCCCGCTACGGATGGCAGCGGCGCCAACCGGCGCAACTTGCGCACAGCGACTGGGCTCCTGAAAGAAGCTGGATGGTCCGTCAATGCTGATGGTGTGCTGGTGAACAATGAGAGCGGGGAAGCTTTCACAATCGAATTCCTGCTTGTCTCACCGACATTTGAGCGCGTTGTTCAGCCCTATCTGCAATCACTGAAGAAACTCGGCATCACCGGCACCATTCGGATTGTCGATACCTCGCAATATCAAAACAGGCTGGATGGTTTTGATTTTGACATGATCATTCACTCTGTGGGCCAATCCCTGTCGCCGGGCAATGAACAACGCGAGTACTGGGGCTGCGAGGCAGCGGAACGAAACGGCAGCCGCAATGTGATGGGCATTTGCGACCCTGTTGTTGAAGCCTTGAGCGATGAGATCATCCTCGCCAAAGACAGAGAGACGCTGCTCTCAGCAAGCCGCGCGCTTGACCGGGTTCTGCTGTGGCGGCACTACCTTGTCCCGCAATGGCATATCCCCTTTACACGTGCCGCTGTCTGGTCGCGGATTGCTCACCCAGACCCGACACCTGCTTTCAATCCGGGTTTTCCAAGCGTGTGGTGGTACGCAGGCGATGAGGCTGCAAACTGATGCGGCGCATCTGGTCGGCGGCCATTGCTGGAAGTCTTTCTCTCGCAATGACCTGCGGGAGCGCATTTGCCGCCCCCCGCCACGGCATGTCGATTTTTGGTGATCTGCTTTACGACGCGGACTTTCCGCATTTTTCCTATGTGAACCCAGATGCGCCCAAGGGCGGCACGTTCAGCCAAATCGGTCCCAACTGGATCCTCAATCAATCGCCGCTCACCTTTGACAGTCTCAACAGCTATATCCTCAAAGGCAATGGCGCGATGGGGGCGGAGCTTACCTTTGACACATTGATGACGCGGTCGGGTGATGAGCCTGACGCTGTCTATGGTCTTGTCGCGAAGACCGCCGACCTCGCGGAGGACGGCAACAGCATCATTTTTGATCTGCGTCCGGAAGCGCGCTTCCATGACGGCAGCCCCCTGACCGCAGAAGATGCGGCTTTTTCGTTGATGCTGCTCAAAGAACAAGGCCACCCGCTGATCTCCCAAAGCATTCGCGAGATGGCAGATGCTGAAGCGCTCAGCACACACACACTGAAAGTGACCTTCACCGGAAACCAGACACGGGATCTGGCTCTCCTCATCACGGGCCTGCCGATATTCTCCAAGGCCTATTACACAGAACATGCCTTTGACGAAACGACATTGGAGCCCCCCCTTGGGAGCGGTCCCTACCGGGTCAAAGACCTGTCCCAGGGTCGCTTTATCTCCTATGAGCGTGTCGAGGGTTATTGGGCACGAGACCTCAATGTAAATGTGGGCCGGTGGAATTTCGACACGATCCGGTATGAGTTTTACCGGGACCGCACGGCGCAGTTTGAAGCCTTCAAGGCGGGCGAATATCTACTGCGCGAAGAGTTCACCTCAAAAGTCTGGGCGACGGAATATAACTTCCCGGCCATTGAAGACGGACGGGTTGTGCAGCTGACCACACGTGATGATACGCCCTCTGGTGCACAAGGCTGGTTCTTGAACACGCGGCGCCCGCAATTTTCTGATGCCCGTGTTCGGGAAGCGCTGGGTCTTGCGTTTGATTTTGAATGGACGAACCGAAATCACTTTTTTGAGCTGTATCAGCGATCCGGCAGCTATTTTGAAAATTCTGCCATGCGGGCACGCGGAAAACCCACAGCCGGTGAACTGGAACTGCTCGCCCCCTATCGCGACCAGCTCTCCACGACCGTTTTTGGAGAGGCTATTGAGCCCCCCGTTTCCAATGGGTCGGGGAAAGACCGCCGGTTGCTGCTTCGGGCGGGCAAACTACTCGATGAGGCCGGGTGGACCGTTCAGGACGGCAAGCGGCGCAACGTTGACGGTGAAATTCTCAGCGTCGAATTTCTGAACGATTCCCCAACTTTTGAGCGCATCATTGCAGCCTTTCAAGCCAACCTTATTCAGCTGGGCATCGAGACCAACATCAAACCTGTAAATTCTGCCGAATACCAAGAACGCGTGAAGACGTTTGATTTCGACGTCATGACGCGGCGCTTCTCCATGTCAGCCACACCCGGCGTGGAAATTCATAATTATTGGAGTTCTGAGGCTGCCGACATATCCGGGAGCTTCAATCTGCCCGGCATTAAAGACCCTGTGGTTGATGCGCTCATGGAGAAAGTTATTGAGGCGAAAGACCGCGAGAGCCAAGTGCTTGCGGCGCGCGCCATCGACCGCGTGCTGCGCTCCGGCTTCTATTGGGTGCCCCATTGGTACAAAGCATCCCACAATCTTGCTTTCTGGGATGTGTTTGCCCGACCGGACAAATCCCCTCGTTATGCTCGTGGCAGCGCCATGCCGGACACACGCGGCGTCATCGATACCTGGTGGATTGACCCTGCGAAGGCTCAAAACGCGCCTCAAGCAGAGTAAGTAGAAAAATGATCGTGACCCTAAAATGATAGTGGCTTGGGGCCTTGGAGCGATTCAGTTAGACTCTCCCAAATGCCCAAGGGCGCTTCTGCCCGCCTCTCAACAAGACCGGACCTAATACATGGCCGCCTATATCGTTCGACGGCTTCTTCTGATGATCCCCACCATTCTGGGCATCATGCTCGTCAGCTTTACAATTGTGCAGTTTGCGCCCGGTGGCCCGATTGAGCGCATCATCGCGCAGATACAGGGCACAGAAGTCTCTGCCACCGCCCGCGTTGGCGGAACAGCCGGAAGTGATTTCTCAGGTGGCGGCGGCGCTGTCAGCGATGTCACGGCGAAATATCGCGGTGCTCAGGGTCTGGACCCTGAGTTTATTGCAAGCCTTGAAAAACAATTTGGTTTCGACAAGCCTGTTTATGAGCGCTTCGCCTTGATGGTCTGGAATTATGCGCGGTTTGATTTTGGGGAAAGCTATTTTCGCGATGTTCAGGTGATTGACCTCATCATTGAGAAAATGCCGGTCTCCATTTCACTGGGACTTTGGACGACGCTGATCACCTACATGATCTCCATTCCGCTGGGGGTCATGAAAGCCGTGCGCGATGGTTCAAGCCTTGATGTCTGGACAAGTGCGGTCATCATTGTCGGCTATGCGATCCCCGGATTCCTGTTTGCGGTTGTTCTGATCGTCTTGTTTGCGGGAGGGTCCTATTTTGATGTCTTCCCCCTACGCGGGCTCACCTCCGACAATTGGGAGGAGCTTTCCTGGTTCGGCCAACTGAAAGATTATGCTTGGCATCTGGCGCTTCCCATCACCGCCATGGTGATTAGCGGGTTTGCGACCACCACTTTGCTCACGAAAAACTCGTTTCTGGACGAGATCAAAAAGCAATATGTGGTGACAGCGCGGGCAAAAGGTCTTTCGGAGAAAGAAGTGCTTTACGGTCACGTGTTCCGCAACGCCATGCTGATCGTGATTGCTGGATTCCCGGGAGCCTTTGTGGGCGTCTTCTTCACGGGCTCCCTCTTGATCGAGACGATCTTCTCGCTCGATGGCCTGGGGCTCCTGTCTTTTGAAAGCATTATCAACCGGGACTATCCGGTTGTCTTTGGCACGCTCTACATTTTTGGGCTTCTGGGTCTCGTCATCACGCTGATCAGCGACCTGACCTATACGTGGATTGATCCACGCATCGACTTTGAAACGCGGGAGGTCTGATGCTTAGATCTTTGCTCGCCATGTTCAATATTACACCACCAAAGACAACGCCGCTCAATGAGCGTAGGTGGCGCAATTTTAAAGCCAACCGGCGGGGTTTTCTGTCCCTCAAAATATTTCTGGTGCTCTTCTTTGTGACGCTCTTTGCGCCCCTGATCGCCAATGACAAACCGCTGTTGCTCACATTTGAGGGCTCGATCTATTTTCCCGCTTTCAACACCTACGCGGAAACGACCTTTGGAGGCGACTTTGCAACAGAGGCGGACTATCGCGACCCTTTTGTTCAAGAGCTTATCAGCGACGTCAACGGTACGATGATATGGCCGCCCATCCGCTATAGCTATGACACGATCAATCGCAATCTGCCGGTGCCTGCACCTGCGCCGCCGAGTGCAGAAAACTGGCTCGGCACGGACGATCAGGGCCGGGATGTCGTAGCGCGCCTCATTTACGGCTTTCGTATTTCTGTTCTCTTTGGACTCACGCTCACCATTTTCTCCTCGATCATCGGTGTCGCCGCCGGGGCAATACAGGGATATTTCGGTGGGTGGCTGGACCTTATCTTTCAGCGCTTCATTGAGATCTGGACGAGTGTGCCGCAGCTCTATCTTCTCATTATTATCGCTGCCATCATCGAGCCGAACTTCTGGATACTGCTCTTCATTCTGCTGCTGTTTAGCTGGGTGTCTCTGGTCGGTGTTGTGCGCGCAGAGTTTCTGCGTGGTCGCAATTTTGAGTATGTGAACGCTGCCCGCGCGCTGGGCGTCTCGAACGGCACCATCATCTATAAGCACCTGCTGCCCAACGCGATGGTCGCCACGCTCACCTTTATGCCGTTTATTTTGAACGCGTCGATCACGACACTCACGTCTCTCGACTTTCTGGGCTTTGGCCTGCCGCCGGGTTCGCCCTCCCTTGGTGAGCTGCTGGCCCAAGGCAAATCCAACCTGCAGGCACCGTGGCTTGGCTTCTCGGGCTTTTTCACCATCGCTCTGATGTTGAGCCTGCTTATTTTTATCGGTGAGGCGGTGCGAGATGCGTTCGACCCCAGAAAGACACTCTCATGACAAAAGATGGCATGAGTAAACACGCGGGCACGCCGCTCATTGAGATCGACAATCTCAGCGTCGACTTTCGACAAGGTGAGGAAATCACGCACGCGGTGAAGGACGTGTCCCTCAGCATTGATGCGGGAGAAACGGTGGCGCTTGTTGGAGAGTCCGGTTCTGGAAAATCTGTCACAGCCCTCTCAATCCTGAAGCTCCTGCCCTATCCGCAAGCCTCTCATCCAGGTGGCGAAATTCGCTACAAAGGCAAAAACCTGATGAGTGCGGATGAGACCGCACTGCGCGCTGTGCGCGGCAACCAAATTTCCATGGTGTTTCAGGAACCCATGACGTCACTCAATCCCCTGCACTCCATTGAGCGGCAGGTAGGTGAAGTTCTGATCCGGCATAAAGGTCTGAGTGCGCAAGCGGCGCGCACGGAAGTTCTGGTCCTGCTTGAAAAAGTGGGCATTCGCGATGCGGAGAGCCGCCTTGATGCGTTCCCTCACCAACTATCCGGTGGGCAACGGCAAAGGGTCATGATCGCCATGGCGCTTGCCAACGAGCCGGACCTTCTCATCGCTGACGAGCCCACCACAGCACTCGACGTCACCGTGCAGGCCCAAATCCTCACACTCCTGAAAGATCTGCAGCGCGAAATGGGTATGGCTTTGCTGCTGATCACCCATGATCTGGGGATCGTGCGCAAGATGGCCGACCGCACTTACGTCATGACCGACGGCAGGGTTGTGGAGGAAGGTACAACGGAAACGATTTTCGCCGCGCCTCAACATGATTACACAAAGCACCTGCTGGCGGCAGAACCCAAGGGGCGTCCCGAAGCACCGCGCACAGACGCGCCGGTTGTGATGGAGACGGACAATCTCAAGGTCTGGTTCCCGATCAAAAAGGGCTTTATGCGCAAGACTGTTGACCATGTGAAGGCGGTGGACGGCATTTCTGTCACTGTCCGGCAAGGCCAAACCGTGGGCATTGTGGGTGAATCCGGATCGGGCAAAACAACCCTCGGCCTTGCCATGCTCCGTCTCATCTCAAGCGACGGGCCTATCCGCTTTGAAGGGGATGGCATTGACGGACTTGCCACCAAAGAGATGCGCCCGCTCAGGGAACATATGCAAATCGTGTTTCAAGACCCGTTTGGGTCTCTGTCACCCCGCCTCTCCATCACTCAGATCGTTGAGGAAGGGCTGATTGTTCAAAACCGTGGGCTGTCATCGACAGAAAGACGCGCGCGGGTTACGGCAGCGTTAGAAGAGGTCGGGATTGATCCTGCGATGCAGGACCGTTACCCCCACGAGTTTTCAGGCGGTCAGCGCCAGCGCATCGCCATTGCGCGCGCCATGGTCCTCCAGCCTAAATTTGTGATGCTGGATGAGCCGACCAGTGCGCTTGATATGTCTGTTCAAGCGCAGATTGTGGATCTGCTGCGGACGCTGCAGAAGCGCTATAATCTCGCCTATCTTTTCATCAGCCACGATTTGAAAGTTGTCCGTGCTCTTGCCGACCAAGTGATTGTTATGCGGGCAGGCAAAGTTGTTGAGCAGGGTTCTGCCGACAAGATATTCCAGGCACCTGAAACCGACTACACAAAGACGCTGATGGCAGCGGCGTTTGATCTTGAAACAGGCCCGGGCGACGTCTCAGCGTAAGCAGAACGCTTAGAGGATTTATATCCGTTTGATGCTCGTCACCGGTCCGTCGCTTTTTTCAATGCGCCGGACGGCTTCAACAATCGGCTCTTTTACCGTGCGCATATGGGTGGCATTGGCATGAAGCAATGTTTCCGGGTCCAACATGATGCCGACATGGCCCTGCCAAAAAATGAGATCTCCCCGCCTCAAGATTGAGAGATTTTGCGGATCGGGCAATCCCTCCCCCAACGTCGCTTCCTGCAAGTCTGTATCGCGTAAGCACGCAATGCCACATCGCTCCATACACATTTGCACAAGCCCCGAGCAATCCAGACCGCGTGCATCTCTGCCCCCCCAGAGATAGGGAACTCCCAGAAACTCTTCCGCGACGGCCACAAAATCAGTCGCATAGGTATCAATTTTTGACAGATGAGACGACACGACATATCCGCCGCCTGCCAACTCAACAAATTTTCCCTCGGCCCCCGTTACCGAAAGCTTGGCATTCATTGACAATGGCATTGCCGGCCGCGTCTTTATGTCTGGCTCGGGGTACAGAAAGGTCCGCAGGGAGACAACACGATGGGTCCCCGTCGCGACCGGTTGTTGAAGCGATTTTGAGGCGACGTAGCCGACATAATCATCGTGGACTGACTGGCCCCAACACCACTCTCCCGCTGTCTCATAGACACGAAATGTCTCCCCAAAAAGCAGCTCCGTGTCCATGGGCGCATGTTTTTCTGCGCGCCGCAGGAGAGGCGCCCGGGGTACGATCACCTGGAAGTCATCGCTTTCCACAAACCTGTCCGCCTCCACTTCACCCCGCAAATAGGCCGCGGCGAGATCGGCCCGGTAGGGGTTCAATCTTTTGTCGAGACTTTGTGCTTTTGTCACGACGTGCGATCCTCTGCTTTCATGAGATGTGCTCTTTGGCTTTGGCGATGATGGTGTCAGACAGCTCACTCAAATAGATCGAGCCTGCCACTGTGCGCTGCACCAACACGTTACGCTTATCGGTGTCGTCTCGCTTGCGCTTTAGCAGATCTTTTTGTCCCATCGTGTCAAGCGCTCGCGTGATCGCCGGCTTCGACACATCGAGCTTTGCCGCGAGCCCCCTCACCGTGTGCGGGGGCGATTCCAGATAGACAGTCAGCAGGATTGCGAGTTGGCGCGCAGAAAGGTCCGGCACATCGCGGCGCACCGTGTCCAGCACGACATCGTGCCACCATTTCAGCGCATCAAGCGGCTTTAGCTCCATCGGGCCCCCACGCTCCTATTCCGTTTCGGAGCCGGATCAGTCTACCCGCGGAGCTGCGTGACGCCAAGGGATTAGCGCCCGCCATATGTCTTTTTTAGATAGGAGAAGAGCGCGCGAATGCCCTGCGCCTCACCCCCCACAGGTCGGCCGGGTTTTGCGCGGGGCGTCCAGGCGAACACATCAAAATGCACATAGGTCTTTGCGTGCTCAACGAAACGGGCGAGGAAGAGAGCCGCCGTTATGGAGCCTGCCTGTCCCCCACTGGAGATGTGGTTCACATCCGCGATTTTGCTGCTGAGCCAGCCGTCATATGCTGACCAGAGCGGCATGCGCCAAAGGGGGTCTTCCACCTCCCCTGCTGCTTCACTCAGGTCCGCCGCAAACTGATCGTCATGTGTATAAAATGGTGGCAGATCGGGGCCCAGAGCGACGCGGGCAGCCCCTGTGAGCGTTGCCATATCGATCAGCAGATCGGGTGCCTCCCCGTCTGCTTCGACCAAAGCATCGGCCAGAATCAAACGCCCTTCCGCATCAGTGTTGCCAATTTCCACACTCAAGCCTTTGCGGCTCGACAGCACATCGCCCGGGCGAAACGCGTTTCCTGCGATCGCGTTCTCTACCGCCGGAATAAGCACGCGCAGCCGGACCTTCAGGTTTGCGCGCATAATGAGTTGCGCGAGCGCTAGTACGTGCGCGGCACCGCCCATGTCCTTCTTCATTAACGACATGCTATCGCCGGGCTTCAGGTTCAGCCCGCCTGTGTCGTAACACACACCCTTGCCGACCAATGTCACTTTGGGTGCGGTGTCGTCCCCCCATGTGAAATCAATCAAACGCGGTGCTGCGCTCTCTGCCGCAGCCCGTCCCACGGCATGAACCATGGGATAGTTTTCTGAGAGCAGGTCATCGCCCAGGATCACCGAGCAAGGCGCGTCAAAATCCTCTGCGACGTTGCGCACTGCGGCTTCCAGTTCCGCTGGGCCCAGATCACTCGCTGGAATATTTACAAGGTCCCGGGTGAGGAAGACGGCGTCGACCAGGTCATTCAATTCCGCCAGGTCTACGTCCTCTGGCAAGATAAGCTTCGGGATGTCCCTGTCCTGCGACTTGTATCTCGTGAAGCTATATGTCCCAAGCGCCCAGGAAAATGCAGCATGCCCGGCGTGCATCCCCTCAAGTCCCGCTAGTCTGTAGGTTCCCGCTGGCAGGTTTTCTGAAAGAGCTGCAAAGATAAAGGGATCATCTCCTTTGCCGATGCCAAGCAGGGCGCCAGCAAGGCCGCCTGCCTCGTCGGGCAGCATGAGAACCCGTCCCGCCTCACCAGTGAAGCCTGCCGTCCCCACCCAGGCTGCGTTGGCGCCTGGGTGCGCATCGCACCATTTCTGCACGTCGCCTGAACCCACCGGCCAAACAGGGAGGGCCACAGCATCTCTGTTGGTGATAAACACATCTTCCACGGGGGACCGCCTCTTTTGATTTTGCTCAACCGCCTGCAAACAGTATAGAGGGTCGGAATTTCCTGCAATCCCAGCGCTCCTGAGGTCTCAGAGCGCCCCACCCCAATTCGAGAGGCATCTCATGTCTGAGTTGAAATATCGTTTGCTCACCGGGCCCGACGATCATGCGTTTTGTGAACGTGTTTCCAAGGCCTTAGATGAGGGATATCGCCTACATGGCGGACCCGCCATTACTTTCAACGGCAAGACAGCCATCGTTGCGCAAGCTGTGGTGCTCGATAGCCTGCCCAAAGACACCTGAAGAGCCTCAGCGCTCCAGAATGCCTTTCTCAAAATAGAAGAGCTCAGCCCCCGGGTGGAGCAGGATCGGCACACCCTGGACCGCTGTTTCCACACTGACGTTGCGTCCGTGTGCATGGGCGGACACAAGTGTCGTGCGATTGCGGTCATCAAACAGGGCGCGGGTCACATTGTGGACGAGATTCACACTGGTTGTAGATCGTGTGATCCACAGGGCGCCAATGCCGATCGTGTCCACCTCTCCCACAAACCGGTACGTGTTTTCAGGAATGGTAAAGCGGCTATAGAAAGCCCGGTCAATCCGCAAACGATCAGCTGGCTCCCCCTCTATGGGAACAATATCAATCGCCCCCCTGACTGCCAGGTCTTCGATGGATCGCGCTGGCGCTCCTGCAACCAGGAAATAGGCGTCGAGATTGCCCGACAGGATCATCTCCGCTGATCTGGAGGCGTCGGCGCTCACCGGCTCAATTTCGGCGAGAGAGACACCATAGGCTTTCAAGATGCCAATGGCATCTGCCCGGGTGCCAGAGCCTTCCGATCCAATGGATACCCGCAGGCCCTTCAAATCGCGCACCCCTTTAATGTCCAGCCCTCGGGCGATCACCAGATGAACGGCTTCAATATAAAGATTGGCAATGACCCGAAGGTTTTGGCGGGGTTCTTCGCCCTCAAAGGCGCCTCGTCCATGATAGGCATCGGCCAGAACATTTGCCTGCACTAGCGCTGAGTCCAAGCGCCCATCGGCGACGGCTCTTGCGTTCGCCACCGACCCTGCTGAGCCTTTGGCAATCGCCACAAGCCCTGGCACGCCGCAGCGGTCGCCCGGAATACAGGGGTCGGAACCCGGAGGCCGGCTGATCACTGCTGCAAGGGCCTCACCCATGGGGAAATAGGTCCCACCGGTCGAGCCCGTGCCGATTTGGAAAAAGGTGACCCGCGCATCATTGTCATCCCAACCGGTAAGGCTATTGCCCATGCCAAGCGCCAGAAGCCCCAAAACGGCCGCTCCCAACACAAATAGTAACACCCGGTCGAAGCCCAGCTGGTCGATCCATTTACGGATTGTTAAGAGAGAATTTTTGAAACCACGTGACGCCATGTCCCACTATACGAGCAAGCGGTGGGCTACTGAAAGAGGCCCGCGCAATTTGATGCCAAGTTTCTACTTAAGCCTTTCTTGAGACCTGTCAGCGAGGATGGACCGTGGGCAAATGTCGGAGCCCGCCGATTAGCTATGAGATGTGGAAACCAATGGCTTACATCACGTTCCTTCGTTCACATTCGAGCCTGACACGTTCGGTTATGGCGACCGCTTTGGGCGCACTGATGCTCGGTGGCTGCGCAACCGATACGCCCCCTGAACGTCCGGGCCTGGGCGCTGCAAGCGACCTCCCTGTTCATCTGGCTGAACCACGTGATTTCGTCGCCTCTGCGGCCTATTGGGGTGGCGTTTATGAGCAGGACCCGAAAAATGCTGAAGCTGCTGCAAAATATGCGCGTGGCTTGCGCCATCTGGGCTCCCTCACGCAAGCATTGAACGTTCTCCAGCAGGCAAATGCGTATCACCCTGATGATGCAGAGATTTTGGCTGAATATGGCAAAGCGCTTACCGCTGGCGGCAAGCCGGATCAGGCAGCCGCCTTGCTCGCCAAAGCAGCTGTTTTGAACCCAACCGATTGGACAATCCTCTCGGCTGAAGGCGTCGCGCTCGATGAAATGGGCGAACATGAGAGAGCGAAGACGAAATATAATGCCGCTCTGCGCCTCGCCCCCGCCCATCCCACAATCTTGACCAATCTTGGCCTCTCGCACGCCCTGTCAGGTGACCTGGTTGCGGCTGAAGTCACCCTTCGCCGGGCTGTCTCCAATCCAGCGGCAGGGGCTCATGCCCGCCAAAATCTGTCGCTTGTCCTGGGCCTCAAAGGCGACTTTGAAGAAGCTGAAAGACTTGCCCGTGCGGATCTCCCGCCGGCCCTTGCCTCCAGCAACATCACAACCATTCGATCGATGCTCGCGCAGCCTGCGCTGTGGCGGGAGATGGAAGCCCTTGATGCACCAGCAGATACAACCTCAACAGGTGCGCCCTGGTAGCTCCTCGGCATCCCCCGAGAACAGACAGGTTCAACGAGACACTTCTCAAATAAAAGCGCCGCAGATGGTCAAACCCTCTGCGGCTTCTTTTTGTTTGAGCACGTGCTCGATCTCTCTACTGATAAAGCTTGATCACCGCAGGGCCCAGGATCACAAAGAAGAGCACTGGCAGGAAGAAGGCGATCATCGGCACCGTTAGCTTCGGCGGCAGACCTGCGGCCTTCTTCTCTGCGGCCGCCATGCGCATGTCCCGGTTTTCCTGTGCCATCACCCGAAGGGCTGTGCCAAGCGGCGTCCCGTAACGCTCGGCCTGGATCAAGCTCATCGTCACTGCCTTCACGCCATCCAGGCCCGTTCTGGTGGCCAGGTTTTCATACGCCATCCGACGGTCCTGGATATAGGAAAGCTCAGCCGTTGTCAGACTGAGTTCCTCCGCGAGTTCTACAGATTGGGTTCCGATCTCACCGGCGACTTTATGAAATGCCGCTTCAACGGACATGCCTGACTCGACGCAGATCAACAGCAGGTCGAGCGCATCAGGGAACGCTCTTTTGATGGATTCTTGTCTGCGGGCAATCATATTCTCAACAAAGACGTTTGGCAGATAGAAGCCAATGAAGGCAGCGGCAAATGCAAACGCAACTCTCGCCATCGGTTCGAACCCAAAGGAGTTCGCAAAAAAGAGATAGAAGATGGTGACAACGAACAGGATGATCGGCATGAAGAAGCGAAAGAACATGAACGAGTAGACTGGGGCCTGCCCGCGAAAGCCTGCCTTTTTCAGCTTCCCACGAATGGCGTCACTTTCCATCAACTCCATCAGGTTCAGTCTATCGACGAATTTCTTGATGAATGTCTTAGGGTCTTGGCGCAGCTTTTTACCGTCGCGCTCCCGCTGCAGTTCCTCGCGATGGGCACGCCGCATCGCTTCACGCTCACTGGAAACAGATTTCATTCGCGTGGACAATTGATCGGTTTCGAACATTGGCGCGGCAAGCGTGAGGACGGTTGCAAACGCGGCGAGCGCGGTTAGCAACATCACGATATTCTCGAGACTGAACAGGCTTTCAACGAGTGCAAACATCTACCGGCTCCCGTTCTAAAAGTTGAAGTTGATCATTTTGCGCATAACCAACATTCCCATGCCCATCCACATCAGACCGCCAACAATGATCAGATTTCCCGTCGTTGTTGTGAACAAGATGCTGATATATTCCGGTGTTGTGAGATAGATCAGCAACATCACGCCCGGAGGCAACACGCCGATAATCCCGGCGGATGCTTTTGCCTCCTGCGACATGGCCTGGATCTTCGCCCGCATTTTTTTGCGGTCTCGCAGCACATTTGAAAGATTGCCGAGTGCTTCAGACAGGTTGCCACCTGCCTGTTGCTGGATCGCCAACACGATCATGAAGAAGTTGACCTCGGGAAGCGGGATGCGCTCATAAACCCGTTGCAACCCCTGCTCAACAGTCACGCCCATTGCCTGACCATCGACAAGCTCTTTGAACTCGCTTCCGACCGGCTCGGGGCTTTCATTTGCGATGATTTTCAAGCAGTCATTGATGGGTAGACCTGCTTTGACACCGCGCACGATCACATCGAGTGAGTTTGCAAACTCCTCAACAAAAGCAGCCTGGCGTCTTTTGGTTTTGAAGTTGACGAACCAGCGCGGAAACCCAAAGCCCCCCGCAAAACCACCGAGCACTGCGGCGCCGATGGGCAGGCCCGATAGCGCGACGCCCACAGCCACAAAAAGCCCAAAACACGCGCTTGCGATATAGAATGTTTTTGGTGTGATTTCCAGACCAGCCCGCTGGAGCCGAAGGCGAATGGTCAACCTTTCCTTCTCAGCTTTCTGTTTCGCCTCAATCTCTTTCAGGGTTGCCTGAACCTGCTTTCGCCTTGGCCCCGCGTTGTCACTTTGGGTGCTCTCTTTATCATCTGCGGAGGCTCCGCGCGCAGCACCGCGTGCGACCCTTGCCATTCTCACGTTTGATTTGTCGCTTTTTGATCCAACAAAAACAAACCCGACAGCCCCAATGCAGACCGCGACCAGCAGAGCGACACCAAATATGATGAGGGTTGTTTGATCCATCACAAGCCTCAATCCTGCGCTCTGTCGAGTGCTGCAGAGAGTTTGTGGTGCTGATTGTAGTACCGGGCTTTATCCCAAAAGGCCGGGCGCGCAATACCGGTTGATTTGTGGCGCCCAATAATCTTCCCTTGCTCGTCCTCTCCCTCCATGTCGTAGATGAAAAGGTCCTGCGTCGTGATCACGTCGCCTTCCGTACCAAGCACTTCAGTCACATGTGTGATCCGTCGCGATCCATCGCGAAGACGGGCAGCCTGAACGATAATGTCGACCGATCCCACAATCATTTCGCGGATGGTCTTGGAGGGCAGTGCAAAGCCGCCCATAGTGATCATGCTTTCCAGCCGCGACAATGCCTCACGCGGTGAGTTGGCGTGGAGCGTTCCCATAGAGCCGTCATGGCCCGTATTCATTGCCTGCAACAGGTCAAAGGCTTCTGGTCCACGCACCTCACCGACGATAATGCGTTCCGGGCGCATACGCAGACAGTTTTTTACGAGATCGCGCATGCTCACCTCGCCCTGCCCTTCAAGGTTTGGCGGCCTCGTCTCCAACCGCACCACATGAGGCTGCTGAAGCTGGAGTTCCGCCGCATCCTCACAGGTAATGATGCGTTCGTCGGTATCGATAAAACCAGTCATACAATTGAGCAGGGTCGTTTTCCCAGACCCCGTACCGCCGGAAATCAAGACATTGCACCGGACATTGCCAACCACCGCGAGGACATCTGCCCCTTCTGGAGAGATCGATTTGAACCCCACCAGATCGTTCATGGTGAGTTTGTCTTTGCGGAACTTACGAATGGTGAGCGTGGGTCCGTCGAGCGACAAAGGCGGCGCGATAACATTGACACGACTGCCGTCTGCGAGGCGCGCGTCACATATGGGGCTCGACTCATCCACCCGTCGGCCAACCTGGCTCACGATACGCTGGCAGATATTCAGTAATTGCGAGTTATCGCGGAACTTGACGTTTGTTGGTTCCACACGCCCTTCCACCTCGATAAAGGTGAGGCCAGCGCCATTGACCATGATATCGGAGATATCGTCACGCGCGAGTAAGGGTTCGAGCGGTCCATAACCCAGAACGTCATTGCAGATATCCTGAAGCAGGTCTTCCTGCTCGGCTATCGACATCACGACATTCTTAATCGCAATAATTTCGCTGACAATGTCGCGAATTTCTTCACGCGCGCTCTCAGTATCAAGTTGTGCGAGCTGGGTCAGATCAATCGTGTCAATCAGCGCATTGAAGATCGTCGTCTTGACTTTGTAATATTCCGGCGACCGGACATCTGCCCCAACATGGGCGGGGGCTGGCTGCGGTGCGACAAGTGGTGTGGCGGCGATCTTTGGCGCTGCCGGTTTTGCAGGCGCAGGTTTGGTCGCAGCAGCTTTAGGAGCTGCAGCCTTGGCAGGAGGGGGAGGGGGCGTAGAACCCTCCGCAGATGCGGCAGGCGGTCGCCCGCTTCCTGAATCTTGACGCCGGCCAAACATGGACTATCCCTTCTTACCCAGAAGACCGGATAGAAGGCCCTTTTTCTTCTCAACCACAGCGTGGCGGCCCGTTACCAGGGTCGACAAGTGGCGCACGGCGGCAGTGGTTTTGTTCTTTGGATCAATTTCCTGCAACATCTGGCCATTGTTGGACGCCGTCCCAAACAAAACTGGATTGAACGGGAGAAGCAAAGTCGGTTCCTGTTCAATCGCCTCTGCAAAGTCTTCAGCGGGAATCTCAGGGCGTTTGGGCATGCGAACCTGGTTCAGCACGACATGAGGGGCCGCATCATTGGTCCGCTGCTTTTTCAACAGATCCAGGTAATTTTTTGTATTCCGCAGGCTTGCCAGATCCGGCGTCGCGGTGATGACGATCTCATCGGCATTCAACAATGTCTGACGTGACCAGCGGCTCCAGATATGCGGCATGTCGATGACAACGCAGGGACATGTCTCGCGCACCGTATCGATAACGGATTCGCAAGATTCCGCCAGCAACTCGTCGACTCTGTCTAAGGTCCCCGGGGCGCCAAAAATGGAGAGCCGGTCAGTACATTTGACCAATAGACGATCCAGTAAAACATCATCCAGTCGCTCTGGCTGCATCAACGCTTCCGCCACGCCTTGAATCGGATCCTGATTAAAATCAAGGCCTGCGGTGCCAAACGGCAAATCCATGTCGATGAGCGTGACGTCTTCGCGCATTTCTTCTGAGATACACCAGCTTACATTGTGAGCCAGCGTGCTGGAGCCCACGCCACCGCGGGCACCAACAAAAACAATCGACCGCCCAATGGGCGGCGCATCAGGGTCTGCATAAAGACGCGCGACCGAGTCAACGATCTGAATCGGGGTTAGTGGTGCGACCAGATACTCATTCACACCCTGACGGATCATCTCCCGGTAGAGAGTAATGTCGTTGAGGTGCCCAACAATAACCACCTTGGTTCCTGCATCGCAGACTTCAGCCAGAGCGCCCAGTTGCTTAAAGAGGGTCTCGCCGCCTTCAATCGTTTCAACGATGATCAAGCTGGGCGTGCCGGTATCTCTATAGTATTTCACGGCCGCAGGGATGCCGCCCATGTGGACCGTCACATGTGCCTTTGCCAAGCGCCGATCTTCACCTGCGCGCTGAATGACAACGCCCGTCTCCGGGTTCTCACAGAATACCTCGATGGAGATCCTGGGAACCGGCTTTACGACAGACTGCGTGACGAATTCATCATCGTCCTCGTCAATATCCTGCTCGTCTAAAACGATTTGTTCTGCGCTAGTCATCAGATACTTCGCTCACTGATCCTGAGGCATTGCCGGACTCCTGGGACTCCGTTACCTCACCTATACGGTAGTTCTCGATTACTTCATCGCGGCGCGGCGCGTATGCAGGATCCCAATCCCGCGGGCCAATAAGGTCCGCTGGCTCAGCGACCATCGCGGCAAGATTGCTCTGGGTCGCGCACCCATAATTCGGTGTGCGTCCGTTGTTCGGGGCAAAAGCATAATCTTTCGTCCAATTCCCGCAGGGGCTCGCGCTTGCGACAAATCGACGGTAGGTCAGAATGATCGGGGCGTTCGCGTTCGCTGAAGATGCCCGGTAGGCCGCATACCCAATAGCGGGCTCTGGCAACCCAGCCTCACGCAATGCAGCACGCGTCTCAGCAACGAGCGATACGGCAGCGGCTTCATTGGGCGACCCGCTGGGTGCGGCAATGGTGAGAACGCCATGCCCGCGCGCTCTATATGTTGCCGCAAAAGACTCGAGAGCTGCTTTGTCGGATGCGGACAAGGCAATTTTGTCCTGCGGCACGTCCATCTGAAGCGTCACCACCTGTGGGTCCACGCTGATCGGATGTTCATAGCGGGCATCGAACATGGCGTCTTCGCGGTCGTTAAAGGCACCACACGCTGCAAGCCCACAAGTCATCACAAGGGTCAGGATTTTTTTTATCATCTGTCTCTCCATTCCCCTCAATCCACCACGAAGCCGACAGGACCCTGAAGGGCACCGTCGGCACCATCAGAACCCGCCACGCCGTAGGTCGCGTTCAAGCGCCCCATAAGAAATGTGTCCAAGTCAGATGCAGGTGCAAAGCCATCGGTGGGCAGCACAAGTTTGTCGCGGCTTGTCGCATCCACCAGATAAGGCGTCACGATCACAACAAGTTCCGTTTCATTGTCCTGGAAGTCACGGCTGCGAAAGAGGGACCCCAAAATCGGGACATCTTTGATACCGGGCACCCCGTCAATGTTCTGTTTGGTGCTTTCAGACAAGAGGCCCGCCATCACCATGGACCCTCCACTTGGCAACTCAACTGTCGTTTCCGCACGGCGTACCCTCAATGCGGGAACGGTCACACCGTCCTGACGGACAATGTTGCCGTTCGCATCTGTCACGGTCGTTCCTTCGAATACGAAGGACCCTTCATTGGAAAGTTCACTTACTTCCGTTGAAATCTGCAGACTGATCCGCCCTTCGCTGAGCACAACAGGCTTGAACCCGAGGCCAACACCGAATGGTTTGAATTCCAGGATCACATTACCGTTTCTGTCCTGCGAGGTTGGCACCGGAAACTCACCCCCCGCAAGGAAGCTTGCAGATTCTCCAGAAATCGCCGTCAGATTAGGTTCTGCGAGGGTTCGCAAAAGGCCTGCCCGCTCCAACGCCGTCAATGCGGTGGTGAGGTCAGAGCCACCGGTTGCCGGAAGACCATTTGGCGCAGATGTCAGGCCCCCAAGAGGATTACCTTGAAGCGCAAACGCGTTCGCTGTGGCAAGGCTCAACGCCAAATTACCAAAATCCACGGAACTGGTTATGTCGACACCCAATTGCTTAATCAGGCTGCGCTGCATCTCCGCAACCGTCACCCGCAGGTTGACTTGTTCCTTGCCGTCAATCGCCAACATGTTGAGCACATAGTCGGGATTGCCAATGAAGCGTGCAGCAAGATCGCGGGCCTGGCTGGCTTGGGAGGCGTTGGGAACGCGGCCTGAAAGAATGATATTATTGTTGACCGCCTCCACGCTCACCCGGGCATTGGGAAGAAAGCGGGCAATCATATCAGAGAGGCCTGCGAGATCTCGCTCCACGCGGATCTCCAGGTTCAAAATCTGCTCGCCGCGTTCGTTGAAGAAGAAGGCATTTGTCTGCCCAATCTCCATGCCAATCACATAAGTCCGGCGCGCGGTGCGAACAACTGCATCAACAATCGCCGGATTGGAGACCAGAACATCACGCGCATCCACTGGCAGTTCGATGATGGCTGCTTTGTTCAATCCCAATGTCAGGGTTCGTGATGCCGAGCTTGACCCGCCTTCTGAAATTCGGACCAACTGAGCATCTCCCGCCGCCATGACGGCGCCGTCGGTGCTCACACCCGATACTGCAAGCAGCAACCCGATCGACATAAATGTGAGAGCCTTCCGGAGTTTTTCCGGAGACAGGAAGCGATAGCGATACGCAGCCATCCAGGTCATTTCCCTCTCCCTGAAATCGTTGTAACCGTTGTCTCAGCGCCATACCGCAAGATGCGGACAGAAGCCCCCTGGCGGTTGGACGTGCTTCTTGGTTGCTCAGCAGATGCGCTTGTCGGCACCTGATCTGTCTGGCCGCTATCGGCCAGAGGCCGCAAGGCAAGCGCGAGTTCGCCCTGTGCCGCTGCAAGCGCAAAATCTTCAGCTTGGTCCGGCAGCATTTCCAGCGTCGCCGTCTTCCCGACGACGACCTGCTCGCCTTCAACTTCTTTGAAGGTCTGATCAATCGCCAGGACGCGCACATTGCGGAGAATGGTTTCGCTGCGATACCCACCGGCGCTCCCCCCTTCGTCTGCGTCAGCCGAGCGCAGGCGCATGGTCATGATCACATCAACCCTGTCATTGGGGAGGATGAACCCACCGGCACCCGTCTCAGGCGAAATCCTTGTTGAAACAGCCCGCATGCCCGGAGACAGAAGGGCGGACATGAAGCCCGCATTTTCAAAGCTCACCAGTTTGCCCGACGTGACGGGCTCTCCGGCAAGAACGGGGCTGCGTGCAATCGCGCCCCCAAAAACATCAAGCGCGTTTGGTTGAACATCGCGGGTGACATAGGAAGCAGAGACAGCATCTTCCGGCCAGGGTTGCCAAATAAGGTCTCCTTTGCCGACACGTTGTCCCAGCGTCAGATTGCTCTTGGCGACCAACACTTCTGCCATCGGCTGTTCGATGACCTGCGGGGCAGCGAGTTGCGGCTTCTCATCAGACACGAGTGAGCGCGCCAAGAATGCCGCGAGGCCTGCAGCAACCAAGGCCAATGCTAGTATTCCAATTCTCATCGCGTTCACGGGATCACCACCTTTTTTCGGCTGTGAGAGGTCGATCGATCTCTATCAAACGACTTTTCGATCAACTTATAGTTAATTTGTCTGCGTCTTTTTGAGGCTCAGAGACGCAAATTTGCAGCTCAGTTTCTTTCGTCAATTCCATTCATTTCCGGTCAGATGGGCGTTACAGCCAGCGCAAACCACACCGTCTGAGGCAGCGCGATGAGCGCGCCGGCGGCGAGGGCAATGCCGTAAGGAATACCTGCCTGCTTGTCATGCAATCTGGCAATCCAGGGCGTTGCTTCCATTCCAGCCATCAAGGGTGCCTTGCGGAACATCAGGAGCGTCAGGGCGAGGATGCCGCCCATAATCGCTGCCCAAAGCAGGTAGGCCGGCAGAGCAAGCCAGCCTGTCCACAGTCCAACTGCTGCTAAGAGTTTTGCGTCGCCACCGCCCAGTAGGTTCATGGAAAACATCACCATGCCCACAAGCAGAAGAACCACCCCCAGCGCCAAATGACTTGCGATGATCGTCCAACTCAGATCAGCAAACGGCGCAACGACCACAAACAAGCCCAGTAACCCAAGCGATACCCAGTTGGGTATCTTGAAGGTCAACAGGTCGCTGACTGCAGCAATCACAAGTAGCGCCGGGAATATGGTGAGGATGACAACCTGCAAGGTGCATAAGCCTAAAAGTTGAATGAAAACAAGTACTTTGAACGATTTATCTCAGAAGGAGAGAATGTCGTCCCGGGTGTAAACACGACGTAAAGACGGGGCGTTTTTCTCCACGCACCAATGTGCTTGGCGCGCGCGCCCAACCGTTGCCGCAAAAGGGGTGGTTCATCGCTCACACAAAAAAACCGCTGACGCGCATAAGCGGTCAGCGGTCTTCTTGGGGTCGGTCCCGGTCAAGCCTGAGCCTGATCAGAAGACAGCGCCTGATTGTTGAACCTGGTTCAGGTGCCAGCGATACCGGCGGAGATCGCATTAAACGCGGCCAATATCTGCTGGCCCAGTGTTCCGACAATGCCAACGATTGCAACTGAGATACCAGCAGCGATGAGACCATATTCGATGGCCGTCGCACCGGACACGTCATTCGCGAAAAGCTTCATAAATTTAGTCATGACTAGATCCTCATAAATACTCTTAGTACAGCACCAACCCAAAGCCATTGCCGTTCGGCACGTGCCTTTGAGCGAGGACCAATCTACGGGTGCGGAATTACCCTCAAGTTAATCTGAAGACGACAATTAACGATATTCAACGTTTTTATTTAGCCAAACCCTCCAAATACATAATATTCTCCACATTTCCTGCCTTTACTTCATCTATACAAGCATAACATCTTCTTCTTCACTTCCTCGGGTAATAGGTTGGTTAAAAATTGGTGAGCAGACAGGCACTCAGCGCAAGAGCGATTATTTTCATTTTGAACGCTCTCCCGCCCGGGACCATCGTCCGCGCCTGTAGGATGGATTTTCAGCAAACTGTCTCATTTGCAAAGCGTTTAGCCTTTCAGGCCTACAGTCCGTTCAGACCTACACCACACCTGCGACCTATGGGTCGCGGCTAAAGGGATCATCTCAGATGACGCACGTCCAAAAGCGGCCACTTCGAACTCTTACCTTTGCCGCCGCCTTGACCGGGGGCCTTTGGGCTCTCCCCGCGTCGGCAGCTGACCTTATCGTCGAAGTCAATCACTCGCGCCTCCACGCGCTCGGCCAAGCCACGTCGACCATCATTGTCGGCAATCCGGCCATTGCAGATATCTCCGTCAGCAACAACAGTACGCTGGTGGTGTTTGGCCGTTCCTATGGAACAACCAATCTGATCGCCCTCGACGCAGGTGGACGGCAAATTGCCAATCTTGATGTGAGAGTGACGGAAGCGGAGGATGCGGTCATGACGCTCAATCGTGGCAGCGTGCAAACGTCATATTCATGTGCCCCACGGTGCGCCCGTGTCATCAATTCCGCTGACAGCCCGGAGGCGACAGATGCCTTGCTAGGAACCACCTCAGCGGTGACCTCCTTCAGTGACGAGGCTGCTGCCGCAAGCAACGAATAGTTCCGCCGCACACCACGGCAACAAAAAAGGGGCACCTCATATTGAGGCGCCCCTTTTGTCTTTCAGACTCCAGGCAACCTGCCTTATCGGCTCAACCGCAGATTTGACAGGTCGCGGGCAATTGCCTGGAAGATGGTTTGCAGCTGCTCATTGCTTGGAGAGTCAAAATACAGAGCAGGACTGGTTGCGCATTCTTCCATCAATTCCTGCGTGTCCAAGTTCGAAACTTTGAAGGTGATCGTGTAGAGCCGGATGCCCTCATCTTTGATGTTCTCACAAATCTCCGCTGTCTTGGGATCAAGCCTGGCTTCTGCGGCAGACTTGTTGGTCGTGCCAAGACGACCCTGTCCGATATATCCATAGGCTGTGTATCTGGAGCGATTGAGATCGTTGTTCAGCGTCCCAAGAACGTTAGATCCATCTGTCAGCAGAACAATCGCCTTATCGACAGTCTGGTCGTCATACTCCCGAGCTTCCGTAAAAGGCTCTCCGGGAGAGATGACACGCCACCCCCACGCGAGACCAACTGGTATATGCGTGACGCCATTCGCATTCATCGCGTCAATGCTATCAATGAGAAGATCTTTGTCATTCGTCAGCGGTGTCACGGGACGCATGGTGCAGCCCGCGTCAGGACCGCGGCTCGAAGAATTGACCCAAGCTCCGTCATACTTCTCTATGTCACGTTGACGGGCTGCATCATTGCCACCATTGACGTCTGACAGGTAATTGTTCACGTACTTGTTCGTGTTTCGCTCATCAGGCGCAAACCAGGGCACCCAGAGCGTGTCCGGTACCCCGCTGCTGGGCGGTGTATCCACTTCATCCAGCGGTTCTGGTCTTGTCTGCACACAGCCTGTCCAGGATCGATTGTTGATTTGGTCGTACAGGTCCCACAGATTGTTCACATTAGGGTCTGTGTTGAATTCAAAATTCTCATCATGGATGCTCGACGCCCCCGTCATATCAAGTGCCGTCGTTGGAAAATCTGTCCCCACATTGACGCCGGCTGCAAACGGCACTAGGCCAATATGCAGTTTGTCTGGATTTGGGTTATCCCCATAAAGAATGTTGACCAGCGACGTCGCTGCTTCCTTCATCGCACCAAGCTTGCCGCTTGATCCCATGGAGCCCGTGTTATCGAGCACCATAACGATCTCTAGCGCCTTGTTCTCGCGCGTCACTTCAATCGCGCTGGCGACATCCATCTCATGAATACCAAATATGCCCAGGAGCGCCGTCGGCAACGTTGCCCCTGCAGAGAGAGTGACCACGTTGTCTTCCACGTTCAGCTGCAACTCGCCAGGAACACCGATTTCGCTGGTCGGATAGTTTGCGTTGAAGAAATCCTGCGCGAGGGTCTCCAAATATTCGTCGGACGCACCAGGTGCCCCTGCAACGGCAAGACCCGCCGCGTCCAAGGCTTGCGTCAGGTGTGCACGCACGACATAGGCCCGGGACAGGTCAACCCCGATACCTGCAGCTGCCATAATCGGCATCATGGCCAGCGCAAAAATGATCGCGACGTTACCCTGCCGGTTGCGCTGCAGCTCGCCCGCCATCGCGAGGAACCGCCGCGCAGCACCCATCATTCTATTTCCAACTTGATCCATGATTACCTTGCCCCACGTGGGAGCACTCCCGTGCCTGGGATTAAAACCTGCCTCACACTAGGGGTTCGGGATTAAGGGAGGCTCAACTGATGGAAAACGAATTGGATCAAATTGTCTCTACTTTCCCCTCCTTCTCCGCGGACACCCTGTCCTTGGACACATGCAGGAGGCATACGCCGGTAGAAGGCTAAAATTTGAACCAATTTCACGCCATATTTGGCTCTAATTCCACGCCCGAAACTGACGCTCCAGAAAACATTTTTGGCTAATCATACGCCCGTCAAAAGCCTTCCGACGGGAGGCGGTTAAAGATTAAGAGAGGCACCCGTGACATTTAAGGGCACAGGAACGGGACCATTGAGGCGGGGTATGAGACCTCGCGCTCTGCGGTCCTTCAGACGAGATGTCTCCTTTAGACAGGATGACGGGGGCAGTGTTGCGGTCGAAATGGGCCTCATCGCAATCCCTTTCTTCGCCTTTTTGTTTGCGATGGTGGAGACAGCGCTGATCTTCTTTGCGTCCGTTGCCATGGAAGGTGCCATGGAAGATGCGGCCCGTTTGGTCCGCACAGGTGTCGCCCATGAAGACGGGATGACCGCAGAACAATTTAAGATCGAAATCTGCTCGCGCAGCCCACTGTTTTTTGACTGCGACCAGAGCCTAGTTGTCGATGTCCGGACTTTTGATGAATTCGGCGATGTGGATTTCGTCAGTCCGTTAGACGAAGACGGCAATCTGTCGAATAATTTTCAATACAATATCGGTGGTGCCGGTGAAGTCGTCATGGTGCGCGCATTCTACGTGTGGGATGTCATCACCCCGATTGGCATCGGGCTGGAAAATATGGCCGGCGGCAGCCGCCTTCTTGTGGCAAGCGCCGTTTTCCGGAATGAGCCTTTTGGCGAAATCCTTCTAGGAGGAGGCTAATCATGACCCGCTTCTCAGCAAATGTCGCGGCAGCATGGCGCGCCTTCTTTCGGCGGACCGACGGCACGTCTTCGGTGGAGTTCGCCCTTTTACTGCCCATCATGGTTTCCATCTATTTCGGGGCGGTTGAGATCAGCAATGCACTGATTGCCGATCGAAAACTCAATAAGACCGGCAGTGCCGTCGCGGACCTCGTGGCGCAGGCCGTGGTTGTCGATGACGATCTTATGGCCGACATCTTCCAGGCCAGCACTGCCATTATGGAACCCTTCGGGGCGGGCACCCTCACTGTAGTCGTGGCAAGCGTCGTGGCAGATGAAAACAACGACACGACGGTCGACTGGAGCGATGCCTATAACGGGACGGCTTATTCAGAGGGGGCTACTTATATTCTGCCTCCTGGCCTCACCTCTGCCGGAACCAGTGTCATCGTCGCTGAGGCCCAATACACCTACACGTCGCCTATTGGCGAGTACCTGACGGGTGGCCTGACGTTCACCAATCGCTACTTTTTGCGGCCTCGTCGGACATCAGCGGTCGGGAGATCAAGCTGATCAGGAAAGGTCAGTATTGATTAACCATGTTTCTCAATTAGGTGATGCAAACATGTATCAGGTCAATCTGACCGCCTAAACCGGGTATCAAATAGCCCGATTGGTGACCGCCAATTTCGGTCGCAAAATTGACCTGCCGCGACGTCGAAACGCCCAGTCAAAAATGAGTCATGTCGCCTGACATGTTTGTAAGTGCCTGAATTTCAAGGGAAATGATGGCGGAGAGAGAGGGATTCGAACCCTCGAGACGGGATTACCGCCTACACGCTTTCCAAGCGTGCGCCTTCAGCCACTCGGCCACCTCTCCGCAGTCAGCGGCTTCCTAACCATCTGATTTGGCGCGCAATATACCCTAGGTCTCGTCGGAATCAACACTTGTCGGTGCTGGTCATGAAATCTCCCCTCAGCAGCATCTTGTCGTTTGTATCCCGAGCAGTTACCGTTTCGTTAAGTCGTGACATGTTGCGACGAGTAAATGGCTGGGGGGCCAAATAATAATGATCATTTTCAGGCTAATCGGACTTATCTTTATTGCTGCAGCACTCATGGTTTTGGGGGCCGATGGCATTCAGACGCTCGAAGCCGGGGAAGTAAAAATCCGCTCCTTGGGTGAGTTATGGACTTTGCTTCACTCGGCATCCCTTGAATCTACAAACGCATGGGCGGCAGAAGCGCTACCGCCAATGGTTGCAGATCCTGGGCTCACGTCTCTTATGACATTCCCATCTTGGGCAGTCTTCGGCGTTATTGGCATCATCATTGCCTTCCTGTTTCGCCGTCGGGACTAATCAACACCAGAAAAGGTGGCCCTGCGAACGCTTTGGGGGAAGTTTTCGCATTGTTGGACGCCTGCATAACGGAGCGTGCCCTCGGGCATCGCTCCGTTATGCATTTTTAAGGACACCCCAACGTGCGGCTTACTTTGACTTTGCTAGCTGTGGCCTGCGCTCTGGCAACACTTGGTGCCGGGGCATATGACCTGTTTGGCGCGCCTGCGCGCAGCGGCCTTTTTCACACCGGCGGCGAACTCTGGTTTTCTCTGTCTCCAGATACACTGAACCTCATGCAGGCTGTGACCCAGCGCTACGTTTCACCTGCTCTGTGGGATCCGGCAATTGTTGCTGTTCTCAAGCTGCCTGCTGTCGCTGCGCTCGGACTTCTGACAGCGCTGCTCGCCGCCTACCCCTTAATGCGGGCGCTTAGTTCTCGTCCATCTTGAGGGCGGCGATAAACGCTTCTTGAGGAATATCGACGCGGCCAAACTGACGCATCTTTTTCTTCCCCTCTTTTTGCTTGTCCAAGAGCTTGCGCTTACGGCTGACGTCGCCACCATAGCATTTGGCAGTCACGTCTTTGCGCATAGCAGCGATGGTCTCACGGGCCACAATCCGCCCGCCAATCGCTGCCTGAACAGGTATCTTGAAGAGATGCCGCGGGATGAGTTCCTTGAGCTTCTCACACATGGCCCGGCCACGCTGTTCTGCGCGCGAACGATGCACGACAGTGGCAAGCGCATCCACCTGCTCTTCGTTTACAAGGACGGTCATTTTGACGAGGTCGCCCTCTTCATAGCTCTCGATCTGATAATCAAAGCTCGCATAGCCGCGTGTCACCGACTTCAGACGGTCATAAAAATCGATCACCACCTCGTTGAGCGGCAGATGATAGACAATCATGGCGCGCGACCCGGCATAGGTCAGATCGATCTGAGATCCGCGCCGGTCTTCACAGAGCTTGAGCACGGCGCCCAGATATTCGTCGGGGACCAGGATCGTTGCTTTGATCCAGGGTTCCTCAATGTGGTCGATCTTCATGACATCGGGCATGTCTGCCGGGTTGTGCATCTCCTCCATCGACCCGTCGGTCATATGGAGATGATAAATCACGCTTGGGGCCGTGGTGATGAGATCGATATTGAATTCACGCTCGATGCGTTCGCGCACAATCTCCAGATGCAACAATCCCAGGAAGCCACAACGGAAGCCAAAGCCCAGTGCGGCACTGGTTTCCATCTCAAATTCAAAACTGGAATCATTAAGCCTGAGCTTCGCCATGGCCTCGCGAAGATCTTCGAACTGGGCGGCATCCACGGGAAAGAGGCCGCAGAAAACCACTGGCTGAGCTGGCTGGAACCCGCCAAGCGCCGTATCACACGGGCGTCGTTCGTCGGTGATCGTGTCACCGACTGCGGTGTCTGCCACTTCTTTGATAGAGGCTGTGAAAAAGCCGATCTCGCCTGCTTTCAGCGACGGCATATTTTCCTTCTTTGGCCGGAAAATGCCAACCTGCTCGACCGGGTACACATTCCCCGTCGACATCATCTTGATGCGCTGACCCTTTTTCAACTCACCATCAACAACGCGTACCAGCACCACAACGCCCAGATAGGCGTCATACCAACTGTCCACCAGCATTGCCTTCAAGGGCGCAGATCGGTCACCGGCCGGTGGTGGCAGCTTGGTTACGACCGCTTCGAGAACATCTGGAATACCAAGGCCCGATTTGGCCGATATCTCAACCGCCTCGCTCGCATCCAGGCCAATCACATCTTCGATCTGCTGGCGCACCCGGTCAGGCTCTGCAGCGGGCAGATCAATCTTGTTCAGGACAGGCACGATCTCGTGGTCGACTTCCATCGCCGTATAGACGTTGGCGAGCGTCTGCGCTTCCACACCCTGGCTGGCATCCACGACCAGAAGCGATCCCTCGCAGGCGGCCAAAGAGCGGTTTACTTCGTAGGCAAAATCCACGTGGCCCGGCGTGTCGATCAGATTGAGCTGATAGGTGATGCCATCGGCCGCCTCATAGTCCAAGCGCACGGTCTGGGCCTTGATGGTGATGCCCCGCTCACGCTCAATATCCATGCTGTCGAGCACCTGCTCTTTCATCTCACGCTGGGTGAGACCGCCGCAGGTCTGGATCAACCGGTCCGCAAGGGTGGACTTGCCGTGATCAATGTGGGCGATGATGGAGAAATTACGAATATGGGCGAGGTCTGTCATGGGCGCGATATATCACCGCTCAGCGTAAACAGCCACTTAGAAATCCCCAAACAACGCCCTGATTTGACTTAGCGAACGCATCTGTGAAAACTGCTATTTCGCTATAGGGAGGGATGCTATGTCCGATAAGACAGAAACACTGTTGCCACAGCTGCTGATTGTCATCGTAGTTTTAGTGATTGTTGTCGTCGTGCTTGGGTCTGACACAGACTGGACAATGCTCAAAAACCGTAACTTGTCGGCACCTGACCTCGCAGGCCTTGTGCTCGGGCTTGTCGCCGTTGCCCTTTTTATTGAACGCGCCGCTCAGGTTTACCTGGGCATCACAAGAGGGGAGAAAAGCGCCAATCTCCGTCAAAAACTCACGGCGGCAAAACAACAAGTTGAAGAAACAACCACTGCTCTTGAGCGTATGGCTACCAAAGAAGCCGCGACACAGAACGAGAAGGCAGAGATTGGCAACTACATGGTCAGTCTGGAGGCTCAAAAAACGGTCGCCAACACAAACGCTCAAGAACTGGCCAGTTACCGTGCTGGAACAGCGAGATGGGCACTCACAATCAACCTAATTTTAGGCCTTCTCGTCGCCACCGTGGCAGCCAGATCGTTAGGTCCAATGTTTGATTGGACGGGGTGTTCGGGAATTTCAGAAGCAAACTGCTCCCCTATCACTCCCTCATCTTGGTTCACCTTGGTGGACATTTTGATCACCGGTGCTCTTTTAGGGGGCGGGGCCGACGGTCTTAACAAGATTATCAGTGTATTTACCGCTTACGCTGAAGAAGCGAAGAGCAAAGTTCAGAACATCTAGGCTTTGATTCTATTTGCCGGTCTTTGAACCTGAGGACCAGTTTGCAGCGCGTTTTTCCATCCAGGCCTTAATCCCTTCTTTGTAGTCAGGATGCTTTGCCATGGCCTCCAGGAGGCTCTCTGCCTCCTCCACAGAGGCTCGAGCGCTTCTGTGCTGGTCTGTGTAGATCTGCCACTTGGTCTCCCGCAGGGAGCCCGGAGCGGACTGGGTCAACATCTGGGCATATTCATAGACAGCAGGCATCAGCGCCTCAGGCTCCAGACATTTATTCAGGAACCCCATTTCCAGAGCCTCCTCCGCCAGAAAGACCCGCGACGAGAGCAGAAGGTCATTGGCATGAGTCAGCCCAATGATCCGCGGCAGGACCCAGGAGAGGCCAAACTCGGCTGGAAAATTGAACCGGCCATGGGCGGTGGTGAATTTCGCGCCTTTGGCCGCGAACCGAAGATCTGCGAAGGCCGCCAGCACCACCCCAATTCCTGCAGCCGCTCCGTTAATGGCGGCGATCACCGGCTTCGACAGGCCAAAATGATAGGCGAAGGTGGCGTCGAACTCATCGCGGATGCCAAAACCCGGGCGGGCAATGTCGTCGGTCGTTCCGCTGTCATAGCGCCCCTTGTCCGAGTGACCTTCGAGGGCTGCCGTATCGGCGCCTGCGCAAAACGCTTTTCCTTCGGGATCTCCTGTCACGATGATCACCCGCACAGTCGGGTCCTGATCCAGCTCGGTCAGCACATGGCGATATTCTGTATGCATCCGCCCGGTCCAGGCATTGCGCCTGTGGGGACGCGAGAGAAACACCGTCGCAATCTCCCCCTTGCGCTCAAGCTTGATCGTTTTCAGATCCATCCGCCGCTCCTGTCCGTTGGGTTCCATTTTGTTGTTTGGCGCGCCGGTCTACTTCCAAACGCTCCATAAAGGCCCCCGCGATGATGCCTGAGGGGAGTGCAATAATGCCGATCCCGATCAGCGCAATGGTCCCTGCCAGAAATTGACCCATCCCGGTCACGGGAAATGCATCGCCATAGCCAACGGTCGTCAGCGTCACGACGGCCCACCAGAGCGAGCGGCTGATCGACCCGAAATGTTCCGGATTTGCGCTGCCCTCGGCATAATAGATGGCGACAGCGGCGAAATAGACAGACGTGACTGACAGGAAAAAACTGATCAGAAGTTGTCGCCAGACGGATTGAATAACTTCCACCAACATTTGTGCGGCAGGCACAAAACGCGCCAGCTTCACCAAGCGCATGAGCCGGATCGCCTTCAGCCCTTCAACGGAGAAGGGGATTTCAATCCCCGCTGCCATCAGTGCCACAATGAAGAGCTCAGGAGCAAACGCCAGAAAATCGACGACAAGCCAGAAACGGCCTGCATAGGTGCAGCGCGCGCCGATGCCTGAAATTCCTTTGGTTTCCCCTGCGGCCCAAATCCTGAGCAGGAACTCAACACCAAAGACACAGAGAATGATCAGGTTCGCTGTATTGAGCGCGTCTGCCCAAACGCCCGCCAGAGCAGGTTCCGTCTCCAGTGTGAACAGTATCACGCTCGAGAAGATAAGCCCGACAAGCAGCCAGTTCACCGGCGACAGGCCCGCCCTGTCCCACGAGTCAATCGTCAGCTGACGGTCAGCCAGACGCCTGAACCGACTTAATGTGCTTGTTTTGGATTTCGACATGTCCCCTCCGTGCGCCCTGTTTTATAGCGGGCGCACGCGAAAGGGAATGTTTGAGATCTGACCCCTATAAAAGACGATGGCTACAGGGGTGCAATTGAGCGCCCCAACACCCGGGCCTATCTGTTGGATCGGCTTCTAGATCAACACTAACTGCGGAGCTTGCCGTCTGTTGCTTTTGCAACTGCGGCAACGATTTTGCCGCTCACCGCTTCAAGCTCCTGATCCGTCAGGGTTTTATCCTGCGGCTGAAGGGTCACTTCAATCGCAAGCGACTTTTCATCCGCCCCCAGGCTGCCCCCCTCAAACGCATCGAAGAGCGTTACACGGGTGATGAGCTTTCTGTCAGCGCCCAATGCCGCCCGCACAAGAGCGTCGGCTGCCTGGTCCTTGGCAACGATGAAGGCAAAGTCGCGTCGCACCGGCTGGAGATCAGGAATGGTAAGGCCAGGCTTGGTTTTGGTGGGCTTTGCCTTCGGCTTGGGGATCGCATCCAGCAGAACTTCAAAGGCGACAATCGGTCCGGCCACGTCCAACGCATCCAAAATCTTTGGGTGAATTTCGCCGAACCTCGCCAGCACATTCTTTGGCCCCATGCGCAACACACCTGAGCGGCCCGGATGATACCAGGCGGGCGCATCGGCAGCGACTTGCAGATTGTCGACTTTGGCTCCGAGGCTTGCGAGCAATGCGCTTACGTCAGCCTTGGCATCAAACACATCAACCGCTTTTGCCGCCCCCTGCCAATGCCGGCCTGCGCCGTTCGCACCCGCAGTGCCTTGACGAATGCCCGTGGCCACATTGATCTGATCGGTTGGTTGATCGCCTTCATATTGCTGCGCCACTTCGAACAGCATGACATCTTGCGCGCCGCGCGCCATATTGCGCCCCGCCGCAGAGATAAGACCCGGCAAAATTGCAGGGCGCATGTGGCTCATGTCGCTGGAGATCGGGTTTGCCAGCTCAAGAGAGGCAACCGCATTCTCGCCACCGCCAAAAAGCTCCGCATGGGCCTTTGGAATGAAGGACCAGTTGACCGCTTCCACAAAGCCGCGGGATGCCAGCACGCGTTTGGCGTTGCGAAGACGCTTCTGGGAAAGGTTCAAGACCGGGTCCGCCACTGCATGAGATTTTGGCAGCGGCGTGGACGTCACTTCTTCCAATCCGTGAATGCGAACCACTTCTTCCACCAGATCTGCTTCGCCGAATACATCCGGACGCCAGCTTGGCGGTGTCACATCCAGGCGCCCGCCTTTGCCACCCGACACGTCAAACCCTAGATCGCCCAGGATTTTTTCAATCTCTGAGGTCTCGAGTGTCAGTCCGGTCAGGCGTGATACCCGAGCGGGATCAAACGAAATCATGTGAGAATGGTCAGGCGTTTCGCCGGCAACAACCCTGTTCGATGCTTCCCCACCGCAAAGCTCCATGATCATGGCTGCCGCGCGATCAACGCCTGGCAATGTGGAGGCCGGGTCAATGCCGCGCTCGAAACGATAGCGGGCATCGGAGACAATCCCCGTCTTTCGGCCTGTGGAGGCGGTTCTGCGCGGATCGAAATAGGCGCTTTCGATGAAGACATCGGTTGTGGTTTCCGTCGAGCCGCTTTCTTCCCCGCCCATAACGCCTGCAAAACCTAACACGCGTGCATCGTCAGCGATGACGGTCATGGTTTCATCGGTTTTATATTCTTTGCCATCAAGCGCCGTGAAGGTTTCGCCCTTGCCCAAACGCGCACGAACCGTACCGCTCAGCTTAGACACATCATAGACATGGAGCGGACGGCCCTGGTCAAACGAAATGTAATTGGTGACATCAACCAGTGCATTGATGGGACGCAGGCCAATCGCGAGTAGTCTCTCCTGCATCCATGCAGGGCTTGGGCCGTTCTTCACGCCTTTTACCATGCGGCCTGCAAAGACAGGGCATGCCTCTTTTGTGTCAGCGTCGAAGTCGAGCTCTACGCTCACTGAACTCTCAAAGGCGTCGGCCACTGCGGGCACCGCATTTTCTTTGAGCGTGCCAAGACCGGCAGCTGCCAAATCGCGGGCAATGCCATAGACGCCCAGGCAATCAGGACGGTTTGGCGTGATGCCGATCTCAATCATGGGATCGGTTTTGCCGAGCGCTTCTGAGGCGGGCGTGCCAACGGCCACGTCACCGCTAAGCTCGATAATGCCATCATGTTCTTCAGAAAGTTCCAGCTCGCGCTCAGAACACATCATGCCGTTGGATTCAACGCCTCTGATTTTCGTGGGCTTCAACACCATGCCGTTTGAGGGGATGGTGGCACCAGACGGCGCGAAGATGCCGAGCAGACCGGTCTTGGCATTTGGCGCGCCGCAAACGACCTGCAGCATTTCGGTCTTACCGTCGATCAGCGCTTCCACCTTGCAGAGCTTCAGCTTGTCGGCGTCCGGGTGTGGACCTGCTTCGACAATGCGCGCGACTGCGAAGGGCGCGAGCGCTGCCGCCGGGTCCACCACCTCTTCGACCTCCAGGCCGATCATGGTGAGCTTTTCAACGATCTGGTCGAGCGTTGCATCGGTTTCCAAGTGGTCTTTCAACCAGGAGAGGGTGAACTTCATGAGGACAGCCCTCCCGCCAGCGTGGGCACATCAAGTGCGGCAAACCCGTAATGACGCAACCAGCGCAGGTCTGTTTCGAAAAAGGCGCGCAGATCCGGGATGCCATATTTCAGCATGGCCAGCCGGTCGATGCCGACGCCAAAGGCAAAGCCCTGGAACTCATCAGGATCGATATTGGCGGACTTCAGCACGTTCGGATGCACCATGCCGCAGCCCAGAATTTCCAGCCAATCATCACCCTCGCCAATGCGGATTTCATTGCCAAGGCGGGCGCAGCGCACATCCACTTCCATGGAGGGCTCCGTGAACGGGAAGAAAGACGGCCGGAAACGAATTTCCACACCTTCGGTTTCGAAATAGGCACGGAGGAATTCTTCCAGCGTCCACTTCAAGTGACCCATATGGGTGTCGCGATCCACGACCAGGCCTTCGACCTGATGGAATTGCGGGGTGTGGGTCTGGTCGCTGTCGCAGCGGAAGGTGCGGCCAGGCGCGATAAAGCGGAAGGGCGGCTCGCTCTTTTCCATTGTGCGCACCTGCACTGGGCTTGTGTGGGTGCGGAGCAGCGGACGGGTGCCGTCTTCGCGCTCATTGAAATAGAACGTGTCGTGCATTTCCCGCGCCGGATGGCCTTCAGGGAAATTCAGCGCTTCAAAATTGTAATAGTCGGTTTCAATGTCCGGGCCTTCTTCCACGGCAAAGCCCAGATCGCAGAAGATGGCCGTAATCTCGTCCATCGTCTGGGTGAGTGGATGAATGCGGCCCTGCTCGATGGGGGTTTGACGCACAGGCAGGCTCACATCGACCTTTTCGGTCGCAAGGCGTTCTGTCAGGGCGGCGTCATGAAGCGCGACCTTGCGGGAGGCGATGGCATCGCCCACGCGGGTTTTCAGACCATTGAGCGCTGGACCCATTTCCTGGCGCTCTTCGGGGCTCATTTTACCGAGCCCTTTCATGATCACAGAAATGCTGCCCTTTTTACCAAGGGCGCCAACGCGCACCTCTTCCAGGTCTTTTTCGGTTCCTGCAGCGCTTACTGCCGCCAGAACGTCCGCTTCAATCTTCTCTAGATCGCTCATTTTCCCTCAACTCGGGGTTTTCCCCGATCTTTCACACCCAACTGCATACAGGATTGGGTCAAACGCAAAAACCCCGCACGGGTCCTCTAGCTGCCTTTTATACAGGCGGCCCGAGAGAAGCTGCGGGGTTCTCGAATGTTGGACGTTCAATAGGGGAGACCGGCGGATCATCTGAGTTCAGACTTCCGCCAATCATTCCAGACATATTCCGCCGCGTTTCCGGACGGAAAACCGTTACCACTTTTCCTGGAAACGCTCTATTGAAGTGCCGCTTCTGCCTGGTCGACCAAAGACTTGAAGGCCTCTGGCTCGTGGACAGCAAGATCAGCCAGAACTTTCCGGTCAACCTCGATGCCAGCGCGCCCGAGACCGTTGATAAATCGGCCATAGGTGAGCCCGTGCTGGCGGGTAGCAGCATTGATCCGCTGGATCCAGAGCGAACGGAAATTCCGCTTTCTGGCTTTGCGGTCGCGATAGGCATACTGACCGGCTTTTTCGACGGCCTGATTGGCTATGCGGAAAGTATTCTTACGGCGACCGTAAAAACCCTTTGCCTTCTTGATCACCTTGCGGTGACGGGCATGGGTCGTGACGCCTCTTTTTACACGTGACATTGCTCTCGCTCCTTAGCCGTACGGCATCATTTTTTTGATAATCCGCGCATCAGGGTCGGACAGAATGGCCGTGCCCCGCTGATTGCGGATCTGCTTGTTTGATCGTTTGATCATGCCGTGCTGCTTGCCGGACTGCGGATGGCGTACTTTGCCTGATGCAGTCAGCTTGAAGCGCTTTTTTACGCTCGATTTGGTCTTCATCTTGGGCATTTTGCTCTCCTTGCATTCGCTAGATTTTTGCGCCGGGGTTTCGAAAACCAAAGGAAACCCTAGCATTTTAGGCATTTTGAACCGACTCGGCATGCCCTAGATGAGCCGGACGGTTCTGAAGATCGGGAGTTATACGAGGTTTGGGGCCAAATGCAAGCCCAGGCTGGGATTTAGACAACCCTCAGATTGTCATTGCCCGATTTATTCGGGCAATCCAGAGCGGTAGCCTCGGACTATGGAAAAGGTCTACTACGTCTACCTCTTGGCAAGTGAGCGCAATGGAACGCTCTATGCTGGCATGACGAATGATCTTGCGCGCCGCATTCATGAGCATAGAACCGAAGCGACGGACGGGTTTTCCAAGCGGCATGACGTCAAACGGCTGGTTTATGTCGAGCAAATGAGCGACGTCCGTGTCGCTATTGCCCGCGAGAAGCGGATCAAGAAGTACCCGCGAGCCTGGAAGATCAATCTGATCGAGCAGACCAATCCGACCTGGCGGGATTTGTATGATGAGATTCTTGGGTAGGCAGCGAATGCCGCTCGCGTGAAGTTCCCTTACCCTGGATTGCCCGAATAAATCGGGCAATGACATCTTTGTTCGGAGGTAGGCAGCAGAAACCTAAAAAAACTCTTTGTCACCACCCGACTTGTTCGGGTGGTCTAGGGGCGACACGCGCAGGTTGGTGTTCCAAAACCCTGGATTACCCGGACAAGCCGGGTAATGACACAGAGGAGAAAGTCGGAGGTTTGGGGCCAAATGCAAGGGATTGGTGGGGATTTTGGGCCGAGTCCGAGATTAACTGCATTCTTCCAGACGCTTCATGACTTCTATCGCATTCTTCGAGGACGAATTATCGGGGGAAAGAGCGTTGTCCAATTGCGGATCGCTCACCACGGACAATCCACACCTTACTAACTGACTAAACTCATAACCCGTCTGCGTTTTAACCAACAACCGAGGAGTTTCCAGCTCTCTCGCTCCGAATAGACCGGCGGCGGAAAGAAAAGGCCGCACGAAACAGGCGAGCATCTCCAGTTCTGTTGAATTTGTACCAAGGTGAGAAAATGTCGCCAACGCCCTGTTTCCATAGCGAAACGCAGACAACTGTAGGTTGCGGCACGCCGGGTATTCTGTGTGTATGCCCAACACCTCTTCAGCAGTGAATTCTTTCACGTCACCATCTGGGTTCAGAAGAGCGCGCAGAAGAGGTCCGAACAACCCCTCTACAAGAACCGCAGTTTGCGGTTCTTTGCTGTCATTCATAACCGATGAGGAGAAATTGGATTTCGCTTCCAGCCAACCGTCAAACTGTTCCGGCGTTTCATAATCAGGATAGTAAAGACCAATTCGAGCCTCAGCAGCGCGGTCTAAAGCAACCGCCGTAAATTCCACACCAGTGACAGCAGTCACATCCTCAATCAGTCTACGGAGATTGCTCTCAACCCGTTCAATGTAGGGAGGGCTGTAACCAAGAACACGAGCGTAGGGAATCGGATTGACCACTGATCGATGGTGGGCTGTCGAATACAGATCGCCATATAGAAGCATGAGTACATCCTCCTCGGTGAACTCGCGCTGATAGAGCGTATTCCAGACAAAATACCCACTCACCCCAACAGTGAACACGGCGAAAATTGCCGCCACGTACTTCATGGAACTCCTCATCAACACGCCCCCTACTCCGCAGCTTTCGTCTTATTCACCTGAGGTGAGGAGACAGCCGCGCGGATGTAGGGGATGTCTTCGTCTTTCAGCGGTTCCATCCAGTCTTTGCGGGCAAGCGCTGCTTCAATGTAGGGCGCCAGCTCTTCTGCCTTTTTGGCTTCGCGGTCTGCCGCGTCTTTCTTGAATTCAGGCATCACCCGGTCTGCGAAGAGTTCCAGAGACTCGCAGATATGCTCGTGCTTATTGCGACCGGCCTGCTGCATGAAGATCACCTGATCGACACCTGCTGTCTGGAAGGCACGGAGATGCTCGATCATATCGTCTGGCGTACCAATCCCTGCGGGTTGTGCCACGAGGTCTTGGGATTCTTGGATCATGCGCTCGGTCTTATCACCGCGCTGCTTGATAAACTCGCCCCACATGTCGGTGCGACCCGGTTGCTGGTCTTTTGTGACCAGGGCGGCGAGTGCATAGCCGAAAAACTCGAACCCTTCAGCGCCGCGGCGGATGGCTTCTGCCCGATCTTCATGGAGCGAGAAACTCGACACCATCGCGATGTTGGCATTCACTGTGTGACCAATCGGCTTGCACTGATCTGATTTGATGATGCCGTAGTAAATATCAGCCCAGGCTTTTGCTTCTTCTGGATCAACAAAAGAGAATGCCAGCGCACCGACACCGAGCGATGCGGCCACCTTGATCGTGTCGCGATTGGTGCACGCCATCCACATGGGCGGGTGCGGCTTCTGCATCGGCTTTGGCACTACGTTGCGACAGGGCATGGAGAAGCTCTTGCCCTCAAAGCCCGGATAGGGATCGAGCACCAACATGTTGGCGACCTGTTCTGCAGCCTCCAACGCCATAGCGCGCTTCTCTTTCGGGTTGATGTCAAAGCCACCAAGCTCCAGGCGCGTGGCGCCCTCGCCAATGCCAAACTCCACCCGGCCATTTGACATGATGTCGAGCGTCGCAATGCCCTCCGCCGTGCGGGCAGGATGATTATAGTTCGGGATCACCTGCCGGATGCCGTGACCAAGCCGAATGTTTTTCGTCTGGGTGGAGGCGGCCGCAAGAAACACTTCCGGCGCGCTTGAATGGGAATATTCATCCAGGAAGTGATGTTCCACTTCCCAGGCATAATCAAAACCCAGTCTGTCGGCGAGCACGACCTGGTTTAGCGCGTCATGAAAGAGCTTGTGCTCGTCGCCCTCTTTCCAGGGTTTGGGCAATTGCAGTTCGTAAAAGACACCGAATTTCATGTGCGCTCCTCCCGGGCTCTGAATATCTGTGAGGGTAGTATGCCAGCCTCCGCGCCGCGCACAATGGTTGAGAAGCCGCCACCTAAAAGCCGCAGGGTTCCTCTCACGACTTGCAGTCACCTCAAGCGTTCGCAATGATGTCACCTTGCTCACGGAGGCTTGGCTGTTCAAGAAAGCTGGGCCTCACCTCGTTTTTCCGGAGTTCCCACCATGCCCAATCTTTCAGGACGACCGCTCAAGATTGCCCATCGCGGCGGGACCGGGCTTTGGCCAGAAAATACAATGGGCGCATTTGAGCGGGCCATTGCAGACGGCGCAGAAGGTATTGAGCTGGATGTACATCTGTCCAAGGACGGGGTGCCTGTGGTGCATCACGATGAAGCACTGAAGCCCGCTATTGCACGCGGCGCTGACGGCGCGTGGCTCACAAAACCGACGCCCCTCATTAAGGACCTGACATTCGAGGAATTGCAGACCTATGACATAGGGCGGCTCAAGCCCGGTGCTGGCTACTCAGCGCGTTATCCTGAGCAGGCGCCTTTAGACGGCGAACGCATTCCCTCTCTTGAGGCAGTGATTGATCTGGTGAAAGCGAACGCCGACCCGTCCTTCATTATTTATACGGAGCTCAAAACCGATCTTCTGGACCTCAGCCAATCCTCTGACCCGGTCACGCTTGCTGACACGGTGGTGGACCTTATTGAACAGAGAGGTTTTGGTGCGCAGACGGTTTTCGTGTCCTTTGACTGGCGGGCGCTCGCGCAAGCAAAGAAATGCGCACCCAGCATTCGAAATGCTTTCACGACCCTGCCCTTCTATTCCATCGACCCGGACGATAAGTCGATTGCCAATGACAGCGACACGGCGGCGGCTCTGCGCGCGGCTTCTGCACAGGGTGCCGACTTCTTTGGCGGCTTTGATTGGCGCAACCAACAGGGGGCGGCTTTTGGCGAGCGGCTTCTTCGCGCCATTGCTGCGGGCCCTGCTGATGGCTGGTTTGCCTGGCATGGGGATATTGACGCGGCGAGCGCAGCGCTTGCGAAAGAGCTTGGCCTTGCGATCTCTGCCTGGACCGTTGATGCCCCAGACGAGATGCAGCGTCTTACAGATCTCAAGATCGACGCGATCCTTACCGACCGGCTGGATCGGTTGAACGTTCTTTGAGGCATTCCTGCAAAAGCGTTTAGTTCACATTTCTCTCACGTGTCATTGCCCGGCTTGTCCGGGCAATCCAGGGTTCCAAATTGAAGTGATTGTTCCGTAGCCCTGGACCACCCGAACGAGTCGGGTGGTGACAGTAAGGGATGGGCTCAATAAAAAACGGGCCCTGAAACAGAGCCCGTTTTGAAATCTCAATATCTGCAGAAGCTTAGCGCGGCGCCAGCACCATAATCATCTGGCGGCCTTCCATCTTCGGATAAAGCTCAACTTTCGCGATCTCGTCCAAATCCGCGCGCACGCGGAGCAGAACCTTCATGCCAAGATCCTGGTGCGCCATTTCACGCCCCCGGAAGCGGAGAGTCACTTTGACCTTGTCCCCTTCTCCGAAGAAGCGAAGCATGTTTTTCATCTTCACGTCATAATCATGCGTGTCGATGTTAGGGCGCATCTTGATTTCTTTGACTTCGACAGTCTTCTGCTTCTTGCGTGCCTCGGCAGCTTTCTTCTGTGCCTGGTACTTAAATTTCCCAAGATCCAAAAGTTTGCATACGGGCGGGTCAGCATTCGGCGACACCTCAACAAGGTCGAGGCCTGACTCATCTGCAATTGTAAGGGCGTCTTCAAGCGAGACCACACCACGTTGTTCACCTTCACCGTCAATCAGCATGACGTTAGGGACTGTAATGTCTCGGTTGGCGCGCGGTCCTTCTTTCGTTGGCTGCGCGAATACGGCTCTACGGGCTATGTAACCCTCCTATAGTTATGGGTCGCGCGGGAACAGTTTCCGGCGCGGGATGAGGTTAAGGTTTACGACGCTCACCGTGGGAGTCAAGAAACATTGTGTTTACAGGTGCTTAACTCGGGTCCTCTGTACCCCAGGAGACACGGGGTGCCATAGGGTGCCAGGGCGGACACGGGCGGATGAACCATCTGTAGGTCCTGGTGCGGCGCGAGCTGTCAAAATCATAGATAGCGGCAAACTGCCCCCAGGAAATCCGCCGGACCAGCGCCAAAAGCCGCAAAATACCCCTCGGGGCGCCATCGGGCCAGATTGTGACGGGCAATTCCCTGTAATGCGCGGCTGTGGCCTGGGATGCCAGGATCGTGACCGTATGGCCCGCCGCCAATTGTTGCTGCACCCAGTCACGGGGGTCCGGCGCCAAAGCGTTTAGGTCCGGGGGGCTTGGCTCCAGGTGGATGGCCAAGAGCGCTGGCGCAGTCATGCGTCCAGCAGGTCGCGGTAGACGGCCAATGTCCGGTCCGTCATGGCGGTGACTGAAAACTGCTCCTCCACAAAGGCCCGCCCCCGTGCGCCCATAGCGGCGCGATCGGGAGCATTTGCAGACAGAGCCTCGGCCATCGCCGTTGCCAGAGCGCCCGCGTCGCCGGGGGTCACCCGCCAGCCGGTCGCTGCTGCAGCACCGCCTGGATCAGCAGCATCAAGAACCGTGTCTTTCGCGCCGCCATGATCCGCGACAATCACAGGGCGCGCCATCGCCTGAGCTTCCACGGCGCTGCGTCCAAAGGGTTCGGGGTCGAGGGACGGTGCCAGGACGATATCCGCCGCGCTGCACGCTGCTGGCATATCGTCACAATGACCGACCAATCGCACACGCAGTGCTGGCGTATGGGCCTCGACGGCAGATTTTATCTCGTCTTCATAGTCAGTGCGCCCCTGGGCATCCCCCACAAGCACGAGTTTTGCGCTCGCAGCCGCAGAGCCCAGACGCTCATTCATCAACCCCAGAGCTTCTGTGGCCAATAGCTGGCCCTTCCATCGGGTTAATCTCCCGGCAAGCAGAAAGAGAGTGTCCCCTGCCCCTGCCCCCCATTTTTCCCGCAGTGCTTTCGCGCACTTTACCGCAGGACCAATAGGGTCAAATTCTTTCATGTCCGTCCCACGGGGGATGGTGACGATCTTCGCCCCCGTTTCCCCATGAAATTTCCGAATGCGCTCTGCCGTGAAATCAGAATTGGCGATGACGACCGCGCCACGGGTCATCACTGAATTATAGAAGACCTTCAGCCGGGGGCGCTCATGCACCTTGCTGTGATAGGTCGTCACAAATGGACGCTTGGTCCGGCGGGCTGCTGCCAACGCACTCCAGGCTGGGGCCCGGCTGCGGGCATGGACAATGTCGACGTTTTCTTTTTCGATGAGGCGGGTCAGCCGCTCCACATTCAGGCCCATCACCACCGGGTTCTTTGAGTGGACGGGCATCTCGATATGCTCCGCGCCGATCTGCTCCAGCTCCCGGACCAGTCTGCCGCCTCTGCTGGCCACGAGCGCACGGCACCCTTGTGCCCTCAAGGCGCGGGCCATATCCACCGTCGTGCGTTCAGCTCCCCCTGTTCCCAACGAAGGGATGACTTGCAGGACAGTTGGTTTGGCTGGTTGCACCAGTTTGATGGTCACGTGGGGCTTCTCGCGTCTTTTGGTCAGGGACTTTAACTTGCAGGAAGCCTCTTGGTTAGGCAAAGAAGGACACCAATACAAGCACCCTCCTGTCCTATATTGAACGTGCGACACTCTTTTTACAGGATGCCCCGATGAGCTCCCAGACCCAGACTTCCTTCCTTCAGCGGCCAGACGGGGAAAAACTGGCCTATTTGCACAGCACGCCCCAACGTCAGGACGAGAGCATCGGCATTACATGGCTCGGCGGCTTCAAGTCAGACATGACCGGCACAAAAGCGACGGCATTGGCAGAATGGGCAGGGTCTGCGGGCCGAGCCTATACGCGGTTTGACTATTTTGGTCACGGCCAGTCGAGCGGCACCTTCACTGAGGGAACGATCACAAGGTGGCGGGATGATGCGCTTGCGGTTCTCGATGAAATCGCAACGGGCCCTCAAATATTGGTCGGTTCCAGCATGGGGGCGTGGATTGCCCTTCTTGCGGCACTGGCGCGCCCGGATCAGATCAAGGCGCTGGTCCTTATCGCCCCTGCGCCTGATTTCACCGAAGCCCTCATGTGGGAGGGGTTTGACGAAACCATCCGTGCCACGCTGCGGCATGAAGGTATTTACAGCCAACCGTCCGACTATGATGAGCCCTATGAGATCAGCTACAGCCTGATTGAGGACGGGCGGAAACACCTCCTTCTCGGAGGTGATATTCCAGTGACCCTGCCCGTGCGTATCTTGCAAGGCATGGCAGATGAAGATGTGCCCTGGCGGCACGCGATGCTGCTGGCTGAAACGCTGGCCAGCGAGGATGTCACCGTCTCCCTCACGAAAAACGGTGACCATCGACTATCCGAACCTGACGACATTCTACGCTTGACCGAAACCCTCGATAGATTGCTGGCGACCTTCCGCGCGTAGGCTACGCCCCTCAGTCGATTTGCGGCAGCATGCGATCTGCATGCTTGAAATACGCCTTAGCGTAATGAGCGAGTTGGCCGTCGGTCGGATGATCGACGCTTTCGACACCCACAATCTTTTCCGCCGTCTTCGGATCCTTCTTGTGAAGATATTTTACAAAGGCCGTTTTTGCGTTGGCAGGACCAACGACCAATATCTCCTGCACGGGTGCCAATCGTTCAGCAACCGATTTGTAGAACTTCATATCTTCAGGCGCACGCCAACTCGCGTTCGACCCCGCCTTGGTATGTAAGTGTTTGATGGGATGGTGAGGCTTCACATGAACCTCATCAACATCCCCCTGACCAATCTCAATGATGCGCGCCTCGTGATGATCTATCCAAACGACAGCGTGATAGTGGTGGGACATGACCGACCTCCTTTTTCTTCAAAAGAAGTCTATGCCCTGGCAGCCGCGCTGGCCTTGATCTAGGGCAATCACTCGCCTGTTTCTGCAAGTGCTGCAAGGCCCTCTCGATAGGTTGGAAAACGAAGCACCACCCCCAGCTCTTCCTTCATGCGATCATTGGAGACACGCTTTGATTCAGCGTAAAAACTTTTCGCCATGGGGCTGAGATCTGCTTCATCGAACGCTATTGCTCCGGGCGGCGGGACGCCGATCAGATCTGCCGCAAACGCGACCACGTCCTGGGGTGGCGCGGCCTCATCATCACACACATTATAGGCAGCACCCGCATTCGGCTTGGCGATGGATGCCTCAAGCACCGTTGCAATGTCTTCCACGTGAATGCGGGAAAATACATGTCCCGGTTTCACGATGCGGCGCGCCTTGCCTGACCGGAGCGAGGCGATCTGATTGCGCCCAGGTCCGTAAATACCTGCCAGGCGAAATGTCTGAACCGGCACCCCCATGTCACGCCCGAGCTCAAACCACGCCTCTTCAGCCGCTTGCCGTCGGCGGCCCCGATCACTCGTGGGGGCCATGGCCATTGTTTCATCAACCAGACCACCCGCCCGATCGCCATAGACGCCGGTTGTGGACAGGTACCCGATCCACTCTATCGTATTGCGATGGGCCAGAAGCGTCTCTCGCATTGCTCTCAACACCAGATCGCCCTCCGCAGAGGGTGGGATAGAGATGAGAAGGTGGGTGACAGTGTCCAACGCCGTGGAGGGCAGTTTCACCTCTTCAGAAAACAGGTGCGCCGTGACGCCCGCGCCCTGAAGTTCGGCTGCTTTCTGGGATGTTCGGCAGGTGCCGGAGATGGACCAGCCGGCATCAAGCAAACGCGATGCCAGCGCCGATGCTGTCGATCCGAACCCAAAAGCAAAGAGATGTTTATTGCTCAAAATGACTTACCTGTTACAAAAGCGGGGCCTGCTTCCAAAGTGGGGCTTCCCTGTTGCCAATTTGGGGCACATGTTCAACCTTAGGCTCTATGATGCGTATCACACAGATCTTCGCCCGACCAAGCGCTGCCGCTGCACTTATTAGTCTGACAGCGACCTGGCTTTGCCTGATGACAATAGGAGCCCAGGCAAACAATTATAATGCCTGCGTTGACCTTGTCCGGGGTAACCCCGACGCCGGCTATGACATGGCCCTGGCCTGGGGAGAGACAGACCTGAGTGGCGGGGCATTGCACTGCGCGGGGCTCGCCCTTGTCGGCCTGCGCCTCTTTGATGCCGCCGCGGAACGGTTCACCCGCGCCGCGGTCGAGGGACAGCAGTTAAGCGATAATGAGCGGGCCGCCTTACATCGGCAGGCAGGGGATGCCTGGTTGATCGTTAACAGAGGGTCCGAGGCGGCTGCCTCGTTTACCCAGGCTCTTTCTTATGTGCCTGAAGATGCGAGCCTGCTCTACAGCCGAGCGCGGGGGTATGAGCTTGGTCAACAGACAACCCTCGCCCTTCAAGACGTCAATATGGCCATTGCCAAAGACCCAACCTTCGCTGCCTCCTACCTATTACGGGGTCGGCTTTACCGGCAGCTCAACCAGCTTGATGCCGCCACCACCGACATCGAGGCCGCCCTGGCTCATGGCGTTGATATGATTGCTGCTCGGCTGGAGCGCGGTCTCATCCGTTTTGAGCAAGGCAATCAAGCAGGCGCCCTGGAAGACTGGCAGATGATTGTTGCCACAGACCGCAGACCAGACGGCTCTCCCGGTCCCGCGGCGCAAGCCGCCAGCAGGTTTATTGCAGAAGTGGCTAGCGCTCCCACTCAGCCCTGACATCCGCGTCCTGCTCTCGTGCAACATGGAAATCTTTGAGCCTTGCACTCTCGGCTGGAGGGGCAAGCTCACGAAGGGCCCAAACGGCCATCGCCCTAACCAAAGCCGAGGCATCGTCCAGATGCGGGGCAATGTGGGCCAGTAGGGCAGCATCACCGGCGTTCCCTGCGGCTATCAGCACATTGCGCAAGAAGCGATCACGCCCAATGCGTTTGACCGGCGACCCGGCAAACAAAGCTCTAAAGCCTGCATCATCAAGATCCAGAAGGTCTGCGATACGGGGCGCTGTGAGGTCTTCTCGCGGTTGCAATGCACTTTCTGATGCCTGTCTGGCAAATTTGTTCCAGGGACAGGCCGCCAAACAATCGTCACAGCCATATATGCGGTTTGCCATGGGACGCCTGAACTCAAGCCCAATATGCCCCTTGTGTTCAATGGTCAGATAGGAAATGCAGCGCCGCGCATCCAATTGATAGGGGCCGGGAAAAGCGTTCGTGGGACAGCTGTCCAAACACGCCTGGCATGAGCCACATTGGTCGCCATGAGGCTTGTCTGCGGGCAAGTCTAGATCTGTAAAGATCGACCCGATGAAAAACCAACTGCCAAGCTCTGACGAGACAAGGTTCGTGTGTTTTCCCTGCCATCCCAGAGACGACCCTGCTGCGAGCGGCTTTTCCAAAACGGGTGCTGTGTCGACAAAGACTTTGAGTTCACATTCCGTTTCCGCAACCAGCCAGCGCGCGATCCGCTTCAGCCGCTTTTTCACAAGGTCGTGGTAATCGCGGTTGCGCGCATAGACAGAGATGTTCGCTCTGTCTGTCTGTTGCAGGCCGGCGAGAGCATCACCTTCGGGACCGTAATTCATGGCAAGGACAATGACGCTGGCGACATCTGGCCAGAGCGCGTCGGGAGAGCGACGGCGTTCTCGCGTTTCCGCCATCCAGCCCATATCGCCATGAGCACCTTCGTCTATCCAGGTATCAAAGTTCTTCTGTGTCGGGGCGGCAAGCCGCGCTGGTGAAAACCCCACCGCATCAAACCCTGCTGCCTTTGCTTGCGCAATGATTTGCGCCTTCAATGCCGCGACGTCCTTTTTCTCCGCCGACGACATGAGGCTCAAAAATCCAGATTTGCGTAGGCACGGGGCGGCGGCATGCCCGCGACATGGTCGGCCAGAAGGGTTCGGAAAGCCGGACGGGACTTAATCCGCACGTACCACTCCTTCGCAGCTTCATACTGGCGCCAGGGCACATCGCCGACATAATCGAGGCAGGAGAAGTGAGCGGCCGCCACAAGGTCGGCAATGCTGAGCTTATCGCCCGCGAGCCAGGTTCGACTTTCCATCAGGTAGCAAACATAATCCAGGTGATACCGAATATTGTGAAGGGCCGCGCGCACGATCGCCATTTCGGGTCCGCCCCCGCCAGATGACACACTCAGGAAGCGTTTGGTCACTTTTTCATAGATGAGAGGCTCGGACACTTCCGCTGCAAACTTGGTCGCGAACCAATCTGCGACCCGGCGCGCTTCGACACGCTCTGCCACATCTTCTGGAAGGAGTGCGGGATCTGGATATTTTTCATCAAGATATTCAACAAGCGGCCAGAAACCTGGCACCACAAGACCATCTTCTTCGACCAGGACGGGAATATCGCCCGCAGGGTTCAACCGTAAAAAATCTTCGCGTCGCTCCCAGGGTCTTTCTTCAAAGAGGGCAGGCTCAACCCCCTTCTCGCCAAGAAGCAGTCGAACCGTCCGGCAGACGGGGGATACGGGTAGGTGATAGAGTTGGGACATAGGGCTCAGTTTACACGGGGGTGTTGGGCAGCATTAGGGCACACTTAGGTTCATCAAACAGCTGTTGGGTTCATCAAACAGCTGGTGGGTTCATCAAAAAGACGTCCCTTCCCTTACCCTGCTTCGCCTGCGTTCGACAACTCTTCAATTATCGGGCATTCAGGCCGATCATCACCGTGGCATTTCGTTGCCAATGCGCTCAGCGTGGTCCTGATTGATTGAAGCGCCTCAATCTTGTGATCGACTGCTTCAATATGCGCAAGGGCAAGCGCCTTCACATCGGATGATGCACGTGACCGGTCGCTGTAAAGTGTGAGCAGTGTCTGGCACTCTTTGATGGAAAAGCCCAAGCCCCTCGCACGCGCCACAAAACATAAAATGTCTATATCTTCATTCGCATACGAACGATACCCCCCTTCAGTTCGCGGGGGTGCATCAATGAGACCCACCTTCTCATAATAGCGAATGGTTTTTGCTGAGAGGCCCGCTCGTTCTGCCAAAGTCCCGATGTTCATCCTGCCGCTCCCGATTTCCCTTCCGCGCCTTGGTAGGGCATAGAATTGTCTGCTGAAATACTATAATAGTTTCCCACCTTATTGGAGCCCGCGCGTCGACATGTCCCTGGAACAATTGATCTTTCTCGCACTTATTCAGGGCGTCACCGAGTTTCTGCCGGTCAGTTCATCGGGGCATTTGAGCCTTGTTCACGAGCTAACCGGTTGGGCCGACCAGGGCGTTTTGGTTGATGTGGCGGTCCATGCGGGCACGCTCGGGGCGGTTTTGCTGTATTTCCGGCGCGATGTCTGGGCCATGATGATTGGGGGGCTCAATCTGTTTCGCGGACGGATGACCGATGATGGACGAATGGCCCTCTATATTGTCGGCGCGACCCTTCCTGTCATTTTTGTTGGCTATTTCTTTTTGACGACAGGGTTTGTCGATATCCTGCGCACCGCCACAATCGTTGCCTGGGCCAATCTGTTTTTTGCTGGTGTGCTTTGGATCACAGACCGGGTCGGCCTGACCATGCGGCGCATGGAGGATATGAACGGGACAGCAGCGTTGATCATCGGCTGCTCTCAGGTCTTGGCGCTCATTCCCGGCGCCAGCCGCGCAGGTGTGACTATATCTGCTGCCCGCATGCTTGGGTTTGAACGGGCAGATGCTGCACGTTTCTCAATGCTGCTCTCTATCCCGACAATTCTTGGTGGCGCCGTCGCCAGCGGCTTCAGTGTCTACCAGCAGGGAAATGTCGATCTGGGACTGGACATGGGGATAGCCGCCCTCTTGTCGTTCGTTGTCGCCCTTGCCGCCATCCATCTGTTCCTCAAGATGATGACGCGCATGACGTTGACGCCCTTCGTGATCTACCGGGTTGTGCTCGGCGTCGGTCTGCTCGTCTGGCTTAACTGGTAGCTCAGGCGTCGGTCGGCAGTCCGGTCTCAAACTGTCCGGTCCGGCGGAACCGATAGAGATATGTCGGGAGAATAGTCGCCATCGCTGTGGGCGCTATGCCCAGATCTTGCAGCCCAAGCGCCCCTTCACTCACGATATTATCGTGCTTCAAAAGCTCGACCTGATCAGGTGTAAGCATGGGCGAGGGCGCCCATTGCAGAACGCTGGCCATCATTTTCGCAACAAAGTAGGGCAGTTTCACCAGCGGCCTGGACCGACAAATTTCGTTGAGCGTCACCTGCATCAGCTCTGCGAAGGTGGCGACTTCCGGCCCCCCAAGCTCCAGCACTTTGCCGTCCCACGTATTCTGCTCAAGCGCGACAGTCATGGCAGCGGCCACATCCTTCACATAGACAGGCTGATATTTCGTCTCCCCACCGCCAAACAGCGGCAGCGCTGGCGCAATGCGCGCCATCGAGGCAAAGCGGTTGAAGAATTGGTCTTCTGGCCCAAAAATAATGGAGGGACGGATGATTGTTGCGGTTGGTATGGCCTCAAGCACCGCCGCCTCAGCTGTCGCTTTTGAGCGCGCATAGTCAGAGGCGCTGTCCGCATCTGCGCCAATGGCTGACATTTGAATGAAGTTTCCAATGCCAGCTTCAGCCGCAAGTTCGCTCAAACGGCGGGCACCAAGTGCATGCACCGTGTCGAATTTCTGTGCGCCGCTTTCATAAAGGACACCCACCAGATTAACGACAGCGCTCGCGCCCTCCATGGCCGCAGCGCAGGACCGACGGTCCCGAATGTTTGCCTGCACTGGCTGGACCTGCCCGACATCCCCCATGGGGCGGAGGAAAAGCGCTTCGTTTGGCCGGCGAACGGCCACGCGTACCCGGTAGCCTTTTTCTGCAAGCGAACGAACAAGATAGCGGCCGACGAAACCAGAACCACCAAAAACCGTCACGAGATCGCCCGGGCGAAGCCCCGACCGTTGAGATTGGGGGCGAAGCTCCGATCCATTACTGCGTGTGTCCGCTGACATGGCGCTGTCCTTCTCTAAATGGTCTGCTGGATGCACGCTTAAAGCCTCCCCTCGAAGCCTCAAGGTTGCCCGCATCCACCGATATGCCTTGATAGCGCAGCTTGACGGGTCCGTATAGGGGCCGGTTGCCGCAGAATGTGCGATCCCCCTCATGGCTTTGGGATGCAAAAACCCCTGCCATTCTGCTGAGATTCCAAACCCGGCGATTGACAAAAGAGGGTACGCCCGATAAGTCTCCGCACCTTGGGCCCAGGTGGCGGAATTGGTAGACGCGCTAGCTTCAGGTGCTAGTGCCCGCAAGGGCGTGGAAGTTCGAGTCTTCTCCTGGGCACCAAACTGTTCGACGCAGCAATGCGTACGCTGTGACATCAGCGTCCGCCTAACGCGGCAAAACGGGATATCGGCATGAGCATCACACTTCATAAGGGCGATTTACCTGCTGATATTGATTTCGGCAGCTCAGTGGCCGTCGACAGCGAAACTCTGGGATTGCAGATACCGCGCGACAAATTATGTCTGGTGCAGCTCTCTGGCGGCGATGGCAACGCCCATATCGTTCAGCTCGACCGCGCCCGCTATGATGCGCCAAACCTGCGCGCTTTGATGGCAAACCCCGCGGTTACGAAGCTTTTCCACTATGCCCGGTTTGATGTGGCGGTCATGCAGCAATATCTGGGCGTCGTCACGACCCCCATCTACTGCACAAAGATCGCCTCCAAGCTGGTGCGGACCTACACAGATCGCCACGGTTTGAAGGACCTTTGCCGGGAACTGGCAGGGGTGGAAATTTCCAAACAGCAGCAAAGCTCTGATTGGGGCGCTGAGACACTGTCGGACGCCCAGCTTTCCTATGCTGCTTCTGATGTGCTTCATCTGCATAAGCTGAAATCCGTCCTGGATGAGATGCTGGAACGGGAAGGCAGGATGGAATATGCCAAGGCCTGCTTCGCGTTTCTGCCGGTTAGGGCGTCTTTGGATCTTGCCGGATGGCCGGATGAAGACATTTTCTCTCACTAATCGGTAAGAAACGGCGCTGTTGACCCCCATTCCTGCAACGGCGCATACTCAGTTCGGCTAGGGGCCACACTCGCGTTACGAAGGATGCTGATGAGCGTGCAATCGCCACCAGGCCAATCTGCCCAACAATTTGGATCGCCAGACCCGAGCGTCAATGCCCTTGAGGCAGGTGACGAACGCAGCAGCTATAGTGCGTTTGTCCTGGGCATGAAGATCGCATTGCCAGCACTTGCAGTCATTTTGCTGATCAGCGTCTTTGTTTCTTCCACGACTTTTAATTCAAGGCCTGAACTCACACCTACTTTTCGCGACGTGGGTAGGCTCAATGATGATTTGCGCATGGTCAGCCCGCGCATCACAGGCGTCGACCGACGGGGGCGCCCCTATGTTGTCACTGCCGATACAGCCACACAGGAAGTCGACAATCCTGACAAGATATATCTTGAGAATATTGAAGCTGATTTGATGCTCGACGACGGGGGCAACTGGCTGGCTATCACCTCGCGCTTTGGCACGCTGCAATCGGACGCCGAGACACTCGATCTGCATGACGATATCAGTGTCTTCTCCGCCGATGGCTATGAGTTTCATGCGCAAACCGCCAACATGAATTTTAGAACCGGGTCCCTCATCAGTGACCAACCCGTCTACGGGCAAGGGCCTCTGGGCACGATCAATGCAAATGGCGTTGAAACATCAAATGATGGTGAAAAGATAAAGTTCACCGGAGGCGTTAGGGTTGTTGTGTTTTACAAAGCTGGGTAAGCCCGGTAACTGGAATTTGTCGGGAGTGATGATGTGATTGGTCGCTTGAATAAGATGATAATGATGGCAGGGATCGCCCTGCTGCTTGCTCCTGTCGGTGTCTATGCTGAGGACACACCGGGCCCGGTCGGGTTCAAGACAGACCCGGACGCCCCCATCGAAATCGAAGCGGACACTCTGGAGGTTGAGCAGAACGCGCAGACAGCAACCTTTATCGGCAATGTCGTTGCTGTTCAGGGGACAATGCGCCTGCGATCTGACCGGCTTGTTGTCACCTACGCTCAGAAAAGTGATGCCACCTCATCAGAATCCGATGGCACTGGTGGGACCGAGATCACGCGTATTGACGCGAAGTCCAATGTCCATGTGATGTCTGAAGACGACCAATCCGCATCCGGCGACTGGGCGATCTATATGGTGGCCAATTCCAACATCACGATGGGTGATGCGGTCATTTTGCGTCAGGGTGAAAATGTCATTCGTGGCCAAAAGCTCTATATTGATCTTAATAGCGGCCAAGCCCGGGTCGAGGGTGGTGTCACAGCTACAGACACAGAAAACCCCGGTTCAGGGCGCGTTAAAGGGCTTTTTCAGGCGCCACAGCAGTAATTTTGCTTGGTTAATTTCTTCTTTCATACAATTTTAATGCCAACAACGCTTTGATGGGGGCACATGACCGACCGTATCGACATACCTATGGGCACCGAGACCGCCGCAACATCCGCTTTTGGGGCGGAGGATGGCCCGCGCCTGGTGACCAGCAATGATGGCCTGGTCGTAGACAAGATCGGGAAAAGCTTCCGCCGACGCCCTGTGGTGCGCGGTGTCAGTTTCTCGGTTCAACGTGGTGAGGCTGTTGGTCTGCTTGGGCCCAACGGGGCCGGCAAGACCACGACCTTTTACATGATCACCGGCTTGATCTCGCCGGACTATGGCAATATTGGCCTGGACAAACGCAACGTCACAGACCTGCCCATGTACCGACGGGCACGGCTTGGCATTGGCTACCTGCCACAGGAAGCTTCTATTTTTCGCGGCCTGTCGGTTGAAGAAAACATCCGGGCTGTGCTGGAAGTCGTTGAACCTGATCGCGACCGCCGTGAAGCACAGCTTGATGATCTGCTCGCAGAATTTTCGATCACGCACCTTCGGCGGACGCCGTCGGTCGCCCTGTCAGGCGGAGAACGTCGCCGTGTGGAAATTGCGCGCGCGCTCGCAACCCAACCCTCTTTCATGCTGCTCGATGAGCCCTTCGCTGGCATTGACCCAATTGCTATTGGCGATATTCGCGATCTCGTCGCGCACCTGAAAGACCGAGGCATTGGTGTGCTGATTACTGACCACAATGTGCGCGAGACGCTCGAGCTGATCGACCGCGCGGTTATTATTCACGACGGACAAGTTCTTATGGAAGGGCATCCATCAGAAATTGTGGGCAATGAGGATGTCCGCCGTCTTTATTTGGGGGACAGGTTCAGCCTCTGACCTTCGTCAGATGGCAAACCGACGCGTGATATGGCACTCAACCAACGGATAGAAATCCGACAAGGCCAATCGCTCGTTATGACGCCGCAATTGCAGCAGGCGATCAAACTGTTGCAGTTGAACAATCTGGAACTTGCCGACTATGTCGAGCAGGAGCTTGAAAAAAACCCTCTGCTGGAGGAAGCCCGGACAGAAGATCAACCCGGTCTCATTGAACCCACAGAGGGCGAGACACCTCACAAAGAAGAATTTGATGTCGACTTTGCCGATGGGCCCGACGCCGGAAAAGACGGGGGAAGCGATGGGTCTGATGGTGGCGATATTGGGGACGCGTCAACGCTCTCCCTCTCTGAAGAAAATGCGCCGCCAGCAGCAGATGGGGACATGGATACGGACTATGACAATGTCTATGCCGACCAGAGTGTCGCCGACGCGCCGGTAGGCGAGCCGGAAACGCCGGGCATGTCGAGTTCTGATTGGCAATCCACGAGCAGCCAGGGCGGCGGCAGTTTTGAAGGCGAAGGGGATCTTGAAGGTTCCCTGACCCGTGCGGAAACACTGACAGAACATCTCAATGACCAGATGGTCATTGCACTGAAAAACCAGACAGACCGGATGATTGGCGCTTATCTGATCGATCTGGTGGATGAGTCGGGCTACCTCACAGACAGTCTCGCCTCTGTTTCAGACCGGCTCGGCGTTGAGATTGAAGATGTCGAAGCTGTTCTGGGTGTCCTGCAAACCTTCGACCCAAGCGGCGTGTGTGCCAGGGACTTGCGCGAATGCCTTCGTCTGCAATTGGCAGAAAAAGACCGGCTTGATCCCGTGATGGAACGGTTCCTTGATAACATTGAGCTTTTTGCAAAACGCGATCTCGCAAAGCTGATGAAAGTCTGCGAGATCGAGCAGGAAGACTTAAGCTGCCTCATTGAGGATATTCGCGGCTGCAATCCGAAGCCCGGCAATGTGTTTGGCGAAGAACCCGTCCAGCCGGTTGTGCCCGATATCTTCATCCGGCCCAAGTCAGATGGCGGGTGGGCCATTGAACTCAACACTGCGACCCTGCCGCGGGTTTTGGTCAACAAGCAATATTACACCGAAGTCATCGCGGCCTCCGCGAAAGACACAGAAGCAAAGACCTATCTCTCTGATTGTCTTGCCGACGCCAACTGGCTGGTCAAAAGCCTCGACCAGCGCGCGCGCACAATCTTGAAGGTCGCCACAGAAATTGTACGGCAACAAGACGCGTTTCTGGTCTATGGCGTATCGCACCTGCGCCCGCTCAACTTGAAGATGGTCGCCGACGCCATTTCGATGCACGAATCGACTGTCAGCCGGGTCACGTCCAACAAATATATGGCGACACCGCGCGGTGTCTTTGAGTTGAAATATTTCTTCACCTCATCAATCGCGTCTGCAACCGGTGGCGACGCCCATTCCGCCGAAGCCGTTCGCCATAGAATCAGATCACTCATCGACGCGGAGACGGCCACTGCAGTTCTCTCAGATGATGCGATCGTCGACCTGCTGCGGGCCAATGGGATTGAGATTGCGCGCCGGACCGTCGCGAAATATCGCGAAGCGATGCAAATCCCCTCTTCTGTTCAACGCAGGCGCGAAAAACGCGCGCTGGTGTGAAGGGTTAATCTCCCGCCGGTCAAGTGATTTCCGTGGGAATTTGGGTCAATTTTTTCCTGGAAAAATTGCCCTAACACATTGTTTTTCCTGTATATTTATACCTATCATCTGAGTTGGTTGACAGGGTTAGGGAGGGCTACTAGTTTCCGTCCCGCTCGCGCGGCCAGGGTCTTTTTTCAGCCCGGCCCGAGCGACAAAAAGGGCTCGGTGACGTACTCAGTAAAGCGATGGCGTTTTCCGTTTTTCCAATATCCCGAGGGACATGCGCTCGGGGCAAATCAGATAACAATGTTTGATTACTAGATAGTGACACACTGAACGCGGCGCCTTTAGCTCAGCCGCTCCTTCTTTGTTTTAACGGTCCTCGGAAAGGTCCTTGATGCAGGTTCAAATCACCGGAATTCATCTCGACGTTGGCGACGCGCTCCGCACCCATGTGCAGGACCAGCTTGCGGCGAGCGTTGGAAAATATTTTGATCGCCCTGTCGATGGGCAAGTCACCTTTGCAAAAGACGGGCATGAGTTCCGGGCAGATTGCTTTGTCCATCTGAGCTCTGGCATGACACTCCAGGCCCAGGGCCAGGCCGGCGACGTTTATGCAAGTTTTGATGAGGCGGTTGAGAAACTCGGAAAGCGGTTGCGTCGCTACAAACGCCGCCTGAAGAACCATCACAACAGCCCCAAAGCGGATCTTCCCGCTCTTGATGTTCCTTCCTTTGTCCTTGCGGCAAATGAAGGAGAGGAAGGGCCGTCCGAGAGTGATGATGCCCCGATGATCATTGCGGAAGGAACAACGACCGTTCCCGTCCTGTCCGTGAGTGATGCTGTGATGCAGCTCGACATTTCAGATGCACCGATGGTGATGTTCCGAAATGGTGAGGGCGGCCTCAATCTTGTTTACCGCCGGGCTGACGGCAATATTGGTTGGATCGATGCCGCTAGCGATTCGAAAAAGGCTTAAAGCGCTCCGGCCACGGGGTCAGCGTACCGGGGAAGTGACGCCGTTTCGGCGTGGCGCCTACCAGAAAGCTCCTACCAGGGTTTCAACAACCCCCGTGGGCATAGTGAACAGGAAACGGATCATGGATCTGGAAGAACTTCTGACCCCGGAGGGCGTCACCGCCCACCTGAAGGTCACGAGTAAAAAGCAGGCCCTGCAGGAGCTTTCAGCAAAAGCTGCTGCTGTCTGCGGTCTACCGGAACGCGCAATCTTTGAAACATTGCTTGAGCGCGAGCGTCTCGGGTCCACTGGTGTGGGTCAGGGCATTGCCATCCCTCACGGCAAGCTCAATGAGCTGACCCGATTGCACGGCCTGTTTGCCCGCCTTGAAACACCGATTGAATTCGACTCCGTTGACGATCAGCCTGTCGATCTGATTTTCCTGCTGCTGGCACCAGAATCGGCCGGGGCGGATCATTTGAAAGCGCTTGCCCGGGTCTCGCGCCTGCTGCGCAATCAATCCATGGTTGAAAAGCTTCGCGCCACCGACGATGCCGCAGCGCTCTTCGCGCTCCTCACCGAACCCGCCGCCTCCAGCGTGGCTTGACGTTTCTTCCTTAAAGACGCGCTAGTGAACGCTCAGCGCTTGATAACCGTAGGCTGCTGCCCCTTGGAATGCGGCTTCGCGGCTGTCCACAATGGCGACACGCACCCCGTTGGCGGCATGGACTGAGTAGAGCCATGTCTCTGGCGGCACATCGAGCTGACCCTGCAGATCATCCAATATGTCTCGCGCCTGTATCGGGCGGGCATAGACGTGGGTCTGCATGCCAATTTCAGCAAGTATATCCGGCGTGATTTCCCCTGCGGGGATCAGCGTGTTCTGCAATGTGTCTTCATCTACTTCATTCAACATGGGGTCGCTCCTTACGTGGCACGGCTAGAAATCATCTAAGCCGCCCTGGCGATTTGGCAATCCTGTCCGTCCGACGAGACGGTCATGATCCCTTGGTGGTGATTTTGATCTGCTGGACAATTTCTTCCGGCGCCTGCTGCTCCAGCGAAATGGTCAGAAGACCGTTTTCCAGGTCTGCGCCGAGAATTTCTATCCCCTCCGCCAGAACGAAAGCGCGTTGAAACTGCCGTGCTGCAATTCCCCTGTGGAGAAAATTCCGATCCTCGTCGTCCGACTGGCCGCCACGGATCACCAACTGATTGGCTTCGAGCGTCACCGACAGTTCGTCAGCAGCAAACCCGGCAACGGCGAGCGTGATTTTCAGCTGCCCGCCTTTTTCTGTCTGCACTTCTTCTACATTGTAAGGAGGGTAGCTATCGCCCCCGGACCGGGCGACCCGGTCGAGCAAGCGTTCCACCTGATCAAATCCCAACAAAAAGGGACTATCGAAACGCGCCAGTCGCGTCATGGTCAAAGTCCTTTCACAAGCAACTTTCGTCATCAGCGCCCCGAGCCGGGCACGCTGTGCGATGGTTTATTGAGCAGCCCAAACAGGCGCCGCTCTCCGTCTAAATGTGGGCAACAGAGCAGGAGGATTCAAGTCCTCCCGTGCGATTTTCACTTGATGAGCCTATAAATTTCTCATTTAAAACAACAACTTAAAGAGTCCCGCCTTAAAGCTTGATGACGCGGTCCGGCCTGCCCGACCAGTGCCATGCCCGTGATGGCCGTGAGAGACCCAGCATCATGCCGCCAAGCGCTGGCGGGTGGAGCCACATCTGATCTGCCATTTCCGTTTCCTCGCGGCCCTCAGGGCGATCAATGGTGAGCCCCGCTCCTGTTGCTTTTGCCCGCTCTTCTATCTGCAACATGTGAGGTGTTTCGGCAAAGGACATGTAGAAGGTGCGGCCCTGCCGGCCATGGAAGCGGCCCATGGTTGTTTCTGGCGAGGTGGGCGTAATGATCTCAAAGCGATCCAGTTCGTCTGGATGGAACAGTGTGAGATAGCCATCATATTTGAAATGGTCTGATGTGATGCGGCTGTAGTGCTCTGCCCTCAGTCCGAAGAGTTCGGTCACACTGTCGATCAATGGCTGGTAGCTGCCTTCCAGGATGGTCGCTTCATAAAGACGGTCAATGAGCCCCACCGGCGCCCGTTCAACCCGTTCACTCACCACGAACCGCAGATCGTTTTGTCCGGCCTCAGAGAAGGTCACATAGGCGTGCTTCCCTTCTTTGGTGAGAGCCGTGCCTGACTTCTCGATATGCGCCACCAGCGCATGCAGATCCGGCGTGGCGACACCTGCAGCAAAGAGGTGCGGACGACCCCGCGCCGTCAGACTTGCCGCCACTGCCCCCGTGCCATCTGCCTCGAGAAATTCCACCTCAGAGCTGCCAACCTGATAGACAGAGCGCAGTGCGCCCAGACACGCCACTTTATCGTCGCGCACATGTTCAGCACCCAAGAGAGCCTTCCAGCCGTCAGCCGCCGCCTTGCGGTCTTCTACAACGAGCTGCACCCGGTCGATATTTGTCAGCATGGTACTTTCCTCTTCTCATCTTCTCATATGGCATTGCGTGCATGGGTGCGTTTAAGTGGGCGCCCCCAGCACGATGACTTTATCCGATGAGAGGCCTTGCGCCTCACAAAGTCCGCGGTAGGCGGCAAGGATGCTTTGTGCATCGACAATGCCAATCACGTTGCCAGCGTCATCAACATTAATGTTCGCGCCATAGATCGCGAACCAGACATCCGTGTCGCCTTCATTGTCTTCTGAAACAGTGAGCGTGTGGACAGAGTGGGCAGGCTCATAGAGATAGGAGCCTTTGGTGTTCACATAATCAGGATATTCTTTGTAGTACCAGCTGCCTTCCAGGGTCACCGCAAAGACAGAGCCTGTGTGATAGTGCTTGTCGACCGCGTAGCCCGGTGCAAATTTTGTGCGGACCACCCAAAGGCCCTGATTTAGGTCCACCTGCAACAGCTGCAATTTGCTGCCATCCCCCAGATCGACGAAGGGCAGGTCGCTTTCCCCAATGTGGATGGCCGCCGTAAGACCGTGCGCCGGGATCATGCCGCCCTGTCCCGCTATCTGATCACTCATGGTTGGCGCTTCACTCATAACTCTCTCCTCAAATTTTTCGGCTGCCCGTGGTCAGGCAGGACCATCGCAGGCGTGGCCGCGATCTCACATGTTGGAGATACCCTACCGATCAAAAGCGGCGCGCGCATCCCCGACATTTAGACGTGTCGAGATCTGGCGCCTGTTTTCAGATCGAAATACCCGCTTTTTCCTTAGCGTTGTATGTTCGACCAAAATCACTATCTTGCCGGTGACTTTGAGACAGACCACCTCTGTGCGAGGCGGTCGACCCAAGAAAGGGTTTTGTGTGCATGGCTGATCTCCTTGCTGTTGCGACAAGCAATCTGATTTCCCCCGCGATCCTGGCCTTCCTGTTGGGTGGCCTTGCCGGATTTTTGCGCAGTGATCTGGAAATCCCCGAAGCCATTGCGAAAGGTCTTTCGATCTATCTGATGCTCGCCATCGGGCTCAAGGGGGGTGCCAGTCTCGCGGCCTCTGACGCCGGCTTTTCTATCCTTCCCGGCCTCATCGCTGCCGTGGTGCTCAGTTTCGTGATCCCTTACATCGCGTTCTTTCTGCTTCGGCTCACGACTAAATTCTCTCATGTTGATGCTGCAGCGGTTTCCGCCCATTACGGTTCGGTCAGCATCGTCACCTTCGTCACCGCCACGCAATTCCTGACAAGCCTCGACATTGAATATGAGGCCTACATCATCGCGATGGTTGCTTTGATGGAAACACCTGCCATTGTTTCAGGCCTGCTGCTCGCGCGGGAAAAAGGGCAAGGCGGTTCCAAAACATCTATCTTCCAGCCGGAAATGTTGAGAGAAATCCTCTTCAATGGCTCCATCATGCTGTTGCTTGGCGGCTTTGTGATCGGCTGGGCAACGGGCGAACAGGGGCTGGAAACCGTCGCCCCGTTCTTTGTTGACCCTTTCCAGGGTGTGCTTTGCCTCTTCCTGTTGGATATGGGCCTTGTCGCTGCACACCGGTTGCGCACGGCCTCCTCCCTCAGCCCTGCCGCAATTGCCTTCGGCCTTTATATGCCGATCATTGGCGCGGTGCTCGGGGGTGTAACTGGTTTCGCCGTTGGTCTGTCAGCAGGTGGGGCAACCCTGCTTGCTGTCCTCGCCGCCAGCGCATCCTATATCGCTGTGCCCGCCGCCATCAGGCTGGCCCTTCCCAAAGCCGACCCCGGCATCTTCATCCCTCTCTCTCTTGGGGTGACCTTTCCCTTTAACGTGCTGATCGGCATCCCGCTCTATGCAGCGGTTATTGCCGCGCTCTACAGCTAGCGGGAGACTTCCATGCAATTGTTCACAAAGAAAAAGATCGAAGTGGTTGTCGAAGCCATTTACGCGCCGCGTGTCGCTGAAGCGGCCAAAAAGGCGGGGGCCAAGGGCTACACGGTTCTGCCCAATCTGCAGGGCAGCGGCATCCATGGTGATCGGCGTGGCAGCGGCCTTAGCGGCGCCTTCGAGAACGTTATGGTGATTTGTGTTGTCGATACCGCAATAGCGCCCGCCGTCATGAAAGCCATTCAAGACGCAATTGGCGATGCGATTGGCGTTCTCTATGCCTCAGATGTCGACGTGTTACGGGATGAGCACTTCTAGCGCACACTCGCTATCGCGCGATTGCTGCGGCTGACGGCACAGCAAAGAACCGCAGACAGACAAAGCCGATCACACCTGAGATCAGTGATCCCGTTAGCACACCAAGGCGCACGGTCGCCGCATAGGCCGGGTCTTCAAAGGCCAATGTCCCGATGAAGAGGCTCATGGTGAAGCCGACACCACACAGGCAGGCAATGCCGTAAATCTGCATCCAGCTTGCTCCCACCGGCATCTTCGCGATCCCTGTTTTGATGGCGACCCAGGCGAACCCGAAGACCCCGGCCATTTTTCCGATCACCAGGCCTGCGATGATCCCTGCCGTCACGGGATGGGCAAAGCTATCCAGCCCCATGCCCGCGAAAGAAACACCCGCATTGGCAAATCCGAAGAGCGGCATGATGCCGAATGCGATCCAGGGCAAAAGCGAATGTTCCAGACGCAAGAGAGGCGGTTCCGCCTTCTCATCCCCCGCCGGGTCCCCCCTGAGCGGCAGCGCCATGGCAATGGCCACACCTGCCAGCGTTGCATGGACGCCCGACTTCAGAACGCAGACCCACAGGAAGACACCGACGATGATGTAGGGTGCCAGCCTGCGCACATTTGCAAAGTTGAGAGCCGCAAGCCCGGCAAGTCCGATAGCTGCCAGCCCTAATGAGGTCAGCGACAGATTTTCTGTATAGAAAAGCGCGATAATAATGATGGCCCCCAGGTCATCGATAATCGCAATAGCGGTGAGCAAGACTTTGAGAGACAAAGGTGCCCGCGATCCGACTAACGACAGGATGCCGAGCGCAAAGGCGATATCTGTTGCCGCCGGGATTGCCCAGCCCCGCAGATGGGTGGGATCACCCCAGGTGATGAAGGCATAGGCGGCAGCTGGAAGTGCCATGCCGCCGACCGCAGCAAAAAAGGGCAGAGCCGCCTGATCGCGTGACGAGAGTTCCCCTTGAAGGAATTCACGTTTGATCTCCAACCCCACAAGCAGAAAGAAGACCGCCATCAAGCCATCATTGACCCACAGAAGAAGGGGCTTTGCGATTTTCAGGGCACCGAACTCGATCGCGACGGGCGTTGCCAAAAACGCGTCGTAATACGCAGCAAATGCCGAGTTGGCTATGATCAGAGCCAAAGCTGCGGCGGCCATGAGAACAATGCCGCCTGCCGCTTCCAGCTTCAGGAATTCTTGGATTTTAGTTAGTACAGCGTCGCCCACTTGTGCCCTCTTGGTCTTATGGTCCTTATTGAAATAGGACGCGGGAACCAAGATACAAGCCGAGGAAAAGTAGGGGCTTTGGCGCGTTTACGCGCACAGAAAATGGGGGATTTTGAGTGTCGACCCGGGGATAAATCGTGGACTGTGTCAGCCCTTGGTCTTTTTGGACTTGCTGCCCCGGCCACCTTGACCATCAGATGACTTTTTTGGCTTGTTGCCCGATTGCGCCAGACGGATCACATCGCTCGGTGCGCTGCCGCCGCCCTGATCAAGCTCAAGCAAAAACTGGTTCCTGAGCATATCAATGTTGGCGTCGAGATCTTCGACCTCCCAGTCTTTGGTTTCAACCGGTGGCAGCACCGTCACATGCACAGTCGCCGGACGCGCCATGATGGTCCCCTTCGGCATCGCATCGGTCGTGTTCTTCAACACAATTGGCACGATGGGCACACCAGCCTGCATCGCAAGATGGAAGCCGCCCTTTTTGAACTTAGAGAGCTTGTTCGTGGGGCTGCGTGTGCCTTCGGGGAAGATGATGATTGACGTCCCCCCCTTGAGGGCGGTCACTGCCGGCTGCAGCGCTTCTCTGGCTGACTTATTGTCGGAGCGGTCTACAAAAATCGTGCCCATTGCCTCCGACACTTGCCCGATCAAAGGTTGCGATTGGATTTCCTTCTTGGCAATCGCGGTAAAATCGCTCTGCACGAGCTTCAAGACGGCAATGGCATCCACCGCACTTTGGTGGTTTGCCATGAAGACTGCCGGACGGTGCGACCATAAATTTTCCTGGCCCTCTACATCCAGTTCCATCCCGATGGCAGCAGAGGACATTTCCCCCCACAGGCCCTGGAAAATATTCCGCGCCTGTCGGGCGGAGCCGTTCAGCGAATAGGCTGATAGGGCGGCGGCCGCAGCCGGTGCTGCGCTCAGGTATGCAAGCCCCGTGCGCGCCACGTCTTTGGCGGTTGTGCGTCCCCGTCCCTCAAATCGTGTGATGTGCCAATCGCGGGACTTCGCAATCGAGGTGAGCTTCTTGTCCGGGTTTAGCGGACGCGGCTTGCCCACAATTTCGAGCAAGGGCAGGTCTTCATTGCCGTCGGTGTAGAAATAGCTTTCGGCGAGATCAACATCCCGGTCGGCCACGAAATTCCGCACAGCAATGGATTTGCCTTCGCCGTAACAGGCCGGCTCCAGCACTTTGCCCGTGCAGATGCCGTTTTTCACCTCCAGATGAGTACATAGAAAACTGTGTACGCCCAGATCGTTTGCTACTGGCTCCACCTGATAGGGTGTCGCGGCAGAGACGATGACGACCACATGGCCTTTTTTGAGATGGGCATCAATCAAGAGCCGGGCTTCAGGATAAATACGCGACGCAACGCGCTTTTCAAACACCCGGCGTCCAAACTCATAGTTCTTGCTATCAACCTGGCCGCGCAGATGTTTCGCTGTGCTGTTGACCATCTCCGCAAAGTCGATCTTGCCGCGCGCAAACTGTATCGCCTGAGATGCCTGACCGACGACGCCACTGACCGACAGCTCACCGGTCGCTATCTGCTCCACAATCAAGTCTTGTGCAGAGAAGCCATAGATCAGCGTCCGGTCCATGTCGAAAAAAGCGGCGATCTTTGGACCCGACGCCCCTTCTTCCACTTCATCGATCAGAAAACGATAACTCGGCATTCTCTTGGTCCTCTAAGTCTGACTTGTTCTAATCCGTCTGGCGGCTGACAGACAGCCCCAGCAGGATTTCAAGGCGGCGGCTGACAGAACGCACCTGGTCAGCGAAAATTTTTCGGTCATTGCTGACGGTCTCACCCTTTTCTGCAATGAGACCTCGGTGATCTGCCAGCTTATAGGCAGTTTCGTAAAGGGTCTTTGAAAGCGATTCTTCGGAAAAGACGCGCTGCAGCAAATGCGCCTGAGCGCCATAGGTCATGCAAAGGCCCAGAAATTCCTTTTTATTTTCAATAGGCTGTGCCCCTCTCTGTACGAGAGTGTCTGCCAGAACCTGATAAGCGTCGATGAAAGAGCGCAGCACACCCTGCGAGACGACCGGTTCACGGGCCTCCAAAAGGGCTCGGGCGGATGTTTCTCCCTCTTGCAGGCGCGCCTGCCAATTCGGGTCCCGTTCCGCCATTTTCTCGCGCACTTCTTTCAGGAAATCTTCCCGCGTCGCGAAATAGAACTCGAATTTGAGAAGATCCCGCAGCGCCAGCGCTTCGCGCCAGAAGGCCATCTCCGTATCTTTTTGTTCAGCAGCATGCAGCAGTGCCAACTCGATGATGGCATCGGTCACGAAGAAATGGATCGCGGTGTTCCGATAGTAGGCTGCCTTGTGGTACTGACCGGCGCTTATCCGGAAGACGGCACCAAGACCTGAATCATGTCTGGTCACAACGCCGTTATTTTCCAGTGATGCCAGCGTCGCGTCGATCTGGCTTGGGGTCCGGAGCTTGTCTCCTCCCACCACTGGTATCTGCCGACTGTCCACCAGATCCATCCAGGAACAGACCGTGCGGGTCAGACCTTCCAGGGTGCGGGCCCGGGGCCCATTGGCCAGAAGGATCAATGTCAGAAGCGAGGTGAGGTTGATGGGCGAGGCATCGTTGAGACGCACCGCCGCGCGGATCGCGACTTGTTCCACCAGTTTTTTCTTATCTGATGCGGGCAGATCCTCATTCAGATCTTCTGCGGGCAAGACATCAAGCGACGTTACCGGTTCGCCAAAGCGCACATAGATTTTGTGGTCCGAGCCCTTTCCCATCAGGAATTTGAGAATCCAGCTCGCACCCTCTGGCTTTTTATCCTGACCCTTTTGTTCAATGACATAGTCATCGACTTCGGTGATCTGATCATAGGTGACCGAGACCGGCACAAACTTCAGATCATGGGTCTTTGTTCTCAGAATGCTCTCGACCACATAATTCATCAGGCCATAACGCGGTGGCAGCAGTTTGCCGGTGCGTGATCTTGTGCCTTCCAGCGCCCACATGAGCGAGAAGCGCTTTTCAACCAGATAATCCACATAGCGCCGGAATGTCGTCTTGTAGATGTCATTGTCCTGAAAGGCGCGGCGCAGGAAAATAATACCTGCATTGGCAGCCAGTCGCCCAATGCCGAACGTGTTGAGGTTGATGCCGCCAAAGGTCAGGGGCACAGGAATATTGTGCCCAAAGAGCACCGTGGAGACAGCCATCGTATCCAGCATGGACTTATGGGTGACCAGCAATACGACCGGTCCCTCTTCCATCCACCGGCCCAATTGTTCCACCTCTTCAGGAACATAATCAATTTTGGAATCGTGATGACTGCGACAGGCGCGGCGATAGAGGCCCATCGCGATGTCAAGCGAGACCGGCGTTTGGCGCGCACTCATCTCGTCCAGATAGGTTTTCGTCTCCGCTTCCACTTCCGACAGTGAGCGTCCCAATGTGCCCGCGAGAGCGCCCAAGTCACGCTGAAAAGACGGGCTCGACACCACATCGCCCATTAAAAGGCGGGCGACCTTATAGCGAGCACCGCGAATACTGCGTTCGGCCCGATCAAGTGCAATGACGGCCTGGCGCACAACAAATTCCGGCAGGCGTGTGGTGCGCACCCCTTCTGCGCCCCAGGTTTCATCGAAGCGCTCGCGCACAGAGCTTAGCAACGCGCCTTGACCTTCTGCGACACGCAGCCGGTCTGGCGCAGATCCCCCCATCAGGCTCTGACGGATACGCCCGGGTTTTTCAAAGACGGTCGCAAGCCAGGTGTTCACAAAAGACTTGCCGCTTCGAACGTCGTCACTCGGCTTCCAAATGACACGGAGTGGCTGAAGCCAGGGATCGCCGGAAATATCGCCGCCATCCATAAGGCTCTTCAGCTCTTTGTGTCCCCCATCGCGGGCATCGCCGATGACGACCATCTTCGCGCCGCTGCCCGAGTGGCGCGGATGCTCATCAATCCATTTGCTAATACAATTAAGCTCGAATGAGCTGCCAGCCTCCACGAGGAAAACGGTTTCCACCTCCCTCTCCGGCATCTGCACTACGACGGTTTCCGACACGCTTTATTCCTCCAGGCCTCGGCAAGCGAGGCCGCTCCCACTATTCCAGATAGACGACGGTCTGGTCTTCTCCCCCATCATCCTCAAGCAATGATTGGTATTCCTCAAATGAAGCCTGCACACATTCCGCATAAAAAGCCGGATCAGGCAGAAGCTCCCTGTCAGCGGTTATGCAGACAGACAATTGATCCTTGAAACCTGTGATCGCATGGAAAATGCCCATGCCATCCCCCAGAGGGGCAAGCCCATAAGACCGCACAAGCTTTGCGCCCGAGAAATACATGTCATGAGGAATGCCTGGCACGTTTGAGACAAACGTATTGCACACAGGTTTGATGCGCGAAATCCACTTCATCCCTTCCGCTGACCGGAAAAACCATGACGCGGTTGCAGGGCTCACGAGCGCCATCACATGTTCCAGCATTTCCGGGCCGCGGGTCTGCGCCAATTGCTTGGCATCATCGGTCCGCATTTTCACCGCCTGAAGACGCTGGAGCGGATCAGCAATGTCCGTCCCCATGGCAACGGTCATGTCAGAAATCTGATTGCCGGATTCCATACCCGCTGGCCCCGTGCGCACGGAGATCGGACACATGGCGACCAGGGACTCTGTCGGCAACTCTCCGGTTGCGGCCAGATAGCGCCGCATCGCCCCCCCACAGACGGCGATCGCGACATCATTGATCGATGCGCCCTCAACCACTTTTTTGATGGCCCGGAAATCGTCCAGCTTGAAATCCACCGCCTCAAAGACGCGGTAAGGAGAGACTTCTTTGTTGAACCGGGTCATGGGTGCTGACGGCGCGCTGGCAACATTATGCTCGGATTTTAATCGCCGGGCTTTCATCTCCCCTTGAACCAGAGACAAAGCTGATTTTGCCGTTGTGAAGGGCTGACGTGCGAGAGACGGAAGCGTCCTCGTGATCATCGCCGTGTCACTTGGAAGGGGCTTGACCGGTGTCGGGTCTTCCAGTGGCTTGCGCGGGGGTGTCGCAACTTGCGTTTCGGAATGAAGAGCTGTCAGGAGCGAAAGCGCGCCCATGCCATCCACCACGATATGGTGGAGCTTCACCAGAACGGCGAAACTGCCTTTCGGCAGGCCTTCGACTTTGTCCAGCCCCTCAATGACATTCACTTCCCAAAGCGGACGGTTCATGTCGAGAGGCCGCGAATAAATGCGCGAGGCCAAAATACAAAGCTGTCGCCAGTCACCGGGCTTTGGCAGTGAGAGGTGGCGGACATGGAATTCCACATCGAAATTTGGATCTTGGGCTAAGTAAGGCAGATCAAGATCGAAGGGCACACGCACCAGCCGTTGCTGGAAGGGTGCCCAAAGGTGCAGCCGGTCTTCAATCCACGACAAAATTTCCTTGAAGCGCACCTTGCCGCGCCCCGCCGTCGATTGATCGTAAATCATCAAGGCGCCCACAACACTTGGTGTGCGTTGCGTGTCAGCGTAGAAAAATGACGCGTCCGTATTTGATATTCGCCGCATGGAGCCCTTCCTTCAGGCGTGTTCTTGTCTTCCCCGGCAAGATCAGCTCCTGGCAACTGACAAATAGTCAATCGCGTGCCTGTCCTGCCTTAGATCGTACACAGAGAGACTGACCTTGTACCAGAGCAACTTCCGGTGTTTACGATCTTTTTCGTGCCTTGGTAACTTTACCTCTGTTGGCACATGGCGTGACTTACGCTTAACATCCTTAAAAACAAGTTGGTAAAGGGAGACGCCATCCATATGAACGACCAGATCCGCAACCGCCAAGAACGCAATAACCCCATGCACCTTAAAGTGAGCGTGCTGGGGGGCGGGTCCTGGGGAACAACCGTAGCTGCTCTCGTTGCGCGCAATGCAGAGACCAAACTGTGGCTTAGAAACCCGGATGCAGCGACGGAAGTTAACGTGCTTCATTCAAATCGTAAGTATCTGCCAGACGCCAAACTACCAGAGACACTCACCGCGACCACCTCCCTGGAAGAGGCCGTCTGCGAGGCCGATGTCATTGTGATGGGCATTCCCTCTCAACAATTCAGACAGGTGCTGGAGGAAGCCAAGCCTTTCATTCGTCCCTGGGTGCCGGTGATCAGCCTTTCCAAAGGACTTGAGCAAGGCTCCTCGCTTCGGATGACAGAGATCATTTCGGAAGTTCTGCCGGGACACCCGCCAGGTGTGCTCACCGGCCCGAACCTTGCCCGGGAAATCATGGCAGGGTCAGCGGCTGCAAGTGTGCTCGCAATGGAAGATGAAACGGTCTGCAATTCACTACGGCCCGTATTCCAGTCCGGCCTGTTTCGCGTCTACACCAATAATGACCTGATCGGCTGCGAGCTGGGTGGAGCTTTGAAAAACATCATTGCGATTGCTGTTGGCATGGGTGATGGACTGGGCGCTGGAGACAATACACGCGCTGCGGTGATTACGCGCGGGCTTGCAGAGCTTACCCGACTGGGGGAAGCGCTGGGCGGTCGGCCGGAAACTTTCGCCGGGCTCGCAGGCATGGGAGATCTGGTCGCCACCTGCACCAGCCCGCAAAGCCGGAACCGTCACGTGGGCGAAAAGCTTGGCAAGGGTCAGTCTCTGGAACAGATCATTGACGAAATGCACATGGTGGCAGAGGGCGTCAAAAGTGCGCCTGTCGTGATGAAGATTGCTGAAGCCGCGGGGGTCACCATGCCGATTGCAGAAGAGGTCTACAACGTGGTGCAAAACGGTGCCACGCCACAAAAGGCCTTCCGAGGCTTGCTCCGAATGGCGGCTGGGTCGGAAGCAGATCCGGGTTAAGCAGCGGCGTTTGCCCCGATCGGGGTCGCAGACGGCCGATAAAGGCCGATCACGTCGCCCTCAATTTCTTCGAGCAAATTGTCCAGCGTGTGGCTGATGATTGAGCAATTGCGGATCATCTCCACCTGCGGCCAAGTCGCGGCCTCGCCTTCCTTGATAAGGTATTCCATCTCATCGCGGTCGAGCGGCGCCAACAGTTTGCGCGGATCCCAGAAACGGCGGCGCGGAATGATATTAATGTCCGCCGTATATTCCTGAAGCGCGACAGAGTGGAACATGTTCACCGCTGAGTTCAGGCTCGGCAGGCTGCGTGTGATGCGATCAGAGAAATTGCGCGTTGCCCGGAACCATTCTTTTGTGGCGCGGCTTCCCATATTCCAGAAATTGCCAAACAGACCGCTCTCACCATTGGGGTTTTGAATGGTCCAGAGAATGATTGGGTTGGTCTGGCTGGCGATGAAATGGTTCACCCCATAAAGACGCCCTAAACGCTTTGCCGGCAGATCGTCGGTGACGGAACCATCGATCCAGCGCATGTCGGAGAGGTAAGGCTGTTTCTCCCCATCCGCATCGCGCGCCATCAACATGACTGCGGGGAACACGCCTGGCACCGCACATGAGGCCATTACAGCTTCGCGGACCAGAACATTGGGAGAGGTGATCGCGTTCAGCAGCCTGGAGGCCTGCATCTTTTTGATGGGTGCCACTGACACGTTGATATGGCGGCCGGTCAGCTGAAATGCTTCTGCGAATGTAAGATCCGGGATCCAGGTCTCCACCATCTCGCGCAGATCTTCTGTTTGAATGCGGTCACGCCATCCCAGGACAGATGTCAGGTTTGCGTCTTCGATCGGGCCTTCAATGTCGATGTCTGCCTCAAAAAAGGGCACAAGCTCTTCATCTGAATGCGTGCCAATCACCGCTGCGGTCAGAGCGCCCGCACTCGATCCAGAAATAACACGCGGCAGCAGGCCTTCCTGCGCCAGCGTTTTAATCACGCCTATATGGAACGGACCGAGCGCGCCTGCGCCACTCAGCATCAAAGCGGAGCGGCCAAAGCAATGGGAGGCCCGGTGAAAGAAATCGAGCTTCTCTGCTTTCGTAATGACGTTTGAGCGCACTTTGGAAATATGAACGAGCGCCTTGGTTACTTCTTCCACATAGTCAGAGATGAGGCGTTTGGTTCCGACTTTGGAGCGGGTGTAGAGCGAAGCTTTGCCCATGCCCCCCAGATTGCCGTGGATGCCTTCATTCAGAGCGAAGAGCAGCGCCCTGTCGTCACCTGCCCGGCGGGCTTTCCGAATTTCACGAAGACGTTCGCGGATGGTCGCGTAATCATAGCGGCTCGAATGTTCCAGGCGCTTCCAGTCTTCGGCACCCGACAAGACGTCATGCTCTTGCGCGCCTGCTTTCCACTCTTCGTAGGTGGTGGCGTCATCCATTTTCTGTTGGGCGTTTTTCATCTGGAGAGCCTCTGGTGATTTCGAGTTCAGTTATTGTGCAGTGCGAATAGTGCGCTTGCTAGAGCGATTTGGCACCCATCCTGTAAATAGTGCGTCAATAATGCTCACTAAACTGATAAATTCGCCCATATTAGAGGCACTCAAAAGTACAAATATGCTCCAAAAACGGCCATATTGCGGATTTTTTCCGGGGTTTATGCTGGATTTAGAATTCTTACACTAATCCCGCTGATTTTTGGGCCCAGGTGACAAAATCTGCCGTCACTTCATCCCGATTTGTCTCATTAAAGACCTCGTGACGGGCATTTTTATAGAGCTTTAGATCTATTTCTCGAATCCCTGCATCGCGATATCGCTCTGCAACAAGCCGGACCAATTCGCCATTCAGACCGACCGGGTCGAGATCGCCGGAGAAAATATATAGGGGCAGATCCTTTCGGACCTTGCTGATGGCGTCCGGCGTTGAAAACGCGATCCCTGCTTCTCCAAGCGACGCGGTCGACGCATCGGAGACGGTGAAACCACAGAGCGGATCGGCGACATATTTATCAACCTCCGCTTCGTCCCGGCTCAACCAATCGGACTCTGTACGTGTAGGGGCAAAGGCTGCGTTCATGGCTTCGAACACATCTGTGTCCGGGTCTGCCACGGCGGCGGCCATAATATCGACGGCTGTCGTGCCGCTCAAGGCGGCCGCATCGATCAGGCCGCTTGCTTCCGTCAGCAGATGTTGCACCACCATGGAGCCCATGGAATGCCCCATCAGGATGCAGGGGAGACCAGGATAGTCTTCCTTTGCGCGCCCGATGACAGCGATCTCATCCTCTACAAGTCCGCGCCAGCCTGCCTCTCCATATTCGCCTAGCTGAGAGGCGTCGGGCACGGTCGCCCCATGACCGCGATGATCGTTTGCATAGACCACAAATCCCGCGTCGTTCATCGCCTCGGCCAAGCGCGCATATCGAAGCGCATGCTCCCCCATGCCGTGCGCAATGACCAGTATGGCCCGAGGGTCACTGCCGCCGCACCACCGGTGAACGACCGGACACTGATCTTTGGGAGGGGTCGACAAAGTGAAATGATCATAGGTCAAGGTAACGCGTTCCCGAGCAAGTGTGATTTGACGCTCATACTGGCATCCCCTCCAATACCGGGACAAGCCTCAGAAGACCGCCGGGAGCGCGACATGCCATGTGATCAATCTGCCACGAGAGCGGCCATCAAGCGTCCTGCCAGGAAGTAAAGGTCATCTCCAACACGGACTTGCTCTGACGCGGGAACATAGTAAAACATGAATATCAATCAAACAGAGGCGCGCAAAAACCCAAACTCCATTCGAAAAACGGCCATTTGATTGAGTTTTTAGTTTTTTAACCTTGTACTGACTAAATACACCTCACGCTTTTTTGGTGGAGAGTGAGATGGGTAACGCAGCGGCGAAGCAGGGCGATCGAGACGCTCGGGCAAGTGATATCGAGGCTCTTTTTTCAGAAGCCATCGAAGCGCTCAAAGATGGATTTGCCGTCTATGACAGCGAGTTTCGCGTCCTCTATGCGAATGCTCAGGCCCGCGATGATTTCAAAGAATGGTATGAGGTCATTGAAGCAGGCGGAACGTTCAAAGACGGCATGCTCGCGTCCCTTCAAAGCATCACCAAATACAGCGAAGAAGAAGGCCTTGACGAGTTGGCAGTGGCTGCCGTCGATCTCCTCTTGTCTGGGGAACCTCTGAAAACAGCGATGCCCGATGGGCGCACTCTGCTTATCACCCATCGACCGATGAGCGGCGATCGCTGGGTGGGGACATCCATCGATATGACCGATGAGCTGGTACGCCAGCAACAGCTGAAGGATGCCAACAAAGAAGCAGAAGCTGCGTCTCGAGCGAAATCACAGTTCCTTGCAAATATGAGCCACGAAATCCGAACCCCTCTCAATGCGGTTCTCGGATTTGCCAGCCTGCTCAAAGATACCGACCTTGATGAGCGGCAAACAGACTATGTTGAGACAGTTGCCGACAGCGGCGAGTCCCTGCTGTCCATTCTGAACGACGTTCTGGATGTGTCGAAGATTGAGGCCGGCGCGCTGGACCTTGATGAGACAGAAGTGAACATTGAGCGGCTCATTCGCAGCGTCATGGCGCTTATGTCTGTTCGTGCGCAGTCCAAAGACCTTGAGATCGCGTCCTATGTTGACCCCAATATCCCGATCTCCCTCATCGGCGACCAGGGACGCATCCGGCAAATTCTGGTCAACCTGATCGGCAACGCGATCAAGTTCACGGAAGATGGGGGTATCTCGCTCGAAGTCCGGCTGGAGGATCGTCTGCCTGGCGACAAAGTCGCTATCATGTTCAGCGTGACCGACACCGGCATGGGCATTTCTCCCGAGCAACAAGCAAAACTCTTTGAACGCTTCACCCAGGCTGATGTTTCGACAACCCGCGAATTTGGCGGCACGGGCCTTGGTCTTTCAATCTGCCACGACCTTGTCGATCTCATGGATGGCACGCTCGAGGTTCAAAGTGACGAGGGCAAGGGGAGCACGTTTAAGGCGCGGATTGTTCTCGCTGCTGATGACGCAGACGAGCGTTACCTTGATGCAAGCGACGCGCAAACTTTACGCGGAAGGCGGCTTCTGGTCGTTGACGACAATGCGGTCAACCTACGGGTGATTGGCCTCATGCTCGCCGCTTATGGATGCCGCGTCGAAACGGTTGAAGATCCGCTCACGGCGCGTGATGCGATCCTCGCCGCACAGGAAAAAGGCAAACCGTTCGAGACCATCATCGTCGATCACATGATGCCTGGGATGGACGGGGTTCAACTTGCCGCAGAGCTGCAAGAAGATGCTGATATCAAACCGGTCAAACTCATCTTGTCGTCTTCCGGCATTGCGACCGCAAGTCAGGCAGAAGAATGGGGGTTTGATGCTATCGCGCCCAAGCCTATTAGCCAGCGCCGCCTGATCAACACGCTCAATCGCTTTTTTGAAGATCTGCCGACCGCCAAGAAAGCGCCCAAGGTTGAAAAGAAACCGAAAAAACCAGCCCCTGCGAAGAAACCTTCTGGTGAAGGATCGAGCTGTCGCATTCTGCTTGCCGATGATAACCCCACCAATCTGAAGTTCATTCAAAGTGCGCTGGAAAGCCATCCGATGACCATCGACACTGTTGGCGATGGCCGCGAAGCTGTGACGGCCGCCCGCTCCCTGCCCTATGATCTGGTGCTCATGGACGTTCAGATGGTCCACATGGATGGCATTGAAGCAACCAAACGGATCCGCAAGCTGAATGGGGATATTGCTGGCGTCCCGATCATCGCCATCACCGCCAGCGCCATGGCTGGTGACCGCGAGCGCTGTCTCGAAGCCGGTATGAACGATTACCTGGCAAAACCAGTCGCCATCGATCAGTTGCTGGACAAAATCCGCTACTGGACGCAAGAAGCTGTCCGGGAAGCCTGAGCCAAAAACCCATCTCTGGGCTGGCCTCCAAATGAGGCTATGGTAGACTGCTCTTCCACTAAGGGAGCGCTCTGACAGTGATCAAGTAACCACCAGACATTTTCACAAACTAGGTCCCAATTTCGGACCTCGGGTTTTTCTGGCTTACTGTTCTCTCGGGACTTTCATGCAACCCATCATTTATGACGTCGCCGTGTCGGCTGACGGCTTTATCTGCGGGGCGTCTGGCGACGTGTCGCTTTTTCCCCATTCAGGAATGATCGTTCAAGATTATCTTCAGCGGATGACGACCTATTCCTGTGCTCTTATGGGTCGTCGAACCTATGAGTTTGGCTATGCTCATGGGCTGCCCCCTGGGGCCAACCCCTACCCCGCCCAGCGCACACTGGTCTTCTCAACGAGCATCTCCCTTCCAGACGCTGCAGAAGTGGACATTGTTCGCACAGACGCCTTGACGGCAATTGATCAGCTCCGCGCAACGAGCCCTGGCCCCCTCTATCTCTGTGGGGGTGGCGATTTTGCGGGCTGGCTGCTTTCGGAGGGCCGTGTGGACACCCTGCGCCTGAAACGGGCGCCTGTGTTCTACGGATCAGGGATACGCCTGTTCGGCACACACACCTTACCCGTTCCCGCTCGGTTAACCATTTCCAAGCTCTATGAGGATGGCGGGCTTTATCAGGAGTTTGACCTGGATGCTTAAGCTTAGGAGGTCGAGACCAGGCGCTGCCTCGTAGAAAAAAGCGCGTGTGGTTAATCCAGGCGCCTTTTCACGTTTCTTACCCTCTCTTTTGCGTGATCTCGTTGTTTTTGCTCCCAATTCCGGGTATCGATGGAGAAACGAAAACCTGGGGAGGTTTCCTGAATATGTATAAAGAATTGGATGCTGCGTGGACTGAACTGACGCAGCCGGGTCAAATGTTCGAGGTCGAGACTGTTGAAGCCCTCGATCGCACCATCAAAACTTTCAAACACGCGCCAGCAAGCCTGCGGGACATCTGGTTGATGACCGCTGCCCATGGCGACAAGGACCATCTTGTCTATCAGGATGAGCGCTGGACCTATGCTGAAGCTCACAACGAAGTGAACGCGATTGCCGCTTGGCTCACAGCCCAGGGCATTGGCCAGCACGACCGGGTCGCGATTGCGATGCGGAACTATCCAGAATGGATGCTGGCGTATTGGGCCATCATCTCCATCGGTGCTGTCGCTGTGGGCATGAATGCCTGGTGGGTTCCAGACGAGATGAAATACGGGCTTGAAGATTCAGACGTAAAGGTCTTGATCGCAGATGGCGAACGGCTCGAACGCTTCTTGCAAGTGCGCGATGCTTTCCCTGACATGAAGGTTGCTGGCGTGCGGTTGCCCGAAGCCCTGCAAGGCGCTGAGGGCGTTGTTCCCTGGTCAGACGTCAAAGCAACTGCGCCGAACATGCCTGACGTCACAATCGCACCAGATGATGATGCGTGCATCTTCTACACATCGGGGACAACGGGCCGTCCAAAGGGTGCGCAGCTCACCCACCGGGGGTGCGTCAACAATATCTTGAACATTGCTTTCTCTGCCCAGGCACAGGGACTTGCTCTCGCGATGGTGGAAGGCGAAGCTGCGGTTAAGGAACTGCAGGGTGCCGAACCACAGGTCATGACGGCGCTCGTGGCAACGCCCCTCTTCCATGTGACCGCGAATAACTGCGTCGCTCACGCAGCAACGGTTAGCGGTGGCAAGCTTGTTCACATGTATCGTTGGGATGCGGGGGAAGCGCTTCGCCTGATCGAGGCGGAAAGAATAACCCACCTCAGCGGTGTCCCTGTCATGTCTCGCGAAGTGATTGCCCATCCTGATTTCGCCACGACAGACACATCGACCCTGCTGTCGATTGGTGGCGGTGGGGCACAGCTTCAGCCCGACCTTGTTGGCAAACTCGATAACACGGTCAAGAGTGCCCGTCCGTCGACAGGCTACGGCATGACCGAAACCTGCGGCATCATCACATCCGTCGGCGCGGACTATTTTGTCGATAAGCCAGCAAGCGCAGGACGCGCCATGCCTGTCTTCGAAACCAAATGCATTGACGCCAATGGGGATGAAGTAAAACCCGGCGAAGCAGGTGAGCTATGTGTCCGTGGCGCCCCTGTTATCAAGGGCTATCTCAATCGGGCAGAAGCCACCGCTGAATCCATTCAGGATGGCTGGCTTCGCACCGGCGATATTGTGAAGATTGATGAAGATGGGTTCATCTTCATTGTCGACCGCGCCAAAGACATGGTGCTGCGTGGTGGTGAGAATGTGTTCTGCTCTGAAGTAGAGAGCGCCATCTTTGAGCATGATGCGGTTGCAGAATGTGTCGTCTTTGGCGTGCCAGATGATCGGCTCGGTGAAGAAGTGGGTGCCGTGATCGTACCTGCCAAGGGCGCGTCAATCTCTGCTGAAGAACTTCGCGCTTTTTGTAAAGAGAAGCTCGCAGCCTACAAGATCCCCCGCTACATCTGGACACAGGCAGAGCCCCTGCCCCGGAATGCCAGCGGCAAGTTCCTGAAAAAAGAGCTGCGGGTGACGATGGACGTGAAACTCGCGAGCTAGTCTTTCAGAAAATCGATGATGAGATCGGCCACTTTTTCCGGCGCTTCAAGCTGGGGAAAGTGGCCGATGTCGTTTAAGGCCTCAAACCGGTAGCCATTTGTGAAAGCTGGTTCTGCCAGTTCGTAACGATCAATGCTCACGGCACCGTCTGCATCCCCCGCAATCACCAGCGTTGGGACGGTGATGTCGGTCTCTGCGGAGGAGGCTCGTCCTTCGTTCACCTCTCCATCGAACAGCGACCAATAATAGCCCAGAATGCCATCTACGGCGCCCGGCTCCGCCATCGCCGCTTTAATGTCGGCCAGTTCAGCTTCCGGCACGTCAAAGGTGGGGGCCCACGCCTCGTAAATTCCGTCGATATGAGAGAAGTCGTTCATTGCCACCCATTGCCGGATGAACGGCAGTTGGTAGTAGAGAAAGTGGGGTGCCTCTAAAAATATGGAGGGGTCATCTCCGACTGCACGTGCATGGGGCACAGAGAGTGCCACCAGTTTGGTCACTTTCGAGGGGTCGGCGGTCGCGGCTTCATAGACTGTCGAGGCTCCCCAGTCATGACCGATGAGGATGGCTTTTTCTTCGCCAAGGGCAGCAATGAGCGCGATGGCATCTTCGCCCAAAGCGCGGACGCTATAGTCACCTGTCTCACTAAAAGATGTTGGCGGGTAGCCGCGGGTAAAAGGAGCCACCACCCGGTAGCCTGCGGCAGCCACACGCGATTGAACAGCAGCCCAGCTGCGCGCCGTTTCAGGATAGCCGTGAAACAGCAATACAAGTGGCCCCTCGCCTTCTTCCAGATAGGCGAAGGTGAGGCCATTGGCGTCCACATATTTCAACTCTTCGGCCGTCGCGGGCATGGCGCTTAGCAAGCCGATGACAAACAGTGCAGAAATCAGGCGGATCGCCAAATATTGTCTTCCGGTCTCAATCCAAGTGCGCATGTTACTTCCCCCGTTGGTTCCTGGAGGGCATCGTAGGGACTGCGCAGATCACACACAACAGCTTGAGTAAGCCGTTAGGCTGCTTCCCAACGCCCTGTTGAACATACCATTGCGGGTATTATTGCTGATTAGCTCGCCTGCAATCGCGCTGTAATGCGTAACAATGCTTTGATGCGTTCATTTTCCGGCAGATCAATGGCCTGCCCGATGCGCAAGAGCAGATCCGCTTCGAGATCGTTAAGCTCACCATCGGCGAGGGCGATCTCCCAGAGGTAGGTCATAATCTGGCCGCGCTCTTCCAGATCAAAATTCTCTTTGATGGTTTTTGTGAAGATCCAGTTTGCATAGGCTTCTTCATGGCGGTCTTCTGCCACGGAGAGCAATTCTTCCACCTGCTCAGGCTCCAGCTTGAAGCGCGTATGAATGATTTCGACAATGCGCTTGCGCTCGGCCTCATCAAAATCAGTGTCGAGATGGGCAAGCTCCACCATCAGCGTCGCCGCTGCGATGGTGGTCCGGTCAAATTCCTGATGCTCCGCGCGCTCATGTTTTCTGGCACCAATTGCTTTGAGCGCACGTTCTCTGAATCCTTTGAGCATGTTTTTCCCCTTAACCCCTTTGGCTGGTGACAGCCGTTGCCCCGATTGTTCACACATGTCCAGCGAAACGCAATTGCGAATGACACGTTTGCACATCTAGCTCACCTCTTGCTGGCGCGGCGTGGAACTGTCATTCTCCCGCCATTCGAACCGCCGCGAGATCTTTTGGGGACGCGGCCAGCTTGGGGGAGCTGATGGTTAAGGCTTTCGAGGAATTCATTTTCCGCTTTCGACTGGCACTCTTGATCGCCATGGCGGTCTTCACAGTGTTTGCCGGGTATTTTGCGACCGGACTTAAACTGGAAGCAGGCTTTCTCAAACAAGTTCCGGTCGAACACCCCTATCTGCAGACCTATTTCGAATATCAACGGGAAATGCCCGGCGCCAATCTCGTTCTTGTCGCTCTTCAAGCCAAAGACGGGACGATCTGGAACAAGGAAATCCTGAAGCGCCTGCACACCATTACCGAGGAGATTTCCTATCTCCCGGGCGTTGATCGTTCGCGGCTCTATTCCCTTTGGTACCCCACAACACGCGCCCTTACGATTGATGAAGAAGGCTTCCAGATGGAAGACCTTATTCCCGGCACTGTCACCCCAGATACGCTGACGGAAGAAGACATTGACGGCATTCGGGACCGCACAATTGCCGGCGACTGGATTGGGGCCATTGTCTCTGAGGATGAGACGGCGGTTCTTGTTGCCTTTGAAATCAAGGCCCCCGGGGGGTCGTCCGGTGACATTGAAAGCGCTCAATCAACGGCACTTGATATAGCAAGCCTTTTGGAGTCAAAGATCCGTGCGCCCTTTAGCGACGAGATCACCGATGTTGCCATCATCGGGTTTCCAAAATTTATCGGCGACATTGCGGAAGGTGCCATCATTGCGACGAGCTTTTTTCTGCTCGCCTTTGTCATCACGGGCCTTGCCGTTTTCGCCTATGTTAGATCTTTTGTTTTAACCGCACTCGCAATCGGCAGTTCCCTCGTCTCAGTCGTCTGGCAGCTGGGCGTCTTGAACCTGATCGGCATGGGGCTCGACCCGCTTGCGATCCTGGTGCCCTTTCTCGTTTACGCCATTGGCGTCAGCCACGGCATGCAGCAGGTGAACCTGATTGCCACGCAAATTGCGAAAGGCTCAGACGGTCTGGAGGCGGCACGACAAACCTTCCGGCGGCTTCTTGTGCCAGGTTCCATGGCGTTGATCACCGACCTCGTTGGGTTCATCACGCTCTACCTCATTCCGGTCGGCGTGGTGCGAGACATTGCCATCATCGCGACCATCGGGGTTGCGCTGAAGATTATCTCCAACCTCATCATGCTGCCTCTACTCGCGTCCTATATCAGCCGGGATGAGCGGCAGGTCAGGCTGTTTATCAAAGCGCGTGTTTTTCGCGAACGGGTGATGACCTTGATCGCAGGCGTTGCCAAACCAGAGACTGCGCCGTTTATCGCAGGCGGTCTTGTCGTCTTGCTGGTGGCCTCGGCTGTGGGCGCACAGTTCCGGCACGTGGGCGATCTGACACCGGCGGCGTCGGAATTACGGCCGGGGTCCAAATATAATCGGGATACAGCCCTCATCACCCAGAATTTTGATGTGGGAACAGACGTACTGGTTTTGGTTCTTGAGACACCCCAGGATGCCTGCATCAACCCCATCTACATGAATTATCTGGATCGGATGACGCGGGACCTTGCGACCATTAAGGGCGTGGTGAAGGTGGACTCGCTCGCCTCAACCGCCCGGATCGCTTCTTCGATTGCAGCGCTCGGCAACCTCAAATGGCGGAACCTGCCGCCCACCGAACAACAATTGATCTCGGCAACCGCTCAGGTTGACCCTGCTCTTGGGCTTCTGAATGACACGTGTACGATCCTGCCGCTCTTCATCTACACGACAGATCACAAGGCCACGACCATCGACCATGTTATCGAGGAGATTGTCGCTTACTCAGAGCTGCATCCGCTTGAAGGCACCAATGCCCGTATCGGCCTTGGGGGCGTCAGTGTTATTGCGGCGACCAATCAGGTCGTGGAGGCTTCTGAAGCACCGCTGCTTATCTATGTCTTTTTGACAATCATCGTTCTGGTCCTTCTGGCCTATGTCGACTGGCGCGCCATCATCTGTTGTTGCGTGCCTCTTTTGCTTGCGACATCGCTCGGTTACGTCTTCATGGTTGTCTTCGGCATTGGACTCAAAGTGACCACCTTGCCTGTTCTGGTTCTCGCCACGGGCATTGGTGTTGACTATGCGTTCTATCTCTACAGTCAGATCCGCATCTTCCAGCGGGAAGGGTTTGCGATGGCGGATGCGTATCATGGGGCTCTGCTCAGCACGGGCATGGCGGTGGTCTATGCCTCCCTCATGCTGGCGGGCGGTGTTGCAACCTGGGTCTTCTCCCCGCTGCAATTCCAAGCAGACATGGGCGCACTTCTTGCCTTCATGTTTGTCGCCAACATGATTTGCGCCATTGTCGGATTGCCCGCACTGGCAGCTGTTCTGGAGCGGATCGCCCCGCCGAGATACCTTCAAAACAGCTGAGCTTCTCCTTCCGCCATTCCCTAAAACTGTTAGGATGAGCGCATCAAAATTTCTCGGGGGGAGAAGCATGGCAGAGATTGCCGTCCAGGGTCGGAACCATGCCGGTCGCCATTTGGCGCTCGGTCTGTTGGTGGTTGTTTACACATTCAATTTTATTGATCGGCAAATTCTGTCGATCCTCATCGAACCCATCAAACTTGAACTGGGTCTCAATGATACGCAGATGGGCCTTCTTACTGGCTTTGCCTTTGCGCTTTTCTACGCAACCCTAGGCATTCCCATCGCACGCTACGCAGACCGGGGAAACCGCCGAAATCTGATCGCCCTAGCACTTGGTGTTTGGAGCTTCATGACGGCAGCCTCAGGCCTCGCGCTCAATTTCTGGCATCTGCTCATTGCCCGTATTGGTGTTGGCGTAGGCGAAGCCGGGTGCAGCCCTCCTGCTCACTCCATCATTTCTGACTATTTTCCCGCCGAGAACCGGGCGACCGCGCTGGGCATCTACTCTCTGGGGATTCCTGTCGGCATTATGTTTGGTCTCTTTGCCGGGGGGTGGATCAACGAGTTTTTCGGCTGGCGCATGGCATTCTTTGTGGTGGGCATTCCCGGCATCTTGCTGGCGATTGTCGTTCGCTTTGCCATCCGCGAGCCAGAGCGTGGCATGGCCGAGGGCCGGGTGGCCTCAAGCGAACAACCGTCTATCAAAGAGACACTCGCCTATCTGTGGAAGAAGCCTTCCTTCCGCCACCTTGCTTTCGCGGCCGGGCTCACAGCCTTTGTTGGCTATGGTGTGGTGACGTGGGTCCCGACTTTCCTTATTCGATCTTTCGGACTTGGCACCGGTGAGATTGGAACCTATTTCGGGCTCATTCTGGGCATTCCGGGCGGCCTTGGCATTGCCCTTGGCGGGTATTTTGCTGACAAGTTTGGCTCGAAGGATACACGCTGGTATTTGTGGACGACGGCTGTGGCACTCGTGATCTCAGTTCCCTTCAGTGTCTATTCTTATCTCGCTGCAACGGCGACCATCGCCTTCATCGCGATGATCATCCCGGTTTTTTTGGGCAACTTCTATCAAGCGACAACGTTCAGTCAGACCCAAGGGTTGGTGGAGCTAAAAATGCGTGCCGTCGCAGCGGGCATTTTGCTGTTCATCATCAACATTATCGGACTGGGGCTTGGCCCCACGCTGGTCGGTATTGTTACCGATCTGCTTGAGCCGACTTATGGTCAAGAGGCGCTTCGCTATAGCCTCGTGATCTTTACGTTCGTCAATTTCTGGGCGGCGTTTCACTATTACGTCGCAGGCAAGCACCTGAAGAAAGACCTCGTGCTGAGCGGAAGTTAGGACGTTTCGCTATCGCCGGAATGTTGAGCGTGCGATGGAAACGCTCAGCATGATGGTGGGAATGAGCCCCAGCGCCACAATGAGAAGGGCGGAGGTTGACGCCTCCGCCAATCTTTCATCTGAGGCCAGACGATAGGTGCGCGTCGCCAGCGTTTCGAAGTTGAACGGGCGCAGCAAGAGGGTTGCAGGCAGTTCTTTCATCACGTCGATAAAGACAAGAAGAAACCCTGCCAGCAACGGTCCGCGCAACAGCGGTAGGTGAACGGCGCGCAGCATACGCCCTGGACCGGCCCCCAGCATTCGCGCGGCATCATCCAAGGTCCCGTGAATTTTTTCCAAGCCGGCTTGGGTGCTGTTGAACGCGGCGGTGAGGAACCGGGCGACATAGGCAAACAGAAGGCCTGCGACCGTACCGGTTAGAAGCAGTCTGGGTTCAAGTCCCAACACGTCACGCATGAGAATCGCGATCCTGGTATCAAGCGCTCCTGCAATCGCCAAAATGCCCACGGCGATCATGGCGCCTGGCAAAGCGTAACCAAGCGTTGCCAGACGAACGAGAAGACGGTTCGTGGTTGAAGGGTTCCGGCGTTCCGCATAGGCCAGGAAAAGCGCTATCCCTGTACCGATCAAGGCGGCACCAGCGGCAACACTCAGTGAGTTGCCCGCAAAGGCAATAAAGCGTGTCCCCAAAAGCGGGTCCCCAACAGTGATTGCATATCGAATGAGAACAAAGGCGGGGATAATAAAACCGAAGGTCACTGGCAGTGCGCAGGCGAGAATGGCAGCAACACTCTTTATCGGTGGCAGAGTGATGCGGGAGGCCGCCACATCGCGCCCCAACGGATTTGCCACGGTGCCCTGACGGTTCAGCCGTTCCAGGAGAACCAAGGCGCCTGCAAACAGGAACAGTACGGCGGCGATCTGGGCAGCAGCGACGGGCTCCCCCATGCCCAACCAAGTGCGAAAGATGCCAGCGGTCAGCGTCGAGATCCCAAAATAGTCTGCGACCCCATAGTCCGCGATGGTCTCCATCAAGGCCAAGGCAACGCCACCGGCTATAGCCGGTCTGGCGCACGGCAGGGCAACCCGCAAAAAGGCTTGTGTGGGGGACACGCCCAAGACCCGTGTTGCTTCCACCAGCGCCACCGACTGGCGTTGAAAGGATGTGCGGGTGAGCAGATAGACGTAGGGATAAAGCACCAGGCTCAACATGAGCGATGCGCCCCAAAGCGAGCGAATGGGTGGAAAGACATAGTCATCCGCCTGCCAGCCCATCAGATCACGCAGCAGCGTCTGCACGGGCCCGGCAAATTCCAGCAGGTCGGTATAGACATAGGCAATGATATAGCCTGGCATGGCCAGCGGCAGCACCAGCGCCCAACTCAAAATGCGTTGTCCCGGGAAGTCGAACGAGACAATCAGCCACGCGCTGCCGACACCCAAGAGGATGGTCATCACCCCCACCAGGGCCATCAAAAGCAGCGTGTTGCCCACATAACCCGGCAGCACCGTCGCGCCGAGATGCGCCCAGGCATCTCCGCTTGCCTGGGTCAGGCTCCATAGGACCGCCAAAATAGGAGCTGCCACAATGAGGGCGACCAGCGCCGTCGCAAGCGGCCACGCGATGCTTGCGATATCCCGGAAGGGCTTCTCCTGCGGCAATACGCGTGTGGTTTGTTCTTTTTGGGTGACTGACATTCTACACTTGATACAAATAGCGCTCGCTCACGCAAAGTAATTTTGCGCCTCAATTGCAATTCTAGTCTCAAACAGCCGCAAATAGCTCTTATGCCCTTGGAATTCGACACAATCGCCCATGCCTATGGCAGCGAACGCGTGCTCTCCGACATCACTTTGTCAGCGAGAGATGGCGAAATTCTATGTCTCTTGGGGGCGTCTGGCAGCGGGAAAACAACTCTCTTGCGGCTCGCAGCCGGTCTTGAGGCGTTGCAGTCGGGCAGCATCACTCTCAATGGCAAGACACTCTCAAAACCAGGGCGCGACGTGCGGGCGGAAGACCGGAAAATAGGTATGGTCTTCCAGGATCATGCCCTCTTTCCGCATCTGACAATTGCTGAGAATGTTGCCTTCGGCCTGCCCGGGAACTCTGCCGATCGCGATATGACCGTCGCACGCACCTTGGCGGAGATGGGGCTGGATGGGCTTGGGCCCCGCTATCCCCACACCCTCTCCGGCGGTCAACAGCAGCGCGTTGCCCTGGCGAGGGCTCTTGCGCCCGCGCCGTCTGTCATTCTTCTGGACGAGCCGTTCGCCAGCATTGATGTCACAAGGCGACGGCAATTGCGCGAACATGCCCGCCTCGCCCTCAAACAATCCGGCGCCATCACGATTATGGTGACCCATGATCCAGAAGAAGCGCTCGATATGGCAGACAGGATCGCCGTGATGGATGAAGGTCGCATTCTGCAATGTGATCGGCCTATTGAGCTTTACCAAGCGCCTACCACTGCCTTGGTCGCGAGCCTTTTCGGAGATGCTCAAACCTTCCGCGCAAAGGTGACTGAGGGCATCGCCAGGTTCGACTATGGCGCATGTCCTACCCCCGAGATCAAGGGCGAATGCCCGGCTGATTTGGTTGTCCGGCCGCGCAGTGTGACGCTCACACCCTCGCCGCAGACGTCTGAAATGCATGTTCTGGATACCCGCTTTCGGGGCGGCCACTGGCTCGTTCTTTTGGGAATGCAGGACCCGAAGATCCCACCTCTTCGGGTTCATATGACAGATGCGGCCTCTTTGGAGGTCGGTGCTCCGGTCTGCGTTGCGTTTGATGCTGCCGGTGTTTTTATCTTTCCTGCGGCGAACTGACCCGGAATCAGCAATATCCCTTGTTTCCGCTCACCTCTGAACCTACATTCTATCTTAGTTTGATAGTCATTCTTAAGAAGGTCTCATCGTGTCCAAAACCCTCGGCAAATCACTCATCCCCGTTATCGGCGCGTTTTTGGTCATATTTGCCGCGTCCGGCGGACATGCTGCCGAAGAACTGAATGTCTATTCGGCACGACATTACGATACCGACCTCGCGCTCTATGAACGTTTCACAGAAGAAACAGGCATTAAACTCAATCTGATTGAAGGAAAGAGCGAAGAGCTTCTGGCGCGGCTCGCCCAAGAGGGTGAATTCAGCCCGGGCGACGTGTTGTTGACAGTGGACGCTGGCCGGCTTTGGCGTGCGGAACAGGCCGAGCTGTTTGCGCCGGTCACCTCACCCATCATCAATGAACGTGTCCCTGCGCATCTGCGTCACCCGGATGGCCTCTGGTTTGGCATCTCAAAACGCGCCCGGGTGCTGGTCTACAATAAGGAAGCTGGCGCCCCCGAGGGGCTCACCACCTACGCAGGCCTCGCTGATCCTGCATTAGAGGGGCAGCTCTGTGTGCGATCCTCCAGCAATATTTACAATATCTCCCTGCTTGCCTCGATTGTTGCCCATGACGGTGTGGAAGCAGCTGAAGAGTGGACGCAAGGCGTGGTGGCGAATTTCGCGCGTGCCCCCCAAGGCAATGACACTGCACAGATCCGAGCGGTCGCTGCCGGAGAGTGCCGTGTCGGGATTGCCAATACATATTACATTGCACGCCTCATGCGCTCAGACGCCGTGGCTGATCAGGCGGTCGCTGGCAAAATCGGCGTTATCTTTCCCGAACAAGACGGACGCGGCACCCACGTCAATATCTCCGGTGCCGGCCTGCTCGCCCATGCACCCAACAAAGAGAACGCTTTGCGGTTCTTGGAGTTCCTGACAAGTGATTGGGCACAACTCCTTCTTGCTGACGGCAACAATGAGTATCCCGCTGTCACCGCAGTCAATTCTGAAGGACCGGTCACAGCGTTGGGCGCCTTCAAGGAAGACGAAATCAACGCATCTGCCCTTGGGGAAAATCAATCCCTGGCAATCCGGATTTATGATCGGGCAGGCTGGCGCTAAAACTCTCTAGATTCTCTCTAAAACCGGCTCGTTTCTGCTACAAAGGCCACCTGATACTGGCCTTTGAAAGTGGGTTATGAGTGAATTTCCAAATTGGGTGACAGCTGTCCCCCCGCGTCCTGATCTAAGTGTCGAGATACGCGCTCGGGAACGGCAGGCGCGGCTGACCAAGCCAGCCGGGTCGCTTGGTCAGCTGGAAGAACTGGCGGTTAAGCTCGCGAGCCTTGGCGGTACGGACAAACCATCTGTTGCGGCACCCCATATCCTGATCTTTGCGGGGGACCACGGCATCACCCATGAGGGTGTTTCCGCCTACCCGTCCGAAGTCACCGGCCAGATGCTCGCCAACTTCGTCTCCGGCGGGGCGGCCATCTCTGTGCTTGCGCGAGAGCAAGGGGCCGTGCTCCAGGTCATCGATACGGGAACACTTCTTCACCGCACACCCGAGGGCGTGCATGTGGACAAGGTCGCCTATGGCACCAGGAATTTTCGTCGCGAAGAGGCGCTCACAGAAGACGAATTGTTTCATGCGCTGGGCGCCGGGCGCGATGCCGCTCGCCGTGCCATCAATGGTGGTGCCGACTTGCTCATCCTCGGTGAAATGGGCATTGGGAATACAAGCTCCGCGAGTGCTGTCGCCGCAGCCCTTTTGGATGGCGATGTTGCGGCCCTCGCAGGCGCCGGAACAGGGCTCAATGCAGAAGGTATTTCTCACAAGATGCGCGTGATCACAGACAGTCTTATTTTTCACGGACTTGATGGTGGCAAGGCGTCTGCAGCAAATGTTTTGCGCAAAGTTGGTGGCCATGAAATTGCTGCTTTGGTGGGAGCAGCGATCACGGCTGCGCAGGAACGTGTGCCCGTCCTCGTAGATGGCTTCATCTGTTCTGCCGCGATACTGGCCGCCGTCACTGCCAATCCCTCTGTGCGCGATTGGCTTCTCTTCTCCCATCGATCGACAGAGAATGGTCATGCGGCAATACTCACAGCTTTGAATGCAGATCCTTTGTTCGATCTCGGCCTACGGCTGGGAGAAGGCAGCGGTGCGGCTCTAGCCCTTCCCCTTCTGCGGCTTGCCTGTACACTCCACAATGAGATGGCGACCTTTGACAGTGCTGGTGTCTCCTCCATCGCATGACCCATTCCGCTCACATAACCGTTCTGCGCCACGGAGACACTCCCCTCACAGGATTGTTTTGTGGCAGCAGTGACCCTGATCTTACTGAGGCCGGTTGGGCTGCTTTAACAAGCCGCGCTGAGGGCAAGACCTGGGACCAGGTGATCGCATCTCCCCTGCGCAGGTGTGCCAAGTTTGCTGAAAGTCTCAACCTTCCTCTCACGATTGATGCCCGCTTTCGCGAACTTGATTTTGGCGACTGGGAGGGCAAATCGACAGAAGAAGTGTGGACGGCTGACCCCGCAGCCCTCACGGCATTCTGGGAAGACCCGACTGCCAATCCCGCACCGGGGGGAGAACCCTGGGCCATGCTCTGCGCCCGGGCATCGGAAGCGTTTGAAGAGGTCGCTCGCGCCGCGCGCGGTGAAAACGTTCTGCTTCTCACCCATGCGGGCGTTATGCGGTCCTTGCTGGTGACCCAATTGGGTCTTTCGTTTTCATCTGCCTGGAAAATCACCCTGCCGACCGCGAGCGTTCTGAAAATGCACGCACGCCATGATCTGGAGCATGAAACATTTGAGGTGCAGCTCACCGGCCTTGAGGGGGACGTATGAGCTACTCTCTCACATCGTTTATTCTTGCGGTTCAATTTCTGACGCGCATCCCCACACCGCATATCACAGAATTTGAACCCGCATCGCTCAGCCGGGCGTCAGGTTTTTTTCCCGCGGTCGGCCTGCTCATCGGTGCCTTGCTGTCCTTGACGCTTTGGAGCGGGTCCCTGATTGATCCCTGGGCAGGGGCTGTGTTGACGCTTGCCGCCTGGGCATTCATTACCGGTGCGCTGCACCTGGATGGCCTCTCTGATCTGACTGACGCTTTGGGGGCAGCACACGGCAACCCGGAACGCTTTCATGAAGTTCTCAAGGACCCCCATATCGGAACCTTTGGCGCCGTTGCCCTGATCGTTCAGCTGGCTGCCAAACTCATCTTCCTCATGCTCCTTGCTCAGATGGATCTATTCTGGGTTCTCATTCCGCTTTGTGCGTGGGCGCGACTGGGCCCGCTTTTCTGGGCGCATTACCTGACGGCCCTAAAGCCACCGTCCGCTGAAACCAGCGGGTCGGGCGAAAGGTTCGGCTGGGAAATCACTGTCATCACGCCTTGGGTCTGGACCGTTGCTTTGCTGCTCACTGCCTGGTTCGCGCCGGCATTTTTAGCAGCTCCCTTTATTCTGCTGGTCTGGGGGCTTTACCTTCAACTCCGTTTGGGCGGTCAAACCGGCGACACGTTGGGGGCAGGTATTGAAGTGTCGGAAACTGGTCTCCTGCTTGCCTGTGTTATTTTTCTGTGAGGTTGGTCGATGACGACAGAGTTTCATTTACCCGTGACAGGCCCTTTCGCCGCCCTCATTCTGGGGGGCGCGCGGTCGGGTAAAAGCCGATATGGCGAAAATCTGGTGACCCAAGCAAATGGAAAATTTGTTTATGTCGCAACAGCTGAAGCCCGCGACGACGAAATGGCGGAACGCATCGCCCATCATCAAGACCGTCGAGGCCACAACTGGCGTTTGATTGAAGAGCCCCTCGGTCTTTCAGGGGTCTTGCAGGATCAAGTGGGCGAAGACGATATCGTCCTGGTCGACTGCCTGACACTTTGGCTCAGTAACCTCATGGAGCGGCAGATCGATATTGCAGCCGCGAGCGCAGAACTCCTTGACGCTGTGAAACCCTGCCCGGCGCGGCTTGTCTTCATCTCAAATGAAGTGGGGCAAGGCATCGTGCCCGACAATGCCATGGCACGGCAGTTCCGAGACGCGGCGGGACGTCTTCACCAAATGTTGGCTGCTGATTTTGACGCGGTCATTGCCGTTATGGCTGGCCTGCCGCTCGTGTTAAAGGCGCCGCAGCAAGGCTGAGCAGCCCTTCAATATCCAGAGCACCTTCCATCGCACCGGCCAATATGTCTAACGCTCGGTCGATTTTCTCATCATGATTGATCGCGTCACTTTGTGCGCCCATCAGGTCCAGGAAATAGCGGCGGAACTGACCGCTCTCAAAGATCCCATGTACATAAGCGCCCATGACACGCCCGTCGGCGCTGATGGCGCCGTGAGATTTTCCATCAATTTCAAGAAATGGTCTTCGAAGAGCGGGGCCGGTGGTTTCCCCCATATGAATTTCATATCCTGAAAATGAAACATCGGTGCAGGGCACACGACCTGTAACAGTACGCACCTGTTTCTCAGGCTGCATTGTGGTTTCTAAATCCAGAAGACCAAGTCCCGCTGCGTTGCTGACTTCGCCCTCCACCCCCTGGGGATCGGAGAGGTGCCTGCCCAGCATCTGAAAGCCACCGCACATGCCAAGTACTTTGCCACCACGGCGCATGTGCGCCTGCAGGTCGGTGTCCCAGCCTTGCGCCCGGAAGAACGCAAGGTCGGCCAGCGTTGATTTTGTTCCGGGTAGGATCACGAGCGCGGCGTCCCCTGGCAAGGGCTGCCCCGGGGGGATGAATTGAAGGTCGACGCTCGTTTCCTGCGCCAGCGGGTCCATATCATCAAAGTTAGCAATACGTGAGAGCATGGGGACGGCGATCTTGAGCCTCCCCTCTCGGGTGCCCTGCCCCCGCTCCAGCACAACGGCATCCTCGGCCGGCAAGTCTGCAACTGCGCGCACCCATGGCAGAACACCAAAACTTCGCCAGTCGGTACGCCGCTCGATCTCGCTCAGACCTTCCTCAAACAAGGAGACGTCACCTCGAAATTTGTTGATCAAAAATCCTTTGATCATGTTCCTATCTTCTGGCGACAAAACAGCGTGGGTGCCAACAAGGCTCGCAATAACGCCTCCACGATCTATGTCACCAATCAGCACGACCGGTGTGCCCGTCGCGGTCGCGAACCCCATATTGGCAATGTCGCCTGCGCGCAAATTGGTTTCTGCAGGACTGCCAGCCCCCTCCACCAAAATCAGGTCCGCGCCCTGCTGAAGTATCTCGAAACTTTGCAGAACTGAGGCGAGAAGACTTTGTTTGCGTGACTGATAGTCACGTGCTTCCGCTGTTCCCCAAACTTTTCCCTGCACGACCACCTGCGCGCCCACATCGCTTTGAGGCTTCAACAGAACAGGGTTCATGTGAACGCTCGGCGACACATTGCACGCGCGGGCCTGGAGCCATTGCGCACGGCCAATCTCGCCGCCTTCGACGGTGACCGCCGCATTGTTCGACATGTTTTGGGGTTTGAAGGGGCGGACAACAAGCCCGCGGTTTACAGCTGCCCTGGCGAGCCCCGCGACGAGAACGGATTTTCCGACATCCGATCCGGTTCCCTGAAGCATCAGCGTTTTGGGTATGGACGCTGGGTCATGAGGCATCGTTCAACCGCCGGTCCACCACAACATCACCGCGATCATCGCGACGCACACCAATGCGGTAGACGCGGGCGAGATTTTCATCGCTCAACACATCCTTCGGTAAACCATCAGCGACGATTTCACCTTCATGCATCAGACAGAGACGATCGCAATAGCGACCTGCCAGATTGAGGTCATGCAAAACCACGCCAACTGCCGCGCCCGCACCTGCAGCGCTTTTCAACGCCTCCATCGTGGTGAGCTGGTGGTAGGGGTCGAGAGAAGCAGTGGGCTCATCGACCAACACCACTCTCGCTTCTACCGCAAGTGCGCGGGCCAGAAGCACGCGGCTTCTTTCGCCCCCAGAAAGTTCCGTGACTGGGCGATCTGCAAATTGTGTGGCGTCCGTCACCGCAAGGGCATGGTCGATGGCAGACTTGTCAGCAGGTGCCAGATTTTCCCACGTGGAGCGATGCGGCACCCGGCCCAAGGCCACCAAACGCCTGGCGGTTAGCGGCCATGCCACGTTCTGACCTTGAGGCAGATAGGCGATATTGCGGGCGTGTTTGTGGGGTGGATCGGCGGTAATTTCCGTTCCCTCAAGATGGATCATTCCTCTGTCGACAGGCACCAGACGCAGGAGAGCCCTTAGAAGGCTGGTTTTGCCCGCGCCGTTCGGGCCAACAAATCCGACCACCTCGCCTGCCTCAATCGCCACGGACACATCCCGCACAGCGGCATGGCTCCCTAGCGAGACAGAAATGTTCAACGCCTCAATCATCGCATGGTCCGCCTGGTATAGATGATGAGCCAGAGGAAGAAGGGTGCCCCGAGCAAAGCCGTGACGACCCCCAGCTTCAATTCTGTGTCCCCAGGAATTATGCGCACACCAATATCTGCCAAGACCAAAAGAAGCGCACCCGCGAGCGCACTTGGCAGAAGCAACCGTCCAGGGTCATGTCCCACCAAAGGCCGGACGAGATGCGGTGCGACCAGCCCTACAAACCCGATGGCACCACTCACCGCAACGCCGCCACCAACGGCAAAGGCTGCGCCAAAAATGGTCTGCAAACGCACGCGCCGAAGATCAATGCCGAGCGAAGCCGCAGCATCTTCGCCTAAGCTCAAGGCTGGCAGCGCACGGGCCGTCGACAGAAGCAAGACCCACCCTGCCACCATGAAAGGCCCTGCAATCCATAATTCGGTAAAGCTGCGATTGGCGAGAGATCCCAACAACCAAAGAATAATGTCGTTGAGAGAAAAGGGATTAGGCGACAGGTTCATCGCCAGAGATGTGAGGGCTGCGGCCAGGCTGGACATGGCCACCCCCGCCAGAATGAGGGTCAGCACGCTCGCGTCTTTTCCCGCGAGCCAGACCAGCACCAACATGGCGGAGATGGCGAAGGTGATTGCGAAGATGGGCACAATCACAGCAGACGACGCCGCAAAGCCGTAATAGATGGCAACAACAGCACCAAGCCCGGCACTTGATGAGACGCCAATGACACTTGGGTCCGCCAGCGGGTTGCGTAACAGACCCTGAATGGCGGCTCCGGCAAGCCCCAGGGACCCACCAACCATGGCCCCCAAAAGAATGCGCGGCAGCCGGATGTCCTGCACGATGAAGATGTAACGCTCATCCCCCTGCCCGACCAGTCCCTGAAATACTTCGCTCACGCCCAATGGGGCATAGCCCAAAAAAAGTGCGGCGATCATTGCGAGGAGCAACAGCCCCCCCAGCAATGCTGTCGCGCCATATGTCGAGTGCAGACCCATCAATAGTCGATGCCGCGTTTTGCTTTGATACCAGAGTCAAAGGGATGCTTGATGGGCGTCATCTCGGTCACAAGATCTGCTTGTGCGCGGAGTTCCTCTTTCGCATCGCGGCCTGTGACCATGACACTGGTCCGGCTGTGGCGGGCCATGAGGCCTGCAAGCACTTCTTCTACGGGCAAATAGTCATAACGCAGCACGATGTTGAGCTCATCCAGGACAATGAGGTCATAGTCGCCAGATGCCAGCATCTCCGCGGAGATGTCCCAGGCAGCGCGCGCGGCCTCAATATCCTTTTCACGGTCCTGAGTATCCCAGGTAAACCCTTGACCCATCGTGTGCCAGGTGACGAGATCGGGGAATTTCTGAAAGAACTGACGCTCGCCTGTCTTCCAATTGCCCTTCACATATTGAACGACCCCGACATCGTGGCCCCAACCAAGCGCGCGGATAATCGAACCAAACGCAGAGCTGGACTTGCCCTTCCCATCGCCGGTGAGCAAGAGAAAGAGACCTCTGTCTGCTTCCTTTTTCTCCGACATTTTTTCGCGATGAGCGGCTTGCACCTCTTTCATCTGGGCCGTGTGTTCAGTGTTTTGATCGTCTGCACTCATCTCGTCACATCCATTCGTTTAAAGCTGTCTTGAGGCGATCCCATTGCCAGGCCTCACCGGGCAGACCCACGCGGAGATAGTTTGGCATATCCGGGAAGGTTCGAACGAAAATTCCATGGGCTGCCAGATGATCTCCCGCCCTCTGCGCCTCTTCCATATTCAGCAGGTGAAACAAGGATGTCCCCCCAATGCCGGTTCCCAGGGTCGGGTCCAGCATTGCCTGCAAGCGGTCCATTCTTGTTGTGAGAGACGCCCGAGTTGCGGCGATCCACGCAGCATCGGCATAAGCCTCACGACCAATGTGCAACGCCGCTGTACTCACACTCCAAGGCCCAAGGCGCTTTGCAAGCGCATTTGTTATTTCGGGTGGGCCGATGAGAAAACCGAGACGAAGTCCCGCGAGGCCAAAGAATTTCCCGAAGGATCGAAGAACGAGGAGCCCTCCCTCTTCAACACGTGCCCCAACACTGAGCTCAGGGGCACAATCAACAAAAGCCTCGTCCACGATCAACCAGCCGCCGCGGGCCTTTTGAGTTTTTTGAAGCACGCGCAGCTGCGCTGGATCAAAACTATGCCCGTCGGGGTTGTTGGGATTTGTGACCACGATGATTTCCGCATCGGCGCGCATAACTTCCGAGGCAGCACAGAAAGAAACTGAGTGCCCCGCTGACTGCCAACTGAGGGTGTGCTCGCCATAGGTGGGCGCCAACACTGCGACCCTGTCTGGCCCAAACAGATGAGGCAGGCCGGAGATGATCGCCTGAGTCCCCGGCATGAGGCATACGTGCGCGGGATCAACGCCTGCATAGGACGCAAATGCAGTCAGGCAGGCGTTTTCTTCCGCTTTCCCCGGCAGTCGCGTCATCCAGTCCGGAGCAATCGTGGGTTCGTAGGCGCTTGGATTGATACCAGTGCTGAGATCAATCAACGGTCTGGTGGCATGAGGGTGTGCGAGGCCAAATGCTTCAATGTCCCCTCCGTGTCTGGGTGCGCTCATGGCATCAGCCCCCAGAGAAGTCCGGTTAACAGCAATAGTGTTGCTGCGATCAGGAGCGTGACCAGGTAAAGATCAAGGGCACGACGTATATCCTCTGCGTTCAGGTCAGCAGATCCAGTTCCAAGCCAAGCGCCATCGCTCTGTTCGCCCTCATAGTTTCGGGGACCGCCCAGACGACGATCCAAGGCGCCAGCCATCGCCGCTTCCGGCCATCCGGCATTGGGCGAAAGGTGATCGGGCGCATCCCGCATCATGGCACGCAGTGCCGCACCGCCGCGCGCCCGGCCAAGGGCGCCTGCGCAAAACAAGAAACCCGTGAGCCGTGCGGGGATAAGGTTCAAGACATCATCGAGCCGCGCTGCACTCTTGCCAAACCACTCAAAGCGCGCGTTCCGGTGTCCCCACATGCTGTCACTGGTGTTGACGAGTTTGTAGATGGCAATGCCCGGAAGCCCCGCGATCAATCCCCAAAACAGGGGCGCAATCACCCCGTCTGAGGCGTTTTCTGCCAGGCTCTCGACTGCCGCACGGGCGATCGCCGGTTCATCCAGAGTGTCCGGGCTCCGCCCCACGATCAGGGCTACTTTTCTGCGGGCTTCATCGATGCTGGTGCCGGAGAGCGCGTCCTTCACAGCGGCAACATGATCATAGAGGCTTCGCCCCGCGATGAGTGTCGCCATAAGAAATAGCTCGCCGACCCACCCATATGTGAATGTCCTCAAGAACCCGCTCAGAGACCATGCAATCCCCCCCACGAGCGAGACGAGCAAAAGCAGCCAGACTGTTCCTAACATGAAATCATTGGCTGCACGTTTGCCACGGGAGTTCAGCCATCCCTCCCCCAGCCTCAGGCCGTGACCCATCCATGACACGGGGTGGCCAATGATCCGCCAAAGCGCATTTGGATACCCGACCAGCCCCTCAAGCGCCATCGCGCCGACAAGCATCCAGGGCATATGGACCGAGACCGACATTCACTTGTTCTCCACAGCAGGTGAGAGTGTCGCCCTTGTTGCAGCGATTTCTTCGATCGCATCGACAACAAACCATGCGGCGCATGCGATCTCCCGACTGGGGATGCGCGCGACAGGATTTGTTTCGATTTGCTGACGCAAAAAGCCGTGACGCGACAAAGACCAATTATCTAACTGTCCGGACTTTAGATCGTAGAAGCCGGCCACAATCATCTCTGGCGGGGAAAGAGCCAGAGCTTCCAGGTTCACGGGGTGCCAGGGCGATGTGCCATCTTCCGCCGACATATTCTCTACACCCGCCGTGACCATCATTTCGTGAATGAACGTGCCGCGCCCCGTCGTTGTGCCTGACGGGGTGATATAGAGCGCCACAGGGGTCACATCTGTGCGCGCCGCAGCAATAGCCGCGAGCCTCGCATCCATATCTGCCGCCAGACGTTCCGCGCGGTCCAAGCGACCAAGGGCCTCGCCCACGCGGAGCAAGTTCGCCTTTGTCTCTTCAAGGGTGACGGCGAGCGATACTTGAACAACGGGAATACCATAACGTTCGAGTGTGTCTGCAGCACCATATCCGCCCCCCCAAAGGCGGACGACCATGTCGGGCTCGAGCACCAATATTTCTTCCGCCGTAGGGCGAATTTTTGGGAGGCCTACTGCGCGCTCAGCAAGGTAGGAAAATTCTGTCTCAGCGTGCGGCGAGACACCGACAATCTGGTCGGTGTCCGCCAACGCCAATACATATTGGTCAGCACAAAAATCAAGCGATGCAACCGACGGGTTAGCCGCCTGACCTGCAGACATGCTGCAAGCCAGGAAACCAAACCCTAAACCGATTGCGGCTTTCTTCATCCTCTAACCCGAATACCGACATATCCGGAGACACCGGGCGTGCCAAACTGAAATATGTCTTGATACTGCTCATCGAGTAGATTCTCAACGCGCCCGAACAACTCAACCTCATCGTTCAGCTTATATGAGCTGCGCAGATCGATCCGGAACCAATCCTGTAACACTCCAGCACTATCTCTCTCGTCGTCATTCCAAACCAGAGAGCCCCCGACACTTAGATTCTCTACCGGAAACGTTGTGACATTCAGTGTCGCAATATTTGCAGGGGTGCGTATGAGTTGGCTCCCGGTCGACAGATCAACAGCGGACTGATGCGTAAAGTTCGCGCTCAAATCAATCCAGTCAGCAGGACGTGTGGACGCAATAAGTTCCCAACCTTCGGTCTCAACCTGGCTCACGTTGAGATATCCGCCAACGGGAAAAGAGAAGATGATTTGATTTTCAACATCTTGCTGAAAATAATTTACCTCCACATTGGCTTTACCACCCAGGAATTCCTGTTCAACGCCAACATCCCAGCCACGCGATTCTTCTGGCTTCAAATTGGCGTTCGGGCCGGTGGCGCCACAGCAGAAGAACGTCAGCTGGAAGGGTGTCGGTGATTTAAAGCCCTCACCCCACGACCCCCTGAACACCGTACCCGTCGATGGCAGCTCGTAAGCACTGGTAAACCGAAAGGTTGTCACGCCGCCGGTTCTTTCATGGTCATCAAACCGAACCCCGCCAATGAGGGACAGGTTCTCAATTGGTAGAATCTGAACCTGGCCAAAGACACTGTCTGTTCGGATAGAAGTCCCACCGCGAATTTGAGTATCTTCTGTCTTTAGACCAACGAGCCCATTCCAGAGATCCGAGGTTTGAACCTCACCAATATATTCTAACGAGGTACGCTCACCCGTTGCATTGAAGGACCGAACTCCATTCGTTTCATTGTCACGATCAGTGAAAGCATAGTTGGCCGTCAAGCTGTTCTCCAATTGACCACCAAATGTACTGAGGTGCAGAGCGGCTGATGTACTGAGCTCGCGGGAGTGACCAACCCGATCAGCATCAGTGCCAACATTGTCAAACTCGTTGCGACTGTCTGAGTAACGAACAGATCCCTCAGCGCGTAAGTTCTCTGTCAGGTTCGATCCGATATTGCCACTGATTGTGTAGCTCTTATACCCGTCCTCTTCGGTATTTCCGTCATTCTCGTCGGCCTTTGAAATGCCGTTCGTGCGAACGCCGCTGAGTGAAACACGGTAATCAGTCTCTCCCTCCTTGCCGGACACACTGCCACCAGCACGAAGAGTGTTAAAAGACCCAGCTTCCAAGAAGGCACTATAGGCGAAGGGTTCCTTTGCACGCTTGGTGATAATGTTCACAACGCCGCCAATGGCTTGCGATCCATAGAGTGTACTTTGTGGTCCGCGCAGGACTTCAATCCGCTCGATATCGTTTGGGTCCAGGTTCGAAAAATCAAAGTCGGCCCCAGGGCGCGCTGGATCGTTAACGGTCACCCCATCAACCAGGACCAGCGTCTGGTCTGCGGAAGCACCGCGGATACGAACGGAAGCCTGCCCTCCCAAGGGGCCATTCTGATTGACAATGACACCAGGTAAGGAGCGGATAGCATCAACCGTAAACGCATATTGACGTTCTTCGATTTCAGCTGCGGTCAGTACAGAAATCGAACTACCGACCTGTGATCTAGCAATTTCGGTCCTTGTGGCCGTCACCACAATTTCAGGTGCCTGCTCGGCAGCAATAACAGGCTGAGCAGCAGCCAGCATAGGCACAGTTGTTAGAAGAAGTTTCTTTAGCAATGACATTTCAATGTCCCTTAAAAGGAAGGACATTGACCCAGCGGCCCACAAACAATGCGTAGGACACGCGGGGTCAACCGCCTTCATCCAAACATTGTCGTCACTGCGATTACCGCTCCCATGGACTAACCCGGCCCGGGGACGGACGACGCAATGGCAGGTTTCCTGACTTGTGGATCGACGTTTTTTGCCTGTCTTCCCAAAACACGTTGAGTGCTTCAGTGACGTCGCGTGGCAAAAAACTTCCCACTTACAGTTGCGGGTACAGTTCCGGGATTTCACCGGATTCCCTTTTACCCCCGAAATTCCGGGGCACCATTGAGCGTGGGTGTAGCGCAAACATTTGATCACGGCAAGGTGAAGCGCGCGGCCTTACCTGCGGAAGAACACGTCTGAACGATCTATGCGGCCCTGCCAGCCATGGCGGACAAGCTCTGGATCATCATGATTTTCAATGGGATAGCCGAGACAGAGATAGCCCACAAACCGCCAGCTTTCTGGCACCTGTAAGGCCTTAGAGATGTCACCTGGAGACAGAATCGACACCCAGCCCACACCCACGCCGCGAGATCTGGCGGCCAGCCACAAAGTGTGGATCGCACAGATGGTCGAGTAGATCAGTGTTTCCGGCATGGTCTGCCGACCAAGCCCAGCGCCGCGCTCCGTTTCTGTCTCAGAAAAGACGGCGAGATGGACGGGCGCCTCCTTCAGCCCCGCAAGCTTCAGCTCTGCATAAAGCTTTGCTTTCTCATCCTCATAGACTGTCGCCGCTGCCGTGTTTTCCTTGGCAAAACTCTCCGCAACGATCGCGCGGAGCGCCGTGTCCTCAACGGAAACAAAGCGCCACGGCTGTGCATTGCCGACACTTGGTGCCAGACAGGCGCGATCAATCAACTCCTCAAGAACATCTGGCTCCAACGGATCGGCTTTAAAACGCCGGACATCGCGACGCCAGGCAAGCAGGCTGTCGAACTGGGCGGAAAAATCATCTGAGGGGGTGAACGCATCTGTCATGCGCGGCACTCAATCAGATTGTTGCTCCTCTGTCAGCAATCATCTCTCGTTCCGCGTTCCCGGGCGGTAGCTCTCTGAAATGGTGGGCTCAAATGCCTCCCAGTCCATCAGCACCGGTGTCGTTTTTTCCTCAGCGAAGAGAGCCGTTTGATTGTCAAAATGAGGCGAGGTCTCATCCAGTGTTGCTGATCCAAATTGATGGATACTTTCTGAGGAGACATTGCCGTCCTTGTCCCACTCAACAAACATGATGTACGTGTCGCCACCTTCTGCACTCAGTCTTCCGTCTTCGCGCTTTTGCGCATACACCGCTCGCAATATATCCGGGCCACCCTGGATGGGCATATCGACACCACCGCGAATGATCCGGTTGACCTCTCCCCACTTTGGATCGAGACGACCAAAGTGCTCCTTTAGAGTCGCGATAGCATCACGAAGACTATCGATTGGGGCTGGCGGCTCTTTGCCCGTCAGACGTGCCCGCACGACCGGCTCGCCCATAAGCACCCCCAGTGCTGCGCCGCGATTTTCATAGTCGGTGCTCAAATCCCAAGCGCCCAGAATGTCCTGTGCCGCTTTCAGATCCGCATCGCTGCCCGCATCCATTTCCAGAACCTCTGTGATCAATGCGGCAAGCTCGGATTCTTTAGAATAGGCATGATCATATTTGTAGGTGCGAAACTCTTCCGCCGTGATGGACGGGTCTGAGCCCAAGAGTTCCAGTGCGCGCAGAGACCGGTTGGTCATTTGGGTTTCAATGCCCATGGTCGCTGGGAAGTCCTCAGACTTCAAATCATCTTCAGGGGCTGTCGCCCGGAAGGGGGTGCTGTTTGCTTCGGTGATAAAGCCTGCTGTTGGGTTCAACAGCAGTGGCACCTGATCAAACGGAAGATACTCTGTCCAGATCAGGTCGGAGCGATCGCCTGGAAGATATTTCGTCCAGTCAAAACCTTCGATGCGGTTTGGCATTTGCCCGTTATAGAGAAGTGCGATGTTTCCATCCGCATCTGCGTAGATGTAGTTGATCGACGGCAATGCCTGCATGGCCATCGCCGCCAACCAGTCATCAAGCGAGCCCGCCTTATTCATCGCCAAACGCTGATCGATATTGCGCACCTCCCCCATGCCCGCATAGCGCACAGCATAGGTGCCGTGGGGCTGGCGAATAACAGGCCCATGCTCGGAATATTCCACGTCGCGCGACACGGTCCACCAGAAGGGCCCCCAGAGACTCACTTTGATGTCGACACTCGTCTTCTCAAAATCGCGCCACTCCCCGTCCAGGCGGTATTGATCAGGGTTTTCCGGGTTCAGGGTCAGGACATACGTATCGACCAGGTCGGGTTTGTTCACCGTCGATGCCCACCCTACGCGGCGATTGTGTCCATGCAGCATGAGGGGTGTTCCGGGGAACACAGCACCTGCGGCATCCCAGCCTTCTTCGCTCTTCAACCGCACCTCGTACCAGGCAACAGGGCCGGTATAGGGCTGGTGAGAATTGATCAAAAGCCTAGTCTTACCGTCTGCGGAGCGCGCGGGTGCCACCGCAAAACCGTTTGACCCCGCATGGGCAAAGGGCTCATCAGTTAGCAAGAATGCATTTTCCGGCCCCATGGAAATGTCGTGTTTACGCGTCTCTTCGAACAGCTCCAGAATATGCCCCTGCATGCCGTAGAAGAACGGCGCCTTGAACGTGAAGCCTGCGACCACATCCTTACCCGTCATGGGAAGAAGGCCAGCTTCTACCTCGTCGGGATTGAGTGCTGCATAATAATTCATCCCGTCGGCATAGGCTTCTGCAAGCGCGCGGCCCTCCGGCGAGAGGTGCGTGTCGTAGCGTGCGTCGACTGCCTCCCAGATACGCAGGAGGTGGACGAGATAGTCGCTGACCGCCGCGTCGATGCCTTTAATGGCCGCCAACTGGCCTCTTGAGGCGATGGCAACTTCCTGGATGGTTGCGAAATCGTCTTCTGCATGGGCAAAGGCGACGCCGAAGGCCACATCCGGATCGGTTTTTCCGTAAATATGTGGGATGCCAAAACCATCCCGGTGGATGGTCACGTCATAGTCGGCCGCTTTGGCAATCAGCGGGCCCAGGTCAACAGGCGCTGGCGCTGGCGCTGGCGCTTCACTCTCCGCGCGGATCAGCACAACCGCCAGAGCAGCCAAGAATACAATTCCAAACAGGCTTCCAATTGTCGTCAGTGCGATCCGCATGTGCTTCCCCCATCCATATTGAAGCGGAGAAGGTCACATGCTGCCCCGGCTTATTCAAGCCTTCGATTTTCGGTTTGCCTACGGCTTAGACGGCAGCGGCGAGATAGCTCGCCTGATTGATCGCCCGCTTGGCGTCCAGTTCCATCGCTTCATAGGCCCCTCCCACAAGACTGACCTTTGCACCGGCAGCATCCAACTCGTCATAGAGTGTGCGCAGCGGTTCCTGTCCCGCACAGACAATCACCGTATCTACGTCCAAAGACTGAGGATCATTGTGGATGAGAACATGAAATCCGTCATCGTCAATGCGGATATATTCGACCCCGTTCATCATCTTCACGCCGCGGCGCGCCAATGTCAGACGATGTGTCCAGCCTGTGGTTTTGCCGAGGCCCCGTCCAACAGACGACGTCTTGCGCTGAAGAAGCGTAACGTCTCGATCTGACTTCACAATCACGGGTTCAACGCCGGTCACGCCGCCTCGGGGATGGTTTTTGAAATCAACACCCCATTCCTTTGCAAAGACATCAATGTCCAACGCACCAGACTTACCCTCATGGGTGATCAACTCGGCCACATCAAAGCCAATGCCACCGGCGCCCATGATCGCAACCTTCTTGCCGACTTTGGCTTTGCCCGTGATCACATCCACATACCGCACCACTTTGGGGTGATCGATGCCCTCCACATCTGGTGTGCGCGGCTCAATGCCGGTCGCAATAACAATCTCGTCATAATTTTCGTTCTGCAACATGTCTGTCGTCACGCGGGTGTTGAGGCGCAGATCAATGTCATGCACTTCGATCATCCGATTGAAGTAGCGAAGGGTTTCGTAGAACTCTTCTTTCCCCGGAATACGTTTTGCCAGATTGAACTGCCCACCGATTTCCGAGGCTGCATCATAGAGGGTGACCTTGTGACCCCGTTCTGCTGCGACAGATGCATAGCCGAGACCTGCAGGCCCCGCGCCGACGACAGCGATGCGCTTTTGCGTCGTCGTTGGTTCATACTTCAAGATCGTTTCATGACAGGCACGGGGGTTTACAAGACAGCTGACGGGCTGATTGCCCCCAAATGTATGGTCCAAGCAGGCCTGATTGCAGGCAATGCAGGTGTTGATTTCGTCTTCCCGGCCTTGCGCTGCTTTGTTCACCAGCTCAGCATCTGCCAACATGGGACGCGCCATGGACACAATGTCCGCATCTCCGTTCACCAGCACTTTCTCTGCAACGTCTGGCATATTGATGCGGTTCGATGTGATGCAGGGAATGGTCACTTCTTTGCGGATGCGGCCTGTCACACTTGCGAACGCGGCACGGGGCACCATTGTGGCAATTGTTGGCACGGCGCTCTCATGCCACGTGAAGTGGGTTGAGATGATGCTGACGCCCGCTTTTTCCAATTCCTTTGCGAGTTCAACGACTTCTTCCCAGGACATGCCACCTTCCAACATGTCCATTGCCGCGATGCGGAAGACGAGAATGAAATCATCCCCGACGGTCGCGCGAATACGGCGGACGACCTCAAGCGGGAAACGCATGCGGTTTTCGTATGACCCACCCCACTGGTCGTCACGCTGGTTGGTTTTTTCAACAAGGAAAGTTGAGAGCAAGTAGCCCGCAGAGCCAATCACTTCCACACCGTCATAACCTGCTTCTTTTGCGCGGGCTGCGCAGTTCGCATGGTCGGCAATCTGCTTTTCAATACCCGCTTCGTCCAGTTCTTTCGGCACAAAACGCGCGATACGCGAGCGTACGGGAGAGGGCGCCACACAATTTTCGTGAGGGGCGAGCGGACCAGTGTGCAGTATCTGCATACAGATTTTTGTTTCCGGGTCTGCAGCGTGGACAGCATCGGTAATGACTTTGTGACGGGCGGCTTCTTCCGCAGTGGAGAGCTTTGCGCCAAGTCCGCCTTCTTCATTCGGCGAGATGCCGCCAGTGATGATCATGCCAACGCCGCCGCGGGCACGCTCTGCAAAGAACTCCGCCATACGCAGATGACCGTCTTCGCGCTCTTCGAGGCCGGTATGCATGGACCCCATCAGGGCCCGGTTTTTGAGTTTTGTAAACCCGAGATCAAGTGGTGCAAATAGATGCGGATAGTGGTCTGTACCGGACTCTATCTTAGACATGGTTTCCTCCCTGACGGCCCATTTGCCTATAGAAATGGACCAAGGAGAGCCATCGGGCAACCATCATTCACGTGCAAAATCGTGCAGCGCGATCTTCGTCCCTGAACATGACCGGAAACGCGACGTTAATGGCTACGCCATTTTCCTAGAGAAGCAGATCGGCAAGCTTGGATCGGTGATAGGCAGCGTCTCCGTGCTGATTTTCACACCATAGCGACCGGCGCCGATAGAGCTGCGCGTCACAATCATAGGTGAAGCCAAACCCGCCATGAAACTGGATGGCCCGGTCTGCTGCAAAAGACAAAGCATCTCCTGCCTGGGACTTCGCCATACGCGTTGCCACTTCCCCTTCACCCTGCTGGGTAAAATTGAACGCGGCACAATAGAGATGCGAGCGCGCCTGTTCATAGCCGACATGGGCATCCACAATCGGGTGCTTTAGCGCCTGATAGGACCCAATTTTCTTGCCGAACTGTTTGCGCGTCTGCAGATAGTCGACGGTGTAGTCGATGCAGCTTGCCGCCCCTCCGCACATTTCCGCCGACAGGAGCAATGATGCACAAAGATCGAGATGCGTTAGAGCTTCGACTGATTTGGATGGATCAAGAAGCGCATCTGCAGAAACCTCGACTCCGTCCAATGTCACCTGATAGGAGCGACGGGTCTCATCAATCACCACTTCACGGCGAAGTGCTCCTTCTGGCAACGCGCTGCGTTCAATAACAACAAGCGCTGGTGCGCCCTCCACCGAAACCGATGCGAGGATCAGGTCCGTCGTTTCCGCGTTTTCAACAAAGGTTTTGCGGCCAGCGAGTTTTACCTTATCGCCAGCGCGTTCCGCCGTGCATTCAACATGGGTCAGATCCCAATCACCGTGGGGTTCGCTTAGCGCAAGCGACGCTTTGGTGCCAGCACACAGGCCGGGAAGGTATTTTTGTTTTTGCTCATCCGTCCCACCTATGAGGATGGCCTGCGCAGCGAGCGTTGTCCCCACAAACGGCCCTGCCATCAATGTGCGGCCCATCTGCTCCACCACCGGCACGACTTCCGCCATGCCCAAGCCGATACCTCCAAATTCTTCCGGGACGGCAATAGCAAGCCACCCCAGTTCTGCCATCTCTGTCCAGATGACTTCGTCATAACCGCGTTCATCGGTCAGGAGAGATCGCACTTTTTCAACGGGAGATTTATCTCGGCAGAAACTCGTCGCAACTTCAAGAAGCTGCGCCTGTTCTTCACTGAAGCCAATTGTTGCCTTTTTTGACATTTTTCTTGTTCCTACTCGGTTCAGCTTTTTGGCAGGCCAAGCACATGCTCGCCGATAATATTGCGTTGAATCTGCGACGTGCCGCCGCCGATGGTCGCGGAGAACGAGTTCAAATACCCGCGCTGCCACAGACCTTCATCATACGCATCCGGCTCGCCTACATAGTAGGCGCCGCGCTGCCCCTGCAACGTCATTGCAAACTCGTTGATGCGGCGGGTCAGTTCCGTCGCGACAAGTTTCGATGACAGCGCAAGCGAGGCAGGCCTGTCCTGCACGAGCGGCTGAATGTGACCGCGTCTCCCGTGGAGCTGCAGGCCCCGGGCTTCAATCATCAGCTGTACCAGCTTGTCCTTAATGACAGGGTCTTCCAATGCAGGTTTTCCACCCCGTGTTGCTTTACGTGCAAGGTCCACAATTTCCATTGGATCGGAGGCGCGCATGACATAGCCCCCAGGCTGCCCCCCTTTCACACCGCGCTCATACTCCAATGTGCGCATGGCGACGAGCCAGCCTTCCCCCTCTTTGCCCATCAGGCTGTCGCCTGGAATACGGGCATCGGTAAAGAATGTCTGGGTGAAACCATACTCGCCGGTGAGCTTGCGAATAGGAACAGTCTCAATACCATCCACTCGCATGGGCGAGAGAAAGAAGCTCAGACCAGCATATTTGTTTGGGGCATCGGGATTGGTGCGGGCCAGCAGGATCATGTATTTGGCGAAATTTCCTTGGGTGGTCCAGATCTTAGAGCCGTTCAGCACCCAATCGTCCCCATCGCGCACTGCTTTTGTCTGCGCATTTCCAAGGTCGGAGCCGTTTTCTGGCTCAGAGAACCCCTGACACCAAATGTCTTCGGCGGAGAGAATGCCCTTGATGTAGCGCTTGCGCTCTTCTTCAGTTCCCATGTCGAGAATAAGAGGCCCGGCCCAGTTGAGACCGATCGCGTTCAGCATGATCGGGCCGTTGGCCTTTGCCATTTCTTCTGTCGCAATGGTCTGGAACTTCTGGTCGATGCCACCACCGCCATATTCTTTGGGCCATGCGGCCCCCAGGTAACCGGCCTCGTAGACTTTGTTCTGCCAGTCGCGCAGGAAATTGAACTGTTGGTCTGTGCCCACTTCCATGAAAGTGAGCGGCAACATGAAGCCCGGCTCGGCATCGGTGTTTTCCGCAAACCAGGCTGCGGCATCACTCCGATACTCGGCGAGTTCTTTTTCACTGATCGCACTCATGAGATGTTCCTCACCGCTTTAGAGTTCAATTGCACGCTTGAATGCAGGACGCTCTGCAAGCCGCGCATAATATTTTTCCGTGTTGGGCTTGAAACCTTCTCGAAAGCCCAACGTGTCTGCCAAATATAGCGCGTATCCCACACAGATATCTGCGATTGTGAAACGGTCTGCACATAAAAACTCTCTGTCAGCGGTTGCGCGCTCAACGGCTTTCAACCTTGAGAAAAACCACTGCGCATAATCATCTGCTGCTTGCTTGATCCTACGCTCCTCAGGCTCAAGCTGGGTGTAGCGCAAAACGATGGTCTGCGGAAATGTGAGTGTGGCGTCGCTGCGATGCAGCCAGTTGAGATAGATGCCGTAATCTTTGTCACCTGGCTTCAGTCCAATGTCTGTGGGGCCATACATATCGACAAGATATTGTGAGATGCCCGCAGACTCAGTCATTTCAACTTCGCCATCCACGAAGTAAGGAACGGTGCCGATGGGATTTAAATCTGTGTATCCTTCGCGCAGGAAGCGGGGTGGAAATTTCATGGACTCCAGCTCGTAGTCGAGCCCCATTTCTTCCAGCGTCCAAAGCGGACGAACCGACCTTGCCCCTTTGCAATGGTAGAGTTTCATCTTGCCCGTCTCCCGTCTTTGATCTTTGCCGCCTGTGTGCGACGCGGGCGGAGTTCATCACATGCCCTTCGACAATTCAAACAGGCCGTCAAAGGCCCAAGCTTCCGCAACGGCATCACTCCTCTGGGCGGCTTTTTACGCAGAATAGATCCCTCAAGAGCGACCTACTTGGCGCTAGAATCATCGGGGTTTCTGCATATCCAGAAGGTGGTTTTTGGGGAAAACCCCATATTTCTGCTGTTTTTACCCACTTGCGTCTGGCCCCTGCTTTCATGCTATTCTTAACAAAACTGATAATTTGTCATTTTACAGGAATGCACTTGGATGGAACATATTGATGTTGTGGTGGTCGGTGCTGGAATTTCCGGAATTGGCGCAGGATATCACCTGCAGAAAGATTGCCCGAACAAGGATTACGTCATCCTTGAAGGCAGGCACACGATGGGCGGTACCTGGGACTTGTTTCGCTATCCCGGCATTCGCTCTGATTCAGACATGTACACGTTGGGTTACTCGTTCAAACCCTGGCGCGACGCAGAAGCAATTGCCGACGGTCCCTCAATCCTGAAATACCTCCACGAGACTGCTGCTGAAAACGGTATCGACAAGCACATCCGTTACAACCACATGGTGAAGAGTGCGGCATGGTCGACGGCAGACGGCCAATGGGTGCTCGATGTGGAGCGTGACGGAGAGATGGTGCAGATGAGCTGCAACTTCCTTTTCATGTGCAGCGGCTATTACAGCTACAAAGAAGGCTACACACCCGACTTCGCAGGCGTGGAGAACTTCAAGGGTCGTTTTGTTCATCCCCAAAAGTGGACAGACGATATCGACTATAAGGACAAGAATGTTGTCGTCATCGGCTCCGGTGCCACGGCTGTAACGCTCATCCCGGAGATGGCGGGCGACGCCAAGCACGTTACCATGCTGCAACGCTCCCCCACCTATATGGCAGCCCGCCCCTCACAGGATGCCATTGCAAACTGGCTCCGGAGCAAGCTGCCAGCAAAACTGGCCTATGGCCTGACCCGTTGGAAGAACGTGTTGCTTGGCATGTATTTCTTCAATCTCTGCAAGCGAGCACCCGGCAAAGTCAAAGACCTGCTGCTTAATCAAGTGCGCGAAGCTCTTGGACCCGACTATGACGTCGAGAAGCATTTCACACCAAACTACAATCCTTGGGATCAGCGGCTTTGTCTGGTGCCGAATGGCGATATGTTTGATGCGATCAATGCAGGTACTGCCTCGGTCGTCACAGACACAATCGATACCTTCACTGAAACCGGCATCAAGCTCTCATCGGGCGAGGAGTTGGAAGCAGACCTCGTAGTTTCTGCCACGGGCCTCAAACTTGAAGTCCTGGGCGGCATGACGGTGACCGTAGATGGCACACCGGTAAACTTCGGCGATACGATCAGCTACAAAGGCATCATGTATTCAAACGTGCCAAATTTAGCATCGTCGTTTGGCTACACAAATGCTTCATGGACACTGAAATGTGACCTGACCTGTGGGTATGTCGCGCGCCTTATCAACCACATGGACAAGACCGGCACGCAGCAATGCATGCCGGCACTCGACGATGACAGCATGGAAGAAGAACCCTGGTTGAACCTGTCGTCGGGCTACATCCAGCGCGCTCAAGGCATTCTTCCAAAACAAGGTGCGAACGCACCGTGGAAACAGCATCAGAACTATGCGCTGGATATTGTGACCCTGGGCTACGGCAAGATTGAAGACGGGACGATGCAGTTCACCCGTGCGCCCGGCAACAACCAGGCAAAAACTGAGAACGCGAAGCAAGCGGCGTAAGCCTCTCTTTTCTTCTATCTGACAGAGCAAGGCCGCCCTACAGGGCGGCCTTTGTTGTTTATAAACGGACCACTTCTCCCATTTTTGGGCCAAGCCCCCCTGCCCCACGTGTCTGAGAGAAAACGTGAACGAGATGAGCATAGTCGTGATTTCGTATCCGCGCCCGGGCGTGTAGCCTCTTGGTTCTAGTTTGGTGACGGCCGCCACCCTGTCACAGACTTTTTGGGAGATCTCTGGGGGAATATATGACATCAGTGCTGCTGATCGTTGCCGTCTTCACAATGGGCTACTCGATGATCGCCAAGCGATTGGCGTCCACCATTGTGACAGCTCCCATGATCTTTTTGGCTTTTGGCTACCTCCTCTCGCAATCTGGCATGATGCTTCACCCCGAGGCCGAAGAAACACTTCACCTGGTCGCGGAGGTCTCTCTCGTCATCCTTCTCTTCCTTGATGCCTCGCAAATCGACCTTGATGCGCTGAAGGAACGGCACGTCTGGCCCCAGCGCATGCTGTTGATCGGCCTGCCTCTCACCATTGCACTCGGCACCCTCGCCGCCGCCCCGTTCCTACCTGGATGGCCCCTCGTGGCTCTTGTTCTTGTGGCTGCGATCCTTGCACCGACTGACGCAGCTCTTGGTCAAGCAGTTGTCACGAACCCGAATGTTCCCGAACGCCCCAGGCATGCGCTTACCGTAGAAAGCGGCTTGAACGATGGCATTGCCCTGCCTGCCATTCTTCTCTTCGCAAGTTTGACGGCGGAAGCCATGGACCACAACGGGTTCGATTGGGCCCTGTTTGGCGCAAAACAGCTGATCCTTGGTCCCCTCGTCGGCATCGCCATTGGGTATATCGGCGGGCGCGTTCTGATCTGGGCAAAATCCCGCGACTTTACGTCCGATACCTATGAGGGTGTTGGCGCCATTGCCCTCGCGGGCACTGCGTACCTCGCTGCCACGCAAGTTGATGGCAGTGGTTTCATCTCAGCTTTTGTTGCCGGGCTTTGTTTTGGAAACGTCGTCAAAGGCAGATGCAAATTCACCTATGAGTTCACCGAAAGTGAGGGACAGCTCCTCACTTGGGCGGCGTTCTTTTTGCTCGGTGCCGCTCTTGTCCCGGACGCCATCCATCACCTCACGTGGCCAACACTCGCTCTGATCCTTGTCAGCCTCTTTGTCGTTCGACCTCTCGCAATCTGGGCGTCACTCATCGGCACCGATGCGTCACACACAACACGCCTCTTTTTTGGATGGTTCGGCCCGCGGGGCTTGGCGACTGCGCTATTCGCGCTGTTGATCGTAAACCAGATTGATATGGAGCTTGCAGAACCAGTCCTCTACATCGCCATTAATGCGGTGTGGATCAGCGCCTTTCTTCATGGGCTCACGGCTCTACCAGGCGCACGCTGGTATGGAGCGCACGTCGCCTCAAAAGGAGACTGCCCAGAAGCCCAAGCAATCACACACTCCGCAAAACCTCTCACGACCAAAGACCTATAAACGTACCAACGGGATGCCAGATGAATAAAGTAGAGATCGCAAAACTCAGTGACGTGAAAGACCGCGAACCGCATTATGCGCTCGTTGGCACTGTGGACCTGGTTATTGTTCGCTTCGACAAGGAAGTGTCTGTGTTTTATGGACGCTGTCTGCACAGGGGTGCGCTCATGTCTGACGGATTTGTCGACGGGAATGACAATCTCATTTGCGGTGTCCACAACTGGGACTACCGGCTCGACACGGGTGTGTCTGAATATAATAATTCCGAAGCGCTCGAGCAATTCACGTCTTGGGTCAAGAATGACAAGATCTATGTCGATGAAGACGAGATCACCGTTTGGGGAGACAAAAACCCGCAGCCGTTCAACCGGGATGCTTATTTGGGCCTCTATGCAGACACGAGCCATGGAACACCTGAGGAACCCTATAACGGCCTCATCCAGCAATATGCTCGTGACGGGCTTTCCAAGACCGGCCATCACGGGCAGGTTGACGCGATGGGTGTTCCCCGCGCCGAGCTTCCTGACTGGGATGATATCCAGCTGCTCACCGCGCAGCTTCACCGCCCTCCGCTCCTGGATGAAAATGATGTGGGAACGGAAGTGATTATTGGGCCCAACGCCCAGAAACCTCTGAAGCTCCAAATTCCGCTTATGGTCTCCGACATGAGTTTTGGCGCGCTCTCAGAATCCGCAAAAGTTGCTTTGGCGCGCGGGGCTGAACTTGCCGGGACCGGCATTTGTTCCGGTGAAGGCGGCATGTTGCCGGAAGAGCAGCAGGCCAACTCCCGCTATTTCTATGAACTTGCGTCCGCCCGCTTCGGCTTCGCCTGGGAGAAGCTCGCGAAGGTGCAAGCATTCCACTTCAAAGGCGGCCAGGGAGCTAAGACAGGCACTGGCGGGCACCTGCCCGGCAACAAAGTGAAGGGAAAGATCGCAGAGGTACGTGGTCTCAATGAAGGAGAGTCAGCCATCTCTCCGCCACGCTTCCCCGAGTGGACAGATGTTTCCCAGATCAAGGACTTTGCTGATGAAGTGCGGTCCCGCACCGGCGGCATTCCTATCGGCTACAAGCTATCAGCACAGCACATTGAAAAAGACATTGATGCCGCCCTTGAGGTTGGTGTCGACTATGTAATCCTTGATGGCCGTGGTGGTGGCACAGGGGCTGCACCCATCATCTTCCGCGACAATATCTCAGTGCCGACAATTCCAGCCCTTGCCCGTGCGCGTCGGCATCTCGATCAGTCTGCACGCAATGATGTAACGCTGGTGATTACCGGAGGCCTTCGAAAGCCTGCTGACTTTGTGAAAGCCCTGGCGCTTGGTGCAGATGCCATCGCCGTCTCAAACTCCGCAATGCAGGCCATTGGCTGCATTGCCATGCGGGCATGCCACACAAATAATTGTCCGGTTGGCATTGCGACACAGAAGCCGCATCTGGTGAACAGGCTTATTGTTGAAATGTCCGCACATCAATTGAAAAACTTCTTTGAAACATCAACAGAACTCATGAAAGTCATGGCGCGCGCTTGTGGTCATTCACACGTATCAGGCTTCACTGTAGATGACCTGACAACATGGAAGCGCGAGATGGCCGATCTGTCCGGCGTTGCCTATGGCGGTGTGAGGTAAGCATGTCCCAGAATCAAAATATCAGCACTACTGCTCCTGCAGAGCTTGGAGGTGCGCGTGCCGCAGCTCATGCCGCAGCGCAGTTTTTGACCAAGGCGGCCCGTGCCAATCTGGACGCGGCGTCCGACGACAGCCATTCCAACATTGGTTGGGACGGCGGCTCCCAGAGGTTTCTGTCACAGCCCTTACCCGGTGCGAATGGCGATGTGTTCATCACTCTCTCGCTCGATCCTTTTGAGCTGGCACTCGTTGACAGCGCGACGGGCACGACAGGCTATCCCCTCGCCGATCGCTCCCAGAGCGAAGTATCGGCCTGGCTCGACGATGCCCTTGGGAGTGTTGCCCTCGCCCCCTGTGCGAATGTCGAGCTGCCCTACGCGCTCCCACCGGAGGTCGCTGCAGTCTCCGGTTTTTCTGACGCTTCTGGCCTCGCCACGCTCGCCGCGTGGTTCGATCTTACAAGCCAGGCATTGGAGAAGCTCGCAACAGACCAATCTGGGCGGACACCCGGGCCAAGCCCCGTTCGGTGTTGGCCACATCATTTTGATATCGCGACTTATGTGGGCCTGGAAGCAGGTGACGCCGAAACAGCAAAAGGCATTGGCGTGGGCATGTCTCCCGGAGATGGCGCCTATGCCCAACCCTATTTCTATGTAAACCCCTGGCCACACCTGGATGCCAGCGCTTTGCCAGATGTCCCGATGCCAGGGCATTGGCACACCGATGGGTTTGTTGGGGCTATCGCGACGGCAGACGAGCTCTTGTCCACCGGCAATGCCCAAACAGCCCTCGCTGGTTTTCTGGAGAGAGCTTTTGAAACCGGTCATGCCAAACTGATGGGGTAACTGCCCCTCACGACTGCGACTTAGAACTTTAACGACCCGGTTTTGATACGGTCATAATCAGCTCTGACCATCATGTCGGTCAGCTCTTCAAGTTGAACCTTTGGTTCCCAGCCCAGCTTTTCTTTCGCTTTGCTGGCATCCCCCAACAGAAGCTCGACTTCCGCCGGGCGGAAGAACTGTGGATCAACATTGACGATCACCTTGCCCGACTTGGTGTCGGTGGCGGTCGTCTTTGCACCCTCTCCGCTCCATTCCAAATTGAGATCAAGCGCATTAGCCGCTGCGGTGATGAAGTCCCGTACCTTTGTCTTGCGCCCTGTTGCCAAAACAAAATCATCTGCTTCGTCCTGCTGCAACATGCGCCACATGCCCTCAACATAGTCTCCGGCAAAACCCCAGTCGCGCTCTGCTTCGACATTGCCGACGCTCAGCACGTCCTGCTCGCCTTGAACGATGCGAGCAAGTGCAAGCATTACCTTACGGGTTACAAACTCAGCGCCCCGGAGCGGTGACTCATGATTGAACAAGATACCGGAGGCCGCGAACATGTCGTAGCTCTCGCGATAATTCACCACGATCCAATGCGCATAAAGTTTAGCGACCGCATAGGGGCTTCTGGGATGAAAAGGCGTGTCCTCCGTCTGTGGTGTCTCTTTGACCTTGCCAAACATTTCAGATGTCGACGCCTGATAGAATTTTGCCTTGCCGCCCATGCCGTGCATCACTTCCAGAATGCGCAGAACGTCCATCCCATCGACATCGCCGGTATAAAGAGGTTAATCGAAGGATGTGCCTACAAAGCTTTGTGCAGCAAGGTTGTAGACTTCGTCGGGCGCCACCTTATTGAGCACACTCGAAATGTTCGAATATTCCAACAGCTCAAATGGGACCACTTCAATGTCGGCGAGCACACCCAGCTCTTCAAGGCGCGCCGTGTTGAGGCTCGCCCCACGCCGCTGTGCCCCATAAACCTTGTACCCTTTATCCACGAGAAGGCGGGCGAGATATGCCCCATCCTGTCCCGAAATGCCGGTGATCAATGCCGACTTGCCCATGCTTCTTCCTTCATGCGTCGCCGTCAAAACGGCCAATTGGCCTCTCATAGCAGGGAAATAATGGCGGCAACAGACCTATGTGAGCAAAAGGTCTCGTCCCGGCAAGAGAGGGGACCGGACTGCAACCAGCCCGAGTTCCTCTTCAGCCATTAACCTTTTTCGAGAGCTCACAGAGGCGCCTTAATGCTTGTGGGCCACGCCTGCTCCAGACGGCACCCGAATGTCATCGACAAGATCCTGGACATGGGCTGGCGGCGCACTGGTCATGCGACTGACGGAGAATGCCACGAGGAAATTCAACACCATGCCCACTGTGCCAATCCCTTCCGGCGATATCCCAAAAAGCCAATTTTCCGAGCTATTGAGTTCGGGCGACACAAATTTGAAGAAAACGATATAAGCGAAAGTGAACAGAAGCCCGGTCAACATGCCCGCGATCGCCCCTTCCTTGTTCATTCGCTTAACGAAAATACCCAACAAGATCGCCGGGAAGAGCGACGCCGCTGCAAGGCCAAAGGCAAACGCAACCACCTGGGCAACAAAGCCTGGTGGATTGATGCCGAGATAGCCGGCAACCCCAATCGCAACAGCTGCCGCAACACGGGCGTAAAACAATTCCTGCCGGTCAGTGATGCCGGGCATCAAGGTCTTCTTCAGCAGGTCATGAGAGATCGACGTCGACACGACAAGCAATAAGCCTGCTGCCGTCGATAGGGCTGCGGCAAGACCGCCGGCCGCAACCAGGGCAATCACCCATCCTGGAAGGCTCGCAATCTCCGGGTTGGCGAGCACGAAGATATCCCTATCTGCATAGACTTCGTTGGAACTGTCTGTGGGCGCATTTGTCAGTACTCGTTCCCCGTTCGCGCCGTCTGTTTCAGCGTAAGATGGGCTGCCCGCGAAGGCGGCACCTGCAGCATATTGAATGATGCCATCCTCATTCTTATCGACCCATCCGATGAGGCCAATGTCTTCCCAGTTTTTAAACCACCCTGGAGCTTCTGCGTAAGCCGTGTTGTTGATCGTCTCAATGAAATTGAGGCGCGCAAAGGCTGCAACGGCTGGTGCTGTGGTGTAGAGAAGCGCGATAAAGATAAGGGCGTAGCCCGCCGAAAGGCGCGCGTCTGACACTTTTGGCACTGTGAAGAAGCGAACAATGACATGGGGAAGCCCCGCCGTGCCGACCATCAGTGCCATAGTGATAGCAAAAACATCGATGGTTGCTTTCGACCCTTCTGTGTAGGGACTAAAGCCCAAATCCAATAGTGTCTTGTCGAGCTTGGCCAACACTGACAGCCCCGAGCCATCAGCAACTGTCGCACCTAAACCCAATTGGGGAATGGGGTTTCCGGTTATCAGGAGCGAGATAAAAATAGCAGGCACCATGTAAGCGAAGATCAGCACACAATATTGGGCGACCTGGGTATAGGTGATGCCCTTCATGCCGCCCAACACCGCATAAACAAAAACCACTGCCATGCCGACAATCACACCCGTGGTGATATCAACCTCCAGGAAGCGGGAAAATACAATACCCACCCCGCGCATTTGGCCGGCGACATAGGTGAAGGAAATGAAGATCAGGCAAATGACCGCGACAATGCGGGCAGCCTTCGAATAATATCGTTCGCCGATAAAGTCCGGGACAGTGAACTGTCCGAATTTTCGCAAGTAGGGCGCGAGAAGCAGGGCGAGGAGAACATATCCACCCGTCCAGCCGAGCAGATAGACAGACCCGTCATACCCCAAAAACGCGATGATCCCTGCCATGGAGATGAAGGAAGCCGCGCTCATCCAGTCGGCCGCCGTTGCCATGCCGTTGGCGATGGGATGCACGCCACCACCAGCGACGTAAAACTCTTTGGTGGTTCCGGCACGCGACCAAATTGCGATGCCGATATAGAGCGCGAAAGAGGCGCCGACAAAAAGATAAGTCAACATTGCTGTGCTCATGCCGATCCCCTAATCGTCGTCAACGCCAAAGCGGCGTTCAATACGTTTCATCTGCACGACATAGACAAAAATCAATGCCACGAAGACGTAGATGGACCCTTGCTGCGCCCACCAGAAACCAAGCTTAAATCCGAAGAGGGTGTATTGATTGAGTGCATCGACAAAGAGAATGGAAAATCCGAAAGACACGACGAACCAGATGAGAAGCAGCCCCCCTAGAAGCCGCAGGTTCGCACGCCAGTAAAGACGGACGACTTCTTCCCGAAGCGTCTCATCATCATGATGTCCGTGGGTTGGGAGATTGTCTCCCTCGTGATGATATGGCTTTTTAGGGCCGCCTTCCTCAGGCGTCCCATTGGTCCCCGATCCACCCATGTCAAAACCCTCCCCCGCGATTCGATCCACGGGAGAGAGTAAACCGGATAGCCCCACTTCTCATATAGGTCTTTGGCAGATGCATTAGCCGGCCCTATTTGTAGTCAAACAGCGGATCATCCAAATCGACCTTGGGAAGATCGTCTTTCTCTGCCCAATAGTCCTGGGTGTGCTGCCACTCAGGCTTGTTGCCACGTTTTGGTAGAAGGTGCATGGACCGCATCAGATATCCCGGATTGAAGTTCTCAGGGTCCATCCACGGCAAAAGCTCCATGTCACCATCTTCCTCACGAAGGGTTGGCGTCACGCTCTTGGTCCCCTTAGCCTTCATGTGGTTCAGAAGACGGGCAACAAAGTCTCCCAGAATATCTACACGGAGCGTCCAGCTCGCGCGGAAATAACCAAATACCCAGACCAGGTTTGGCACGCCGGTAAACATCATGCCGCGATAGGTGACTGTGTTGGCAAAATCGAGCGGCTTGCCATCAATGTCAAAATCGATGTCACCCAGGACAGAAAGATTGAAGCCGGTTGCCGTGACGATGATGTCAGCCTCCAGCTCTTTGCCAGACTTCAGCAGGATGCCCTTCTTTGTGAACCGGTCAATCTCATCGGTCACGATTGAAGCTTTGCCTGATTTGATGCCCTCGAAAATATCGCCGTCGGGCACAAATGCAATGCGCTGGCGCCAGGGGAGGTAATTTGGCGTGAAGTGGGTATCCATATCAAAATCGGGCCCGAGACATTCCCGCACCCCCGCGAGCAATTCCTCCTTCACCACATCGGGCTCATCAAACGCCCTGCGGGTAAACTCCGCCTGATTAAACAGGATCGCCTTGCGGGTGATTTCATGGATCCAGCTCTCATCAATGTCGAGCACACGCAAAAGGTCTGCCAGCTCGTTCTCATTACGCCCGGGTATGAAATAGGTTGGGGACCGTTGCAGCAATGTGACGTGGTTGCAGTCGCCCGCAATTGCAGGAACAAGTGTCGCCGCTGTTGCACCAGAGCCAATGACGAGGACGTTCTTGCCTTTATACTCCAGGTCTTCAGGCCAGGTTTGTGGATGCACTATCTGACCCGCAAAATCCTCCATGCCCTTCCAATCAGGTGTGTAGCCTTCCGCGTGGCGGTAGTAGCCCTGGCACATCCACAAAAAATTGGCCGTGAAGTGTACCGGCTCGCCTGTGTCAGTTCTGATGCCCTCAAGCTTGTAGAGCTGATCTTTAGAGGACCAGCTTGCCGAGGTGATCTTGTGCCCATACCGGATGTGGTCGCCCAGATCGTTCTCGTCGATCACTTCGCCCATATAATTCAGGATCTCTTCAGCGCTTGCAATCGGCGCACCGGTCCAGGGCTTAAACCTGTAGCCAAATGTATAGAGATCGCTATCAGAGCGAATGCCCGGGTAGCGGTGCATGTGCCACGTCCCGCCAAAGCTCTCCAGGCTTTCGAGCACGACAAAGCTTTTATCGGGACACTGATCCTTCAGGTGATAGGCCGCCCCGACGCCCGAGATACCAGCCCCGACGATCAAAACATCAAAATGTTCCGTCTTTTGTGCTGCCGGTCTCGCCAGCGTTTCCGTTTCTGCCATTCTTGTGTTTCCTTCATTTTCTTCGATTTTGTTTGAGTGGATAATGGGCGGATCTGGCTACAAATGACATGAGATATGTCAAAATAGGCCTATCTTCCTAATTCGGATCAAGGAACGTCACGGGCCATTGTCGTTGAAGCTGTCACAGGCGTTAGAAGATTCATCCAGACGTTGACCTGAGCTGCCGCAAACCCTCGCAGGCGCCTTAACGCCTGCGTGCCTTTTCGTCCGCCTACGTCTCACCGTCATTTGACCCACAAGTTAATCTTTATCAACAAAGAACATCTATGGTCGGTAGGCATCTTTGGTGTTCTCAAATCAGATGCCAACATAGGGCATATCGCATGACGCAGGTAACCGGTCGGCCGCTGCTGAACGACAGAGTTCGTACAAAATCCACGGCCTTTTCACGCGAAGAACGGGATGCGCTGGGATTGCGTGGGCTGGTTCCCTATAACGTGGCCAACCTCGAATCTCAAAAGATGCGCGTGTTAGAAAATATGCGCCGCAAAGAGCATGATATTGAGCGCTACATATTCTTGACCGCTCTGCAGGAACGCAACCAGACGCTCTTCTATCGAACCCTGATCGATCACATCGAAGAAATCATGCCGCTCATCTACACACCAACGGTGGGGCAGGCGTGCAAAGAATTTGCGCACATATTCAGAAAACCCCAAGGCTTTTACATCACGCCGGAGGACAAGGGCGAGATCGCGAACATGCTCGACAATTGGCCCGAGGATGATATTCGCGTCATTGTCATCACTGATGGCCAACGCATTTTGGGACTGGGTGATCTGGGCGCGAACGGCATGGGCATTTCCATCGGCAAACTCGCGCTCTACATCGCCTGCGCTGGCATTCAACCACATCAGTGTCTTCCTGTAATGCTGGATGTGGGAACAAGTAACGTTGAACTCCGCAACGACCCCCTTTATCTCGGCTACCCACACGAACGCGTTCAGGGCGATGCCTATGATGCACTGGTTGAGGAGTTCGTGAAGGCGGTGCAGACAAAATTTCCCAAAGCCCTTATTCAATTCGAAGACTTTCAAACACCCAATGCTTACCGGCTTTTGAACACCTATCGCGATCAGGTTCTTTGTTTTAACGACGACATTCAGGGCACCGCGGCCGTGGCGCTGGCAGGGGTCTACGCCTCAACGCGTATCTCGAACAAGAAATTCAAAGATCTGAAGATTATGTTCCTGGGCGCAGGATCCGCCGCTACCGGCATTGCAGATCTCATCTGCGCAGCCTTTGAACAACAAGGCCTCAGCAACGAGGAGGCCCGCAAGCGTCTGTGGTTTGTCGATGTCGAGGGGTTGGTGGTTGAGAACCGCACTGACTTGATGCCGCACAACCTGCCCTATGCCCACGATCACCCTAGCTCAGATTTTGTCTCCGCAATCAAGGAGATCAAGCCTGATGTGCTTATCGGCGCAACTGGAGCGCCTGGCACCTTCACGGAAGAAGTTGTGCGGACCATGGCGGCGCTCAATGAGCGTCCAACCATATTTGCACTATCCAATCCGACGACAAGTGCCGAATGCACGGCGGAACAGGTCTATGAATGGTCTGATGGCCGAGCCATTTTTGCCAGCGGAAGCCCGTTTGCCCCCGTCACCCTCAACGGCGTGACCCATCGTCCTGCGCAGGGAAACAATGCTTACATCTTCCCGGGTATTGGGCTTGGTGCGATCATCTCCGAAGCAAAACTCATTTCGGAAGATATGTTTCTTGGCGCGGCTGCGGCCCTCGCAGCAGAGGTTACGGATGACGATATTGCTGAGGGCGCAATCTATCCACGCCTTCCAAAGATCCGGGAAGTGTCTGCAAAAATTGCCGAACGGATTGCTGATTTGGCTCAGAAGGAGGGCGTTGCTGATGTCACCGCGCCCGACGGATACGGATCCCTCATCAAAGACTATATGTATGATCCGGTCTACTCGACCTAGCGCCGAGGGGTTCCTACTCGATGCCAATGGTTGTTAGAAACCCTGCGGTAGGAGCACCGAAAACTTCCACGCCGCACCATACAAAAACCCCTCACCAGCCAGTCAGGCTCGTAAGGGGTTTCATTGTTTCTATGAACAGAGTTCAAACCGATGACTTAACCATCGATGGGCATGATCACCACAAATCGTATCTTTGCAGTTCTGCCCGTCCAACTACCATGTGATGAACTTCATCGGGACCATCGGCAAAACGCAGATGCCGCATGTCGGTATACATGCCCGCCAGCGGCGTCCACTGAGAGACGCCAGCAGCGCCGTGCATCTGAATGGCCTGATCGATGATGAGACAGACTTTTTCCGGCACCATCGCTTTTACCGCGCTGACGTAAACCCGGGCTTCCTTATTTCCGAGTACATCCATCGCCTTGGCCGCTTGAAGAACCGCCAAGCGCATCGCATTAATTTCAATACGTGCGCGCGAAATGACCTCAACATTTTTGCCGAGTTTGGCGATCGGCTTACCAAACGCTTCCCGCGTCCCGGACCGCTTTACCATCAGCTCAAGTGCTTTTTCAGCTTTGCCGATGGAGCGCATGCAGTGATGAATGCGGCCAGGGCCCAAGCGCACCTGTGAAATTTCAAAACCGCGGCCTTCGCCCAGCAGAATATTTTCTTTGGGAACGCGCACATCCGTGAACCTGATATGCATGTGACCACGCGGTGCATGGTCTTCGCCAAACACCTGCATACCCTCAAGAACTTCGACACCTGGCGTGTCCATCGGCACCAGAATCTGCGATTGCTGACGGCTGGGCGCGGCATCCGGGCTGGTCTTCACCATGGTAATCATGATCTTACAGCGCGGATCGCCTGCACCTGAGATGTAGAACTTTTCGCCATTGATGACCCATTCATCGCCATCCAACACAGCGCTGGTGCTGATGTTTTTGGCATCAGAAGAAGGAATGCCAGGCTCCGTCATCGCATAAGCGGAACGGATTTCGCCGTTCAACAATGGCTTTAGCCATTTTTCTTTCTGTTCTTCCGTCCCGACGCGTTCCAGCACTTCCATATTGCCAGTGTCTGGCGCGCTACAATTGAGCGTTTCTGAGGCCAGTGGCGACTTGCCAAGTTCCGTCGCGAGATAGGCATAGTCAAGATTGCTCAGACCAGCGCCTGTTTCATCGTCCGGCAGGAAAAAATTCCACAGACCGGATTCTTTTGCTTTGGCCTTTGCCCCTTCCAGCAACTCCAACTGGCGAGGATGCCAGCTCCAGCGGTCCTCTTTCTCGCTGTTGAGTTTGATAAACTCTTCGGTGATGGGCTCAACATTTTCGGCGATATGTTTTTTCACCGCGTCCATGAGAGGCCGGGCTTCTTCCGACATGGCAAGCTGAAATAGGTCTGCGTCAATCTCTGACATGTATTCCCCCTGTTCAGGATTTTTAGAATTCATTAGTGGCTTTGTACCCGACAAATTACACCTTTGGCGGCGAAAGCGAACCGCTAATCTGTCGTCTCACTCAAACGGGGAAACGCAAGCAAATCTGGCGGCCCGTCAGGCTGATTTTTCAATGAGATAGGAGACTTCGGCTTCGAGGGTTTCGCCAGACTCCAACATCCGCATCTGGAAGGCCGCATCCGCATGATTGAGTGCGTTTGGCATATGGGATACAGGCTCAGCGCAGAAAAAGGTCGCGCCATCTGGGGCATATACGTGCAGCAAGACCAATTCTGGTGATGCGGTTAGCGTGATATGGATGTTCTTTCTGGCGATCTGCAATTTTCGATCCCAGCCGGTAAAACAGTGATCGAGACCCCCATCAGGCTCAAACCGTCCGCCTGGCCACATCCCGCCTTGCGGCACCAGTTCATGGCTCGTTGGCAATTGCCCGCCATCCGTTCGCCACTCCCCGCGCACAACCGCGTCGAAGGTGGCATCGGCTTCGCGCAGAAAATAGGGGTGAAACCCCACACCCGCCGGCATAGGGCTGTCGGACCTGTTTTGCACTGACACGACATGCCGCAGCTCGCCCTTAGTCAGCTCATATCTTTGAGCCGCATCAAACGCCCAGGGCCACCTTCCCGGAGAAGGATGATGGGAGAAGCGCAAGTCCGCACTCTGTTCATCATTGGTCGCAACAGTCCACCTGGACAACCACCCCTCCCCATGCAGGGGATGAGCCTCGCCTTCCAAGTTTGGCTGGAGCTTGACCGATTGGGTACCGCACATTGCCTCTCCATCTGCAATGCGGTTGCAATAGGGGACGAGGATGAAGGCTGCAGGGTCTGTCAGCTCCCTTATCGGATCCGGCGCCGGCATCAGAACCGGTTCACCAAAGGCCTCAAAGGACACGATCCCGCCACCGTGCCGGGGCGAGATCGTCAAGTTGAGATCAGAATTATGGAGGTGCAGTTGCGTCATGCAGATAGGTACTCGTTATTCCGCCGCTTGCATTCCCTCTGTCTCTTTCGTGTCCTCGATCAAACGATACTCGGTGAAGTCCGGGTCGTGCATGTCGTTCAAGTACTGATCTGGCGGGAACGGATAAAGATTTGGAACACCGGACTTGTCAAAGTACCAGCTATCGCAGCCGCCGCTCGCCCAGACTGTTGTTGGCACGCGTTCATGCATCGCTGAATTGTAGGCCTCAAAGGAGGTCTGCTTCGGGGCGATGGCTTCCAGGCCTTCGTCGCGCATTTTGTCCAGCATGGAGATCACATAATCGATTTGATGTTCACTGACGCTAATCAGTGAAAGGTTGCCAACGGGGCCGGTCGGTCCCTCAATCATCCAGAAGTTTGGAAAACCCGGCATGCCGACTGCCCGGTGAGCGCGGGGAGACCCGTCCCAGGCTTGGCCCAGATCCCGGCCATTTTCGCCTGTGACTTTTGTTGGAAGAATGAACGACGTCGCGTCAAACCCCGTGGCCAATATGAGGACGTCAAGGTCATGAACTTGACCGTCTACCGTCTCAACACCTTCAGGCACAACGCGCCTGATACCCTCGGTGATCAGGTTCGCATTGTCACTTGTGATCGCGGGATAAAAGTCTGAACAGAAGATGAGGCGCTTGCAGGCCGCCTGATAATCCGGCGTTAACTTCGCGCGCAGCACAGGATCTTTTACTGCCTCTTCCAAATGCTTGGAACAGGCCTCCTGAATTTTTTGTAGCTCTTTCTGGTCGCCTGTTGTGGCAGCACCAAAATGCTTCACCATCGTCTTGAAGTAGAAATTGTAAGTGAGTTTCTGCAGCGCGGGCAATGTGCGCATCAGCCACTTCGTCGCTCCCAAATATTCAACCTGTGGCAATGGGATCATCCATTGTGGTGTCCGCTGGAAAACATTCATGGTGCCGACTTTTTTTGTAATCGCACCTACGATCTGCGCTGCCGTTGAGCCTGTGCCAATGATACCCACCTTGCGACCTTCAAGGGTCACGGAATGATCCCACTTGGCGGTGTGGAACATGGCGCCTTCGAACGTGTCGAGGCCCTCAATTTTTGGCAGGACCGGGTTGTGCAAGACACCCGTCGCAGAGATGACGATGTCATAACGCTCTATGTCGCCAGCCCCCGTGGTCAACCTCCAATGGGGACCTTCATAGGTGATATCCACAACAGGCGTATTGAACTTAACAATGTCGGTGACGCCAAAGTCTTTCGCCGTCTTTTCCATATAGGCCTGAATTTCAGGTCCATAGGAAAAGCGATGGGTCCAGTCCGGGTTGAGGGCGAAGGAAAAAGAATACCAGCGGGAGGGCACGTCACAAGAAAGACCGGGATATTGGTTTTCGCGCCAGGTGCCGCCCACCTTGTCGGTCTTCTCATAAACGGTGAGATCGGAATATCCCGCCTTGCGCAGTTTAACGACTGCGGCAATGCCTGACATGCCCGCACCAATAATGGCCACTCTCGGCTGTGTTCCGGCTTTGGCCCAGTTCACGCTCTTTTCGCCAGACATCTCGTTCGTATGCATGTTCATAGCTATTCCTCCCTCGCCGCATTCTTCCTTGGAATTGGGTATAAGAATGATTGGCTATTGACGCCTTGTCAATAAGAAGCGGAGCGCGTACCGTTGCGCACTCTCCCTGCGATTGAAGCCTAAAACCCTCGGGAATAAGCCAATAATGTCTGAAAAACCTCAAAGGCGGCGTCGCACCCGGGAAAGCGCCCGCGACGAAATTATCGATGCCACGGAGGCTGCATTGGCGCATGTCGATTTCAGCGCCCTTACTGTCGATATTGTCATGCGGCGCACCGGCATGACCCGCTCGTCCTTCTATCATTATTTCACGAGCATTGATGAGTTGGCGCTCGGGTTTCTGGACCGACTGGAGCAGGCCATTCGCGCGCCCGTGGACGCCTGGCTATCAGGTGAGGGAAGTGCCGACTATCTCGCAGACACCCACCGCCATCTCACCGCTATGTTTGTCTCGATGGAAGCACATCGTACGGGCATGTTGGCCCTGGCGCAGGCGTCCAACAATAATGCACAAGTCTATGAAGAATGGCGTGAACGGGTGATCGACTATTTCATTGTGCTTACAGCGCGCTTTATTCGCCAGCAGATCATGTTGGGACGGTCCACGGTGACAGACCCAGACCGTACTGCGCGCGCTCTTATTCTCATGAACAATGCACTGGCAAACGACAATATGCTGCGGGCAGAGCAGGATGATGCCTCTGCAATAGGCAAAACCTCCGCAGACATCTGGAATGCCGCTATCTATGGACAATAGATAGCGGCACGACCTGTCGAGAGTGCCCTTGTGAATCTCCCAAAGACGTATCACGATGTCTAGGCCGTGACATTGAAGGATACGCAATGCCCCGATTTGTGAGCGTTTATGTGCGCACAGTCGATAATGTCAATTACCGCCTCGGGCGCGTGATGATGTATGGCATCTTTGTCATGATGGGGATCCTGCTTTGGTCTTCTATTTCAAAGACATTCTTCCTGCCCTCACTTTGGACACTTGAGATCGCGCAGTTCGCGATGGTCGCCTATTACATCATGGGTGGCCCCTACTCCATTCAGCTGGGCTCGAATGTTCGCATGGATCTCTTCTATGGCAATTGGTCAGACAGAAAGAAAGCCTGGTTTGACAGCTTCACAGTGCTGCTGCTGATCTTCTATCTTTCTGTCCTGCTCTATGGCGCCGTTGATAGCACCAATTATTCTCTCAAGTATGGAGAGCGCAACCCGACAGCATGGCGGCCTTATCTTTGGCCCATCAAGAGCATCATGACGCTTGGTTTCTTCTTGATGCTGCTTCAGGCAATTTCCGAACTCTGCAAGGACATCGCGAAGATTAAAAAGGTTGAGCTTTGATGTCCTATGAGTTGATCGCCATCTTGATGTTTTCTTCTATGATGCTGATGCTCATGACGGGCCAACGCGTGTTCGGAGCCATTGGGGCTGTCGCTGCGATTGCCGCGTTGACACTCTGGGGCACAGGCGGCTCCCTCATTCCGTTCTCTTCAGCCATGAAATTGATGAAGTGGTACCCGCTCCTGACGCTGCCTATGTTTATTTTCATGGGCTACGTGTTGTCAGAATCCAAAATCGCCGACGATCTCTACAAAATGTTCCATGTCTGGATGGGCCCCGTCAGTGGGGGGCTGGCCATCGGGACCATCAGCCTCATGGTCCTTATCTCTGCCATGAACGGCCTCTCCGTTGCGGGCATGGCGATTGGGGCGACGATCGCGCTCCCGGAACTGTTGCGACGGGGTTATGACAAAAAGATGGTGACCGGTGTTGTGCAGGCAGGGTCCTCGCTCGGCATTCTTGTCCCGCCGTCTGTTGTTCTGGTTCTCTACGCCATGATCGCGCGCCAACCTGTGGGTCAGCTTTGGCTCGCTGGCGTTCTTCCCGGCCTGATGATGGCGGCCATGTTTGTCGCCTATATTTACATTCGGTGCCGCATCAATCCCGCACTTGGACCTGCGCTGCCGCTTGAAGAGCGAAACGTTCCGTTGGGCGAAAAACTGCGCCTCCTTCGAGCAGGATTGCTCCCGCTTGGCATTTTCGCCGCGATGATGGTGCCTTTCGTCAACGGATGGACATCGCTCGTTGAAAGCTCTGCCATTGGCGCGCTTGCAGCGCTTGTTGCTGCCATCGTGAAGCGTCGCATGACGCGGGACGTCTTTGAGGTATCTGTTCGTCAAACACTTGCTATTTCATGCATGTTTATGTGGATCATCCTGGCGGCCATGGGGTTTGGCGCGGTGTTTGACGGGTTGGGCGCAGTGCGCGCCATCGATAATCTGTTTACAGACCAGCTGGGCCTCAACCCGTGGATGATCCTAATCTTGATGCAGCTCAGCTTTCTTCTGATGGGCACTTTCCTTGACGACACAGCCATGCTCGTCATCGTTGCGCCGCTTTATGTACCTCTCGTGGGTGCGCTGGGCTTTGATCTCGTCTGGTATGGCATTCTCTACACAATCACGACCCAGATCGCGTATATGACGCCGCCCTTTGGGTACAATTTGTTCCTAATGCGTGCGATGGCGCCGCCAGAAATCAGTCTGCGCGACATTTATGGTTCCATCTTTCCCTTCGTTATGGTGATGTTATTGGCATTGACCCTCATCATGGTCTTCCCGCAGATCGCCCTCTGGTTGCCAGAGGCCGTCTACGGAAAATAGGCAGAACTTCAAAAGGAGCTGCATCCGCGTATCAACGCCTGAGTACCAAATCGATCAACAAGGAGATGAGACATGACGACCAGACGTAAGTTTCTGACCACCGCCGGCGTTGCCGGTGCCGCAACATTGGCAGCGCCTGCTGTGCACGCGGACACGACCATCCGTTGGCGGATGCAGACCTATGCAGGTCCTGCGCTTGCTGAGCATGTGATCAAGCCCGCCATCGACAGCTTCAACAAGATTGCTGGTGATGAAATGCAGATCGAGCTCTTCTTTGCTGATCAGCTGGTACCCACCGGTGAACTGTTTCGAGCAATGCAAAGCGGCACAATTGATGCTGTACAATCAGACGATGATTCCATGGCCTCACCGACCGAGGTGACCGTGTTTGGTGGCTACTTCCCCTTTGCGTCTCGCTACTCGCTCGATGTGCCCGTCTTGTTCAATCAATATGGGCTCAACGAAATATGGGACGAAGAGTATTCCAAAGTTGGTGTGAAGCACCTCTCCGCTGGCGCCTGGGACCCCTGCCACTTTGCAACAAAAGATCCGATCAACAGTCTGGAAGACTTGAAGGGCAAGCGGGTCTTCACCTTCCCAACGGCTGGTCGTTTCCTGAGCCAATTTGGCGTGGTGCCGGTGACGCTTCCCTGGGAAGACATTGAGGTTGCTGTGCAGACTGGCGAACTAGACGGGGTTGCCTGGTCTGGCATTACAGAGGATTACACTGTCGGTTGGGCAGATGTGACTGACTATTTCCTCACCAACAACATCTCTGGCGCCTGGGCTGGGTCCTTCTTTGCCAACATGGACCGCTACAACGAGCTGCCTGAGCACCTGAAAGAGCTGCTGAAGATCACGATGGACAGCTCTCACTATTACCGTCAGTGGTGGTATTGGGGTGGCGAAGCCTCGCTTCGTGTCGACGGCACCAAGATGAAATTGACGTCAATTCCAGATGAGGAATGGGCAACTGTCGAGGCTGCCGCTCTCACCTTCTGGGATGAGATTGCTGCAGAATCTGCGACGAAGGCGAAAGTTGTTGAGATCTTCAAAAAATACAATGCAGACATGCAAAAGGCCGGACGACCCTACCGCTACAGCTGAATTGATGTCAGGGGCGACGTGCGCCCCTGACCATTTCCTGAGCGATCAGCGTTACATCGCTGCCAAGGTCTTTTTCTTGATCTTTTTCGCCAGAGACCATTTATGCACTTCCGTCGGCCCGTCATAGATGCGGAACGCGCGAACCTCGCGGAAGAGCTGTTCCACAATTGTATCGCCTGTTACGCCCAGGCCGCCCATCACCTGCACACACCTGTCGGCCACACGGAACAAAGCTTCCGATACGGACACTTTGGTCATGGAGCTTTCGACATTCCCGTCTTCGCCACTGTCCAGGGTGGAAGCGCACCAATCAATCATCAGTTCTGACTGCTTAAGATCAATCTGATTTTCCGCCAACATGAAGCCAACGCCTTCATGATCAATCAGAAGTTTGCCGAAGGCTTCGCGGCGACAGGCATATTCTGTGGCAATTTCCTGCGCTCTCAATGCGACACCGTACCAGCGCATGCAATGAGAGAGTCTGGCAGGTGCAAGACGCACTTGCGCGAAGCGAAACCCCTGTCCTGGTTCTCCCAACATCTGGTCGGATGGCACACGCAGGTTATCGATTGTGATTTCCGCATGCCCCCCGGGCATAGAGCTATCGATGGTCTCCAGCACGCGGGTAATTTTGATCGCAGGATCTGGCAAGTCCACAAGGAACATACAGGCGCCCTCTGCAGAATTGGCCATGACAATCCCTACTTTCGCCCCGTCTGCGCCGGTGATGTAGGTTTTTTTGCCATTGATGACCCAATGATTGCCATCAAGGCGAGCTTCGGTCTGCATCATTGACGGGTCGGAGCCCGCGCCGCCATCGCCCGCTGGTTCTGTCATAAAGAAGGCCGAGCGGGCTTCACCACTCACAAGGGGAGCTAGAAAGCGGGCTTTCTGCTCTTCGCTGCCAGCTTTCCCCAGAAGGAACATGTTTCCTTCATCAGGCGCCATCGTGTTGCACGCAACCGGCCCCAGGGGAGAGAGACCAGATTTTTTCAGAATGTAGGCCGTTTCCAGCTGACTGAAATGACCACCGTCACTCCGAATGTGTGGCGTCATGACACCTGCTTTGTTGGCCTTCTCTCGCATCTCCCGCACGAGCTCTTCCGTCGGTCCGTGAGAGCCAGCGCGTGGATCTTTTTCGTAAGGTGCGATTTCTGCTCGCACGAAGACTTCTACGCGGTCGCCAATCTCCCGTGCCGCGTCTGAGACACCATTTGTCATTCGGTTCGTACCCTTGCTTTGTGTTTAGTTGGAAATAGTTTGGACCGATGCACCCAATGCCAGGGGGCGACGGCTTACCAGAAACCTTGTTGCTTCGTCCGCTTTTCCCTGCCGGAGAAGAACAGCCGCCATGGCAAGTTCGAGGAGATCGCGCTGCGCTCTGCTGCCCCCAAGTCGCGCATGGTCTGACATTACTCCTGTCAGGCTTCCGATCGCAGCGCCCCAGTCTTTTTTTGCCAATGCAGCAAATGCTTCTGCAAGTGCGCGAACCAAGTCCTCGGCCGGTCCGTTTGCTTTTTCGATGATGGTGGACACACCTTCGGTATTGCCTGCCATCGCGTGAGCGAGCGCTGCATGAAAGTCCGCAAATGCAAGACGTGGCTTTGGAAACCGGGCGCTGGCATATTCGCTGATGGCTTGCCACCGCTCCGCTGCCACCTTGACGCCTGCAAGTTCTGCGCGGAAGAGAAGTGCTGGCATATCGGTCACGATGTTAAGTGCTGGCCCCGAACTCGTTTTTGGATCTATCGCTGCATCAGCCACCTGCCACATCATGTCCACATCACCTGCTGCAAGCGACCACAGCGCAATGTGCCAGGATAAATGGCAGTGCATCACGCCTTGCGGGTCATAGTCCGTTATCCAGTCCGTGAGATAAGCAAGCCCTGCCGAGGTCTCTCCCATTTCATAATGGAGATGAGCCCGATGATGTGCTGCGTTGGCGTTTCGCGGGTTGCCAGCAAGCGAGCGTTCAATCGAACGCGCTGCCGGTTCCAGCTGGCCCGCTTCCATCTGCGCGAAGGCGTGGGTCGACAGGAACCACCAATCATCGCCATAGTGGGGTGCCAGTGTGGAAGAGAGGGCCAGGTTTTCCGCCTCGCGACCCGGCTGCCCGCCAAACCCGATCAAACTGAAAACACCCAGACAAGCCTGCGCAACCATCACATCGCGGGGGAACCCTGCCAGATGTTCCAACGCTTTCTCGTAGGTGCCGACGCTGTCTCCCGCCAGCAGAGAACCAATGATTGTCATGTGGCCCTGTTCGCGCGGGCTCAGACCTTCGGCACACGCTTTTGCGGTTTCCAGAGGCTCGCGCCCGCTGACGCCACGTCCTTCAACCTGTCGATTGCGTGCGATTGCCAGATGCGCCAGCGCGAAGTTTTTATCTTCAGCCACAGCCTCCAGAAAGGCCGCTTCAGCACCTGGCGCAGCGGCGAGGTTTCGCTCAAGCCCCAAAACATAAGCATCGCGTGCTTTGGATGAACTGGTGGTCAGTGGGTTTCCATATTGATCTTGCTGCATACACCCCTCCCTGAGTTCTCATATTTCTCAGATTGAGGCTGATACATAGCACAAACAATTCCCACCATCGAAAATCGATACTGTCGCTACGGATCGGTTATGGGGAAACAGCTGGCCGCCACGTTGCCGTTGGGGTTGCTTGGTATTTTGTTCTTTACAAGAGTCAGTGCGCCGATATTACCAGAGAGACATAGAAGGGCTTTCAGACTCCGTGTGCTTTTCAATGTATTCTTCCTTTCGCATGTCTCTGCTTAGTGACCTTGCGCGATTTGCAGGCAGGCGGTGAGGTAGAAGATTGCGGCAACCAAAGAGGCGATGCCCCGCACCCAGTTCCAGAATGTCCAGCGGGGATAGTAGATGCTCGACCAGTATGCAGCCCCCGCCGGACTATCATGGGGTTTTTCCGCCAGGCGATTGTTCATCGGCACGTTGAAGAAGAGGGTCACCCCCATCACGCCGAGCGAATAGATGATTGCCGCTGTGATGACGGCAGCCCCGCCACTGTCGACTGGGTTGAGATAGACATAGACACCAAGACCCGCCGAAACCGGCCACATCCCGATTAGCAACACCATAAAAGCAGTTTTGAAAACGTCGCGGTTGATGCCCTGCATCACCTCAATGCCAGCGCTTGTGTTTGCACCGTTCAAAGCCCTCATCACGAAATCAGAGAAGGTCAAAAACACGCCCGCGACGAGCGCAGACGATATGAGAGATACCTCGCATAGAAGAAGGAACCAGGTTTGTGACATGTCACACTCCAATGATTGGCCGAGCTAGTAGGAAAGTCCGGGGAATTGATGCAGATAGGTGTCATCAGTCATCTGTTTCAGCATGACGTTGGCGACATCTGCCCGTGAGACCTTAAGAGCCAACCCTTTCGCTGACTGAGGAAAGCCGAGTTTATAGTCTCCCGTCACCGGTCCATCCGTGAAGGCCGCAGGGCGGAGACCAACCCATTCAAGGTTGCTCTGACGGATGAGTGCTTCTTGTTCCTCGTGGTCTGCCATTGCGTCTTTGAGCAATAGGCCAAACATGATGTGCTTCCAGAAGAAATTCAGGTGACTGTGGCTGTCGCCGGCGCCCAAGGTCGTTTGACAGACCAGACGCCTGACACCCTGGTCCTCCATCGCTTCAATTATGTGTTTTGTACCAACGGCACGGACGTCCCCCTTTCGACCCGCTCCGAGCGCAATCAGGACGCCGTCATGACCCTTGATTGCCGATGACACAGCGTCCGGGTCCAACACGTCCCCCGCCACCACGCTCAGGTTCTTATGTTTGCTCTTTAGCGTGGACGGCTCGCGCGCAAACGCCGTCACATAGTGACCTTGTACCAATGCCTGCTCGATCAGATGGCGACCGATGGTCCCCGTTGCTCCAAAAATGATGATATTCATAGCCGTTTCCTTGCTTGACACCATGTCAATTGACACAATGACAAGTAGGCGCTACTAGACACTATGTCAAGTGATGCAGATTCGACTCGGACAAAAATCCTGAAAGCCGCCCTGGAATTGCTGGAAGCAGGCCTGGGAAAAGCTGTGCGCGTGTCGGACATCGCTGCGCGGGCAGGCATTTCCCGTCAGGCCCTCTATCTCCATTTTCGGACACGCGGCGAATTGTTGATCGCGACGACGCATTATGTGGATGACCTGCACGGAGGAGACGCCCGACTGGAAGCCAGCCGTTCCGCTGCGACCGGTATCGAAAGGCTGGACGCCTTCATCGAAGCATGGGCTGGATACCTTCCCGAGATTTACGGCATCGGCAAAGCCCTGCTCGCCCTGCGCGACACAGATGCTGAAGCGGCTGCGGCGTGGGAAAAACGAATGCAGGATATGCGGGAGGGGTGCGAAGCGGCGATTATGGCGCTTGCCCACGACGAAACTTTGTCGCCACTTTATCCGCCTGTCCAAGCGACAGACATATTGTGGACGATGCTGTCGCTCCGAAACTGGGAACAGCTGACGGTGGAATGTGGTTGGTCAACGAAAGACTATGTGGATGGTCTTCAGTCTATGGCGCGGCGTCTCTTCGTTGTGGATCGATAGTCGCATCGCAAGGTCAGATAGAAACACCCTCGTCTGGCTTGATCGCTGGGATGAGCTCATCTGCTCCCATCTCGATAACGATGACTGCAGAAACTGCTCCGTGGGCCTGCACGCAGCCCCTTCCCTTTCAACCAATGCATGCAGTTCCCTCTCTCGAAGACAGGCAACTCAACCACTTGGTGCTTTGCGTTTTGCCTACCGCCGGTATTCTGTAAACTACCGGTTGGGTCGGTGAAACCACCGAACCCGTATCGCCTCTGGAGGAATAGATGAATACCTACGCCAAAAAAATAGCAGCGACCATGATGCGGGCGTTGGGTGCTCTTCTCCTTCTCATCCCTCTCAGCGCCCTTGATGTCGCGCGGGCTGAGCAAAGCATTTCCGAAACAGAGCTCATAGAATCCGCACGCTCCATCCACAAAAGCAGTCTGGTACTGGACGCTCATGCCGACATCGCTATTCCTTCGACATCTCTCAGCTATCTGGGCGAAGGCGGTGTATCGAAAGTCAGCCTGGAGAAGCTCGAAGCAGGCGGTGTGGGCGCAGTTGTCATGTCGGTTGCCGTGGGGCCGGGACCGCGCACACCGGAGGGAGATGCCGCAGCACGGGCCCTCGCAGATGAAAAACTGGCAGCAGTGCTGAAACTCGTTTCTGACGCGCCCAATGCGGTTGCTCTCGCGCTATCGCCAGTGGAGATAGAGGCTGCTCGGACCGACGGGAAAGCAGCGCTCATCCTGGGCTTCCAAAACGCACGATCTCTTGAGGGCGACATTTCGACGCTCGACACCTTCTATGAGGCGGGTGTGCGTGTATTTGGGCTCAATCATTTGGGGCACAATGATTTCTCAGACTCGTCCCGGCCGCTCTATGATGGAGCGACGCGCGCTTACGAACCCACCGAGGAACATGGTGGCTTGTCGCCACTTGGCGTTACAGCCATCCAGCGGATCAATGACCTCGGGGGGATTGTCGATATTTCACAATTGTCGAAGGCAGCCGCACTCCAAACGATCTCGCTGTCCCGCGCACCCGTGATTGCCAGCCACTCCAATGTTCGGGCTATCTCCAATGTGACCCGCAATCTGTCAGATGAAGAAATCGATTTGATCGGTGAAAAAGGCGGTGTCATTCATGTCGCCGCGTTCGGTGCCTATCTCGTCGCTCTCTCAGATCCAGACGTCCTCGAAGCGGTTATTGCTGTTCGCCTGAAAGCTGGATTGCCCGCCGCCTATGCCTATCCCTATGAACTCTATTGGGAGCTTGAAGACCCTGCCGCCCAGCGCGCCTTCCTTGTTGAGATGCGCTCAACCATTGGAGCTGGAAGCGTCAGCGATATGATTTCTCATATCAACTATATCGTTGAGCGTATCGGCGTCGACCATGTTGGCATCGGAAATGACTTCAATCATGGCAGCAGCATTGATGGCTATAGCGATGCGAGCGACGCATTGAATGTCACCATTGAACTCGTGCGAGCAGGTTATTCAGCTGAAGATATCGGGAAAATTTGGGGTGGCAATTTCCTCCGGGTCTTCAGGGAAGCAGAGCTGCGCAGCAACACCAACGACTGAGGGAATTCCAGCGACAAGTTTGATGGAGGCCTGCTTCAGACCAACGCTCAACCACACTCACGCATCATTGCCGGATTCATATTGCTCCGAAATTCTGGCGCCCATTTCAGCTCCCATGGCAAATAGCTTCTCTGGATCTGAATGTCGTAGTTTTGCAAGATCCAATTCAATGCCACTCGCAAAGATCACCTCGGGAGTATTGTTTGCAACCGCCTCCAAGATGGCATTTGCACAGTCCATCGGATCATCGCCCGCCTCAATCGCCTTGTCCGACTTTCCTCTGATAGATCCGTCTGCCGTGAACGCATTGCGTGATACATTGGTCGCAACAGACCCGGGCAAAACATTTGTGACGTTGATATTATGTCTGCCCGATACTTCCGTGCGCAGTGCATCCATATAGCCGATAAGACCATGCTTGGCCGCCGAGTAGGCTGTGCGAAGAGGCGCCCCAATGCGTCCAGCGACGGAACTGATCGCAATGATATGCGCGCCCCCCGCTTCCACCATCCGGGGCAGCTGCAACTGGGTCAACCAAATAGGTGCGATCAGGTCAATATTGAGCAGGTCTGTATAGACCTGCGGGGCGGTGTGAACCGCTAAGCTGCGCTGACTAACGCCCGCATTATTGACCAATACATCAACCCGGCCTTTCCAGGCCCATGCTTTTGCAACGATAGATTCCAAAACACCATAGTCCGTGACCTCGAATGGAAGCACGAGCGTTTCCGTTGGCAACTGGTCGGCTACCGACTGCAATGCGTCAACCCGCCTTCCCGACAAAATGATATTAGCCCCTTTGGCCGCAAATGTTTTTGCGAGCGCCTCCCCAATGCCGGATGATGCACCGGTGATCCAGACGGTCTTACCATCATATTGAGCCATTAGATTTCCTATTCAGTCGTGGGCATGTGGATGATTGGGCCGACAGTGCCACAAAGCACCCGTGTAGGGAGAGCAATAATTACGACGGAGTCGAGGCCCGTGCAAACCCAGAACACAAAATATTGGCCTCTGGCCCACTATGGGTGAGGCGCGCCGCTGCAGATGAATGGGGTTCGATGGTGAAATGGTTGGCCCGTGAGGCCGCCCTTTCGAAAGCTGGTCGCGCATTGAGTGCTATCGCAAAGGTGGGTTCTCACGCTGCCTGGTTTCCCAGTTTTCTGCAATCCAGACCGGCACATCCCTTCGTGGTAATTTTGGTTTTTCAAGAATCATGTCGGCCACTTTTTCAGCGACCGTAATGGTTGGGGCGTTGATGTTCCCATTGGGAACAGTAGGAAAGACGGAAGCATCTATAACTCGCATCCCCTCAACTCCGAGCACGCGACATTCGGTATCAACGACAGCACCCGTGTCATCTGATTGCCCCATCCTGCATGTACCGCATGGATGGTAGGCACTCTCAAGATTGGCACGGACCCAATCATCGATTTCGTCATCGGACGACACATCAAGTCCCGGTTGAATTTCATCGCCGCGATATGCGTCCATTGCGGGCTGAGAAATGATCTCCCGTGTCAGCCTGATACAGCGTCGCCAGGCTGCGATATCATCCTCATGCCGGAGGTAGTTGAACAATATTCTTGGGTCATCTGTCGGGTCGAGCGATGCAATCGCCACATGCCCTCTGCTTTTTGGTTTGTTCGGCCCCACATGAACCTGAAACCCGTGCCCATCTACCGAGGCAGTGCCATCATAGCGCATGGCCGCTGGTAAGAAATGAAATTGAACGTCTGGGGATTCCCTCCCTGCCTCGGACCGAATGAACGCACAAGATTCAAAGTGATTGGTGGCGCCGAGCCCCGTCTTGAAAAAGAACCAGCGCGCACCAATCAAAAATTTTGAAAACAAACCTAGCTTTTTGTTCAGGCTAACCGGTTGCTTGCAATGGAACTGGAAATAGACCTCCGTGTGATCTTGAAGGTTCCGCCCAACACCTGGCAGCACGTGTACGGGCTCGACGCCCACATTTTTCAAAACATCACTTGGACCAATGCCTGAGCGTTGCAGGATCATTGGAGACGCTATAGAGCCCGCAGCGAGGATGACTTCTTTGTTGGCGTGTAAAACAAAGTCCTGCCTGCCTCGTCTTCGACTCGCAACGACGCCAACTGCGCGTTTACCCTCAAAGAGAACTTTATCGACAAGAACCTTCGGCATGACGGTGAGGTTTGGGCGTTTCATCACTGGCTTAAGAAATGCCCTGGACGTCGACTCCCGTACACCACCCCGCACCGTCATATGCATTGGGCCAAAGCCTTCCTGACGCAGACCATTATAGTCCTCAGTATGGGGGTAACCCGCCTCTACGCCTGCATCAATGAATACCTGATAGAGCGGGTTCCCAGACATGTTGTTGCCGCCGGACACCCCTAATGGACCATCCCCACCTCGATAGTCATCTTCACCGCCCTGCCATGTCTCAGCGCGTTTAAAGTAGGGAAGACAATCGGCATAGCTCCAACCAGCGGCGCCGTGCTTCCCACTCATCAAAGTCACATGCATGCCCACGGACATAGACCATCCCGTTTATGGTCGACGTGCCACCAAGACCTTTGCCTCGAGGGCAGGTTATTTGCCTATTGTCGACGGCTGGTTCCGGTTCGGAATTGTAGCCCCAATTGTAAGTCTTCGACGCCATGGGATATGACAAGGCTGTTGGCATTTGGACGAGCAAATTCCTATCACTGCCGCCAGCCTCAAGAAGAAGCACGCTGTGCTCACCGTTTGCGCTCAACCGGTTAGCAAGAACGCATCCCGCCGACCCCGCACCAACGATGATGTAGTCAAATTTCTTTTTAGCCACGCTGGCCCCTCTATTGCGCACTCGGCATGCAATATGGCGCGCGGCGAGAACGTGAGAACGGTTATGCGGCCATTTCCGGGGAATAAACCGCGAGCCCCTCAAGTCTAAACCATTTCATCGGCTTGGCGTGAATTGATAGAAGAGCGACAGCCCGAACAGAGCGACAATCTTGCTCATCAATCAGCGAACCCCTTGATTTGACACCAAGGTACGCAAGAAAAAGGCTGCTTGCAGCATATTGCCGCAAACAGCCTTCTACAACAGGTCCCCGGGAGGACACGGGTGTATTTAGCGCCGACCGTGGCGCCTTAGATATGCAGGTGTGAACTGGGCTCCATTGATTTCAGCCCCCAACGCGTAGTTGCTTTCATCATCTCCAATGATAAGGCTGTCAGCCACGTACCGCCGAGCGAGGAGATCGTAATAGAACTCAGCAGCTCCGACACACGCTGGAAGTTCCGTCGCAGCAAAGATATGCGACTCTTGAACACGCCATAACTCACCTCGCGCGTCATAGAGATCCGCCTGCACGATCCGCCAACTATCTTCATCAAGGTAAAAATCACGCCTCGTAAAGATGTTGCGAACTCCCTCGCCCAAAGTCGCTTGCACTTTCCACACGCGATGGAGTTCATATCTTGTCAGGTTTCTAGGTGGAAATTGTTCACCGACAATGTCGTCAACACTAAGAGACTGATCCCGCAACCTTGTGGCGTTATAGGGTATGTAGAGTTCCTGCTTACCCTGAAGTTCCCAATTGTAACGGTCCCCTGCTCCATTGAACATTCCCGTCTGGTCAAACGTTCTCAACCCATCCTGGCCAGATGCCGGGTTGTCATAGGCAATGCTGGGCGCCATTTTGACCCGGCGAAGACCTGGTAAATAAACCCAGCTGCTTCTAGATCGATTGAAAAATTCGTGGACCAGACCTGCACTCCCCGCTGACTTGGCTGGCTCCTTGGAGACATAGACAAACTTCCTGAGAAAGCCGCTCGTGTCGGCAATTCCCGCAATGTCGGGATCGTACATCGGGGTATAGGTCTGCACCTCTCCCCGGTAGACTTTGTTGGACCCATCTGTTTTTGATACAGCCGTTGTGACCATATGCCTTGTACCAAGACCGCTATAGGCGGTTGTATGATTGAGCATTGCTTCCCAGCCCGTTTTGGGTTGTGGAAACAAGACGCCACCAAACCCCGATGTGACATCTCCGTCCTCATCGGTCGCAGCACCAGCGAGATTGGCCCTTGTCTGCTCGTAGTTCCTTGCCGGAAGTGCACATGACCTGCGGGTTGGATACACGTCCATCGTGTAACCCGGATAGTTGCTCAACAAAGCCATCTGTCCAGGCGACAATTTATCGGCATACGCACCGGCATTGGTCGCATCGATTGTGAAGAGCTTATCGTCGCTCGCATAAGGATCGACCCTGGGGTCCCCTTGCGACCATCCTGCAGGCACTTCGGTTAACCCGCCATCCCAGGCGGGGATTGTCCCCTCAGCATTTCCAGCGCGCTCTGCGCCGACGGGTGTCAGGCCCGGACTGAGTTCATTTGCTATTGTTGCGGAAGAAAGTGTCACTGACATTAGCGACAAAGCTGCTACCGCGTATTTCATCGAGGAATATCGTATGTCAAACATATCCCGTCTCCTTTAACGGATTCGCGACCCTTAGGTCAGAACGAATAGCTAGCTGTGAATGTGATGTAATCGCGATCGGAATTTTTCGCGTTTGTTCCGCCACCCATATTGTTCGTATAGGCAATGCCTGCCGTCAGATCATTGTCATAGCTGGCATCAAGTTTAAGGCTGAGACCCCGTCGGTTCTCCGTGTAGTTTCCTGTGGCTGCCCGATCGAGGGACAGACCATTTACATCATGAAAAAAGCTCACGCCTGGTGTAAGCGCTATGTCAGTGCCAAAAGCATTGCTGAACGTCGCGTTGGCGTCCAGGTGATAGCCCCAGGCGAAGTTGTCGCCCCGCGTTCCAGCAGGCTGACTTCCTTTGAAGTCGACCATCCCCACTTCAGTTATGAAATTGATGGAGTCGGCACCTAGCATTTCAGTCGCAGTACCAAAGATTGGCATCCCCGGACCAATGGAGACCTGCGCATTGGCAATGGCGTTGAACTTATCCATCTCTGCTGCGCCGAGGTTCCTAACACTCCCCCCCGCGAGCAGCGCATCTGTCGCTGCCTGGGTCAAACCGCTTTCCAGCGGCACCGGAAAATCGGGCTGATAACTTGCTTCAACACCGAAAGCCACATCCCCAACGGGGAAGCTGAAGCTTGCGCCATATAGGTCTATGTCTTCGGGAAACGACGCGAAGTAGTCATCCAGGGACACCGTGACAAATGGAGGGAAAGGCAACAGAACGCGTGTTGCATCCCCGCCGAAATAGGGCGTCTTAGCGTGATAGTTCATGTAGAAGAGACTCATCTCTGTTGAGTAGTCTTCCAGATAGTAGCGTGCGGCAATGCCCCACTGACCCTGGTCATCGGGCCGTATGTCACTAATCTTTGACACGCCGGTGCCAAATGGGCTCGCCAGCAAAGCAGCTGCAGTGGACCCGGTGCCCCCTGGATCACCGGCCAGGAATAGGCCTTCAGCCCCAGGACCGAAAAGATCTTCGGTTGAATGGAATACGCCTACGGGCACCAAACGGGTTTGGCGCCATTGAAACTGGTAGTAAGCCTCTAAACTAAGTTGAGGTGTAATGGCGGCATTCGCCCATATCATGGGCGAAGGAAGATAGCCTTCCCGCAACTCAGCACCGGGCGTCACAACCTTGATAACGTCCAGTGCATTGGTTTGGGAGATTCCGCCAGTGCGGAACAGGGCCTCCCCCCAGTTAACCACCTGATTGCCAAGCCGGACCGACACCGGCATGTCAGCCACGGAGAAATCGCCATATACATAAGCATCGAAGAGATCTATTCCGCGACCAGCACGGCGACGTGTGCTGCTGCTCAGATCTGTCCGTCTCGTGCTGTCCGCATCATTATTCACTCCGTCATAAAAATAGCTGAACCGAGTGAACGCGCCGAAATTTCCAAATGACATTTCAATGTCATGCACGGCTCGTACTGATGCAGAATAGACGTCGCCCCGCTGAAAATTCTGAGATCCATCATCAGTATTCTCAGCACCTGCCGCCGCATTTGTCCCCCCATTGGAGACGGCAATATAGCGCCCGTCAGGATTTACTGTGCGTATTCCAAGGGCTGCATTTATGGTCGTGTCGACACTGACCGACATGTCGCCCCAGTTATATTCGGCAGCGTCTGCCGTTGTTGCCATAGCGCTCGCGAGTGCGAGAACACTGGCAGCAGGCAATAGTCTTCCTTTGATCGAATTCCGTTTCTGGAACATTCGATTTCCTCCCAGTCTATTGGTTATAATCAGCCGCTTTTGTGTTTTACGTTGTCCGCGATGAAACCTCCCACATCGCGGGCACCTACTTGTTTCTCATGCCGCGTTCCCCCTACTTTCGTTGATAGGTAGTTCGAATGTCATGACGTGGGCGGGGCCTTGCGCCAATGGCTCTTCCAACCGCAAAACACAGTCCGTTCCCCGTTGCTCCACAAGGACGCTACCGGCATCCGAAGTGCTGCCGTGCGTCAGATCTAGCTTCACATCCTGCAGCTTGATCTCGGATGATTTCGGTGTGCCGATAATGATGGCGTTCAACTTCTCAGAGCTGACAGTGAAACGAACGCTCAGACCACACTCTGTTTTCGCCTCGGACTGATGCCAAGGGTCAGCGCCATAAATTGCGTGACCATTCTTGGAAAGCCATTCCCCGAAAAACGTGAGCCGGTCTGCCTGCGGTTCTGGAATAGACCCATCCTCACCACGTGGTCCCACATTGAGAAGCAAGTTTCCGTTTTTTGAGACAGCATCAATCAATCCCTCAAGAAGCTTCTCCGGTGTCTCATAGTCTTCTGGCGTGTCGTTCCGGTTGAAGCCGAACGAATGGCTCATACCACGGGTTGCTTCCCACTTTTTCTTCTGACACGTGTCGAAGCGTGTGTATTCAGGTGTTCTGAAATCACTATGAGGAACAACCGGCGGCACAACGCCGCCCCCACCTGATGATTTTTTGAGCGACCTTTTTGCCGACCAATCCACCAACCGTCGGACAGACTTCCTCCGTAGCGCACGCATATACCACGTCGAATGCATCCATCGGTCATTCACAACACCGTCGGGCACCGCATTGTAATAGTCCGCAAAAAGCTCCAGCAAAGAAGGTAGTTTGGTGGGCCATGAAATGTCATTCCACAAGATGGACGGCTCATATCGATCAATCAGCTCGCGCACCTGCGCTGTCGCGTATTCCTCATACTCCCCACCCGGCATTGATCCCATGAAGTCGGCAAGGGTACGCAAGGGTTCCCGATTAAAGGTCCAATCAATTCCGCCGGAATAATAGACACCGAACCGCATTCCTGCTGCGCGTACGGCCGCCGCAAGTTCCCCGACAATGTCGCGCTCTGTAAACCAGTTTTCCTCGTGAGGGTTCTTGACCGCACTTGGCCACAAGCAAAATCCATCATGGTGTTTGGTGACAAGCACGACATATCGCGCACCAGATCGCTTGAATTTTTCAGCCCACTCAGCAGGGTCCCAGTTTTTTAGCCCATCTATGAAGGGTTGTTTGAAAGAACTATAGGGCGCTCCCCCATGTACTTTTTGATGATGCTCGTAAGACGGCGTGCCCGGAACCTTGATGGCGTTCGAGTACCACTCGGAATAGGGGGTCCGCGCTACCGCCGTGTCGTACTGATTGCGAAAGGTCTCGTGAATATCATCACTGGTCTCAGCAAATGCCGGGATCGCGAACATCCCCCAGTGAATGAAAATGCCGAACTTCGCATCATCAAACCATTGCGGGAGAGCCCTTGAGTTCAGGCTCTCCAAAGTTGGTGAAACGCGCGATGTTTCGGCGATATTCATGTCAAATTGCCTCTGCTAACAGTGGTTGAGTGGCTTCCCATGCCACAACGGTTTGGTTTTGCTCTCCCAACCCGTCAATGCCCAATCGCATATGTTCACCAGGTACAAGATACCGAGGAGGATCCATACCAAGTCCCACACCGGGCGGGGTACCGGTGGAGATGACATCGCCAGGCTGCAGGCTCATAAATTGGGAGATGTAACTCACCAGGAATGGAATCTTGAAGATCATTGTCCGGGTGTTGCCGTCTTGAACGCGCTCGCCATCAATTTCCAACCAGATGTCTAGATTGCCGACATCACCCGCCTCATCGGGCGTCACCAGGTAGGGACCAATTGGCCCAAATGTGTCGGCGCTCTTTCCCTTAACCCATTGACCGGTGCTTTCCAGCTGGAACGCCCGCTCCGAAAGGTCATTGATCACGCAATAGCCAGCGATGTGATCATTGGCTTCCTCAACGGACAGATAAGAGCCCTCTTTTCCAATAACCACACCCAGTTCAACTTCCCAGTCTGCCTTCAGCGCCGACTTAGGAAGAATGGTGTTATCATCGGGCCCGCATATCGCGCTGACAGCTTTGAAAAACAACACAGGTTCTTCCGGAACTTCCATCCCCGACTCAGCAGCGTGATCTGCATAATTCAAGCCCACGCAGATAAATTTTCCAACGCGACCAACACAGGGCCCGCGACGTGCATTCTCTGGCACTGCGGGCAGCCGTTCGAGTTCCAGCTCCTCAATCTCGCGAAGAACTTCCCGCGCTAATACATGCCCTGCAATGTCGGGAACAATACCCGATAGGTCTCTGTGGATGCCGTCTGCATCCAGGACACCTGGCTTTTCTGTCCCCAACTCACCCCATCTAAACAACTTCATATCAAACTCCGATCAAACATTGCTCCAGCCCCCATCAATAACCAGAGCAGACCCCGTCATGAATGTGGCTTCATCACTTGCAAGAAAGACAAGTGTCTCAGCCACCTCTTCCGCTGTGCCGATCCTCCCCATCGGTTGACGGTCAATGAAGGATTGTTTGGTCGTTTCGTAATTTCCCTGAGCGCGTATCCTGCTGTCCAGGGACGGTGTGTCTATTGTCCCTGGACACACCGCATTACATCTGACGCCTTGATCGACAAAGTCCGCGGCGATGGATTTCGTCAATCCGATCACAGCTGCCTTCGTCACTCCATAGGCAAATCGGTCTGGTACGCCGATGACCGATGAGGCAACCGAGGCCATGTTGATGATGTTGCCGGACTTCCGACGCAGCATGCCAGGGAGAACAGCACGCGCCATGCGGTACATAGACTTAACGTTTAAATCTATTGATCTTTCAAAACTCTCTTCATCGCAGTCCAAAAGTGAGCCGTGATGAACATATCCAGCGCAATTGAACAGAACATCGAACTCCCGTGTCTTCGCGAACGCTGCCACCGTGTCTCGGTTTGTGACATCAAGAATATCGGTCTCGATATTACTCTGACTGGTTTTCTTGAGATCATTCAGGAGAGGTTCGTTGATGTCTGTCGCTAGTACAGACGCACCTTCTCTCGCGAACGCCAGCGCGCTCGCCCGCCCCATCCCCTGGGCTGCGGCGGTTACGAGTATATTTTTTCCACTCAGGCGTCCGGTCATGATCTCTCAACTCAGATGAAAAACTTCTTCCATACGAGCCCATTGCTCGTCTGGTTTGCGACTATCGAGGGGAACCTGGCAGGGGTCGGTTAGCGCCCACCATTCCTGCGTCTTCTTGTGAAGCTTCATACGCTCCATATCGGCGTTGAAATCGTCGCCGACATAATCCCAACACGCGAACAACAAGTTCTCAGGCTCACGTAGGAAAATGGTGTAGTTGCGGATGTTGCATTCGGATATTTTTTTAAGGATCTCCGGCCACGCATTCGCATGCAGTGATCGATACTCAGCGATTTTTTCGGGCTTGACCCCAATCAACCACCCCATACGCGTAATCTGTGGCTCTTTTTCCATTCCCTATGCCGCCTGCATATTTGAGTGAGACCCAACGGCCTGGCGATCTATTTCCTTCCAGTCCCATTCGATACCGAGTCCCGGCGTCTTAGGTGCGTGAGCAATACCCGCCGTCACGTCCAGGGAACTAGATGTGATCTCATCAAGTTGGGGGATGTATTCCAACCAACGCCCGTTGGGCACTGCACAGACAAGCGACACATGCAGTTCCATGAGGAAATGCGGGCAAACCGCGACGTTGAACGTTTCAGCCATATGGGCGACTTTTAGCCAGGGTGTGATGCCGCCAATGCGGGCCGCATCCACCTGCACGATCGAACAAGCGCCCTGCTGCAGATATTCCCTGAACTGGGCTGGCGAATAGAGAGATTCCCCGACAGCGATTGGCAGCGACGTATGGGCCGCGAGCCATGCATGGCCAGCCAGGTCATCTGCTGGCATCGGCTCTTCCATCCAACCAATGCCCAACTGTTCCATGGGTTGCGCACGTCTCACGGCTTCATCGCGAGAGAAGGACTGATTGCAGTCCGTCATAATCTCGAAATCATCTCCGACAAAACTGCGCACATATTCAAGGCGGTCCATGTCTTCAGCCAGGTGAGGTTTGCCTATCTTGAGTTTAGCGCCAACAAAGCCTGCTTCTTTCATTGCACACGCATCGTCGGCAATTTCTTCCTTGGAAAGATGCAACCAGCCACCTTCGGTCGAATATGCAGGCACCGAGTTACGCGCCCCTCCAGCGAGGACATGAAGAGGTAGCCCAACCTTCACGCCGCGCAAATCCCACAGGGCCGTGTCGATCGCCGCCAATGCGAGCGCCGTGATTGCGCCAACCATTGTGGCGTGGGTCGACATTTTGAGATCTCGCCACAGCGCTTCTATGTGACCTGGGTCACGACCGATCAATTGGGGGATCAGGTGGTCGCGCAGCAGCGCAATAACCGAGCTGCCCCCCGTGCCAATCGTGTAGCTGTAGCCTGTGCCGCTCGCACCATCCGTATCCCAGATGCGCAGTAGAATGGTTTCCTGACATTCGAACCGTTGGATTGCATCCGTGCGCAGCGTCTTGGGTGCGAGAGGAACCAGATGTAGGTCGACACGATCAATCGTCACCATGTTTTCGCCTCCAGTACCTGGGAAGCTGTTTTGGTGCACGCATCTGAAATGCTGTACAGCCTTGCAGCATTTGCCGAGAAAATTTTGACGGCATCATTTGCAGATTTACCTTGAAGCCATGTCTCAGCCATATGCATCCAAGACAGATAATCCGCCTCCATGAGAAGGACCGGCCAGTCGCTTCCCCACATGAGACGGTCTGGGCCAAAACGATCATAGAGGTGGTCCATGTAGGGCCTGATATCTTCCAAAGCAGCACCCGGCACCGCCTCGGTTAGTAAGCCCGATAGCTTACAGACCACGTGTTCATTGGCCGCCAAACGGTCAATCACACCTGCCCATTCAGAGAAACCACCTGCGCCGTTGAGCCCGTTTCGAATAGCGGGTTTTGCCCCATGGTCAACAATGATTGGAAGATCGGTGTATCGCCCAGCGAACTCGAGCAGAGCCGCCCATTGTGGCGGGCGCACCAGCGCTTCGAACACCAATCCCGTGGATGATAGAAACTCGAACGCAGGCTCAAGTGCAGGTTTGGTCAACCAGTTAGGGTCTTCCAGATCCTGCACCATCGGGCGGATACCCTTGAACAAGGAATGCTGCATGAGCAACCGTAGATCACGCACAAAATCATCGCTCTCCAGGTCCACCCATCCGATGACGGCCTTAACAAAGGCTGTTTTCTCTGCCAGGGAAAGCAACAGCTTTGTTTCTTCTATGGAGGCGGCGGCTTGAATGAGCACAGTTGAGATGACGCCACTCTCGAAAAGGCTCGACTCCAAATCTTCCGGCGCAAAGTCACGATAGATCGCGCCCAGGTCCGGCGTGAGCCAATCGTAAAACCCCTCATCGCGTTTCCAAAAATGGTGGTGGGCATCAATTTTCATGACGTGCCCCCATCGGAACTGGCGCGCTTTTGGGTAAGATCCCTGTCTCTTTAAGGTCGGCCCAGAACTCAGGCCGGATAGAGACCCGGTAATTCTTTAAGGCGGTGGAGACTTCATCCGGCGTCCTCAGCCCAAGCACCAGACTGGCGGCGGCGGGATGTGCTGCAGAGAACTGTATGGCTGCAGCCGGAAGCTCGGTTCCAAATTTCTTGCATATGTCTTCTAAGCGTCGAACCTCACTCAACAAAGTGGCCGACGCTGCGCCATAATTGTACTTTGCCTCGGAGCAGCTCCCCGTCGCAAGAATACCGGAGTTAAAGGCACCTGCGAGGATCAGCTCAATGTCCTTTTCGCGGCATCGCTCGAAGAAACCATTCAACGGTTCTTGTTCGAGGAGCGTGTAACGGCCTGCCAAAAGAAAGCAGTCCCAATCAGCATGGGGCATTGCTTCATCACATACCTGCCATTCATTCACGCCCAGTCCAATGGCTTTGACCGTGCCGCTCGCCCTCAGCTCACGCATTGCCCGAAGGCCGCCGGTCATTGCTTCTTGAAAGACGCGCCGATGATCTGCGCCGTGGGTCGCGACACCAACGTCATGCATGAGGAGCAAATCGATGGTGTCGAGCTGCAATCGCTCCAAGCTCTCTTCTACAGACGCCATCACGCCATCGTAGGAATAGTCGAAGACTGGCTCTTGTGGAGCGGCGTCGATGAAAAACTCTCTTTGCGGATGCCACTCTGTGTTGTCGACAAGGCGGCGGCCAACTTTTGTCGAAACAAAAAATTCGCTTCGAACGTGAGATTTGAGAAAGGTCCCCAAGCGGGCCTCACTCAACCCAAATCCGTAAAGAGGTGCCGTGTCAAAGTAACGTATGCCGCTCCGCCATGCTTGAGTAAGAAGCGCCTGCGCATCGTCAGCAGCGAGGGCTTGATACAGATTGCCCAGCGGAGCGCAACCAAGACCCAAGTGCGGCACCCTCATACCGGCCTCTTCTACTTTTAGCGACGCTAACGTCATCCCCCACTCCGCTGTTTTCACTCGCGAAGCGTTTTATATATACTATATAATTTTACATGTAAACCATGCGCGCGCTAAATCAACGCCTCGGTAATACGCTCTGCCGTTGTCGCCAAATGCTCAGCTACGGATTCTCGATCTATCGGATTGGTGACGAGCTTGACGTAGGGAACTGTCAAAGCGGCAATTGCCCCTTTGCCCTCCTTTTGCATGACGGGACAAGAAATGTCCCAAACGCCATCCATGACGCGGCTTGGTTCTATGAGACATCTCTTCTGTCTTATGTCGATCAAGCGCGCTTCGAGTGCGTCTATGTCGGTCCATGGGTCATCCGCCTTAATGGCCTCAATCGCCCGGCTTCTGTTTGCTGCCGACATAAAGGCCAGCAGGCACAGGCCTGAACCCGTTTCCAGTAAGGGCTGACGATATCCGACCCGAACCGTCACACCCACCGGGTCTGGACAATCCACCCGAGTTATGACCGCAATCTGGCTGCCTGTCGGCACTGCCAAATGGCACGGGTATCTCGTTTCAGACGCGAACATTTCCATAAGGGGCGTCGCCATCACAGCCAGTGATTTGTATTTCGGACGCCTCAACCCAAGCTGAAACAGTTTGTCGGTTACCTGGTACTTCTCAGCGTCCCCCCGTCGCTCCACATATCCCCGGTTTTCCAGAACTGCCAGCATACGAAAGATTTCGCCCTTGGTCCGCCCAATGCCTTCGCCGATCTGGACCAAAGTATATTCAGTGTCCGAAAGCGACAGAAACTCCACTATGTCGAGACCCTTTTCCAACGCCGGAGCGGAATATTTTGGACTCACGGACGCTTTTGGAATGGCTTCTGACATTATCTCTCGACGCTCTGTTGATTTCATAATCTAGCTTTTCGTTGCATGGCTCTTCATTGTTGTTTTATATGTGACCAATTGTTTTTCATATAAAATAACGGCTGAGTACCATACGATGACACGTATTACTGGATGGCGGACTCATGATGTCCGCTTTCCGACATCCGCGCAAATGGCTGGCTCTGATGCGATGAACGTCGCCCCCGACTATTCCGCTGCTTATCTGGTCCTAGAAACCGACCATCCAAGTTTAGAGGGGTATGGACTGACCTTCACGATCGGTCGAGGAAACGACCTCTGCCTACACGCCATCGAAGCGCTCATGCCACGACTCCAGGGTCTCGTTCTATCAGACATCGCCGCTGATATGGGAGCTTTCTGGCGCCACATGACGTCAGATTCTCAGTTGCGCTGGGTCGGGCCGGACAAGGGTGTGATCCATCTTGCGACCGGCGCCATCATCAACGCAGTCTGGGATTTGTGGGCCCGATCAGCAGGGAAACCCGTCTGGCAACTTGTCAGTGACATGAGCCCCCGTGACCTGGTCCGATGTGTCGACTTTCGCTACCTGACCAATGTGTTCACACCAGAGGACGCCTATGATCTTTTGTCCCGTCTGGAGGAAAGCAAACATGAGCGGCGCCAGCACCTTCTCCAAATGGGATATCCCGCTTACACAACGTCTGCTGGGTGGCTGGGGTATGACGACACGAAACTACGCGCGCTCAGCCGCCAAGCCGTTGCTGATGGATGGTCACAGATCAAACTCAAGGTTGGACATGACCTTCAAGATGACATTCGTCGATGCCAGATCGTGCGGGAAGAAGTCGGCCCTGACTACATCTTGATGCTTGATGCAAATCAGATGTGGGAGGTGGATGACGCCATCCGCTGGATGAAGGCCCTCGCCGTTTTCAATCCCCGCTTCATTGAAGAACCAACTTCCCCGGACGATATTCTAGGGCATGCCGAGATCCGCGCCCAGATTCACCCTATTCAGGTCGCCACTGGCGAGATGTGCCAGAACCGCATCATGTTCAAACAATTCATTCAAGCCGACGCCATTGATGTGGTGCAGATTGATGCCGCACGGGTCGGTGGGCTGAATGAAAACCTCGCCATCATGATGATGGCGGCAAAGTTCGACAAACCCGTCTGCCCTCATGCGGGCGGTGTTGGCCTTTGCGAGTATGTCCAACATCTCTCAATGATTGATTTCATCTGCATCTCCGGCAAATTGGAGGGACGTGTTGCGGAGTATGTCGACCATCTGCATGAACATTTCGAAACGCCCTGCACGATGACCAATGGCCGCTATTCCATGCCTATGGAGCCAGGCTTTAGCATTGCGATGAAACCCGCATCCATTGATGCGTTCAGTTTTGGAGACGGTGCAGAGCATATCACGGACAAATAGAAAACCCTGCGCTGCGGCGTTTCATAAGCTGGAACTGGTGGAGCCGCCCTCATCAAGCCAAGCGGATGCTCACCGGATAGAAGGGTCTGCAGGTCCAGACCCGAATGGGGCTTTTGGTAGTTACCAAAGTTCCGTCTTTGAATAAAACCTGCCCATCTTACCCATCAGCACCCAAACTCTGGCGGGGGGTCATCGTTTTCTGCGCCAACCGATAGCCAGCCATTCCAACGGCCATCGCTAGGAAAAACAGATATGCTTGAGGAGCACCCGTCGAAAGCGCAGCCAGCGCCGGTCCGGGGCAGAGGCCGGCCAGCCCCCACCCAATGCCAAAAAGGGCGGCGCCCGTGATCAGGCGGCCATCAATGTCGACATTGCTTGGCAACTGGAAGCTGGCAGTAAAGAGGGGCTCTTCTCGCTTGAGAACAAATCGGTAGCCAATCCACGCCGTCACAAGCCCACTCCCCATCACGAGGATAAGGCTCGGGTCCCAATTTCCGGCGACATCGAGAAATGCCAGTACTTTGGCCGGGTTGATCATCTGAGAAATAGTCAGTCCAAGACCAAACAGAACCCCCGCTGCCAAAGCCGAAATAATCTGTTTCATGTCACATCCCCACGATATGTCGGACAAAAAAGACCGTAAGCATACCAGTCGTCATAAAGGTTGCCGTCGCCACGACAGACCGCATGGATAATCTGGAGATGCCACAAATGCCATGCCCGCTTGTGCATCCACTGCCCAGCTGACTCCCAACACCTACGAGCACACCTCCAACCACCAGCAAGACGGTCGGCATTGGAAACGTAATGTCTGGCATCGTGCCTGAAACAGAACCAAGCACGAGCGGCGCAAAGATCAGACCCATCAGAAATGCCAGACGCCACAAACGATCATTCGTATCCGCGCCGACCAGCCCCCCGACAATTCCGCTAATCCCAGCAATTCGACCATTGAAGAGCATCAAAAGGACAGCAGAGAGACCAATCATACTCCCACCTATAACAGCGGATATTGGCGTGAAATTTTCCATGCGTGACCTTTCAGCTAAACAGCATCAATGGGAATCTTGAGGTAGGAAACACCATTGTCTTCCGACGGCGGCAGGTGCCCCGCTCGAATATTCACCTGGATAGCTGGCAAAATGAGGGTCGGCATTGCAAGCGTCGCATCACGCTCCACCCTCATTTGGACAAACTTGGCCTCATCAATACCTTCGTGAATCTGGATATTCTTGGCGCGTTGCTCCGCAACGGTCGTCTCCCACGCAAATTCCTCGCGTCCAGGCGCCCCATAATCATGACAAAGAAAAAGACGTGTTTGCTGGGGCAACTCGAATAGCCGCTGGACAGATCGATAGAGCGTGCCGGCATCTCCCCCAGGGAAATCACACCGTGCTGTTCCATAATCAGGCATAAAGAGCGTGTCGCCGACGAACGCTGCATCACCAACAAGGTAGGCCACACAAGCTGGCGTGTGTCCCGGTGTATGCAGAACACGCGCCTCCAGATTTCCAATCCTGAATGTGTCCCCCTCCCCAAATACACGGTCAAACTGCGACCCATCGGCGAGAAAGGATGCTTCAAGATTGAAAAGTTTCTTGAAAACTTTTTGGACGCCATTGATGTGCTCGCCAATCGCTATTTGGCCGCCCAATTTTTCCTTGAGGTAAGGTGCCGCAGTCAAATGATCCGCATGCGCGTGAGTCTCCAATATCCAATCGACACTGAGCCGGTTGTCCAACACAAAGTCGATCAGTTGGTCCGCGCCAAGCGTAGAAGTCCGTCCAGACTTCGGATCATAATCAAGCACAGAGTCGATTATCGCGCACCTGCGCTCTTTTGGATCGCTGACAATGTAGGTCACCGTAAAGGTTGCGTGATCGAAAAAGGCAGTAATCTCTGGTTGCATCATTTTCAGACCTTCCATTCTTCCTCATGGAGCCTACCCGATTGCTGGCCCCGTGAGTTGACCCGCATCAATTCCACCACTCAAATTCCTGACGTATCGCTTGTCGAAGGCCGCATTGTCCTCTGGCAAGACGCCCTTGCCCTTCACGTCCCGCTCACCCCTCAGATGCCTGCTGAAGTGTGGCGTTGATGGCCACGAACCGTAGCAGATCCTTTAGGGCAACAACGCCAACGAGTTCGGAACCATCAACCACCATGAGAAGGCTATCTCCTCCGGCCTGCATTTTTTTCAGGACATCGGAGGCGAATGCGTCTGGCGCAATCGTCTGATCAGGTGAAAAGCCGCGCATAACATCTCCTGTGCGCAGCACATTCCGGCGATCCGCCGGCACATTCCTGACCTCTTGCAGACTCACACTGCCTACGAGCTTTCCGTTCTCAACGACTGGAAAGAACTCGAAATCGTGATGATAGATCCAGTTTTCGATCAAGTCGGCGATCACAATATCTGGTGATATTGTGACCGGGGCGCGCGTCATCAAATCTCTGACCCGCCTCCCCTTCAGCGCTTCTTTGGTCTGCACTTGATACCTCGACGCGTCCGCCGCAAAGCGGATGAAAATACCAAGGACGACCCACCAAAGCCCCCCAAAACCAGCACCACTCACCGCGCTAAGCAAGCCTATCAGGATGAGAGCCAGCCCAAACATTGAGCCCATACGAGCCGCTATGTCGGTTGCCCTGGCATAATCACCCGTTTGCATCCAGATGGCAGCGCGGGCCACCCGTCCCCCATCCAAGGGAAAGGCTGGAACCAGATTGAACGCTGCGAGGATGAGGTTGAGCGTGCCCAGATAGCGGACAACAGCGCCAATGGGCGTAACGCCTTCGATCATACCGGCCACCAGCAAGAGTACCCCACCGAGAGCAACACTCATGGCAGGACCCGCGATTGCCATCAGAAACTCAACTTTGGGCGAAGGAGGTTCGTCCTTCAACTCCGCCACGCCGCCGAGGAGCCACAGCGTGATACCGGTGATCTCCATGCCAAACGCGCGCGCAACCAGGGAGTGAGAAAGCTCATGCAGCAAAATGGACAAAAAGAGCCCCAGAACCCCGACAATCCCCATCCACCAATACGTGGCGCCGGACAACCCCTCATAAACAGTCGGGAAATAACCCTGTGCCAAGGCCCATGCGAGAAAGACGGCGATAAACACCCAGCTAATGTTGACCTTGATTTTGATACCAAGAATCTCGATCAGAGTAAGATTTCGACCCATCATTCTGCTTCACCTTTGCCCGTAAGCGTTTGTGCGGCCAAACACGCTGATGATTATGAAAACAGCTGAGCGATCACCCCCTATGTTGGATGACATCCCAAGACCACTCTCCTAGTCTACAAGCTTTGAGGACAATCCGGTTTGACGGGGATCAAGTGCCAAAAAGAGGCTGGGACTGCCTACCTTCACTCGAGGGACATAATCAGCCCCAGAATGGACGAACACCCGAAGGGGCACCCCATGAGGCGCTTGCTGTTGATAGATTTGGATATGTCGGCAAGCCTCTGGAAGCCTTCTTTGGCCAAAGCATGGTGGAGCCGCGCGGGGGGGCTCCGGGGCAACGTTTGCGCCCCCATATTATGTGCCAGTTTGCGCAACGGCAGATGACGCACCCGCGGGCACACACGCATCTCTAAGAGAGAGCACAGGGGTGGAGCGAGACCGGCGCTCCACACGAACCAGTTTGTTCAATAAATTCAATGTGTTGCGTCGGTTCCAGAGGGACGACACCTACCACAAATGTGTCCCAAAATCACTGGCTAACTTGGCAACGATATTACCACAACAGACCATTTTGGGTTTCACTCAATTTTTTGTCAAAATCAGACTGGATGATTTCGTTTAGCGATTTTGACTGCACTGCTAATGCGCCGAAACGTGACCGCTCGCCTATTGGATTTAGCATCATCACCGTTGCGGATTTGATCCGTCTCAGCCATACGCCTTGCAAAGGATTGACGACCCATTCAGGCGGACACCACGGCAATTGGCCAAAAAGGGACAAATATCCTGGCCCAACATATAAGGCAACACACACAAACTCCATTCAGAACCTGCGCGCGATACCCTTTAGGTCGTCAGCCTTCTCAACCGAGAAGATGTTATTGAGCGAGCGCGATTTCTTGCTCGTTATCATCAAAACCATCATTCAGGTCGATCACGATTGCCGTGTAGCCTTCTGACAGAAGAGCCCCGAGACGCTGAACAGACCGGACGAAGACAACCTTTGGTTCACTTCCTTCGCCTTCACCAGCTGCTGGACTGATCAAGCCGATAGAGAGCCCCTGCGGCAATACAATTTCACCAGAGCTGGTGACAAAGGCGCCCTGTGGAAGAACGTAGCCTTCAACAACAATCTGGTTGAAGTCCGCGTCACTTGAGCCAACTACGGTCTGACCGTTCACGTTGAGCGTGCCACTGCCGCTCGTGTTGAGGCCCGATGGGTTACCCGTGATCGAACCAGAGCCAGCAGCGACGTCATAGCTACCACCGCTCAGATTTGTATTTACGGTTTGCCCTGTAATGGAACCACCACCTGGTGCCGAGATATTACCGTTCACGCTCTGACCGTTCAGGTTCACTGTAGACCCGCTGTTAATGTTGCCGTTAATGGCCCCACCCGCATTCACCGTAACTTGACCACCTGCATTGACCGGACCGGTTGCGTTGCCGCCAACGTTGCTGGTGACACTGCCATCAGCGTTAAGCGTCTCGTCTGTGAAGGTCTGGTTGCCCGTCAAGGTTGAGGCATAGTTCCCGCCCAGCTCAACAGTGGCGGCGGAGAAGTCATCCGCGGTCACGATCATTGAGCCAAGTTGAACTGCCTCGGCTCCGGCGTTTTGAAGCGAAACATCTCCATTTGTAGATGACCCTGGAGCGCCGTTGCCCGCGGCCAAGACGATGCTCTGTGCGTTATCGGTTGTGCCGAAAATATTTCCTGCAAAGGTGATACTTCCTGCAGCAACGTTGGAAATTGTGGTGTTAAAGGTCGTCAATGCCTGGGTCAGGAATACATTACCAGCAAAGTTCAGGCTATCGGCTTGATAGGTCGTGCCGGTAAGTGTCTTCGCGCCACCACCCACTATGGAAGTCGCTCCGAGACGCGTTGTGGAACCGAGAGACCCAAGAGACGCCGCACCACCGGCGTTCACCGTGAGAGCTTGACCACCTGCGGCCGTGCCATCAATGGTGCCTGTCGTTAGACCCGCCGTTCCCGTTGTGGTGATTGACGTATCACCAGAGAGAACCACCGGTGCGTTGAAGTTGAAGCCATTCACCGCTGAACTCAGATCACCAGAGATTGTTGTGCCTGCCGCGTTCAGCGTCAGACCGTCAACTGAAACATTGTCAAACGTGAAGTTCACACGTTTATCAGCGACGGCGTTCTCAGCATAGTTGCCATCCTGAACATTCACGAAACCGCCAATGACAACGGCATCAATACCATCATCAATGAAGCCGAGTGGTTGGCGTAAATTGCCCAGGCCATTGCCAAGCGCAAAATCATCCGCGGCTGTAAAGGAAGAACCAGCGTTCACATCAATATGGGATCGGTTACCGCCAGCCGTCGCAGCAATGAAACCATTGCTACCATAGCGTCGATCAAGAACGCGCATACCGCCATTGCCGGATGAGAGCGCCATGATGTCAGCACCATATTGCACAGCATCAACGTTTGGTGCGGAGGCCCCATAACCTGCGGCTGTCACACCATTCAGGAATACAATATCCCATTCATTTCCGGTCGCACCGACTGAGTTTCCACTCATGTCGATGTCATCACTGCGGACGACAAATGATCCCTTTGTGTTGTCGAACACGTTACCGGTCGCTGTGGCACCGCTACCATTTACAAACGAGACACCCGTCCGAATATCGTGGATGTTGTTGTTTGTAATGGACACACTCGTCGCATTGACCGTTATGCCGGTACTGCTACTAAACGCAGCGTCGTTCCAGTCGATGTTTGTAAAGACATCATTGACCGGACCAACAATCTCGAAACCTAGGATTGTTGTACCGTTGCCATTGACCGTAAAACCGGTCTCGGTATTGAGAACATCAACGCGCGCCACGCCGCCGCCATTGATATTGAGGTTCTCCGTATTCACAGCTGTCCCAGCAGCATAGCTACCAGCGAGTACGTTGACCGTATTTCCAGATTCTGCCGCGCCAACAGCCGCGCCAATGCTCATAGCCTGGCCACCTGTGCTCGTACCAACGGTGAAGATGCCGTTGACATCCGCCCCGGTCCAACCCTCAACATAGCTGGACGCAGAACTTGCAAGCGACATCGCGAAGTCGATCGCTGCCTGTTGCGTTTCCTGGAAGAAGGTGAACTCATCACCATCTGCGCGGAAATCTGCGTTCTCAACAATGTTGGAGAAGCCCGTCAGATTGAGCGTCCCAAACTCGGTGGTTACCGCCGTGTCAGCGCTGAACTGACTAAACAGCCCATTGGCTTCGTTAAACGTGTTCTGCGCCGCATCAATATTGATGTTAGCGGTTTGCTGATCATAGCTGCGGTTAGCCTGATAGATAGCGACGCCGCCCCAGGCATTCCCGAGGGTCGTGACACCTGTAAGTGTGACATTGGCTGTATCCGTCAGTTGGATACCGGCACCAGCTGTTTCTGTATCATCGGCGACGCGGCGACCGTCAGCAGTGAAGTTCGTGATCGTCGCCCCATTAACACCGTTCAAGTCCAGTTCCGCGCGACCAGCACCACGGCTGGTGACACTATCAATGTTGAAGTTCGTCAGACGACTTCCAGGTGCTCCGCCAGGGCTCACTTTGATGCCGTAGTGCGATCCAACACTTCCGTCAGGACCATAGAGCGTGAAGTCCTTTAGAGATACATCGTTAGCGGAGACCGAGATACCATAATTGCTCGACACAGTACGCTGATCAATGATCGTGCCTGCTTCGCTTGCGCCCGTCAGGGTCAGAGACTTGCTGATGGTCAGTGTTGTGGACGACACGTATGTGCCGTTACCCACATTCACTTCATCTCCAGCACTCGCAATATCAATGCCTCGCTGAATGCTGCCACTGTCTTGCGTGACGAAGACGCTATTGGCGCGCGTGGTGATCAAACCACTAAAGCCACCGTCCGTGCCATGGTCAATCATATCTTCCAGCGCAAACAGTTGAGCTGTTGTCATGTCAGACGCCAGCGTGCCATCAAATGTGTTCGTTGTCGCATCAACACGGACGTCTGTGTAGACACCCATATGCTTGGTGTTGCCCGCGAACGTATTGTTTGCCACCTTCGCTGACGCCGGGCCGACTGCGCCAGGGCCGAGACCCAGACCTTCGAATCCATTGTTGGTGAAGCTATTGCCCGTGACGGACGCACCCTCGGGTCCATCAATCGACATGCCAACAAAGTTACTGTCGAAATTATTGTCGGCGATGTTCGCGCGTTCAGAGGTTGGGTTTAGGAAGATACCGGTGGCCCAGCCAGAGAAACTGTTCTGCAGCGCGCTGAGGCCAGTATTGCTACCACCGCTGGTTGTGAGAATCCCTCGATAGCCACCAAAGCCACCCGTACGCGTAAAGACCGTATTCTGGATTGTTGCGTCCGCCGCGCCTGCAGCCAGATACACCCCGGCGAGTATACCACCGCCAGTGTTGGCCCCATCCTGAATGGTGAGACCATCAATAGTGACCCCATCAGCCCCGCCATTCAGGCGGATCGAACCGTCAACGATAGTCTCTGCAACACCGCTGCGCCCACGCGCGTCAACACCCGCTTGTGCACCGTTCAGTGTAACTGTGTCGTCAATAACAACATTCTCGCTGAATGTGCCCGCCGCAACGTTTACCGTCGCACCAGACGCTGCAACATCAACGCCGTCCTGAATGTCGACGCCGTCATTATTGACATTCACCGTCGTGCCCTGGCCAGTCAGTATTTGGCTGGCACCCAGACTGATGTCTGCATTGAGGTTTATGGTGAGGTCATTGTTAGTGTCTTCATCATTCAGAGCCAGGATATTTGAGTTGGCTTGTGCAGAGGAGTCGATCGCTTCATTGACCGTAATTGAGTTGTTTGCCAGCAGTGTTACATCAGTTGTGTTGAGACTACCGACTATAGTTGCAGCAGCAATATCCACTCCAACAACAAGATCATCGGGATCAATAGACCAGTTGCCTGTCTCGCCATTCGCAGCGCTAGTATCAACGCTGATACCATCTGCAATCCGGACTGACTTGCCAGATGTCTCGACAAAGCCACCGTCGCCACCATTGTCTCCGCCACGGGCAGAGAAGGAGCCGTCATAGTATCCAATGTCATCGGCGTAGGCGATGATCGATCCGCCATCACCATTGTCGCCCGCATCTGCGTTAAAGACGGCAGAAGCTGTCGTCGTGATCGAGCCACCACCAAGAACAATCTCGCCGCCGTCAAGAGTTGCAGATGCAACGCTTGTATAGCCGCTGATATTCACAACAGAGTCGATGAGGCCGCCGGCAGCTTTCGCTGAGATTTCAACAATCCCACCTTCTGCAATCACCTGACCCAATTGCTCGGCCGTCGCATTTGAAGATCCGAGGCCAATCTCGACAAGCTTGTCGCCTGCGAGATCAAGCGTGAACGTTTCGCCCGCTGCCAGCGTGACCTTGCCAAGCCGGGCGCGGATGACACCATTGTTGCGCACATGCGGTGCCACGAATGCAGCCATGCCGCCTTCGCTGACCGTAATCTGACCCTCATTGATGACAGATCCACCGGCACCACCTGTAAAGTCGATCCGATTGCTGCCAGACATGAACTGGCCAACATTGATATTGCCTGTCGATGCGACAAGGCCGGAAACGTCAACACGCGAGCTCGCGCCAAACATCACACCGTTCGGGTTCAACACCCAGACATTGCCGTTTGCTGTGAGCGCACCGTTGATCTGAGAAGGCGCAGTCGAGGCATTGATCCGGTTAACCGCAATCGCGCTCGTGCTTGGCTGGTCGAAATTCACATGGGCATTGCCGCCAACGTCAAAACTGCGCCAATCAATAACGGTACGATCTGTGGACTGGTTGACGTCCATCCGTGCGCCGCTTTGAGAAATCGTTGAGACACCCCCGACAACAGTACCTCCTGTCGGCAATGTATTTGCGTCAATCGCGTACACGCTGGTCGATCCCAGCATCAGGGCCATCGCCCCCAGAGCTGCACTTGGACGTGTGAGGGCCGTAGACCCCATCAAGGCAATTTTACGGACACTTGGTTGACTGCTCATTTTTCGTCTCTCCCAAAACCGATACCGGCTTTCCAGATTGCCGCTCAGCGGCGATGTACTAATACTTAAACTTCAGTCTTCCGAGGTGGCTCGTTTGAGACCCCCTCGCTTGGTCACTTTCAGAAACTTGAACTAATCGAGAAGAAGACGCGGGGATCACGGTCTCGCTCCGCCACCACGTCTCGTTCAAATGGCTTGGCAACATAAAGATCAATGTTGGCTTGATCGAACACGGAGAGGCGTACGCCAATCCCCGCAGACTCAATCGTTTGCCGGCGGTCTTCACCTGGCAGAAGCGTCACCTGCTCCACTGTCGCTGCTTCATAAAAAGTATAAAGTTGAGGTGCTTGAACCGCACTGGATTCGTACGGCACGAACCATTGCAGTTCCGCCTTACCGGCCAACCCTTTTTCACCCGTGATCTCAGAGGAATCGAAGGCCCGGCCATAAACCGTGCTGCCAAACCCCACTTCCTCAGATGCAAGCAAGTCTTCGTTGAGAGACGTCTGCCCCGCAACACCCAGCAAAAGGCCGAAGTCAGCACCAATTGGTTGCCAACGCGTCACTTCAAAATTGATGCGTTGGAAATCGCTGTCGGCATTTACCCGTGACAGGTTTGCATCGCCATTTCTCGATCCCCCAAAAGCCGTGAGACCTTGAGTGAAAGTCAGTTGACCCGTATTGAAACCACCCCAGCTATCCAGCGCGTTGACAAAAACATTGGCGCTTACAGTCCGAACCTTGTCTTCGAATGTTGGATTAATGGCAAAGTTTTCTGAACGAATATCGCTTCCTGTGAAGCCTGCGGTCGCAATGACGTTGAGATCGCGTGACCTGACAATCGGATAGGAAAGCTCAACCCGTAGTGACGTGGCCTCACCTTCGGTACTCAGTGCCTTGAGCTCCAAACCCGGATTGGTCTCCGAATAGCTAAAGGATGTGAACAATGACAGTCCGCTTGAGGTCAGCGGCTGTTGAATGCTCAACGCACCATATGCAAGTTCTGGATCACCATCAGGTGTCAATACGGTCGTAAACCCAACACGACCAGCCGTCCCTATAAGATCGTTTGCATAGACGGCGCCCACAAGCTCTTCACGGCCCAGATATCGACTGCCGAAATTGTCGACAGCGGCGTAGCCTTCAAAGGCATCACGCTCGACAACAAGGGTGAGATCTGCCGCGCCAGGCGTTGTTGGTGAGGGTGTGAGTACGCTGCGAACAGAGAAGCCCGGCATGTCGCTAGCCAGCAGAAGCTCGCGCTCCAACACTTCTGACGTCAGGGGACGCGATGCTGCTATCCGTGCAGCGTGACCTCGCAGAAAAGGCATTGCGCCGCCGACATCCCCCTGGATCTCAATGTTTTCAATGAAGCCTTCAATGATCTGAATTCGAAGCTGGCCATCACCAATGCGTTGCGGCGGAACAACTGCGCGCGTCAGAATGAAGCCTGCGTCGCGATAGGCTGCCGTCACGCGGGCCTCCATCTCTCTCACCCCAGCGAGAGTAATATCGCGGTTCAGATAGTCGCTCGCGATAGCCTGGAGCTGTCCTTCTTGAAGTGTGTTGTTGCCTTCAAAAACAACGCCGGTGACCTGAAAAATCTGCGTCTCGTCGGCAGATGGCGTTTGTCCTTCTGGCGCAGAAGGCAGCGCCAACGGCTCCCCGATTTCTGGTACTGCAGGGCCAGGGCGAAAACGCTCATCAATCCGGCTTGGGTCAGCCGGTGTTGGTGTCACGGCGATTGCCGAGACAATAGATCCTGAGAAGAAAACAGTCCCCACCACCAAGGCAGTGCACAGCTTTTCTAAACGTCCCATTTTTCATGCTCCCCAAGTGCTTCAATTCGCCAAGCCCTAACTGAAAGTCGTGCTAAATAGTCAAAAGGCTTAACAAATTGTAAATTACTGTCCCCTTCCTAACCATTCGTGAGCGCGGAGTCTATCTCCGCCCAAGTACTAATCAGCACATCTAGAGTCCAGATCTCTATTTGTTCTTTATTTTTCAACAACTTAGAAGTTAAGCAGTATTTTGTGCTTCGTAAACACTGCTGACAATCAGCGTTGTTCCTAAAAAAAACAGTTCTTTATATCTATATAAACGGCAGAAAAAGGACTGGGCCCGATTGACCAGAAAGGCTCGAAACAGGACGCAGGTCACCAGAGCTGTGATTGATAAGATTTTAGATAATAGAATTTGAGATAAATCTGCACACCGTTCCCAACGCCGATTTAAATCCGCACGTGAAGACTGACCGCTCAGTAAAACGAGTTCAGTGCGGTAACGTCCATGCGTATTTTAAGTGTGCTTTCCACCATCAGTTTTGGGTTAGCCCTATTGTCCGGTGCAGCTCAAGCACGGACTTCCTTTCCGGCAGGAGTTGCAGGAGGAAACGATTTCCAACTTTTTCCCCGTTGGCAACGCGTCTTGAATGAGGGGCCTCACCACACAACAACACAAACGGTGCACGCATCACATGCCCCCACTTTGGTTGAGCCGACGTCAGACGACATTGTGGGTAGAGATGTCATAAGTATCGTTAAGACGCCCCTTGACCTTCCCCAACCTTCTGCATACGGGCCTGCGACCACAGCGCGCCTGACACCGATCCCCTTGAGCCGTCCTGCATTGCGTACAATGCCCCACCCCCGTGCGCCTCTATTCACCCTCAAACCTGCATTCACCCTCAAACCTGCAACCACAAATTGTCACACAAGCGGTGACTGTACGCTGGAGGATTGGCTGACTGCTGTGCAGTCAGCAAGGACGCTTTCTCGCAGGGCGCAGCTTGAAAAAATCAATACTTGGGCAAACGGCATTACCTACGTCAACGATCTCTCCAACTGGACCATGTCTGACTACTGGCAGACGCCAGCGGAATTCATCGTGCGCGGTGGCGATTGCGAAGACTACGCGATCACTAAGTATTTCGGGTTGGTCGCACTCGGCTTCTCACGAGAGGATCTGAGAATTTTGGTGCTGTTTGACGAAGAGCTACAGCTCCACCACTCTGTTCTGCTCGTCCAGTTGGATGGCGAAGTCTTGGTGCTCGATAATCAGAAGAGCGCGGTCGTCAGCCTCTCAGACGTTCCCCACTATCGCGCCATCTACTCTGTCAATGAGAACAATTGGTGGATGCACAAGACATTGGCTCCCGTCCGCTTAACTGTTGTACAGCCTGTGCGCATTTCCGCACGAAACAATTTCCGACGCCGCCTTCGCTAGAGAGCGGTGGGGCTGGGCGAGAGCTCCAGGAATATCCATTCACTTCATATCCTCGCAAATCAACGAGATCTCGAACGGATAGATTCAGAATATGTGCGAGATGTGTAAGGTGAACAGAATAAGAAGTTCAAGTCTTATGATCTGAGTAAGTCTTCTGAATCACTTGGATAGGTAGGCAGTGGCAGCTTACAAATCAACGACCTTCAGGTTATGAGCCGAAACGCATTACGACAAATGTGACTGTGTAGAAAAGTGCATAAGTTTCGATCAATTTCACACTATCCATATACCAGAGCCGGGAGGCATCGGATGGCTCGGTGCGTTCTAGAGTTGGCGCACACTCTGGTTGAGTCCGTGATGGCATCGTTGCACGAGCCGGGGCGGCTTCACGCGTGGAAGTCGTCGCCCGAGCAGGAGCCGTTTCTCGACTTTGCGGCAGAGCTGGGATTGGCGCCACAGCGCGAGCGGGGTTCGACTGTGCTGGTTTGAATACAGAAGACGGCGCTGCGTTCTGTCGGCTTTGTCCAGTTCCCTGACCGTAGCCGAGGGGACTATTTCCTTCGCCACCCTGGTTAATCAGCAGACCACCTTCATTCACGCCACCTATACCTAAACTCAACTTCGGCGGGCACTTGTGGCTCCAATTCGCCTGATCATAAAGATTATACATTGTTAGCACACCAAACTCGTCTTCGCCTAAATAGGAAACATAGAGCTTGAAAGTGCGATTGCTTTTCTGAAGAGGCTGCGAGCCCTCCCACTCAATGGGATAGACAAAACCGTGCTTCCAAACGCCATCCTCTGACGCATAATCATGGGTTTCAAACTGATGCACAGCGCCGGAACCCTCAACGATCCGGTAGCGCAGGCTGCCTGTTCCTGATCCATTAGTGTCTACCCGGAACTTCAGGTCAGCTGGACAGTGACCAACGAAATTGGGCGTATACGGAGGCAGCTTGCCCGTGCAAAACTGCATTCAGCGCAAAGTTTGTAAGATCAGGGTCACCGCATTCACCGTTGGATCACAGCGAGAACGCATTGACTGTGTCAGCAGATCGCGAGCGCTCTCACGGAGGCCCTGTTCTGGATCTATCCGACTAGCTTGGCTTTGGCGCTTTTAAAAATGGTCGGCCCCGAACCAGCCCCTGGAAGCCAATCCCGCAATGTCAAACTTGTGCATGAAATGTGTAACTGCCGACGATCAGGTTTTTTACCCAACGCTCGTAGGTCGCCCAGAAGCAAAAAGCCCCCGATGCGTGAAGCACAGAGGGCTTTTCAATGATTGCAGAAATCAGGTTTGAACCTATAGCGGCTTTGTTTCAAACCTAGTCGTCAAAGCCGACGAACACAGAAGCCTCTTCAACACTTTTACGTTCTGAAACCACTTCGTTAGCCGGGAAGGTATCATCAGGCCAGCCGAGTGCGATTGCTTTCATAATGACCTGATCGTCGGCAATGCCGGCATGTTCTCGCACAACGGGAGATTGCATGATGCCTTGACTATTAATGACAGCACCAAGCCCGCGCGACCAAGCAGCATTAACCAGCGCGGTCGTCACCGCCCCGCAGTCGAACGCCGTATCATCGCTGTCAGCCAAGGCGCGATCGTAGGTCACAATCACGCACACCGGAGCATCAAACTGGCGGAAGCCGCGCAACACCCAATCCTGTCGCGCCTCTTTGTCTTCGCGGGCGATCCCCATGGCGGAGAACAATTGCTTGGCAACACCAATCTGCCTTTCGCGGTGCTTCCCATCGAAGGGCTGACCGATACGGAACTCACGCGAGTGCGGGACGCCCGCCAAGTTCCGCTCAGTGTTTCCAGCTCGAATGCGGTCTAGCGGTTCGCCAGAGATGATGTAGAAACTCCAAGGCTGGGTATTCATCGACGAGGGTGCACGCATCGCCAGTGCCAGAACTTCTTCGATTAATGCTTTCGGAACGGGGTCGGATTTATAGCCCCGGATACTCCGACGGCCGAGGATTACGTCATCAAACTGCATGGGGTGGTCCCTAAGATTGTTAAGTCTCGAAGAAGTATCGGCTATTGCTTGCTAGAACAAGCCGCCTTGCCCGGCGCGAATGCGGGGCCATTTGGTATCTGAGCCCCCCCGCTCATTTCATCGCGAAACTCCGGCGGCAGCCCTACCTTTGCCTCAAATTTCCTTGAGGTAGGAACAGGAAATTTCATCGCCTTTTCAGGGCCCAATCTCCCGCAACCCAGGGGTTACCAGACGAGCATCGCTTCTATCGACCATCGGGTGTTAGGGTTGCAGAGATAGGATTGGACCCTATGGCCTTCAGGTTAGGCACCTTTTACAGACATCTACAATACTCATTATGTGCAGCGTTGCGACGTTGCACACCGCGATACGTGCGACATTTTCAGCGTTGCCCCCCTAATCGGTGCATGGTAGTGAGAGCCCATGTTTCGCTCAAGTTCCAAACAGATCTTCAATGTTCTGGCCGCGCTCGCGGTTCTTATCCAGGCATTCTTGCCGGCCTCCGCCGCCCTGGGCCAGGCTGCCGGTTTGGACGTTTCGCAATATCTCTGCGTGACGGTGGATGCCGGTCCATCTGAGCGGGCCAAACAGTTTGCACGGGATTTCGCCGAGCTGGTGACGGGGGAGGACTCAAACGAGCGCTCCTATTCAGGGCACTGCCCGTTCTGCGTTCTGACAGCCCCTGCCACTCTGCCAGACCAACAAAGCATCTCTGCCCCCACCTTTTACTCGGTCGGCATCCGCCCGGATTTTTCCAATCCAGACTATGTCGCCCTTCAGCGCGGCCCGCCCGTCGGCCTCCGCGCGCCCCCCACTCCCATCTGAAGTTCTTCACGGTTCCGCCCCTCGTGGGATCAACTGGCGACTTCGTGTCGCCTGTCTTCTCGATGTGAGTCTCTTTTTCAAATGTACAAATCAAGTGCACGCGGACTGCTAACAAGTGCCGCCCTACTCGCTATAAGCGTTCCATTCTCGACTTTTCCTACCCCAGCTCAAGCGGCCGAAGCGCTCAAAGTCCGCCTCGACCCCATTGTCGTTACGGCAAACCGCCGCGAGCAACCGATTACCGATGTTCAGGCAAGTGTCGAGGTTATCGGACAGGCTGAGATCCAAACCTATTCAGGGGCGTCCGTTACGGAAATTCTCCGTCAATCTGTTGGCGTCGATGCCCGGACATCTGGTGCCAACTCAACGGTGTCCATCCGCGGGCAAATCCCCAATGCCGGCAGTGCGGTTCTGGTTCTTTTCGACGGACTGCCACGCACGGGTAAGTTCGGAATTACAAATTTGAACAATTTCCCCGTTGAAGACGTGGAACGGATCGAAATCATCCGAGGCCCTATGTCCGCACTCTACGGCGCAAACGCCGCAGGCGGCGTCATCAACATCATCACCAAAGATGCGGGTTCTGGCGATGCGCTGACGATCCGCACAATAGCAGGAACATCTGTCAGTTCAGAGGGGAGCGGACGGGAATCCTATTCCTTAGCCGGCACTTTCAATGCCAAGACCGGGAACGTGGGACACCGCGTCTCTCTTGACTACCGCTCCTCAGAACCCTTTCGGTTTGATGAGACAGTCGGGGTCGATGATTTAAAGGGTCTCGAACACTTTTCCCTCACTTACTCAGGCAAAGCTGCCCTTGGGGATACATCTGATTTGCGGTGGACCCTTGAGGGTTTCACTCAGGATGACCGTGCGGATGGTCAAACTTTTTCAGGAACAGCTTTTGAGCGTGTGGAAAAGGAAGACCGTCTCTATGGCGCACTTGCCTATTACGCCGTTCTTGGACCAGGCGATTTTTCTGTCGAAGGATCCCATGGGTATTCCGATGGCTCCGTGAACCGCAGCTTCCCTGGGCCCGATGAAACAACAGAATTCGCGCAAACCATTCTGCAGGGCAGATATGCCCTTCCTATCGATACACACACCCTGCTCGTCGGTCTCGGTGCGCAACGCGATGAGATTGAGGTATCCACTCTCAGCAAAGTTGGCAAAGATACAAACACCTTTGCCTTCATCCAAGACGAGTGGAACATCACCGATGACATTCGTGTTGTCACAGGTGTTCGCGTCGATAACTTTGACTCTTTTGGGACCGAGGTCGTGCCCCGCATATCAGTGGGATCGCGGGGTGACGGGTTTACGTGGCGCGCTGGATATGGCGAAGCCTATCGGGCCCCCAGTGTTATCGAACGCTTTTCCAGCTTCACCCGGGGCAGCTTTCTCATCGTTGGTGCGACAGACATTCAACCGGAAGAAACGGAAACATTCGAAGGAGCAGTTGGCTGGCGCAACGATCACTTTGTTACCGAACTGGTTTACCACTCATCCGATATCGACAATCTCATTCAAGCCACACCCAATGGGGCAATGGCTGGCCCCTTGACTGTGTTTGAATATCAAAACATTGCTAAGACCGAAATTTCAGGCGTTGAGCTGACGGGGAGCGTTGATCTGGGGTCTGGCTTCCATTTTGATGGATCCTACGAGTTCCTTGACGCCACAGACGCGCTGACAGGTTCGCGTCTCAATGGGCGCGCGCGCAATACGGTCAAAGCGGGTCTTAGTTATGACAAAGATCAATGGGGGGGCACACTACGGGCGCGCTACATTGGTAGCCTTCGAGGGATAGACCCGGCTGACCGCACACGCCCCGCGTTCGACAGCAACTACACCGTACTGGATCTCAACGGACATTATGACATCACCGAAACAGTCTCTGTTTCTGTAGGGCTCGATAACCTGTTTGACGAACGCACACCAAAGAACTGGAGCTCCACAGGTTCCATTGAGGACCCCGCCGGGCGTTTTGCTTATGTCTCACTTACCTACAAGTTGGGAGAACTCTAAATGAATCCCGACACGACTGCGCCGGATGCGACTTCACACCAAACAACAAACACGCAACGGCTTTTGGGCGCTGATCTTCTTCTAACGGATTGGAATGACCTACTCGCTCGTCACGCACACATTCACCCTCCCGAAGCAGCTCGGCTGCTGGACGTTCCGGAAGCTGCCCTCACCGCGTGCCGCATCGGATCAGGCGCGGTCCGGTTAAAGCCCGTTCTCCCGGCGCTCTTGAAGCCCATTGAAAATTGGGGACGCGTTCTTTGCGCCTTCTCAAATGCCAGCGGTGTTCATATGCCTTTGGGAGATGTCACGCTCTCCCAAGAGCCGACACATGTCGTCCTGGAAGGTGACCACATGTATGCGCAAATTGATGACTCTGCGATTACTGACGCGTATCTTCTTATCGACAAGGATGAAAGCCACGGCAACACCAGGAGCATTCAATTTTTCGACAGCAGCGGCGCTGCCGTTCTAAAGGTGTTCGCATTCCACAAAACGAAGTTTGTCGAGGCCGAGCAGCACCTTCTCTCCCTAACGTCTAGTAATCAAAATCGGGCAGTCACCCTCCTTGCTGCAAGAGAAGCTCTGTTTGACGCCGATAGCGCCTCCCGCGCAATGGACCCCGACTTAGCTCCCCGCGAAGGCAATGCGCTGGATATTGTTCAGTCCCTTTTCCAAAGGTCTGGCGCGTACGAAATCGAACTTGTTGCGCGCCATGCGCGCGCTACTTGGACGGGCACTCTTTCCGGTGCGCGCGTTGACGCCGACATATTTCACCTTCATGAGGCAGATATTCGGTCTCATCTGCGTTTTGCCCCCCTTACCCATGTCGGAAAGACCCGTTCAGGTGCCACAAGTTTTGGTGATGGTGACCGCCGCTTTCTGCGGATACATCGAGAGGAAGGCCAATGACCTTTTACTTTCGCCTTCTCATCCCCCTTGCTGCAGCCATTCTCATCACAATAGGGGGGGCATTGGCGGCAGAACCTCCTGCAGTAGATAAAGAGCGCTATCTTATTATCGGGAGTTATCTGGCTGAGATCGTCGTTGAGCTTGGCGCCGCAGACCAGGTGGTTGGTGTCTCCGGGGGCACCGATCACATCACCGAACTTGCAGACGTGCCCGTTATCCCCGGATACAGGAATACGTCGGCTGAGACCATGTTGTCTCTAGGCCCGACGGTCGCAATCCTTGCCGGCCAGCAAACACGACCGGAAATCATTGCACAGCTCGAAGCAGCCGGTGTCACCGTTCATTTTTTTGCCGATGACATTGCAAGCCTAGATCTTGTTCCAAAACGGATTTCCTCAATTGGAACAATCCTCGGGCGAGCGGAGGAAGCTGAGGCACTCAGCACCCGCTTCGCCTCTGACCTTACACAAGCCCTCACGTTTGCGAATACGGCAACATCGCGCCCCCGGGGACTTTTCATTCTCTCCGGAGGAGGGCGTCCGACAGTCGTCGCCGGTTACGACACCCATATCGCCCTCCTCATTCAACTTGCAGGCGCTGAGAATGCTACCGAGGGCATTTCCTATTTCAAACCTATGAGCCAGGAAGCCATGCTGAAAGCGGCGCCGGACTTTATTCTCGTCAACAAAGAAGGGCTTGAACTAAGCGGAGGCGTCCCAACCGCCCTCAAAGCACCTGGAGCAGTGTTGACACCCGCCGGGCAGAACGGAAATGTTTTTGCGATCCCTAATGGTCTTTTACAGGGCCTTGGTCTGAATAGTCCCAAAGCTATTCGCGCTATTGCTGAACGTGTTCATCCAGAGCTTTCAAGCAGCATCACGTATCAATGAGCCAAACAGTCCTCCCACCTGCACGCTGGCGACTGCGCTCACATCCACACCTGGTCACCGGCTCAGTGGGTCTTTTACTGATGTTTGTCGTCGCGTTCGCGCTTGGAATTGGGGCGGTGGAAATCAGCCCTATGGCTGTTCTAGACACACTTGCCTCTACTCTCCACCTGCCGGGAACAGGAAACATCTCAAGCGGGATTGAACAAAGTATCCTACTCAATGTCCGGCTCCCCAGAGTGGTTCTTGCTGTCATGGCGGGAGCTGCTCTCGCTCTCACCGGCGTCCTCATGCAGGCCTTCTTCCGTAACCCGCTGGCTGACCCTGCCCTTATCGGTGTTTCGACTGGCGGAGCGCTCGGTGCCGTTTGCATGATCGTCCTGGGCTCTGCCTCTTTCCAAGGACTGTCCCAGCTTGCCTCGACTTTTGCGCTCCCTTTCGCAGCCTTCATTGGAAGTCTCGCCGCATGCGCCATTGTGTTCACACTCGCGCGGCGGGAGGGGATGGTTGATGTAACCACAATGCTTCTCTGCGGTATCGCGGTGAATGCCATGGCAGGTGCGGGAATTGGGTTTATGAGCTTCCTCGCAGATGACGCGCAGTTACGAGACCTCACCTTCTGGAGCCTTGGGAGTCTTGGCGCTGCGAGTTGGTGGCAAGTCCAAGCGGTCGGTCCTGCGCTCATAGCCATTCTTATTGCGTCCCCCTTTTTGATGCTGGCCCTAAATGCCCTCTTGCTGGGTGACTCAGAAGCTCTTCATCTTGGATTTTCTGTCGAACGCTTGAAGCTTCTCATCCTGTTGCTCACCTGTTTAGGCGCCGGTGCTGTCGTTGCTACATGTGGGGTCATCGGGTTTATTGGGCTCATCGCCCCCCATGTCAGCCGACAGCTTGTCGGTCCAGACCATCGCTATGTTATGCCGCTGGCAGCCCTGCTTGGCGCAACTCTGTTGACGGGAGCCGACATCTTTGCGCGCACCAGCGTTGCACCTGCGGAACTGCCGATAGGCATCCTTACCGCGATGATTGGTGGTCCGGTTTTTTTGTGGCTTCTGCGTCATAGCAAGCAGCGGGCCTTCAATGCTTGAGGCCAGCGACCTCATCGTTAAGCGGGGTGGGGCAACCCTTCTCAACAAGGTCAATTTCTCCGCAGAACCAGGGACATTCACGGCGATTATTGGGCCAAATGGTGCCGGAAAATCGACTTTTCTCAAGGCTATTTCCGGCGAATGGCCCCACACCGGTACCGTTTCAATCGGGGGTCGGCGACGGACCGATTGGGATAAGAAAGCTCTTGCGCGCACGGTCAGCGTGATGACGCAGTCCCCCCATATCGGGTTTGATTTTACTGTCGCTGAGTTGGTCCGGTTAGGTCGTGCACCGCACAAGGGACTGACCATACCGAGTGAAAATGCTGCGATGGTCGAGCGCGCTATCCGAACTGTCGGCCTAGAGGGGCTTCAAGAACGAAGCACACCAGCCCTCTCTGGCGGCGAAATTCAAAGAGCTTTCATGGCCAAAGCAATCGTTCAACTCATCTCAGAAGTTGACCAACTGCCCCAGGACAACACACTTCTGATCCTTGATGAACCGACATCGGCCCTTGATCTCGCCCAACAGCTGCGCGCGATGCAGGCTATTCAGGCGATCACAGCATCAGGTGGATGCGTCGTTGCGGTGCTCCACGATCTTAACCTTGCGGCAGGCTTTGCCGACATTGTTGCCGTCATGAAAGAAGGCAAAATCGTAGCTCACGGAACGCCCGCTGAGGTGCTGGTCGCTGACCATCTTGCTGAGTGGTATGGCTGCCCTATCCAGGTGGACATACGCGCGACCGATCAAAGGCAGATTGTGAGCGTCACCAAATGAATGAGGCGCCGCTAATTCCTTGGGTTCGCTCGGAAAGGTTTGGTGGTGTGTGCAGCCTGGAGCGAACTCGTCTCCGTCTCTTTCCCTGATTAACAGGGAAAATACAGGGTATTGTCGCATTTCTGAGGCTCAACTGACGACATCGACGCCAAAGGGTGATGCTAACTCTACGTTCGAGGCGAAATTCCCTAAATCAGGAGCAGGGAATTTCAATCGGTTTTCAGGGATTAAAACCACCTCAGCAGGAAAGGACACGCACCCTTGCTTCCTCAGCCAAGGCCTAGTGACACAATAGTGCTGGCTGGCTTGGACAAGGTTTTTGGTGGGGACAGGGGATTGCGATAGATGATCTGGGTCATTTTCCCATACGAGCCAATAGAAGCCATACAAAGAGCTCGGTTTGTGACAAAGCCGTCATAAATTATCTCTCTGTCCGATCCGCCAACTCAAGTTTGAGCTGCGGCCTTGCCTCTAGCGGATTTCCGGTAGTTACTCGCATCTGTTGTAAACTCCGCATGACCAAAACTTGCCAGCATTGCTCGTATCCGACGAACCGCGCGGCGGTCAGCTTCTTCACGCTGTGCTGGGTCTTTTAATGCACGCGCGTGGCGCTTCATCCGGGACTGAACGTACATACCCGTTAATCCTGCCAGAAAATAATCGAAGCCAGAGACTTTTACGCCCTTTTTAGCTGCTCCCTTGCGGTCGCCAGATTCAAATTTTTGCACAAAGAAGACCTTTGAGAAGCTCCGCTCAAACTTTTCAAAGATCCGTGACCCAATGGAATTATCCTTCCGGAGATTTGCGGCCATAACCGCTTTAAGCAGTTCTCCACAGGTCTCTTCTTCAAATCCAGCCCGCAAAGTCCCTCCACGTGCCACCATTAGATCGACGATGCCTTGCGGGGTGTCCGAGAGCAAATCTTCTGGCAGCCCTAACAGCACACACCGATAACGGGCAAATTCCACGCGCGCTCTTTCCGCTGGTGAAAACTCCGTTCGTCCTTCAGCCAGCACTTGATAGGACAGCAGTAACATCCCGAACATCCCGGCAGGCATTTGATCGACTTGGGGTATTGGCACGCCGTAAACAGAGGTATCCCAAGTGTTGGGTGAGCGCATAATATTTGTACGAACCATGGAATGCATCAGACGGACCATAGCCGCTGCATGGAAGCCGGGACCAAAACGTGTCAGTGCATTCGGCAAGGTAGAGGTTGCAAAGAAAGTGGCTGTTTCCTTGATCCGGCGCTCAGCCGTATTGCTCGCTAGGTTGTTGGTTACCGCCATAGGCAAGGCGGCATATTTATTCCTGAATGTTGCGAACAATCCTCCTCGGATGAGAAACGGCAAGAGATGTGCGGTTCCATTCCTTTCAATACGCGCGCCTTGCTCAACAAGATCCATATCCAGCCATTCCGGAACATACTCCATGGCTGCAATAAAAGCGCGAAGCTCATCTGGACAGTCTGGTACAGAGTCGATCCCATGGTCGCAAGCTTGCATCAGCATGTTCACCAAAGGGCGGAAACCAAAGTCCTTCATAAGACCAGCATAGGCATCCGCTTCGGCATCCCCAATAAACGTGTATGCTCGAATGAACGCCACTCGATCTTTGTCCGCTATAAGGGCTGGCCGCAAATGAAGTTGATTACGTCCCAAGTATGACTCGTCATCCGGCGCATCCGCAAATCTCTCAGGCTTTAGTGAATAATCCACGTTTCCATATATTGCCGGGGCAAGCTCTTTCTGGGCCTGCAGCTTTTCCTCTAGCGTAAGGGTATGTGCGACAATCGACATGAAGTAATCCTTTATGTTAGGGATGAATATGTATCACACGATACATTTATAACAAGTGATATTTTTTGGGCCCGCCATGAACTCTAAGACATCATCTCGTACGCAAGCTTCGGGCCCATCGCAGGCTTCGACGGGCTACGCTAAAGGTGAGCAGACACGCACCCGTATCCTGGCTGTCGCTCTGGAAGTTTTTGGAAGCAGGGGATTTGATGGTTCAACAACACGTGAAATTGTTGAACAGGCAGGCGTCAATCTGCCCGCGCTAAAATACTATTTTGGCGGTAAGGGCCAACTGTATCTGGCATGTGCGCAGTATATCGTTCGCGATTACGGAGACCGAGTAGGAGCTATCGCCGCTCCGGCCCTTGAAGCTCTCAAAACGGACGCATCTCGTGAAGAGTATGCAGCGCACCTGAAACAAATCATGTCGGCGCTCTGTAAGTATCTACTTTTGTCAGATAAAGCGCTAAACCGAACACTGTTCATAAGCCGCGAAATGACGAGTCCCGGGCCTGCGTTCGAACTGCTTTACTCTGAACTATGGAATCCGGGAACACTCCTTGTTTCAGCGCTCGTTGAACGCACGTCAGGAGGCGCAGTACACAGCGACGAGGCGTTGATCAGGGCAATGATGATGCTGTCCAGTATTACTGGCCTTGCAATGGGCAGGAACGTCGTGGCGCGAGGAATCTTGAAAGGCGATATGACAGAGTTGGTTAGGCATAACCTGGATCTGCAAATCGATCAGCTCCTACATTTATAAGATACTGTGAGTTAAGAGCCGAATATGACCGATGTGGCTTTGTCACAAACTCAAACTGTAAATGCAGGAAAGCCTTCGAGGGATTGCTCAGGCAGCAACCATCTCGCACCATGAGCCAAACGCAAGACCTCGCCTGGCACGTTGTTCGGATGCGGAAACTAGATGCCTTCGAGTATTGAAGTGATTGTAGAAAGCTGCGTGAATGAAGAAAAACCGTTGAGCAGACCCTGGCGACCTGAAGCCCTGCATTGTTCGTTCTCGCTTTCGGATCCGAACGTGCGATCCTTCAATTCGATTGAACAAGAAAGTCCAAGATCTCACCTTCCTGGTCAATCGCACGCCACAAATACATCCAGCATCCGCAGATGGAGACGTACATCTCGTCAAGATGCCATTGAGGGTGAGGCGTGGTTCGCGTTCTCCTTATTCGCTTCGCGATCTGTGGTCCAAAGCGAGCAACCCACCGGCGGATCGTTTCATACAAAACCTCAACACCGCGTTCTGCCAGTAATTCTTCAACATCGCGCAGGCTGAGGTTGAAACGCACATACATCCACACTGCCTGTTGAACGATTGAAGGTGGAAAGTGGAGATTGCGGTAGCTGAGCTGGGTTATTTGACCATGTTAACCCACTACGCCGACAAACGGTGTGGAGTTTGTGACAAAGCCCCTCCGACCTTCGCCATCACCCGATTAAGTGAGTAGCCGCTCTGGATCGTGTTGACTCAAGCGCATTGGAATTTGTTGAGGATTGCAGGATCGAGGCACCTGTCACAAACGCGCGAAGGCCTTTGAAGGTTTGCTCATGCAGCGCGCTTCACACCGACGAACGGCGCAACATTTTCTGCAAAGCCGGTCGACCCACGCACAAAATTTCTCCCGTGTGCGCCTCAATTACGCGAGATCGAAGAACAGAACCTCTGAAGATGCTTGCCCCTTCAAGGTAAAGGGAGCACCTGCCCCATTAAAAGCTAAGCCGTCACCCGCACAATAGGCTTTGCCATCAATTGCAATATCTCCCTTGACGATATGTAAGAAGCCATAACGATCTGCGCCCAGCGCCACATCCACGATCTCGCCACGTTCGGGTTTGGCAACGGAAATGACGGCATCTTGATTGAGGCTGATGGCGCCGACATTTCCATCCGGTGTAGCAATGGGTGTAAATTCATTTACGCCCGCTTCAGGCGGAAGCACCATTTGTTCATAGGATGGCACACACCCTTGTCTACGCGGCTCGATCCAAATTTGTAGAAAATGGACAGGAGCGTCATGCGAGGGGTTCATCTCCGAGTGGCGAATACCAGTGCCGGCGGACATACGCTGAATTTCGCCGGGCCGGATTATCGATCCATTGCCGATGCTGTCGTTATGCGCAAGCTCGCCCGCCAGTACATAGGTGATGATCTCCATGTCGTGGTGCCCATGAGTGGCAAATCCTTCGGCGGGGGCCACTGTGTCTTCGTTTATGACCCGCAGGCTTCGGTAGCCCATCCGCTCGAGATCATAGAACTCGCCGAATGAAAAAGTGTGATGGCTGTTTAGCCAGCTGTTGCGGAACCGACCCCGCGCGCGCGCATTGAAATGTCGTGTCATACCGGTCTCCCACTAAGCTTTTAGGGTTTGAATTTGAGCGGAGACTTCTGCGCGCTTTTCTTTGGCGTCGTTGCCCAAAGCATCGGCCGCAATAAGGCTGACGTCTGTAATTCCTACGAAAGTCATCGCCTGCTTCAGATAAGGTGTGGCAAAATCAAAATCACTGCCGACGGTTGTTCCACCTGATGCAACCAGAATGATGGCGCGTTTTCCTGCCAAAAGACCGGCAGGTCCGCTATCCGTGTAGCGGAAGGTCAAACCGACGCGGCAAATCATATCCACCCAGGCTTTAAGGGTTGCGGGAATGCCGAAATTGTAAATTGGTGAAGCAATAACAATCGTATCGGCGCTTTTAAGTTCAGCCACAAGACTGTCTGATAGAGCTAGTTTGGCCTTGTGGGCATCTGTACGGACATCAGCTGGCGTGAAGTTAGCAGCAACCCAATCCTCATCGACAAAGGGCAATCCGCTGGAAACATCGCGAGTGGTCTGCGTGACTGCACTCAGCTCAGCGAGGCGATCAATGGCTTCATCCGCCAGACTGCGGGTTACCGATCCTGTTTTACGAGCGCTGGCGTCAATGCGAAGTATGCGGTTAATCGAGGTCATGCCTGTCTCCTGTTGTTTGATGACCAAGAGATAGATGGTTTCGATTTAAAGAATTAGATGGCTACTTTTCAAATCACTGTTCTGCTATAGAGAACAAATGAACAAATATGAAGAAATGGAAACCTTTATCCGGGTGGTTGAGGCAGGCTCCATAACGCAGGCCGCAAACCAGCTGCAGATCGCAAAATCAGCCGTAAGTCGTCGGTTAAAGGAACTGGAGACGCGTCTGGACGTTCAGTTGATGACGCGAACAACGCGCAAGCTCACCCTGACGGATACCGGCGAAACGCTCTATAACCGCTTTGTCGTACTGCTCGCAGACTGGGCAGAAAGTGAAACGGCAGCAAGTGATGCGCGAGCCGCACTTGCGGGCAGCATTCGTATCGCAGCTCCGTTATCTTTTGGCGTGGCCCATCTCGGGCCAGCCGTAACAGACTTCATGTGTGAGCATCCACTTGTAGATTTCGATATAGATTTTAGTGACCGTAAGGTTGACCTTGTTGCTGAAGGTATGGACCTAGCGATCCGGATTGGTGATTTGCCAGACTCCAGTCTTATCGCGCGCAAAATTACGGTGATGTCAAATGCGGCTGTAGCGAGCCCTGCCTATCTGAAAGAACACGGCGTACCTCAGACCCCATCTGATTTGCAGCGCCATAAAGAACTTCGATATGCCTATCGATCTTCGGCTTCCTGGCATTTCAAAGCCCCTGATGGCGTTGAAGGGCAAATTGAAATGGTGCCGCGTCTGCGAGCAACGAATGGCGAGTTTTTGCGGGACGCTGCAACCGCAGGTGAAGGCGTACTTATTGAACCTCGTTTTATTTTATATGAAAGCTTGCGAGATGGTTCACTGGTGGAAATTCTACCCGATTACGAATGGCCCCATGTGACGGCATATGCTGTCTATCCGCCCACACGCCATTTATCTGTGCGCGTCAGAGCCTTCGTGAGCTTTCTAATCGAGAGATACAAAGGCACACCTTATTGGGAAAACTGAGTTAGATCTTACCGGCTTTGTCACAAACAGAGTTCTTTCATCGGCCCTATTGGCCAGTATGGGGAAGCGGTCTGCGTCGTGCCTCTGGCCCTCGCAGAAACTCTAGGAAATTTTAGAGGGTGGTGGTGCGCGCAGTCTCGAGCAAACTCGTCTCCGCTCTTATCCCTGTTTAACAGGGAAAATACAGGGAAATTTCTGATATTTGGCCCTCATTCACCGAGATCCACGCTCAATAGTGGCGCTTACCCACCGACTAAGGCGCAACGTCCCTAGACTCGGAACAGGGAATTTCAATCCGTGTTCAGGGACAAAACACCGTCACAGCAGGGAAGAGGTGACCTCCTGTCTCCAGCGATATCTATGGTGCCCACGACACGATCCATCGCGGATGAGGTTTTTGGTAGGGACAATGGATGATGAAGAGCTAGCAGAGTTTTTGGCACTGATTGCCTATCGGGTATTTTATGGTGCGTCGCCTGACTCTCTGCAAGGCAAGAAAGCCAAATGGTTGGCCTCACGTAGCTTTGTTTAGTCGGTGTAGATATGTCGTTACTCGTGGGACAACTCCCTTAACCTCCCAAGATTGGGATGAAGGGCTTTGTCACAAACTCAAATTCCAGTCGTGCGTAGACCTTTATGGGTTTTCTTATGACGCAGTCGTATCCCGCCAGAACGTAAACGCGTTCCGCCAGTAGTTCTTCAACGTCGCGCAAGCTGAGATCGAAACGGGCACACATCCAAATAGCTTGCTGAACGGTTGCTTGGGGAAAGTGGAGATAGCGATAATTGATCCGGGTCATTTGGTCAGGCTAATCGATCCAAGCCCCCAAAGTGACCGAGTTTGTGACAAAGCCGTCTTTACCAGCCGCCACCACCGCCGCCGCCACCGCCGCCGCCGGACGAGCCGCTGCTGCTGGAACCACTGCTACTGGACGGCGGAGGCGTGGACGCAGAGGACATCGTCGTTGCCAGCCCCGACACAAAGCTCTTTGAAAAGCTGCCTACTTCGCGTGCAGGTCGCCCGCTGAACGTGTACCAGCGGGATTTGTACTCCTTGATGGGAATGGAAGCGGCTTTGGCATACTGCGTAAATGTCTTGCTCCACGCATCATCCACACCAAGCGCCATGGAATAGGGCAAATGCTTCTCAAACATTTCGATACTTGGCGTCGGCATGGTGCCCCCCGCTCTCATCCGATCCCATTCTGTGGTGGTCAGGAAAAGAATATAGCCTTCGATCTTATCCATGATCTGCCGCCCATATACGGTCGGCGCTTTCATGAGATCGAAGAAAGCAAAACTCACGCCCACCAAGGCAGCAATCAAAAGAAAGCCCGGTGTGGAGACAAAGACAGACACGCCAAACCCGAGCAGCCCAGTAGGGAAGGCAGCTCCTAGAAAAACAAGCAAAGACACGAGGAATGGACGCATACTCCGCCCTGCTGCCATCTCCTGAGCCCGGCGCCACATAAATTGCAGAGCGATGAAGAAGAAAATGAGGGCGACACCCGCAAAGAAGGCGAGCGCACCCGCCAGAATCATCGGGTCCCCCGTAGGAACACTCCAAACCGCAGAGCCGATAACTGCAAAGACCGAGATGGCAGCGCCTATGAGCCATTTACCGCCATTTGTTCGGAAATAGGCCTGACCATACTCATTCTCAACCGCTGCTTTGAATGCGTCTTTTGCAAGATCAAAGTTCGCATCATAGGAGCCACCCAAAGAAAGTTCTTTTCGATCATCCTCATCGAAAAGCTTGTTCAACAAGGCCTTCTCGCCAGGCGGAAGGTCAGAGCCTTCTTTTGCTGTACGGCGGAGCAGATAGCGTGTTCCAGACGTCTTGTTCAGGTCCTCAATTTCAACAAAGCCTTTGACGCCCAGGCTCGTCATGCCCACTGCCAGTGCGCGTGCGACCGGCATCGATCCGCCGAAACCCCAGCCATGAATATAGCCCAGCGCAACCGCTGACAGACCTTCTGGTGCTTCAAACAGGGGGATGACCGTGCCCTTCTCCGGGTCTTTACCGTGTTTCCGCCACACATAAAAAAAGTAGATGCAGAGCAGAAAGAGAAAAAAGCCCCCAACCACAAAGCCCATATTGTCTTCGACAAAATCAATGGCGTTCTCGCTCCTCGTCGGCGGCACAAGAAGCCCCTTTTGCCAACTCACTGAGACTGTGATGCCCTCGCCGCTTTGCAACGTACGTGTGGTGCGCAGTGCCACCCGGTTTCCGGAGGTGTCCAAGACTTCATAATCAGTCCCCTGCGCTCCTGCCTCACCCGTATAGGCGGAGATATCTTGGGGTTGGGCTCCTTCGGGCAGAATGAGCTCCGCCGTGACACTCTCGATAGGAAAAACCCAGTCAGACCCTGTCAGGTTCCAATAGAGCTCGTCCGCATCAGCAAAAAAACCAATCTGTTCATTCGTCCGATAGGTGATTTTGTAAGCGTGTGCACCGCGGGAGACATATTTACTAGGGTTCCCAATGTAAAGCCGGTGATACCCCTCTTCCCTATCTACGAAATGAGGCTCAGGCTCGCCATTACGAGTGACCTCCAAAACATCAAAATCAACATGGTCGTTAAACCCGAGCTCGGTTCGATAAGCTGTCGGAAAGTCGCGATAGATGCCGCGCTCAATCTCATCACCCTCAGCCACGACCTCGATGATTTCCGTGACAATGAGGTCACTATTTGGTTGCACGATAAGTTTGATGCCGAAATTGGTGATGCGCTCGGAAGCAAGCGACGTTCCCAAGAGCGCAATCGAAAACCAGAGGGCCGCGCCCAGAATACTGAGAATTCTCATTTGGTCTCACCAAACCCGACTTTGGGAACATTGCGCTCGGTCGCGTCTTCAACTTCGAAATAGGTCGCTTTGGTGAATTTGAACATGTTCGCCACGATGTTGCTGGGGACGGATTCCACCAGCACGTTCAATTCTCTGGCAGCCCCATTGAAGTAGCGCCGTGCCAGTTGAATTTGTTCTTCGATTTGCGTGAGATTGTGCTGCAAGTCCAAGAAATTCTGATTGGCTTTTAGGTCAGGATAATTCTCAGCCACCGCAAACAAATGCATCATAGAGCCTGAGAGCTTGCCTTCCGCAGATGCACGCTCCTTCACATTACCTTTACTCTCTGCCGCTTCGCTCTGACTGCGCAGCTTGGTGATGTTATCCAAGGTTTCCTGCTCGTGGGTTGTATAGGCTTTCACCGTATCGACCAGATTAGGGATCAAGTTGGCGCGGCGGCGAAGCTGAACATCGATGCCACTCCACCCTTCTGCCACGCGCTGGCGTGAGCGGACCAAACTGTTATAGATGCCGACACCCCAAAACAGCACACCGACAATCAAAGCAAGAAGAATGTACGTACTGTAGTCACCCATCGTTCGCTCTCCTGAAATCATTTGTTCCGCATTTCAACAGACAACCACCCGTCGTCACATAATGCAGATCCACTCTATTTTTGTTCAAACTCGGCCCAGCAGTGGGCATCCATTGGTAAGCCGTCTTCAGATATAAAAACCTTTTCACAACTCATTTTTGTGAACTGCACTCCATGTCCCTCGTCCACGCGGTTAAAGACATTCATCACTATACGGTCACTGAGCACCTTATCGACATATGAGTTTTCATCACCGGATTTTGGTCTGCCCGTCTCCTCTACCCAGTTTGGATCCTCACGGGCGGTATCCATCAAATGCTTCCGCATCCAAGCATAGTCTTCGATATCACCAATACGAAACGCATTATAGACACCTAGATCGCCACCCCTGGCGCCCGCGTCCAGAACCTTTTCCACTATCTCCACTGACTCTTCTTCGCTGAAGTCGCATGATGCCCCAACGACGTTATGCGTCATACGTAGACCGATTACGTGCCACTTCGCATCAGCTGTCGCGTGGATCGCACAGTGTTCACTTTCCACCTCGAAGAGCACTTCTGACTGCGCTTGATGCGACGCCACCGAAACCGCAAGGAAACTGGCCATAAGTACAAAGATTTTCATCACTTTCTATTGCCTATCTGTTTGGCGCATTGTCGGTCAACGCGCACTGCCCATCCAATAGCGGAACGCGAGAACTGCGATAGCGATGACGATGAGAGCACCACCGGCTACTCCACCAAAAAACGGATAGAGCCCATCCATCTCATCAAACCTGGCATTGCCTTTCTGGGTGTACAAACCCCAATACCCAAATGCCAAACCAATCAGGCCCGATAGAACCATTGTTACGATAAAAATCTTCATGCAATCCTCGTATAAGGTTGATCGCCGCGTTATGGGGTGGAAACGGCCACAATAGGCTTCCTAGAGAATGGTGACGCCTAGTACCGACAATCAACAAGAGAGATGGGAGCCCTAGACGTCGGTAGCTTGTTCTCCACTTAGACCTCATCGGCTTGTCATCGGCGACGGCACAAATTTGTGTCGATCGTCAGTGGCGAAAAGCGTCAGCCATACCAACGATCCACCAGCACGCTGCAGCAAGAAGGATAAAAACCACGCCTCCGACACCAGCAAAGATCGGATACAGGCTATCCATCGCATCAAACTTGGCGCGACCAGCCGTTGTAAAAACGCCCCAGGCAACGAATAGAAAGCAGGCCATTCCTGACAATGCAAAAACGGGAATGAGGGTTCTCATGGGGTTACCTTTTCTGTTTGATGCGTAAACACATCGGGTTCTATTTGATACGTGAACACATTTGGTTCTGTTTCATGGGTATTGGTTTTGAATCTGAGTGTTTTGAAGCCGGGCAATTTCTCGCCCGGCTCAATTGATGCTTAGTGCGAGACCTTACCGTCCTGTAGAGCGGGCTGGATCAGGACGCTCTGGAGTCGGGGCCGCGCGCTCAGGCTGAGGCCGTGTTGGCACTGTTTCACGAGTGGTCGTCGTTGCACGAGCAGGGGCAGTCTCACGCCTGGAGGTCGCAGCTCGAGCGGGAGCTGGGGTTGGCGTCGCAGCACGAGCAGGCTTCGTCGGTGTAGGCTTGAAAACAGCAGATGGCGCTGCGTTCTGTCGGCTTTGTCCAACTCCCTGACCGTAACCGAGGGGGCTATTTCCTTCGCCGCCCTGATTGATCAGTAGACCACCTTCGTTCACGCCACCTATACCAACATTCAACTTCGGCGTGCACTTATGGCTCCAGTTCACCTGATCAAAGAGATTGTACATTGTCGGCACACCAAACTCGTCCTCATCCAGATAGGAAACATAGAGCTTGAAAGTGCGCTCAGTTTTCTGAAGAGACTCTGGCCCCTCCCACTCAATCGGGTAGACAAAATCGTGCTTCCAAACGCCATTCTCTGCCGCATAGTCATGGGTTTCAGACTGATGCACGGTGCCAGACCCTTCGACAATCCGATATTTCAGGCTTCCGTTTCCCGATCCCGTAATATCAACACGGAACTTCAGATCGACCGGGCACTGCCCCACAAAATTTGGGGAATAGGGCAACAGCTTGCCCGAATTCACATTCATGGGAAGGTCTTGGTTCACTTCATTCACAAGCCCCCCTTGGCCCTGCAAAACCGCATTCAGCGCAAAATTTGTAAGGTCAGGATCACCTTCGTAGATCACTTTGACGGTAATTGGCTTCCAAACAGTCGCCTTGCCAGCTGCCGTGTAACTTGCATCCAAGCAAGAGACAATTGCTGAGACCTTCCGTTCCAAAACCACTTCATGAGTTGCGCGATAGAAGCCCAGCTCCGTTCCACCATTTTGAATGTAGGCGTCGCGCAGTTTGGCAACCTCGGCAAGCGCGTCGATCTGAAGGTCCGGCTTCCCAGGATTCTGCAGCGATGCGACGGGCGCGGTGTACGAGAAATTTGGGTCCATCGCCTCAGCGATCCATTGACCATTCGACCATTCCATTGCCGCGATAGGAAAATCCACGCTGTGGATCACGTTGGCATCAAGAAAAGTCGGGTTGAATACACCAATTCCGATGCTCGAGTACAAAAAGGGATTTCCCTTCGAGCACTTCGCACTGCCCTGAGCGGGAATGTTGAGCGTATTGGTTTTAACGGCAAGGTTGAGACTTGCTAATGCAGTACTCTGCGACGCGTTGTGAACACGTACTTCGTAAGCGGTCTTACCAAGGTTGAGCGAAATGCTCTCAATACCATCTGCGATAATGGGATTAGCAAAGGCACCCGTCACGCTGGTCATAAGGGCCAGCGCCGGTAGTGCGCGGACGAAAAAGGGTTTCACGTTCAGTATCCTTCCGAAACCAATGCACCAGCTGTTGGGCGGTGCGATCCATAACCAGGAAACGCCTGGTCTTCACAGAGTAGGTCGCAGGGTCACCGCAAAAGGTTCAAAGAAACTCAACGTCAAAAAAGTAGCTGTTTACAGGCGTTTATTGGGCTGAAAAGCAAAGTCCGTCTGGCGCCTGGATCAACCCCCAGCCAAAGGTATTGTCTTGGCCCGGCGCGCCTAGATCGATCACGGTATCACGCAGAATGAGGGCGAGGATATCTGGAGACAGGCGAGAGTTCCCCCCGATCTGCCGGGACATAAGCGCACTTACAAAGGGGGCCGAGAAAGACGTACCGGAGACGTATCGTCCCCCGCCGCCAACAGCAGGCGCATAAACATCAACCCCAGGTGCCGCAAAAGCCACGAATGCGCCCTGATTGGCGTCGGATGCCACCTTCATTCTCATATCGACAGCGGTGACCCCTAAAACACCCGGGTGAGATGCAGGAAAGGCAGTCTCTGGCTCACTCCGGGTACCATCATTTCCCACCGCACCAACAAGCACGATGCCCCGCTCGGCGAGTATCTCAAGCAACGCTGCAAACACATCGTTCTGTTCACCCGCGAAGGACAGATTGATCACCCTCACCTCTTCACCAAGAAGCCAATCAAGGGCGATTGCCAGCTGGTCAACCTCCGCTCTTGTACCCTGCCCCTCATCGCGAAACACAGTCGCGTGTCGAACTTCCGTCCCCTCCGCCAAACCTGCATCAGCAAAACCCTGGGCACCGATGAGGAGCCCCACCACTGCCGCTGCATGCGCGGCAGCACGGGGATTGTCCCCCGAAACTCCAAACAGCCTTTCTTTGACCTGCGCACCGACAGGTCGGCGCAATCCATTGAGCGGCCCGTCAAGAACGCCTATCCGGGCGCCCTCAACACCTTCGCAGAGCGCAGCATCTGGCCATCCGATCAATGCTTTGCCATAAAGCCGCGGAGCACCAGCTGAGAGACGGTAGATTGTGCGCGGCGCAACCACAGCCTCCCTCACTTCGTTGTTAAGCCGGTTTTCAAGTTCAGCGCTGTCGCGACGCGCAACCCGATATACCAGGATCGTCTTGTCGAAAGAGACAAGAGAGGTTTTGGACACAACCGTCCCACCGATACCTGTGACGATGAGTTCTGCTCGTTCCGTTAGTGCCTCTGATACAAGAATAGTCGCTTGAATACCTGCATCAGCGGTCTCCGGTAGGTTGGAAACTAAAGGGGGGGCCGTGATTGGTGAGGGAGAGCTGACGAGCGGGTCTGCAGGCGGTTCTGTAGGAGTGGCAAATCTGGCGGGCACCTCGAACTGTGCCCCAGAAGATGCCCCCGCGGGAAGCTCCTGCATCGGGGCAGTTGGCGTTGGCGGTCTCCTCACAGGTTCTGTGGTTACCGCCGGCGCCCTGGAGGATGGTCCCGGACGCTCAGGGACGACCGGCGCCCCCGTCGTCGGGTCATCAACGCTCTGCGTAGCGACCTCTCCTGCAATGCGGCCAGCAGCCGGGTCTGGCCTTGTACTATCGGCAACCGCGACCGTGGAAAACAAGCCAAAGAAGACCAACATCGCAACGACGAGCATCTGCAAAGATCGGCCCACGTCTTTCATCTTATTCGAGCTCAGCCGTTTCAACGACCCGGCCAGAGGCCCGCAACCTTGCAAGCAAAGCACGCTCCTCCGCCTCAGGATCATTTGCGCGCAAGCGATACAGCCCAAGTGCGGATGGCCCCTCAACAATCGTCAGATCGATATCTGTTAAAAGTGCCCGCAGCTCAGCTTCGGACGTGTCAGGCTGAAATGTAACCTGAAAATGAACCGCATCGACAACAGTTGAGCTACCAGCGAGCTGATACCCGCCTTCTTGCGGCCCTGGAGAGCGGAGCACGATAATGACAGCAAGGATCAAAGATGCTGCAATTGCAGCGAACGACGTCGCGCGCCACCGATCAAAAGTTGGAGAGATTGCTGCGGATTGCTCACGTGCAATGTCGCGCTTAAGACGCGCCAACCCGAACTCGCCAGGTGACGTTAGCGCCTGCGTTTTCAAGGCAGTACGAAGCTTGCGGCTGAACGCAAGTTCATCAGTTATTCCCGCATCCCCACTTGCCACCTCTGCAACGAACTTCTGCTCTTCATTTGTTGCCGTCTCATTTGCAACAAAGGCAATCAACCCCTCGGCCTCGCTGGGTTTGCTTTGCAGATCACTCATTCCAATCCTCCATGGCTCTCAAGACAGCGCCTCAAAAGCTTCTTTGCATAATGAACGCGCGTCTTGACCGTGCCTTCAGCTGTATCGAGCACCTGAGAAATTTCCGGGTAGGCCATATCCTCAAAGAAAGCGAGATTGATGACCGCTCGATGACTGGGGCTCAGGCCATCGAGACATTTGCTGATCTGATCACCGGTTTCGCTATCACTCAATGTCTGCAGCTGATCAGGGCTGTCGTCCACCTGCTCAGGGACCTCATCCATCAGGTCTTCGCGCTTATGTTTCCGAAAGTGATCCATTGTCTTGCGATAGGCGATCCCAAATACCCAGGTAGAAACTGAAGACCGACCTTCAAAGTGCCCAGCGCTTTTCCAGATAGCCATCATCGTCTCATGAAGTATGTCGGCTGCTCCGATAGGATCGTTCGATTTTCGTGAAACAAATCGAAAGACACGGTTTTCATAGCGCCGGTAGAAGGCGTCAAACGCAGCCATATCCCCTATCTTGATGCGCTCAAGAAGGTCGACATCACTGGGGTCAAGAGTATCACCAGTCATAATATTCGCCGCCGTTAAGGGGCTACGCCTTCACCTGCAGTGGGACTAAGCGGCGACCCGGGCACGCCCAATCTTCTTCTGGGTGAGGTTGCCACGGGCACACCGCGAGCGTCCAACACAACGACCCGCCACCAGACCGGCCGGTGCTCTGACAAAGTATCAAGTGTAAACGGCAAGACCTGAGCTTCCGTTGCCGTCCCTTCAACGTCTACGCCTGCTATGAGTTGATCTCCGGCCAACGGCGTGCGCACAGCATCAGACTTGAGAAACTCCAGCCGATAGTGAGCAGCGCTCGCCTTACCCGTCCAACGAAAAACCGTTGCGTTGGACAGGGTCACTCCAACGGGTGGAGACAGAAGACGAACATCCTCCGGCACCACCGGGCTGATAACCGTGTAACGAAGTTGGCTGATCGCAATACCCAACGGTTGCTCGACAACAAACTGCACGGCAAACGGCCCTTGCTCGCTTGTTGGCAAAGGCGGGCTCTTCACAACCAGCTGACCTGACCCCGTAATCAATTGCTGAACACGTTCAAGGGGGCGAAACCGTGGAGGCAGATCGTCCGTAGCGTTGGAAAGGTCCGCTATTTCCCACCGTCCGACCAACGTACCGCGCCCAGAATGCACAAGACGCGCTTCTGCAACCAACCGCGTCCCCTCCAAAACAGAAGCGTAGCGCGATTGATCTTCAAAGTTGAGTTCGAGGTTTGCAATGCCGATCTGTGCACCAACCGACGAAGGAGCTGCAGAAGCGCTTTGGGCGACCAACGAGACCTGCCCGGTGGCTGCGCCAAACGAGTCGTTAAAACTCCTCGAGAAAACGCCTGAACCTGCCTGTGAAATGGCCGCTGCCACAACGGGACTCACCGAGATGGTTTCCGAGAACTGCACAACCTGTGTGCTGCCCGCTATCCCGGTAATCGATTGCTGCAGCAATTGCGGTATTGTTTGTACCGTGTTTCCACCGGCGACCACGACGCCACTGGTCGACTGAACGGTTTGCGTTGTCACACGCCCGGGAAGGCCACCCTGAGTTAGTGACACAGTCCAGGTCACCTGAACAAGGTTCGGCGTGATCTGAGAAACCACGACGGATGAAGGTGCAGCCGACACATTATTGACCGCCGCATGCGCCCCATTCAGAGCAGCGCCGCAGACCAATGCCACCGCGGTAGCGGTTCTAACTACAAATTTAATCAGGTTTTTCATCCTCTTGTCCTCACTGGCTCACATTAGTCGAGATGCGGTAGACGAGACCTGCAAAAAATTCTCGTCCGTTACGGCCGGGGGTAACAATAGCGTCCCCATTCGCCGCGCCGCCGCGTAGTGATAGTGAGTGTCCCTGGGCGACGAACCAGTTCAATTCTAAATGACTTTCCCATCCCTCATATCCCGCAGACTCCGACGATACTGCAGCGGCATACCCTGCTGACGTGCTGAGAACATCTTCGATGAGCCAGGCTTCAAGGTTCGTTTCCAGCCGAAAGTCATCAGACTGACCAGAAAATGAAGTTCTATTGTGCTGCCATTGGGCCGACCCGTCGATTGTCAGCCAGTCGCTTGGCGTCCAGTTCATAAAACCCAGGGTTGACCAGGTACGTTGATCAACGAGCAAATTTGCGTTGTCCTTAAAATCAGCAACCGCGCCGGTGACCCCCCAGGAAAAATCGCTGGTTCCTGCGCTTAAACCCAAATAGGCCTGCGTGCCTGTTGCATCGACATCGACAAAATTCACCGGCTGACTGATCCGATCAGTCAAGCCCGTCTCAACGCCGAAATTCACCGCTGCCTGCCCCAGCCATTCTGGTGCACCGTCTGTTGCAAACGGAAAATAGGATCCATTGATACCAGCTTTGGTCGCCCGGTCTTTCGGCAACAAAGGGTCATCGCGTACGTTGTTTTCCTGGCGAGAAATATTGGCCTGTAGAGCGATAGACTGCCCGGCAAAGGACATACCTGTCGCAACTTGTTCCAGATCAGTCGTGAGGAAGGGGTTTGCAAAAGAGAAGTAGTTCTGTTCAACCTTCCTATACTCTGTTGTCCAGAGTATCCGCCCCGTTTCGCCGGGCTCGGGTTCGAGAAGAACCACATCCAGCGTTGCACTCAACGCATCCCCTTTTTGCTCGTTCAATATCGCCCCTGAACCGTCAAGGTCAGAACGACTGTTCGCATAGCTGGTTCTGAGCGAAAGGCGGTTTTCAAAAGTACTCAGGCGCGCTGATATCGCCATTCCGTCTCCATCGCCGGTGGCAGTGCCTCCAAAAGTCGCGCCGTGCCCCTTATAGGCAGAAACTGTCGTCTCCAATTCACCCCAGTCACCTCGCAGAGGTACCGCTGTGACCGCCCCCCCAAACAATCTTTCATCAGGCCGACCGAGCCCAGAGAAATTCGCCGCCGAGGTGCTTTCCTGTGATCGCAAGCCAAAGACTTTAGCGCTGTATGCTCCATCATCATCTGCAAGGGAGAGAGAAACGCCGCGCCTGTTCAGTTGGGAAATCAACAGAGGATCTACATCAACATACTGATTACCGAGCTCAATGCCCGTGTCCATCCCCTCGCCATCATGGCGAAGGGAAAGAGAATATGTGCCAACGTCAACCGGCGCGGTTGCCAACCGTGCTTGTTTTTCACTGGCGGCCAAATAATCAAGAGATCCCTCCGCCGTCCATTTCCCCTGAGCAGCCCGTCCATATAGAGAACCTGCACTTTCTGCATACGTCCAGTTCTCGCCAGCACGCGCTTGCAGCGCAGCCGTGTGGGTCGCGGCAACGCTAGCCGCCTCCACCCGCCATCCTTCCAGGGCTTCTGTCTCAAACTGCCAGATGTCAACAAGCTCATAACCTCTCCGATCAGAGGATAGGCGGTAGAGTCGCAACTCGTGAGAGCCCGCAGCGAGCACCGTTGCTGGATGAACTTCCAACGTGCCATCGTCCGTCACCCTGAGCGTACGCGTGACGTCAATCTCATCCAGTTCGACGGCAAGAGTCGCGAGGACGGATGGTGATGGGGCAGACGCAAAGCCTATCGCAAGTACAGGATTGTCGTTCTGCCCGTCAATAAGTGAAAACCGCGGTTTAAGCTGCTGTTCGGCAGCGCTGGCGACTGCGCCCACACCACTGACCAAAACAAAACAAAGGGAGGTCGAAAGAACCATCCGCCGCGCTAAACACGCACCCCTAAAAATGACCATGCCCTTACCCCTAACAACCCTCAGCATTCCAAGCCAACGTCTAACTCGCCACTTTGTGGCCGTCAACGAAATGACCCTTTCGCATAGAAATATCATGAATCACGCCAAGATGGGTCCAATTTGCCGTCATGAGCCACCCTTGGCCGCCCATAAACAACAGAGCTTTTGCAGCACACCTCTAGACCTAAAGGATCACGAAAAATCGACCACTATTGGCGGAGGACTTTCCAGCCATCCGCCGTTTTGATCCAAATGGATGCTTGGGAAATCTTGTTAATGCCTTCACCACCCGTGGCTCGAAATACCAGCGGGCCATCTCCACTTGCGCTCTGCACCTGATAGGCGCGGCCACCGATGACAGGTGTGACCGCCAACTCAGCTGGGTTTGCCACCTCATAGTCACCACCCAACAAGTCAGCCACCATAGAATAAACAAGTTCTACTGGCGGGCCACCGATGAGAGACATATCAGCCAGCATCGGTTGCAGATAGGCTACATACCCCTCGACATTCCCCTCACGCGCTGCACGCTGCATCTCCCCGACCGCTTCCAACAGACCTTTATCGTCGGACGGCTCTGCAGATAGGTATGTGTAGTTGGGCAATCCCTCGACAATAAAATGAACGGTTTCACTCCATGGCGCACTCAGACTGATCTCAGCGAGAACGTTGGGATTCTCACCAGGTGCTCCTGGAAACACGCCTTCGCAAGCTTGAAAAACTTCCGCGCGGGCGGCCGGCGACCCTTCTGATGCAATGAGCTCCACTGTTAGGCTGTTTTCACCTTCGAGCAGGAGATCTGCTAATGCGACACCGAAGGAATTCCTGCTGCTTCCCTTAACGAACACCACATCATTTATGCGGATGCTCAACTCTCCTTCATCGCTCCCGATGTAGGAAAGCGCGATAATTTCTTTGCACGCTTGCGCTGTCACTGTTGATACCCCTAGCGTTCCCAGAATCGTCAGGGCAAATCCAGCCGATTTAAATTTCTTCACCACGGTCATTCCTTTAGCTCCCAAACACCAGGCGCCTTCCGCCCGATGAGGGCGCACGGTTGCTGTTATGGAGGTGTGTCGCAGCGGCATTCCAAAAGGTTCAAAAGAAAATTTGAAGGCAGGTTCATCGCATTCACCGTTGGATCACAGTGAGAACGCACTACTGTGTCAGCAGCTCGAGAGCACTCTCACGGAGGCCGTGTTTTGGATCTATCTGGCTAGCTTGGTTTCGGCGCTTTTTCAAAAATCATCAGCCACGCACCAGACCCCGAACGCCATTCCTACAATTTCAAACTTGTGCATGGAATGTGTAACTGCCGACGGCTTAGAAGTGTCAGCTACTGATATGGATCGTTGCTCTTTTTCAATTGGATAGAGCACGAGCCGGAGCTCACAAACCTACGACCATCAGGCTTTTTGCCCAACGCTCATACGTTGCCCAAAAGCAAAAAGCCCCTGATGCGTGAAGCACCAAGGGCTTTTCTTTGGTTGCGGGGATAGGATTTGAACCTATGACCTTCAGGTTATGAGCCGAAAGGCACTCATACTATCTCGTTGATTTATATATTGTATTTAGATTGAAAAGTGTAACTGTGTAGCAAAGTGTGTAACTTTTGGCCATATTGGCGGGGTTCACGATATCTAAACCCTGCTGTCACTTTCTGCACAAACCTGGAGCCAGACGGATGTTCCCGGTGAACAATTATTTCCAATGAATTCAATAACTTACGCCGCCGACAGAACGCCAATGTGTACCACGAATGTGTACCATCTTCCCAAAAGATTTCAGAAGTTTCCGCCAGCCAAACAACCGAAGCTAGGAAAGGGAAATTGCGATAACTGATCTAGATTGTTTGGCATGGCAACCAATGGAGTCCACTGCTACTCAGTTTATGACAAAGCCACCTTTAGGTCTGCCGGGTTTGCTGGGAACTTCAATATCCGATGATCAGTTGCAGCACGAATTGCATTTGCCAAAGCAGCCGCGGCAGAGACGATAGATGTTTCACCCGCACCTGCCGGAGGATTTCCGTGTTCTAACAGTTCAATCGTCATCGAGGGAACGACGGCTAAACGTGGAATCGGTGCGTCAGAGAATTGACTTTCGGAAATCGCGAAATCCGAAAATGTCAGGCCGTCGGTTAACACCATTCCGATGCCCCACACATGATTGCCCTCGCATTGGGCTCGAACCTGGTCGGGATTGATAATGAGGCCGCTATCTTGGGCACACCAAATATGCTCAATTTTTACCGATCCATTATCGGATATAAGCGTTTCAACGACCGTCGCAGAATAGCTCATGTCTTTGTAGACGCCGCACGCCACTCCCATACCACGCCGTCCACCGGCGTTGCGGTGCTCCGCACGATTGTGCCACCCCGACATTTCCCGCACATGCTGCAGCACCTTTCGAAGCCGTTCGTCTTCGAGATTCTTCAGTCTGAATTCAATCGGATCGCTATCTACATGTAACGCACATTCATCGACGACGGACTCAATCACCAACGCATTCGGCCCTGCACCAAGTCCACGCCAGGGGCCAGTGAAATACGGTAAGCGAACAAGATCATATTCCGTCCTCTGATTTTCAACGATATAGGGGATCTTTGCTCCCCGCGCGACGCCCATATCGCCCGCGACAGTGTCAGTGATCGACTGTAACCACTCCGGCATAGCTGCATTTGTGAAGAGTATATGACTACTTACGAATCTGTGGTGCCAGGCAGATATCGTATCGTTTTCTATTGACACCTGAACATGATGAGACGAAGGAGGCCGATGAAATGCTTGCGCGAGCTCCTGCTCACGCGTCCATTGCACTTTAACCGGGGCCCCCACCGCACGAGACAAGGTCGCTGCCTCAAGCTCGACTGTACAAATGGTCTTGCCTCCAAAGGCACCCCCAATGCGCTGTGCGTTGACGCTCACATCAGACTGACTAAGCGCCATATGTTTTGAGATAACGTCTCGCACGAAAAAGATGTCTTGATTTCCGGCCCATACTTCCATCTGGTTATCGACTGTATAATTGGCGACAGCTGCCCTTGGTTGGATCGCACCGTGCGCAGCGGCTGGAATGTCAAAGCGTAGACCCAGATCCCACTCACTGCTCTCGACGGTCCCTGTTTCCCAAACAATGTTGGAGAAGTCACCTTTGTCCATTCGTTTGTCGATATTCAGCGCGACATCCACCGACGCCAGACCGGGTTCTTCCTCTGTTGTCCATTCGACATCCAGCGTGTCTGCGATAGTGTCAAGCGCTCCCGGTGTTCTCGCAACAATCCCAAGACCTCCGGCGTTGCCAAGCGAGCCGATACCGTCAGAGACGATCATCACAAACCCGGGAACGGCTGAGGCCGCTTCCTCATTCCAGGTCTTGGGCTCGGAGGGAATATCACCTGCGAGAGGGCTCCGCAGAACACGCCCGAATAACATCCCTTCCAACCTCACGTCTGCGGCATAGAGCGGTTCGCCACAAACGATTTCCTTCGCCTGCTCGAGAACCGGTGACTTTCCAACAAACCGGGCTGTGTTACTGAATAACTTCAATTCATCGAGAGGCCTCTCAACGAGCGTCAAATTGCCTTCTATCTTTCCAACTGCAATCGCGTCGCGTAACGTCGCACATGCTTGCGCCAACGGGATCGCAAAATTCAAAATGGACTCACTGCCCACTGTGCTTCGAACTCGTTCTATTTGAGACGTTTGTTGCATATGTAAATTCAGATCATCCCATCCGATGCCCAGCTCTTCGCAGGCTACCTGTTTCAGTCCGGTCGAGATATTTTGACCCATCTCGATGCGAGGCAAGTCGAGAAGATATTTTTCACCTTCAAAGCGGATCCAGCCCATTGCTCTTTGCCCATCCGGCATTGGTCTTTTTGGGAAAATGGGAAGGGCTTTGACCACCGCATACCCAGCCAGGGGAAACCCGACTGCCGCGCCTGCACCCAGCAAAAATGTGCGTCGTTTCATTCGGATCTCCCTATGACGTCTTTGATTGCAGCCCGAATGCGATTGTAGGTGCCACAACGACAGAGATTACCGTTCATCGCATCGTCAATTTCTTCATCGGTGGGACTTGGGTTACTTTTCAACAACGCAGCAGCAGTCATAATTTGACCGGCCTGACAATATCCGCATTGCGGAACCGCGTGATCTATCCAGGCTTGCTGCAGTGTGTGGAGCTTTCCAGCGTTAGATGCCAAACCTTCAATCGTTTGCACTTTACCACCGACAAGACTTTCAACACGCAGCGTGCAACTGCGCTGAGCCGTCCCGTCGACTATCACGGTACAAGCCCCACACAAGCCTGCACCGCATCCAAATTTGCTCCCTGTCAGGCCAAGATAGTCGCGCAGGTAATCCAACAAACGTTCCCCCTGCCATTCAGGCGGAACTGGGTGCGCCTCGTGATTAATGTCGATCAGCATAACGATCTCCCTTGTCGTGACATATTGACAGTTTGCTTTTGGGACCTGCTTCAGTATTGAATGATTGCGCCAAAAGTCGACTTGAAGGGAAAGTCTCCATCAACCTCTGGCTGGTCCAGTCAGAAGTACCGCCGAACTTTGTCGTGTAGAATGTCGCGACGCCCGAGAAGCTAAGGTTCGCCTGGAAGCAACGGTTTTGATTTTTCTGAACCATTAAGGTGCCGCGACAGGGCATACGTCACCAGACAGATACCCAAGCTCATCCAATTTGACTTTCAACGCAGCGTTCATCATTTGATACCCGGATTCTATCGACCCAAGTTCTGCAAACGAGACGAAGAGACCGGAAAATACTTCGGTGTGGTGAAGTCGCGTACACTGTGGTGTTAATCGTTCCAGATCAAAACGATGCACGCCCCTAAAAATACCCACTGGGCCGCCGCCCCAGACCAGACTCCTGTGCGGCTCCAGTTCGAGTACATGCGGCTCAATTGTCAGGCCGTTGCCATTAGGCTTTTCGATATCGACAACAAGCCGTTCACCGAGTGCTAATGTGCCTTGTACCCTCACATGATAAGGGTTCCATTCTGAATATGCTTCCGTATCGGCAAGAACCTGCCAGACAATTTCAGCAGGCACAGAGAGATCAATAGCGGTGACAATTTCAATCTTGGTTGCGCGTTCGATTGTTTCAGCCTTCGCAGGAATACAAATCACAAGGATGGCTGTCGCAAGGGACATGATTTTCAACATAGTTTTGGCTCCTGATAACAAGTGACCAAGAGATATGCGAAGCGCACTCGGGTTTATTGAACGATCGTGCCAACAAGAGGCACTTACACCATTTGGCGGAAAACGCGTGGTGTGATGTTGGTCGCACGTAGGAAATCTCGCTGAAAATGAGCTTGATCGGCATAGCCGCAACAATAGCCGATTTCAGATAAGGGTACGTTGCTGCGCGTCAGAAGTTGAGTGGCCTGGCGCATCCGCGCACGCCGAAGAACAGTCGAAAAGGTTCGCCCTTGAGCCGTGAGGTACCTCTGTAGTGACCTCTGGGAAAGCCCTAACGCTTTAGCTGCATCGCAGAGCCTCCAGCTTCGTCCAATATCATCGGAAAGGAGATCAGCAAGCTTCTCCGCCATATCTGTAGCGGAAGATACTTCACTCGCACCCTCCGCCTCTTTCCATTCGATGTCATCGCGCGGAGACCATAAAATTGTGAAGGTCTGAAGATTGTCATCGGGTGCTAAGGAAACATCGGGAAGGTCAGCAGGTTTGATCACCTGATCTCCACATTGCAGATAGCACTCTTCACACCCCATCGCGCCGACAAGGCCGAGCAGCAAACCGGCAATTAGTGCATTCTCGCCTAGTGTCGCCGGTTCAGCAGTACTGGTGCGATTACAAGACAAACTGTGCAATCCAACAGTGGAAATCTCGGTGCGGTGAGATGCGTGAAAATAGCGTTCAAGTCGCATCCACTTTTGGGCGAGTATGTCCGGGGCACCAGAGCGTACCAGGATTTCCAAAACCGGAAACTCGTCCGGAACAGGAAGGCTTTGCCCGACAGACATTAGAAGGCCTGGTCCGTGCTTTTTCATGACCAGCTCTACGAGTTGGCGTTTAAGCCCATCCGGCTCAATTGCATGCTTCATCGGATCCGGCTTGGAGATACCGACCAGCAATTCAGGATCAGCGTCTTCCAATTTTTTAACAAGAAGGCTTACCAGTCCAGTACTTGTAAACTCGCCCATTTTTTCTCCACAGCCAAACTAGTTCAACGGTCTAGTCAATCAGAAACGCTAGATCAACGCAGAGGCAATCATTCCGGCGCCAAACATCACAGCAAAACTCACTGACACAAGCGTGAGGGGCGGAAAACTCAGCCCACCACGTCTGCGAAGTAACTGGATCGCCAACAATATGTGCCAAACCGCAAGCAGTGGAAATCCGAAATCAACAAGAGGGTCAAGCACCTCCCCCGAAACACCTATTTGCTCACCAGCCAGCAGCATTAAGAACGGCGACAACGCGAGACCGAACCAACATAGCCCGCGGCTCAGATCCGTCGCCTTTAAAAATGCGATGTTAATTGCAGCAAGCCAGATCCCCCAAAAGATGTTGGCCAGGTGTTCACCCACCAACATGCCAGAATATCGATTGAAGGCTCCCTCCAACAGTATTGCTGTATCCAGGTTTTCAGCAACTCCGGCTTCCGCCACGAGGTAGGGGATCAATATCACCCATCGACCGAAACCTAACGCCTGACAGAAGCCTGCCAGAACTCCGAATATCAATGCTATCGTTCCTACGGGCAAGTGCTGCGCGCGTGCGCTGTGAAGCAATAGGACCGAGAACAGCATTTGCGTGACCCCCGTCATTGTAAGCGCCCAATAGGCCGACTGTATGACTTGATGGTTGGCAGAAAAGAGAGAAAATCTCTCCGCAGCTGGGTAGCGCAAAACATCAGGAAATTCGAACACGGCTCCCAAGATGACGAAGCAACCGAACAAAACGATTATGTGAACCAGTAGAATAATCGCGGTGACGCGATCAGGAGTTTGAAGTGCTGGCGTCATTTAGCATTGTCCTCTGAAAACAGTTACGTTCCCAAAGTCTTCCACTCAGTCCCCAAAATATTGCACAATCGCGCCATCTACCGATATAGACCCACTAGTTGTCTCGGTGCGCGAGGCTGAGGGTTGCGTCAAAAACATTGGCATAGATATCGCAGCGGCTTTGTCACAAATGACTCTAGAACTTCACCTTCGTGATCAACAGCTCGCCAGAGATAATGCCGCTTGCCATTGATCTTCACAGAGACCTCATCCAGATACCACTTCCAATGGATATGCTATCGCGAGATTTTTTGGCTAAATCCTATGTGTGTGCGTCATCAGGGTTTTTGGAACAGACTGCGGCCTAATTTAAGCGAGAGTTTGGCTCATCTGTTGATTGATATTAGGCGGCCTGCTTTCGGTATTGCAAGCGCCGCTGGTTGATAGTGT